>OBKG01000017.1_pt1 | contig 223332 bp, 202 predicted proteins | sample 1519741 | NCBI WGS metagenome assembly OBKG01 (sample SAMN00265072, study PRJEB22529) | human gut metagenome
TCGAAACTTATCAGCCTCAGATAATCTTTCATGCCGCTGCCTATAAGCATGTTCCATTAATGGAGGAAAATCCCTGTGAAGCTGTATTAGTCAACGTTGTCGGCTCTCGCCAGGTTGCTGATATGGCAGTTGAATACGGAGCTGAAAAGATGATCATGGTTTCTACCGATAAGGCTGTAAATCCTACCAATGTAATGGGATGCTCGAAACGATTAGCTGAAATCTATGTACAGAGCTTGGGCTGTGCTATCCGTGAGGGAAAAGTAAAAGGTCATACCAAATTTATCACTACCCGTTTTGGTAACGTATTGGGTAGTAACGGCTCTGTAATTCCCCGTTTTAAAGAACAGATTGAGAATGGCGGTCCTGTCACAGTGACTCATCCTGATATCATTCGTTTCTTTATGACTATTCCCGAAGCTTGTCGCTTGGTAATGGAAGCTGCTACGATGGGTGAAGGCAATGAGATTTTTGTCTTTGAAATGGGTAAGGCCGTGAAGATTGTTGATCTGGCCACCCGTATGATCGAATTGGCCGGTTATCGTCCCGGTGAAGATATTGAGATAGAGTTTACGGGCTTGCGTCCGGGTGAGAAGCTTTATGAAGAAGTCTTGAGCGATAAGGAGAATACGATTCCTACCGAGAATAAGAAGATAATGATAGCGAAGGTACGTCATTATGAATATACTGATATCCTTGACACTTATGGAGAGTTCGAGAATTTATCCCGTACGGTAAAGATTATGGATACAGTGAAGCTAATGAAGAGAGTGGTACCTGAGTTTAAATCCAAGAACTCACCGAGATTTGAGGTCTTGGATAGATAACTAGAATAATTCTGAACACTAACATAAATCAACAATGGATACAAAAGAATTGAAGATTGCTGTTGCAGGTACCGGCTATGTTGGTCTTAGCATAGCAACGCTTTTGTCGCAACATCATCAGGTGACGGCAGTCGATGTGATTCCTGAGAAAGTAGATATGCTTAATCGTAAACAATCGCCTATTCAGGATGAGTATATAGAGAAATATTTGTCCGAAAAAGCATTGAACCTAACCGCTACGCTTGACGGTGCCAAGGCCTACAGTGATGCTGATTTTGTGGTTATAGCAGCTCCTACTAACTATGATCCGGTGAAGAACTATTTCGATACTCATCATATAGAGGATGTCATAGACCTGGTTTTAAGTGTCAATCCTGATGCTGTGATGGTAATCAAGTCTACTATTCCAGTAGGATATTGTCGTGGACTTTATTTGAAGTATGCCCGCAAGGGAGTCAAGAAGCTTAACTTGCTTTTTTCTCCTGAGTTTCTTCGTGAGAGCATGGCCCTTTATGATAACTTGTATCCAAGTCGTATCATTGTTGGTTATCCAAAGTTGATTGATAGCGAGCAGTTTGACGAGGAAAACGAAGCTATTAAGTCTGTTGCGGATATTCCTGCCCTAGAGAAAGCTGCACGTACTTTTGCCGCATTGCTTCAGGCAGGTGCAATCAAGAAAGATATTCCCACTCTTTTTATGGGTATAAAGGAGGCGGAAGCTGTTAAATTGTTTGCTAATACCTATCTTGCTTTGCGTGTCAGTTATTTTAATGAACTTGATACTTATGCGGAGATGAAAGGTCTGGATTCTCAGTCAATCATACAGGGTGTTGGTCTTGATCCTCGTATTGGCACACACTATAATAATCCATCCTTTGGTTATGGTGGTTATTGTTTGCCTAAAGACACGAAACAACTCTTGGCTAACTATCAGGATGTACCTCAGAACATGATGACTGCTATTGTCGAAAGTAACCGTACAAGGAAAGATTTCATAGCAGATCAAGTCCTGCGTAAAGCGGGGTATTACACCGCCTCCTGTTCATGGGATGCCCAAAAAGAGCAAAAAATAACCATTGGTGTATTTCGTTTGACCATGAAGTCCAATTCTGATAACTTCCGTCAAAGTGCCATTCAAGGGATTATGAAGCGTATCAAGGCGAAGGGTGCTACTATTGTGATTTTCGAGCCCACTATGCAAGATGGTGAAACTTTCTTTGGAAGTCAAGTGATCAATAATCTGGTCGAGTTTAAGGAAATAAGTCAGGCCATAATTGCCAACCGTTACGACGCTTGTCTGGATGATGTGAAAGAGAAGGTATATACTCGTGACATTTTTCAAAGAGATTAACTTTATGGTAACATACAATGTTAGTTTAGAGAACAAAGTGGTTTTGGTGACCGGTGCAGCCGGTTTTATCGGAGCCAATTTGGTGAAACGTTTGCTGAATGAATCTGATAGCGTGAAAGTCATCGGTATTGATAATATTACCGAATACTATGATGTACGTTTAAAGTATGAACGCTTACAAGAATTGTCTGCTTACGGTGACAGATTTGTTTTCATAAAAGACAGTATTGCTAAAAAGGAAATTGTTGAGTCTATTTTCACTAACTACCATCCTCAGGTAGTCGTGAATCTTGCTGCACAAGCTGGTGTACGTTATAGCATCACTAACCCTGATGCTTATATTGAAAGTAACCTTATTGGATTTTATAACATCTTAGAGTCCTGTCGTCATCATAGCGTGGAGCATTTAGTATATGCTTCTTCCAGTAGTGTGTATGGAAGCAATAAGAAAGTGCCTTATAGTACCGATGATAAGGTGGACAATCCTGTATCACTCTATGCTGCTACTAAAAAGAGCAATGAGTTAATGGCTCATGCTTATAGCAAGCTCTATAACATACCAAGCACAGGTCTGCGATTCTTCACCGTTTACGGTCCCTGCGGTCGTCCTGATATGGCTTATTTTAGCTTTACCAACAAACTATTAAAGGGTGAGACCATACAAATTTATAATTACGGCAATTGTAAGCGCGACTTTACTTATATAGACGATATTGTAGAAGGCATGGTTCGTATTATGCAGCATGCTCCTGAGAAGAAAAATGGCGATGATGGATTGCCAATTCCTCCTTATAAAGTATATAATATCGGCAATAACTCTCCGGAAAATCTTTTAGACTTTGTAACCATCCTTCAGGATGAACTTATTCATGCAGGTGTACTTCCCAATGACTATGACTTTGAATCCCACAAAGAATTAGTACCGATGCAACCTGGAGATGTGCCTGTGACATATGCTGATACGACTCCTTTGGAACAAGATTTTGGATTTAAACCGTCAACATCACTACGTGATGGTTTGAGGGCGTTTGCAGAGTGGTATGCAAAATACTATGGTACTAATGATTAAGGGCGAAATGCAGTCAACTGGATCGATACAAATCATCGAATCGGTTGCTCGCTTGAAATAATAGAAATAGAATATATCATATACATTTATGGAACTCAGAACAGACTATACAAACGTCAGTTTCCAGAATAATGGCAAACTAAAACTGCTGATTATTGTTGGCACACGTCCAGAGATTATCCGTCTTGCTGCTGTCATTAACAAGACACGTCAATATTTTGACGTTATCCTTGCCCATACTGGTCAGAACTATGACTATAACCTCAATGGCGTGTTCTTCAAGGACCTTAAAATCAAAGATCCTGAAGTCTATATGGATGCCGTAGGCGATGACCTTGGAGCAACTTGTGGAAATATCATCAATGCTAGCTACAAACTCATGGTAGCTACCAAGCCTGATGCTGTCCTCGTTCTTGGTGATACAAACTCTTGTCTTAGCGTCATAGGTGCGAAGCGTCTTCATATTCCTATTTTCCACATGGAAGCTGGTAACCGTTGTAAAGATGAATGTCTTCCTGAAGAGACTAATCGCCGCATAGTAGATATTATCTCTGATGTTAATCTTGCATATTCTGAACACGCACGTCGCTATCTTGCAGAGTGCGGACTCCCACGTGAGCGCACCTACGTCACTGGTTCTCCAATGGCAGAGGTGCTTCACCAGAATCTTGCAGAGATTGAGGCAAGTGATGTGCACAACCGTCTTGGTTTGGAGAAGGGCAAGTACATTCTTCTCTCAGCTCACCGCGAGGAGAATATCGACACCGAGAAAAATTTCTTCAGTCTCTTCTCTGCCATTAATGCTATGGCAGAAAAGTACGATATGCCAATCCTCTACAGCTGCCACCCCCGTTCTCGCAATCGCCTCGCAGCCTCAGGCTTCCAGCTCGATTCTCGCGTACAGGTGCAGCAGCCTCTCGGTTTCCACGACTACAACTGCCTTCAGATGAACAGCTTTGCAGTCGTTTCTGATTCTGGTACTCTTCCTGAAGAGAGTAGTTTCTTCACAAGCGTAGGCCATCCTTTCCCAGCAGTCTGCATCCGAACCTCTACAGAACGTCCGGAATCACTCGACAAGGCGGGCTTCATCCTTTCAGGCATCGACGAGAAAGGTCTCCTCCAAAGCGTAGATACTGCTGTTGAGCTCGTTAAGAGTGGTGACTATGGTACACCTGTACCTAACTATATTGATGAGAATGTATCAACCAAGGTGGTCAAAATCATCCAGTCATACGTTGGGGTTGTAAATAAGATGGTGTGGAGAAAAGAAATCTAAAGCAATGAAAGTTCTAGTAACTGGTGCCAAAGGATTCGTAGGTAAGAACCTTTGTGCTCAACTCAACAATATCAAGACTGGCAAGGCAAAGTGCTATGGTGACTTGGTTATAGACGAAGTTTTCGAGTATGACCTTGACTCCACACCCGAACAACTTGCCCAGTGGTGTAAGGATTGTGACTTCGTTTTCAACCTTGCAGGTGTCAATCGTCCACGAGATCCAAAAGAGCTTATGGAAGGCAACTTCGGCTTCGCTACAGTCCTCCTGAATACTCTAAAGAAGTATAAGAACAACTGTCCTGTGATGATTAGCAGCTCAATCCAAGCCACCCTTGCAGGCCGTTTCGGAAACAGCGAATATGGCAAGAGTAAGAAGGCTGGTGAAGAATTGATGTTCCAGTATGGAGAAGAGACAGGAGCTAAGGTGCTTGTCTATCGTTTCCCTAACATCTATGGCAAGTGGTGTCGGCCAAACTACAATTCAGTAGTAGCAACCTTTTGCAACAACATCGCCAATGACCTGCCCATACAAGTCAATGACCCAACTGTTGATATGGAACTCCTCTATATTGATGACTTGGTAGAGGAGTTGATATACGCATTGAAAGGTGAGGAACACCATTGCGAGTTCGATGGTGTTGAGACAGTACTCACTTCAGAAGGACGTTATTGTGCCACTCCTGTAACCCATCATGTAAAGCTTGGAAAGATAGTTGAACTTCTACACAAGTTTGCCGAGATGCCAAAAACCTTGATGATTCCAGATATACCAGCAGACTCTTTTGCAAAACGTCTGTTCAGCACATATCTCAGTTATCTTCCAAAAGAGAAGGCAATCTTTGATTTGAAGATGAATTGCGATAATAGAGGTTCTTTTGCAGAACTCGTGCATACACTTAATTGTGGTCAGGTTTCGATCAATATCAGCAAACCGGGAATCACTAAGGGTGAGCATTGGCATCACACCAAGTGGGAGCAGTTCATCGTTGTTTCAGGTCATGGACTCATTCAGCTTCGTAATGAAAATGACCCTAATGCAGAGATTCTTGAATACGAAGTAAGTGGTGATCATATCCAGAGCGTGATCATGCTTCCTGGCTATACTCACAACATCATCAACCTTTCTAATACACAAGATTTGGTGACAGTGATGTATTGCAATGAGATATTCAATCCAGAGAGACCTGACACGTATTTCGACAAAGTAGATAAAGAGTAATAATCGAAACACATTATAATAATATGTCAATTTTTGCAGGTAAAACCCTTATGATTACCGGAGGTACTGGTTCCTTTGGCAATGCAGTTCTTAATCGTTTTTTGAAAACAGATATCGCAGAGATTCGCATCTTCTCCCGCGACGAGAAGAAACAGGATGATATGCGTCATGAATATCAGGCAAAATATCCTGAACATGCAAGCAAAATCAAGTTCTTCATCGGCGATGTGCGTAACCTCCAGTCGTGCAAGAATGCTATGCCTGGTGTTGACTACATCTTCCATGCAGCTGCCCTCAAGCAGGTTCCTTCTTGCGAATTTTTCCCAATGGAAGCCGTCAAGACAAATGTAATTGGTACAGATAATGTCCTTACCGCTGCCATTGAGGCAAAAGTTGGCGCAGTTATCTGTCTGTCAACGGATAAGGCTGCGTATCCAATCAATGCGATGGGTATTACTAAGGCCATCGAAGAGAAGATTGCAGTAGCAAAGAGCCGCTATTCAGGTGACACCAAGATCTGCTGTACTCGTTATGGTAATGTCATGTGTTCTCGTGGTTCAGTCATCCCTTTGTGGATCGATCAGATTCGCAATGGTAATCCTATTACTCTCACAGAGCCAAAGATGACACGTTTCATCATGAGCCTTGAAGAAGCTGTTGATCTCGTCCTCTTCGCCTTCGAACATGGTCAGAATGGGGATATCCTTGTTCAGAAAGCACCTGCCTGCACCATCCAGACCCAGGGTGAAGCTGTTTGTGAGCTTTTCGGAGGTAAGAAGGAAGACATCAAAGTTATCGGTATCCGCCACGGCGAGAAGATGTATGAGACTCTCCTTACTAATGAGGAGTGCGCCAAGGCAGAGGATATGGGTGACTTCTATCGCGTGCCGGCTGATAACCGTAGTTTGAACTACGATCAGTACTTTACTGAAGGTAATTCAAAACGATGTGAGTTGTTGGAGTTCAACTCAGACAATACTCGTCGTCTGAACCTTGAAGAGACTAAGGCCAAGATTGTTGCTCTTGAATACATCCAGAATGAGCTCAATGGAATTGCAAATCTTGCGAAGTAAAACTTTCTAAAAACAGAGATATATTATGGCAAAGAAAGTCATGTTAGTTTTCGGAACACGTCCTGAGGCAATCAAAATGTGCCCATTAGTGAAGGAGTTCCAGAAGAGATCGGAAGAGTTTGAAACCATTGTATGCGTCACAGGTCAGCATCGTGAAATGCTCGACCAAGTGCTCCAGATCTTCGATGTGAAGCCGGATTATGACCTAAACATCATGAAGCAAGGTCAGGACCTCACCGATGTTACTGCACGTGTCCTCACTGGACTTCGTGATGTGTTCAAGGAGTGCCGTCCTGATGTGGTATTTGTACATGGTGATACTACCACATCCACCGCAAGTGCTCTTGCAGCGTTCTACGCACAGATTCCTGTAGGTCACGTAGAAGCTGGTCTTCGCACCCATAACATCTACAGCCCATGGCCAGAGGAGATGAACCGTCAGATTACTGGTCGCATAGCCACCTATAACTTTTCGCCAACTCTACTCTCCGAGAAGAACCTCCTTGAAGAGAAAGCTCATGGTAGCATTTACGTCACCGGCAACACCGTCGTCGATGCACTTCACATGGTGGTCGATAAGCTTAAGATAGACGAAGCTCTTGCAGAGGAGCAGAATAAAGTCCTTGCTGCAGCAGGCTATGATGTGACTCGTCTCAATGGTGGTAAGAAGCTGGTACTGATTACTGGCCATAGAAGAGAAAACTTCGGTGACGGCTTCATCCGTATGGTTACAGCCATGAAGGACCTCTCTGAGAACTATCCAGAGGTTGATTTTGTCTACCCGATGCACCTCAACCCTAATGTGCGCAAGCCTATCCATGAAGTGTTTGGTGAAGATCTTACTCGTCCGAACTTCTTTTTCATCGAGCCCCTCCAGTACCTTGAGTTCGTCCATCTCATGTCGAAGGCCACCATCGTTCTTACCGATTCAGGAGGAATTCAGGAGGAAGCTCCAGGCCTTGGCAAACCTGTTCTCGTGATGCGTGACACCACTGAGCGTCCTGAAGCTCTTGCTTCTGGCACCGTCCACCTTGTAGGGACTGACTACGACAAGATCATGACCGAAGTCAGCACTCTCCTCGAAGATGAAGAGGCATATCGCAAGATGTCACAAGCCGTTAATCCATACGGAGATGGCAAAGCTTGTGAGCGTATCGCACGTATCCTCAATGGTGAAGAGATAGAAAGATATAGTTAATATGCACTATATAGATTTATTCATTCGGTTTCTGTTTTTCTTACCCATATGGCCTTTATGCTTGATAGGGTATTACAAGAATAGTGAGTATATAGATGCCGACCTAAAAGGAATATCTGAAATAGGTGGGGCAAAAAACTTGATAATCACTTTGCTGAAAAATAAAACCTTCAGAAATCTCTTATGAAGCCAACAATTGGAAATAATGTTAGAATAGCTACAGGTGCAATTGTCCTTGGCGATATTACCATAGGTGATAATGTCATAATTGCAGCAGGATCTGTTGTGGTGAAAAGCGTTTCCAACAATTATATGGTAGCTGGTAATCCTGCATACATTAAGAAATTGAATGGAGAAAAAGTAAATATTAAATTGTAATAGAATCAAAAATAAATAATAGTAAACAACATGATTAATGTAATTGGCTTGGGCTATATTGGGCTTCCAACAGCCCTCATGATGGCATCTCACGGAGTTGAGATTATTGGTACAGACTATAACAAGCAGCTCGTTGACACCCTCAATGCAGGTCACACCACCTTCAAGGAGGATGGTCTTGACGAACTTTTCCAGAACGCCCTCAGGGCAGGTATAAAGTTCACCACTGAGTATCAGAAGACAGACATGTACATCGTCTCAGTACCTACTCCTTATGACAAGTTCTCAAAGAAGGTAGATGCTTGCTATGTAGTAGCAGCCGTAAAGGAAGTTATGAAGGTATGCCCTAAGGGTGCAACCGTAGTCATCGAGTCAACTGTTAGCCCTGGCACTATAGACAAGTTCGTACGTCCTGTCATTGAGGAGAACGGCTTTAAGATTGGTGAAGACATCAACCTTGTTCATGCTCCTGAGCGCATCATCCCTGGCAATATGGTCTATGAGCTCATTCATAACAACCGTACCGTAGGTGCCGACTCTCGCGAGATTGGCGAGAAGGTGAAGTCATATTATGCATCCTTCTGTCAGGGCGACATTGTCGTTACCGACATCCGAACTGCAGAGATGACCAAGGTTGTTGAGAACACATTCCGTGCTGTTAACATCGCATTCGCCAACGAGCTCGCACGCATCTGCCGTCACGACAATATGGATGTTTATGAAATCATCCGCATCTGCAATATGCACCCTCGCGTTAACATCCTTCAACCAGGTCCTGGTGTAGGGGGGCACTGCATCTCAGTAGATCCTTGGTTCCTAGTAGGTGATTATCCTCAGCTCGCTAAGGTTATCGACGAGTCAATGAAGACCAACGACTCTCAGCCAACTTTTGTTCTTAACCGCATCTACGAGATTATGAAGGAGAACAGCATCGCTGACAACCGTAAGGTGGGTCTCTATGGTCTTACATACAAGGAGAATGTAGATGACTATCGCGAGTCTCCGGCTCTCCAGATACTCGAAGCACAAGAGCGTCATCTCGCACGTCCTCTCTGCTGCTACGATCCATTTCTTGAAGGGCACAAGATTGCAGAGAACCAGTACTCTAGCTTCGACGAGTTCCTCAGCGATATGGATATGGTTGTAGTACTCGTTAAGCACCAACACATACTTGAGAATGAAGAGTCCCTCAAGGGCAAGGTAGTTCTCGACTGCTGTAACGTGCTGCATAAGCTCGAAGGAGTTTACCATATCTAAAAGTAGATTTGCCTGCTTGATGTAAGCACTCACTGTATGGCTATAATCTGCGTAAAGGTATTATAGCTCACATTGCGTTATATTTTTGATTTATAATTGAGACTATCAATGACGAACTGAAGAATATTGCCCAGATTGAGCACTCACGGCACAGGGCATTTCACAATTTTGTTGTCAACCTGCTGAGTGGCATCGCTGCATACTGCTTTTTTCCAAAGAAGCCGGCTCTCAACATACAGAGAGTTATTGATCATCAGTTTACTTTGTTTTGAATATTTTCATCGAACTGACGTTAACATAAAATGAAAGATTACGAATTGCATGCACGGCGGTATCCTGTAATAGTTGCAATGCTCATTCCTGTTGCATATACCACGTGGTTACTGATAGAGTATTTTCCACAACTTATTAGTATAGGAAATATGGTAATAACTGCGATTGCATATTTTGTCCCGATTGCTATAGTTATGGAGCTATTGGTTTCTTTGTACGCTCATTATTCCATGATGTATCAAAATTAGTATGATTATTTTGGAACATTGCGAAGCTCCACAATGGTTGTCTCAGTTTAGATGCTTTGATGTTTTTGGTTTCTGGACTTGCATGTTCTGGAAAAACGATCATAAACTATCTAGGTTATATCATTAAGCGTGCTAAGAGGCTTTTGATTCCTATGTGGTCGTTTGGGGCGGTACTAATCACGCTTCTCACGATAGTTGCACTTGTATTCGATAAGGATTTACTTACAATAAACTATATAATTGAGTCTTTCGCAATGATAGGAGTTATTGGATATGTATGGATTATGCGAGTATTCTTACTTGTAGCCATGGTTACTCTTCTCCTTATTTTTGTTAATAATAAAGTAAATTGTAATTTATTTATTATTAGTCTATTATGCATATGGGGGAGAATTGATTGTGCTCTTAAATCCCATTTATGCAGGAGTTCCATATCTAGAGCACTTTGTTAATGAATGGCTGGTCAATGTGATATCTTATTCAATTCTTTTCTCATGGGATTAAGAATGAAGACTTTTAATAAGGCTCAATCTGGAAGATTCACGATAGTCTTGCTGCTGATATTTGCTCTGTCAATGGTGGTGTATTACTTTTCGAATGGTCTTCCCATTAAGCTATCGCCTACATATAAGTACTCGCCTAATTTGTTATATATTCTTTATGGTATGTTTATCTGTGGCGTATTTTGGACAATACGAGACTTATTGAAGAGACTGATTAATTATAAAATAACTCGAATAATTGAAAAACACTGTATGGATCTATTTCTATTACATTCCACTGCTACTTATCCCAGTACCATTCAGCTGGTTTGTAAAATATATGGATATTCGTATTGTTTATTTACTGCTATTTTGTATCGATAATACCTTTTTATGAGAGATATAAAAACAAATACCCTATTATAAAATATTTAGTTGGATAATAATGTCAAGTAATAACAATACAAGCAATTTCAACCAAGCTGTGTGGCTAGGAATAGGTCAGTTGTGTACATTCGCAATTGCCTTTCTGACCGCACCTATTATGGCTCGTTATTTTGATAAGGTCGAGTATGCTACTTACAAGCAGATTTTATATGTATATACGAGTCTTCAGTCCCTATTTACGATGGGACTCCCAAGCGTGTTTGCATATTTCATTCCTCGTATTAATGAGCAGGAGCAGAAGTACTTCATCAATAGGCTGACCATGTACTTTCTTATAATAGGTGCTGTCTTTTCTATATCACTCTATTTTTCAGCTGATTTACTTGCTCGTTTGATGAATAACCCAGAACTTGCTTTGGGGCTTAAGATATTCTCTCCATTCCCATTGTTTACTCTACCAGCTATGGGGGTAGAGGGTATATATAATGCACTCCGAAAAGCAAAATATCTTGCATTTTATCATGTCTTTACGAAGATTTTGATGTTCCTGTGCATTATATTACCGGTCATTATTTGGCATACAGGATACAAAGAAGCAATTATGGGATGGGGTGCTGCTTCATTCATAACATTCCTTGTAGCAATGTATATGAAAAACAGTCCATATCGAGGAATAAAGGCTGAAACTATCCCGAATGTGGATAAGAAGATTTTTAATTATTCTCTGCCTCTTACTGGTGCATTTATCGCTGGATTCTTCTGTAATTCAGCAGATCAGTTCTTTGTGAGTAGATATTATGGAACTCAGGTATTTGCAGACTTCATCAATGGTTGTTTCAGTATTCCTATAGTAGGTATGGTTGCAGGATCTGTCAAAGGCGTGCTTTTACCATTGTTCTCAAAGGCAGATGAAGAGAATGCAATAGGTAATGCTATTTCATCCTATGTTAATGCCGTCAAAAACAGTGCAACAATCATTGCACCTATGTTGCTTTTCTGCTTGGTGTTTTCATCTGACGTTGTCATTGCACTTTTTGGCGAGAAATATGCAGCATCGAGCTCATATCTGAGAATTTTTATATTAAGAGATTTTGTTTCCATATTCCCATATTTTGCCATTTTGATGGCATTTGGTTTTTCAAAACTATATATGAATATGCATACTATTGGCGCAGTTGCTATATGGGCGTTGGACTTTGTTATAATTCAATTTGGAGCACCGTCACAACTAATTATGGCAGTCAGTACAACATTTCATATAATGTGTAGTGTTGCAGCTTTCATATATATATTTAAGAAGAAGGAAGTAAATTTTTTTAATGGTGAACTTCGATCATATTTGTTTAGGATGTTTAGTCATTGCATGATTGTATTAGCTATTTTGTTTGCCATTGCTTTATTGTTGTCGTCTATCAATGTGTTTGTAAAGTTGATTCTATTCGCCTCCGCATACTATCTTATTATAATACTAACAGGTAAATTAATGGGAGTAAACTATTTAACATCTGTAGAACGACTAATTTCATCCCACAAGAAAAAATAATGGATACAATACGTTTAATAATAACAGGTGATTTTTGTGCCATACATCCAGAGCGATTAAGTCTTGGTGATAGGTTAACGCAACTATTGGATGATTCAGATTTGAAATGTGTAAATTTTGAGGGACCTCTTCAGATAGGAAAGGTGGAGTCTGCGAATGGTACATTTTTGTTGCAAAGCCATAAATCGCCCAAGTGGCTGGTAGATCATGGATTTAATATCGTATCACTTGCCAATAATCATGCATGTGATTTTGGCGAATCAGGTCTATATGCATCTAATGATGCTTTTGAAGGTGTAGTAACTTTGGGTTGTGGTAATGGATGGGATGAGGCATATCGAGTCAGATATGTTGACGTTAAAGGAAAAAAAATTGGATTCTTCAATGCAACATCAGCAGACTTCTCTTCACTTAAAGATCAGTGGACTGATTCAGAAAAATTTGGCTGTGCTTGGATAAATCATCCATCAGTTCCTCTTCTCTTGTATAAGGCCAAACAAGAATGTGATTATTTAATAGTATTTCCTCATGCAGGTGTTGAGTATATGGATGTTCCGCTTCCTGAATGGCGCGCTATCTACCGCAATTTCATTGATTGTGGAGCGGATGCCGTTATCGCATCTCATCCACATGTACCTCAAGGGTGGGAAATATATAAAGAAAAACCTATCTATTATAGTCTCGGAAACTTTGTTTTTGAAAAGGATCCACCATACAAGAAACCAAATTGGTATAATGGTCTCATAGTTGAACTCATTTTATTTGGTGAAAAAATTAAAGCGACTCATTATAATACTTTGTATGCAGACAACAAAGTTGAAATAGACACAATCCAAGAGCGCATAGATTACATCAATTCCTTAGGAGCGTATCTTAGAGATGATATGGTATATATGAATCGTGTAAATGAGGTTATATCCGGTATTGCTAACAAGTATGAACAGTGGATGTTGTCAGGTTTAGGAGCTATTTGTTTAATTCCTTTCAATCTCCGAGTATTCCTCAGTCAACTAATTTACTTCGCAAGAAATAGAAAGGCAGATGGAATTTTTCTCCATCAACTACGAGAAGAGAGTACAAGGTGGACAATTATTAGAAAACATTTAATTCAATCAAAGATTAACAGATAAATATGAAAATAGTTCAAACAATTGGGAAATGGGCAGAAAAATCGATGTTCACATACCAGATATTCAACGCATACGTTAGGTTTCGTCAAAGGATGAATGCCAAAAAAAATCCGAGAGAACTGGCAAACATCGATTTTCGAAGAGTTTTTCACAGAGACATAAATTGGGACAGCCCCAAGAATATTATTGAGAAAATATTTTGGCTTCAACTGTTTACAGACACGACAATGTGGTCTATCTGTGCAGATAAATTTCGTATCCGTGAGTATGCTAATGCTAAGGGGGTTGAAAAGCTTTTGCCCAAACTCTATGGTCATTGGAATAATTCTAAGGATATTGATTTTGATAATTTGCCACAGTCATTTGTTTTGAAAACCACAAATGGTTGTGGACAAGTTCTTCTTGTTCCAGACAAGAGTAAATTGAATATCAAAAAAACTCGCGAGTTATTGGATCGATGGATGCTATTGAGATATGGATTCAGCGATGCCCAGATTCACTACACGAGAATACAACCTTGTATAATAGCGGAGGAACTTCTTGTTAATAGTGATAATGAAGAAAAAGGTATGGTAGATTACAAAGTATGGTGCTTAAATGGAAAGGTTGAGTACATTCTATGTGCTTATGATCGTATTGTCCTTGGAGAAAATCGTGGGTATCAACTATCTGCTTATGACAGGAACTGGAATGACATTTCTAAAAAGGCTATTAAAGAGGAGAAACGAGGCGGACAAACACTTGCTCGCCCAAAACATCTTGATGATATGCTAAAATATGCAGAGAAAATATCCAAGGACTTTGTAGTAGTAAGAGTGGATTTCTATGATACACCGAATCGTATCTATCTTGGAGAGTTGACATTTACATCGGGTTATGGTTCTCACAAGGAGGAATTCTATGATTATTTAGGCAGTAAAATTGACTTGACAAAAATAAAAAGAATCCAAGGAATAAATAGACCTGACATGTCGAAATTTTAATAGTTCAAGATTCTATGAGATCTAATAATTCGATAATGATATTTTTATTTTCTCCTGTCCTCGGTATTATCGAAGCTTTCAAAAACCTGAGAAGCAAGCAAGCAAGAAACGTCGTTTTCTTGTTCTGCTTGTGCTTTGGCTTTTGCTTTAGCGTAGGAACACAGCGTGTAGAAGGCAGTGCGGATGGAATATCAATGCGCATGGAGTTTGAACGATATAAGGATATATCTACGGTTCAGTTTGGAAGCTACCTGTCGGAATACTTTGAGTTCGATACTGGAGTACAGGATATCTATATCATGACGATATCTTATCTTGTGGGTAGGGTGACTGATAATTATCATTTCTTCTTTTTGGCATTGGCTTTTGTGTTTGCGTTTTTCCAATTGAAAAGTTTGCGGTATTTTGTTGAAGAAGAGAACTTTACAAACTCACTAATTTGTATCATACTAACATGCCTATTTCTGTGGAATAACATCTATAATATCAATGGAGCGCGTTTCTGGACAGCATCTTGGATAGGATTGTTTTGTGTATTCAAAATGTTTCATGACAGGAAGCCATTGTATCTGTTGTTGGCAGCCTGTATTCCAATGGTTCATGCGTCGTTTGCGGTTTTTCCAATAATCCTTGCAGTGGCATATTTCCTTCAAAATTTCAGAAATCCGCTAATTATTCTTTTTTGTATCAGTTGGGCATTCTCTGTAGTAGCAGAAGATTTCCAAATTCAGCCTTTCCAAAATATAGACTTGCCGTTTGCGATAAGTAGGAAAGTGGAATTTTATACGGATCAGGAACACATACAGGGTCTGTCTCAAGGTTCAGGCTTTTATTGGGTTAGTTTGTTCTTTAAGACATTGGTAAGGCATTATATTGATTTCTTGATTCTCTTAATAGCGTTGAATGAGAAGAAGAATAACAACGAGAAGGCCATTCCGGTTATTCGATTTATGTTGATTTTAGCAATTATTGCTAACTTTGGAATGATTATTCCTACATTTGGACGTCGTTTCTTTGCTGTAAATTACGCTCTCGTAGCGTATTCCTTCCTAGTAACCTTTGGTGATTTTAAGTATCAGAAGCTTGTATATGCACTTCCTTTCGTATGGCTTATGAACCTGTTCTATCTGTATAAAGATGTAACAACTGTACTTGATTTAGGTTTTGTATTAACTCCTGTCTTCTCATTTATCAGATATCTATTCGTATGAAGATTGTAATAATTTCGGGAACGATGTTCCCACATATATCAGCCCGTTCGTTTCGCACTACCGAACTAGCAAAAGGTTTTGCCAAGATGGGGCATGATGTGACACTCTATACCATTTTAGGTAAGTATGACTATACGCAGATGGAGGCAGAACTGCCTAACTTACGCATCAAGACCTTAGGTAAGACTTGTTTCGGCAATCCTGATAGTGATGGTTACTTGAAGAAGAACATCCTTCAGAGAGCTTTGACACGTCTGCTGTGTAACGTCATTGACTACCCTCGTTGCGAATATTTCTTCAAGGCAATCAAAGCATTGAAGGTAGAGGGCGAGTTTGACTACCTCATCACCATTGCTCATCCATACGGCGTTCACTGGGGAGCCGCCTACTATAAGAAGAAACACCTGAAACACTTGAAGTTCAAATATTGGGCATCCGACTGTGGTGATCCATTTATGGGTGATCCGGATGTGAAGCGTTGGAAACTGCCCCAACAGCCATTGGAGAAGTTCTGGGGCAAGATGACTGACCAAATTGTGATTCCTGTTGAGAACGGACGTGAAGCATATTACGAGGAGGTGCGCAACAAGATAAGTATCATCCCTCAGAGTGTCGATTTCAGCTCTTTCGAGCTCGTGGATTACAAGAAGAACCCTATGCCAACCTTCTTCTATTCCGGCGCAGTATATCCAAATATGAGAGATCCAAAGCAGTTCTTGGAGTACCTCACTAAGGTTGATTACGACTTCAAATTTATCGTGTATGTGCCATCAAACACTGTCTTCGGAGACTTCAAGGAAACGTTAGGTGACAAACTGGAGATTCGCAGATACATCCCTCGTGCAGAATTGGTTAAGGTAATGAGTTCGATGGATTTTCTTATCAATATCAACAACAACTCTGGTGTACAGACACCAAGTAAGTTGATTGACTATAGCATCTCAAAGAGGCCTATTTTAAATATCTCTACTGAGTTTTCCGCACAGGAGTGTACCAACTTCGACGCATTCGTCAAGGAGGACTATTCTTCCCAGTTCAAAGTGAAAGATGTGGAGCAGTACGATTCAAAAAATGTGTGTGCCAAGTTTATCAACCTCTACGAGAATGAAACAAAATAAGGTAATCGTCATTGGTGGCAACCATCATAATACCCTTGGAGTAGTACGCTCGCTGGGCTATAAGGGATTGAGGCCTCTTGTGGTAGTGGTAACAGACCATAAGAAACCATACGTGTGCCAAAGCAAATATGTTCAGCAATATGAAATTTTATCATCTGCGAGTGAAATAGTTGAATATCTTCTAAAGAAAAAAAATAATCATGGCACCAAGCCGGTAGTTGTCTCTTGTGCAGATTTCGTAACCGCTGTATTGGATTCACACCAAGATCAGCTGTCCGCCTTCTATCACTTGCCTGTAGGAAAAGGTAATGTCGTTCAGATGATGGACAAAGACACGATGGCAAGGATTGCCAATGAGTGTGGCATTGATACGCCAAGGAATCTTACGCTTGATGAGGTGTCATTTTCCTACAACAAAAGGTACATTTTTAAGCCTCTGAGAAGTATTGAGGGTTCGAAGGCTGATATAGCTGTTATTGGAAGCAGAGAAGAATTGGATAGTTTCATTTCGTCATCTCATTGTGACAACCTTCAGATTCAAGAATTCGTAGAAAAGGAATTGGAATTTCAACTTATCGGATGTTCGTTGAATGGAGGTGAAACGGTCATTATCCCTGGTGCTTCTATTATCTTGAGGCAACCAGAGAATACCAATACAGGATTCTTGAAGTATGTGAGCATTGATGAGTTCCAGTATGACGGAATGCACGCTTGTAGGAAGTTCATTCAGACTATTGGTTATTCTGGTCTTTTCAGCTTGGAATTTCTGAGAGGAAAAAATGGAAAGGATTATTTTATGGAGATAAACATGAGAAATGATGGTAACTCTATTTGTGTTACTGCTGCTGGTGTTAATCTTCCATATATTTGGTACTGCCACAGTTTAGGATCTGAGGATTGGATACAGGAGGCTTCACGAACAGTTCGTAATACTATTGTCATGCCGGAGTTTGATGATTTTGTGAATGTATTGAAACGTAAAATCTCGCTCTGCCAATGGATTAAGGATATACGTAAAACGGACTGCTTTATGGAGTTTGACAAGACTGATAAGAAACCTTTCTACGTTGGGTTAAGACAACAGATTGCCAACTACTGCAAGTTGGTATTCAGAAAACTACATATCATCAAATGAGTTCACTAAAAGATAAATTTGCCCACTATGCGTGGGATTTAGCATACGGCACGTATTCTGAGAAAATCATTTTAGAAGGTTTGAAAGGAGTAAAGATTAATGTAGTTAAGAACCCATATAAGAACAAGTGGTTTGCTGATCCGTTTATTCTTGAGGAGGATGAGAATTACATCCAGTTTCTTGTAGAAGAGTTTGACTATGGTGTGGGTAGGGGCCGCATTGCGCGTTTGAATATCAGCAAGAAGGATAAAAAGATTGTGGTATGCTCAATTATTCTTGACCTTCCAACTCATCTGTCTTTCCCCGTAATTTATCATGTGGGTGGAGAGGTGTATGTGCATCCTGAGAATTCAGCTTCTGGTGCAAGTTATATTTATCGCTACGATAGTACAGCAGACAAGCTTGTTGAGCCTAAATTGATGGTCGGTGAACCCATAGCAGATGCCATCATCAGAAAGGATGGTGATAGGTACCACATGTTTGCAACTCGTGTTCCTGAGACAAATGGCTGTACACTTCATGAATATATATCAGAGAACCTGTTTGGACCATACAAGCATGTAGGAGAAGAAACCTTTGAGAAGAATACTGCTCGAATGGCAGGCATGTTCCTTCAAGGAACAGATGGTAGTACTATTGTACGACCTGCACAGGATTGTTTTGGCGGTTATGGAAAGGCTGTTATTATGTACGATGGTCACAAGCCGCTTTGCCGAATAGAGCCCATCGCATATAAGTATGCAGGTATTCATACATTCAATACGCATGGAGGTTCGTTTGTGATTGATTACAAGAAGTATGACTACCCGCTGATTTATAAACTGATAAGAATGTTAAAGAAATGAAGATACTACAAGTATTACCTGCTTTGGGTTCAGGTGGTGCAGAACACTTTACTGTCGGATTGATCAATGAACTGATTCACCAAGGCTATGAGTGCGATGTAGTCACTCTGTTTGATATAGACAAGGATAACGACCTGCTGAAAGAGCTTAGTTCTAAGTCGCATCACAGTTCGCTTCATAAGAAGCTCGGCTTTGATTTTGGATGTTATTATAGACTGTATAAGTTCATCAAGAGGGGGGGCTATGATGTGGTTCACGCCCATGTGGGATCCATTCCTTACATACTCTTATCCACAATACTTCTCAGGAAGGTGAAGTTTGTGGCAACTATCCATTCTGAGGCAAGGAGGGAGGCTGGTAGAAACATTATGAGGTGGAGTCGCTTCTACATGTTCCAGCATCATAAGTGTATACCTGTGACTATTTCTGATGAGTCCAAGGTATCTTTCGATGAGTATTACAAGATGGATGCTTCTATGGTATATAATGGTGTTCCTCAATATTATGGTAAGTGTATGGCTCCGTTGGTAGATAATGATGATCAGTTGCTATTTATTCATCCTGCAAGTTGTCAGAAGGTGAAGAATCAGGAGCTCTTGATAAAGGCTTTTGCAAAGTTGGTTAAGGACTATCCTAATGTGAAGGTGCTTTGGTTGGGCAGTAATGAAACCTTCAAGTCATTGTATGATACGCTGGTGCCTGATATGGTTTTGCAATTCAAGTATGTGGGAACAGTTCCCAATGTGCGCGACTACCTTGCTCAGGCCGATGCAATGTGCTTATCATCGAAAATGGAAGGCATGCCAATGACCATTATTGAGGCATTCTCAGTAGGGTGTCCTGCGCTTTGTACTCCAGTAGGAGGAATCCTAAATATGATTGAGGATGGAAAAAATGGAATGTTGTCAGCAAGTCTTTCTGTAGAAGACTATTATTCAATGTTGAAACGATTCTGTAAACTACCATCAGAGCAGAAGAAACAGATGCGATTCCAGGCAAAGGAATCTTTTGCGAAATATTCTATAGATAATACGGCAAAGGGATATTTGGAAGTGTATAAAAGTAAGTAACATGAAGATAATTGGTTTATTCCCCCTAACTGGTAATGGTGGTATTGCTTCTTGGACAAAGGAGTTTACAAAGACTTTTCCTGATGAAGCGCATCAGTTCACCTTCGTGAATGTTTCGCCTTCTGTGCCAAGAGCAGGCGGATTGAGTGAGACTTTACTGTTTCGTACCTTCTCGGGTTTTACTGCAATGTTTAGAATACTCAGAGAATTGAAAGGTGTACTGAAGAAGGATAAGTATGACATCATGCATACCACCACTAGCGGCAATATCGGTTCTCTTCGTGACTATTGTGTGGCAAAGCTTTGCAAGAAATATGATGTGAAGAGCATCATGCATTGTCGGTACGGCTGTATCACAGAGGACATTCAGTCAAGTGGTCTTGTAGGCAAGTTGCTTCGTAAGTCAATGAATGAGTTTGACCAGATATGGGTGCTCGACTCACGCTCGTACAATACGCTCAAAGGTATCGAAAATCTGGAGGATAAGGTATATCTCACGCCAAACTCTATAGATGTAACTGAGGAAATGAATCCTGCACCTAAGAAGTATAAGCGTGTGGCTTTTATCGGTAACCTTTATCCAACGAAAGGTCTCTACGAATTGGTGGATGCTTGTAGGCTTACTGATGTGAGGCTAGATATCATTGGCCCTGGGTCGGATGAGGTGGTTGCCAATGTCAAGAAGATGGCTGGCGAGAAGTTGGATAAGTCCATCTTCATTCATGGCCGATTGTCTAATCTAGAGGCAGTAAAATTCATGCACGACGTGGATATTGTGGCTTTGCCTACTTACTATCCTTGGGAGGCATTTCCTATCTCTATTATTGAGGCGATGAGTCTTACGAGGATGGTAATCTCTTGTCCTCGTGCTGCTGTTAAGGATATGCTTACCGACCTCGAAGGCAAACCTTGTGGTATGCTGGTAGAACCGAAATCTACTGCTGCTATTGTAGAGGCTATCAACTGGTGCCAGACCTACAAAGAGGAAGCAGACAAAATGTGTCAGAAGGCATACGAGAAAGTGAATACCTGCTATAGGAAAGAAGTGGTTTACGACCTCTACAGGTCGCTATATGCTAAACTGGTATGATAAAGACAAGAGAAGATCTGAAGTTTTACCTTCAGGAGGATGCCAAGGCTAACCGTATGGACGTATGCTCCCTGTTGAATTATTGGGTGCGCCTGTTTATCGGTAGTGAGTCGGCTCATGTGTATCAGTATCTGAAGGTATTGCGCCATTGTGAATATCATTGTAACAATAGTGGTTTCTTCCACAAGATGCTATATAGGTATTATAAGGTACGTTTGCATAGATTGGGATTCAAGTACAACATCCGTATTCCTGAGAATGTATGTGGATATGGATTGAGCATACTGCATATTGCTGGTTGTGGTGGCTGTTTGGTCAATGCCAAGAAGGTCGGCAACTATGTTAAATTGCAGACAGGTGTACTTTTCGGCAACACCAACCACTCTGAGGACGAGAAACCGATTATTGGCAATAATGTCGGTTTTGGACCAGGAGTAAAGGTATTGGGTAAAGTTACTATTGGTGATAACTGCTTCATTGCAGCCAATGCTGTAGTGGTGAAGGATATGCCGGCAAATGCTATCGTGGGTGGTGTGCCAGCAAAGATTATTAAAATGATAGAGTTAAAATGAGCATGTTGTCAAAACTGAAAAATAATTCATTTCTAAGGGGCTTATGCTTTTTGACGAGAAGCATAGGAAACCACTTTGTAGTATGCAAGAAGAAGTTTGCTCAATATGCTGACAATGTGGTTGTTATCCCTCCTCTGTGTATAGGTAATTACAAGAATGTATATCTTGGCGAAAAGGTTTGCATTGGCGCAAATGCCTATATTTCCGCCCTCAATGCCAGGTTTATCTGCAAAGGCAATTGTGCGATAGCAGAGAATCTGACGGTTCACACCGGTAATCATGCGCGAGTGGTCGGAATCTTTGTAAATGATATTACAGAATCCACCAAACCAAAAGGCTTGGATGAAGACGTCATTGTGGAAGAGGATGTTTGGATTGGATGTAATGTTACACTCCTCTCTGGAGTTACCATTGGCAGAGGATCGACCGTAGCCGCTGGTGCTGTAGTTGCTAAAACGATGCCTCCATATTGCATCTGTGGAGGCATACCTGCCAAGTTCATTAAGTTCTATTGGACAATAGATCAAATCCTGGAACATGAGGCAAAGCTGTATTCTGAAGAGGAAAGATATACCCGTGAACAGCTGGAAGAAATTTTTGTCAAGTGGCAGAAGAGGTAAAAGGAAACACTACAGAAACTCACTATGATATACTTCATGGCAGATGTGTTCGCTAGTCTGACCTACGCAGATATGTTCCCGATGGTCAATCTCGTAGCTTTGGCTTGCGGAACGACAACGATAACGTATCGCACAGATGGATCACTAGAAGCACATTACTTTTCGGATGGAGGTATGGACACTAATATGGGTGTTGTGCCACTGATGCTGGAAGCAAATAGTAACAATAAGAAAAAAATAAGAAAATTACAATATATGAGGGATAAAAAGACAATTCTGTTTGTGTGTCAGTACTTCTATCCAGAGGTGTTTCGTGGCAACGATATCGCCTTTCATTGGGCAGAATATGGGCATGACGTGCATGTGGTGACGGGCATCCCTAACTATCCCGATGGGGTGTTTCATAAAAGTTATGGGTTCTTCAAGAGACGCCACGAAGTGGTGAATGGTGTGTGCGTGACACGTCTACCTATCTTCCCTCGTGGAAACAGCAAAATCATGCTGATGTTGAACTATTTCAGTTACTACATTGTGGCGTGGGTGTATATTTTGTTTCATGCCATTGATCATAAGTATGACTTTGTGTTTGTACAACAACTGTCACCGGTGATGATGTCGGCTCCGGGTGTGCTGTACAAGAAGCTGCGGAAGGTACCTCTTTATACTTGGGTGTTAGACTTGTGGCCTGAGAGTTTGTCGGCTGCGGGAGGCATCAACAACAAGTATATTTTGGGAGGCTTTAAACGTTTTGTGAAGAGCGAGTATAGGCACTCGGATAAGATATTAACGAGTTCGAAGAGCTTTGATCAGAGTATCATGGAATATGGGGAATACAGGGATAAAATTGTGTATTTTCCGCAGTGGGGGGATGGTAGTTCGACGAGCTCGGTAACCGGTATAACCAAGGACAACATGAGTCTGACGAATATCCTAAAACAAAAGGGTGTTGATGAAGCTAAGGTTTTTGACAAAGATAGCTTCAAGGTGATGTTTGCCGGTGCCGTAGGGGAGGCTCATGGTATGGAGTGCAATCTGCAGGCGGCTTTGTTGACTAAGGAGCGTAAGGATATCAAGTGGGTGATTGTAGGCGATGGTCGAAAGCTACCTTGGGTACAACAGTTTGTAAAGGATAATGGTTTGGAGGATACAGTTCATACTTTGGGACGATTCCCTTCGGAGACGATGCCTCTGTTCTTCGAGACGGCCGATGTGATGCTTGTGTCGCTCACTGATTCGCTTCTATTCAACCTCTATGCTCCGGCAAAGATCAGTAGCTATATGGCTTCGGGTAAGCCTATCATCTCATGTTTGAATGGCGAGGGCGCGGAGGTGGTGAAGACTGCCGAATGTGGTTGGCATGTACCAGCTGGCGATGCGGAGAAACTTGCGGCCCTTGTTCTACATCTTGCAGATGCCGATAAAGCTACTCTTTCTTCAAAAGGTCAGAATGGACTTCGGTTCTATGAGGAGAACTTCCAGAAAGAGAAGTGCCTGCGGAAGCTGGATGAAATCGTGGGACTGAAATAGGAAAAACATATAGAAATATGAATACATGCTTAATCTACGGAATCATTTTTGTGATTTTACTTGCATTAGAATTGGCATATTTCAAGATTGCCGACAAGTTTAATATTATAGACAAGCCCAATGAACGTTCAAGCCACTCGACCATTGTGTTGAGAGGAGGCGGAATTATTTTCCTATTATCGCTTTGGATATGGTCGGCCTTTTTTGGTTTTCAATATTTGTGGGTATTACTGGCTGTATCATTGATTGCTGGCGTGAGCTTCATAGATGACATTCGCTCGCTGCCAGATAGCGTGCGACTGGTAGCTCAGTTCATTGCTATGGTGATGATGTTCTATCAGCTGGACATCCTACATTGGGATATGTGGTGGATTGTTTTCCTTGCGCTCATTGTTTGCGTGGGAGCATCAAATGTTATCAATTTCATGGATGGAGTGAATGGTATCACGGGAGCGTACGCTATGGCATCATTGCTGCCACTCGCTCTTCTCAATAGCACTATAGGCTTTGTTGATCAGTCGTTTATCTATGTAGTCATACTTGCAGATGTCGTTTTCTGTCTGTTCAACTTCCGTCCGAAGGGTAAGGCGAAATGTTTTGCCGGGGATGTAGGCTCAATAGGCGTGGCATATATCCTGCTGTTCATGATTGGCTCGTTGGTGCTGGCGACGGGTGATGTCACGTACCTCATCTTCCTACTGGTATATGGCGTGGACGGTGTGCTGACCATCTGCCACCGCATCCTGCTGCATGAGAACCTGGGCGAGGCGCATCGCAAGCACGCATATCAACTGATGGCAAATGAGCTGAAAGTAGGTCACGTGAAGGTTTCTAGTCTATATGCAATAATGCAGTTAGTGATTTCTTTGGGTTTCATTTATCTTTGTCCAGAAACTATGGCTGCTCACTGGATTTATCTGGTATCTGTAATCATTATACTTGCTATTGCTTACATCCTATTCAAGATGAAATACTATCACCTCCATGAGGAGTATCTTGCTTCTCTCATAAAGTAATCACTATGATACAAATTGACCAGAAACTTATATCAGAACTTTTTGCCAAGGCATTGGTGAATCCTCGTCTTCGTCAAAATTATGATCTCCGTACAAGTTCGGATGATGGAGGGCAACGAATGCTAAACGCATTGATGCCTGGTACTGTAATTCCTATTCATCATCATCCCGATAGCAATGAAAATGTCATTCTCCTCTGTGGAAAACTCATCGAAGTCTTATTTGATGAGAATGGTAATGAGACCGAACGACTTCATCTGAATCCTACCGTAGGAAGCTTTGGTTGTGTAGTACCTGCTGGCGCATGGCATACTGTAGAGGTTCTTGAACCTGCTGTTATCTACGAAGCAAAAGACGGTAAATATGGCGAGGATGGCAGTGAAACACTTGACGAGTACAGAGCAAAGCTGATTGGAAAAACAACCGATAAAAAGTCATTTTCAAACTCCCTCGGTGACTTGAAGAAGAATATTGAGTACCTTATTGGCATGGAAAGACAGTCGGGGTTGATGGATGCAATCTCTCCTTTGTATATCTCTCGTATGCTTAATGTCCCTTTGGAAGACGTTGAGAAAGTTATGAAGGGACTTTAATAACAATATCAAACGCTTTTAATCAATAGTTTATTATGATCACAGAAGAATTGAAAAAACGAGTGGCTGACTTCGTAGAAATGGAGCAGCGTTCTGGTTCTATGCAGTTGATGACAGCCGAGTACGTCGCTCGCTGCATACAGATTGCAAAAGAAGATGCTGCTGAAGCTCTCGAAGCACTCAAGTAGTAAACAAAATGAAATGCAGACGGTGTTGACCTAGACTATAACGATCCCATGTCTTTCTTTGATGTCGCAAGAAGGCTGGAGGCGGTCATAGTCCGTGAGGAGGGAGCGGAAACAAACCACCTGGCAAGCGGATGCCAGATTATGAATACTATTAATGGCGAATGAATGGCAGGAAAGAACGATCAGAACTTTAATCAGGGCACGCTGGAAGAGTGGAAACTGAAGATGTTCCTCGACATAGCGGGGATGAGGGATATGGACGGGTATACCGGAGGGCGAAAGAAGAAGGTGCAAGAGGATCAGTAAGTAAGATACCTTGTCCTGCTTATCTGATTGCGATATAAAAGAAAAATACCTTGCTTGAGAATTCCAATCATATACCGTAGTGGCCGTGCTAAATGGGGTACCCGGTCTTGCGAAGAATTGTATAACCCCAGCAAAAAGAAATATATGAAACGATTGAAACAATTATTTTATTGTGTATTGGCGGCATTAATGTTTACCGGCTGTCAGTCCTACAAAAAAGTACCTTACCTGCAGGATGCTGAAGTTGTATTGTACGATACCCGAGATGCAGAGCTTTATGATGCTAAGATCATGCCCAAGGACTTGCTAACGATAGTAGTGTCATGTACCAGTCCTGAATTGGCGGCACCTTTCAATTTGACGGTGGCTACGCAGAATAGTGTAGCCTTGAGTTATACAACTACCCAACCTGTTCTGCAGCAATACCTAGTTGATAACGACGGTAAGATAAACTTCCCTGTATTAGGTGAACTTCATGTAGGCGGATTGACCAAGAAGGCAACTGAACAGATGATTGTAGAAAAGTTGAAACCTTATATAACAGAAACACCTATTGTAACCGTACGAATGGTGAATTATAAGATTTCTGTAATCGGAGAAGTTGCTCGTCCTGGTACATTCACGATTTCCAATGAAAAGGTGAACATCCTGGAAGCTTTGGCTATGGCAGGTGATATGACTGTATATGGTCTGCGTGATGATGTTAAGCTGATACGGGAGAATGCCAATGGTAAGCAGGAAATTATTCCTTTGGATCTGAATAAGGCGGAGACTATTCTTTCTCCTTATTACTATTTGCAACAGAATGATATCATATACGTAACTCCTAATAAGGCGAAAGCAAGGAACTCGGATATCGGTACTAGTACAAGTTTGTGGTTCTCTGCTACTTCGATCCTTGTCTCCATTGCCAGTTTATTGTTTAACATTTTGAAATAAAAAGGAAGAGTTATGAAGGAAGAAAAACAAAACGGGAAAGGACCTGAAATGACTGAGGAGCAGATTGATTTCCGGGCACTGCTTTTTAAATACATCATTCACTGGCCCTGGTTTGCAGGTGCGGTGTTGCTTTGCCTTGTTGGTGCGTGGTTTTATCTGCATTGGGCTACCCCCATTTATAATATTTCAGCTACCGTCCTAATAAAGGATGAGAAGAAGGGTGGAGGTGCAGGACTTTCTTCGGAATTGGAGGATATGGGATTGAGTGGTCTGATGACTTCTTCTAAAAACATTGATAACGAGTTGGAAGTTCTGCGTTCGAAAACACTTGTAAAAGAGGTTGTGAATCAGTTGGGATTGTATATAACTTATAAAGATGAGGATGAATTTCCTGCTAAAGGTTTATATAAGTCATCTCCGGTGCAGGTAAGCTTGACACCTCAAGAGGCTGAAAAATTGAATGCACCGATGATGGTGGAAATGACTTTGCAGCCTGAAGGTAGTATGGATGTGAATGTGACTGTGGGTGAGAAGGGTTATCAGAAGCATTTTGAGAAGCTGCCTGCTATTTTTCCGACTGATGAAGGTACATTGGCTTTCTTTCAGGAAGTTGATTCGGTAACTTTGCAAGATGGAACGAAAGCTCCTCGGATAGAGAAAAACGTACGCCATATAACTGCGACAATAAGTAAGCCGATGAGAGTGGCAAAAGGCTATTGTAACAGTCTGACTATTGCTCCTACTTCTAAAACGACTTCTGTTGCTGTGATTTCATTGAAGAACTCCAGTTTGCAGCGTGGACAGGATTTTATCAACCAGTTGCTTGAAATGTATAATCGCAATACGAACAATGATAAAAACGAGATTGCTCAGAAGACGGCGGAATTTATTGATGAACGTATTGGCATTATCTCAAAAGAATTAGGTAGTACGGAAGCTAATCTGGAGTCTTTCAAGCGTGATGCCGGTATCACGGACTTGACGAGTGAAGCTCAGATAGCCTTGGCCGGTAATGCTGAGTATGAAAAGAAGAGCGTAGAGAACCGTACTCAAATCAGTTTGGTAAATGATTTGCGTAAGTATCTGAGAGGTAATGAATATGAAGTCTTACCGAGTAACGTAGGTTTGCAGGATGCTGCCTTGATCGGTGCGATTGAACGTTATAACGAGATGCTTGTTGAGCGTAAACGCCTGTTACGTACATCAACAGAGAATAACCCTACGATTGTGAATCTAGATACGAGTATCCGTGCTATGAAAGCCAATGTACAGGCTACCCTTGAAGGAACCTTGCAGGGGTTGATGATCACCAAAGAGAGCCTTGACCGTGAAGCAAGTCGCTATTCCCGTCGTATCAGCAACGCTCCGGGTCAGGAACGTGCTTATGTAAGCATCGCCCGTCAGCAGGAGATCAAGGCTGGATTGTATCTGATGCTGTTACAGAAACGTGAAGAGAATGCGATTGCTCTTGCTGCTACTGCGAATAATGCCAAGATTATTGATGAAGCGATAGCTGACGATATTCCGGTATCCCCCAAACGCTCTATGATCTATTTGATTGCATTGATACTTGGTATTGGAATTCCTGTCGGTATCATCTATTTGATTGATCTGACTAAATTCAAGATCGAAGGCCGTGCCGATGTGGAGAAACTGACAAGTGTACCTGTTGTTGGTGATATCCCATTGACGGATGAGAAGAATGATAAAAATGGTTCTATCGCTGTCTTTGAGAATAAGAATAATCTGATGAGTGAAACCTTCCGTAATATTCGGACCAATCTTCAGTTTATGCTCGATAATGATCAAAAGGTGATCCTTGTGACTTCGACTGTCAGTGGTGAAGGAAAATCGTTTGTTTCGTCGAATTTGGCTATCAGTCTTTCTCTTTTGGGAAAGAAGGTGGTGATTGTCGGACTCGATATTCGTAAGCCGGGGTTGAATAAAGTATTCCAGCTCTCTAATAAGGAGAGAGGTATTACTCAGTATCTTTCCAATCCTGAAACGGATTTGATGGAACTTGTTCAGCCTTCTGATGTAAATAAGAATCTGTTTATTCTTCCGGGTGGTACTGTTCCTCCTAATCCGACAGAACTGTTAGCCCGTAACGGTCTGGACAGAGCGATAGAAACCTTGAAGAAGAACTTCGATTATGTCATTCTTGATACTGCTCCTATTGGTATGGTAACCGATACCTTATTAATAGGTCGTGTAGCAGACTTGTCAGTTTACGTGTGTCGTGCTGACTACACTCATAAGGCGGAATATACATTGATCAATGAACTGTCTTTTGAGAAGAAGCTGCCTAATCTTTGTACCGTCATTAACGGTGTAGACCTGAAGAAGCGAAAATATGGTTATTACTACGGCTACGGTAAGTATGGCAAACACTACGGCTATGGTAAACGTTATGGCTACGGCTATGGATATGGCCAAGATACAAAAAGATAAATATCTGAATATCTATGAATTATAACTTTTCTCAGAAAAAGAGCCCCGCAAGGGGCTTTTCTTTTTGTTATCTGAAATAAAAGCCTCACCTTTGCATTGTTGATCAACAAAACGTGAATAAAATAACTTGAATTTGAATCTTTAAAAAAAACGTATTATGAGTGTAATTTACAAAATTGTTACGCGACCATCTGACCCGCGTGTTCCCAATTCTCCCAAGAAATATTATCCGCATCTGATCACTTTAGGTCAGTCTGTCAATCTGAAATATATTGCGCAGAAAATGCAGGGCTATTCTTCTTTATCCATCGGTGATATCAAGAGTGTGATTCAGAATTTTGTGGAGAAAATGAAAGAGCAACTTCTGGAAGGTAAGTCTGTGAATATCGAAGGCTTGGGTGTATTTATGCTGACTGCCTGCTCGAAAGGGGCGGATGCGGCGAAAGACGTCAATGCTAAAAGTGTGGATAGCGTACGCATTTTCTTTCAGGCGAATAAGGAACTGCGTATCACGAAGACGGCTACCCGTGCAGATGAAAAACTGGATTTGATCAGTCTGGATGAATACCTGAAGAAGTTGAACGCCTCTGTGATTCCGAATGATCCGGATGATGGTGAAAATGGCGGTGGTGGAAATGAAGGAGGAGGAGACGAGGAAGCTCCGGATCCGACTGTATAATCTGAAAAGCTTAAAAAAGAAAGGAGGAAAAATCTATGAAGAAAACTTGGAGTGTAGTTTTGAAAGTAATCATTGCTGTAGCCGGTGCGATTGCCGGAGTACTGGGAGTACAGGCTGCATCATTGTAAGCAGCATTCAGTAAATAAAGTAATTGGTTAGATAAGACAGGCAGGCGGGAAAGTTCTTCCCGCCTGCTTTGTTGTATGCTAAAATATCAAATAGTTGGCGTTACTTTTTCGTGTGCGATAACGAAAACACAAAAAATAACATTTTATTATGTAGAAAAAAATGAGGGAATGCTTCGTAGTTCACAAATAATGATTAAATTTGCCGCGATTTGTAATGTTGAGTTTGCAAAATGACGAATAATACTATAAAGCATCTAGGTATTGTGGAAAACATACAGGGTTCTCATCTGTCGGTGAGAATCGTTCAGACGTCGGCTTGTGCGGCTTGTAGCGCAAAAGGCCACTGTTCTTCGGCGGATAGTAAAGACAAAATCATAGATATAACGGATGTTACAGCTGCTTCCTATCAGGTAGGAGAGCGGGTGATGGTGATCGGCGAAACATCGATGGGCATGATGGCTGTAACCCTTGCATTCATAATTCCTTTTGTACTTCTGATTGTTTCCCTGTTCGCATGGATGGCGTTGATAGGGAATGAACTGTATGCGGCTCTTCTTTCTCTGGCAGTTCTTATTCCTTATTATTTCGTATTGTGGCTCAATAAAACGCGAATGAAACAACATTTTTCATTTACTATAAAACCAATAAATAACTAAAACATTATGAATTTGATTCTGATTGCAGTGATTTCATTGGGAGCTATAGCGCTCGTGCTGGCCGCTATTCTTTATGTAGCTTCCAAGAAATTTGCCGTGTATGAAGACCCGCGGATTGCCCAGGTGGGGGAAGTGTTGCCCCAGGCAAACTGTGGTGGATGTGGCTATCCTGGATGTAGCGGATTTGCCGATGCTTGCGTCAAAGCCGGTTCGCTGGATGGTAAATTCTGCCCTGTAGGCGGTCAGCCTGTCATGGCACAAATTGCTGATATTCTCGGACTGGCAGCTACTGAAGCTGAACCGATGGTAGCAGTAGTAAGATGTAACGGAAGCTGTGCCAATCGTCCGCGTATTAATCAATACGACGGTGCGAAGAGTTGTGCTATTGCCGCTTCATTGTATGGTGGAGAAACAGGTTGTAGCTACGGATGCCTCGGATGTGGCGACTGTGTGGCTGCCTGCCAGTTCGACGCTATCCACATGAATCCTGAAACGGGACTTCCGGAAGTGGATGAAGCCAAATGTACAGCTTGTGGCGCTTGTGTAAAGGCTTGTCCGAAGGCGATCATCGAGATTCGTCCGCAAGGCAAGAAATCACGCCGTGTGTACATCTCTTGTGTGAACAAAGACAAGGGAGCCGTAGCACGTAAGGCTTGTACAGTGAGCTGTATCGGCTGTGGTAAGTGTGTCAAGACTTGTCCGTTCGAAGCCATTACGCTGGAGAACAACCTGGCTTACATCGATCCGAACAAGTGTAAATCATGCCGTAAGTGCGTGGAAGTTTGTCCGCAGAACACGATTATCGAGCTGAACTTCCCTCCACGTAAACCGAAGGCGGAAGAAGCACCGAAAACAGTTGCTGCAGAAGCTCCGAAGGTAACAGAATAATAACAGAATAAAATACAGAATTGTATGTTAAAGACATTTTCAATTGGTGGAGTTCATCCACACGAAAATAAATTGTCGGCACATCAACCTATCATCACAGCGGAAGTTCCTGCAAAGGCAGTTATTCTGTTGGGGCAGCACATTGGCGCACCTGCCAAACCGATAGTAGCGAAAGGTGATATGGTGAAGGTAGGCACGAAGATTGCCGAACCTGCCGGCTTCGTTTCGGCAGCAATTCACTCTTCTGTCAGTGGAAAAGTGGCGAAGATTGATACAGTAGTCGATGCGAGCGGTTATGCAAAACCTGCTATCTTTATTGATGTAGAAGGCGACGAATGGGAAGAAACCATTGACCGTAGCAAGACACTGGTCAAAGAATGTGAGCTTTCGTCCGAAGAAATCGTAAAGAAGATTGCCGATGCCGGTATCGTAGGTTTGGGTGGTGCTTGTTTCCCTACACAGGTGAAACTTTGTCCGCCGCCTTCGTTCAAGGCAGAATGTGTGATTATCAATGCGGTGGAATGTGAACCGTATCTGACTGCCGACCATCAGCTGATGCTGGAACACGCGGAAGAAGTCATGGTAGGTGTCTCCATTCTGATGAAAGCCGTGAAGGTAAATAAGGCATTTATCGGAATTGAGAATAACAAGCCGGATGCTATTGAACTGATGACGAAAGTTGCTTCCAGTTATGCAGGCATCGAAGTTGTTCCTTTGAAAGTGAAATATCCTCAGGGTGGTGAGAAACAGTTGATTGATGCGATTACCAAACGCCAGGTGGCAAGTGGTGCGCTGCCTATCTCTACTGGGGCAGTTGTGCAGAATGTGGGTACGGCATTTGCTGTTTATGAAGCTGTTCAGAAAAATAAACCGTTGTTTGAGCGTGTGATTACCGTAACTGGTAAGTCTGTGGCCAAACCTTCCAACTTCCTGGCTCGTATCGGTACACCGATGAAACAGCTGATTGATGCTTGTGGCGGTCTGCCGGAGGATACGGGAAAAGTGATCGGTGGCGGTCCGATGATGGGTAAGGCTCTGGTGAATATCGAAGTTCCTACCGCAAAAGGCAGTTCCGGCATCTTGATTATGAATCAGAAGGAAGCCAAACGTGGTGAAGCACAAACCTGTATCCGTTGCGCAAAGTGTGTGAGCGCTTGTCCGATGGGACTGGAGCCGTACTTGCTCGGAGCTTTGTCCGAAAACGGAGATTTTGAAACAATGGAAAAAGAAAGAATCATGGATTGTATCGAGTGCGGTTCCTGTCAGTTCACTTGTCCTGCCAACCGTCCGCTGCTTGATTACTGCCGCTTGGGTAAGGGTAAAGTAGGAGCTATGATTCGTGCACGTCAAGCTAAAAAATAACGAAGTATGGAAAATAAATTAATCGTATCACTATCACCCCACGTGCATGGCGGAGACAGCGTACAGAAAAATATGTATGGCGTGCTGATCGCACTGATTCCGGCTTTTCTGGTGTCGCTTTATTTCTTCGGCCTGGGGGCTCTGATTGTCACGGCTACTTCGGTAGCAGCCTGTTTATTCTTCGAATGGGCGATCGTTAAATTCTTAATGAAGAAACCTGCTACAACCATTTGTGACGGTTCTGCTGTCATTACAGGTGTGTTGCTGGCATTCAATCTACCTTCCAATCTGCCTATCTGGATTATCATTCTGGGTGCACTGTTCGCAATTGGTGTAGGCAAGATGTCTTTCGGTGGTCTGGGCTGCAACCCATTCAACCCGGCATTGGCGGGACGTGTATTCCTGTTGCTTTCTTTCCCGGTGCAGATGACAACATGGCCGGTAGTAGGTCAGCTGACATCTTATATGGACGCTACCACCGGTGCTACTCCGCTGGCATTGATGAAACAGGCTATTCACGGCGATGCAAGTGCTTTGAGCCAGATACCTGATGCGCTGACTCTGTTTATCGGACAGAACGGCGGATGTATCGGTGAAGTAAGTGCGCTGGCACTGTTGCTCGGACTGGTATACATGCTCTGGAAAAAGATCATCACCTGGCATATTCCGGTTTCTATCATTGTGACTGTATTTGTATTTGCAGGCATTATGCACATGGTGGATCCCGAAAAGTATGTTTCTCCGGTATTGCAACTACTCTCCGGAGGTCTGATGCTGGGAGCTGTCTTTATGGCAACCGACTATGTGACTTCTCCGATGAGCAAGAAAGGGATGCTGATTTACGGTGTTTGTATCGGTCTGCTGACGGTGGTTATCCGTCTGTTCGGTGCATATCCCGAAGGTATGTCATTCGCCATCCTGATTATGAATGCGTTCACTCCGCTGATTAACACCTATTGTAAACCTAAACGCTTTGGGGAGGTAGCGAAGAAGAAATGAAAAAGTTACAATCATCTTTAAAGAATATGTTGCTGGTACTTACGGGCGTTACAGCCGTTTCCGTAGCGTTGCTGGCTTATGTGAACGAACTGACGAAAGGCCCTATTGCCGAAGCGAATGCAAAGACGCTGAACGAGGCCTTGAAAAAGGTGCTTCCTGAATATACCAATAATCCGGTAGCCGAAAGCGATACTGTTTTCAGCGAGAAAGACGGAAAGAAAATCGTGGATTTCATTATCTATCCGGCCAAGAATGGCGAAAAGTGGGTAGGTTCTGCCGTTGAAGCCAAGTCAATGGGATTTGGCGGTGAACTGAAAGTGCTGGTGGGCTTTGATGCTGAAGGCAAGATTTATAACTACTCTTTATTGGCGCACGCTGAAACTCCGGGATTGGGTTCGAAAGCGGACAAATGGTTTGGAGCTTATGATCCTGCAAAGAACGAAAAACCGGTATCTCACGAAGAAAGTGCAAAGTCTATTTTGGGCATGAATCCGGGAGAGACTCCATTGGCTGTGACCAAAGACATGAATGGACAGGTAGATGCTATCACGGCTTCTACTATCACTTCACGTGCTTTCCTGAATGCGGTGAATGCTGCTTATCAGGCATATAAAGGCGGTGAGGTGGATACGAATTCCGGAGCTTCCCAGAAAAATGAACCGGCTGCTGCACCGGAAGGTGAAGCAGTTGCTAATGACACTAATAACTAAGAAAGGAGGAGACAGTTATGAATAATTTTAAAGTAATGATGAACGGGATTATCAAAGAGAATCCTATTTTTGTGCTCCTGCTCGGTATGTGTCCTACACTGGGTACGACATCATCGGCAATCAACGGTATGGGTATGGGACTGGCCACTATGTTCGTCCTGATTTGCTCGAACGTGGTAATTTCATCTATCAAGAATCTGATTCCGGATATGGTACGCATCCCTTCATTTATCGTGGTGATCGCGTCATTCGTGACACTGTTGCAGATGATAATGCAAGCATACGTGCCCGATCTGTATGCTACTCTCGGTCTTTTCATTCCGCTGATCGTAGTAAACTGTATCGTATTGGGACGTGCGGAAGCTTTTGCAGCGAAGAACAATCCGCTGGCTTCTATGTTTGATGGTATCGGTATGGGATTTGGTTTTACCATTGCCCTGACTCTGTTGGGTGCCGTACGTGAATTTCTCGGAACAGGTAAGATATTTAATCTGACCATTCTGCCGGAAGAATACGGAATGCTGATCTTTGTTCTGGCTCCGGGTGCCTTTATCGCTTTAGGTTATCTGATTGCCATTATTAATAGTCTGAAGAAAGCCTAACTCTATTAAATAAGAAAAGAATATGGAATATATATTGATATTTATCTCGGCAATCTTTGTAAACAACATTGTGTTGTCGCAGTTCCTGGGAATCTGTCCGTTCCTGGGTGTTTCCAAGAAGGTGGAAACAGCGATGGGTATGAGTGCGGCAGTTGCTTTCGTGCTGACTATCGCTACCATCGTCACATTCCTGATTCAGAAGTTTGTGTTGGATGCTTTCGGATTGGGGTACTTACAGACAATCACTTTTATTCTGGTTATTGCCGGACTGGTGCAGATGGTAGAAATTATTCTGAAGAAAGTTTCTCCTTCTTTGTATCAGGCACTGGGTGTGTTCCTACCGTTGATTACAACGAACTGCTGTATTCTCGGTGTGGCAATCCTGGTCATCCAGAAAGACTTTGATCTGCTGACAGGTGTTGTATACGCATTCTCTACTGCTCTTGGCTTTGGTCTGGCACTGGTATTGTTTGCCGGATTGCGTGAGCAGATGACCCTGGTGAAGATTCCGAAAGGAATGCAGGGGACTCCGATTGCTTTGATTACCGCAGGTTTGCTGGCAATGGCATTCATGGGCTTCTCTGGCGTCGTGTAAAAGACTAAGTTGATAATTAGATAAAGAGGCTGGAAACTCTGTCGTATGGCAACATACAGGCAGTTTGTTTCCGGCCTTTTTCTTTATATCTGTTCATACCGAATATGTTTTTTATCATACCAAAACGCCCTCAAATCGTCCCGTAAGTATCTTCCTGTGAATAAAATTGCGATAGTTTATTGCATTTCCATTTTATTTCCATACATTTGTACCTCAAACAAACTGAAAACCGAAAAACTAACCATATTTTAAAATTATATGAAAGAAAGAATTTTAGTAACGGGAGGAACAGGCTATATTGGGTCTCATACCGTTGTAGAACTACAAAACAGTGGATACGAAGTAATCATTATCGATAATTTATCAAATTCGAGTGCTGACGTTGTTGACAATATAGAGAAAGTATCCGGTATCCGCCCAGCTTTTGAGAAACTGGATTGTCTTGATTTTGCTGGCCTTGATGCCGTATTTGCCAAATATAAAGGAATTAAAGCGATTATTCATTTCGCAGCAAGCAAAGCAGTAGGAGAGTCGGTAGAGAAGCCGTTGCTTTATTATCGTAACAACCTGGTTTCTTTAATCAACCTTCTGGAGTTAATGCCTAAACATGGAGTAGAAGGCATAGTGTTCTCTTCTTCCTGTACAGTATATGGTCAACCGGATGAGTTGCCTGTAACGGAAAAGGCTCCGATCAAGAAAGCGGAATCTCCTTATGGAAATACAAAACAGATTAATGAAGAAATTATCCGTGATACAGTAGCTTCCGGTGCCCCGATCAATGCTATTTTGCTGCGTTATTTCAATCCGATTGGCGCACATCCTACAGCATTGCTGGGTGAACTTCCGAACGGTGTTCCTCAAAACCTGATTCCTTATCTGACTCAGACAGCGATGGGTATCCGTGAAAAACTAAGTGTATTCGGTGACGATTATGATACTCCTGACGGTTCCTGTATCCGTGACTTTATCAACGTTGTTGACTTGGCTAAAGCACACGTGATTGCAATCCGCCGTATTTTGGAGCAAAAACAGAAAGAAAAAGTAGAAGTATTCAATATCGGTACAGGACGCGGCGTTTCAGTATTGGAACTGATTAATGGCTTTGAAAAAGCTACCGGCGTTAAATTGAATTATCAGATTGTAGGCCGTCGCGCAGGTGATATTGAAAAGGTATGGGCTAATCCCGATTATGCAAACCAGGAACTGGGTTGGAAAGCGGTAGAAACATTAGAAGATACTTTACGCTCTGCATGGAATTGGCAGCTGAAACTCCGTGAAAGAGGCATTCAGTAAAAAGATATTTGTTTTAATTAACGTAAAAGTTTAAACAAATCGTTCATGCGATTTGTTTATTAGATGCTAATCAGCTTGATCTGTTTGTGAGTATGTGAATATGAGTAAATGGTACTTATGCCTCTCCGGCATAGACAGGTATGATTGCATAGTAGTTTTGTCGTGTTTTATTTTGTGTTTGTGTTGTGACGGTACTACGACGGGAGTCGTGGTACCGTTTTTTGTTACTCTTTTACAGCCTGCCTTTAAAACAGAATACGTTAGTTCCCCAATCGGTTTCAGGTAAAGTCCCTTCCGGCTCGAACAATCCATATACGGAAGAACCGGAACCGCTCATAGAGGCATAAACAGCCCCTTGCCTGTATAGCTCGGCTTTAATTTCTCCGATCACCGGATGCTGGGGGAATACGCTGTCTTCAAAATCATTGATTAATATCTCTTTCCATTCATTTACCGGGCGTTTGATCGCTTCTTTGATCGAGTATTCGGGATGATGAGGGTGAATATTGGCGAAAGCTTCCCGCGTTGATACGAATACATCCGGTTTGATGATCAGAATCTGATATCCTTTTAAGGATAGTGGAATGGGGGAGAATATGTTACCGATTCCTTCGGCAAAGGTCGGGGCGTTTCTGATAAAGAAAGCGCAGTCTGCTCCCAAAGTTGCGGCATATATTTCCAGCTGATCTTCGGATAAATTCAGCTGAAAGTGTTCGTTGAGTAATTTCAGCATGAAAGCCGCGTCTGATGAGCCTCCTCCCAGTCCGGCACCGGAAGGAATGTGTTTGTACAGATGGATCTCGATAGGACAGAGGTGAAACTCTTTATCTAATAGCAGATATGCTTTCACCACTAAATTGTCTTCCGGATTACCGGATATCTCCATTCCGTACTGATGCAGGGAGAACTTTTTGTCCGCTTCGGGGCTGGTCCGGATTTCCAGCGCATCTTCGAGAGCGACGGGGTAGAATACGGTTTCGAGGTTGTGATATCCGTCCGGACGCTTCTCGGTAATAGAGAGTCCCAGGTTTATTTTTGCGTTTGGGAAAGTGATCATATTCGTTCTGAATTATTATTTTTGAATTTTAAATTATGGGTTGCGAATTTATGCTATTGGTGACAAAGTTACTAAAATCTTCATTTTTCCTTATCTTTTCTTCATTATTATATTCTATCTTTGTCATCCCTTTCGGATTTTACTATGTATAAAAGCCGGGGATCATAAATTGTAAATCATAAAATTGTATATAAGCAGATGGCTGAACAAAGAAGAAATTCCCGTAACACAAAATCAACTAAAGTACAACCGGTCAATGATTATGGTCGTATCCAACCTCAGGCACCGGAGCTGGAAGAGGCGGTGTTGGGTGCTTTAATGATTGAGAAGGATGCTTATTCGCTGGTGAGTGAGATTCTTCGCCCGGAGTCATTTTATGAGCATCGTCATCAGTTGATTTATGCTGCCATTACTGATCTTGCCGTTAATCAGAAGCCGGTGGACATTCTGACGGTCAAAGAGCAGTTGAGCAAAAGAGGTGAGTTGGAAGAGGTCGGTGGACCGTTCTATATTACTCAGTTGAGCAGTAAGGTTGCTTCTTCCGCACATATCGAATATCACGCCCGTATTATTGCACAAAAATCGTTGGCGCGCGAATTGATAACGTTTACCAGTAATATTCAAAGCAAGGCTTTTGATGAGACACTGGATGTGGACGACTTGATGCAGGAGGCGGAAGGCAAGTTGTTTGAGATTTCCCAGCAGAATATGAAGAAAGACTATACGCAGATTAATCCGGTAATTGACGAAGCGTATAAGCTGATTCAGAAAGCGGCTGCACGAACGGACGGTCTGAGTGGTCTTGAAAGTGGATTTACGAAACTGGACAAGATGACCTCCGGTTGGCAGAACTCCGACCTTATTATAATCGCTGCCCGTCCTGCCATGGGTAAGACAGCTTTCGTACTTTCTATGGCTAAAAATATTGCTGTTGATTATCGGAATCCGGTAGCGTTGTTCTCTCTTGAAATGAGTAACGTCCAGTTGGTCAACCGTCTTATCACCAATGTTTGTGAGATTCCGAGTGAGAAGATCAAAAGTGGACAATTGGCAAGCTATGAGTGGCAACAGTTGGACTACAAACTGAAAGATCTGCTGGATGCTCCGCTTTATGTGGATGATACTCCGTCTTTGTCTGTGTTTGAACTCCGGACCAAAGCACGTCGTCTGGTGCGTGAACATGGGGTGAGAATCATTATTATTGACTACCTTCAGTTGATGAATGCGAGTGGTATGGCATTCGGTAGCCGTCAGGAAGAGGTTAGTACGATATCCCGTTCGTTGAAAGGATTGGCAAAGGAGTTGAACATTCCCATTATAGCCTTGTCGCAGTTGAATCGTGGTGTGGAGAGTCGTGAAGGTATTGACGGTAAACGCCCTCAGTTGAGTGACCTTCGTGAATCCGGAGCCATCGAGCAGGATGCCGATATGGTGTGTTTTATTCACCGTCCGGAATATTATAAGATTTATCAGGATGATCGTGGTAACGACCTGCGCGGTATGGCAGAAATTGTGATAGCCAAGCATCGTAATGGTGCGGTAGGTGAAGTCTTGCTCCGATTCAAAGGTGAGTTTACACGATTCTCTAATCCGGAAGATGATATGGTTATACCGATGCCGGGTGAACCTGCAGGTGCCATGCTGGGGTCTAAACTGAATGCCGGTGCTATGCCTCCGCCTCCGCCGGAACCGGACTTTGTTCCGCAGGGAAATAATCCGTTCGGTGCAACGGAAGGACCGTTACCTTTCTAAAAAAACGTCTTTTGGGTTGAATAGAATGACCGCTTAGTCAGATGAAAATAACCGCTCGATTTACTCCAATCGAGCGGTCGATTATTTTTTATAGAGTATAGCCAGGTTGTATTCTGATAGGGATAGGTGGCAAAAATGACAAAGAATACCCCTTTATTTTTTTGCCACTTTGTCACCAACCATGAATTTATTGGGGAATAATACAGTCAGGTCCTTGTTAGTTTAGCTTCTCTTGACATTTTTCTCTCAAATCGTTCTATGTCAACCGAAAAATCTTATTAACTTTGCGAAACTTTTTGAGAAACAATAAAAATTTAATTATATGAATATCTCTTATAACTGGCTGAAAGAGTATGTCAACTTTGATTTGACCCCCGATGAAACGGCTGCTGCGCTGACCTCAATCGGCTTGGAAACAGGTGGTGTAGAAGAAGTGCAAACCATTAAGGGTGGTTTGGAAGGACTCGTAATCGGTGAAGTGCTGACTTGCGAAGAACATCCGAATTCCGACCATTTGCATATCACTACCGTCAATCTGGGAGACGGCGAACCTGTACAGATTGTATGCGGTGCTCCGAATGTAGCTGCCGGACAGAAAGTAGTGGTTGCCACTTTGGGTACCAAACTTTATGACGGTGATGAATGCTTTACTATCAAGAAGTCAAAAATCCGTGGTGTAGAATCTACAGGGATGATTTGTGCAGAAGACGAAATCGGTATTGGTACTGATCATGCAGGAATCATCGTGTTGCCGGCTGAAGCTGTTCCGGGTACTCTCGCCAAAGACTATTATAATATCAAGAGTGACTACGTACTCGAAGTAGATATTACTCCTAACCGTGCAGACGCTTGCTCACACTATGGTGTGGCCCGCGACTTGTATGCTTACCTGATTCAGAATGGCAAGCAGGCTACTTTGCAACGTCCATCTGTAGATGGATTTAAGGTGGAAAATCATGATTTGGATATCGAAGTAGTGGTTGAAAACAGCGAAGCCTGTCCTCACTATGCCGGCGTTACGGTGAAAGGCGTTACTGTGAAGGAAAGCCCCGAATGGTTGCAGAATAAATTGCGCTTGATCGGTGTACGTCCTATTAATAATGTAGTGGATATTACTAATTATATCGTTCATGCTTTCGGTCAGCCATTGCATTGTTTCGATGCCGGAAAGATAAAAGGCAATGAAGTAATTGTCAAGACATTGCCGGAAGGCACTCCATTCGTCACATTGGATGAAGTGGAACGCAAGTTGAACGAACGCGATCTGATGATCTGCAACAAAGAAGAAGCGATGTGTATTGCCGGTGTATTCGGCGGACTGGATTCCGGTTCTACGGAAGCTACGACAGATGTATTTATCGAAAGCGCTTATTTCCATCCTACATGGGTGCGTAAGACTGCCCGTCGTCACGGTCTGAATACGGATGCTTCTTTCCGTTTCGAACGTGGCATCGATCCGAACGGAGTAATCTATTGTCTGAAACTGGCTGCTCTGATGGTGAAAGAACTGGCCGGTGGCACTATCTCATCCGAAATTAAGGATGTTTGCGTTGCAGCTCCACAAGACTTTATGGTAGAACTTTCTTATGAGAAAGTAAATTCGCTGATTGGTAAAGTGATTCCCGTGGAAACGATCAAGAGCATTGTTACCAGCCTGGAAATGAAAATCATGAATGAGACAGTTGACGGACTGACATTAGCCGTTCCTCCTTATCGTGTAGACGTACAGCGTGATTGCGATGTGATCGAAGATATTCTACGTATCTACGGATATAATAATGTAGAAATCCCGACTACGCTGAACTCCAGTCTGACAACCAAGGGTGAGCATGATAAATCAAACAAATTACAGAATCTGGTTGCAGAACAGTTGGTTGGCTGTGGCTTCAATGAAATACTGAATAATTCTCTGACTCGTGCCGCTTACTACGACGGTCTGGAGAACTATCCATCCAACCATCTGGTGATGCTGCTGAATCCACTGAGTGCCGATCTGAACTGTATGCGTCAGACATTGCTGTTCGGTGGACTGGAAAGCATCGCTCACAATGCAAACCGCAAGAATGCCGATTTGAAATTCTTCGAATTCGGTAATTGCTATTACTTCGATGCGGACAAGAAGAATCCAGAAAAAGTACTGGCTACCTATTCGGAAGACTATCACTTGGGTTTGTGGGTGACTGGAAAGAAAGTAGCCAACTCATGGGCACACCCGGATGAAAACAGTTCGGTATACGAATTGAAGGCTTATGTAGAGAATATATTGAAGCGCCTGGGACTGGATTTGCACAACCTGGTAGTTGGCAATCTGACTGACGATATTTTCGCTACCGCACTTTCTGTTCATACCAAGGGGGGGAAGCGTCTTGCCTCTTTCGGTGTTGTGACGAAGAAACTGCTGAAAGCATTCGATATAGATAATGAGGTGTATTATGCCGACTTGAACTGGAAAGAACTGATGAAGGCTATCCGTTCAGTGAAGATCAGCTACAAGGAAATTTCCAAATTCCCTGCTGTGAAGCGTGACTTGGCATTGTTGCTCGACAAGAACGTACAGTTTGCCGAAATCGAAAAAATCGCTTACGATACAGAAAAGAAACTGCTGAAAGAAGTGGAACTCTTCGATGTATACGAAGGTAAGAACATCGAAGCAGGTAAGAAATCGTATGCGGTCAGCTTCCTGCTTCAGGATGAAACTCAGACGCTGAACGATAAGATGATCGATAAGATCATGTCTAAACTGGTGAAGAATCTGGAAGATAAGCTGAATGCAAAATTGAGATAAATTTAAAATTCACAATTCAAAATTAATACAAACCAATGGGAAGAGCATTTGAATATAGAAAAGCCGCAAAGCTGAAAAGATGGGGCCACATGGCTAAAACATTTACAAGACTGGGTAAACAGATCGCTATTGCCGTGAAGGCGGGTGGTCCGGAACCGGAAAATAACCCGACACTGCGTTCGGTCATCGCTACTTGTAAGCGTGAGAATATGCCGAAGGACAATATCGAACGTGCGATTAAGAATGCAATGGGTAAGGACCAGAGCGACTACAAGAGCATGACTTACGAAGGATACGGTCCTCACGGAATTGCTGTCTTTGTAGATACGCTGACTGATAATACGACTCGTACGGTAGCCGATGTACGCTCTGTATTCAATAAATTTGGTGGTAACCTCGGAACAATGGGATCATTGGCTTTCCTTTTCGACCATAAATGTATGTTCACTTTCAAGATAAAGGACGGCATGGATATGGAAGAACTGATCCTTGATCTGATTGATTACGACGTAGAAGATGAGTACGAACAGGATGACGAAGAAGGAACAATCACTATCTACGGTGATCCTAAGAGCTATGCCGCTATTCAGAAACATCTTGAAGAGTGTGGCTTCGAGGATGTCGGCGGTGATTTTACTTATATCCCGAACGATCTGAAAGAGGTAACCCTGGAACAACGCGAAACTTTAGATAAGATGATAGAACGTCTTGAAGAATTTGATGACGTGCAGACTGTTTATACAAACATGAAGCCGGAAGAAGGCGGAAACGAGGAGTAAGTGGATTATGGAATATGTTTATAGAACCCAGGGTACTTGCAGCACAAACATCGAACTGAATGTAGAAGATGGAGTTGTGAAGGAAGTTGCCTTTTGGGGAGGATGTAACGGAAATCTTCAGGGACTTTCACGTCTGGTAAAGGGAATGAAGGTAGAAGAGGTTATCAAGAAACTTGAAGGAGTACGTTGCAGTGGCAGACCGACGTCCTGTCCCGATCAGTTGTGCCATGCACTGCATGAAATGGGATATTAACGGAAGTCTCCCTTTATAAAATATACACTGGCCTCCGGCAATTCATTTTGCCGGAGGTTTTTTATTGTGCCGTACCTTTCCCTATTTGTCGGTATTTTGAACCAAAATCGACCTTCGGTCGTTATTTATAAGTATATTTGTGCTGAATAAACTATTATGCAATGATGAAGAATATTTTTCAAGACTTGAAACGGAAAGATCATAAACGTTATCTGGGCGGACTGGATGTTTTTAAATATATTGGTCCCGGACTTTTGGTAACTGTCGGATTTATTGATCCGGGCAACTGGGCATCAAATTTTGCCGCAGGTTCCGAGTTCGGCTATTCACTTCTTTGGGTGGTCACCTTATCCACTATCATGTTGATTGTCCTCCAGCATAATGTTGCTCACTTGGGGATTGTTACGGGGCTTTGCCTTTCGGAAGCCGCTACGAAATATACTCCTAAATGGGTATCCCGTCCTATTTTGGGTACGGCGGTATTGGCGTCTATTTCTACTTCATTGGCTGAGATTCTGGGAGGAGCCATCGCATTGGAGATGCTGTTTGATATGCCTATTATGTGGGGGGCGGTGCTGACTACACTTTTTGTCTCCATCATGCTCTTTACCAACTCCTATAAAAAGATAGAACGTTCCATTATTGCTTTTGTCTCGGTGATCGGTCTTTCATTTATTTATGAATTGTTTCTGGTAGAAATAGACTGGCCGGCTGCGACGATGGGTTGGGTGACGCCTGCTTTCCCGAAGGGTAGTATGCTGATTATTATGAGTGTGCTGGGAGCGGTTGTGATGCCTCATAATCTGTTCTTGCATTCGGAGGTAATACAGAGTCATGAGTATAATAAGAAAGACGATTCGTCTATCAAGAAAGTCTTGAAATACGAGTTGTTCGATACGCTTTTCTCGATGATCGTCGGCTGGGCAATTAACAGTGCTATGATTCTGCTGGCTGCTGCTACTTTCTTTAAAAGCGGCATTCAGGTGGAAGAATTGCAACAAGCCAAATCACTGCTTGAACCATTGTTGGGCAGTAATGCGGCAATCGTATTCGCTTTGGCTCTGTTGATGGCAGGTATTTCGTCCACCATAACAAGCGGAATGGCGGCAGGTTCTATCTTTGCAGGTATCTTCGGAGAATCATATCATATCAAAGACAGTCACTCGCAGGTAGGGGTGATCCTCTCGTTGGGAATTGCGCTGTTGCTGATTTTCTTTATTGGCGATCCATTCAAGGGATTACTGATTTCGCAGATGATATTGAGTATCCAGTTGCCTTTCACGGTATTCCTGCAAGTAGGACTGACTTCATCCCGAAAAGTAATGGGGAATTATGTCAATAGCCGTTGGAGTACTTTTGTATTATATGCTATTGCAGTCATAGTTTCGGTATTGAATATAATGCTGCTGTTTTCATAAAACGAACATAAATCTATAAACTATAAAATGATGAAGATTATTACTTATAATGTGAACGGGCTTCGTGCTGCCGTTTCTAAAGGTTTGCCGGAATGGCTGGTGCAGGAGAATCCGGATATTCTTTGTCTGCAAGAGACAAAACTACAGCCGGACCAATATCCGGCAGAAGTGTTTGAAGCTTTGGGTTACAAGGCTTATCTTTATTCTGCACAGAAGAAGGGATATAGCGGTGTGGCGATCCTCACTAAGCAGGAACCCGATCATGTGGAATATGGTATGGGGATAGAAGCTTATGACAATGAAGGACGTTTTATCCGTGCGGATTTTGGCGACTTGTCCGTAGTCAGTGTTTATCATCCTTCGGGAACGAGCGGAGACGAACGGCAGGCATTTAAAATGGTGTGGCTGGAAGACTTTCAGAAATATGTGACAGAGCTGCGCAAGACTCGTCCGAACCTTATCCTTTGCGGTGACTATAATATCTGTCATGAGCCGATTGATATTCATGATCCCGTCCGGAATGCCACGAACAGCGGTTTCCTGCCCGAAGAACGGGAATGGATGACCCGTTTCCTTTCTGCAGGATTTATTGATTCTTTCCGTCTGCTCTATCCGGAGAAACAGGAGTATACGTGGTGGAGCTATCGTTTTAATTCGCGTGCCAAGAATAAAGGCTGGCGGATTGACTATTGCATGACCAGTGAGCCGGTACGTCCGATGCTGAAAAGTGCCAGCATACTGAACGATGCCGTACATTCAGATCATTGTCCAATGGCTTTGGAAATAGAATAAAAACAGAAAATAGCATGGAAGATAGAATACAAAAAGCTGTAGAACTTTTTAAGAGCGGATATAACTGCTCGCAATCTGTAGTAGCTGCATTTGCCGATATGTATGGTTTCACACAGGAGCAGGCAGTGCGTATGTCAGCCTCTTTTGGCGGAGGAATCGGGCGGATGCGTGAGACATGCGGGGCTGCTTGCGGACTGTTCCTGATAGCCGGACTGGAAACCGGAGCTACCGAAGCGACAGATCGTGAAGGAAAAGCTGCAAACTATGCGGTAGTGCAGGAATTGGCTGCCGAATTTAAAAGACGCAACGGGTCGTTGATTTGCGGAGAATTGTTGGGATTAAAGAAAAAAGAGCCGATTTCGACTGTTCCCGAAGAACGTAATACTCAATATTATAGCAAACGTCCGTGTGCTAAAATGGTGGAAGAGGCGGCAAGAATTTGGGTAGAATACCTCGAAAAACACCCTAAATAAGGGATAAAATGCTTTTTTATTACAAAATCAGCAAAAAAAGATTCAATAAAGTGTTATATAACATAAAAATAACTATCTTTGTCCCCGAAATAAAATCTGAAAGCTTTCGGGCCGGATGATTTTTAAAGCATGTCTAACTATAATTTCAAAAGCAAATGTTGAAAGAAAAAGCAGGTGTAATCGCAGGTAATATCTGGAATGCACTGAATGAAACAGAAGGAATGACTGCCAAGCAACTGAAAAAAGCAACTAAATTGGTTGACAAAGATTTATTCCTCGGCCTTGGCTGGTTATTGAGAGAAGATAAAGTTTCTGCTGAAGAAGTAGAAGGTGAACTCTTCATCAAATTGATCTAAGCGAGTAACTCACTTAAGCAATAAAAAAATGCGTTGGTACATGATTATAATGTTATCAACGCATTTTTTTATATTCCGCCATTTACGTATCTTTGCACACCAAAAAGACAAAATAATAAGAATTCAGAATGAAGAATATACGAAATTTCTGCATCATTGCCCACATTGACCACGGTAAATCAACCTTGGCAGACCGTTTGCTGGAGTTTACCAACACTATTCAGGTGACTAACGGGCAGATGCTTGATGATATGGATTTGGAGAAGGAAAGAGGTATCACCATCAAGAGCCATGCTATCCAGATGGAGTACAACTACAAGGGTGAAAAGTATACCCTTAACCTGATTGACACTCCGGGACACGTGGACTTTTCGTATGAGGTATCCCGTTCCATTGCTGCTTGCGAAGGCGCACTGCTTATCGTAGACGCATCGCAGGGAGTGCAGGCACAGACCATCTCCAATCTGTATATGGCTATCGAGCATGATCTCGAAATTATCCCTATTATCAATAAATGTGATATGGCAAGTGCCATGCCCGAAGAGGTAGAGGACGAAATCGTAGAACTGCTGGGCTGCAAACGTGATGAGATTATCCGTGCCTCCGGTAAGACCGGAATGGGCGTGGAGGAAATCCTCGCAGCTGTTATCGAACGCATTCCACATCCCGAAGGTGATGAGGAAGCTCCGTTGCAGGCATTGATTTTTGACTCTGTATTCAACTCCTTCCGTGGTATTATCGCTTACTTTAAGATCGAAAATGGAGTAATCCGCAAGGGAGATAAAGTGAAGTTCTTTAATACCGGAAAAGAGTATGATGCCGATGAAGTAGGTGTACTGAAAATGGAACTGGTTCCACGTAACGAACTTCGTACGGGCGATGTAGGTTACATTATATCGGGTATCAAGACCTCGAAAGAGGTGAAAGTGGGAGATACCATTACTCACGTTGCCCGTCCGTGTGATAAAGCGATTGCAGGTTTTGAAGAAGTGAAGCCAATGGTTTTTGCCGGAGTCTATCCGATTGAGGCGGAAGATTTTGAGGATCTGCGTGCTTCTCTGGAAAAATTGCAGTTGAATGACGCTTCGCTGACTTTCCAGCCGGAATCTTCACTGGCACTGGGCTTCGGTTTCCGTTGCGGTTTCCTCGGATTGCTTCACATGGAGATTGTACAGGAACGTCTGGATCGTGAATTCGACATGAATGTGATTACTACCGTGCCTAACGTATCTTATAATATATATGATAAACAAGGCAATATGAAAGAAGTGCATAACCCCGGTGGTATGCCTGATCCGACGTTGATCGACCATATTGAAGAACCTTATATCAAAGCGTCTATTATTACGACTACCGATTATATCGGCCCGATTATGACCCTCTGTCTGGGGAAACGTGGAGAACTCTTGAAACAAGAGTATATTTCCGGTAATCGTGTGGAAATATATTATAACATGCCTTTGGGTGAAATCGTGATCGACTTCTATGACCGGTTGAAGAGTATTTCGAAAGGATATGCGTCGTTCGACTATCATCCCAATGGTTTCCGTCCTTCCAAGTTGGTGAAACTGGACATCATGTTGAATGGTGAACCGGTCGATGCGCTTTCTACGCTGATTCACTTCGATAACGCGTATGATATGGGACGCCGGATGTGTGAGAAACTGAAAGAATTAATCCCTCGCCAGCAGTTTGAAATCGCTATTCAGGCAGCTATCGGGGCTAAGATTATAGCTCGTGAAACTATTAAGGCAGTTCGCAAGGATGTAACTGCGAAGTGTTATGGTGGTGACGTAAGCCGTAAACGTAAACTGCTTGAAAAGCAGAAAAAAGGTAAAAAACGAATGAAACAAATCGGTAATGTGGAAGTGCCGCAAAAAGCCTTCCTCGCCGTACTGAAGCTGGATTAAAAAATGAACCGCAAGCGATTTTTCAGAGAGTTATTCTGAACAAATCGGCTTGCGGTTAGTTTTTTAATACACCAGGTGATTGTCTTCTGTCTGCAGAGCTTTCCTTGGCAATCACCTTTTTTGAAACAAACAACTATAAATATGAGAAAAGTTCTGTCTTTTTCGGGCTTCCTGATATTGGGGCTCGTCATTTCACAATTCCTCCCGATGATAGCGGGAGAAGGATATGGAACTGTTAAGGTCCTGTCGAATATACTACTTTATGTATGTCTTAGTTTTATAATGATTAATGTGGGTCGGGAGTTTGTGCTCGACAAAGTCCGCTGGAAAAGTTATGCCGAGGATTATTTTATAGCGATGGCTACAGCTGCCCTGCCTTGGTTCATGATTGCTATCTATTATGTATTCGTGCTTCTTCCGCCTGATTACTGGAATAGTTGGGAGGCTTGGAAAGAGAATCTGTTACTAAGTCGTTTTGCCGCACCTACGTCGGCCGGCATCTTGTTTACGATGCTGGCGGCTATCGGGTTAAAGTCCAGTTGGATATATAAGAAGATTCAGGTCCTGGCTATTTTTGATGATCTGGATACCATTCTTTTGATGATCCCTCTTCAGATCATGATGATTGGTTTGCGTTGGCAGCTGATTATTGTGGTGGTTATTGTATTTATGCTGTTGTCCATTGGATGGAAACAACTGAATAAGTATAACTGGCGGCAGGATTGGAAAGCTATTCTCTTCTATTCCGTTATCATATTTCTGGCTACGCAGATACTTTATCTCGGCAGTAAAGAGCTGTATGGAGAAGAAGGAAGTATCCATATCGAAGTTCTGTTGCCGGCATTTGTATTGGGTATGATCATGAAGCATAAAGAGCACGATACTCCTGTAGAACGAAAAGTCTCTACTGGAATCTCCTTCCTGTTTATGTTCCTGGTAGGTATGAGTATGCCTCATTTTATCGGAGTTAACTTTGCGGAAACTCATACAGGAACGCATTCGGTGACAGGTTCGCAGGAGATGATGTCCTGGGGAATGATTTTGTTCCATGTTGTCATAGTCTCTTTCTTATCGAATATAGGCAAACTTTGTCCGATGTTCTTCTATCGTGACCGGAAGTTGAGTGAGCGACTGGCCCTTTCCATTGGTATGTTTACCCGCGGTGAGGTAGGTGCCGGAATTATATTTATTGCATTGGGTTATAATCTCGGCGGTCCGGCACTGGTCATTTCCGTACTTACATTGGTGTTGAATCTTATTCTGACAGGAATATTTGTCCTTTGGGTGAAAAACTTGGCTTTAAGGAGCTATAATGATTAAAAAAATCCATATATTGCGGATCAAATACTATAAACACCTTTCATTATGACAATTTTGCGTACAATGCGAAATTTCTCGTCAATGAATATTGCGGCGAGTATCCTTTTGTTTGTAGCGGCAATAGCGGCTGCTATCATAGCCAATTCTCCGGTTGCTCCGGTTTATCAGGAGTTCCTTTTGCATGAACTTCATTTGCAGATCGGTAATTTTAATCTGCTTTCGCATGGCGGAGAGAATCTGCGGATGATCGAGTTCATCAATGACGGGTTGATGACCATCTTTTTCTTGCTGGTAGGATTGGAGATCAAACGGGAGTTGTTGGTTGGTGAGCTTTCTTCCTTCCGCAAGGCGGCGCTTCCCTTTATTGCTGCCTGTGGCGGTATGCTGTTTCCGGTGATTGTTTATATGTCAATCTGTCCTCCGGGCAGTGCGGGAAGTCAGGGATTGGCCATTCCAATGGCAACGGATATTGCTTTTTCGTTAGGGGTATTAAGTCTGTTGGGAAGCCGTGTGCCGTTGAGCCTGAAGATATTTCTGACGGCTTTTGCGGTAGTTGATGATATCGGAGGTATCCTTGTAATTGCTCTTTTTTATAGTTCGCATGTGTCGTATGGGTACATTCTGATAGCCGCATTGCTTTACGTTTTACTTTATTTTATAGGAAAGCGTGGGACTACCAATAAGATTTTCTTTTTAGTGATCGGTGTCGTTATATGGTATTTATTTTTGCAATCCGGTATTCATAGTACTATTTCGGGAGTTATTCTGGCGTTTGTCATTCCGGCGAAACCCCGTCTGGATGTCGGAAAATATATCGAGCATATTCGTCATACAATTGCAGGTTTCCCGGTGGTGGAATCGGGAAGTATCGTATTGACTAATGAGCAGATTGCCAAACTGAAAGAGGTCGAATCTGCTTCCGACCGTGTTATCAGTCCTCTGCAGTCTTTGGAGGATAATTTGCATGGAGCTGTCAATTATCTGATTCTTCCGTTGTTTGCCTTTGCCAATGCAGGCGTTGTCTTTAGTGGCAGCGGTGAGTTGGTAGGAAGTGTAGGGATGGCAGTGGCAGCAGGGTTGCTGTTTGGTAAATTTGCGGGAATTTATTTCTTTACCTGGTTGGCTATAAAGATAAAACTTACTCCAATGCCGCCGGGTATGACTTGGAAGAATCTTTCCGGTATAGCTCTGTTGGGAGGGATCGGTTTTACGGTGTCGCTTTTCATTGCCAATCTTTCTTTTGGTGCAAACTACCCTGTTCTGTTGAATCAGGCTAAGTTCGGAGTGCTATCGGGGACTATTCTTTCCGGATTATTAGGATACATTGTACTCAGGATAGTATTACCTGTCCGAAAGCGGAAATAATAACTAGAGATCAGTCGTTCAGGCATATCGGATATTCATCAGGCGATATGCCTTTTTTATTGTATATATAATATAAGGTGAAAATGATATCTACTAATAATATTAGTTAAACAACTGCTTTATTTAGTAGATTAACTAATAGTGTTAGTTGTTTGTTTGAAAAATAGTATTATATTTGTGCCATTGGAAGAACAATAAATATGTAGACTATGAAACAGATGAAACGATTGACCGTCAAAGAGGAAGAAATTATGCGTATATTTTGGGAACATGGACCTATGTTTGTTCGTGAACTTCTATCATTCTATGATGAACCAAAACCGCATTATAACACAGTTTCTACCCTTGTTCGAGGGCTGGAGGAGAAAGGTTTTGTGGGGTATAAAGCCTACGGAAATACTTATCAATATTATGCTCTTGTTTCGGAAAAGGAGTATAAGAGTTCGGCACTCAAAGAAGTGGTTTCCCAGTATTATAATAATTCCTATATCAATGTAGTGTCTTCTTTTATTGAAGAAGAAGGGATGTCTGTTGATGAACTAAAATCGCTTATAGAGTATATAGAGCAAAGTAAAAAGAAGAAGTAATCTCTCTCTGGTCTATCGGAAGATACGATTTTTATTCTATGGACAAACAACTTTTAATCTGAAAACACAATGGGAGCTTTTTTATTCTATCTGCTGAAATCCGGATGTTGCTTAGTGGTCTTTTATATTTTCTTTAAGCTGCTGATGAGCCGGAGTACTTTTTTCCATTTCAACCGCATCACTTTGTTGGTTGGGTTGTTAGGATGTACTTTGCTTCCACTTATAGAGCTGACAACTACCGAGGAGACTTTTTTGCATACTCCGTTGTATGCCATTCACGAGATATTGCAAAGTACGGAATCTGTCATTCTAAATCCGGAACAGATGGAAGATCCTATTCTTATATCTGAAAAGAATCCGGAAATAAACTCTTTGAATTGGATTCCTGTGACTTTAGCTTTTATATATGGAGTGGGGGCTTTGGTGACACTGATCTGGTTGTCTTTGTCCACTTGTCGTTTGATTCAGTTGATTCGTACGTCAGAGAAAAAACAGTTTGGAAACTATGTATTAGTGATTCCTCAGCAGCCAACTGCTTCATTTAGCTGGGGTAAATATATTGTTATTTCAGCAGCTGACTACTCTCAACAGTCCGAAGAAATACTCCTCCACGAAATGATGCATTTACGAAATCATCATACTTTGGACTTATTGTTTATGCAGATATTCCTGCTTGTTTATTGGTTTAATCCTGTCGTTTGGCTACTAAAACGGGAGTTGCAGGAAGTACATGAATTTGAAGCCGATAATGGCGTAATTAATACAGGCATCGATGCAACTAAATATCAATTATTACTGGTGAAAAAAGCTGTTGGTACAAGGCTCTACTCTATGGCTAATGGCTTTAATCACTCTAAACTTAAAAAACGTATCACTATGATGTTAAAAGAAAGAACCAATCGTTGGGCACGATTAAAGCTGTTGCTTGCCGTGCCTGTGATGGCTGGAGCGCTTTATGTGTTTGCACAGCCGGAAGTGAAAGAAGTTCCGCGACAGATTCAGTCTGAACTTCAGCAGAAAGAAGCGGATGATTATTCATCTTTGATGTTTTTTTTCAAAGAAGGGGGAGAGAGATACAGCAAGCTGGTTAATGGAGCGTATCCACCCTCTAAGATTAAAGCAAGACAGGTTCACTCCCTTTTTGTTAATAAACAAAATAGGGTGATGTTCGATAATGATGTATGTTCAGTGGATGAGTTGAAGTCTACTATTGTGAAGAATTTGATGAAATCCTGGGAAGAAAGTAAGAGGAAAGAATACCAAGTTATTTCTTTTCAGGTTGATCGCGGAAGTGAAATTGCTGCACTCACTACTATACTCAAAGAAGTAAAAGGAGCATTTGAGCAAATTCGTGCTGATTTGTCTATTACATTGACAGATAAAAGTGAAGAAGCGTTGGACCGATTGTTTCCCGTTCTACTGTCGGAAGGTGCTGCGAGAAATTATGGATTGAAAGAGCTGTCAATGGAGGAGAAAATCAGTGGGATTGTGGTAACAATTCACACTTCGGAAGGGAAGGAAGTAATGAAAGATTTTACTTTAACGGAATTGAAACAGAAAGTCACTGCTGCACGTGCAAAGCAAGCTGATCCGGAAAGTTTGGTTATTGGCCTCAAGATAGAGAAAGGGTGTAAGATGGGATACGTGACGGATACCAAGCAGGTGCTGAGGGAATGTAGTGCATTGAAGATTAATTATTCAACTGATAACTAATTAGTTTATAAATAGTGTCACTATATAGCCAGCATAGTGACACTATCCAATCAGCATAGTGACACTATCCCAACCGGATAGCGACACCATCTTAAAAGGTCTATAATTTTTGTTTTATTCATCATCCCCGTCATCCGCTATCGGCAGAATTCTCTGACTTTCCTCATGGGGCAATTGTTCTACTTGGCGTAGTTTCCGTTCAATAGCGCGGGTTCTTTTTCCCATCACTTCTTCCAGTTGGTCACCGGCACTTTGCAGGTTCTTCTGTACCTTTTCGAGTAGGCCTCCGAATTTGCTGAATTCAGTTTTAACTGCTCCCAAAACTGTCCACACTTCTCCGGTACGCTTTTGAATAGCCAGCGTGCGGAACCCCATCTGAAGACTGTTCAATATAGCACCAAGGGTAGTTGGTCCCGTCACTACAATTTTATATTCTTTTTGTAGCGTCTCTACCAAGCTTGTTCTTCGGATCACCTCTGCATAGATGCTTTCAAAAGGCAGGAACATGATGGCAAAGTCTGTGGTGAAAGGCGGGTCTACATATTTATCGTGAATATCTTTCGCCATTTTCTTGATGGTTGTTTCCAGCTGCTTGCCGGATGATTCCATCAATGCAGTATCTCCTGCCTCGAAAGCGTCGTAGTATTGCTCATATACATCTTTCGGGAATTTTGCATCGATAGGCAGGTATACAGTGCTGTTCGCATCATCCTTACCCGGTAACTTAATGGCAAATTCCACAAATTCAGTTCCGCTTTTCTTGGTTTTCACATTGGCGTCATATTGTTCCGGACTCATCATCTGTTCCAGCAATGCTCCTAACTGAACTTCACCGAATGTACCGCGCATTTTTACGTTACTCAATACTTTTTTCAGTCCACCGACGTCTTGTGCGAGAGATTTCATTTCTCCCAGTCCCTTCTGTACATTTTCCAGTTGTGAGCGGACGATTTCAAAGGACTGTCCAATGCGTTCATTCAATGTCTTCTGCAATTTTTCTTCCACCATCAGTCGCATATCATCCAGCCGCTTTTCAGTCGATTTTATCAAGACCTCTTGCTGGCGTGCCATTGTGTCGAACTTTTGGCGTTGCAGTTCCCCGTTTGTCATCATGTTCTTATGCAGTACGTCTTGCAATTGTTGCATATTCTGATTCAGCGTTTGGGTCATTTCCATGCGAAGTTCCCGGATACTGCGGTTTAGTTCTTCGCGGTTCTCTTGCATTTGCTGGCGCAAGGCTGCCTGTAATTGTTCCGCTTGCGCATGATTATTTCCTTTTGCCAGTGATAGTACAATCGAGATTACTGCTAATGCGGCAATAACAATAAGTAGAATCAGTTCCATCAATAAGTCAGAATTTCGTTTCCGGTTTCAGTAATCAGAATCATATTCTCCCATTGGGCAGAAGGCAGTCCGTCATCCGTGCATACCGTCCATCCGTCAGCTTCGTCAACAAATACTTCATAAGTACCCATATTTATCATCGGTTCAATGGTGAAGGTCATGCCCGGAACGATCATCATTCCTGTTCCCCGGCGTCCGAAATGTTCCACATCCGGTGCTTCATGAAACTGCATTCCTACACCATGCCCGCAAAGATCGCGTACCACGTTGAATCCGTTCTTTTCTGCGTGTTCCTGAATAGCGGCGCCTACATCTCCTAATTGTTTCCAAGGCTGTGCGGCGGCTATACCTATTTCCATACACTCTTTAGTCACTTGAACCAGTTTGCGCATTTCGGGACTTACGTCACCGATCATAAACATACGGGATGCGTCGGAGAAATATCCTTTGTAAATGGTAGAAACATCTACATTGATGATATCTCCGCTTTGCAGTATTTCTGTTTTGCTGGGAATACCGTGGCATACCACATCATTGATACTGGTGCAGACGCTTTTAGGAAATCCTTCGTAGTTGAGAGGAGCAGGGATGGCACCGTGCTTTGTGGTGAAGTCATATACCATGACATCGATTTCTTCAGTCGACATTCCTTCACGGATATTCTCCGAAATATAATCCAACAGGGCAGTATTGATTTTGGCACTCTCACGGATTCCTTCCAGTTGTTCGGGAGTACGCAGTACTTTGCGCGGTGGGAGTTTGTAACCTTGTTTTCTGTATTTCTGTATTTTCGCTTCTACTTCAGCCGGGTAATTGGAGGGAGTAAACCGGAATCCCTTGATAAAGTTCTTCATTATTATAGGATGTTTTTTAATCGTACTACAAAGGTACGAGAATAAATGGAAAATGAAATCGTTTATCATGTGATTCCTTTTTTACCATTCATAAGAAATACAGATCTGAGGCACCCATTCCCATCTTTTTTGTATGGTGTTGTATTGATATTGTACGCCGGTTTTCAATTTCCAGCCTTTACCTACTTTTAAAACAATGTCGCTGCCTAGTGTGGTTGGTATTGCTTCAGAGGAAAGTCCACGATATCTTCGGGTGTCCAGATTTTGTTTACCATATATGCTAAGAAACCATTTTTTAGAGAGCTTATAATCCATTTGAGTTTGGATATGAAAGTGGTTTGAACTTTCACTAAAGTTACTTTTACTATGCAGAGTGATATTTTTGTTTATTTTGAGCCGTGAATAAGTGGGTAAGAAAGTAGAATTGGTCTGTCGAAAGATGTTATGAGTATGAAAAGGTAATTTCGGAGATATGATTGTTGATTTAAGAATCGGTAATGTTGGATCAAAGTCAACAAAGGGTTTTGTATGATATAACATGTTTTGTTCTGTCTTCTTTACGAATACCTTATTGATTCTGATTTCTTGCTCAGAATTTAATGTTTGCTGTAGCCTCAATGAATCTTGTTTGCTCCACTCTTGTCCTGCTACGGATAAGGGGAGTAATAATAGACAAAGAGTACCTAACTGATATTTATAAGCGTCCATATAGTGTGCTAGTATAGTTTATTCTATGGACGGTGAAAAAGTGAAAATGCTGCTTTATGTAATGAATAAATAATAGCTATTTTACATAATATGAGAATACTTTTCTTTTTTTGTATAGGTGTATTAAGCACATTTATCGTGTCCAGTCGCACCTATGGAAACAAAACCTATATAGCTGTTTTTTTATGTATTGAGTGATAAGTTCTAGTTTCTTGATTGGTTCATCTTTCATAAATCTTGAATGATATTGAGAGAAAAAATGAGGTGGAAAAATATAGATGTTATAATTACAACCACTTTTTTTCTGAGCATTGCAGGACTCATAGTTCTTATTATCATTCTTTAATGTTTTGTATTTAAGATAATCTTTTTGCTTTAAATACCGGTTCTATCTTCTGAATCTCCGATTCAAATCCGAACCAATAGCCATGTCCTGCTTCGTCAATAGGAAGAAAACATAACCGGAGGTTCTCACGATATGAACCATATATAATTTCCCAATTATCGGGAGGAACTTGGCGTTTTGTCTTTACTTTTTCAGCGGGGATTTTTTTTAACGACATACCGGCTTCTATCCATGCAATACTGACTTGTGTCACGTAATCGGGATAATGATTCTTGCAGAAATTATAGAGGATAAGTCCCCTTTTTTCTAGACTCAAAGGAGTGTCGATGACATCTGTCTGTATTAGATGGTCAAGTAACTCATGCAGGAAATGCGGATTATCCAAAATGAGGGTACGAGTCAGACTTCGCCATGTAGGTGTATTATAGAATCCGTCTAAAAGACGGGACAGATAGTGGGCGGTTTGCAATTCTTCTACGGAAATTTCTTTAGTCTGCAAAACTTCGTAGGGAGGGAGAGGAGAGTATTGGATGCCTAACTCTTCCGCCCTTCTTCGCATTTCCGTGCCGGGAAGTAATTTTAATGATTCCAGTTGTATTTCCCCTGCACCATATTCGGCAAGTGTACGAACGTTTTCAAATATTTCGGATAGGTGATAGAGAGGAAGACCGGCTATTAAGTCAGCATGTGTCTCCATGTTCTTAAGGGAACAAAGATATTTCAGACCTTGAAGGGCATCAGATAATTTTCCGATACGTCGGCTTTTCTCTAATACGGGTTCACGAAGGCTTTGAATACCTGCTTCGAGGTGTAGCAAACCATTAGGTAAAATAGCGAGTTCTTCTTTCAATTCTTCGGAGAGAAGTGCCGGGTGAATTTCCAAATGGAAACAGATGTCCGGGGCATATTCACGGAAGAGGTGAAGAAGTTCTTTGGCTCGCTTATTATTATAGTTGAAAGTGCGGTCGAGTACACGCACATTTTTGATGCCATGCTGATGGATAACATTCAGTCGTTCGCGGATTGCCTCCAATGAAATGGTGCGAACCGGTTTCTCACCTCCGCTGACGCAGAAAGCGCATGTGTTGAAGCATCCTCGGGTAGTTTCCAGTTGTACGAAAGGCTTGCTCCAATTAAAAAAACGACTTTTCTCCGGTGAGACGAGCTGAGAGAAGTTCATGACACGGGCAATACCGTTGTCTTGATATTGGTCTGATTCGTCCAGATAACATAATCCGGATATCTGATTCCACTCATTTACAGGGTGATTCCATACTTTTAACCAAATTGGGAATACTTCTTCTCCTTCTCCCCGAAACACTCCGTTGACAAATTTGTTCTTTCTTAAGAAGGCTTCGTTATTTCCTAAAAACTCCGGACCGCCGAGTACGATGCAGCAATGAGGTAGCAAAGCTTTAGCACGTGAAACGATATGCAACAGTTGCTCGTGATTAAATAGCCAGTTGGTAGCAGCAATAATATCCGGTTGATGGTGATAGATTTGGTTGACTACCATTCCGATATTTTCGTTGATGGTTGCCGATACTGTACACCACTCAATGGTAGTGTCATCTGCTATTTGAGCATGTAATGCAGGCAATGCCAGCGATGAGTGCGCATAGGAGCTATTTAAATCAAGCCAAAGAAGTTTCATGTGTAAATTTTACTATTAGTGGGACAAAGGTACAAAAAACTTGCATCTTAAGGCATATAGTAAAATAAAAACGCTAATTTTGCAATAATAAACGCAATAAACTAGAAAATTATGAAGAATTTGAAAAAATACGTAGGTGTTCTCATGTTGCTGACTTTATTGGTCGGCTTTACTTCGTGCGAAGATGATGAAACTATATTTGATCACATAGTAGGGCGTACATGGGTTGGTGATTTAGGATTTTGGGTAGATAATAGTCCGGTGGAAAGTGGAATAACCTTTAAGAGTAATGGTTTTGGTGTAGATGAACAATGGTATTATGATTGGGATAGAGTAGCTGCTGTTTTAGATGTCCGCTGGTGGATTGAAGATGGAGATTTATTCTTGGATTATGGTAATGGCTATCCTTTATTAATATTAGCAGATGTTTATGTTGAAGGCCGATATCTTACAGGGCGTTTGTATTCAAATAATATAGATCAAGGAACCGTTACTTTAGAAATGAGTAATTAGTGAAGATCTAAAAAAGAATTGTGGAATTGGAAAAAATATCGATTTTTTATAAAAGTTCCCCTTATTGAAGGCTAATCTATGTACAGAGTTGTCAGCAAATAAGGGGAATTTTTATTATTTTATTTCTTCAGGAACAACTTCTTAAACTCTCCCGGATAAGGTGTCTCAAACTCCATTAAATCTCCCGTCACCGGATGATAGAAACAAAGTTTGAAGGCGTGGAGTGCCAGTCTTCCGATCGGGTTAAGCGATTCTTCGCCTCCATATCTTCCGTCACCTATAATAGGATGTCCTAAATCCTGCATATGTACACGAATCTGATTCTTACGTCCTGTTTCCAGATCAAGTTCTAACAGTGAATAACCGTTAGCACGTTTGATTGTCTTGTAGTGTGTGATGGATTTTGAACCACCATCATCGTAATCGCTGGAACTTACATAAAGAGTTTTATCCGTCAGCCAGGAAACCACAGTGTCATAGTCCTTCTCCATTGTTCCCTCAACAACAGCTACATAACGGCGGTCAGTCACTATTTCATGCCAGTTGTCACGTAATGTCCGTTGTGTTTTCTCGTCTTTTGCGAACATCATTAATCCTGATGTATCCCTGTCCAGACGATGTACGATAAACACACGGTGCTGTCTGCCCGAACGCTGTACATATTCATTCAGAATCGTATAAGCGGTGCGCTCTTTTTGTCGCTCGGTATTGACAGATAAGAGTCCTTGCATTTTTTCCACTACAATGATATAAGCGTCCTCATATACAATTTTCAGCAGCCTGTTATGAAATTCCTTCTTTCCTTTTTCCTTGCTGATTTGTACTTTCATTCCGGGTTGCAGCAGGAAGTTGAACTGAGTGGTGATTACGTTATCTACCAACACCACCCGTTTGCTCAGTAATGACTTCAGTTTCGTACGGCTTGCGTCCGGCATTTTAGCAGCCAGAAACTCCATTAGTTCCATGGGCTCTTTGACTGCATAGTTCGTATATTGGGCACGTGCTTTTTCTGCAGGAGTTCTTCTCGGTCTTTTTTCCATTTCTTTTTTCTTTTGCGAACAATTCAACTAACGTATTATCGAAGCTCCAGCAACACTACATTTTCCACATGATGCGTATGCGGGAACATATCTACAGGTTGCACAGCTTTCACTTTATATTTGCCGTCAAGCAGTTGTAAGTCGCGTGCCTGCGTAGCCGGGTTGCAGCTTACATACACAATCCGCTTCGGTTCGGCAAACAGAATAACATCAACCACATCCTGATGCATACCTGCACGTGGGGGGTCGGTGATAATCACATCCGGACGTCCATGCTGATTGATAAATTCCTGAGTCAGCATATCTTTCATATCTCCGGCATAGAACAAGGCATTCTTAATCTCATTAATCTCGGCATTTACCTTTGCGTCTTCGATAGCTTCCGGTACATACTCGATACCAATCACCTGACGAGCCTGGCGGGATACAAAATTGGCAATGGTTCCCGTTCCGGTATATAAGTCGTATACCAGTTCCTTTCCGGTCAGCCCGGCAAATTCGCGGGCTATCTTATATAAATTGTATGCCTGTTCGGAGTTAGTCTGATAGAATGATTTCGGACCGACTTTGAAACGCAGTCCTTCCATTTCTTCAAACATATGGTCTTTTCCCTTGAATACATATACATCCAGATCATTGATCGTATCGTTGCACTTATTATTAATAATGTATAGGAGAGAAGTGATTTCGGGGAATGAATCGGCAATGAACTGCAGCAGTTGCTTGAATAGTTCCATTTCATGGTCTTCCGTAATCTTGCAGATGACAATGACCATCAGCTCTCCTGTTGATGAAGTACGGATAATCATATTCCGTAACATCCCTTCCTGAGTACGCAGATTGATGAAGGAGTAATCATGTTCGTAAGCATAATCGCGTACAGCATTACGAATACGATTGGAGATGTCGTCCTGTAACCAGCATTTTTCAATAGCCAGCACTTTGTCGAAAGCTCCGGGAATATGGAAACCTACAGCATTCATCTGATCATACTTCACATCCTGCCGAACTTCATCGTTCGTGAGCCAGCGTTTGTTCGAAAAAGTGAACTCCAGTTTATTCCGGTAGAACTCTGTTTTGGCAGAACCCAGAATCGGTGAAATTTCCGGAAGTTCTATCTTTCCGATGCGTCTCAGATTGTCTTCTACTTGTTTCTGCTTATACCTGATTTGTTCCGAATAGGGGAGTACCTGCCATTTACAACCGCCGCATACGCCGTAGTGTTGGCAGAAAGGAACGGCACGTACGGGCGACAGCTCATGGAATTTCACAGCTTCGGCTTCGGCGTATTTGTTCTTTTTGCGCTTGATCTGCAGGTCTACAACATCACCTGGCACTACATAAGGAACAAAAATCACCAGGTCGTTTACTTTTGCGATGGCTTTTCCTTCGGCAGCCACATCCGTTATTGTTACCTTCTCCAGCAGGGGAAGTTCTTTTCTCTTTCTTGCCACTTTTACACCAATCTAATAATTATGATGCAAAAGTAGGTATTTTTTTTGGAAAACTTTCGTGTCTATGAAAATATTCCAGATTGTAATGTCGAAATTGCATTTTAATAGAAAGTTTTTTCTCAAAAAGTTTTCTGGTTTGCGAAATATACTTAGATTTGCGAACAGAAAAAAATCATAATGTAACTTTAAACACAATATTATGGATAAAAAAAGAGTTTATACCTTTGGAAATGGTCAGGCAGAAGGAAAGGCCGACATGAAGAATTTGTTAGGTGGTAAAGGCGCCAATCTTGCCGAGATGAATTTAATTGGAATTCCCGTTCCTCCCGGATTCACAATAACTACAGAAGTTTGCACGGAGTATAATACGTTGGGACGTGATAAAGTGGTTGAGTTGCTGAAAGATGAAGTAGTAAAGGCCATTGCCCGTGTAGAAGAATTGATGAAATCTAAATTCGGTGATATCGAAAATCCATTGTTGGTTTCTGTACGTTCAGGTGCCCGTGCGTCTATGCCGGGTATGATGGATACTATTCTGAATTTGGGTCTGAATGACGAGGTGGTGGAAGGTATCATCCGCAAGACTGGTAATGCCCGTTTTGCATGGGACTCTTATCGTCGTTTTGTACAGATGTACGGTGACGTTGTTCTGGGCATGAAGCCGACGAACAAGGAAGATATCGATCCGTTCGAAGCAATCATTGAAGAAGTAAAAGAATCAAAAGGAGTAAAGCTTGATAACGAACTGGAGGTAGCAGACCTGCAAGAACTTGTGAAGAAGTTCAAGGCCGCTGTGAAAGAACAGACCGGAAAAGATTTCCCGACTTGTGCTTACGAACAACTTTGGGGAGCTATCTGTGCCGTATTTGATTCATGGATGAATGAACGTGCTATCCTTTATCGTAAGATGGAAGGTATACCCGATGAATGGGGAACAGCTGTAAACGTACAGGCTATGGTATTCGGTAATATGGGTGACACTTCTGCAACAGGAGTTTGCTTCTCTCGTGATGCCGGTACAGGTGAAGACCTTTTCAACGGTGAATACCTGATCAACGCACAAGGTGAAGATGTGGTAGCCGGTATCCGTACTCCGCAACAGATTACGAAGGTTGGTTCTCAGCGCTGGGCTGTACTGGCAGGTGTGACTGAAGATATTCGTGCTGCGAAATTCCCTTCAATGGAAGAAGCTATGCCGGAAATCTATAAGGAACTGGATGCATTGCAGACTAAATTGGAGAACCACTATAAAGATATGCAAGACATGGAGTTCACCGTACAGGAAGGTAAGTTATGGTTCCTGCAGACTCGTAACGGTAAACGTACCGGTGCGGCTATGGTGAAAATCGCAATGGACTTGCTCCGTCAGGGCATGATTGATGAAAAGACTGCTTTGATGCGTGTAGAACCTAACAAACTGGATGAACTTCTTCACCCGGTATTCGATAAATCTGCTTTGAAACAGGCGAAAGTGCTGACTCGCGGTCTTCCGGCTTCTCCGGGCGCTGCAACCGGTCAGATTGTATTCTTCGCTGATGATGCCGCCGAATGGCATGCTGCCGGAAAGAAAGTGGTAATGGTACGTATCGAGACTTCTCCGGAAGACTTGGCCGGTATGGCAGTTGCCGAGGGTATCCTGACAGCTCGTGGTGGTATGACTTCTCATGCTGCTGTGGTAGCTCGTGGTATGGGTAAATGTTGTGTATCCGGTGCAGGAGCATTGAATATCGACTATAAGACTCGTACAGTAGAAATTGACGGCATTGTTTTGAAAGAAGGCGATTATATTTCTTTGAACGGTAGTACAGGCGAAGTATATAATGGTAAGGTAGAAACTCAGGCTGCCGAACTTTCCGGAGACTTTGCCGATTTGATGAAACTCTCAGATAAATATACCCGTCTGCAAGTACGTACCAATGCGGATACTCCTCACGATGCGGAAGTAGCACGTAACTTTGGTGCAGTAGGTATCGGTCTTTGCCGTACGGAACATATGTTCTTCGAAGGTGAAAAGATCAAGGCAATGCGCGAAATGATTCTGGCAGAAAATGCAGAAGGACGTCGTAAAGCACTCGCTAAGATTCTTCCGTATCAGCAAGCCGACTTTAAGGGTATCTTTAAAGCAATGGCCGGTTGTCCGGTGACTGTTCGTCTGCTCGATCCTCCTTTGCATGAGTTTGTTCCTCATGATACGAAGGGACAGCAGGAAATGGCTGATACGATGGGTGTAAGCCTGAAATATATCCAGCAACGTGTAGAATCGCTGTGTGAACACAATCCGATGTTGGGTCACCGTGGTTGCCGTCTGGGAAATACATATCCTGAAATAACTCAGATGCAGACACGTGCTATCTTGGGTGCTGCTCTTGAACTGAAGAAAGAAGGAGTAGAGACACATCCTGAAATCATGGTTCCGTTGACCGGTATTTTATATGAATTCAAGGAACAAGAGAAGGTGATTCGTGAAGAGGCTGCCAAGTTGTTTGAAGAAGTGGGCGACAGCATTGATTTCAAAGTAGGTACTATGATTGAAATTCCTCGTGCAGCTCTGACTGCTGACCGTATTGCTTCATCTGCTGAATTCTTCTCATTCGGAACGAATGACTTGACTCAGATGACCTTCGGATATTCTCGTGACGATATCGCTTCCTTCCTTCCGGTTTATCTGGAAAAGAAGATTCTGAAAGTAGACCCGTTCCAGGTGCTCGATCAGAATGGTGTAGGTCAGTTGGTACGTATGGCTACAGAAAAGGGCCGTGCTATCCGTCCGGATTTGAAATGCGGTATCTGTGGCGAACATGGTGGTGAACCGTCTTCAGTGAAGTTCTGCCATAGAGTAGGTTTGAATTACGTTAGTTGCTCTCCGTTCCGGGTACCTATCGCAAGATTAGCAGCGGCGCAGGCAGCAATTGAAGGATAGAAAGATAAACTGGTTAGAAAGTTAACTTTCTGATAATTGGGCTGTAATCGTCTCGTGAGAGAATGATTACAGCCTTTTTTGTTGGATGATGTTATTTTTAATTGTATTTGTTCAGCCCTGATAATCAGCCATTAATAATGATTTGTTTGGTGATTATTATAAAAAACTAACTAAATATTTGTTTAAGATGAAGAAGTAGCTTAATTTTGCCCCCGAAAACAAAACATGTTTTTATTTTATAACTTAAAAAGAAAGAAGATGAAAAAGGGTTTATTATTGGTAGTTGTAATGTTAGCAACTATCGCTGTAAAAGCACAGGACATTTACGTAGGCGGATCATTGAACGTATGGCGTAACAGCACAGGCAACACTACTTCTTTTAAAGTTGCTCCGGAAATCGGCTACAATTTTAATGAAACATGGGCATTGGGTGCTGAACTGAACTATTCACACGAATATGTGAAACAAGTGACTGCAAATTCAGTTACTGTTGCTCCGTACATCCGTTGGTCTTACTATCAGAATGATGCTGTACGTCTGTTCCTGGACGGAACTGCTGCTATTGGTTTCGTGAAAATCAAAGATGGTGATACCACTAAAGCAGGTCAGATCGGTTTGAGACCGGGTATCGCTGTTAAACTGAACGATCATTTCTCTTTTATCGCCAAGTATGGTTTCTTGGGATATCGTAAGAATGTGAACACTTCCGGAGATTCTTTCGGTCTGATGTTGACTAGCGAAGATTTGTCTATTGGTTTCCACTACAATTTCTAATCGGGTAGTAGATAATAAAAAATAGGAAAGGGGATTCTCTGAAATAGGGAATTCCCTTTCTTTGTGTGTAATCTCTATATTTTACACGTTTGTTAACGAAAAAGTTGTTTGATATATATATCAATCATATATTTGCATTGTTAATTAAACAGATGATTTAACTATAGTATTAATTAAAACTTTAGAATTATGAAAAAGAGTGCTTTATTTATTTTATTTGCGCTGATTTCAGTTGCTGGCTTTTCACAGATTACAGGTTGGAATGCTAAGGTAGGAATGAACATTAGTAATTATACAGGTGATGCTGATTTGAATGCAAAGATTGGCTTTAAACTTGGAGGTGGTTTTGAATATGCTTTTGATAATACTTGGTCATTACAGCCATCATTGTTTTTGTCGACTAAAGGAGCAAAAAAGGATGGTAATAGCATAAATGCAATGTATTTGGAATTACCAGTTATGGCTGCTGCTCGTTTTAATGTTGCGGATAATACAAATATTGTGGTTAATGCTGGTCCTTATTTGGCATGTGGTATTGCTGGTAAAACCAAAATTGATTTGGGGAATGATACGGAACGTAAGTATGATACATTTGGTGATGATGCTTTAAAACGTTTTGATGCCGGTCTTGGTGTTGGAGTAGCTTTGGAATTAGGTAAGGTTATTGTAGGATTGGATGGTCAATTTGGTTTAGTAGATGTAGAAAAAATAGGTAATCCTAAAAATACAAACTTTTCTATTGTATTAGGATATAAATTCTGATAAGAAAATTACTAAAAAGTAAACCGCTGTAAAAGATTACTTACAGCGGTTTCTTTATTTATGATTGTATATAATATTCGAATCGATATTTCTTAGTCCGCCAATTTCTTTAACTTTTTGAAATGCTCGATCACAGCCAGATAATTCTGATCCAGACAGGCATCAAATTTATTCCAGAGATCCCCCAGTACAACAGCCCCTCCAAATCCGAAATCTTTTATTTCTAGTAGATTATCTTCATTAATACCTCCAAGTGCCATTACTTTTGAGTCAATGATCTTAGCTTTCTGTGCCTCACGAAGTTCTTCTGCCGTATAAGTAGAATAGTAATTAACCTTCGAAATACTATCGTAAATGGGACTCATGAAAATGTAATCATAGAAATGCTTTCTGTTCTTCACCTCTTCTACGGAATGGCAGGAACAACTGACGTGTCCGGCATAGTCATGCGGTTCGCTCGGATTGCGTGCATTCAGGTGGATACCCATCAGATTGAACTCTTCTTTCAGATAAAAATGTTCGTGTGTCACAATGCGGCGATGATATTTTTCCGGAATCAGCGTCAGTAATCGTTCGGAATACATGGCCGGTGTCTCAGGTTTTCTGAGATGTAGAATATCCAGTCCCTCCTCGAAAAGAGCGGTAATGATCTTATCTTCTTCAACGAAGAACGTGGGCGTGGTAACTACAATTAGTTTCATTTCCTGTGTAAAGTTGTAAAGTTTAGCAAAGTTACTAATTAACTATTTCAGAAACCAACGTTTATAGTGAAAATTTGTTAGATTGCAATGTGCGCAAGTCAATAGTCCATAGTTTACCTGATAATACTTCGCCAAATCCACAGATAATCTTCAGCACTTCCGTTGCTTCGATGCTTCCTGTTACCGCAGGAGTAATGCCCATTACACCTTTGGGAGGCGGAGGCATTCGCCTCATTTCTTCTTCGTCCGGATATAAGTCCCGATAACTTTTTTTCTCTTCTCCGTAATGAAAAACGGATACCTGACCTTCAAAGCCGCAGATTGCTCCATAGACATACACTTTCCCCATTTCGGCACAGATGTCATTGATAAGATAGCGGGTAGAAAAGTTGTCGCAGCCGTCTACTACTATATCATACTGACTGATAATTTCCTGTGCGTTTTCCTCCGTCAAACGGATTGGATAAGTCCGGATAGTTATCTCGCTGTTTAGTGCGGAAAGTCGTTCGGCGGCACATATTGCCTTGGGTTTACCTAATTCTTTCTCCGAATAGAGCACTTGACGTTGCAGATTACTGATGCTGACTACATCGTCATCTACCAGTCCAATGCAGCCTACTCCTGCTCCGGTCAGATAGAGGGCTATGGGAGAGCCTAGCCCTCCCACGCCTACAATAAGAACCTTTGCTTGCTTCAGTTTCTGCTGACCGTCTTCTCCGATTTCGGGAAGGATCATTTGCCTGTCGTATCGCATCGTTTTATCTTTTAAAGTCAAAAGACTGGTCCCAATCCTTCCAGACCGGTTCACGTCCTAATTTCCTCAGGTCACGTTCCACTTCTACCGCTTTCCGTTCGTCACTCACATGGAACTGCTCCAGTGTTTGCGGGTAGCTGTAATATCCGCCCGGTTCTGTCTTGCTTTCGGCACTCATGGTTGTCACGCCCAGTGTTGCCATGTGATTTCGTATCTCGGCGCTTTCACGGGTAGAATAGGAGATATCTACATCATGATCGAAGATTCGCATGGCGAAAGTAAGCTGTGCAAGTTCCCGGTCGTTCATGATAACATTGGGTTGGAAGCCATCGTTTTCGGATGGACGCATACGGGGGAAGTTGACGCTGTATTTGGTCTTCCAGTAGTGTTTCTGCAGGTAGCGGAGGTGGTAAGCCATCATTGTCACATCTGTCCGCCATTCCTCCAGACCGATCAGGACACCCATGCCGATCTTATGGACACCCGCCTGTCCCATACGATCGAATCCATCGACACGCCATTCGAATTTGGACTTCATGCCTCGCGGGTGATACTTTTTATAGTTCGCCTTATTATAAGTTTCCTGAAAGCAGATGACTCCGTTCAGCCCGTGATGGGTGAGTTCTTTGTATTCTTCCGCTTTGAGGGGCATCACTTCAATCTGAAGGTTACTGAAATAAGGTTTTGCCAGATCGAGAGCACGGGCGATGTAAGGTACACCTGCTGCTGCCGGATTTTCACCTGTCACGAGTAAAAGATTCTCAAAAGGAGCCAGCCGTTTGATTGCTTTGTATTCGTTGATGATTTCCTCCTCCGTCAGAATCGTTCTTTTCATCGGATTACTGATATGGAAACCGCAATAGACGCAGGAGTTGGTGCATGAATTGGTGATATAGAGCGGCACAAACATAGAGATTGTTTTGCCGAACCGCTCCATCGTATATTTCTGGCTGAGGCGGGCCATCACTTCCAGATAGGGAGTGGCGGCAGGTGAGATCAATGCCATAAAATCGTTGACATCCAGATGCTCTTTTTTGCCTAATGCACGGCGCACATCGGCATCTGTTTTGGAATAGATGGCTTTTGTCGTCTCTTCCCAGGATATTTTTTCTAATTCGTCTGAGAACATTTTAATTAATTGAAAGTTGAAAATTAAAAAGAAATGAGGTTGTGACTTGGTTTGGGGATATTCACAACTCATTATTTATCACTCTTGGCATTTTTCTTCAGATCACGGGATAATCTCATGGCGCAGAAATTTGGTCCGCACATCGTGCAGTATTCTCCGTCAATGTGATGTCCCGCGCGGAAATATCCTTGTGCCCGTTCCGGATCGAGAGACAAGTCGAACTGATCTTTCCAGCGGAACTCGTAACGGGCTTTGCTCAAGGCATTGTCGCGTACCTGTGCTCCCGGATGCCCTTTGGCAAGGTCGGCAGCATGAGCGGCAATCTTATAAGTGATAACCCCTACACGTACGTCTTCTTTATCCGGCAGGGCAAGATGCTCTTTCGGAGTGACATAACAAAGCATAGCTGTACCTAACCAGCCGATTTGAGCAGCTCCGATGGCAGAGGTAATGTGATCGTAGCCAGGAGCGATATCCGTCACTAAAGGGCCGAGTGTATAAAATGGCGCATCATGGCATTTCTCGATCTGACGTTCCATGTTCTCCTTGATTTTATGCATCGGTACGTGTCCCGGACCTTCGATAAATGCCTGCACGTTCTTTTCCCATGCACGAAGTACCAGTTCTCCCATCGTGTCCAGTTCTGCAAACTGTGCTTCGTCGTTGGCATCATGGATAGAGCCCGGACGCAGTCCGTCTCCCAATGATACGGCAACGTCGTATTGAGCCAGAATATCACAGATATCGTCAAAGTGTTCATACAGGAAACTTTCCTGATCGTGCACCAGACACCATTTGCTCATGATGCTTCCTCCACGGCTGACAATGCCGCACAGACGTTTATCGGCAAGATGAACATTATGACGGCGGATACCTGCATGAATCGTAAAATAATCTACTCCCTGTTCGCATTGTTCGATCAGTGTGTCCCGATAGATTTCCCAGTTAAGGTCTTCCACTACACCATTCACTTTCTCAAGTGCCTGATAGATAGGTACAGTGCCTACCGGTACAGGGCAGTTGCGGATGATCCATTCACGTGTCTCATGAATATTTTCTCCTGTTGAAAGGTCCATCAGCGTATCACCTCCCCATTTGCAGCTCCATAAAGCCTTTTCCACTTCCTCGTCAATGCTGGAAGTGGTGGCGGAGTTTCCGATATTCGTATTGATTTTCACTAGGAAGTTACGGCCGATAATCATCGGTTCGGCTTCCGGATGATTGATGTTGGCAGGCAGCACTGCACGTCCTTCTGCTATTTCTTTACGGACAAATTCGGGAGTAATGTGAGTCTCGATTCCCAGTTCCTCACAGTTCATATTTTCGCGGATCGCCACATATTCCATTTCCGGAGTGATGATTCCTCGTTTGGCGTATGCTATCTGAGTGATGGCTTCTCCCTTTTTGGCACGATAGGGAAGGGCAATGTGTTCAAAGCGGAGATGATCCAGACTTTTGTCATCACGTCTCATTTGTCCGTATTCCGAAGTGATTTCGGGGAGTTGCTCTACGTCACCGCGTCCCACAATCCATTCTTCACGTAAGCGGGGAAGTCCTTTCTTGAGATCAATGCTCATTGACGGGTCACTGAACGGACCGCTGGTGTCATATACGTATACTTCCGGATTCGGAGTAGCTATCTTTTCTTCTCCTTCGAAGCTGACACTGGGCACTTGTTCAACTTTCCGCATGGCTACACGGATGTTCGGATAGAGTTTACCCGGCAGATACACTTTCTGAGAACGGGAAAATTTTATTTTTTGTTCCATAGAATTTTATTATCGTATTATTAAGAATAGTGAAACAAACACTACTCCCTACTTATTACCTATTACTTATCACCTATTACTTATTCCAAAAATGCAGTTAAAGGTGAACTTGCTTCTGCTATAAAGTTATCAGCCTGCAGACCCAGTCCTGCTTCGTATGCCCGTCTTCCGGCTTCGGTGGCGGCTTTGAAGGCCAACGCCATTTCTACCGGATTGCCTGCTACGGCGATGGCGGTATTTACCAGTACGGCAGAAGCTCCCAGTTCCATTGCTTCGGCAGCGTGGCTCGGTGCACCGATTCCGGCATCTACGACAACGGGGATACCGGCCTGTTCGATAATAATCTGCAGGAATTCTTTGGTTTGCAGTCCTTTGTTAGTTCCGATGGGAGCACCCAGCGGCATTACGGTAGCGGCACCGGCTTCTTCCAGTCGTTTGCAGAGCACAGGGTCGGCCTGGCAATAGGGTAATACGATGAAGCCCAGTTTGACAAGCTGTTCTGTAGCCTTCAGGGTTTCGATAGAGTCGGGGAGCAGATAGCGCGGATCCGGATGGATTTCCAGTTTCAGCCAGTTGGTACCAAAAGCTTCACGTGCCATCTGTGCGGCGAAAACAGCTTCTTCCGCATCGCGTACTCCCGATGTGTTGGGTAGCAACTGGATATTCGGATGAATAATATGTTTCAGCATGTCGTCTTCTTTGTCATCCATGTCGATGCGCTTCATTGCTACGGTTACCATTTCAGTGCCCGATGTCAGAATGGCTTGTTCCATTACTTCATTGGAATTGAATTTTCCTGTACCCAGAAAAAGGCGGGAGTCGAACTCACGGCCTGCAATTACTAACTTTTCCACTTTTCAATTATTTTATTTGATTATACATTTCATGTTCAAAATCTTTCGTGTTTCCGCTGCCGGATCCTCCGCCCGAAGAATCGTTCCGGAAAGTGCTATTCCGTTCACTCCGGTTTCGAGTATGGCGGGTATATCCTCACAGGTGATTCCTCCGATGGCTACTACCGGCAGTTCGATATTCGCTTCTTTCATCTGAGATAAAATAGCGGCATAACCTTCCAGTCCCAGAACAGGACTCAGGTTTTTCTTTGTAGTGGTAAACCGGAAAGGACCGATGCCGAGGTAATCCGCTCCGGCACGGTAGTGCTGTACGACATCTTCGAATGTATTTGCCGTACCTCCGATAATAAATGCTTCTCCAAGTAATTGTCGTGCCTGATCTATCGGCATGTCTTTTTTGCCCAGATGCACTCCGTCCACTTCCAGCTTTTTGGCAAGTTCGACGTGATCATCCAGAAGTAAGATCGCTTCTTTTTCTTTGCAGAGAGGCTTTAGTTGGAGGGCAACAGCTTCCACCTCTTCATACGGAGCTTCCTTCATGCGTAGCTGAATCCATTTACATCCTCCTTCAAGTGCCATGAGTGCCGATTCGAAATAAGTATACCGATCGGTCTGGTGGGTGATAAATTGTAGACTGACCATACTTTTACCCTCCACAAGCCGCTTTGATGACCACGAGGTTATCATTCTCCTGTAACGCGAATTTCTCCCATTCGGAACGTGGAATCATTTTGTTGTTTACGGCAATAGCGATGCCTTGTGCCGGAAGTTCCAGTTGGGCAGCCAGTTGTGTAAGGGTAGAAGCAGGAGTCATTTCCACCTCTTTGTTGTTAACTTGTACTTTCATTGTCCTATCAGTATTAATAAGTTGAAAGTAAATACAAAGAGCGTGCTTATATAGAAAGGCGATAAGAAAGAAACACAATCCCTACGTCAGTGCTAACTGCCTCAGGTTCCTAGGGTATAATCTCAGCCCCTCTTTGGGGCACCCCTTTGTCTTTACGGGAGCAAAGTAAGCGAAAAAGAAACAAAGATTCATCAAATTATCCGGTTTTTTTTCATTTTTCTTCCGATTCCCGTTTTTTGATAGGATGAGAAAAGACAAACCGTGCTCCGTTCTTATAATTCTTGTCAATCCAGATATCGCCTCCCATGCGTTGTATGGTCAGTTTGCAGATTGCCAGTCCCAAGCCTGTTCCCTGCACAAATTCGTTGAGCTTCTCAAAACGCTGGAATACCAGTTCCTGCTTGTCTTCGGGGATGCCCGAGCCTGTATCGGTCACAGAGAACAGCATACACTGGTCTTCTTCATCTATTTCATAATTCAGCGTGATACTTCCGCCGTCGGGAGTAAACTTCAACGCATTGTTCAGTAAGTTGATGATAACCTGCTGCAAACGTAGCGGATCGGTATAGAGCATATAAGGCTCTTTCGGCATCTGAAGCCTGACATCTATATCTCTTGTCCGGTTCTTTCTGGTCAGTGTGATCATGTTCTGGCAATGATTTACCAGTTCGCACCATTCATACTTGAACAGCAGTTTGCCTGATTCCAGACGTGATACATCCAGTACATCACTGATCAGTTGCAATAACAATTCGGAATTAGTCTGGATGATATCCGCATATTCCTTCTGCTCGTCCGTTGTTTCCACGGTATCGATCAGCAGGCTGGAAAAGCCGACAATGGCGTTCAGCGGTGTCCGTATTTCGTGGCTCATATTTGATACGAAGGCACTTTTCAGTTGATTGGCTTCTTCGGCACGCTCTTTGGCATGACGTAGTGCAATTTCCGATAATTCCAGTTTCTTTTTATCTTCCCTTAGTTGGGCTGTAGTCTTCTCAAGGTGATTCTTTAAGATTTTTGTCCGGTAATAATAATACAGTGAGATAAACAGTCCGCCTATCAGTACAAGGAAGGTAAACAGGATGAATTGCACTTCCGTCCGATATGCCTGAAAGAAAGGCACCTGTTGGTTGATGATAAGTGAATTGAAAGGTAGTTTCTTGTCCTGAAATCCCCATTCATGCAGTTTGTTGGCATCAAATTTGTATCTGTTGGGCAACAAATGAATGTGGCCGACATTGTTTTTCCCCTTGTCCAGAAATTGATAAGCCTGTTCTCCCATGCTTCTCCCTATTCCGTCGTATTGGGGGATATATCCTCCGATTGCCCAATAACCGATGGCGGTAGCAGTCAGGCTGAAAACAGGCAACTCTGGATTCGCTTTGGAGAAAGCATATACAGAGTTGTTCATATACGTTATGCCCCGATTGTCAATTCTCCAGATACCCAGTAGTGCAACCGAATTTTTGGGGACATCGCGTAGTTGTTTGGCGGCAGCATCAAGGGTGTGGATACGGCCGTCAATATAGGTCGTCGATATTTCCGGATAGCGTTTCATATTCTTTTTTACCCACGCTTGTTCGGCAAGTCCGTTGTAGGTGTTGTCCGAGATGAACACTAAATGCTCCATATCCGGATAAAAGCTTCGCATCATTTCTATGTCCTTATCGATATCATATTCATATGTGTTACAGTATATTATATTGTATTTGTTCATTCTTTCCGTTAAGTCGATACTCTGAGGTTCATAAGTCCGTATATCAATAGAGTCTTCCGGAATACGGATGCCGTTGCGCGATGCCATAGCGCAAAATACGGGCAGTTGTCTGTACTTCTCGTCTTCGAGGTGCAGGAAACTGCTCCACGCTTCGCCACCCAGCAGGATAACCAGCTTGGCGTTCGGATGTTTGTCCAGAATGTTGGTAAGTCTTTTTTTCCATTTTCTGGATTGATTGAGGTCGGTAACATTCATGTTTTCTACGATGGTGGAATACTTGCCACCCAGTTGGCGGTACGTTTCTACGAACGTGTTGATATTATCGTAGGTATATTTAGTATCGGAATTATAGGACGTCACGAAAAGAATCTCCTCTTCCGGTTCTTCCGGAATAGCCGCATTGCCTGTAAAGGAGAATAAAAGAAAGGAAATAACGTAGACAATGCGCCATTTTTTATTTTTTAGCTGAAGTGTCATAATTGTCTGTTTTGATTTTCGGCTATTGCAAAAATACAAATTATGCCTTTGAAATACAATAGATAGTTTAGTTTTTTATGCTAGAAAAAAGGCCGCTGTGAAATTCACAACGACCTTTTCAATAGTATAGTTTAGCTTAATTTTAATGAGTCCGGTTACATTCGTTTTTCTACCACATCCCAGTCGATGATGTTCCACAGGGCGTTTACGTGGTCGGCGCGGCGGTTCTGGTAGTCCAGGTAGTAGGAGTGTTCCCACACATCAAAACCCAGAAGTGGTTTCAGTCCGGCGCGTACAGGGTTACTGCCGTTTCCTTCTTTGGTGATATGCAGTTTACCGTTCTTGTCTACTGACAGCCAGGCCCATCCTGAACCGAACAATCCGACTGCTGCTGCATTGAATTCTTTCTTGAAGTTTTCAAAGCTGCCGAAATCACGTTTGATGGCTTCTCCCAGTTTGCCTGCCGGTTCCTTTTTCGAAGGTTTCGGAGCGAATTGGAGGAAATATAAATTGTGATTCAGCACTTGGCCGGCGTTGTTGAAGATAGCTCCATCGGGAGCGGTGGCAACGATTTCTTCTACCGTTTTGCCTTCATATTCTGTTCCGGGCACAAGGCTATTCAGATTATTTACATATGTTTGCAGATGTTTTCCGTAATGGAAATCTATCGTTTGCTGACTGATTACAGGTTCCAGCGCATTGTTTGCGTAAGGAAGTTTAGGCATTTCGTAAGTCATGGTCATAATTATTAAAGACATTAATATAGTATTCATATTGTCAAAACTTTAAATGGTTTTGTTATACTATAATAACAGCCATAGTTCGCAAAAGGTTCACGGTATTTTATTTTTATTTATAAATGTACTGTATACGTTCCACTTGCTGCGGGTTGTCATAGCTGGTGCGGCATATCCATTGTCCCGTATTGTCATATTCGTAATAGGAGTCACCGTCGATCCGGTTTCCGTACTCGTCGTACAGGCAGGTCAGGCAGCCGGACGTCTTCTGGCTGTTGCCGAAGATACGTTGGTAGACGATGCGGGTGAGGTATCCGTATTTATCATATTCATACAGTTCTTTTTGCGAGAGAATCTGGTTGGGCGAATTGACAAAGAGCATATTCTGATGCTGAGATTCGGTCATTCTGCCTTTGTCATCATATTTGTTGACTGTATATCCCTCCATTTCCCCGTTCTTGTTGTACTCTTTGGTTTCCGTCAGTAATCCCTGCTTGTTGTAGCTGCTGACGGTATATCTGCCGTCCATGTATTTTAGAGAATCGCTTTCGATGCTACCGTCGATACCGATGCGGCGTGCACGGCGGTAAAAGTCCGTTTTGGTTTTCGGATTAGTTTTCACTTCGAAGATGCAGTGGCCTTGCGGGTCGTACAGCCTGCTGGTTTGCACCTCGTTGATGGGTTGCCCGTTCTTTTCAGTCACGGATAATGTGGTGGTAAGCTGCCCCTTGTCATTGTAGGTGTAGCTGGTCGTAATATTGCCGGTGCTGTCGGTTTCGCAGCACTTTATCAATCGTCCTTGAGTGTAATATTTCACGGTAGTCGGGGTGGAAACAATGGCTTGCAGGATAAATGGAGCACGCAAATTTTTTGCCTGGTCACGAAATTCCTTATACTTGTGTGTTTTGAGGAATTCCTGCAATAAACCGAGCGATTCGGAGTTGACTATTGCCGGTTTCAGAAGCTCGAAGTCTGCCTTTTCACTGAGATATTCAAGATCGTTCAGGTGAGTCCGTGCACCGGTGGCCAGATAAGGTGTATTCTTATAATCATCGATGATCTGCCGGATGGCGGTGGCATTTCCTTCTTTTTTCAGGCTGTCGATACGTTGGAAAAGGAAATCATCATATAAGGTACGGACCTCGGCAAGATAGGGGCGCGGACCTCTGTCTTGATAATACTTCTGCATTTCGGGGTCTTCAAAGAAGGCTTTGAAGTTTGCAGGAGTCGGGGTGGTCTTCACTAGTTGGTAGAGCCGTACGTTTTCGGAGGCGTTGACTTGTGCGATAAATTTTCCGTTGGGATACTCCTTGACGTAAGTCTGGTAGATGATGGGAGTGGGGGCTTTGAGCATTCCTTCCAGCAGCGCCACCTCGCGGATGTTCTGCAGCCGTTGCAGCATGGCGGAGTCAACCGGATATTCGGTGGCGTGAATGCTGTCCAGCAGTGCCCGGCTGAAAGGAATTTTATCTTTCGAGGCCTCCAGCAGGTTGATAATGGACTGGTCCGCCTTGTCCCGTATCTGAGAAAGCGGAATCTTTTCCCCTTCACAGATACTGGGGAAGTTATTTTGGGCGGCTTTCTCGTAGCAGCCGAAATAGAGGGTGGCTGCTTGTTCGCTCTGTCCGTTCCACAGGTCGTTGAGGACGTCCATCAATGATAAATCTTCGGCATAGTACGCCTTTGTTTCGTCATCCAGTTTTTCCCTGTTCTTCTGCCATTTGTCGGCGTCATTGTCGTTCAGATACCTCAGCAGCTTTTCCATGCGGCTTTGCTTTTGTGCCATTGCTTGCTGTGGTATGCAGGCGACAAGGCACAAACATAAAATAAATGATAAAAATATACTCTTTTTCATTGCTTTGAGTGATTAGGTTAAATAGTTAGTGATGAAAATTCATAAAAATATCTTCATTGTCAAATGAATGTTATACTTTTGTCGTATTGAAACAAATTTGAACGCCAAGGGTTTGTTAAAAATCCTCATTGTTTTTATAATGCTGTTATGAATACCAACTATATAGAGGAATTAAATGAGAGTCAGTGTGCAGCAGTGACTTATAACGACGGGCCTTCGCTGGTGATAGCCGGTGCAGGTTCGGGAAAGACACGTGTGTTGACTTATAAAATTGCCTATCTGCTGGAAAACGGCTATCAACCGTGGAACATCCTCGCACTGACCTTTACCAATAAGGCGGCGCGTGAGATGAAAGATCGTATAGCCCGTCAGGTGGGCATGGAGCGGGCACGTTATTTGTGGATGGGTACCTTCCATTCTGTCTTTTCCCGTATTCTCCGTGCCGAAGCAAAGTATATCGGATTCACTTCCCAATTTACTATTTATGATTCGGCGGATAGTAAAAGTCTGATCCGTTCCATCATCAAGGAGATGGGACTGGACGAAAAGACATATAAGCCGGGGATGGTGCAGGCCCGCATTTCGAGTGCCAAAAACCATTTGGTTTCTCCTACGGGATATGCCGCCAACAAAGAAGCGTATGAAGGAGATATGGCAGCCAAAGTGCCCGCTGTCCGTGAAATATATACCCGTTACTGGGAAAGATGCCGTCAGGCGGGAGCTATGGATTTCGATGATCTGCTGGTGTATACGTATATTCTGTTCCGCGACTTTCCGGAAGTGCTGGCCCGTTATAGGGAGCAGTTCCGTTATGTGCTGGTGGACGAGTATCAGGATACGAATTATGCCCAGCATAGCATCGTACTCCAGTTGACGAAAGAAAATCAGCGTGTTTGTGTGGTAGGCGATGATGCGCAGAGTATTTACTCTTTCCGTGGAGCGGATATTGATAATATCCTTTATTTCACGAAGGTTTATCCTAACACGAAAGTCTTTAAACTGGAGCAGAATTATCGTTCTACGCAAACCATTGTCTGTGCTGCCAACAGTCTGATCGAAAAGAATGAACGTCAGATTCGGAAAGAAGTATTCTCTGAAAAAGAACGGGGCGAACCGATTGGCGTGTTTCAGGCTTACAGTGATGTGGAAGAAGGGGATATCGTAGCCAATAAGATAGCTGAACTGCGTCGGGAACATAGTTACGGCTATGCTGATTTTGCCATATTATACCGTACGAATGCGCAGAGCCGTGTTTTCGAGGAGGCTCTTCGGAAACGGAGTATGCCCTATAAAATCTATGGCGGACTTTCATTCTACCAGCGTAAGGAGATTAAGGACGTCATTGCTTACTTCCGCTTGGTAGTGAACCCGAATGATGAAGAAGCATTCAAGCGAATCATTAATTATCCTGCCCGTGGCATCGGTGATACGACAGTTGGAAAAATCATCTCCGCTGCCACTGAAAATGGTGTCAGTCTTTGGGCGGCGCTTTGCGAACCATTGAGCTACGGGCTGAACATTAATAAAGGTACGCACACCAAACTGCAAGGTTTCCGTGAACTGATAGAAGGCTTTATGACCGATCAGGTGGACAAGAGTGCGTATGAGATAGGAACGGATATTATCCGCCGGTCCGGCATCATCAATGATGTCTGTCAGGATACTTCGCCGGAGAATCTGAGTCGTAAGGAAAACATTGAGGAATTGGTGAATGGTATGAATGATTTCTGCGCGTTGCGGCAGGAAGAAGGCAACCCGAATATTTCTCTGACAGATTTCCTTTCGGAGATTGCCTTGCTTACTGATCAGGACTCGGACAAAGCGGATGATGGAGAAAAGATAACGTTGATGACCGTTCATTCGGCCAAGGGGCTGGAGTTCAAAAACGTATTCGTAGTGGGGCTGGAAGAAAACCTTTTCCCTAGTGGTATGGTGGGCGATTCTCCGCGTGCTCTGGAAGAGGAGCGCCGTTTGTTCTACGTGGCCATTACCCGTGCCGAAGAACATTGTTATATTTCTTTTGCCAAGACCCGTTTCCGTTATGGAAAGATGGAGTTTGGAAGTCCCAGCCGTTTCTTGCGCGATATCGATGTGAATTATTTGCGGTTGCCGCATGAGGCGGGAGTCAGCCGGTCGGTAGACGAAGGTGCGGGGCGTTTCCGCAGGGAGATCGAAGGTGGATTTACACGTGCGGCATCTCCTACACGAACGCCTTATGGTACTAAATTTTCTGATCGTGAACGTCCGAAGGCTCAGGTGATTGCGCCCACTGTGCCGAAGAATTTGAAGAAGGTCAGTGCGGTGAGTGGAAGCAGTATACGGTCGGCTTCAGCCGGCTCGGCATCTGTAACAGGAGTACAGGCGGGGCAGATGATAGAACACGAACGTTTCGGCTTGGGCGAAGTGATCAGGGTAGAAGGAACGGGTGATAATGCAAAAGCAACGATTCATTTTAAAAATGCAGGGGACAAGCAACTATTGTTGCGTTTTGCACGTTTTAAAGTGATAGAGTAATCATAGTAAAATTAGAGATGATCATGAGGAAACAACTAACTGTAATTCTGCTTTCTGCTCTGATATTGAGCGGATGTGCATCGGGACGTATGGGAAATCCCGGAGCAATTGTAGGTGGTGCTGCAATTGGGGGAAGTCTGGGAAGTTCGATAGGCGGACTTATCGGAGATAATAATCGTGGCTGGAGGGGCGGATATCGCGGCTCTGCCATTGGAAATATTGTTGGCACCATTGCCGGTGCAGCGATAGGGAATGCGCTGACTGCTCCGAAACCGGACCCGATAGAGGAATATGCTTACGTTCCGGAAGTCAGACAAGGGCAGTCTCACTCTAAGTTTAAACCTCGGACACAGACTCAGCAGCAACTGACTCAGTTGAAACTGCGCAAGATTCGCTTTATTGACGATAACCGTAATCATGCGATAGACGGGGGAGAAAGCAGCAAGATCATCTTTGAAATCATGAATGAAGGACGGAATCCGGTTTATGACGTGGTTCCTATTGTAGAGACGGTCGGGAAAGTGAAACATATCGGCATTTCTCCTACTGTAATGATAGAAGAAATTCTTCCGGGTGAGGGTATCCGCTATACGGCTACAGTCTATGCCGGAAGTAAGCTGAAAGATGGTGAAGTGACTTTCCGCGTAGCGGTGTCCGATGAGAATGGGGTAATCTGTGATTCTCAGGAGTTTACGCTGCCTACACAGCGGGCGGACTAGGACAAGAATAGCTCAAAATATTCGATTTGTTATAGTGACAGTATGTGCTCGGGATAGTGACACTATCCTTGGCACATACTGTCACTATGTTAATGGGATGGTGACACTATCCCAATACAATAGTCCGGTGCAGTCATTACACAATAAAATGAAGTATCGGTTTCATCTACACAGAAGCATTCTATATGAGTATCTGGCAAAATTTTACGTATCGGTTTTCCTTCCCAGTCGAAAACCCAAATCTCGCTGTTTAGAGTTTCTTTTTGTTCTTCGTGCATCCGATTGGTGTTTGGGTTATACAGTACATAAACATAGTTATTGGAAACGGCAATGCCTCGTGCTCCCAGTTCGGCATCAGGATTATCACTTTCCGCATACACACCGTCTGGGCTTGAATTGAACTGATAATGATAGGGTGCTAACAATAGTCTTTTATGGAGCGTTAATGTTTCCGGCTTATAGTCCCATAGCTCAAGTACATTATTGGTAGCACATGCCAGACGTTTCCGGTCGGTGTTGTAACCGAATTGTGATTGATGAAACATACCTTTAGCCGTATTGGGTATGTTTTCTTCTCCACTTTGATAGTTCGGGAAGTCGCCGCATTTGGATATAACATTGCCGTCATTATCTAAAATAAGGAATCTGCAATCTTCAAAAACACCGGACGCTATAAAGCGTGATTCGCTTATCGGATAGACTCTGTCAATGCTCATGGGCAGGTGTATCAACTCTCCTTGTCGCTGGATGGAAAAGTCTTTCGTGTTGAATATATAGTTTTGCGCTGTGAAGTGCCATCGATTGTGTATGAAGGCAGACGAATCAGACAGAAAGAATTCGACAGGGCTTAAAAATTCATCAGGTCCTTGTCCTTGTGGCAGCATTTGATTTACAAAGCGTTGTTCACTAAGACTATAGCAGTATAAAAGGCTGTCTCCTTTAAAATCACCGGCATATAAGATATCTCCTTTCTTTTTTATATCCATTGGAATGGAGATAAAGGCTTCCTTCAAAGCGGTAGATTTAGCAGTTGTGCTTTCGCTAAAGGATACTCTTTTTTGTGATTCACTACAACTGAACAATGGCAATGCCAAAGTAAACAATAGAATGATGTTTTTAGATTTCATTTTGTTTTGCTTTATTTTGTACTATAACTACAAAGATAACGTATGTGTTTTGAAAAACAAGGATATTGAAGAGAAATAGGGCTAAAATATTTATAGTGAGAACATAATAATATAATTGGCATTCGGTAATTACCATATATTGTGTTAACTTTGTGATTTATTTGATGGTAATTGTAGTTGCGTTTTTGCTAAAGGGTATATTTATTGCCATAAATAGTATTGATCCACATACCAAAGAACTTGTCGGTAACCGAATATACTTTATTGATTTCTGTAATAATGTCTTTTTCAAGCAGTTTTTTAGTTGCGGACTGTACAGAACTTGCGGATGTCAGACTGTATCGTTTGATAAATTTCGCTGATGTGACGTTTTCTGCTTCACCTACTTTGGCAATGGCATAAAGCAATTCCTTCTGCTTTTCGGGAATATTAGATAAGATTTCCCGAAAGATTGTATCATTATATGCAATAAGGTTATCTATAGCTGTTTTGATAATTTCCAGTGTACATTCTTTCCCTTTCGGTGTATCTGCAAAAGCTTCATTGAATGTTTTTTGAATATAAAAGGTATGTCCTTTGAATAGCCGATATACTTTTTCTATATTTTCGATTTCAATATGCCGTTTTCTTTTTTGGAAATGGTCTGCGATAAATGGTATATAGATTTCCGGTACAATGGCTTTCAGTTCCAAAATATCGGCACTGTGGTAGAATGGACGGGATGAAGATAGAAACATTTCCTGCATCATATGCCGTTCACTTCCGGCAAAGATGAAGTTACTGTTTTCTATTGTCTGTATGTGTGTGCGTAGTAATGCTTCTATATTCTTCTCGGGATATTTAGCAATTTGTTGAAACTCGTCGATGGCAACAATACAAGGTTTGTCTGCTGCTATCAGACATTGAAATATTTCTTCCAGTGTATATTCGGGTCGATCAATATCTCCCAGTTCCAGATTGAAAGTAGGTAGATTGGTCAGCGGGTCAAATCCGAATTTACCATTGATTGATTTAACTGTCTGGATAAACAGGCTTGCCATTTTCTTACTGCGGGGCAATAGTGTTTCATAAATTTCTTTGCCAAGCAGATAAGTGAATTCTCTTAAGCTTGATGTATGGAGTATGTCAATGAAGAAAGTATAATATTCTTCTTTTATTTCAGGTTTCTCATAACAGAAACGGATTAGTCCCGTTTTACCCATTCTTCTGGGTGAGATAATGACAAGGTTATTGCCATTGGTTAATGATTTAACCAGCCTCTCTGATTCTTTCACGCGATCGCAGAAGTACTCGGGTTCTATTTTTCCAGTTACTATAAATGGGTTAATTTCTTTAGTCATACCTGTTTCAATTTTCCGTAAAGGTAGTTATTTGAATAGAATTATGCAAATCGAATAATGTTAATAAAGTACCTAGTCTTGTTTTATTCTTATCGGATATTGAATATTGTTAACAAACTTATTCTTTTTGCCTTTTTATGGTCCGTTTCTTTAAAACCAAAGGCCCGTTGGTTTTAAAGAAACGGGGTCTTGGTTTTAAAGGAACGCCCTTTTGGTTTTAAAGGAAAAATGACGATTTGTATATTGTTGATAATCAAAGGTTTGGGAAATTCTGTTTTCACTCTTGTTAAATAGTAAAATATTTATATAAGTATAGCTTAATAAATAAGAGTTTTAATGCTACAATATTTATATTATGAATATTTGTTTGACTACAAAGTGGCTTTTCTTCTATTGAACTATATCTTTTTTAGATGAGAAACCTTAAATCGTTGCGAAATATGTTATCTTTGTAGTGCAAAACAACATAAAGTAAAACAAAATGAGACCTAAAAGCATAATTCTGTTATCTGTTATTGCTTCTGTCGAAGGAATTATATATGATATAAAATGATGATTATGAAAAACAAAATATTATTAATGATAATTATTGTCCTCTTTATAGGAGGATATGGTGTATTCTTTTCTCTAGTTAATGCGAAGCCTATTTCCGATTTAGCATTAACTTATGAATTAGGAAATTGTGACAAAGATTCTCCAGGTAACTGTTGTCTTAATAGTAGAATTGGTGAAGTGAGAAATATTATATCAAATTAGTGATGATTGGTAGAAATAATAGTTCGTTGATAGGATTGGTACATGTGGGAAGAGTTATTATGATAATTTTTCTAACTATGTCATCCTGTCAACGACAGGTTTCATGTCATAAAGATGGCATTGAAATCATTGATATTTTGAATAAAGATTGTCCTATACAAATCGACTTGTATGACATTGTAGATAGTATCAAATATATTCCTTTGGAAACAAGTGAATGCTTGTTGAGTGATATTGAATGTATAAAGAATGATGGAAATTTTTACTTTGTAAAAGATTCTAGAGGATTATTTGTTTTTGATGAAGAAGGACATTTTATTAATGAAATAAGTCATAGAGGAATAGGGCCTGATGAATATGTTTATTCGGATAATTTCTATTTAGATCGTGATAATAAGTTAGTATGTCTTATCTGTAATTCAGCGAGAAAGATTTTGCAGTATAGCTATATTGGAACTTACTCTAATACAATTCAATTAAATGCCAAAGATGCTAACATTGAATCTGCTATGATGTGTGGTGAAGGAGAGCTTATTGCGTATTATCCGTTATCCAATGATTATTCTCTAAGCAAAAGTGAATACAGTACATTTAGAATCAAGAATAACTTATTAATTGGCGAAACATTATTAAAAGCAAAAAAAATGGCAACCCAAAATGTACATTATTCTTTTTTGCATTATCCAATAGCGTTATTAGATGATCAATATTTCTTTATATCAGTTTTATCGAATGAGCTTTTTGTATATGAGGAGGGGAAAATTATGTCTAGATATTATCTAAATATGCCGGAAAATGAGCCAAGTGAGAGTTTTATAGAAGAACATAAAGACTTGGGCTTTTTTGAATTGATTGAAACATTGAAAAAAAATAATATAGGTTGGGGAATCACTGCTATTGAATCTTCTTCAGATTATTTATTTATGTCAATTAGTAATAAAAGTACGGTGATTTGGGATAAAAAAAGATCAATTCAAATATCTAGTATTTATGATTCTAATTTGAATCTTTATTCAGATTTGCTTTTACCTGGCGGAGTATCAAATGAGCATTTAGGCTTTTATTCTGCTGATTTTCTCTGCGCTGAAAAAGATCTAATATTGGAAGGTACAGATAAATCTCTTGCTAAATTGGTTGAAACTTTATTAGAAGACGATAATCCTATTGTGTATCAATATTTTTTTAAGAAAAATGCTATAGATATATTAATTGAAAAATATGGGATTTGATTATGACTAGAGGAAAATGCTTTCAGAAGCTAATAACCGTGATTTCCTATTCAGAATAGAAAATATTCTATTATATGAACTTGAATAATAATTTTTATAGTATAAATAGAATAAAGTCGCTCATAATGTTGTATATTGAAAAATAACCACTATCTTTATACAGAATATTATTCACTCAAACAAAATTAGTTAACCCTAAAATCTAGAAAGCGCGAGAAACTATTGAAAGACACAGAAAAACACAGCTTCTTCTATATTGCCGTATTTGGTTATATAACCACAGTATTACCTCATCAGAATGAAAAACTGAAAGCGTATCTTTTCTAAGCTTCTAAACTTTCCTGATTCAATAAAATTGAATGATGGAAAATAGGAAATGTGTTATATTGTCAATAGGAGTCACATTGGCTATCTGTGGAATGTTATGCAGTAGCTTTTGGGGGCGCTATAGTATGTTTGATAACTATTTTCTACTTTTCCCTGTCTCTTTGGGGATATGTTTGGTCACTATAACGGCCATTCTTTCATTTCTTACAAAGAAGAAAATTTTTCAATTATCTGTAGCGGATGTACTAATATCTATTTTAGTGGTTTACTATATCGTTCGATATGATTATGAACTTCAATTAGCCAATTGGAAAATAATGTATGCTATTTTATTATTGATATTATGGTATGCACTAAGGATTCTATTGATGAATGCTACAATATCTCGACCCATTCTCTTTGGTGGCATTGTTGCTATTGGTTGTATGTTGTCTATATGGGGATTATTGCAGCTTTATGGATTGCAACCATCTAATCACAGATTATTTGCCATCACTGGACCTTTTTATAATCCTGGACCTTATTCCGGTTATTTAGCTATGATTTTTCCTATTAATTTAGGTTGTCTGCTCCAGTCTATGGGGAAGACACGATATTTGTGGCTAGTAGCTTTCGCTTTGATGCTATGCATTTTGCCTGCCGGGATGAGTCGTTCGGCATGGTTAGCTTTGTCCTTTAGTAGTCTGTGGGTATTGGTTATACATTTTAAGTGGATCACTAAGGCAAAGTCTTATTTGCAGACGCATTTCTATACTGCTACTTTGCTTTATATAACTGTAGCTATTATTATTGTGTGTGCATCAGTGTTGCTTTATCAGATGAAAGCTGATTCGGCTAATGGCCGATTATTTATATGGAAGACGACGTGTAAAGTAATTGCGAATAAACCGTTGTTAGGGTATGGCCCGGGAACTTTTTCTCATGTATATGGTGAGATGCAATCAACTTATTTTGCATCGGAAAAATATACGGAACAAGAAGAAAGAGTAGCAGGAGCACCTGAATATGCTTTTAATGAATTGTTACAATTATGCGTAGAGGGTGGCATTATTTTGCTGATGCTGTTTTTGATGCTGATAGTTTGGGTAGTCGGTAAAGGAATATCTAATAAAGATTATATCGCTTGTTCCGGCCTTATCTCTTTGCTACTTTTTTCATTATCCTCCTATCCTTTTCAAGTTCTTCCATTTCTAATGATGGGAGTATTATTACTTGTAGTTTGTGTCACTAATCCTAAAGGGATAATAGAGAAGAATGCCTGTATTCCACGAATATGTACTCTATTGTTACTAATATCTATGTTGGCAGGAAATATTTTGTGTCTTTACAAACTATGCAATGTAAATGAACTTTCCCAACGTTTATATTATATAAAGGTATTACAGGATCAATCTTTACAAAAAGAGGCTTCGACAGGATATGGACGGTTATATGACTTCTTTAAACATAACTTTAATTACCTGATGAAATATGCAGGAAATTTATTTGCTCAAAAAAGGTATGATGAAGCGATAGTCATTTTAGAACGTGCAAAATTAGTAAGTTGCCATCCTAGTATTTATACTCTACAAGGACAATGCTATCAGGCTTTAGGAAACTTTGCTGATGCGGAGAAATGCTATAAAGCGGCTGCTTTATTATTGCCAATTCGTATTTATCCTTATTATTTGTTGGCAAAACTTTATGCTGAACCAGACTTTTACCATGAAACGAAAATGAAACAGATGATAAATATTGTATTGACTAAGGAACCTAAGGTATACTCTAAAGCAATACATGAAATGCGCATGGAAATGAATATTTTATTAAATAATCGAATTACTAACTAATTAAAAACTAATCAAAATGAAAAAGAAAATGATTTATGTTGTTGCCGCTCTTGTACTGGGTGCTGTAACTGTGTTTAATGTGAAGACAGTGTTGGAAGCAAATCACGTGTATGATTTGACGATGACTTCCATTGATGCGCTAAGTGAGAATAGTGATGGAGAAAGTGGTGAAAGCGGAGGAAGTACCGGAGATGGAGAAAGTGATACAGGTGCTAATATCACTGACGAAAGGGAATGTCATAATAAGAATGGCTATTGGAATATGGCATTAATATGTACAGATTCGGGGATTGAGAAACTAACTTGCGAAAGAACAGGGGAACTTACGCTTTGGGGATTTACTGTTTTTAAAGTTTCTTATAAGAAAGGAGAAAAATATGAACTTGCATGGGAACGTTGGGCATGTACAACTAGTACAGGAAATTGCTGCTTATCTGATAAACAGGGACTTAGGGTTAGATAACCGTATATATGTATAATAAAATAAGTACTATGAAACAGAAAGTCTATATGATAATGCTTTTTTTAAGTAGCATTATTGTAGTATCATGTAATCCTGAAAAAAAAACATCAAGTGAAACAGTCCGTAATCTTAATCCTTCAGAAGAACCTCTGCAAGAGACACCGATTTACAAACACGTAGAAATTATAAAGCTGGAAACGTCTCCAGTTTCCCTGATTAGTAATGTAAATCGAATAGAAATGAATGATTCTATTATATTCGTATCAGAATTTGGAAAATTGTATACATTCACAAGAGAAGGTAAATTTGTATCTCAAATTAGTAGAAAAGGAGAAGGACCGGAAGAATATATTGTCTTAAGCTCGTTTTATATCGACAATAAAAAACAGCAGGTGACAATTATAGATAATTATAAAAATGTATTAATCAATTATGATTTTTATGGGAAATATTTATCCACAGTTTCTGTGCCAGCAGGGTCCTTTCAGAGTTGTCATTACACTTTTTTGACTGAAGACAATCAGTTATTAAGTCATAATATGATGGATATGAATGATACAGAAGCATATTCTTTATTCGATATGCGCAAACAAAGAGTAAAACAGTATTTTTCGTATCAACCGATAACTGTAGGTAATTATATGTATCCTTTTTCTTGGCATCCAATGGCGAGGAGCGGCAAAGACATTGATATAATTATGCCTTTATGCGATACAATATACACTTATTCAGCAGCAACATCTTCTTTCGAACCGAAATACATAATAGAAACACCTCAAAAAATGATTCCTAAGGAGAAAATAAGAAAAAATACACCTTCCTATACTGAGGATATATGTAAGTTAAGCGAACAAGGATTCTTTACTGGATTTACTGGAATTTTTGAAACCGAAGCGAAAATTTTACTAGAATATAAAGATCAAGGAGTTGTTATGGGATATTTTTTGTTTGATAAATCGTCTAAAGCAGGACATTATTATCTAACTACTTGGAACGAGAAGTATACAACATTACCTTTTTTCAACACTATCTATGCATATAAAAATGTATTTGTAGGATATGCACAACCGAGAGATTTATTGGAACTGGAAAATCTTCAAGACGAAAAAAATCGTGAAAGCATTAAAGATTTGGAGGAAGATGATAATCCATGTTTGATTTTGTATGAACTTAAATAGCAATAGAGATGTGGAAATGTGGAACATTTATATTGTTAACTCTGAATATCTTATTATTGATAGCATTTTATATAATTAATAATGGATATAGTAAAAAAGAGAGTTTGTTGACTGAAAAAGTCAATAAACTCTTTTATGAGAATATATCATTGCAAGATAATATAATCTTATCCAAACAAGGATATTGTCAATTAGACCCCGAAATGCTATTATATACTAAAGACAGAGATAGCATACATTTGTCTGAGATCAAAAGAAAAGAATATACGCTTGTTTTAAGATATTCCACTCAATGTTGTTCTACTTGCGTAGAGGATATTTTGAGAAAAATGAGAAAATTTGAAGAACAATATCCTGATATTGACATCTTATTGTTTACAACTTATCGGGTACAAATTGAAAAAAAAGATTTTCAACGGATTTGTAGATTTTTTCCTAAAGTCTATAATGTGTTTTCACTAGGAATACCTCTTGATGAAGAGGTAGTTCCCTACTTGTTTGTCTTAGATAGAGGTATGAGAGTAATTGATACTTTTATTCCTGACAAGGATTTACCTAAATTAACCAATCGTTATTTTGAAAGAATTACGACGACTTTATCAAGGAATAAAGCATACAACTATAAGTATTATAAAAAAGAAATATAATGAAACTAATCTTTACGCTTATCTTTACTGCATATAGCATTGCCGCTATACCTATATCTGTAACGAAAGGGCCTGATGGGATAAAAATACATTGTCTCAACTCTGCAAATAATCCTTTGCTAGGATCTCCTGCTTACAAAAATGTGAGAATTGTTGAACTGGAAAAAGTTCCTTTTTTCCAGCGGATAAATAATATCCGGAAACTGGAAATGAATGATGATTATTTATTTGTCCAGACATCTGAAAAGCTATATACCTATACCTTAAACGGTGAATTAATGGCTGAAATCGGAAGAAAAGGCGAGAGGGAAGATGACTATAGTGAGCTAAGTACATTTTATATTGATAACAAGAAGAAACAAATCACCATTATTGATGGTGTTCAAAACAAATTGATCAATTATAATTTTTGGGGAAACTATATGTTTACAGATACTATTTCTGAAGGTGCTTTCAAATGGTGCTATCAAACTTTATTAATTAATAATAATCAATTGTTGAATTATCATGGGATGAGCATGGATAACACAGAACCTTATTCTTTATTCGACCTGACCAAAAAAGAAGTCATCAAACGATACTTTTCATATCAGCCGATTACTTTGGGCAATTATGTGTATCCTTTTTCTTGGCATCCAATGACACGTGCAGATAAAGATATTGATGTAATTATGCCATTATGCGATACGGTATACACATATTCAGCTGCATCGTCTTCTTTCCAGCCAAAGTATATTATCGAAATGACTCAGAAAATGGCGCCTAAAAATAAAATCAGAAAGAATACGCCCTCTTATAGTGGAGATTTATTAAAGTTGGATCAGCAGGGGTACTTCACCGGATTTGACGGAATTTATGAGACTGATACTAAAATTTTGTTACAATATATGTATGGTATAACTTTAGGATATTTCTTATTTGATAAATATACTAAAACAGGTAGTTTTTATCTGTATTCACAAAATGATAAAGGCAAAACATTCCCTTTTAATGTAATCGTTCATTCCTATAAAAATGAATTTGTTGCATTCGGAAAAGGGAAGGAGTTACGCTCATTAACTCATATAAAAGACAAAAAGGTCCGAGAAAAAATAGAAAGTCTGGGAGATAATTCTGCATGCTTAATTTTTTATGAACTTGAATAAGAATAGAAAGCAATGAAGCGGGCATTAAAAAAGTTTGGTTGGGCATTATTGGGACTTTTCATATTGTTCCAGATTTATTTTTCAGTCAGAGTATACTGGCTGGTATCTTGTACGATTCCGACTTATTCAATGTCTCCCACCTTGGTTGGTGGAGATTACATACTTGTTTCTGTGCAAATTCCCGGACGTAGAATATACAAGAAAGATCCTTTACGGCCGGAACATTATCTTATTCATCGAAGGAAAGGAGCACATGGCGTGAAGAAGGGAGACGTGGTAGTATTCAATTTTCCATACGCAAAACAGAATGAGAAAATGATTCTGTGTGATGAAGTGTTTTATTGTAAACGTTGTGTGGCACTTCCTGGAGAGATATATCAATGGAGGACTAATGAAGGAACAAAAACTGTATATCTGCCTAAAATAAATGATACTATACGAATTGATACTACTAACTACAGTGATTACTATAAATGTATTGAATATGAAACGGGATTACCTGTGAGAGTATCTGAAGAGGGCAAGGTGTATCTTGCAAATACTTTACTGGAAAGTTACTGTTTCCGACACGATTACTACTTTATGCGGGGAGATAATGTAAATGATTCGTATGATTCCCGCTATTGGGGGGTATTACCCGATGATTTTATTTTAGGAGTAGGGAAATGTATCTGGTTTTCCAGAGATCCTAAGACCAAACAGATAAGATGGAATAGAATATTTAAAACAATATAGGATGATGATGAAATATATAAGATTAATAATTCCTTGTATTGTGCTTGCTTCGGTATTCGTTGCATGTTCATCAGCTGATAAACGGTTGGAATATGCTCTCTCTTTTGCCGGAGATAATCGGGGAGAGCTGGAAAAGGTTTTGGAACATTATGGACAGGAACCTGAAAAGTTGGAAGCAGCACGTTTCCTCATCCGAAATATGCCTCATTGGTATGCTTACGAAGGGTGGCAGCTGGATTCTGTTCGTCAAATGCTTGCATTGAGAAAGTTGGATAAGGAATCGATTAAGAAATGGAAGCAAGTTTCATTTTACTCTTTACCTAAAGTTTATGATGCACAGGTAATTACTAGTAATTATTTAATAGAGAATATAGACCTGGCATTCAAGGTATGGAAGAAATATCCTTGGAACAGAAGTCTTGACTTTGATGATTTTTGCGAATTCATCTTGCCTTACCGCATTGATAATGAACCTTTATCATCGTGGAGAAAACTTTATTATGAACATTATACTCCCATTCTAGACTCTCTTTATCATGGAGAAGATGTGGTGTATGCTTGTCGGATGGTATGCGGAGAATTGAAGAAACGAGAGTTGTATTATTTTACAGAACTTATTATACCACACATGGATGGAGAATTTCTGTATCATCATCGTATTGGCTATTGTAGAGAATCATGTGATATAACACTGTATGCTATGCGCGCTTGTGGCATTCCAGTTGCAACTGAATTCTTCAGATATTCTCCCGAGTATCAGCATTATCATACATGGAATACATTACGGGATACAACAGGACGTTTCATTCTATTTGAGCCCGGAAAAATTGATCCAACACGAGATAAGATAACTACGGATAACAGAAAGAAGGGGAAAGCATATAGATATTGTTTTGGTGAACAAAAATCAACGGCTTTACTACTTAATGTAAAGGATATAGGAATACCTAAATTTTTCAGGAATTCCTATATAAGAGATGTAACTGCCAATTATTTTGGTGAAAACGAGGTGACGGTACCTATACAAAAAGAAGAACGATATATTTACTTGGGGGTATTTCGTCCGAATGGATGGATACCTGTAGATATGGCGATAAGTAACGGAGATAAGGTGACTTTCCATAACCTTGAGCCTAATATCATTTATCAAACGCTCATTTTCGATGGTAAGCAGTTGCATCCGGCTGGCTATTCGTTTATTTTCAGAAATGGCAAGGCCGAGTTGCTTGAACCTGACAGGATAAATAGAGAGGAAGCTGTGTTGAAGAGAAAGATGTCTATCAAACCAACTATCTCCGAATGGTTATATAGATCAACCAGAGGCGCTAGGATAGAAGCAGCCAATGATACTACTTTCAGACAAGCTGATTTATTATATCAGATTAAAGATTCGTTTACAACTAATTATTATGAGTTCTGTCCGTTGCATTCGCATCAGAAATATAAATATATTCGTTATGTTCCTCCGGTAGGCACTAGAGTCGAGTTGGCGGAGTTGGCTTTGTATGAAGATACTTTAGGTAAGGCGAAAATTTCTATGCATGCGATGACTTCTTTGAAACCGATTGACAAGATAGGGAACATTACAGATGGTAATATTCTAACTTATTTTCAGGCAACTGATATGACATCCGCTATTACTTTTAAGTTAGAAAAAGAATCTTCCATCAGTAGGATAACTTTTTCTCCCCGTAATGATGATAATTATATTAGTCCGGGCGATGTCTACGAATTGTTTTATCAAGATGGAGTGTCTGGTTGGCAATCTTTAGGAATTCAGACTGCTGTTACTCGGGAGGTCCGTTATATTGTACCGAAAAATGCATTGTTGTGGCTCAGAAACCTTACGAAAGGGCGGGAAGAACAAATATTTATTTATAGAGATAAAAAGCAATATTTTACGATTGATATAACTACTGACTCATTTAATCGCAATAAAATAAATGAGTGAAGAAAAAAATGACTGTACAAACTTGATTAATAGATATTTTTGTCTAAATTTGGCAAACATGATACAAACTTACATACAGTATACAAGAAATTATATGTGAGATAATTAGAATAAACAAACCAATAAATACGATGAAAAATAATTTTACATGGTTTTTACTGTGCCTTGCATGTATGATGACGCTCTCTTGTTCCGACAAGAAGAATACTGCAGATGAATCGGAGAAAGGCGTCTCCACAGTCCTTCCAGATACGAAGAATGAAGTAGCTGTTCAGATATTGAAGAAGCGTGATTTTCATCACGAACTGGTGAGTAACGGCAAAATCAGTGCCCGTGGCAAAGCCGATCTGCGTTTTGAAACCGGTGAAGTCATCGCTCATATCTATGTGAAGAATGGCGACCGTGTACAGAAAGGGCAGAAACTGGCTGATCTGGATAAATTCCGTCTGGAACAGAAATTATCCCAGTCGGAAGATGCTTTACTGAAAGCCGAACTTGAATTGAAAGACGTACTGATCGGGCAGGGATATTCTCCTGACGACTTTAGTAAAGTCCCTGCCGAAACAATGAAAATCGCCAAAGTAAAAAGCGGGTATGAACAGTCGAAATCCCAGTATGAACTGGCGAAAAGAGAGATGGAGCATGCTACGTTGATTGCTCCTTTTGACGGTGTAGTAGCTAATTTATTTTCAAAGCCTTATAATCCGGCAAATACTTCTGAAGCATTCTGTACTATTATCGATTCCAAAGGAATGGAAGCTGATTTCACAGTGCTGGAAAATGAACTTGCTTTTATCAGGATGGGAGATAAAGTGGTAATTACTCCTTATGCCGGAGGAGATGCGTTTGAAGGCAGTGTATCAGAGATAAATCCATTGGTGGATGCCAACGGCATGGTGAAAGTGAAAGCATTGGTAAATGCGGGAGGAAAACTGTTCAGCGGAATGAATGTAAGGGTAAGTGTCCGCCGTTCGCTGGGAGAGCGGCTGGTTATTCCGAAGAGTGCCGTTGTATTGCGTTCCGGCAAACAAGTGGTATTTACCCTGAAAGACGGCAAGGCAATGTGGAATTATGTGAATACGGGACTGGAGAATGCGATAGAATGTGTCGTCTCCGACAAGTCACAGAAAGGTATCGAGGATGGTCTGCTGGAAGGAGATACGGTGATCGTCACCGGAAATCTGAATCTGGCGCATGAGGCGGAAGTCTATGTTAAATGAAGAATTAAGAATTAAATAATGAATCTATGATAAAATTCTTAATTCAGCGCCCTATTGCCGTATTGATGGCCTTTACCGCCTGTTTCATCATCGGACTGGTGACGTACTCTACGCTGCCTATATCGCTGCTTCCCAATATCGCTATTCCTGAGATTACGGTACAGGTGGCGTCTGCCAATACCTCTGCCCGGGAATTGGAAAACACGATTGTCAAACCTTTGCGGGGGCAGTTGATTCAGGTCTCTACCCTGAAGGATATTCATAGTGAATCGAGAGACGGGGCGGGCATTATCCGCTTGTCATTTGAATATGGAACGAATACCGACCTTGCCTTTATCGAGGTAAATGAGAAGATAGATGCCGCCATGAACTATCTTCCGAAAGAAGCGGAACGCCCGAAGGTAATCAAAGCGAGTGCAACGGATATTCCCGTATTCTATCTGAATCTGACACTGAAGAATGACAGTGCTTACGGAGCTACGGAACAGCACTCCTTCCTTGAATTGTGTGAGTTTGCCGAGTCTGTCATCAAGCGCAGGATAGAGCAGCTTGAAGAAGTTGCCATGGTGGACGTGACCGGAATTTTGGAACGGCAAGTACAAATTGTGCCCGACAAGGACAAGCTCGCCATGATGGGACTCTCCATTGGAGATATCGAATCGGCTTTATCCTCTAATAATGTGGAACCGGGCAGCATGACAGTGCGCGACGGGTATTATGAATACAATATTAAATTCTCGACATTGCTGCGTACAGCGGAGGATGTGGAAAATATCTATCTGCGTAAGGGCGACCGCATCGTACAGTTAAAAGACTTCTGCAAAGTAAGCGTCGTACCTGTAAAGGAAAAAGGAGTATCCCTGTCCAATGGAAAACGGGCGGTGAGCCTTGCCGTCATCAAACAGGCGGATGAGAACATGGATAAGATGAAGCAGGCGCTGGTTGGCACGATGACCTATTTTCAGTTAGTATACCCGGAGATCGATTTCAGCATCAGCCGTAATCAGACGGAACTGCTGGACTACACCATCTCTAATCTGCAACAGAATCTCTCCCTGGGCTTTCTCTTTATTTGTCTGGTAGCGGTTCTGTTTCTGGGAGATGTAAAGTCTCCTTTGGTTATCGGACTCAGTATGGTGGTGTCCATCGTGATCAGTTTTGTCTTTTTCTACCTTTGCAATATGTCTCTCAATATCATTTCACTTGCCGGATTGATCCTGGCATTGGGAATGATGATTGACAGTTCGATTATTGTGACTGAGAATATATCGCAATACCGTGAACGGGGATACTCCTTGCGCCGTGCTTGTGTGACGGGAACCAGTGAAGTGGTCACCCCCATGCTGAGTTCTTCTCTGACAACTATTGCCGTCTTTGCCCCGCTGATTTTTATGAGCGGTATTGCAGGCGCTATTTTCTTTGACCAGGCTTTTTCCGTCACTGTAGGACTGATGGTGTCTTATCTCACCGGTATCATGCTGCTTCCCGTGCTTTATCTGCTGGTTTACCGGACAGGTGTCCGCACCCGGAAATGGAAGTGGCTTTCTTTCAAATTTAATAACCCGATCAAGGATCACACGCTGGACCGCTTCTATGATGCGGGTGTTGACTGGGTATTTCGCCATAAAACGTTCAGTGTACTGTTCTGTGTGATTTCCATTCCGCTTTGCGTATTCTTCTTTTTCTTTATAGACAAAGAACGGATGCCCGATATCGAGGAAAATGAACTGATCGCCCGGATAGAATGGAATGAGAATATCCATGTGGATGAAAACAAACGACGGGTGGATGAACTTTTCAAGGAACTGAAAGATGAAGTACTGGAGCAAACAGCCTCTATCGGCAGACAGGATTTCATTCTCAATCGGGAACGGGAACTGTCTTCTTCCGAAGCGGAACTTTATTTCCGTACGGAGACTTCCAATGCTATTGCCTCTTTGGAACAGGCGGTATACCGGAAACTGAAGGAACGTTATCCGCTCTCTGTCATTTCTTTCTCTCCGCCGGAAACGGTATTTGAGAAACTCTTTGTGACGGGTGAACCGGATGTGGTGGCGGAATTTTACACCCGTAATAAAGCGGAAGCCCCCAAAGCGGAAGCAATCCGTAGCGTTGAACAGGAACTGGGACGAAAAACCGGAATCAATCCGACAGGTATCGCCTTCGAAAACCAGTTGAATCTGAGTATCAGCAAAGAGAAACTCTTGCTCTACCGTGTTTCCTACAACGAACTGTATCGGGTACTGAAAACGGCTTTCCGGGAAAACAGTGTGACGATGCTGCACTCTTATCAGCAGTATTTGCCGATCAACATTGCCGGGGATGAAAAGACTGTGAACGAGGTGTTGCAGGAAACACTGGTGCAGACGCAACCGGACAACCGTGGGAATGTCGATTTTATCCCGCTTCGGGAATTGATCAACGTAGCTCCCGCCGAAGACTTGAAAAGTATTACTTCCGGACGTAACGGCGAGTATGTCCCGTTCGACTTTTACGGCGTGCAGGATGCGAACCGGCTGATGCGTGAAGTGAAACAGGTGGCGGAGGAAACAGGGGACTGGGATACGGGCTTCTCCGGCAGTATCTTCTCCAACAAGGAGATGCTGGATGAACTGGTCGTGATTCTGTTGATCTCACTGCTGCTGATGTATTTCATTCTTGCCGCACAGTTCGAGAGTTTTCTGCAGCCGTTGCTGGTACTGGCGGAAATCCCGATTGATGTGGCATTTGCCTTACTCTTGCTTTGGATATGCGGGCATACGCTGAATCTGATGTCTGCCATCGGTCTGATTGTGACCTGTGGTATTGTAATCAATGACTCTATTCTGAAACTGGATGCGATCAATGAACTGCGCAAGGCAGGCGTTCCTTTGCTGGAAGCTATTCACGAAGCAGGCCGCAGGCGTCTGCGTCCGATTATCATGACTTCGCTGACGACCATCTTTGCCATGGTGCCGTTGCTGTTCTCCTCGGATATGGGATCGGAACTGCAAAAGCCGTTGTCTATCGCCATGATAGGCACGATGTCCATCGGTACGGCGGTCAGCCTCTTTATCATACCGCTGCTTTACTGGTTTATCTATCGGGGAAAAAGCGGGAATCACAAACCAAATGAAAAACATGTTGAATTATGAAGAAATCATCCGTTCTTTTTGTATTGATGGCAGCATCGGGGATATGTTTCTCTTCAGTATATGCCCAGAAACGTCTGGTGCTGGACTTGAACCAGACTATCGCTTTAGCTAACGACAGTTCGCTGGAGTCATTCCGCACACAAAATATGTATCTGTCCGGTTATTGGGAATACCGGACGTACCGGGCAAACCGTTTGCCGAGTCTGACAATGGACCTTACCCCGGCACAATATAACCGGGATATCACGAAACGTTATGATTCGGGACAGGACCTGGATGTCTACCGTACGCAACAGTCATATTATGCCTATGGAGGATTAAGTGTCCGTCAAAATCTGGACCTGACCGGAGGTACGTTCTATCTGGAGTCGAACCTTGCCTATATGCGTAATTTCGGGGATAATAGTGCGACACAGTTTACCAGCGTCCCGATACGGCTCGGTTATTCGCAGAGCCTGGTCGGGTATAATCCTTTCAAATGGGACCGGAAGATCGAACCGCTGAAATACGAGCGTGTGAAAAAGGAATTTCTTTATAATGTGGAAAAGGTTTCGGAAACGGCGACGAATTATTTCTTTTCGCTGGCGATGGCGCAGGCGGAATACAAACTGGCAAAGGAAAACCTCGCATCTACGGATACTTTGTACCGCATCGGACAGCAACGGCACCGGATCGCCGCTATTTCACAGGCGGACCTGTTGACTTTAAAGCTGGATAAAGTGAATGCACAGAATACATTGCAGAATAGGGCAAGCGCCTTGAAACGGGCAATGTTCTCACTGGCATCTTTTCTGAATCTGGATAAGAATACCCAGATCGAACTGGAGCTTCCTTCACGCCCAAGTATGATGGAGATTCCGGTGGATGAGGCTTTGAGATGGGGAAGGAGCAATAATCCGCAGTTGCTGGAACTGAAGCAGAATGTACTGGAAGCGGAGCGGAATGTGGACAGAACAAAGAAGGAATCCCGTTTCAATGCCAGCGTGAATGCCAGTATCGGTTTCAACCAGGTGGCGGAAAACTTCGGAGATGTGTATCATAAACCGATGCAGCAGGACTTGGTAGCGGTCAGCGTATCGATTCCGCTGCTGGACTGGGGCGTTCGTAAGGGCAAATACAACATGGCACGGAATAATCTGAATGTAGTGAAGATTTCGGCACGTCAGGATGAGATCAGTATTGAGGAGGAAGTCATCATGACGGTGAGTGATTTTAATATCCAGCAGCAGTTGATTGCCAGTGCGGAAGAAGCGCTGGACCTGGCGATACTGGCTTATAATGAGACAAGGCAACGTTTTATTATCGGTAAAGCGGATATTAATAGTCTGACGCTTTCGCTCAACAGGCAGCAGGAGGCGCAGCGCAACTACATTTCTGCCTTGCAGAACTACTGGCTGAATTATTATAAAATACGTCGTCTGACTTTATTCGATTTTGCTACGAAGCTTTCTCTTTCGGATCGTTTCGACTTTAATGGAGGAAGACTGATCAGATAACAGTGAGGAATCGAAGTTAGATTTTGATTGATAAATCAGTACTAACAGAAATTGAGACCGACTTTTTAGTCACCCCCAAGCCATGCGGGGTGTACAGCTTATGAGAGTTAAATTATATAATAATTGATAGTGGAAAAAATAAATTCTCCAATAAAGAAGTCATCAAAGGCTTCCGCTTTTACGCTCATTGTCGCTTTTATCAGCGTGGCGTTGGTCGGGCTGGCACTTGTTCCGTTGCTGCCGGTGAAGCTGAATCCGTCACGGACCTTACCCGGATTTTCTGTATGGTTCGGCATGGGAGGGACTTCGGCGCGTGTCGTGGAGATGACGGCTACCAGCAAACTGGAGGCGATGCTTGCCCGTGTCAAGGGAATACAAAGCATATCTTCGACTTCCGGCAATGGCTGGGGAAGTATAAATGTGAGTCTGGACAAGCATGCAGATGCGGCTGTCGCACGTTTTGAGGCTTCGACCATCATTCGTCAGACTTGGCCGGAATTGCCGGCGGGAGTTAGTTACCCGTACATTCAGATGGCAAGTCCGGAGCAGAAAAGTCAGGGACCTTTTATCGCATTCACGATTAATGCGCCTGCCACTCCCAGTCTGATTCAGAAGTATGCGGAGGAACATATAAAGACACGCCTTGCGCAGCTTCCAGGAATCTATAAGATAAACGTCAGCGGAGCCACACCGATGGAATGGCGTCTGGAGTATGATTATGAGCAGTTGCGTGCGTTGGGGGTGAGTACGGATGAAATTAGTCAGGCAGTCGGTCTGCATTATCAGAAAGAGTTTCTGGGGACTTATGATGTGGAACAGGCGGCTTCGGGCAAGGAATGGATTCGGTTGGTGCTGATGCCCGAACATGATAACCGGGAGTTTGACGCCGGGCAGATACAGGTGAAAGTGAAGGATGGGAGAATCATCCGCTTGGACGAACTGGTGAAGGTCGTCCGTATGGAAGAGCAGCCTCAGAGCTATTACCGGATCAATGGGCTGAATTCGATTTATCTGTCTGTTGTCGCTGAAGAGGCGGCTAATCAGCTGGAACTGAGCAAAAAAGTACAGGCGTGTATGGATGATATCAGACTGTCGCTTCCGGCGGGATACGAGATTCATACCAGTTATGATACTACAGAGTTTATACATGACGAGCTGAACAAGATTTATTTGCGTACGGGAGTGACGGTGGCTATCCTGCTCTTGTTTGTACTGCTGATTACTTTCAGCCCCAAATATCTGTTTTTGATTGTCACCAGTCTGACCGTGAATATGGCAATAGCCGTTATCTTTTACTATGTCTTCGGACTGGAAATGCAGTTATATTCTTTGGCGGGTATCACGGTTTCACTGAACCTGGTGATTGATAATACGATTGTGATGAGTGATCATTATCTTCGATGTAAAAACCGGAAGGCGTTCATGTCTGTATTGGCGGCTACACTGACAACAATGGGAGCGTTGGTCATCATCTTCTTTCTGGACGAGAGGATTCGTCTGAATCTGCAGGATTTTGCCGCAGTGGTGATGATTAATCTGGGAGTTTCATTATTGGTTGCTCTGTTCTTTGTACCTTCTTTGATTGATAAAATCGGGTTGAAACGACGCAGGAAGTCTTCTCTGACCGGAGTGAAGAGAAAATGGAAAATGGGGAATACCCGTTTCTTAGGATGGCTGCGTTCGAAGATGCGAAGGGGGCCGGTCTATTTCAGTCATTTCTACAGGTGGCTGATACAGAGGCTTTGCCGCTGGAGAGTAGCGGTTTGTCTGTTGCTGTTGCTGGCATTCGGATTACCGGTCTTTCTGTTGCCGGAAAAGATGGATGGGGATGGCAAATGGGCAGAGATTTATAATAAGACACTGGGGACTCCTACCTATAAGGAAAAGGTGAAACCGATAGTGGATAAAGCGTTGGGAGGAAGTCTGAGGCTGTTTGTGCAAAAGGTGTATGAAGGGAGCTACTTTACCCGGAATGAGGAGGTGGTGCTTTATGCCAACGCCAATTTACCGAACGGCAGTACGCTTGAACAGATGAATACACTGATCAAGCGAATGGAAACTTATCTGAGCGAGTTCAAGGAGATCAAGCAGTTTCAGACATCGGTAGAAAGCGCCCGCAGGGCATCTATCAGCATTCGTTTCACAAAGGAAAATCAGAAAAGCGGGTTCCCATATACGCTGAAAGCTAACATGATCAGTAAAGCTCTCCAGTTGGGGGGAGGAGATTGGAGTATCTATGGATTACAGGATCAGGGATTCAGTAATAGTGTACGCGAGAACGCGGGATCATTCCGGGTGAAAATGTATGGATATAATTATGATGAACTTTATAGCTGGGCTACAAAACTGAAAGAGGTCTTATTGTCTCATCGCCGTATCAGGGAAGTTACGGTCGGTTCCAATTTCTCGTGGTGGAAGGATGATTATCAGGAGTTTTATTTTGAGCTGGATAAACAACGGATGATCGGAGCGGGGATCGGAGCCGGAGAACTGTTTGCTGCTATTCGTCCCATATATGGGCGGAATCAGGAAATCGGTTCCGTTGTTACCGAAGATGGAACGGAAAAAATCAAACTCTCTTCCCGCCAGTCGGATCAGCGGGATATATGGGCCATGCAGTATTATCCTTTCCGTGTAGGCGATAAAGAGTATAAACTGGCGGAACTGGCTAAGGTAGAGAAGGGACAGATGCCGCAGGAAGTGGCGAAGGAGAATCAACAATACCGCTTATGCCTGCAATATGAGTATATCGGTGCGTCGGAACAGGGAAATAAGTTGCTGAAAAAAGACCTGGAAGAGTTTAATGAACTTCTTCCGATGGGATATAAGGCGGAAGCGGAAAGTAATAACTGGTCATGGGGTGGAGGTGCCAACAAACAGTATCGCTTGCTCCTGATTGTGATTGCTATCATTTTCTTTATTACAAGCATTCTGTTCAATTCGTTGAAACAGCCGTTAGCGATCATCTTTGTCATTCCGATCTCTTATATCGGTGTGTTTCTGACGTTCTACTGGTTCAAGTTGAACTTTGACCAAGGTGGTTTCGCTTCGTTCATTCTGCTCTGCGGTATCACAGTGAATGCCAGTATTTATATTTTAAATGAGTACAATGCGATTCGAAAACGCTTTCCCTGCCTTTCTTCTCTTCGTGCTTACGTGAAGGCATGGAATACGAAAGTGATCCCCATTTTTCTGACGGTTGTTTCTACCATCCTTGGCTTTATCCCCTTTATGGTGGGAGCAGAGAAAGAAGGTTTCTGGTTTCCTTTGGCTGCAGGTACTATCGGTGGATTGGTAATGTCCGTGATCGGCGTGTTTATTTTCTTGCCGGTACTGACTTTGAATAAAAAGAAGATGATGGTGAAGAAGCCTTGAAGAAATAAATTAGCTATTAGCATATTTCGATTAGCTAATAGCTAATTTGTTTTTGCTAATAGCTAATCGAAATAAGGTATAGGAGATAATTCACCAGTTATTTCCTGCATTGCTGCTGCCGATCAGCATTTCTACCCGTTGCTTATACAAGTTGGCTCCCTCAGCGATGTTCTTTCCCGCATCTGCGGTTCCCATTCCGTAAACAACAACAGGCGTTTGCCACGACATCCCCGAATGAATGGCACTAACCTGATAAGGACGTAAAAGCTCATCCACTGTGAAGCGGTTTCTGCCTCCGCTACGGTATGCTTCATATTCGGAACCTGTGGTGGTTACTACTGTCAATGGTTTCCCGGCTACTGCCGGAGTCTTGGAAAGGAAGGTGAATACTTCGTCCTGCCATTTTTTGAGCAATGACGGCGCAGCCATCCAATGAAAGGGAAATTGATAAATGAGGGCGGAAGCATCGGAAATGATTTTGCTCCATTCGTCAACATCAAAAGAAGCGCCTTGCTGGTCGTAAAGATTGAATACTGCTACGCCTTCAATATCACTCACAGCATCAATCAGTGCTTTGTTTGCTTGTGATTCCTTCATATTGGGATGCGCCAGGAGAATCACCACTTTTCTTAAATCTTTATTCATAATCAATCGGGTATTTAGGATGAAACAACTACATCTATAATATAAAGGTCTAAAAATAAGAAAAAGTTTTCGAAACTCAATATCTTAATTAAAAATAAAAGAATCTCTCTTTGCTTTTGAATTTGTATTTTTGCAGGCACGTCCGTAAGGCGTTATTTTAGATAATAAATTTATATATGATAGATTTCACCCAATTTCCTTCTCCTTGCTATATTATGGAGGAAGAACTCTTGCGAAAGAACCTGTGTCTGATAAAAAGCGTAGCCGACAGGGCAGGAGTAGAGATTATTCTCGCCTTCAAGTCATTCGCCATGTGGCGTTCATTTCCGATATTCCGCGAATACGTGGAGCATTCCACAGCAAGTTCTGTGTATGAAGCGCGTCTGGCATTGGAAGAATTTGGAAGTAAAGCCCATACTTATTCTCCTGCGTATACGGAACAGGATTTTCCGGAAATCATGCGTTGCAGCAGCCACATCACTTTTAATTCAATGGCACAGTTCCGTCGTTTCTATCCGATGACAGTGGCCGAAGGAAGCGGAATCTCCTGCGGTATCCGTGTGAATCCCGAATATTCGGAAGTAGAAACAGAACTTTATAATCCGTGCGCACCCGGTACCCGTTTCGGAATGACCGCCGACTTATTACCGGATACCTTGCCCAAAGGAATCGAAGGTTTCCATTGTCATTGTCACTGCGAATCTTCTTCTTTCGAGCTGGAACGTACTTTGCAGCATCTGGAAGAGAAATACTCCCGCTGGTTCCCGCAAATTAAATGGCTGAATCTGGGAGGCGGGCATCTGATGACCCGAAAAGATTATGATACAGAACATCTGATTAAATTATTGCAAGACCTGAAAGCACGATATCCTCATTTGCAGATCATCCTTGAACCCGGTTCTGCTTTTACATGGCAGACAGGAGTCCTGACTTCGGAAGTGGTAGATATCGTTGAGAGTCGCGGTATCAAGACGGCTATTCTGAATGTGAGTTTCACCTGCCACATGCCCGATTGTCTGGAAATGCCTTATCAGCCTGCCGTTCGTGGTGCGGAGATGGGGAATGAAGGAGAATTTATTTATCGTTTGGGAGGTAATTCTTGTTTGAGTGGTGATTATATGGGATTATGGAGTTTCGATCATGAGTTGCAGATCGGAGAACGGATTGTGTTCGAAGATATGATTCACTATACTATGGTCAAGACAAATATGTTTAACGGAATCCATCATCCCGCCATCGCTTTGTGGACAAAAGAAGGGAAAGCGGAAATATACAAGCAATTTTCTTATGAAGACTATCGGGACCGAATGAGTTGATAATCAAAACAATTGTTTGTTTGCGGAAACAAAGTGTGCAGATTCTTGTGAAAAAAAGATGCAGAATGTTTGCAGAATTACGGAAAATCCCTACCTTTGCAACCGCAAACGAAAAAATGCGGAAATAGCTCAGTTGGTAGAGCATAACCTTGCCAAGGTTAGGGTCGCGAGTTCGAGTCTCGTTTTCCGCTCATGTTTCTTTGAAATGTTGGAACTAAATTTTGCCCAGGTGGCGGAATTGGTAGACGCGCACGTTTCAGGTGCGTGTGTCGAGAGGCATGCAGGTTCGAGTCCTGTTCTGGGCACAAAGATTTTAACTTTAAAATTCTGGAGAGGTGGCGGAATTGGTAGACGCGCTACTTTGAGGGGGTAGTGACAGTTATGTCGTGGGAGTTCGAGTCTCCTTCTCTTCACAGTCATTAAAGTTATTTGCGGAAATAGCTCAGTTGGTAGAGCATAACCTTGCCAAGGTTAGGGTCGCGAGTTCGAGTCTCGTTTTCCGCTCATGTTTCTTTGAAATGTTGGAACTAAATTTTGCCCAGGTGGCGGAATTGGTAGACGCGCACGTTTCAGGTGCGTGTGTCGAGAGGCATGCAGGTTCGAGTCCTGTTCTGGGCACAAGAAATTCAGATTTCTGAATGGAGAAAATTTAGTTTGCGGAAATAGCTCAGTTGGTAGAGCATAACCTTGCCAAGGTTAGGGTCGCGAGTTCGAGTCTCGTTTTCCGCTCAAAGTAGTGAGGTTGTCAGTCGATAAGATTGGCGACCTCTTTTTGTAATTACGAAAGTCGATGTACTTCCCCCAAAAAGAGTGTCATCGACTCACACAGACCTATAATTAATTTAAGAACTTGTGATATGTTAACACAAATCATTAATGCGCGCATCCTTACCCCTCAGGGCTGGTTGAAGGATGGGTCCGTACTTATTCGTGATCATAAAATTCTGGAAGTGACTAACTGCGACCTGGCGGTTATCGGAGCAAAACTGATTGATGCCAAGGGCATGTATATCGTTCCGGGAGGAGTAGAAATTCATGTTCATGGCGGTGGTGGAAGAGACTTTATGGAGGGGACGGAAGACGCCTTCCGGACAGCGATTAAAGCTCACATGCAACACGGAACTACCAGTATTTTCCCCACACTTTCTTCTTCTACTATTCCTATGATCCGTGCAGCCGCAGAAACAACCGAAAAGATGATGGCAGAGCCGGACAGTCCCGTACTCGGCCTGCATCTGGAAGGACATTACTTCAATATGGAGATGGCAGGCGGACAGATTCCGGAGAATATCAAAAATCCTGATCCGGAAGAGTATATCCCTTTGCTGGAAGAAACCCATTGCATCAAACGTTGGGATGCGGCACCGGAACTTCCGGGGGCTATGCAGTTCGGAAAGTATATCACCGCAAAAGGCGTATTGGCATCTGTAGGACATACACAGGCCGAATTTGAAGATATCCAGACTGCGTATGAGGCAGGATATACGCATGCTACCCATTTCTACAATGCTATGCCCGGATTTCACAAACGGAAGGAATATAAGTATGAAGGTACGGTAGAAAGTATTTATTTGATTGATGATATGACAGTGGAAGTCGTGGCCGATGGCATTCATGTGCCTCCTACCATTCTTCGTCTGGTCTATAAGATAAAAGGAGTGGAGCGTACGTGCCTGATCACTGATGCGCTGGCTTGTGCGGCAAGTGACAGTAAGACTGCTTTTGATCCGCGTGTCATTATCGAAGACGGTGTGTGCAAACTGGCAGACCGCTCTGCATTGGCAGGAAGTGTGGCGACGATGGACCGTTTGATCCGTACGATGGTGCAGAATGCTGAAATTCCTTTGGCGGATGCTGTGAGGATGGCTTCCGAGACTCCGGCCCGTATCATGGGAGTGCTCGACCGCAAAGGTACGTTGGAACGTGGCAAGGACGCGGATATTATTGCTTTGGATAGAGATCTGAATGTAAGAGCGGTCTGGGCGATGGGACAATTGGTAGAAGGTACAAACAAGCTGTTTTAACGACTAAAAAAGAAAACGATGTTAACTCAAATAATCAACGGTAGAATACTTACTCCGCAAGGCTGGCTGAAAGACGGCTCTGTATTGATTTGTGATGGAAAAATATTAGAGGTAACCAACAGTGATCTGGCAGTTATCGGTGCAACAGTGATTGATGCCAGAGGAATGACGATCGTACCGGGATTTGTCAGCATGCATGCGCATGGTGGCGGCGGCCATGATTTTACCGAAGCAACGGAGGAGGCTTTCCGTATCGCAGCAACTGCTCATTTGAAGCATGGAGCTACCGGCATATTTCCTACTTTGTCATCTACTTCGTTTGAGAGGATATATCAGGCGGTCGATGTTTGCGAGAAGCTGATGAAGGAACCGGAGTCTCCGATTCTCGGTCTGCATATCGAAGGACCTTATCTGAATCCGAAGATGGCAGGAAGCCAGTATGACGGTTTTCTGAAAACTCCCGATGAAAATGAATATGTGCCGCTGTTGGAACATACTTCCTGTATCAAGCGCTGGGATATCAGTCCCGAATTGCATGGGGCACATGATTTTGCAAAATACACTCGTTCCAAGGGAATTATGACAGCCGTTACTCATACGGAGGCTGAATATGATGAGATTAAGGCAGCGTATGCGGTAGGATTCTCGCATGCTGCTCATTTCTATAATGCGATGCCCGGTTTTCATAAACGTCGCGAATATAAATATGAAGGTACGGTAGAGAGTGTATATCTGACAGATGGAATGACGGTAGAAGTTATTGCAGACGGTATTCACTTGCCTGCTACTATTCTGAAACTGGTTTATAAACTGAAAGGGGTAGAGAATACTTGTCTGGTGACTGATGCGTTGGCTTATGCTGCCAATGAAGGGAACGAGCCGATTGATCCGCGTTATATTATTGAGGACGGAGTATGTAAGATGGCGGATCATTCTGCATTAGCCGGTAGTTTGGCGACTATGGATGTGTTGGTCCGTACGATGGTGAAGAAAGCAAGTATTCCTTTGGAAGATGCCGTGCGTATGGCTTCCGAAACTCCTGCCCGTCTGATTGGTGTGAGCGATCGGAAAGGGGCATTGTCTAAAGGTAAAGATGCTGATATTGTGATACTTGATAAGGAATTGAATGTACGGTGTGTCTGGTCGATGGGAAAAGTTGTTCCGGGGACTGATAGGTTGCTGCATAAATGATAAGTGCTATCTGTTAAATCTGAAAATAGAAAGTCCGAACCTTTAAATTGCAAAAAGCAATTGGGATTCGGACTTTTTCAGTAAGAAAAGTAGTAATGTGAGTACTCTATATTCTATTTTATCATGAAAATAGAGTCGTTTCTATAAGCTCTTTCAATTGAACCTTATTCATTGTACCGAGTTTCATTATCGGTTTGCCATTCACCGGGCAAAGCAAAAGGTTGGGAATTGTCCGAATCTTGAATGCACTTTCCAGTTCCTCTTCCTGATCGACGTCTACTTTATAAATGTCCAGTCTCCCTTTATATTCTTCTGCTAATTGGTCCAATATGGGTGATAATGCCTTGCAATAACCACACCATGGAGCATGAAAATCGACTAAACAAGGTTTATTCCCTTTATATTCCCAATTATCCGGATAAGATTGATAATCAGCAACTTTCTCAACAAAGCTTTCTTTGGTTAAATCTATAATTTTCATATTTCCTGTTTTTAATGATTCATTATTTATTTCTACTTTGCAAAGATAGGGGTATGGTAGAGAAAGAGGGATAGCCATTCTTCCTGTTGTGTTTACAATTTTTCCTTTCCTTAGATATTTTCTAATCAAATTCTAATCTGAAATGAGAGCCTTATAATCGCTTTTATCCAGCCTCTACCGTTGCAGAGTTGTACTTTTGTCGGAAAACAAATTAAGGTAACAAAAAGATTGCGATGAACAGAGCATTTTTATTTTTACTATTTCTTCTATTGGCAGGAAAGATGTGTGCGCAACAGGTTGCAGGCACATTGACACTGAAAGAAGCAGAGCAGCGTTTTTTAGAGCGCAATTTATCGTTGATAGCCGAGCGGTACAATATCGACATGGCACAGGCGCAGGTATTACAAGCCAAATTGTTTGAAAATCCGGTCATTTCGCTGGAACAGAATGTCTACAACCGATTGAACGGGAAGTATTTTGATTTTGGAAAAGAAGGGGAAGCTGTTGTTGAAATAGAACAGGTGATCCATCTTGCCGGTCAGCGGAACAAGCAAGTCCGGCTGGAAAAAATCAATAAGGAAATAGCTGAATACCAGTTTGAAGAAGTAATGCGGACGCTCCGTCAGGAATTGAATGAAAAGTTTGTAGAAGTCTACTTTCTTTCTAAGTCCATTGCCATCTATGAAAAGGAAGTAAATTCCCTGCAAGTACTTTTGGGCGGAATGAAAATTCAGCAGGAAAAGGGAAACATCTCTTTAATGGAAATTTCCCGTCTGGAATCCATGCTCTTCTCCTTGAGGAAAGAGAAGAACGAACGGGAGAATGATTTACTGACTACCAGGGGAGAACTGAATTTATTACTGAACCTTCCGGAAGATACACAAGTTCAACTCTCATTAGACGAAGAAGTACTGCAACAACTGGACCTGTCGCAATTATCATTTGCAGACCTGAAAGCAATCATCAATGAACGGCCCGACCAAAAGATTGCCCGAAGCACAGTGAATGCCTCCCGTGCAAATCTGAAACTACAGAAGTCAATGGCCTTTCCCGAGTTCTCTGTGAAAGGGAATTATGACCGTGTAGGAAACTTTATCAATGACTATTTCGCGATAGGAGTAAGCCTGTCCGTACCTATCTTCAACCGTAATCAGGGAAATATCAAAGCAGCCCGCTTCAGTATCCAGCAGGCGGGAGTGCAGCAGGAATATGCTGCCAATCGTGCCGATATGGAACTCTTCACCGCTTATACGTCTCTGGAGAAAGCGACTCAACTCTATCAATCCACTAATATGGACCTGGAACGTAACTTCGAGAAATTGATCACAGGAGTCAATGAGAATTTCACCAGAAAGAATATCAGCCTGCTGGAATTTATCGACTATTATGACAGCTATAAAGAAACCTGTATCCAACTATACGAGATAAAGAAAAACGTATTTCTCGCTATGGAAAACCTGAATACAGTTGTCGGACAAAATGTATTGAACTACTAATAAACCGACCAATATGAAACGATTAAAGATCACAATCCATAAATTATCAAAGACTATGAACTGGAATAAATTTCTTCCTTGTATATTGTTTGGCAGCCTTTTGGGAGCATGCTCCGGAAAAGGAGAACAACCCAAAGTAGAACCGACTACACTATGCCTGACGGACAGCCTGCTGAGAATCGTATCCGTCGATACCGTGCACGTCTGTGAAGTGGTAGATGAACTGACATTGAATGGACGGGTCACTTTCAATCAGGATCAGGTGGCAAATGTGTATCCGATGTTCGGAGGAACCGTGACGGAACTGCGTGCCGAAATAGGAGACTTTGTTCACAAAGGAGAAGTGCTGGCAGTGATCCGTAGCGGGGAAGTGGCGGATTATGAGAAACAATTGAAAGAAGCTGAACAACAACTCTTGCTGGCCCGGCGGAACATGGATGCCACACAGGATATGTACACTTCCGGCATGGCATCGGATAAAGATGTACTTCAGGCCAAGCAGGAACTGGCAACTGCGGAAGCGGAAGAAAGACGAATCAAAGAAATATTCTCCATTTATCACTTCTCCGGAAATGCTTTTTATCAGCTCAAATCTCCCGTATCAGGCTTTATTGTGGAAAAGCAGATTAGCAGGGATATGCAGCTGCGCCCCGACCAGGGGGATGCGCTGTTTACGATTTCCGGTCTGTCCGATGTATGGGTGATGGCGGATGTGTATGAAAGTGATATTAGTAAGGTTTCCGAGGGAGCTGATGTCCGTATCTCGACTTTGGCATATCCGGAAAGGACATTTACAGGTACGATCGACAAGGTCTATCATCTGCTGGACAGTGAAAGCAAGACAATGAGCGTACGCATCAAACTGAAAAACGAGGATTACCTGCTGAAGCCGGGTATGTTTACAAACGTGAGCGTAAAATGTAAAGCGGAAGATACTTCCATGCCTCGTATCGACTCCCATGCGCTGGTGTTCGAGGGAGGAAAGAATTATGTGGTCACAGTAGAGCCTGACCAGCGTCTGAAGATAAAGGAAGTAGACGTTTACAAACAGTTGAGCAAGGAATGTTATGTCCGTTCCGGTCTTTCCGAAGGAGACAGGGTACTGAATAATAATGTATTGTTAGTGTATAATGCTTTGAATGCGGATTAAAAATCAGAGAATAGTATGCATAAATTCATAGATAATATAGTAGCCTTCTCGCTGAAGAATAAGTTCTTTATATTCTTCTGTACGGTGATTGCCGTTATAGCCGGAGCCGTCTCATTCAAACATACGCCGATAGATGCCTTTCCGGATGTAACGAATACAAAAGTGACGATCATCACGCAATGGGCGGGCCGTAGTGCGGAAGAGGTGGAGAAATTTATCACGATTCCCATTGAGATAGCCATGAATCCCGTACAGAAAAAAACGGATATTCGTTCGACCACTCTTTTCGGACTTTCTGTGATCAATGTAATGTTCGAAGATCGTGTTGATGACTTTACAGCCCGTCAGCAAGTCTACAATTTGCTGAATGATGCCGATCTTCCCGAAGGCGTGACTCCCGAAGTACAGCCTTTGTACGGACCTACCGGAGAAATCTATCGCTACACCCTGCGCAGTGACAGACGTAGTGTACGCGATTTGAAAACGATTCAGGACTGGGTGATCGAACGAAATCTCCGTTCGGTATCAGGTGTAGCTGATATCGTCAGTTTCGGTGGCGAGGTGAAGACATTCGAAGTGAGCGTGAATCCTCATCAGTTGATTAATTACGGAATTACCTCTCTCGAACTTTATGACGCGATAGCCAAGAGTAATATCAATGTAGGAGGAGATGTCATCACGAAAAGTTCTCAGGCATACGTAGTCCGGGGAATCGGTTTGATAAACGACCTGGATGAATTGCGAAACATCGTAGTGAAGAACATCAACGGGACGCCGATTCTCGTAAAGAACCTGGCAGATGTTCACGAATCCTGCCTGCCCCGTCTCGGACAAGTGGGACGAATGGATGAGAACGATGTCGTTCAGGGAATTGTAGTGATGCGTAAAGGGGAGAATCCCGGTGAAGTCATTGCAAATCTGAAAGATAAGATAGAAGAATTGAATCAGAATGTACTTCCTGAAGATGTACGGATAATACCGTTCTACGACCGTGAGGACTTGGTGAACCTGGCGGTAAAAACGGTGACCCATAATCTGATTGAAGGAATATTGTTGGTTACGTTTATTGTGTTAATCTTCATGGCAGATTGGCGGACAACCGTGATTGTTGCGGTGATTATTCCATTAGCTTTGTTATTCGCATTTATTTGTTTACGCGTGATGGGGATGTCTGCCAATCTGCTTTCTATGGGGGCCATTGACTTTGGTATTATTATCGATGGGGCAGTGGTGATGGTGGAAGGTGTGTTTGTCGCTTTGGACAAGAAGGCGAAAGAGGTGGGAATGCCCGCATTCAATGTGATGTCCAAGATGGGACTGATCCGTCACACCGCCAAGGATAAGGCAAAAGCGGTATTTTTCTCCAAACTGATCATCATTACCGCTTTGATTCCTATCTTCTCTTTTCAGAAAGTGGAAGGAAAAATGTTCTCACCTTTGGCATATACATTGGGTTTTGCTTTGCTGGGTGCGCTTATTTTCACATTAACGCTGGTTCCCGTCATGTCGTCCATGTTGCTGAAAAAGAATGTACGCGAAAAGAACAATCGCTTTGTCCATTTCATCAATCAAAAGTGTACGGCTCTTTTTGATACTTTCTATGCCCATCGTAAACTGACTATCGGATTGGCAACTGTGGTTGCAGGAGTCGGTTTATGGCTTTTCTCCTTCCTTGGGACGGAGTTTCTTCCTCAACTCAACGAAGGTTCGATCTACATCCGTGCTACGCTGCCGCAAAGTATATCGCTGGATGAATCCGTAACGCTGGCAAATAAGATGAGAAAGAAACTATTGACTTTCCCCGAAGTGAGGCAGGTACTGTCTCAAACCGGACGTCCCAACGACGGAACGGATGCAACCGGATTTTATAATATTGAGTTTCATGTAGATATTTATCCGGAGAAAGACTGGGAAAGCAAGCTGACCAAACTTCAGCTTATCGACAAGATGCAGGAAGATTTATCCGTTTATCCCGGCATTGACTTTAACTTTTCGCAGCCGATTACGGATAATGTGGAAGAAGCGGCCTCCGGTGTAAAAGGCTCTATTGCGGTGAAAGTGTTCGGTAAAGACTTGTACGAATCGGAAAAACTGGCCGTTCAGATTGATAAGATATTAAATACCGTGCAGGGAATTGAAGACTTGGGAGTGATTCGCAATATCGGCCAGCCGGAACTTCGTATCGAACTGAATGAACGTCAGTTGGCACGTTATGGAGTGGCTAAGGAGGATGTTCAGTCTATCATTGAAATGGCTATTGGCGGGAAGTCAGCTTCGCTGTTGTATGAGGACGAACGGAAATTTAATATCATGGTGAGGTATAGTGAAGAGTTCCGTCAGAATGAAGAGGAGATAGGTAAGATACTGGTTCCGGCGATGGACGGAACGATGGTACCTATTAAGGAACTGGCAGATATCACCACAATCACAGGACCATTATTGATCTTCCGTGACAACCATGCCCGTTTCTGTGCTGTCAAGTTCTCGGTGAGAGGACGGGATATGGGTACGGCAGTTGCCGAAGCGCAGAAAAAGGTAAATGCTTCCGTCCATTTACCGGTAGGATATTCTTTGAAATGGACGGGTGATTTTGAGAATCAGCAGCGTGCTTCGAAACGTCTGGCACAGGTAGTTCCTATCAGCATTGCCATTATTTTCATTATTCTGTTTATTCTCTTCTCCAATGCCAGAGATGCAGGACTGGTATTGCTGAATGTACCGTTTGCTGCCGTGGGAGGTATCGCAGCCCTTCTGATAACGGGCTTCAATTTCTCTATATCGGCGGGTATCGGTTTTATCGCTTTGTTCGGTATCTGCATACAGAATGGCGTTATTATGATTTCCGATATCAAGGCAAATCTAAAACTGGGTTCGTCCTTACAGGAGGCCACTAAAGAAGGAGTCCGTTCACGTATCCGCCCTGTGATAATGACAGCGGCTATGGCAGCTATCGGTCTGTTGCCTGCGGCTATGAGTCATGGTATCGGTTCGGAATCACAGCGTCCGTTGGCGATTGTCATTATCGGCGGATTGATAGGAGCGACTTTCTTCGCCTTGTTCATCTTCCCGCTGATTGTGGAAGTAGTGTATGAACGAATGCTATATGATAAAAACGGAAAATTATTGCAAAGACGTATCTAATTCATTTTCTATTCTTTCTATGAAAGAAACGGCATAGATTAAATTTTAATTTCGTTTTCAGTAGGTAGAAGTGAGGAAGGGACAAAAGTCGGTTGAATCAGAAGATCACCCGTACTTTTGTTCCTTTTTCTATTTCCGAAGATATTTCCAGTCTGGCGTTGTAGGCAGATACTATTTTCAGCGTCAGGCTGAGGCCGATGCCCTGACCTGCATAGTCATGTGTGTTGCTGCCCCGATAGAAAGACTGGAATATATGTTCTATTTCTTCCGGAGGAATGCCGATGCCCTGATCTTTTATTTCAAGAACGAGGTGTTGATCTTTTTGGCTGAGCGTAATGTCTACTTCCTTTTCAGAATATTTGCAGGCATTATCGATGATATTCTTTAAAGCTATTTTGAGCAGATAAGGATTGGCCTTTACGGTGGCAGCCTTACCTGTTTCTTGATGATGGAAACGGATTCGTTCGTTCATTTTTATTAAGTCATTCAGCATATCCGGCAGAGACATTGCCTCCATATTGCTTTTTATGAGCTCTTCATCCTGACGTGAAAGGAAAAGAAGATGGCGGATCAGATTGGAGATTCGCTTGCTTTCGGACGAGATTCGTTGCAGGGCTTCGATATATTCTCCGGTACTTCTTTCTTTCAGCAGACTGATTTCACATTCTCCCTGTATGGCGGTTATGGGGTTGTTCAGTTCATGCGAAGCATGGCTGACAAAGGACTTTTCAGCTTTAAAAGCACTGTCCAGACGGTCGAGCATGCTATTCAGTGTTTTGATCATGTCTTCCAGTTCATCGTTGTTTCCGGTCGTCTTTAACCGGCGGTTCAGACTGTTGGCTCGTATCCTCTTCAGCTCCTTCAGTATATGCTGCAGGGGGATAAGAATACGGCCGGAATAGATTTTCCCGACTAAATAAATCAGGATGGAACTGAATAAAACCAGAAAGATGGAGAGAAGCAAGAGGTGTTCTTTGATTTCTGCACCGTACACATTCCGGGACATGACTAGGACGATGAAATTCCCTTCATTATCGGGATAATAAAGGGCGGCTCCCAACTGGTCTTTGTATTTAAAAGAAAAAGGAATGCTGTCTTCACCGGCTATCAGAAGTGCCTGCTGATGCTGGGTCAGATATTTGTTCAGTGTGTCACGGACTTCGGAGAGACTGTCCATATTTAAAAGAATCTCATGAGCTTCGGGCAAGAGTTCGTCATATTTGCGCTGGATAATCTGGTAACTCTGTTCGTCTATTTCGTCTTTCTCCCAGTGCTTTTGTGCGGTCAGATATGCTTTTTCACGAAGGTAGGAGGCATAGAGTTTATTGATAAACTGTGTGCTGAAAAGATAGAATACGGCAATAATGATGATAGTTGTCAGTACACTGAGCAACGTATAGAAGAGAGCTATTTTAGAACCTATTTTCATACACGGATTTATTTGATGGATGTTCAGGCATTCATGATATATCCTAATCCTACTACTGTATGAATCAGTTTCTTGTCGAAGTCACGGTCTATCTTTACCCGTAGATAATTGACGTATACGTCTACGATGTTGGTATTCGTATCAAAGTTCTTGTCCCATACGTCTTTGAGCAGCGTAATGCGCGATAAGGCTACCCCTTGGTGAGTCATGAAATATTCGAGTAGACGGTATTCTTTTACGGTGAGATCGATATCCGCATCACCTCTTTTCGCCCGTCTGGTGTTACAGTCCAATACCAGATTGTCGCAAGTCAGTTGATTGGTTACAGTCTCCTTGTTTCGTCGCAGCAGCGCCTTGATACGTGCTTCCAGTTCCTGAAAACTGAAAGGCTTGACAAGATAATCGTCTGCTCCTGCGTCCAGTCCTTTTACAATGTCTTCCGTAGTGCCTAAAGCCGTCAGCATAATGACCGGTGCCTGGTAACCGAACATCTGCCGATAGAGATGGCAAAGTTCGAGCCCGTTTATTTTCGGCATGATAATATCCAGGATTACAAGGTCGAAAGGTTCTTCCTGAAGGATTCTCCAACCCGTATTTCCGTCATGACAGACTGTTACCGAATGTCCGAACTCTTTCAGTCCCCGTTCGATAAAGGAGGCGATATTGACTTCATCTTCTGCTAATAGTATCTTTGCCATGGATAGTCAAAAAAACTGTATCTAATTGTGTGTCAGAATAAAATAAGAGAGTTCCAATTTTATGGTAACGATTTAGCGACAATGCAAATTCACTGGTATGCTGTGCTTTGCTACATCTAACAACTCTATTGCAAAGGTACACTTTTTTATCCAAACTCCCCAATGATTTACTTTTTTTCGGTGGATTTTTTGATATACTCGTATTCATATCTTCCGTAAAAGCGGTTCTGTCCGTCGGCACACCATCGCCCAAAGGGATTTTGGACGAACGTATGCCGACTACTGCATAAGCGGAGAAAAGGGCTTTGCCTCACGCCTAAACAGAAGTTTAGACTGATGATGCAAGGCCCATTTCTTTTGTGCTTATGCCAGAGAGGTGCTTTTACGGATTTCTGACGATTTTTCTTTTTCGCTGTCCATTTGAGCCGGAAGCGGAAAGCCGTGCATGACCGCCCGCTCCATAAATGGAACAAGCCGTCACCCACGGCAGGCAAACCTGAAAGAATGATTTTATATGTCCGACCGGACACGTCCTGCCGGATATATAAAACCATACTTTCCACACGGTGGTTTGCCCGGTTCCACGCTTCCGGCTATCTCCCTTTTTCTTTTGTGGACTTCTTTTTTTACGGATTTCTCTTTTGAAGTTTTCTGTCTAATCTGCCTCCACTTCCGTTTACCTCCATTTCCGCGCCTTTCAGTGGGCCGCATCAGGCAGTCATTTCCGTTCTGGGCGCAAAGGTAATTCCGGGATTGGACGGGAAAGCAAGGTCAAGCCTCCTGTTTTCTGCGGAAATCTCCAGCCCTTCGGGTAGTATTTCCCCGAAAAACCTTGCATTCCCTAATCCCTACCTTTTCAAGCACCCGAAACGAAAACGACCGATGCGACAGAAAGACGCATAAAAAAAATGTCGGATAAACGAGAGGCAGATAAGATAGTTTGAAACTCAACTCCCTCAGCTCTTGAATCCGCATTAAAAACAAAAAAATCAAAACAGCGAAGATATGACGGCAACGGCAAATTTCAGACAATTGGCGCAATACATAGGACTTGCGATATGCGGTTTAATCGTGCGCACCGCCTTCGGGATATTGGGTATCCTTTGGGGCATCATCACGGAGATAGTAAACGGAGTGTTCCGAGTGGCGATAGGCGTAATCGTGGCTATCCTCTCAACCATCGCATTCTTCGGCTTCATCCTTTGGTTATTCACCCTTTAATCCCTACCGACATGGCAAAGAGAAGCAGCAAGACGGCAGCACAGCAGTGCAGATACTACGAGGTGGACAACATCTTCGTGTACATGGTGGAAACGTACATCAACGGCAACATATCCGTGTTCCGTGACCTCTACCACGAACTGAACAAGGACGCACGGAGGGACTTTACAGACTTCCTTTTGAGCGAGGTTGAGCCAACCTATTGGAGAGAGATACTGAAACAGACAATTTAAATACCGACAGTGATATGAGAACGATAACAAGGACATACGACTTATTCCAATTAGCCGAACTCTCCGCAGTGGCGAGGGAAACCGCATACAGCGAATGGCTGCACACTTTTGAATACGGATGGAACAGCGAGAACCGAAACACGCTGGACGCATTTGAAAGCGTGTTCAATATCAAGGTCAATGATTGGAGCTACGACACGTGCCGTTATTCCTACCGCTTTACCTCACATTACAGCGGAGAGGAAGAGCAACTCAACGGCATACGGCTTCTGAAATACATCGTCAATAACTATTGGCACATCCTATTCAAGCCGAAAACCTATTACCTCAAAGGCGATTACAAGAAAAGGCGCAAAAGCCGTGTATTCACGGATAATTGTTGCGTACTGACAGGCTATTGCGCAGACGAGGACATTCTGAAACCCATCTATGACTTTCTGAAAGCACCCGATACCCGAACTACTCTGTACGACCTTATGGACAAGTGCCTTGACAGCTTTTTCAAGTCGTGCCGTGACGATATGGAATACCAATGCAGCGAGGAGAGTTTTGAGGAAAGTTGCGCAGCCAACGACTACGAGTTTTTGGAAAACGGAAAGATGTATAACTGATAAAACGACAGCGATATGAAAACGACAGACCATTTCAAGAGAACGATACAGATGTATTTGGAACAGCGGGCAGCGGAAGATGCGCTCTTTGCCAAGAACTATCGCAATCCTGCCAAGAACATAGACGATTGCGTGACCTACATTCTGAACTATGTGCAGAAAAGCGGTTGCAACGGCTTCACGGACGGGGAGATATACGGACAAGCCGTACACTACTATGACGAGAACGAGATAGAGGTGGGCAAGCCTATCCAGTGTCAGATAGCCGTGAACCACGTGGTGGAACTCACCGCAGAAGAAAAGGCGGAGGCACGGCAGAACGCTATCCGACAATACCAAGAGGAGGAAGTCCGCAAGTTGCAAAACCGCAACAAGCCTAAGACCGCCAAACAGACAACCCAAGTTCAACAATCCTTATTCGACTTTTGATTATGAAACCGAGAACACGCATACAGCAGCAAGTAGCACGTTTGAGCAAGCGGCTACCGAGATTGAACGCCACACAAAAGGCATACGCTTTCCGCCATTGCTTCAAGCATTATGCAATCAAGAGAGCGGACGGCACGAACATCTGCACCGAGTGCGGACATTCGTGGAAGAGCGACCACGACCTTGCAGACACCCTTTGCGGATGTATCTGCCCACATTGCGGTATGCAGTTGGAAGCGTTGCGCACCCGAAAGAGTGTTTTCAGCGAGAACGAGTACTTCTCCATCGTCACCACCAGCAAGCAGTACCAAGTGATACGCTTCTTCTTCGTGAAGTCCCGATACAAGGCAGGGCAAGCAGCCGAGTATTCCATTTATGAAGTGGTGCAGAGGTGGATTTCGCCCAAAGGCACAACCACCACCGTTGCCCGACTGCGTGGTATGTCAATGTTGTATTACGACCAATGGGCGGAATACAGCGACATGGAGGTACGCAAGAACAACAGACTTCACGCATACGATATAACACCTGTGTGTACCTATCCCCAACAGCGTTTCATCCCCGAATTGAAACGCAACGGCTTCAACGGGGACTATCACAATATCCTGCCGTATGACCTTTTCACGGCAATCCTTTCCGACAGCCGAGCTGAAACGCTCTTGAAGGCAGGGCAATACGCCATGTTGCGTCATTATATCCGCAGTTCCTTTGACATGGAGCGGTATTGGGCATCCGTCAAGATTTGCATCCGCAACGGCTACACCATTTCGGACGGCTCAATGTGGCGTGACACCATAGACCTGCTCTGTCATTTCGGCAAGGACACGAACTGCCCGAAGTACGTTTGCCCTGCCGACCTCAAAGCCGAACACGACAAGTTGGTGGCGAAGCGTAACCGCCAAAGGGAACGTGAACGGACGGAACAGCAACGGCAAAAGGCGATTGAGGACGAGAAGAATTATCTGAAAGCCAAAGGTATCTTCTTCGGACTTGTGTTCTCCGACAACCTTATCCGTATCAAGGTCATAGAGAGCGTGGAGGAAATGATAGAGGAAGGACGTATGATGCACCATTGCGTGGGTGGCTACCACAATCGGGAAAATTCTCTTATCCTTTCAGCGACCATTGACGGCAGACGCATAGAAACGATAGAGGTATCACTGAAAACTTTGGAGGTGTTGCAGTGTCGTGGCTTATGCAACGAGAACACCGAATACCACGACCGCATTGTAAACCTTGTGAACAGCAACGTGAACCTTATCCGCCAACGGATGGAAGCGGCATAGTATAAACCTATAATACCCAATAGTATGGAAGTAAGAATTGAAAGCATGATTTGTCTGTGGGACGATAAAATCCCCGTGATGTTCCTTGAATTTGTGAACCTCCTCACTCTGGCAACGAGTGAGGAGCAGTTAAGGGCAAGCGTCAAGGACTTTGCCGAGAAGCACGAACTTGACAGGTTCTTCCTTTACGGCTTCGGCAGCCACCATTTCTACCTGCACCAACGCTACACGAGCGACCCCGAAATGGTGATGCGCAACCGAGTTTTGTCAGTACATTATTAACAATTCTAAAATCAACGATTATGGCAACACGAATGACTATCAACGGAGTAAGCACCTGCACGGAAGCAGGTACGGAGAAATACGAAAAATTCCAAATGGGTGTCGGCAGATGCAAGCGGACACTTGTGCAGTACGACTACCGCCACCCCGCAGACGGAGAATTGTTCTCTTGTGTCAAACCTACGTTGGACGAGTGCCGAACCGCACGTGACAAGTGGCTGACCACGAAAAAGGGAAAGGAGGGAAACTTATGAACGCAACAGGTTATCAAACGCTGATAGTGAAATTCAGCAAGCCTATCAAGGTGTTGGACGAAATGTTTGACGATGCTGAAGCATGGGGAGTAACAACCCTTTGCGAGTGGATAAATGCTTATGAGAGTTCACGTTTCACCGCCATTGACAGCCATACGGCTGTAATCACAAGCGAGTACAACATGGAGTGTCTGAAGGCGTGGCTGGAAAGACACACCCCCATAACCGAGAAAGCAGAATTTTAAGCGCGTTGGCGGTGTACGCACCGCCAACATATAAACCCTAAAAGACAGCGTATATGATAGCGAAGACAATTTTGGAGCAGATAGGCGGCAGACGCTTTGCCGCCATGACTGGAAGCAAGGACTTCATAGACATGGGCAACGGCTTGCGCATGAGCCTTGCGAGGAACAAGACAAGTGCCAACCGCCTTGACATCATCTATGACGGAGGGGCAGACCTCTACAATATGCGTTTCTACCGCAGGACGTTCAGCAAAAAGACATTCGAGTGCAAGACGAAGGACATCGAAACGCACGAGGGCATATACTGCGATATGCTGGAAGAAATGTTCACAATGGTAACGGGACTCTACACCCGTTTTTGAGTGGCGGCGGCGAAAGCCGCCCTACTTTCTTTCAGTGAGCATGATGGCGGACAAAGAAAGTAGCAAAGAAACCGCTGTGTCAATCTACGATGTTTTTTGATAAAAATATGACATTATGACATATTTTTGCGTCATTAGATTTTTGGCACGCTGTTTGTTTTTAATATAAATATAAACTAAAATAGCTATCATGGATTTTTTGAAAGATAACTCAGTATGGATAACTCCTCTTCTTGTTGCTATTGTCGGAGGTATTATTAGTGGTATTTTCTACCTGATTAAAAAAGGTGGGAAAAGTAACAAGCAGACAATTAAAGATGTTCATAATAGCACTATAAATCAGGTAAACGGCAATAACAATGAATTTCGGAAATGATCAGAAAATAGAGAGTGTTAATCAATCCACCATAGTACAAGCAAAAGGTGACATTAACTTTAATGGCATTACAGCTGAAACTGCTATGGAAATCTGCAAATATGTAGTAAAAGCAGAGTTGGCTGTTTATACTCAAGATGCGAGGGTCGAGGCCGAGAAAAGATTATCTGACATATCGGAAAAAACAATAGACCGAATAACTTCATTAAAGGAAGATTTATTACATCGTTTCAAAGAGCCTGCAATTCAGATGGCATTAAATGAGACATTTAAAAATTACATCGCATCCGGCAATGAAGAATTAGGTGAAAATCTTATAGATTTACTAATCGAACGTTTGAATGTACAAGAAAGAACAACAGAACAATCTATAATAGATGAGGCGAGAAACATAATACCCAAACTATCTTCCAATACAGTGTCATTATTGGCAATAATGGTTTTTAGTAAACTGATATTCCCATACAACAAAAAACAATATGATGACTTGTTATTGAAGTTGGCCCCGTTAGTAGAAAGATTAAAAAATATCAGTTCATTGGATATAGCCCACCTAAAGCAAGTCGGATGTGGCTATGGAATATCGGCATTTCACGTTGTAGAACCACTTGAAAAATATCTACTTTCTGATTATGATTTATTTTTTAGACATAATATTTCATTGAATGAATTAAATGATATTTTTCAGAAGTATCCACAACTAATGAATGTTTCTCAACGAACTAATCTACCATATATAATGGGGTTGTTTTTTATTGAAGGGCAATATGTGTCTTTTAATGTCACAAACACCAAGACTGTAACAGAAGCCTTCAATCAAGCAAATAAAGACCAGTTAATCCCTCTGTTTGAAGATTTGAAAAATAAAGCAATTCCATTTACAGAAGATGAGGTTCGTGACTATCATATTCAGAAAGATGCTCGATGGCAATATGCATTTGACGTTTTCAAAAATAACCAAATAACAACTTTCCAATTAAATCCTGTTGGGGTGTATATAGGAATTAGGCAATTGACTAAAATATGCAAAATGTCTATACCAATGTCACTATTTTATGTTTAGAGTAGAACTATGAGCAATTCACCTATTGGGGAATCAATTAGCACAATTAGCGGACAAAGAAAGTTACAAAGCAAGTTATGTCCAATCTGTGATGTTTAGTTTCTTATTTCAGACATAAAAATCCGTTTATATTCAGTACCTTCTATTGGTTCTATATCGGTAATTTCAAATGAAGTTCCTCTCAAAAAATTCACTTGGGTTTCATTGCCGTGATTGTGGATCAAGTATAAACTGTGTGCTTTAGTTTCGTTTTCAGGAAGAGTTTTTATAACATAAATATCGCTTCTATTTTGTTCCCAATCTTCTGTTGTTGCTGTAAGGCTATGAAGCGGTTGATAAATATCTCCGATATCAAAATTTGTTTTATCTCCGGTTTTCGTAAAACGATATAATGTATTTCCCTTATACTTCGGAGCTTTTTCGATTATACTATTAAGTACCGTTTGCATTTCGCGAACAATATCAGGCACTTCTCCACAATAATTGTCATCTCTAAATGCATACGATATATTACCAAGAAAACAGGTTAATATCATTTTTTCCACATTTGTTAGTCCATAGCGATTTTCCTTGTCAATATTGTTGTGCTGAAAAGTCTGAAAAGGTTTTTTACCCAAGAAACTCAAAGGGTCATATGAAAAGCCAAATTCTTCAAGTTCCTCATTCCAAACTAATTCCGGCTCAGCTTGTGAGGATGCTAAATACTTTTCTTCTTCCGATAAGAAATATTGAATATCTTTCATTTTATCTCTAAATTACTGACAACAAAGGTAATTGTTTTATTTGATATAATGGCATTTAAGTTCTTAGAATAACCAGAACTTAAATGCCATTGAAAGCTATTACGGAATGTACAGCAGCGCAAACTCCACCTTTCTCCGTTTGAGCAGCATGGCGTGCCGTTTACCTTTGTAGTTGCAGAAAGCGATATATTCCCGATAAATGTTCCGGTCGCCCGCCTCCAACTTTCGGATCAGCGTGCTTTTGGGTATCTTCCCGCTCCCCAAAAGCCGGTATGGACCGACATTGTAGGCGAGTGTGGCAAGTAGCAGACTGTCACGCCCAAACTTGCGGAACATGGCGCAGAACTTCCGCAAGTCTTTCCGCAGAAGCGCGTCCGCCTGCCGCTTCGTCATGGTGCGTGCCGAATACCTTTCCCCCGGCTGCACCTGATGCCCCCAGCCCACATATGGGTGGTGCTTTTCCGAGTGCCAGCCCTCAAAATATTTCGTGCAGCGCACAGCCCTCTCGAAAAGTGGCAGTCGGTAGATTGCCGCCTGCCCGTCCGTCCCCTTCTGACGGCTGTCCCGTGCTGACACGGAGTAGACCGCCAGCAGCGAACAGAGGATAGCCATGAATACACGCATCATCTTGGCAGAGGTTTGAAATTGCCTATGGGGATGACGGTCTGGATGTCATCCTTCACGTTCCGGTTATTGAAGTCAAATTCCAATTCGTAGAAATTTTTGAAATTGTCCTCCACCACCACGATGAAGTTGTGCGCCTCGTCGCCCGCCGCCGTGTAGTACAGCCGGAACTTCTCGTTTTCGAGCAGGTAGCGGTCGTTGGGCAGGAAGGTGATGCCGCCCGCCATTTTCAGCGTGCCTTCTCCCTCAAACTGGAAATACCGGATGGTATAGAGGGTGTTGGCGAAGTCGCCCGTCTTTTTCAGTTCACAGCGGATTTCCACAGTCTGCCCCTTCGTCACCTTGTTCGGCACGGGCATGGTTTCCACCGTGAAGGGATAGGATTGCTGGATGTCCATGTCATCGTCACACGACACGAGCGTGAGCGACACGGCGGCGAACAGGCAGAGTGCCAACGCCTTGAAGATGGATTTTCTTCGGTTCTTGTTGTTCAGTATGTTCATATTCTTTTGATTTTTAAGTTATTGTCCATTTCTTTTTTCGTTGTCAGTTGCAGATACTCGTTCAAGTCCTTGCAACCGTCATAGAGGGCTGAACGGTCACAGACACGTCCGCAGTAGCGTTTGCCAAGAACGTCAAGCGTCCTCCGTCCGGCTTCGTCACGGTCAAGGAAACAGTTGATGCGCCCGTAAGCGTCCAGATGCTTCATCGCCTTTTCCACGTTGGAAACGGAGTTCAGCACAAGGCAGTCGCCCGTTTCCAATCCGAGCGTGGCAGCGGAAAGAAAGTCCATGAATCCCTCAAACACGCTGCATACGTCAGCGGTGGTATTCTCCGTCTTTACCGAGGACACGTCTTTGGGCGGCACGCACCCTTTGAAGAAACGGCTGCGGATTTCAAAGCCGCCCGCCACGTTCGGGAAGCCTACAGCGAAATACCGCTTGCCACGCACTCCGTAATTCAGTCGGCAGCAGTAACGTGATGCGACAGCGTAAGGGATGCCCCGTTCTGCCAGATAGTCCGTCAGCGGGGAGCGGAGTAGCGGGACGGCTTCCACTCCCTCGAAGACCGGTTCGGACGGCTTCGGCAGGAACTGCGGCTTTTCCATAGTGGCAAAGGGCACGCGGGCGGTTTCCGCAATGAATTTCACTTGTTCCATGAAGTCGCCGCTTCCGATAAACTCCCCGGCAAGCGTGAAGATGTCGCCGCCCTTGCCCAAACCGAAGTCGTACCATAGCTGTTTTGCCACGTTCACACGGAAAGAGGGCGTGCGTTCGCCCCTGTACGGGGCGATATACCACAGCTCGTTTCCGCTCCTCCTGACAGGCTCATGTCCCAGCCGTGCGAGGAAGTCCGCCAACGGAATCCGCCTTATCATGTCGATGTCCGTCTGTTCCATGTGGCGCGCGTCAGTTGATGATTATCTTGATGCCCGCCCCGAACTGGCAATGGAACTTTCTCGTGTCGCCACCCCACAGGCAACGCTCCCGGAGGTTGGCGAGCAGGGCGATACGGTCAGCCACGTAGAACTCCACGTCGAGCGTCAGCGCACAGCCGTAGATGAAGGCGTCACGGTCATGGAGCGTGGAGCCGTCAGGCAGCACCTTCTCGCCCCAGTTCACCGATTCATACCCGGCGAGAGCCGAAGCACCCGCATAGACGAAGACGATTTTACGCGCGTCGGACAGTATCATAAAGTAGTAACCGCCCTCTGCCGTGAACTGAGCCACGGGTATCTTTGCGTCCTTGTACGGGTTGTTCTTCAGCAGGTACTCGCCGCCAAACACCCATTTGTTACCTTTCTTCGTATAGGTGGAGAGAGCCGCCCCGAAGCTGTACCCGCCGTCGTTGCCGCCGGGATTGAAGCCGTCTGCCATGTTCGCCCTGACCTCGATGCCCTGCATCTTCGGCAGGCATCGTTGGGCGTTCGCCCGCCCTGTGAACAGGGCAAGCGACGCGATAATCATAAAAAGGTACTTCTTCATAGTCAGCGCACCTGAAGTTCGTTGATGGTATTTGCGCGTACCAAGTCCTCGTTCTCAATTACGAAAGACTGGTGGCGACCTCCGTTCTTCTCGTTCAGCTCCACCACGAGGCACTTGCCGTCGGGGATGGTGAACTTTGCCATCGTGAATACCGTGCGCTCGCTCTTCCTGCCCGGCACGAGCGTGGCGTAGTTCTGCGCGCGGAGCGGCAGGACGATCTGCTCCTGCACGGCGGTACGCTTCGCTACCTTCTTGTCCACGATTTTCCACGTGATGTAGTCCACATCGAAAGGAATGTTGCTCTGGTTCTTGATTTCCGTGTGGAAATACAGAAGCCCGTTGTGCGTGTAGATGCCTTTCAGCAGGTACTGGATGCCGAAACGCTTGCAGCCGATGTGCTTCACCTCGCGCTTGTTCTGCCTGTGGATGGACTTCATGATAAGGCGCACCAGCATCGGGCTTTCGCTTCCCAGCTCCTTCAGATAGATTTCCTGCGCGTTGTTCGGGCGGTTCACCGCCGAGCCGTCATGGATGAAGTCGCACATCTCCACGTTGAGCAGCAGCGGTTCGGCGGCGTACTTCACGTTGAAGGTATAGAAACTCCCGTCTTCCGTGATTACGGACATGTTGGTTTCGTTCGGGAAGTTCCGCACGGTAGCCTTCACGCGGATGACGTTCTCCGCTCCGTCGGCTTTGCCCGCAATCAGGTCGGGCGAGCCTAAATCGACGTAGCGCACTTCCGAGGGGAAAATGACGTGGACGGTCTTGTCGTAGGTCACTTCCAAGCCGTGCGGAGGAACCATGCGGTCGAAGGTCAGCTTCTTTGTCAGCCCGTGATACAGGTCGCCGTCCGCCTCTTTCTGCGGATAGACCTCCTTTGTCAAGGTCGGTTGCTCTGTCGTCGGCTGTTCTACACTGCCGTTGTTCTCTCCAACGGTCACGTTCTCCTGCGCGTTGGCAGTTGCGATGCCCATAGCGAGGGCAAACATGATGATTACTTTTCTCATATTACTTTGGATTTTAGTGGATTGTTGTTATTGATTGGATTTCTTACGATTATATATCAGTCTTTCTCCTGATAGAGCATGACCCTGTACCCGGCTTTCAGATGCGCACCGTCAGTGCGCATCTTCTTGGCGATATACTGGCTCGTGCCCTGTATCAGCCCCTTGCCCAAGTCGGAGGCGAGCTGTGCCCCGGCGTTGGTGGAGATATTGATGCTGTTGCCCAGCGAGCCGCCCATGTTGGCGGCAACTTCACGGACGGCGTTCATTTCCATCGAATTGGGGATGAAGATACCGGGCTGCCCGTCCGTGTCATAGACCTCAAGCTCCACCGGGATAACCGTGCCCTCGTATTCCAGCGACGTGATCCCGATGCCGAGCCGCTCGCCCTGAATCTTTGCCGTGCCGACCACCACCGCGTTGCGGGGGATGATCCTGCCAGCCACCGCCATCGGCTCCAGCAGCCGGAGTTTGACAGCCTGCCCGTCCGTCACGCTTTGCGCCCCATAAACGCACGCCGGTATAGTGTTCCTGTCCGATACGGTCGTGACGCCCACCGCCGTATTGAAACTGCGGTTGCGCTCCTGCGAGAAGGAGGCGACAAATTCGGCGTTGCTCATCTGTTGTCCGAGAGAGGACACCACCTGATGCGCCACCTGCCTGACAGGTTTCGCCGTGTTCTTTCCGGCTTTCTGCACGGGGTAAGGCTCTGCCGCCTGCACCGGTTCCGGCTTGCCGCCGTTCTGACCGCCCATGTATTTCGCCGCCAGCTCGTAGGACTTCTCCATAAGTGCCACTTGGTCATCCATAGCGGATGCCTTGCCCTTCTCGCTCTCCAGTTCCGATTCCAGCGAGGCGATACGCTCCAACAGTTCGTCCATCTCCGCATTGTCGTTCTCCGGCTGCTCGTAGAAGTTGCCGAGCGTGGCATTGAGGTCGCGGTAGGCGGCTGCGGAGGATTGGATGGTCTTCGGGGCGGACTTCACATTCTCTTCAGTGCCGCCGGGATTGGCAAGGTCGAAGTCGCCGCCGTCCGTTTCCGCCACCTCGCTGTCGAACATATCGCCCAGTTCCTGCATGGCGCGGCTGCGGTCCGCCTGCCGCTCCTCCATCGCCCCCTGCTCGTAGGCTTTCGCCTTGTCGCCGATAATCTGGCGGTTCGCCTTGTCCGCGTCAGGCATTTCGATGTTGTAGCCGCCCGTCCCCGGTTCCTGCTCCTTGCCGGAGGACGGGGCGAATATCAGCCACATCGCTCCGAGGAATACCAGCACCATAGCGGGCAGCACTATCATTTTCTGACGTTTCAGCCGTTGGGCTTCGGTCAGCGGCTTGCGCTCCTTCTTAGGTTTCCCGTTGTCGGGAGCCGCCTTGTTCTCGTTTTTGGGTTCATTCTTCGTCTGTTCCATACATATTATTATAATAAGGTGTAAAATTGTCGCTCACTTCAGGCTTCACGGACAGTTCCACCTGTCCGGCATGGTCTGTTACTATCCGGCTGCCGTCATTCCTGCCGATGTCATGGACAGCTTTGCCGAAGGTGTAGAGGGCAAGCGCGGCGAAGGCGGCAAGCATTGCCAGCACGATGCGCCTGCGTGTCTTCGGGGGCAAGCCGTCCAGATAGCCTTTGAGCCTTGTCCTTAACTGCTTCCGTTTGTCGTGGAGCTTCCGGTACGCGCCCCACATTGTCCTTTTGATACTCTTCATTCCTTGTTACCTTTTGATTGTCTGTAAATCCTTGTTCTCGATGATGGTAAACCCCTCGATGGTGAAACCGTTGGGGTTGTCGTCCGAACGGGACGAGTTCAAGAGGCGGCACGTGGTCACGAGGCTGCGCTCGGTGACGTTGCTCTGCCGGATGATCTTCTGCGTGGCGTAGGTCACGGCGCGGTAGGGATAGCCGTTGAAGTCGCACACCACGCTGTCCACCTTCAGCACCTGGTTGATGTTCCCGGCGATGATGCGGTTGTAGTACCCCTTCTCGGCGAAGTCCGAATAGTAGTTGTACACGCTCTTGTCCGCTAATAGCAGGGCATGCTTCACGTTATGCTCTATCGCGCTCTTTTCGGGCGAGAGCGTGAAGAAAAGCTCGTGGAAGCGGCGCACGTGTTCCCTTGCCTCTGCCGGACGGTTCTGCGACAAGTCCTGCGAGAGAGCCAGCATCAGCGACTTGCCGTTGTCCAGCACGTAGATCTTCTCCCGCTGCCGCTCCGCGAAGCGGTAGGAACTCCACACGCTCCATACCGTTATCACGGCGCACAGCGAGAGGAAGACGATACCGAACAGGCGTATCTGCCTGAACGATGATTCGATGTTTTTGAGTGACTTGAATTCCATTGTCTGATTTTATTTTTCGGTTCTTAATCGTTTTGTCAATCGGGTCGGTATGTGACCATTTGCCACATACGTATGTAACGGGTTGCCACATACGTATGTAATGGGTTGCTACATACGTATGTCGTGACAGGCTGCATACGTATGCCACTTTCAGGCGAATGCCGGTCCCATGATTCATGCCTCTATTTCAGCAGCTTGCCGATGCGTCCCACGGCGTTGCCTGCGGTGGCGCCTGCCACGCTGCCCGCCATGCTTCCGGCGCGTCCCGCCATCTGGTTCACGTTGCGCCCGTATCCGCCCATGCCCCCGGCTTGGATGATCCAGCCCGCCACCGTCGGAATGGTGAAGTAGCCGATGATGCCGATTATCATGAACACGATATACACCCCGTCGCTGGAATCCAGCGAGAAGTTGGGGTCGGTCTGCATACGCTCGATGTCGCTCTGGAGCATCAACACCTGAATCTTGGCAAGTATCGTGCTGAATATGTCCGACACGGGAAGCCACAGATAGACCTGTATGTAGCGGCAGAACCACTGCGTGAGCGTGCTTTGGAAGCCGTCCCACACCGAGATGGCGAAGGCTACCGGACCGAGTATCGCCAGCACCACGAGGAAGAAGGTGCGGATGGTGTCTATCACGAGGGCGGCGGCTTGGAACATCAGTTCCAGTATCTCTCGGAAGAAGTCGCGGATGCCTTTCTTTATTTCGTACATCTTCCGGTCGAGGTACATTTTCGCCATCGTCACCATGTCGGCGGGCGACCAGCCCAGTTCCTCCAGCTGCTTGTCGTACTCCTCGCTCGACACGAGGTAGGCGGTTTCGGGGTTGCGCACCATCGCCTCGTATTCCAGCCTGTCCTTCTGCTCACGGTACCGGTTCATGTCCAGCGTCTGCGTTTCCAGCAGTTTCGCCGTGCCCTGCACCACGGGCGAGAGGACGCTGTTCACCGTGCCAAGCACCACCGTGGGGAAGAACATGATGCACAGACCGATGGCGAACGGTCGGAGCATGGGGAACATGTCTATCGGTTCGGCTCTCGCCAGTGATTGCCATACACGATATGCCACGTAGAACAGCGCGCCCAGCCCGGCGATGCCTTTTGCCACGCCCGCCATGTCGCCGCACAGGGGCATCATCTGCCCGTAGAGCGAGCGCAGGATCTGATGAAGGTTGTCGAACTCCATAGGCTACCAGTATCTTTCGTTCATACTGCCGTACAGCCCCATGATGCGGTCGAGGTCGTTCCTCTTCTTTGCCCGCAGGTAGCTCACGCCGATGTTCTTGTTGGTGTAGTAGCTCACGAGGTTGCGGTAACGCTTCATCTTGGAATGGCAGCGTTCCACCACGTCCATGCGCTCCTTGTCGGTCATGGAGAGCGTGGTGATGTTCACCACGTTCTTCAGTTCCGTCAGCACGTCGTTGCTCTCCTCCAAGAGCTTCGTGTAGCCGAAGGCGATGGCTCCCAGCTCCTCCACCGTGAAGCTGTCGTCGCGCAGCATCTTCTGGAAGCTGGTCACGTAGATGTCGGTGATGTCGCCCACCATCAGGATGGTCTGCTGCACCTTGCGGGCGTCTTTCACCAGATTGTTCACGGATTTGAGGGCATCGTAATACTTCTTGCCCTGCTCATAGATTTTCACCGTTTCCTGAAAGTTCTTCACCATATTCTGGGCGGTGGTCGAGGTATGCACCACGTTCTTCGAGGTGTTCACGATGCTCTGCGCGATGTTGGACGGGTCTATCACCGCCCACTGTGCGCTTGCCCTGCCTGCTGCAAACAGGCACAGGCAGATAATAAGTGTCATTCTTGTTCTCATGTTACTTTGGATTTTGGTGGGTTTCATTATTTATTGTCCGCTTATCGGATGGTCCGGTTTCGGGGTCACACGCACGTAGTCCCCGTTGGGCGAGAAGGTCAGGACGTCCGTCGCCTCGTTGTAGGACACGTCGATGCGGAAGCCGGTGTTCATGAAGATGTTGCCGTTCTCCTCCTGCAAGAGGTAGGTTTCCGGCTTCAGCTTGCGGCGGATGCCGCTCCGCTTGAACACCGTCACCTTGTAGGCTTCACCCTCCTTGTAGATAAGCACGTCGGGCTTCCCCTCCACGCTCTCCCAGTTCCCGCAAAGCAGGTCGCGGCGGTTGTCCACGGTTTCGCAGGATTGCAGCACCATGACCGCCAGCCCGATCAGACACTTGCTGACTTGCAGCATTTTCATTCTTGATATACTCATACGCATTTTCTGTTTTTAGTTGATGAATCTGTTTTACTTATTGTCTATTCCTTGTTTCTCCGTCTTTCGGCAAGCTGCCGGATGGCGGCTTCGATGTCGCCGCCCAGCTGCTCTGCCAGACGGTAAACCTCCACCTTCTCCGTTTCCTCGGTGGTGTACGCCAGATACTCTTCAGCACTAACTTCGGTGGCATAGACCGCCGACTGCGTGCCGCCCAGCCCGATCCACACTTCTTTATAGAATCTTGACGGGTTGTTCGCCATGTTGATGGATAGTATCTGTGACTTCTCTTTCTCCGTCAGACCCAGCAGGGACTGTATGGCATCAAACTTGTTCATGTATTTCCGCTGGTCGAGGAGTATCTTGCAGTCGGAGTTATTGATGATGCTCTCCTTGACGACGGGCGAGGAAATGATGTCGTCCACCTCCTGCGTCACCACGATTGCCTCGCCGAAATACTTGCGCACGGTCTTGTACATATAGCGCAGGTACTCAGCCATGTTCGCCGAAGAGAGAGCCTTCCAAGCCTCTTCCACTATCAGCTGCTTGCGCACGCCTTTCAGACGGCGCATCTTGTTGATGAAGGCTTCCATGATGATGATGGTCACCACCGGGAACAGCTCGCGATTTTCCTTAATACTGTCAATCTCGAAGACGATGAACCGCTTGCCGAGCAGGTCGATGTTCTCCGTGGAGTTGAGCAGGAAATCATAGCGTCCGCCCCGGTAATACTGCCGCATGGTGGTGAGCATGTTGTCGATGTTGAAGTCGGACTTCTCCACCTTGATGTCACGCTGTGCCAGCTCGCGGCGGTAGTCGTCGCGCATGTACTCGTAGAAGGTGTTGAACGAGGGGACGATGCTCCGGTCAGCCCTGATGCGTTCGATGTAGGCGTTCACCGCGCTACCCAGCTCGCCGCTCTCGGTCTTCGTCACCTTGTCGTCTTCCGACTTCCAGAGCGTCAGCAGTAGCGTCTTGATGCTGTCCTTCTTCTCCACGTCGTACACGTAGTCGTCGGTGTAGAACGGGTTGAACGAAATCGGTTTCTCCTCCGTATAGGTGAAATACACGCCGTCCGCCCCGTTTGTCTTGCGCCGTATCATTTCGCACAAGCCTTGATAGGAGTTTCCCGTGTCCACCAGCACCACGTGCGCGCCCTGTTCCCAATACTGCCTCACGAGGTGGTTCATGAAGAACGACTTGCCGCTGCCCGAAGGACCTAATACGAACTTGTTGCGGTTGGTGGTGATGCCGCGCTTCATCGGCAGGTCGCTGATGTCAAGGTGCAGGGGCTTCCCCGTGAGCCTGTCCACCATCTTGATGCCGAAGGGCGAGAGCGAGCTGCGGTAGTTGGTTTCCTCCGTAAAGAGGCACACCGCCTGCTCGATGAACGTATAAAAACTTTCCTCGGCAGGAAAGTCCGCCGCGTTGCCGGGCATCGCCGCCCAGTAGAGCGTCGGGCAGTCGATGGTGTTGTGGCGCGGCACGCACTCCATGCTTGCCAGCTGGCTGCCCACGTCGTTCTTGATGTGCTTCAGCTCCTCCGTGTCGTCGCTCCACGCCATGACGTTGAAGTGCGCCCGCACCGAGGTCAGCCCGTAGGAGTGCGCTTCGTTCAGGTACCGGTCCGTCCACTCGCGGTTGATGCTGTTGCTCCTCGAATAGCGGGATAGCGACTGCATGTTCCTCGCGGACTTCTCGAACTTCTGAAGGTTCTCCTCGCTGTTGTCTATTAGCACATACTGGTTGTAGATGTGGTTGCAAGATAACAGCAGCCCCACGGGGGATGCGAAGGAGAGGCGGCAGTCGCTTCTGTCCGTGGAGAGTTTCTCGTAGCGGATGTCGGTAGCCACCTTTCCGGGCATGTCCTCCGCGTCGGAAAGGGTGTGCAGGCACAGGCGGTTGTCGCCGATGCGCATTTCCCTTGCCGAGAGGTCGATGTCCTGCAAGGTCGCATTCCCTTCGGGCATAAGCGAGAAGTAACGCTCTATCAGCCCGGCGGACTTCTCCGTGCCGACAATCTCGTCGGTGGAGAGGCGGCGCAGCCTGACAAAGCCGCTGTCGTTCATGATGCGCTCGAACTGTTCGGCGGCCTCCATGAACTTCCCGGCGGTTTCCTTGTCCAGTTCCTTCGGGATGATATGCCCCCGGCACAGCGTGCTGAAGTTGCTCTGCATCCGGTTGCGCTCCTTCGTCGTCTTGGTCAGGTAGAGGTAGCAGGTGTGTTTCAGGTACGGACGCTCGTTGAAGTGACGTTCGTTCGAGCGGCTCAGGAAGCTCATGTCCTCCTTTTGCAGTTCCGGCTTGTAGCGTTCCTTGATGAACCAGTCCTGCTTGTGGACGATGCAGAAGTCCGGCAGCACCTTGATAGCCTTGCACCAGCAGCCGTGTATCGCCTCGTACTCCGCGCCCGTCACGGTGTAAAGCTCCGGCAGCTCCACCTCGAAAGCCACCGTGATGTCGGCGTCTTTGGAAATGATGCAGCCATGCTCCACCGCCAGCAGGGGGAACCTGTTTTCCAGTGTCGTCATTTTGGATGTATTTCTCATGTCGTTTCTTCCTTTCGTTGCCGTTTGAATAATCGGGTGATCCGCCGCCGGTTGATAAGGTATCGGGGATGGCTCCGTGCCGCTCCCAGCTTCATAAGCCCGTGTTCGCCGTACCGTGCGTTCAGCGCGAAGGTCTGCCATACGAGGACGGAGGACGATGACGCGCCGAAGCCGATACATACCCACTGGTCGATGCCGACCATGTAGAGGATGACGAACAGGATGAAGAGAGCCAGCAGACCTCCGCAGAAAATGAAGAGGTACTTGGCTTTCAGACCCTTGAACTCGACCGGACGACCGATACCCTTGTTTATCGGGTATTCAGCCATACATTGTGTATTAAAGGAAGAATGAACGGAGGATAGTCGCGGCGACAATCAGGAAGATGCACGCTCCGAACCAGCTTGCGGCGGTCTTCGAGGTGTCGGGGTCGCCGGACGAAAACTTGCCATAGACTTTTACGCCTCCGATAAGACCGATTACAGCACCGACGGCGTAAATCAGTTTCACTCCCGGATCGAAATAGGAACTCACCATAGAGGTGGCTTCGTTGATGCCCGCCATGCCGTTTCCCTGCGCGAAGGCGGAGGCGGTTGCGGCAACCAGAAGTGCCGCGGAGATGATGGACTTTTGTCTGATGTTCTTGTTCATAAACTGTTCTTGTTTTGTGCCGTCCAAAGGGTGGATAGTCCTTTTTCGGGCGGTTGATACTTGATTACTTTACTTTGGTTTAGTGGATTCTCCCTTTGTTTCCACGGACTTGGGAGGGTCCGTTGCGGACGGGCCGTACCTTGTACCGCCGTGCCGCGTGGTGTGATGTTGTCTTACGTTTTCATTTTTTCTATCGTCTTTCGTTACACAAAGTCCCTTATGTTGAAATCCTCCAACCTTGTGGGAATTACCAATTCTTTTTTCGTCTTTGTCTCTGCGGTTGCCGTCATAGGTTCATCATAAAGATAGAAGTCTATGAACCCCGCGATTTTCACTTTGACAGACTTGCGCAATTTTTCAAGCAGCTCCGTTCCTTCCAGTTCGGAGAACACCTTTCCGGCTTGCCGTTTTTCGTCGTTGGTCGGGTTGTCCTTTCCGGCTATGCCGACGGCTTCCCCGATTTCGTCAAAACTGTAACCGGATGCACGCTGTTTGTCCGCCGTATCCTCTCCCGGTTCATCCTCCCCGAACTCCAGTTCCGAAGGCGGGATGCTCGTGAAGGTTTCATCGAGTTTCTCCTCCGGGACTTGTGCAGGGCGTGACAGGGTTTTCGCGTTTCCGTCGTCAAAAGTAGCGTCTTCCTCCGACAGCTCAATGCCTTTTTCCGAAGTGGCAGCATGTGGCACAGGGGTGGCAGCGGTTGTCCGGGGTGATGCCATCCTGAAACGGCTCTTTCCGATGATGTCCGGTATTTCTGCGGGAGGTGTTTCCCGTACTGTTTCCTGCTTTGCCGCCGTGCCGCCCAATGACTGCCAGACAACCGCCATACCCTTGAAGAAGCGGACGATTTTCGTTTCCATGATGCGGTCGTAGAGCAACAGGAACAGGAACCATGCGTTGCAGGCGATTGATACCGCCAATAATATTTTTGTCATAGCTCGGCGGGATTTATGTTTCCGAGAGCTTGTTTGTAGAGAGCCTTGTGCCTGCGTATATGGTCGCGTAGAATATTGTCCACGAACTTGCCGATGCTCAGTCCTTCTCCCAGAAATCTGGCTATATGGGCTATCTGCCTATGTGTTTCACGGTCGATATAGACGCACTGCCGGGTTTTGATTTCCGAGGATTCCAGAAAGGTAGCGAGAAGTTCTTTGCCGTCAAGACCGATGGCAGATTGCACATTACCCGTATCTACACGGTTGCCGGTAACATTGATCGTGACCTTTGTCGCCGGTGCTGCCGGGTTGCGGTATGGAGGCTCTTGGGCATGTCTGCCGCAGGAAGGCTCATTCTCTTTCTGAAGCTGTGCAAAATGCCGGGTCAGCACGTTGTCCGGATAATCTTCCACCGTCATGCCTTCTTTGGCAAACAGCCTGATAAGCTCTTCCATGCGCTGATAGTACTCCGGACGTAACAACGTCTGATAGCCGGAGGTCATTCCGATGCCGGACTTTTTCAGGATTTCATCCTTGTAGCCATCCGCCTGTTTCTGATTTTTCTTGTTCTTTGTTTCCATGTTCTTTTTATTTTTGGTGATTAAAATACGTCTTCGTAATTTTTGTCATACAGTTTCTTTATCACGTCCCCGCACTGGAGGAAGTGCTGGGTCAGCACATGGTCCAGATAGGCGGACAGTGTCAGCTTGTCCTTGCCGATTACGCGGGTGATGCGCATGATACGGTCGTGGTATTCCCTGCGCACGTATGCCATCTTTCCCGACCGCGCCGCAGTTTCCGCGCCTTTGATGAACATTTCAAGGTAGTCCTCTTCGTTCTCTATGGGCGGAACGGCGGATGCGGCAGCCGGCTTCTTGCGGTTTTCACCTTTAGCCGTTCTCTTTTTGTCAGCCGCATTGTCAGTTCCCGGCTTTTCCATGCGGGTGGCGGACGGGGGCATTTCCGGGCGTATGCTGTCCAGAAAACTCGCTGTGTCGATCTGCACATCAAGGTTCTTAGCCATAATTATCCGTTTATCAGGTTCAGCATTTCGTCCGCAAGCTGTTCGATGTTGCTGCCTTTGACAAGAGCCTTGTCAGGCGGCATGATGGTGGAACGGAATACATAGCGTTCACCGTCCTCCTCGCTTTCCTTGCGGAAACGCTTGCTGTCCGGCAGATAGGTCTTCATCACGTTCAGCCCGGCTCTTCCGGCTACTTTCTCGTACACGTCATACAGGTTGGTCTTCTCCCTGCCGTCCACCATGTTCCACAACAGGTAAAGCCCTTTGAGGTTGGCTTTCCCCGTACTCATGAAGGATTCGTTCACGACGGCGGCGAAGTTCAAGGAGCTTTCGGCAACAATGCGGTCTGCCGTTATGGGGCAGAACACGTAATCCATTGTCGCCACGGTATTGATGACGCCGGGATTGTTCACTGTTCCGGGAAGGTCAAAGAAGATAATGTCCGGCGGTGTTTCCATCGCGATGAAATCCTTTGCCTTTTCGATGGCGGTTTCGGGATGGCTCTCTACTATGGGATACATTCTTTTCTGTACTTTGGCATACAGATCGAAAACCATTTTTTTCAAACGGGGATTGCGTTCGATGTTCTTGATGTCACGTTCGCGCATGTCCTTGATGCTGTACTGCGGGTAGTCGCAATCCACCACGACGACGTCCATTCCTTTCACGTAGTAGAAATAGCTTGCCATCAGTACCGTGAGCGTTGTTTTGCCCGCACCGCCTTTCTGGGTGGAGAAGGCAACCAGTAATGTTTCTTTCTTCATTGCTTCTTTCTTTTTTATTCGGTTATACAATCAGTTTGTCCGTTTTGTGATTGGCTGAATAACCGGGATGTCAGACGGTTTTTCAATCGGACGGCTGTCGGTATGCCGGATGAACCGGTCTGTATGGCTGTCAGTCGTCAGGCTTGCTTGCCGGCTTTCATATCAGCTTGCCGTTTTACTGACTTATCAGCCGGGCGGCTTGTCCGCTTATCGGCTGACTGGTCATCAGACCGGTCTTCCGGACGGTTTGCCGGGTGTCCGACAAACAGGTCTTTCAATCAATCACGCTGCAAATAAACAGGTATATTTTGGAACTTGTATCACTTCTCCGGCAAGTGGCAGCAAGTGGCACAGTGTGGTAGAGGTTGGCACAGCTAAAAACCTGTTTGCCATGCGATTTTAGCCCTAACTTTGCCCCCGAACGGCAGGGTTCGCCGCAGGTGGCGCAGCCCGAAGTTTGAAAGGTATTCCCCCAATCCGTCCCCGACGGATTTTTATGTTCACCTGAACATAGCAAGATGTCTTTTCAGCCGCTCAAAACGTTTTGAGCAGCCACGAAAAGCACTTGCCCTTGCAGGGGGCGGGATTCCCTCCGAAGTCGGAAATCCTTTCAAACCTGCGGTGTCTGTGACTCCAAGCGGCGGCTTATGCCGCCAATCCGCTAAATCCAAAGTAATATGAGTGAAAAAAGAAAGAACAAGACCGGGAGAAATCCCAAACCTGATCCGGCGGTGTTCCGTTACACCGTCCGTTTCAACGAGGAGGAACACAACCGTTTCCTCTCCATGTTCGAGAAGTCCGGCGTTTACGCCAAATCAGTTTTCCTGAAAGCGCACTTCTTCGGACAGCCGTTCAGGGTGGTGAAAGTGGACAGGACGCTGGTGGATTACTATACCAGACTGTCCGATTTTCACGCGCAGTTCCGCGCGGTAGGCACGAACTATAACCAAGTCGTAAAGGAACTCAGGCTGCATTTTTCCGAGAAAAAGGCGATGGCGTTGCTCTATAAACTGGAGCAACAGACCGTCGAACTCGTGAAACTGAGCCGCCGGATTGTGGAACTTTCAAGAGAATTGGAGGCGAAATGGTCGCAAAAATCAGTGTAGGAAAGTCGTTGTACGGCGCGCTTGCCTACAACGGGGAGAAGATTAACAAGGAGGAAGGACGGCTGCTGACGACCAACCGCATCTACAATGACGGCATGGGGACGGTGGACATCCGCAAGACGATGGAGGGCTTTCTCGCCTGTATGCCGGAGCATACGAGGGTGGAGAAACCGGTACTCCATATCTCGCTCAACCCGCATCCCGACGACGTGCTGACCGATACGGAATTGCAGAATATAGCACGCGAGTATCTGGAGAAACTCGGCTATGGGAACCAGCCGTATCTTGTTGTAAAACATGAAGACATAGACCGTCACCACCTGCATATCGTGACAATCAATGTGGACGAAAAAGGCAGGCGGCTCAATCAGGATTTCCTTTTCCGCCGTAGCGACCGCATCCGCAGGGAGCTGGAACAGAAGTACGGGCTGCACCCGGCGGAACGTAAGAATTTACGGCTGGAGAATCCGCTGCGCAAGGTGGACGCCTCTGCGGGCGACGTGAAGAAGCAGGCGGGGAATATTGTCAAGGTTCTGAACGGGCAGTACCGTTTCCAGACGATGGGCGAATACCGCGCACTTCTTTCCTTATATAATATGACAGTGGAGGAAGCGCGGGGCAATGTGCAGGGGCGTGAGTATCACGGGCTGGTCTATTCCGTCACCGATGATGCCGGGAACAAGACGGGCAACCCGTTCAAGTCCTCGCTTTTCGGAAAGTCCGTCGGCTATGAAGCCGTGCAGAAGAAATTTGTCCGTTCCAAACAGGAGATTAAGGACAGGAAACTTGCCGACAGAACGAAACGCACCGTCCTTTCCGTGCTTGAAGGCACGTATGACAAGGAGAACTTCGTTTCGCGGCTCAGGGAGAAGGGTATTGACACCGTACTGCGTTACACGGAGGAAGGGCGCATCTACGGAGCCACGTTCATCGACCACCGCATGGGCTGCGTGCTGAACGGCTCGCGCATGGGCAAGGAACTTTCCGCCAACGCCTTGCAGGAATACTTCACGCTGCCTTATGCCGGGCAGCTGCCCGTTCCGCTTTCCGTTCCGGTGGAAGCCGGGGTGGATATGCGCGGACAGAGCGCATCCGACGATGAAAGCATGGCGGGCGGTGTCGGCCTGCTCACTTCCGAAGGTCCGGCGGTGGACGCCGAGGAGGAAGCCTTCATCCGTGCGATGCGGCGCAAGAAGAAAAAGAAGAAGCGCAAGGGCTTGGGAATGTAACCGAAAGTATCAACAATCAAAAAAACAATGTATGTCACAACAAGAAGACGATTTGAGGGCATTGGCGAAAATCATGGATTTTCTGCGTGCCGTGAGTATTATTTTAGTGGTCATGAACGTGTACTGGTTCTGCTATGAAGCCATACGGCTCTGGGGAGTGGATATAGGCGTGGTGGACAGAATCCTGATGAACTTCAACCGCACGGCGGGGATGTTCCGTTCCATCCTCTACACGAAACTGTTTGCCGTCCTCCTGCTTGCCCTGTCATGTCTGGGGACGAAGGGCGTGAAGGGGGAGAAAATCACTTGGGGACGGATCTGGACGGCTCTTGCCGCAGGCTTCGTGCTGTTCTTCCTGAACTGGTGGATACTGGCATTGCCGCTGCCGGTGGAAGCGGTGACGGGGCTGTATGTCCTGACCGTCGGAGCAGGTTATGTCTGTTTGCTGATGGGCGGTCTTTGGATGAGCCGCCTGTTGAAGCACAACCTCATGGATGACGTGTTCAACAACGAGAACGAGAGTTTCATGCAGGAAACACGGCTTATCGAAAGCGAGTATTCGGTCAATCTTCCGACACGGTTCTACTACAAAAAGCGTTGGAACAACGGCTGGATCAATGTCGTGAATCCCTTCAGGGCTTCCATCGTATTAGGTACGCCGGGCAGTGGAAAATCATACGCAGTAGTAAACAGTTTCATCAAGCAGCAGATTGAGAAGGGCTTCTCGATGTATGTGTACGATTTCAAATTCAGCGACTTGTCCACGATAGCCTACAATCATCTGCTGAACCACCCGGAGGGCTACAAGGTGAAGCCGAAGTTCTATGTGATAAACTTCGACGACCCGCGACGTTCGCACCGTTGTAATCCTATCCACCCGGATTTCATGGAGGATATCACGGACGCTTACGAAAGCGCGTACACCATAATGCTCAACTTGAATAAGTCGTGGGTGCAAAAGCAGGGCGACTTCTTCGTGGAATCGCCTATCATTCTGTTTGCCAGCATTATATGGTATTTGAAAATTTATCAGAACGGCAAGTATTGCACGTTCCCCCATGCAATCGAGTTCCTGAACCGCCGTTACGAGGATATTTTCCCTATTCTGACCTCTTATCCCGAACTGGAAAACTACCTCTCGCCATTCATGGACGCATGGCTCGGAGGGGCTGCGGAGCAGTTGATGGGGCAGATAGCATCGGCGAAAATACCGCTTTCAAGGATGATTTCCCCGCAGCTCTACTGGGTGATGTCGGACAGCGAGTTCACGCTGGACATCAACAATCCCGAAGAGCCGAAAATCCTCTGTGTGGGCAACAACCCCGACCGCCAGAATATCTACGGTGCGGCTCTCGGTCTGTATAACTCCCGTATCGTGAAACTCATAAACAAGAAAGGTATGCTGAAGTCGTCGGTCATTATAGATGAACTACCGACGATATATTTCAAGGGGCTGGACAACCTTATCGCCACCGCGCGAAGCAACAAGGTTGCCGTGTGTCTGGGCTTTCAGGATTTCAGCCAGCTGGTGCGCGACTATGGCGATAAAGAGGCGAAAGTAGTGATGAACACCGTCGGAAATATCTTCTCCGGGCAGGTGGTAGGCGAAACCGCCAAAACACTATCCGAACGCTTCGGAAAGGTATTGCAGAAGCGGCAGTCCATTTCCATCAACCGGCAGGACGTTTCTACCTCCATCAACACGCAGATGGACGCGCTTATCCCGCCCAGCAAGATTTCCGGCTTGACGCAGGGTATGTTTGTCGGTTCGGTGTCCGACAACTTCAACGAGCGTATCGAGCAGAAGATTTTTCACTGCGAGATTGTCGTGGACGCCGAGAAAGTGAGGCGCGAGGAGAAAGCCTACAAGAAGATACCCGTCATTACCGACTTCACGGACGAGAATGGTAACGACTGCATGAAAGAAACGGTGCAGGCGAATTACAGGCGCATCAAAGAAGAAGTCAAGCAGATTGTCGCCGACGAACTGGAGCGTATTGCGGGTGACGAGAACCTGAAGCATCTGTTGCAGCAGAAATAGCCGAACAGAGCTTCCTATTCAAATAAATAAAAAATCCGTAACTCGGTAAATGTGTTACGGATTTTTTATTTCATTGTGCCTGCTTTTCTTTTTCCGATTTGAGTTGTTTGTTTATGGTGGAAATGACAAGTGTCAGCAGGTAGTTTTTCAGCTCTGTGTCATCTTTCAGCAGTATGCTGTATTCTTCGGCAAACATTCTCAAAAGTCTGGTTCTGAGTTTCGACATTTCCTCACCGAAAGGTATCTGCCGGTTTTCATTCCAATACTCCATTGTTAGAGAGGCTGCCAACCATTTGAACTCTGCTTTCATTTCCTTGCCAAGTTTCTTGAATCTGGTTTGCTCTGTAATGGGAGGGTCACTATATGGCATCATATCAACCGGGTCATAAACGGATATGCAGCCGATGCCGTAATCCATGACTACAGGCAAATCCGTATTCTTATATTTCTTCTTTTTTGCCATGCTTATTGCTGTTTCAACAATTCCAAGCCTTTCTCCGTAAGGCGGTATTTCTGTTTCGGATGGCTCGGTTGTTCCGGATATAATGGAATGACATAGCCTTCATCCAATGCAGGATGCAGGTAGTTTGTCCTGAATGTGGGGCGATGGTTCAGTTCCAACGCCTCCATTATTTCTTTTACGGACAACTCTCGTTCATCCAATATTTTCACCAACGCGCATACTTGGTCGGTGCTTGGTCGGTGCTTGGTCGGTACTTGGTCGGTACTTGGTCGGTTTGTCACCTCACATTTGAATATCAGCGTTACACTGTCGCTCCATATCCTGTATTCCGGTTCGGGCAATCCGGCTTTGAGGCATTCCGACATCATCAGTCCTATGCCGCGTCCCCAGCTTTCCAAGACCTTCCGTTTATATAAGGCATTTGCCAATAACGGATTTTGTGGTTTGGATTCATGCTCGGACTTCATCTTTTCCGCATCCCAGTTGGGCGGAAAAGTTCCGGGGTTTTCAATCTCCACGCGGTCATCATAAATGGCTATGCCCACTGAACCGCCGGCCTCTTTGTACGACCTGTGGGTGAGCGAGTTCACTACACCTTCTCTTATAGCCTTGTACGGGATGGTCAAATGTTCCTCCCGTTCCAATGTGTCTGTTGTGCCGGATAAGGAAAGGTGCTTGAATATAAACGCCATCGCTGCGTTGAGCAATTGGAAAAAATTGCCTTGAATGCGTTGGCTGTCCATGAATACAGTTTTGTCAGTACCTTTGAAACGCGCCAGCCGAAGCAGGCATTGGGGATATTCCATGCCTTCGTGCTTTCCAAACAGCACGGCTGCCGCATTGTTCAACACCCCGTTTTTCTGTAACCCGAACTTTTCCAATATGACAGGAACGTCAGTGCCCGTATCCTCCGGCAGACGACCGCATTCTATACCTAACCTTACAGTCTTCAATACCTCATTGGCGTCCAAGTCCTGCAAAGTCAGGTTTCTGTTCTCTAAAAGTTCCCAGCGGTATCGGTTGCCGTCACGTTGCAACAGCAAGTCATTATATGCAGTCTGCGGCATCGTCGTGGTCGCGCTTTCTACCCGCATATATGGTCTTCCTTTATAGGAAAACGGACGGTTGAGTTTTGAGTTTTCAACGTGAAAAGCAATTACTTTCTTCTCACTGTCCGACAACGGTGCATAGGATATTTGTACCGCTGCCATCGGTTCCAACCGGTTGATCGCTTCCGCTATATCCCTTCTGGTCTTGTCGCTTACGTCCTGTCCGATGATTTTTCCCTTGTCGGTGACGCCGAAAAGCACCGTGCCGCCTTCTCCGTTAAGGAAGGCGCAAAGCGTTTCCATCCCACGCTCCAATTGTCCGGTGGTTTCCTTGAACTCTACCCGTCCACATTCTTTTTCGGCTATCAGTTGTTTTACTGTATCGAGGTTGTCTATGCTCATATTCAATTTGTAACGATTATGCAAAGATAATGTTTTTGGCTGACTTTCGGGACAATAGCGCATGGAAAGTACGGATTCGGCATATACAAATCAGAGGACAGCGCAATGCCGTCCTCCGATTTGTATGCGAACTATCTTCTCATGCGTTCCATTTCTTCATCATGACGGATCTTTTCATTCAATTTTACCAGCATCTTGTCGAGGAAATAGGTTCGGCTGGTATTCTTGCGTAGCTTGATGGCGGAATAATACCGATAGCACTCTTTGGTTTTGATACCGAAAAACTCATATAGAGCGGCGGACAGCTCTTTCAGCGAGGTTTCCCCGTTATTGATGCAACCCATTTCATCAAGACCGTAGATAAGCTCCACCAAATCAAGTGTGTTTCCCGTCCATTGCAGTAGTCCGGTTGTGTTTTCAGTTGTGTTTTCGGCGGATGTGTGGATGGGGAGCAGTGGCGGCACTTGGGGAGCGGCAAGGAACTTTTGCATCTTCCTTACGAAAGAGAGAGCCTTGCTGACGTAGGCGGCGACCTCTCTCTTTTCTTCGGGGAGATGGCGCACGGGATGATGCTGTAACTCGATTTCGATGTAAGCCAGCGCAATGATGGTGCGGTTGGTGTCCACATTGCCGCTGCATAGCTCGATTACTTGGGTGGCGAAAGCCGTGTATGCCGTTTCCATATTGCAGTCACCGGCTTCATTTATACGGCGGAAGAACTCGGTTTCCGCCAATAAGAAATAATTCATGTCCTGTCAATTTTGAAATTTTACACTCTGTTTTTCGGTATGCGCACATGATATGAATGGCAAAAACCGCGACCAAAAAGCAAAAAATCCGGCGCTGTTTTCACAATGCGCTGGATTTCAGAGTGATATTTTTAATTTTATTTATCCGACAGGATTTTCGCTCAACTCAAAGTGTTCATTTTCTGAACTTTCGTCCACTTTATGGACATCAGACACACGCTTTGTAGATATGGCGGACCACTCCGTTGCGGTATGCTTTCTGTGAGATAAGCCTCCACTGTTCCTGTGGCAATGCGGACTGGAAGAAACGCTTTCCCGTTCCGGCAATGAAAGGAATGGTGTAAAGTATGATTTCATCCACCACGCGCATACGCAGCAGCCCGTTGATGTAGTCCGCATTTTCAGAGGTGACTTCCGCCAGATAGCAGATGTTTGTTGTGGATTTCCGCCATTCGTCAAGCATGGAAATGGAATAATCCGGTGTGATATGATAAAGGGCGTTTCCCCTTATCTCGTTGATACCGCAATCTTCAAGGCGCAGTTCCTTATACGCTTTGCAATATAACTCGGAGCTTTGACATCCGTCCATCGTGAGGACGGCAAGAATCTGTACTTTACCCATTATCGTTTCCTTCCGTTAGGCAAGGACAAAAAAGTAGCGTGCAATTCACACTACTTCAAGCGCAGGCTCTGGTAAAGCCCCTGAAAGAAATACGTGAATGCACGCTATGCGTAGGCATAGCACAAGCATCACGCAATTAGTCTCTTTCAGTTTCAATTTACCAGATTTACGCTTGAAACGCCTTGCGGTCTTATGTTATATATAGGCGGCAAAAGGCTATTCCAATCGCCGTTACCTTCTAATATGTCATGCAAATATAGCCATTTTCAGTGAATTGCGGGCTATGATTGCTCAATTTTGTATTTCAATCCATATTCTTCCAGTTTGTTATACAGTGTTGTACGTCCTATTCCGAGCAGTTCGGCGGCAACCTTCCGATTACCGTCAGCCTGCTTCAAAGCACGTATAATCCGCTCTTTATCTTCCTCGTCATTGCGTAGGGAAAAGCCGACAACTGAGGTTGTTTCGGTTATCCCAAGTTCCAGATGCTCTTTCATGACAAGTCCCGTCTGTGCCTGCAATACCGCGCCCATGATTTTCTGCCGAAGCTCGCGGACATTGCCCGGCCACGCATGGGTCAGCAATGCTTTTCGTGCTTCGGAACTGAATCCGCCAACCTTGCACTCCAATTCATTATTGGCAATCTCGCGGAAGAAATCCGCCAGCGGTATAATGTCCTCCTGACAGTCGCGCAATGGCGGGACGGTTATCTCGAAGTCGTGCAGGCGGTACAGCAAGTCCTGCCGGAAACGCTTTTCATTGACCGCCTTCTCCAGATCCTCGTTGGTGGCGGCGATGATGCGGACATTGAAACTGCGGTCAGACTTGTCGCCAACAGGACGGTATCTCCGTTCCTGTATGGCGCGGAGTAGCATCTGCTGGGTTTCCGGTGCGAGGTTGCCCACCTCGTCCAAGAACAACGTGCCGCCTTCCGCCTCATGGAAATAACCTTTCTTGGCACTGTCCGCACCCGTGAACGCGCCTCTGACGTGTCCGAAGAAAGCCGACGGCGCAAGCTCTTTGGTGAGCGAACCGCAGTCCACAGCCACAAACGGCTTTCCTGCCCGCTTGCCCTTGTCGTGTAGCAGGTGGGCGATATGCTCCTTGCCCGTGCCGTTCTCCCCGAATATCAGCACGCTCATGTCGGTTGGTGCTACCAGCCTTATCCGCTTCATGATGGCTTGAAACGCCGAGCCGTCACGCGAGAACAGAGGCATACGGCTTCGTCCGGTGTGCCGTTCCTTCAATATGTTCCGTAGCAAAGGGACGAGCTTGTCTTCCACAAGCTGCTTGGGTATGTAGTCCAGCGAGCCGAGTTTCATGCTTTCAACAGCCGTATGCACTTCGGCATAGTCGGTCATGATGACAAAGGGCTGCATCCTGCCCTCCTTGCGCATCCAGCGTAGCAGGTCGATACCGTTGCCGTCGGGCAGGCGCAAGTCGGAAACCACGATGTCCCCGTCTGCGGCCTGTTGCAGATATTTCTTCGCGGTTGAGAGGTGGAAAGCCTGCACGGTGCGGAATCCCTCGCGTGCCAGCAGGTTGCAGACAAACTCGCAATACACGATGTTGTCCTCCACCACGATGATTTTTGTATTATCCATTTTCGTATTTTCTCCTTTCTTCTTTTGCCAGCCGGATGACTTCCGAACCCTTATCCAGCACAGCTTTTACAGCATTGCCAATTGTTTTATCGTCAGGCGTGCAATCGCAATGAAGCAGTTTATAAAGCTCCCTTAACGGTTGGTCGGCACGGAGTATCTCCCATGAACTTCGCAGGTGGTGTGTTAGGGCGTCCAGTTCCTGAAGGTCTTTCCGCTGTTCCGCATCCATGACCGCCTGCATTTCCTTTTCGGTTTCCGTTATCAGTTTCTCCAGCATGACGGCTTCATTGCCGTAGGACAGCAGGGAGGTGAAATCCGGCTTTTCATTCCGGTTGCCTTTCATGGCGCATTTGTCTGAAACCTCCATAAGTTCCGATATGGAGAACGGTTTGAGCAGGCATCCGGCGAATCCACGTTCCATAAGTTCCTCCTTGCTGCAACTGCCAGAAGCGGTTGTCACGACTACCGGGATAGTCTTTGAATTGCCAACGTTGGAGGTACGTAGCAGCTCCAACAGCTCAAAGCCGTTGATTTCCGGCATGTTCAGATCCGTCAGAAGCAGACTGTATTCCTTTTTTCGTATCAATTCCATCAGTTCCGCAACATCGGTGCAGGTGTCACAGTGTATCCCTTCCTGTGCATACATTTCTTTCAGCATCAGAAGTAGTACCTCGTCATTGTCGATGGCGATGACATTGTGGAATGTACGGTCATGATGAATCTGTGTCTGACTTATCCGTTCCGGTAGTTCCCCGGCTGTCTGCATGGGTATTCCCACCGTGAAACGGCTGCCTTTGCCTTTCTCACTCTCCAGCCGTATCGTGCCTCCGAGCATTGTCACGATACGCTGAACGATGGACAGTCCCAGACCGAAACCGTCTTTTGCGGCGGCGTTTGAAAGACGTTCAAACGCACCGAACACGCGTTGCTGTTCCTCGTTGGTCATGCCCGTACCCGTATCTTCGACGATAAGTTTCAGCAGACCGTTATCATAATCTGCCCGCAAAGAAACACTGCCGTTCTCCGTGAACTTGATAGCGTTGGACAGCAAGTTGTTCCCGATTTGCAAGATGCGTTCCTTATCTGTACATACAAAGGCATCCTTGTGGCAATGTATTGTCAGAGTCAGTCCTTTGTTTATGGCGATTGGCATAAACTCCGTTTCGAGCGTATGTGTGATTGCGGAAATCCTACATGCGGAGAAATTAGGCTGTTCCTTGCCGTTGTCCAGCCGGAAAAAATTCAGCAGGGTGTTCAGCATTTCACGCATGCGGTCAGAAGATTCCTGAATGTTTCGGATATATGTCCCGGTTTTATCCGTATTGCAGTCTTTCCGCATCAGTCCGGCATAACCCGTTATTGCCGTCAGTGGAGAACGTAATTCATGGGTGATGGTATGAACGGCTTTTTTACGAGAGGCAATCAGTGCCTCGTTTTGTTTGATAGACTGTATCTGCTGTTCTATTAAATCCGCAGTTTCTCGTTTGTACCGTTTGATATGGGTGATATTTCGGTGGATGATTATGTAAGAGATTACCAATAACAACACAACGAATCCTGTCAAGCCACCTATCTGAATAAACGATTGTTCCCGCATGGCTGTTATCTCAGCTTCCCGTTTCTGTATGTCTGCTTGCACCTTCTCATCCATTTGAACTACCAGCCCTTGCAGTTGTCTGTTGAGTTCCGCATTTCGTGTAGCAAGACTATCGGCGTGTTCCGACAAACGGCGGCTTTGTGCCTGTTGTTCAGCTATCATATTCCGATTAAGGGAACGGAGCATCGTAGTAGTCGCAGTTGGTTTCGCTTCTTCCTTTTTGCCAAAGATGCCTAAGAAACCCTTGCGCTTGGATTTCTTGGGCTGTTCCTGCACATTCTTCTGCACGATTACAGGTACTTGACTGGTTATCTTATCGTTAATGGCTTGTTGCTGTTCAAGTATCTGCACGATTTGGCACATCTGCCCTTCCTTGTCTTCGAGAAAATGGCGTACACTGTCTATGCGTTCTACCGGATAGATAGCTTTGAACCGACAAAGCATACTGTCCATTGTCATACGCCGAGCATGGTAAAGTCCTAAATCTTCATCATCCCATTCCAATATCGTTTCACCTAATAAAGAAAACTCTATCAAATGAATATGAATATTGTTTACCTCTTTTCGAAATTCATCGATCTCTCGGTTTTTGGCTTCCAGTCCCTCCATGTCTCGCCATTCGCCAAGCCATGTGTACATGATGCCGCCTACCAGCAAAGCTATTAGTAGATAGCCTATGGAAGTCAGCATACGGAAGTGTCTTGTTTCAGCGTTATGTCGATTCATGCGTTATTGCCATTGATTATTGATAATACAGCCCGTAGGTCTTTATCGGCTTACGGGCTGTATGGTCTTTGAAGCTCAGTCTAATAAAGATGCTATATCAAATTGGATTATAGAACATCCTCAATAGACAATTCAAAATTTCTTTCCGATATCATATATCTTTTGTAGATGTTCGGTATTTGAAATAGCCCCCTTCTCATTGACACTATTTACAAGATAATGGCCTCTGTTTTTCCATCCCCTATCTTGCGCAATGAGTTCAAAGGAACGCACTATACCGTCAAATACATGTGGGTCTTCCAACTCTCCACACGAAAGAAGCATACATTCCTTAATAGGCACATCTTTTTTACCTATGATGAAAGAATAAAACTTGTCTATGGCAGCTTTTATCTGGGTAGGAAACGAGTACCAATAAAGAGGGGTACAGAATATGATGACATCACTTTCTGCCATCAAAGATGCCAGTTCATTGAAATCATCATTAAAAATACAGGCTTTATTCTCCTTGCTAAAACAATTATCGCAAGCTCTGCATCCTTGAATATGTTTATGCGCAGTATTAAACTGCACAACACTGTTGCCCGCTTCGGATGCTCCTTTCGCAAAAGCGTCCGCCATAAGGTTGCTGTTACCTCCCCGTCGTGGGCTGCCGGTTAAAATCAAAATTCGTTTGCTCATATCCTTTACATTTATTCACCCATACGGAAATCTCCTACGTTGTCATGACTAAGAGTTATATCTTCGATGATGCTTGTGCATCCACCATGTTGCGGACACTGGCTGCTGATGCCGAGATATATTTGATCGGGATATTCATTACGATACAGACGCACCATATGCCACTCTTTTTTGTCTAATGAATAGTAGCTGGCGATAGTGTGAGTATCAGAAGATATTTTCATATAGACTGATTTTGCGTCTATCTTATCATGGTTATTGTCATCCGATGTACCTTGTGTTCGTACCGTTACGATGCGGTGGTTGCCATATTCGTCCTGCTCAAAGGCAAGTTTCTGCCAAAGTGTATCGTTGACATACACAAAAAGATCGGCGGCATTGTAAAGTCCATCAGAGGTAAACTCAGGGGTTACTTTAGCTGTCAGCGTGAATGGCTTTGTATTATCGGTCGGAATCAGTAACACAGGCAGTGTATTGTTGGACAGCTTACCCTCGTTAGGATCACAGAAGAAGTCAAGTCCTCCGGGACAGTTGAATTCCAATCCTCCGTCTGCAAGTATGGTTACACATGTATCTGCGCCATTGATGGATTTGGTAAAAGTGACATCTCCCACTTTTATCTCACAGTCTGTGATTTGGCTTGTTTCAGCCACTTTACCGGTCAAATCCGGTTCACTTGTTTTGGACTCTTTGTGCTGCTGACATGCAGCTAAAGAGAGGCATCCAACAAGAAATGCTCCATATAAAACGGTTCTTTTCATCTTTGAATCATTTATTATTCGTAATTTTGTGGCAAAATTAGGACTATTGGCGCAATCCCGCAATGGTGAAAATTAACCAATTCACTATGCAACAGGAACATCAACTAAAATCGCTTCTGACTGAGCAGCAGTTTGAAGATGTTGAAAATAAGAAATTTATGCTTGCTCAAGCAAGAGCGTGCGCAAATGGTTATGCTCTTGCAACAGAAGGTATAGCAGTTGTGTCAGATTTTCAAAACAACGAATGTCATATATATTCTGGCAGATTCGGTCAAACTATAATGGACTTCCCGGAATATATGGTTGATCATACATCTGCCTTTGAAAATACCGTTTTCAGCCACGCGAATGAAGAAGAGCTTATTCAACGTCATATACTCGAACTTCGTTTCTTCAACTTTATAAAAGAACTTCCCATAAATGAAAAGACAAATTTCTCGGCTTCGTGTATCATCAGTTTCTATCGGACAGGGAGTAATGAGACAATAAAAATATTACATACAACGAGATATTTTAGTTGTAGCAACGGTGGAAGTGTCATTCTCGGTCTATGCACTTATTCTCCATACTTTGGTTCTCATAACAAACAAGACGGTATTATTGTAAATCTCGTGACAGGAGAAACCGTTAGACGAAACGTGTACGAAGCATGCGACCGAAAAATCCTTAGTCGGCGACAACTTGAAATACTATCACTAATAGCGAAAGGGGTGCCCAGTAAACAGATTGCAGACAACCTAAATATTTCCGTTTATACCGTTAATCGCCATCGTCAGGATATTTTAGCTTCATTAAAAGTCGCTAATACTGCGGCTGCTGTAGAAATCGCATTAAGAATGAATCTTATTTAATGAGCCCTCTTGCTTTATGATTGGTTAAAAATCAGTGTTGTACCAGTTATTATTGGTTCGTAATTTTGCGGGCATATAAAAGCGAAAAAGATGAATCAATTTGCTGGTAAATTAGAATTGGAAGCAGGCATAACAGTTCTGCAAAATGAATGTGAACGTATTTTTAGTTCTGTGCCAATTCATTTTGGTAAAGGCGTTTCTCTTACACACGGAGCTTCTATTTATTGCACAGGAGTAGGTGATGACATCTATATCGGAGATAATAATATCATAGGAGGAGAACTTATTTTGTTTCCGGGAGCAAGAATAGGCAATCGTTGTGTTTTTGGTACAGGAACTATAATTGTCGCGGGTAGCTTTAGTGTTGGTAATGGTTGTGTCATGTCACATGGATGTACCATAACCCAAGATGTTCCTGATAACTCGTTGGTAGTCGGCCGTAGAGGATTGATATTCAACAAATAATAGCTAATTCCTATTGCTATTGATGCGAAAATTGGTTAGAAATCAGTATTGTGCACATCTTTTGTTCTATCTAACTTTGCAACCGCAAATAAATCACAAGGAAATTGCAATTTAATAATAATCAAATCAATATCATAATGAAAAAATTAGTATTTATCGCAATCATTGCAAGTCTTGTAATGGCTGGATGCATCCAGAAAGAACCAGAGAAAAAAGCGGGAAATTCTGACAAGAAAGCTACAACAGAAAACGTTGAACTCGCCACATGCGACATCAATGTAGGAGGAATTCGTTTTACAAAGTCGAAAAACGGCGGAGAGAATGGCATCACACTTCTTGGCGACACGCTCAAATTTGTGGCCGGTCCTCAAACTGATTATTTCCGTTCCCCGGATGGAAGCGTAGTCAATAACTCTGCGGTCATCTTCACAGAGGTTGACAACACCAAACCTTTCACTTTCACGGCTAAAGTGCAGCCTGAATTCACTGAAACCGGAACTTATTCGGCAGGGGTGATATATGCTTATGAAAACGACACACATTGTCAAAAACTATGTTTCGAGCAGGATGAGTATGGCGATCACCGAGTGGTGTCAGTTCGCACATTAGGCACCTCTGATGACAATAACCATCAGGCAATCACGGCTCCATACGTTTATATGAGATTATCCTCCGATGGCACAACCCTTGGTAGCTATTTCTCAGAAGATGGTAAAATATGGCGTATGGCCCGACTCTATAAGAATGACTTTCCTGAAAAATTGCTTATAGGCATCAGTTCACAGAGTCCTAAGGATAATGAACACACCTGCCTATTCACCGAAGTATCTCTGACAGATAAACCTGTCGCTGACTTTAGAAAGGGTAATATAGCAGAATAATAAAACAATCTAATCATTTTCAAAGGCGCACACATATTCAAAATGTGCGCTTTTCTTATACCTTTAAACGATGAGTAAACATCCAATTATCGCAAATCGCACCGCTTTTCTCGTCATAGGTTGTCTTGAGGCTGCATGGGCACCTCTTGTACCGTATGTTAAACGTGCATTTAGTTTGGACGAAGCTTCCTTAGGACTTCTGATGCTTTGTACCGGGTTGGGTTCAATAATAGCACTTCCTTTATCAAGTTGGCTATGTGTGAGATTTGGCGCAAAACGAGTAGTTTATTTCTCCGGATTTTTAATGGCTTTTTCTCTATTGACGGTAAGCCTATTGGCTAACTTCACCCTGACGGCTATAATGTTATTGGTATTCGGCGGTTGTACTATCACCATTGATGTTGCTGCTAATGTGAATGGTGTTGCAGTTGAAGGTCAGACAGGAAAACATCTGATGTCAGGATTTCATGGGGGGTATTCACTTGGTACGCTCATCGGTGCCGGTGTGATGAGTTCTCTTTTCGCATTCGGAATAATCCCTATGTGGTCGGTCGTAATATTTATGATATTGGTATTGGCTGCGATGATGGCCGGATGCCGTGACCTTCTATCCTCAAAGGTACTTAAAAGCAACGACCATCCGAAACAGGATGTGAATAAGAAATTTTATATTCCACCTATGGTGATAGTGGTCGGTTTGTTATGTTTTATCATGTATGCGTCGGAAGGTGCTGTAATGGGGTGGTCAGCAATTTTTGTTAGTCAAGAGCGTGGCATTGACATGTCCGTGGCCGGATTTTTCTATACCGCTTTTGCCATAGCAATGACTATTATGAGACTTTGCGGCGACAAGATCGTCGATCGATTTGGACGAAGGACTGTGATTAGCGGAGGGGCATTACTTATTTCCGCTGGTTTCCTGATTGTGGTATCAATTGATAGTGCGATCGCTTCTGTAGCTGGTTTTGCTATGGTCGGTTGTGGTGCGGCCAATGTAGTTCCTCAATTAGTATCTTTTGCGGCCCACATAAAAGGGATGGCTGTACACAACATCATTAGTTTTATTAATGCTCTTGGATATTCCGGCATACTTCTTGGTCCGGTTATAATCGGATTCATAGGAAAACGCTACGGTTTGCATGTGTCATTTATAGGTATTGCCGTGTTTGCTTTGATTGTTGCTATAATTTCATCTATAATATTAAGAAGCAAACAGATTACACTGCAAGTAGATTTGCAAAACGAAAGAGAAACTTGTTCGCTGTAATTCTGCAAAATAAGAAATCAGTGTGCAACGTATAAAAAATTGCATTGCTTTTTTGTGTAACTACTCAGGTATCTAAATGTGCCCAAATGCTTGATTATCAACAGTAGCAAACTTGTTGATTTACTATATTTCGATGAAAATCGGGCATTACGCAAGATTGACCTCGTGCAATAGAGTTGATACTCAACGACTTTGCATAGCTGAGTAGTTACTTTTTTTGTTCTATTTTGTTAAATTTGTCTGTACCAACTTCTATCAGCCAATATCCAAAAGCGATAAGGATTATTTGTTATTGTGGGCAGTAACGAAAACAATGACGTTACTGCCCACAATAAAAGTTATATTTTTATCCCTTTCGGACGGTTATCATCCTTGATCTGAAAACCCGGTCGTCCGATGATGACATGGTCGGCAATGAAATTGCCTGACGGACTACGCTCATTCACCGGACTGCGAATCTGCGGAACATCTTCGGTGTGTTGTGGTGGCACGTTCCGTACATCTCCCGCATCCGGCTTGACCTCCTGTCCATCCTTTTCTTTTTCGGCAATTTCGGGCGTAGGCGGCGCAAGTTCCAGCTGAATCTTTCGGTCAAGCGCGGCAAGTTCGGACTTCAACTGTTTCAGTTCGTCCTCCTTCTTCCACACCTTGCCCGCTATCTCCTGCAACTGCGGAATCTCCTTCTCCAGCACCTCGTTCTTAGACTTGTACTGGTCGATGATGGACGGAATCTTCTCCATAGCGTTCAGGAAGTTGCGTGCGGCGGCTACCGGGTCAGCCATCGCCAGATGCCCGTTGTTGTAGGTGTACTTGTAGTTTCCCTCCACCACAAAGCGGTTGTCGCTAAACTCCAGTCCCTCTTTGAGTGTCCTCTCGCTGACCACCTTTATCGGAAAACCGTAAAGTTCTCCGACAGCCTTGTACAGTCCGCCCGTCGTGGCGTTCTTGGCTATCTCCTGCAAACGCTTTCCGATGACTTTCTCATCCGTTGAATCCACGCCGTCCACCTTGACGGCATTCAAGCGGTTGCCCTCCTTATCCGTCCGCACAACCGAAAGAAACTTATTCCAGTCCTCCGTCATGGCTTCGATGAAAGCCGTGTTGTTGCGCAGTTCTCCCGTCTTGGATTCCAGTTTGAACTCCGAATCTCGCTTGCCCTTGTTGAACGACTTGCGTTCCCCTTCGAGTGAGGCGATACGCTTCTCTAATTTCGCTTTGTCGAGAAGGTCGGTATTGCCGGAGAGCAACGCCATATACTCTGAGAAGTTCATACCCGATTTTTCGTCCATCGCTCCCTCGTCGATGGTACGTGCGCCCATCGCCCCGCTTTTGAGCTGCGATATGAACGTCTGTTTACAGTGCAGCAGGTTGAACTTGTAGCTGTCTAACGATTTCTCCACGGCATAGATGATGACATCCACGTTGTTCCCGGCAAAATGCTTGGCAATCTCGTTCCCGGCTCTAACTCCACGTCCGTCACGCTGTTGCAGGTCGGACGGTCGCCACGGCGTATCGAGGTGATGGATAGCCACACACCTTTTCTGTGCATTCACACCCGTTCCGAGCATAGAGGTGGAACCGAACAATACACGCACCGTCCCGGCGTTCATGGCGTCTATTACTGCCTTGCGTGCCTTGTCAGTCTTGCATTCCTGAATGAAGCGCACTTCGCTTGCCGGTATGCCGTAGTCCTCCGTCAGCTTCCGCTTTATCTCGCTGTACACGTTCCACCCGTCGCCTGGCTGGTACGTCCCCAAATCAGAGAATACGAACTGCGTTCCCTTGTGCGCGTCGTATTTATGGTAATACTCCGCTATCATCTTGGCGCAGTGGCTCGCCTTGTTGTCGGGATGGTCTTCGTAATTGGGGTCTATCATACGCATATCCAAAGCCATCTTCCGCGCGTAGTCAGTGGCGATGAGCATTTTCGCCTTTTCCTCCGTTTCCGACAAAGGCAACCTGCCCAACAGTGTGGCGTCACCCGTCTTGGCAAATTCCATCAGTTGTTTGATGAAATACTCTTGGTCGGGCGTAGGCGGTATATTGTGCAGTATCTCGTTTTTGCTCGGACGGTCCACACCCACATCCTCCGCCGTGCGGTAATCGGTGATTTCGTTGTAGAAGGCGGCAAGCTCCGGTACTTTGATGAAGTAGCGGAAACGCTCTTTTTGCACCACATTGTTCGTTACATTGAACTCAAAGTCGGTCGTCTTCTTTGCAAAAATCGCCGCCCATGCGTCGAAGCACCGAATATCCTGCCGTTCCAGTTCCTTCGGGCGCAGATACTTGAAGAGCAGGTACAATTCCGTCAGGCTGTTGGAAATGGTTGTGCCGGACAGGAACGTAGCCCCCAAGTCCTTGCCCGTGCGCTCCTGTATGGTGCGTATGGCAAAGAGCATATTCAGGGCTTTCTGGCTTCCCTCCGAGTTTCCCAACCCCGCCACACGGTCATGTCGGGTGTTGAAAGTCAAGTTCTTAAATTGGTGGCTCTCGTCTATGAAAATGTGGTCGATGCCCATCTGCTTGAAGTCCACCACGTCATCCGTGCGCGACTTGATGGCGTGTTCCACTTTCTCTAACTTTGCCACAAGGTTGTGCTTGCGCTTCTCCAATCCTTTCAGCATCGCCCGCGACACGTTCTTGCCTTGCTGCCGCAAGACTTCGAGGTTTTCCTCCACCGTGTCAAGCTCCGCTTGCAGGATGCGCTGTTGCAACTCCAGTGACTGCGGAATCTTGCCGAACTGGTCGTGCGACATGATGACGCAATCGTAGTCGTTGTTCTTGATGTTGTTGAAGAAACGCACGCGGTTGGCGGTCGAAAAGTCCTTTTCCGAAGCGTAGAGGATACGGGCATTCGGATATGCCGCCTGATAGGTGGCGGCAATCTCCGCCACGTTCGCCTTCAAGCCGATAATCATCGGCTTATGCGCCAAGTTCAGACGCTTCATCTCATGCGCTGCAATGCACATTATCAGCGTCTTACCTGTTCCACAGGCTAAGCGAAAAGTGCGAAACCATATTTGAATAATATGGAATCTTCCTAAACGCTCGCCACCGAACCGTACGTACACGTTTCCGTGTATACGGCTCTCCATGGTTATCATCAGTCTATTTGCTTCCATGAATCTTGCGGTAACATTTATCACATACAGCGATAGTTTTTCTTTGTCGGGCAATCATGAGTTTTTCCCATTCTTGCTTGCCTTTCAAATCTTTCAGCTTACGGACATGTATCATGCGCAGGTTGTCCGTGGTTCCGCAATATTCACACTCGCGGGCTTTGAGTCGTTCCATAAGGCTTGTCCTCTGCATACCGCGATAACTGGGAAGATTGTCCGCATCATCAATACGTGCGTCCTTTCTTCTGCCGAACCCACCATGATAAAGTTCACGTTCATGCTTTCTACCCTTGTTATCCTCATATTGTACTCGGAAGATTTTGTCTCTTGTGTACGAGTTGATTATCTTTCTGACAGTTGAGTTATACTTGGATGAGAAAGTTTTGTACATGCTCTCTTTCATGATTTGATAGAAACTGTTGAGGATGCTGACATTGTTTGCGATACAGTAATAATTGTATATGCCCCTTATTTCCGAGTTATATCTGTTCAAAATTTCAAGGTCATCATTACTGCGCAGATAAGGACGCGAGGTAGATTCCCACTTCTCTTTGCCATCCTCAATCACAATCTTCATCGCATTGTATTCCATCAGTTTGCTTTTCATAACTTCCAATGGCAACAATACGACTGTCTTGTGGTCAAGGGAGCGTTTGGGCATACCGTTGCTTCCTCTCCTTGTCTTTTCAGATTTGCGGATTGTGACCTCGAATCCAAGAAATTTGGCGTGGTCATGTCCGTGGGTTATGAGCGTCTTTTCATCAGACAGTTCGAGTTTGAGTTTCTCACAAAGGAACTTTTTAATGTCTGCCTTTATGTTCACACAGTCCTCCTTGCTGCCGATTACTCCGATGAGAAAATCATCGGCGTAGCGCACATATCTCATGCGTCTGAAATCCTCGTCCATGTCCAGAGTCGCAGGGTGTTTCTGCATTTCGCGGTGAAGTTCAATAATCTCACTACGTAATACAGTTCTCTTCTGCTCATCTGTCTCTGTTTTCAGTTTCTTTACACGTTTGTCCTTACGGCTCGCAATCCTTTTGTATTCAGGATTGCGCTTCCGCATTTTACCTTTGTTGAACTTCGAGATATATTCCACCATGTACTTATCAAGCTTATCAAGGTAGATGTTAGCCAGGATAGGGCTGATAATTCCACCCTGCGGTGTCCCGCTGAATGTGTTGTGGAATCTCCATTTTTCCAAGTAACCTGCGTTGAGAAATTTACGGATTAGGCGCAAGAATCGCTCATCTGCGACACGTTCCGAAAGGATTGCAATCATAATATCATGGTCGATATTATCGAAGAATCCCTTTATGTCGCCCTCGATGAACCATCTTGTCCCATCGAAACCCTCCATGATTGAAGCCATTGCTGTGTGGCAACAGCGGTGCGGTCTGAATCCGTGGGAGCATTTCTCAAATTGTCCCTCATAGATGGATTCAAGAATCATTTGGATGACTTTCTGCACAAGCTTGTCCTCAAACGACGGGATGCCGAGAGGTCTTTGCTTGCCGTTCTTTTTGGGTATGTAAATTCTTTTGGCAGGGTGCGGATGATAACTTTCATCCCGCAACTTGTCAATGATTGACTGTATGCGTTTGACGCTCATTCCGCTGATGGTCTGACCGTCTGTGCCTTTCGTCATGTTGCCCATATTCTTGGACATCATCTGATAGGCAAGAGCATACAGATTCTCGTTGAACAGCAGTCGGTAAAGCCGTTCAAACCTGTAATTTGGGTTTTGGCTGTGTCCAGCCAGACTGTTTAATACATTCTCTGAATTTCTCATAATGTCTCACACATCATTCGTTAAACATATTAAAGATAACACACTGTCTCCCTTCGCCATGTACGAGGCTTTCCCTCGCTCGGACTACTACGGAGACTCTGTTGCCATGCAGACCTGCGTCTGTTTAGGCAATCCCCATTTAGACATATAGCAACATAGCATGATAGATTGTCGGATGCGATTTTCGCCCTTTTCCGCTGACTGCGGCTGACCTGCAATCGGTTTTCGGCTCTCGTGCCCGAAGCTGGAAGGCAGAAGTATTGCAGACCGACCGTTATAACTATCTTCGGTCGGTGTTTACCAATTAACGTCTTGGGCTGTCGTTCAGACAGTGTAGTCTTCATCCTCATATCTATCGTTTCATTTAGACATTCAGTAGCAGCACGATAGTTAGCTGACTTATGCCGTTTCCAACATGCGACACTCCCCACCGCCTTTCGGCTAAGTGGATAAGTTGGCTAATGACCGGCGTTGAAAACCCTTGCCGGGTAGGTTGCTAATCCTACATTTACTATATGCCCTTATGGGCGCAGGACTTCATGGTCGCATATTCCGCCGCCGTTCTGTTTTATCATCCAGACGCAATCCTTCTGCGACGGATAAACGCTTTGAATACCACGGCTTGCCAATCCTTTCAGATTGAGGTCGGGAAACGTCTGGTGCGAGCCGTCATACTTCGGGCGCACGAAACAGTTGAACTTGCGGTTATACATCGTTGTCAGCCGTTCTTTGAACTGTGGCGACTGCTCTTCCAGCCATTCCGAGAACCCGTTGCGTATCTCGTCTATCTTGGCGTTGGCAAGCTGTATGCCCTCACTGTCACGCACCTTAATGTCATTGCCATTCTCGTCCTTACCGATAGACTTCATCATGTCAGGGCAGGTGTTGTGCAGGGCGTGTTTCAACAGGTGCATACCGTCATAGTTCCGGTAATAGCCCTTTACCAGAAACTCGTCCGTGATCTTCATGGTGCGGTAGCCGCACGCCACGGAAAACTCGTCCATGCTGGCGGAATAGGCGATTTTCACGTCCGTGTCGAAAAGATGGCTCATGTAGGCGGCATACACGCCCGTGGGAATCCAGCGTTCACCGAAGTTGAAGTCGAGGTCTTCAAAGGCGATACGCTGCGGTTCGGCTTCCTTCAAAGCCTCCAAAGCCTGTTTCACTTCCGGCAATCTTTCGTTTTCGGGATTACCGCCTATCCATGCCTCTATGCGCTCCGCCTTCTCTATCACGTTCCCCGCGATGAAGCGGTCTTTAATCTCGTAACCGGTTACGAGCGGGTTGTAGAAGATGCGCCCTTTGAGGGCGTCAAGCAATCCCTCCTCGGTGCTGTCGGTTATCTCCCGCATGTAGCCGAGATTGACCGAGCCGAACTTGTTGAGCGACGCGGAGAGTGCCTCTTCGGGAGTGCTTGCATTGGCATGGCTCTCCACCGAGAAGGAAACGGGACGGTCGAAGATGTCCGCCTTGACGAACCTGCCGTCCTCCGCACGTTCCAGCGAAAGAATGTCGCGCCCTCCGGCATCCATCATCACTAACTTCACGTTCTGTCTTGCGTTGAGGTTGCCGTAGCGCATGACAAACTCGTCGTAGCAGGTGTTCAGGTGTTCACGCCACACGGGATTTGCCTCGCGCCTGTTCGTTTCATAGCGGTACAGCCGCTCGTATGCGTCACGGAGCGACACATACAGCAACGCCTTCTCCTTCTGGAAGCCCGTCAGCCCGAGCGGATGGAATGTCGCGCCGTAGGGCGTGATGTCCTTCAGATAACCGATGTCACGCGCCCTGCTTGCCACCAGCGAGCCTTCACGCAGGTGCATTTCCGGCGTGCGGTGGTAAGGGCGCGGCGACAGGTCGGGGGCTTCCTCCTTCGGCTTTTCCGGTTCAAATTCAGGGAAAAGTGAAGTGGCTGCCTGCTCACTTGGGCTATTGTCCGTAACGGGCACGGGAGTTGCCTCCGGCTGTGCTTCGGGCTGTTGTGCCGTTTCCTTCTCCGGTTTGTTATCAAATGAAGGCACAAAGGCAGGATTCAGCGTGTCCTTGACACCCGGCTTTTTCAACTGTTCCTGTCTGTGCCGTTCCGCTTCAAGACGTAGAGCCTTGCGCCGCTCCGGCGTCAGGCTCATCATCGTTTCGTAGAAGCCGTTGATGGGCGGATTGGTGTCCCAGTCCAGCGTGGCGTAAATATCGTCAGGGTCGCTTTGTTTGACGCTATTCTCCGGCTTTGCCTCCTTGCTTCCGGTTGCAGGCTTGACGGTTTCAACGGGAGGTGCAGCGGTAACCTGCGGTTTCGGTTTGGGGACGGAGCGTTTTGCCGCGCTTTCCTTTTTCGACGCCTTTTTCTTCTTGGGGGATTCCGGCTTGCGGACTTCCTCCGTCATTCCCCAGAGGTCGAGCAGGGAGAGCTGCACGCCCGCCTGATAATTCGGTTTGCGGGGCTCTATCTCCGGCTTCATGGCAGGCTGTTCCGGCTTGGCTTCAACGGCAACCGCTTTTCGCTCCCCAGCTTGCCCGATTGCACCCGAATACAGGCGCATGGCAAGCCTCATGTGGCAGTCCTCGTCAAGCATACGGCGCAAGTCCTTTGCGATGCCTGCTGTCTTGCCCTCGTGCGTATAGACCATAGCGGGCTTGCCGTAAGGGTCGGTGTCGAGCTTCGCGGACGTATGCACGATGCGTTCAGGATGGCGACGGAAATAGGCGTTGTCCGTCAGGTTTGTCTTCGTGTCCGTCTGTATCACGGTCATCAGCCGTTCGTCCTGCGACAGTTCCGTCTTGCGCAGGTTCTTTTGCAGTATGATAAGGTCGCTGCCCACCTCTGTCCCCGCATTGTCCGAAAACAGGTTGTTGGGCAGGCGGATTGCCGATACCAGATTCGCCTGACGGAACAGCTCGTCACGCACGGAGGTCTTGGAGCTGTTCAATACCCCCTGCGAGGTGATGAACGCCACGATGCCGCCGTCGCGTACCGTGTCCAGCCCTTTCAGGAAAAAATAGTTGTGGATGGCTTTTTGCGCCGAACGCCTGCCGAAAGATTCGCTCCTTTGAAACTCGGCGTCGAACACGGCTATGTCACCGAAGGGTATGTTGGACACCGCCAAGTCGAAATAGTTGTTGAACGGCTTTTCGATTTTCTCAAAACCGTCTATGCGCATTTTTTTGTCGGGGTGGAGTTGCCGCAGGATAGTACCCGTGAGGAGGTCTTTCTCAAACGCCATCACGTCCGCATCGGGACTGTGCCGCAGCACGGCATCCACGAATGCGCCGACACCCGCCGACGGTTCCAGCACGCGGGCGGGGCGGACGCTGTAATCCGCCAGCACATCGGCTATGGTGTCGGCTATCTCTTTCGGGGTGTAGAAGGCGGTCAGCACGGACGCTTTCAGCGAGTCCACATACCGCTTGTATTGCATATCGTCCTTGCTGTTCCCGCGTACCAGCCTGTGCAGCTCCGCAGTAGGGGCAAACAGTTCGAGGTCGGATTTCGCCCAGTGGACGGCGTCCGTCAGTTCCCTTGCCGGGTTCAGGATACATTTCAGCCCGCCGAAACCGCAATACTTTTGAAGTACCGCACGTTCTTCGGGTGTCGCCGCTCTCCGTTCCCTGTCAAGGGTGAATGCCGTCCTTATCGCCTCGATGTTGTCCCGCAGCCGTTGTTTGCGGTTAAACGCCATACTCGTCGATATAAAGGACGACGGCTCCCGTCAGCTCCGTGTAGAGCAGGCCGTAATCGGGCGACAGGGCGAAATCGTCGTCCGAGAGGTCATAGACGGAGAATACATTTCCGACAAGCGGCAGCAGCCTTTGCAGGAAGGATTCGCGCTCCGATTCCGGCACTTCACCGGCAAACTCGTTCTCCACGACTTCGCGCAGGATGGCGTACTTGGAGTAGCGAAGTCCCTCCGTCAGCGTTTTCATTGCCAGTTCCTGCGCACCATCGGCGGGATAGCCTTCGAGCCTCGCCCGCTCATACGTTTCGGCGGCACGGTCGGCGCGCTCCCGGATAAAGGCTTTGTCGGTTGCCTGTTCAAACCTGTTTGTGCGGAGATAGTCCAGCAGGTACAGACCGTAATAAGAAAAGTCGGTCTGCCCTTCGTTTTTCTTCTTGTTGTTCATTACTTTGGAATTTAGTGGATGGATAATGACTTGGGATAATCATTCGGAAGGAGAAAGAAAAGGCACTCGGTATCCCTCCGAGTGCCGCCACTAAATCCAAAGTACGAGTTGTAATCCGGTATCGAAGAACAATCCATTACTCTGAACCAGTGGCAAAGTTACTCATTATTTTCTTCTTCTCGTAGAGGTTGCCTTATTTTTCCTTTCGGGGAACACGAAAGTCGTGTTGTAGTCCCCGTCAAAAGCAACCACAGCATCGAAACTCTTTCCCTGCTTGCTCTTGAAGCCTTTGAGCAGCTTCGTGTGCCCGTCGGTGAGCAGGTCTTTGATCTCGTCATCGGTGAGGGTGCGGTTCGCCTTCAGCCTGAAGACTGGCAGCCCGCACTCCGCGTTGTCGCAGCGGACAACCTTGCCGTAGAACTGCATCGTGCCGGTTCCGCACTTTGGGCACTTGCAGCCGGAATCCCTGCGGGAGAACAGCTTGTCGCACGAGAGCAGTTCGGAAGTGATTTCGCGTGTGTAAGCCTCTATCTCCTTACGGAAGGTGTCGGCGGGCAGCTCCCCGCACTCGATGCGTGCCAGATTCTTCTCCCATTCGCCCGTCATGGCGACGTCGGCGATGCGCATCGTCTTCACGACCGAATGGAGGGCAAGACCTTTTTCAGTCGGCACAAGCGACTTCTTGCAGCGTTCCATGTAACCGCGCTTGAAGAGCGTTTCGATGATGGCGGCGCGGGTGGCGGGCGTGCCGATGCCGCAGTCCTTCAAAGCCTGACGCAGCGCGTCGTCCTCTATCTCCTTGCCCGCCGTTTCCATAGCAGACAGCAGGGTGGCTTCGGTGTGCAGCGGCTTGGGCTTGGTCTTTCCCTCCGTGATGGAGGCGGCTTTCAGCGGCAGCGTGTCGCCTTCCCGCCAGCCGGGGATAGCGGTTTCCTCCTTGTCTTCCACGCCATAGACGGCACGCCATCCGGCTTGCCTGATGATGCAGCCTTTTGCCACGAACTCCACTCCGGCACATTCCGCCGTGACGGTAGCGGTGTCCTTGACGCATTTCCCGGAGAAAGCCTCGATCATGCGCCCGGCAATCATCTGATAGACGGTATTGTCCTCTTTGGAGAGGAATAGCGGCTTCTCTCCCGTGACGAGCAGGGCGTGGTGGTCCGTCACCTTGCCGCCGTCCACGCTGCGGCGTGCCGGCACTGCCTTAGGATTGACTTTTTCTTTCCATTCGGGCAGGCTGCCGATGAAGGCGAGCAGTCTGGGGATTTCGGCGAACACGTCTTCGGGGATGTAACGGCTGCCGGTTCTCGGATAGGTGACAAGTTTCTTTTCATAGAGCTTCTGCGCGATTTCAAGCGTATGTTCGGCGGTGAAGCCGTGCTTGGCATTCGCTTCCTTCTGGAGCGTGGTCAGGTCGTAGAGAAGTGGAGTTTCCTCCGTCTTCTCCTTGCGCTCGGCTTTCGTGACGGTGGCTGTGCCTGCTTCCTTTACCTTATTATATAGTTCCGTCGCAGGCTCTTTCTCCTTCCATTTTTCGGAAGAGGAGAACTTCACGGTATCGCCGTCGCAGCCGTCGGTTGCGAAATGGAGCTGCCAGAAGGCTTCGGGCGTGAAGCGGCGGTTCTCCCAATAACGTGCGCACACCATCGCCAACGTGGGCGTCTGCACCCGCCCGACGGAATATGTGCCGTGTCCGGCGGCGATGGAGAGTGCCTGCGTGCCGTTGATGCCCACCAGCCAGTCCGATTCGCTCCGTGCTTTGGCGGCAAGGTAGAGGTTGTCGTATTTTTCGCCCGCTTCGAGGTTGCGTAATCCCTCGCGGATAGCCTTGTCGGTGAGCGAGCTTATCCAGAGGCGCACGAAAGGAGTGGTACATCCGATATAATGGTAGAGGTATCGGAAGATAAGCTCACCTTCGCGTCCAGCATCGGTCGCCACGATGATCTGCTCGCTTTCCTTGAAAAGACGGCTGATGATTTTTATCTGCGACACCACGCCGCTGTCGGGTTTGTAGCCCTTGTCCGTCTTTACCTGACGGGGGACGAGCGTGAAGGTATCGGGGATGACGGGCAGGTTGTCGCGGACGAAGCCGCGTATGCCGTAGCCGTCGGGCATGGCAAGTTGGACGAGGTGTCCGAACGCCCATGTCACGGCGTAGCCGCCTCCCTCGAAATATCCTTCCTCTCTCTTTGTAGCTCCGACGATGCGGGCGATCTCACGTGCCACGGATGGCTTTTCAGCAATGATTGTCTTCATGTTTTCTTGGATTGATGTTTATAAATGTTACTTTGGATTCAGTGGCGAACACGGGATTACATTCTCATGCCCTTGTTTCTCTTTTTGCCGTTCTCCTGCTGCTGTTGCTGCGCGGTGTCCTTTGGGGCGGTCTGTCCCTTCTGCAACGGCTCTTTCAGGTTCTTGGTCGCCTCGTTGGTCTTGCCCTCGCTGTTCACCGCCACCTGCGTGCGGCTCTCGTTGGAGGGTGCGACCTTCTGCGCGTTGTCGGGGTCGGTGTCATAGCGGTACGGGCGTCCCTTCTCCGGGTTGAACCTGATGTACATCGTGGCGTGGAAACCCTGCTTGTCGGTCACGTTCTCCAGTTTCACGGCTTTGCCCGCCACGTAGTCGGCTTTCTGCTGCTCGGTGAACTCCACGCCGCTCCATTTGCTGATGGGGCGGATGCTGCCGTCGGCGTTCGTCCACGAGTTGCGGCGTTGCCCGTTCTGTATGGCTGCGGCATTCTCCGCGTCCTGTGCCTGTCCCTGTGTGGGATTGTTCTTGGCTTCCTGTGCCTGTGCGGCACGGGGCGACCTGCCGGTCCCCGGCACGAACTCCACGCCGCGCTGCTCCACGTTCACCTGAAGGGTGGTGACGAACTTCCTGCCGTCCTTGCGTTCGATAAGCTTGTCGCGCACGGGCAGCCCGGCGCGGAGCATGTCCTGTTCCTGCTTGGTGATTTCCGTCTTGCCGATGCGCTCCGGTATGCGCACCTTGTTTGCCGGGACATCCGTGATTTCGTTCGTCTTGCGGTCGATGCTGACGAACGAGGGGATGATCTCGCCCGTTTCCCTGTCCACGAGGTCCACGACCCTGCCGAGGTTTCCCGTTTCGCGCAGGTTCTTCCGGTCGTCGTCCGAAAACTTGTGTTCCTTGTACTCGTCGAGTTTCTGCTCCTTGCGGATGAAGTGCGGCACGAGGCTGACATTGCCCTCGCCGTCCTTCTTGAAGGAGAGGCGGGCATCCAGCTCGAAAGCCTCGCCGCCGAAACTGGGCGACACTTTCACCAAATCGGACTTGCCGTAGTTGAGCATCTTGGTCAGGTCGCCGGACTTCTCAAGGTCGTCACGTTTCACGCCCCATTTCTCTTCCAGCTCCTGCCAGTTGATCTTGCTCTCGTCGATGGGCTGGTAGCCCCGGTTGCCCTGCGTCTGCTGCGGGCTTTCCTGATTCTGTTCATTCTTCTGTTCCATCTCTTCCTGTTTTTTAGGTTCTTCCTGTTTCTGTTCCGTTTGTTCCGGCTTTTCAGCCGCCTGTTCCTCCTGCACCTTCCGTTCGTAATCCGAGGTGTCCACCTTGTGGGAGGCGAGCATCTCCTTGTTGGCGTCGGGGTCTTTGAGCAGCTCCTTCATCACCTCCAGCAGCTTGTCGGCTTGGTCTGCCGCGATACGGTAGAAACCGAAGCGGCTGGGTTCCTTGCACTGCCGGAAGAAGTTCTTGAAGAAGTTGTCCAGCACGTCGCCGTGGCGGTCGAATTGAAGGAAACTCCGCGCGTTCTCCGCTTTCGCGGGGGTGCGCTTGGGGGAGCCGTCGGCGTTCAGCCCGGCTACCACGCTGATCTCGCCCGTCTTCTCGTCGCGGACTATCAGCACGTCCTTTTCGTCTTTTTTCTTTGCCATCTGAAAAATGTTTAATGGTGAAACATTGATTATCTGATGCGGGCCTTGTAAGCCTCGACCCGGTCCTTGTTGATTTCGTCAAGATGCTCCGAGAGGAATTTTTCCACGTCTGACTCCTTGTAGTAGGATTTCTGACGGAGCATCAGGTAGGGCAGGATACCGATGCTGCGGTAGCGTTGCAATGAACGTTTGCTGACTTGAAGCATCAGGCAGAGGTCTTGGTTGTCATAAAGACGCTCTCCGTTCAGCAGCTTTGTCGCTTCCGGGGCGTTCGCCGGTTGTTCCGCCCGCTGCTTGTTCCGGAGGTCTTTAAGCATTTGCTCCTGCCTGTCAAGCCGCTCCATGATGCAGCCGAACAGTCTTTCTATATTTTTTGTGTCCATATACCTCAATCCTCCTTCGCTTTAGGTCTTTTCCGGTCGGGTATCCATTTTCCTTGTGCGGATAAGGTATTGCTTGTGCAGGGCGTCAGGCTTTGCCGCCGTACCGTCAATCATATACATTTCCAATGCACGCTCTATATCGGACAGGCGGTAACGGCAATTCCTGCCTATTTTGGAGAATGGTATGCAGCCGCTGTCACGGTAGCGTTGCAGGGTGCGCGGGCTTACTCCGAGAATGTCCATCGCTTCCCGGTTGGAAATCCACCGTTCCGTATCAACGGAGAGCCCCTTGTTTTCACTCTTGCGGATATGCTCCGCTATCTCTTCTATACGTCCGACCAGCTTGTCGAAATCGGATTTTTCAATCATTATCATGTCCATAACTGTTGCTGTTTTAATCGTTTATGCCGCAAATTTACAGGGACGGGAAGAGGCGGGCTTATGACTCATATATGACTCATAGAAGATTTTTTTGAGTTTGTCACCGCTTGGCATACGTCGCTGTTCCAAATGCTGCCACTTCCGCTGGAAATGGACGGAGCAAGACCTTTGGAAGCTAATTTTACGGCGGACAATTCTAAGACAAGGTATATTATGGAAATCGTAATCATTGAAAGAGAGGCTTTCGAGACGTTTATGGCGGAGGTCTCGGCACTTACGGAAAAGGTGGACCGGCTTTGCGCGCGGGGAACGGAACGGCGGTTGAAAAAATGGATGGACGGCGAGGACGTCTGCCGCCTGCTGCGCCTTAGCCCGAAAACATTGCAAAGTATGCGTGACAGGGGCATTGTCGCCTGTTCGCAAGTAGGCAGGAAGTTCTATTACAGGTCGGAAGACGTGGAACGGTTTGTTTCGGAAAAATGGGAGGGGGCATCATGAAACAGGAGGTTCTTACATTGGAGCAGGGCTTGTTGGCTGACGCGTTTGTGTCCCTGAAGGAGAGCCACAGGAAAATCAACCGTTTCACACAGAAGTACAACCCGTTGCTGGACGGCGACCGTTTCCTGACAGACAAAGAGGTGGCGGAACTGTTGAAAGTCAGCCGCCGCACCTTGCAGAAGATGCGTGATGAAAGGACACTTCCGTTCATAATCCTCGGCGGGAAGGCTCTGTACCGGGAATATGACATACAAGCGCTTCTGGAGAGGAACTACCGCAAGGCGGAGGATTGATATACGGAACGGCAACAAAAAGGCATACGGGCAATTCCATCGTGAGGATTGCCCGTATGCCTTTTATTGTGCCTTGCCTGTCCGGCATTCAACAGGAGCAGCCTTTGCCAAGCAGAAAGAACACCGTCCTGCGTTCCCGTTCGTTTCCGGACAGCGCTTTACTTTTCAGCCACTCCCGGAAGGAGTGGGCATAGAACGTGTTCAGTCTGTATGACACGGGGATGATGATGTCAATGCTGAAGATGTCCGCCGAACAGCCGTTCTCCGTGCGGATGTATTTGCAAACCTCATAGTCCGCCAATACACCTGACTTCCGTACCGCCCTTATCTCTTTCTGTATGGCTGTGACGGACACATTGAACAGTTCGGACATTTCCCACGCGGTCATCCATATCTCTTTTTCGGGATTGCCCGCGATGCGGATGTTCCCGTCCTCGTCAGTCTTGATTATTCTTCTCATGGCAGTGTGGCTTATATGGTCTGGCAAATGAACTGTTCCATTGATTCTATCTGCTTGGCAAGGCGTTCCATGTCGTTGCTCACCTTTTCCGCCGTAATCTTGGCGTATATCTGCGTGCTGCGGATACTGGTATGTCCCATCATTCTGGACAGGGTTTCTATAGGCACGCCGTTGGAGAGGCAGATGGTCGTCGCATAGCTGTGGCGGCTCTGATGCCAGGTGATGTTTTTATTGATGCCGCACAGTTTCGCCACCGCCTTGATGCCGTTCTTGCAGTTCGCATAGCAGGGAACGGGCAACAGTTTCCCGTCCCCGGTCATGCCGCTGTACTTCCGGATGATGTGGCCCGGCACTTCCAGCAGGCGGATGTTGGATTCCACGCCTGTCTTCTGCCGTTTGGTCTTGATCCACAAATGACCGTCAAAGGAGGTTTGCAGGTTCTCTTCCGTAAGGTTATACATGTCCGTCCAGCTCAGCCCCGTGAAGGTGCAAAAGATGAACAGGTCGCGTATCAGTTCGTATTTTTTCTTTTTGAACGTCCCGTTTATCAACAGGCTTATTTCCTCCTTTGTCAGAAAGCCGCGTTTCGTTTCCTCTTTGGTGATGTGGTAGGCGTAGAACGGGTCGCGTGGAAGCCAGCCGTTGTTGATGGCTGTATAGATGATGCTGCGAAACGGCATCATGTATGACCAGACGGTGTTGGTGCAATGGTTCTTCTCCGTGCGGAGGAACAGCTCGAAATCCGTGATGAATGCCGGGGTAAGCTCGCGCAAGGCGATGTCGCTCATCTTGTAGCGTTGTCTGATGAACTCCGACAGATGGTTATAGACGGTGCGGTATTTCAGGTAGCTGCGCTCGCTTTTCATTTTTCCTACCATCTTGGCGTAGTCCTCATTATGTTGCTTGAACACGGCAAGCAGGGTTTTGTGGTTCTGCCCCAGTCCCAGATAGGCGTTGCGTACTTTCTCTGCCGTGACATAGCTGTCCGCGTCGCATACTTCCTGATATGCACGGTTTATGCCTACACGTATCTTGTCAAGCATACGGTTACCTTCCTGCGCCACGAGGCTGCGACCGGACAGACGCCCGGTTTCCACGTTCCAAATGCTTTCCTCCACGTCCAGTTTGCTGCTGAACTGTGATACCTTTCCGTTCACCGTGATACGGCACATCACGGGAATCAATCCGTTCTTCTTCGGCGCGTTGCGCTTGAGATAGAACAATACTTTGAATGTGCTTCTGCTCATACTCTACTTTTTGTTTGCAAAATTAAACCATGTAGAGCTGGAAGACGGTAGGCAAATCACAGCATATCGACGCATTCACACCTGCATCTCATTTTTTTGAGCAGGCCCCGCTGACATTTCCAAAAGAATCCTTAAATTGGCATCCAATGGCGTATGGATCAGCGGATATGCCAGTGTCCTCAGCAAGCCGTTCTTTTGTGAAAAAGAGTAACGGGATAGTAACGTAACTCTTGCTTCAAACGGCTTTTTTGCGGCATTCAGTGGCTTTGGCAAAGTCCTCGTCGGAATCGCTAAAACGCTTTATCTCAACGTTCATTCACCATTTTTCTCCTATTCTCGTTTTTTTGTAGTATCTTTGCCATAAATCTACATTGTTTAGATGCAAAGATACTTTTTCTTTGCATCCGAAGAAAGAAAAACGGCATACATTTAAGTGTTTCTCCTTTCTGAACTGTATTATATATAAACAGACGATTATACTATGAAAGTAAAACATTTAGTTGGAGCTTTTCTGTGTGTGCTGGGATGCTATGCCTGTAGTAGCCCGAAAACAGAGGTCCAGTCACCGGACGGACATATCAAGATGACATTGACGGTAGACGAAAACGGCAAACCGTTTTATAATGTGTCGGTGGATGACTCCCTCTTGATAGAAAATTCAGCCATGGGCTTTACGGCGGCTAACGGCATCATTCTGTCAGAAGGTTTTCAGGTGAAGAACACGACTTTCAGCAGTGAAGACGAAACTTGGACACAGCCGTGGGGAGAAAACAAAAAGAACCGGAATCATTATAACGAAATGGCAGTCAGCCTGACAAATGAAGATCAGGTACAACTGACACTCCGTTTCCGTGTATTTGATGATGGAATCGGTTTCCGCTATGAATACACGGTGCCGACTGTAGATTCTTTATTGATTACCGACGAACTGACTACTTTCCGTTTCCATCGTGACGGAACTTCGTGGTCGATTCCCGCCAGTGCCGAAACATATGAACTACTCTATCAACAACAACCGATTTCCGAAGTGGAAACGGCTAATACACCTTTCACATTCAAGACTGCGGATGGAGTTTACGGAAGTATACACGAAGCCGCTTTGTATGATTTTCCGGAAATGACTCTGAAGCAAATCGGCCATTATACATTGAAAGCGGAACTTGCCCCGTGGCCTGACGGCATTAAGGCGCGTAAGGGAAATCACTTCACGACCTCATGGCGCACCATACAGATCGCACCGGAAGCTGTCGGTTTGATCAACTCTTCACTCATTCTGAATCTGAATGATCCTTGCGTACTGGAAACTACGGACTGGATTCGTCCGCTGAAATATGTAGGAGTGTGGTGGGGGATGCACCTCGGCGTAGAGACCTGGAAGATGGACGAACGTCACGGAGCTACTACTGCCAATGCAAAGAAATACATAGATTTTGCCGCGGCCAATCATATCGAAGCTGTCCTGTTCGAAGGTTGGAACGAAGGTTGGGAGAGTTGGGGCGGTATGCAGAGCTTTGATTTCACCAAGCCATATGCGGATTTCGATATTGATGAAATCGTACGTTATGCCAAAGAGAAAGGTGTTGAAATCATGGGACATCATGAGACCGGAGGGAATATTCCTAACTATGAACGTCAGATGGATCATGCCATGCAATGGTATACCGATCATGGTATCCACCTCCTGAAGACGGGATATGCAGGCGCATTTCCGGATGGGTATCTGCATCATAGCCAATACGGTGTCAATCACTATCAACGGGTAGTGGAAACTGCCGCCCGTCATCAAATGACTCTGGATGCACACGAACCGATCAAAGATACCGGTATCCGTCGTACATGGCCGAATATGATGACACGCGAGGGGGCAAGAGGCATGGAATGGAATGCGTGGAGTGAAGGCAATCCTCCTTCTCATCACGTGATGTTACCGTTCACCCGCCTGCTGTCCGGTCCGATGGATTATACGCCGGGAACTTTTGATATTCTGTTCTTGAAAACGAAGGATTCTCCGCGCCGACAGAAGTGGAACGATCAGGATAAAGGCAATAGCCGTGTGAATACAACGCTGGCTAAACAACTGGCTAATTGGGTAATCCTGTATTCTCCTTTGCAGATGGCTTCGGATATGATCGAGCATTATGAAGGACATCCGGCATTCCAGTTCTTCCGTGATTTTGATCCGGATTGTGATGAATCGAAAGCACTGGCAGGTGAACCGGGAGAGTTCATTGCAGTGGTACGTAAAGCAAAAGGCAATTATTTCCTGGGAGCAGCTACTAATGAAAGCCCCCGTACTTTAGAAGTAAAATTGGACTTCCTGGAACCAGGCAAGCAGTATAAGGCTGTCATCTATGCGGATGGCGAAAAGGCTGACTGGAAAACGAATCCTACCGATTATAAGATTACGGAACAGATTGTAACATCTGAAAATACGTTGAGTATACGGATGGCTCCCGGAGGCGGGCAGGCTGTTTCGTTTATAAAAAGTAATAGGTAGTAAGTAATAGGTAATAAGTAATAGGTGAGGGTAATAAGTGAGGTTGTTAAAGTAGAGAGATTGTCGGAGGATAACAAGATAAAATTAAGTTGGTTAGGTTAGACTGAAAAAACGGTGGACAGAGTTTTGATACCTGTTCACCGTTTTTGTTTTTATTGAGTATGGTTTTGAAAGGATGTGTTATCCTTTTGCTTCCTGATACATAAAGCGTTTGATTGATTTCTTCGCAGTCTTTTCAAATTCCTCGAAATGGATTTTGACTTTGCTTATCTGAGAATAATTGGGAAGCTGCTGATTCAGTTCAACACGATTGGCTTCCATAACTTTTATGATATCGGCCTGTTGCAAGCCATGGGCAAAAGCATCGTCAAAGTCCGGATAAATCAGTGCGACCAACTTGTCGTGCTGCAAAACGATCAGTGACTCGGCAACATAAGGCATATTATTCAGTTTGCTTTCTATCTCTTCCGGATAGATATTCTGTCCGCTGGAAGTCAGAAGCAGATTCTTGCTACGACCGCGAACTGTCACATATCCTTCGTCGTCGATTGTCCCTAAATCACCCGTGTGAAGCCATCCGTTGGCATCAATAATTTGTGCCGTCGCTTCCGGATTTTTATAATATCCCAGCATCATATTCATTCCCCTGCATACGATTTCTCCGGCATGTGTTTTAGGGTCGGGCGAGTCGATGCGGACTTCCATTCGGGTGGTTGCCTTGCCGCAGGAAGCCAGTTTCAGTGTTTCCCAACGGCTGGAGCAAATAATCGGGCCACATTCGGTCATACCGTAAGCGATGGTGTAGGGAAAGCCTATCTTTTTGAGGAACGCTTCTACTTCGGCATTGAAAGGAGCACCACCGATAATGATTTCATCGAAGTTCCCACCGAAGATTTCCATAGCAGCCTGCCGCGCCAACGATTTGATTTTATCGTTTACAATGGGCACTTTAAGCAATAGTTTACCGATTTTGCTGTCCACTCTCGGAAGAATATCTTTTTTGATAATTTTCTCTACGATCAAAGGTACACAGGAGATCACTCTTGGCTTTATTTCTGCAAAAGACTGCGCAATAATCTTCGGAGACGGCATACGTGTCAGGAAGTAAATGTGCGCTCCGGCAGAGAAACCATATAAGAAATCGTATACCATGCCGAATACATGACCCATCGGAAGCATGGAAACGATGTGATCGCCCGCTTTCACGGGAAGCATCTCGAAACAGTATGCCACGTTCGACCAAATACTGCGGTAGGGGAGCATGACTCCTTTGGAATATCCGGTAGTGCCGGAGGTATAATTGATGATAGCCAGTTCTTCCGGACGGTCCTTCCGGTAACAGATATGTTCGGGGCGGAAATTCTTCGGATAACGCTGACCGTAAATAGCGTTCCGGTGTTCGAAGGCGTAAGTCAGTTTCTCGTTGCGCGATACCAATGCAGTGAAATCGGTGAGTGAAGCGATACCTTCCAGTAGCGGCATTGCGTCTTCATTCAGATTTTCCCATGCCTGATCGCCGACAAAAAGTAATTTGGCTTCGGAGTGATTGACGATATTATGAATATTATCCGCTTTGAACTCATGCAGAATAGGAACGATGACGGCTCCGTAAGTGATAGTGGCTAAGAAGGTGACTCCCCAATGGGCACTGTTCCGGCCGCAGACTGCTATTTTATCTCCTGGCTGGATACCGGCACTTTCCAATACAATGTGAAACTTGGCTATCTTGCGCGCTACATCCTTATATTGAAGCGTGATTCCTTTGTAGTCTGTCAATGCATCTTTATCCCAGTTTTTAATGATGCTCTGTTCAATATAATCAATGAACTGATGTTCTTGTTCCATTCGATTTTTGCACATTTGATTTAAAATTGCGCAAAAATAACATTTCATTAACGGAAACCGAAGTTTACAATTAAGTTTTACGGTTAATTAACGGGGGAGGAAAAGCTGACTAAAAAGTCGGTAGTACCTTAAATGGGGCTGACTAAAAAGTCGGTAGTATCTTAACTCTCCTCCTTCGGGAAGGAGGAGTCCCCGTAGGGGGAGGTGGTAGGTGAACACATAACTCTGTTGTTTACAATAGAATAGGAATAAACCTTATTTTACCTACCACCCCGGCTTTCAGCCACCTCTCCTTTCCGAAAGGAGGGGAATTGGAGATACTATTGACTTTTTAGTCAGTCCCTATAAACATCAGGATTCGCTGTTGGCTTCCTCGTCCTCTTTGGGCTTTTCGGAGATGAGCAGCAATTTATCGTTCACATGCAGTTTCAGCGTTCCGTTCGGTATCAGGAACTCATCCCCACGTTTCACAATCATTACCAGCGTGCCTTTGGGGAGATTCATATCTTTCAGCGTATCTGCCTCTTCCAGCATTTCCTGTGTGATAGTCATATCTTTGAGGTCTGTATCAATCTCTTCCGGAAGTTCCACTCCGAAATCATTCCCCGTCTTTTCCAGCGGTTTGGACAGATGTAACAGGCGGGCAACGAAAGAAACCGTTGTTCCCTGCACTACCAGTGAAACGATTGTGATGAAGAATACGACATTAAAGATAATATTCGATCCTTCGACTCCTGCAACCACCGGATAAGTGGCGAAGATAATGGGAACTGCTCCACGCAATCCTACCCAGGAGACGAACAGCCGCGATTTCATTGTAATCTTCCGGAACGGAAGCAAACAGAGGAATACACTCAACGGGCGACCGATCACAATCATGAAGACACCGATCAATAGTGCTACTGCTGCAACTTCCAGCATTTCATGAGGATTAACGAGAAGTCCGAGGCAGAGGAACATGATGATCTGGAACAACCAGGTAAGTCCGTCCATGAACGTATAAATGTCTTTGCGGTGCATGATCTTGTTGTTTCCTACCATAATACCTGCGATATATACGGCAAGGTAACCATTTCCTTTCAGTAAATCAGTGATAGAGAAGGTGAAGAAAACAAACGCCAGCAACAAGATAGGATACAACGCCTGATTGTCGATGTTGAGCTTGTTCAGCATACGGATAGCCAGTTTTCCGAGCACGTATCCGGCAGCCGCGCCGACTATAAACTGAATGATGAAAGAAGCGGCGATAGCCCCGACTCCCATACCTGCCGATTGGATAAACTGTATCAGGACAATGGTGAGCATGTATGCCATCGGGTCGTTACTTCCACTTTCCAGCTCCAGCATGGGGCGGAGGTTGTGTTTCAGATTCATCTTCTGCGAACGCAGGATGGCGAACACCGAAGCCGAGTCCGTAGAGGACATGGTAGATGCCAGTAGCAATGACGTGGTGATAGGCAGATAGATATTCGTCCAGCTCATTCCGGACAGCCACCAGATAAATAATCCGGTGAAAAGAGCGGTTAGTAGAACTCCGACGGTAGAAAGCACGATACCTGGACCTAAAATGGGTTTGATTTCTCTGAATTTCGTATCCATACCTCCCGAAAACAGGATGATGCTTAAAGCAACCATACCGATGAATTGCGCATCTTTTGCGTCATGAAACTGGAGTCCGAGTCCGTCACTTCCGAACAACATTCCTACTACGAGGAACAGTAATAAGGTGGGCACTCCGAAGCGATATCCTGTTTTTCCGACAACGATGCTTACGAAAAGTAAGATAGAACCAATTAGTAGGGTGTTTTCTGCTGTAAATATCATAGGCAATATATTATTAAGTTATTAAATGTGTCGTATTAGGTCTCACCGTGCGAAGTTACACATTATTTAAAACAAATAAAGACTCTTTTTGGATGTATTTTTGTGAAAAAAGGTAGTTAAATTGTCTAAAAAGATTAATTTTGCACTCAATTAATCTACATCATACTTATGGATTCAAACAATCTTACTCCTTTACGGAAAGGAGTGGTAGGAGTACAATTCTTGTTTGTAGCTTTCGGAGCTACGGTGCTCGTGCCGCTTTTAGTGGGGCTTGACCCTTCCACCGCCTTGTTCACAGCCGGCATTGGTACACTCATTTTTCATGCGGTTACCCGAGGGAAAGTGCCTATCTTTTTAGGAAGTAGTTTTGCGTTTATTGCCCCGATAATAAAAGCGACAGAACTTTACGGATTAGCGGGCACTCTGTCCGGAATGGTGGGCGTCGCATTGGTTTATTTTGTAATGAGCGCGTTGGTCAAATGGCAAGGGGTGAGGGTGATTGAACGTCTGTTTCCTCCGGTGGTTATTGGCCCGGTTATTATTCTGATCGGTTTGTCACTCGCGGGGACAGGAGTAAATATGGCGAAGGAGAACTGGGTGCTGGCCTTGTTGTCGCTGGTTACGGCAGTCGTTGTCTCGATGAAAGCGAAAGGACTTTTGAAGTTGATTCCTATCTTTTGCGGTATCATTGTCGGTTATCTGGCGGCATGGCTTTTCTATGATCTGGATTTGTCCGGTGTGAGGGATGCGGCATGGATCGGGCTGCCGCAGTTCGTGTTTCCCAAGTTCTCATGGGAGCCGATACTGTTTATGATTCCGGTAGCTATTGCTCCGGTGATAGAGCATATCGGAGATGTATACGTAGTCAATACAGTTACAGGAAAAGACTTCGTGAAAGATCCCGGTCTGCATCGTACGTTGTTGGGCGATGGGCTGGCTTGCTGCTTTGCCGGATTGGTCGGCGGTCCTCCGGTGACGACTTATTCGGAGGTGACGGGTGCGATGTCATTAACGAAAATCACCAATCCGCAAGTCATCCGGATTGCTGCCATATCCGCTATCTTATTCTCCGTTGTCGGTAAAATCAGTGCGTTGTTGAAATCCATTCCGAGTGCGGTATTGGGGGGAATTATGCTTTTGCTGTTCGGAACCATCGCTTGTGCCGGAATAGGTAATCTGGTGAATAACTGTATTGATCTGAGCCGTACAAGAAACATCATCATTGTCTCTCTGACATTGACTGTCGGCATTGGCGGAGCTGTTCTCACGTGGGGAGACTTTTCATTATCCGGCATCGGACTGGCCGCTTTGGTCGGAGTACTTCTTAATTTGATATTACCGAAGGACGATTGACTCTGTTCTTGAAATGGTCAGGACTGTGTCAAGGTTAATAGTAACTAAACTAGGACCGACTTTTAATCAGCCCCAGTTTAGTTACTATTAACACCCCTCCTTTTTATATTTAATAGTTAAGGCTTAGCATGTATATACGTCTTGTGTTTATGACAAGAACTTCATAATATCTTCGTCTGCGGTACTGATGCCACCGATTCCGAATTGTTCGATCAATACGTTTTTTACGTTTGGTGAAAGGAAGGCCGGAAGAGTAGGTCCCAGATGAATATTCTTCACTCCCAGTGCCAGCAATGCCAGCAATACGATCACCGCTTTCTGTTCGTACCATGCGATGTTATATACGATAGGAAGTTTGTTGACGTCGTCCAATCCGAATACTTCTTTCAGTTTCAGTGCGATGACAGCCAGTGAGTAACTGTCGTTACATTGCCCTGCATCCAATACGCGGGGAATGCCGTTAATGTCCCCTAAAGCCAGTTTGTTGTATCTGTATTTAGCGCAACCGGCAGTCAGTATGACTGTATCTTTCGGAAGTTTCTCGGCAAATTCGGTATAATATTCACGACTTTTCATACGTCCGTCACATCCTGCCATAACGAAGAACTTGCGGATCGCTCCGCTTTTCACGGCTTCTACTACCTTATCCGCCAAAGCCACTACCTGTGCATGGGCAAAACCTCCGATCAACGTTCCGCTTTCGATGGCCGTCGGCGGTTGACATTGCTTGGCATGTGCAATCAGTGCGGAGAAATCTTTCGGTTTTCCGTCTTTGCGTTCGGGGATGTAGTGTGCTCCCTCCAGTCCGCAGGCTCCGGTGATGTAGATACGGTCTTTGTAAGAAGCGTTGGCACGCGGAGGAACGATGCAGTTACTGGTAAACAGGATCGGTCCGTTGAAACTTTCAAACTCTTCTTTCTGTTTCCACCAGGCATTTCCGTAGTTTCCTGCCAGATGCTTGTATTTTTTCAGTTGGGGGTAATAATGTGCGGGGAGCATTTCACTGTGAGTGTAAATGTCTATACCTGTTCCTTCGGTCTGTTCCAGCAATTCTTCGAGGTCTTTCAGATCATGGCCGCTGATAAGGATACCGGGATTATTGCGGACACCTAGATTCACTTCCGATATTTCCGGATTTCCGTAGCTGTTTGTATTGGCGGCATCCAGTTGTGCCATGGCGGAAACTCCGTGCTTGCCTGTTGCCAAAGTAAGCTGAACCAATTCTTCCATCGTAATATCATTGCGGGTGAGCTCGGCCAGTGCACTTTGCATAAAGGCGAAGATTTCCGGCGACTGGTATCCAAGGTTATGCGCATGCTCAACGTAAGCCGCCATACCTTTCAGTCCGTAGTGTACCAGTTCTTTCAGCGAACGGATATCTTCGTCGGGTGTGCGAAGTACTCCTACTGTCCTGGCTTTCTCTTCAAACTCATCTTCATTCCCATCCCAAAGACATTCGTCGGGAGCATTTGCAATGGTTACTTTGCTGGCGAGTTCGTTTTTCAGTTGTAGTCCTTCTTTTATTTTTCTGATGATGGCCGCTTTGTCAAAATTGGCGTTAGTGATGGTGACGAACAGGGCATCGTAGATAAATTTGTCTGCTTCTTCGGAAGGATGTCCTTCCCGGCGCAGATGTTCGTTGTACACGGCGATTCCTCGTACTACAAAGAGCAGCAGGTCTTGCAGGTTAGCCACTTCGGATGTTTTTCCGCATACTCCTTTTAAGGTACAGCCTGTACCCATTGCGGTCTCTTGACATTGATAACAGAACATACTCATAACTTTTACGTTTTAATTAGTCTTATTTGATTATGAACGCAAAAGTAGGGGGAAAGTTTGAGGTAAGTTTGTAACCAATGTTACATTGGGCGAAAAAAAAAATCGGATGCTATGAGCTAAATAAAATTAGCTATAATCATATTCCGATTAGCTATAATGAAAACAAGATTAGCTATAATGAAACCGGAGTGAACTCTTGGTCATTGAATCAGCCGGATCAGCCATTCTTTCTGTAAGATAGTAATCTGTTTCCGGTCGGCTATGATCATACCGTCTTCCTGCATGTGCGACAGTTCACGTGCCAGAGAAGGACGGGAGACACCGAAGTAATCGCTCAGTTCCTGTTGCGAGCGGTCGAGGGTGATCTGTAGCTGTTGCTGCTGTTTGTATAACCGTAGCAGATAAGATGCTATCTTTTGCCGGATAGTCTTGAAGGACATAAAGAAAAGCTTATCCGATAGGGTACGGGCATAATTGGCGGATAGATTCATATAATTCTCCAGAAACTGCTCGTTCCTACGAAAAAGCTCCAGTACGCTGGCTTTGGGGATTTCGATTACTTCCGTCGGTTCGTTGGCGGTCACTTCTACCGGAAAGCGATTCTCTTCTCCGAAAAGGAAAAGAGGGGCAAGGGCCCTTGGTGCGGCAATGTCTTCTACTTTGATGAGTCTTCCGGAATAGTCAATCATTTCACCACGGACACTTCCTTTGGTCAGTATCACGAGACGGTTGCACACATCTCCCTGTCGTGCCAGTATTTCTCCTTTTCTATAAGAACGGGTGTGGAAACTGATCTCTTCCAGATTGGCGGATAACTTCTCCGGAGTAATCCCCCGGAATAATGGGTTATTGGTGAGTGCAGGTGTCATAGGCTGGTCTGTTATTTGAATTTTAATATGAATTTCGTTTCCTTGTTGTCCGGTAACAGCGTGAGGCTTCCACCCGAAAGCCGCATGATCTGACGCGAAATACTTAGTCCGATTCCGCTGCCTCCTTCTTTGGTAGTGAAGAAAGGGATAAAAATGTGCTCCACTATTTCCGGTGGAATGACGGGACCGTTATTCTTAATCTCAATCAGCACTTCTTCCGTTTCGTTGCAATAAACCTGAATGTCGATTTGTCCGTCCGGCTGATCACCGATTGCCTGAATCGCATTTTTCAGAAGATTAATGACTACTTGCGAAATCAGATTTTCATCTGCATGCAGGATCAGGTCGGCAGGATCGATCTTTGTATGGAACGTGATGTGGTCACAAGGATTCTGATGGCGGGCAAGTTCCACCATTCGTTCGATGAATGCTTTCAAGTAAAACAATGAAGGTTCCGGAGTCGGTATCCGTGTGAATTTGCGGTAGGATTCTACGAAAGCAAGCAGCCCTTTTCCCGTGGCACTGATGGTTTGCAGTCCGTGGCTGATCTCTTCGTCTTTGTCCTCCACCATCGAGAGAAGCGTATCGCTGAGCGAAGTGATGGGAGTCACGGAGTTCATGATCTCATGAGTCAGTACTCGGGTCAGGCGAATCCATGAATCTATCTCCTTTTCGTCCAGCTCAATATTAATATCATTCAGTGCAAGGATGCGCAGATGTTCTTTGTGTACATTGATTTCTGACACGCGAATAGACAGATTGACCGTTCCCCGTTCATTGTGAAACACCACTTGCAGCTTATCTCCGGAACAACAACTTTCTATCTTCTCCATCAGTGTAGCATCTACTTTACTCAACTGGCGGACATGGGTAAATACATTCAGTCCCAAAAGCCGGAGTGCTTCTTTATTTTTCTGATAGACCGCTCCGTTATCATTGAGCACCAGCAGTCCCGTGCTGACAAAGTCAAGAATCAGTTCGTAGTACTTTTCCTGTTGGGCAGTCTCCGCTTTTACATTATATAAAATGTGGCCCACCCGATTGAGTGCCCGATTGATCTGTTTACTCTCGGGAGTACCGGACTCTTCGGGGAAACGGAAGGCACTGTCATTATTCTCCAACGCATCGATCATGAAGAGCACCTGCTTGATGTGCAGGCGATAAAGCCGGACTTGCCAGATGATACTTAAGATCAGCAGACAGGCACTGACGCTGAACCAGACATAAGACTGATGCACGCCCAAACAGATAGTCGCCAGACAGCAAATGACCGTCAGTGATACCCTGAACCAATATTGGTTGGCTACTTGTTGTAGAATCCGGTTCATAATCCGAATTTTTTCATCTTGTTATAGAGAGTCTGTCGGGTAATTCCCAGTTGCGCAGCTACTGCCGAAAGATTTCCTGCACAGGCATCCAGCGCTTTCCGTATCATTTGTACTTCCATCTCTTCCAAGGTGGAAATATTCTTCTCGGAAGTTTCTGTCTTTCGGGAGGATAACTGGAACAATTCCGCAGGGATTTGCACCCCGTCGTTAATGATGACCACCTTTTCGATTGCGTGCTCCAATTCGCGGATATTGCCGTACCAGGGATGCGCGGTAAGCTTTTCCTTCGCTGCCGGACTGAATTTCATCGGTTCCTTATCATATTGCTTGCAGAAGCGGATGATAAATCTTTCGGCAAGAGGGACAATATCTTCTTTCCGTTCCCTCAAAGGAGGGATTTCTATATGAATGGTGTTGATACGGTAGAGTAAGTCTTCCCGAAACTCTTCCCGGTCTGCCATTTCCTGCAAATTCCGGTTGGTGGCGCATATCAGACGGATGTCAATAGGAATCGGAGTGTTACTTCCCACTCGCACGATACTTCTTCGTTGGATAGCCGTCAATAGTTTGGCTTGCAGGTGATAGGGGAGGTTTCCTATTTCATCCAGAAACAATGTGCTGTGATCGGCAGCCTCAAATTTTCCTGTCCGGTCGGTATGCGCATCGGTAAAAGAACCTTTCACATGCCCGAAGAGTTCGCTTTCAAATAAAGATTCGGTGATTGCTCCCATGTCCACAGCAATCATTTCCTGTTGCCTGCGGTTGGAAAGAGCGTGAATTTCACGGGCAAGCATTTCTTTTCCTGTTCCGTTTTCACCGGTAATCAGGATATTGGCGTCTGTGGAGGCTACCTTTTCGATCAGCATTCGGAGTTGTTGCATAGACTTGCTTTCTCCCCAATAGAGTGCCGGAGTGTTGACCGGTTCCTTTTTGTTTCCCGTCTTTCGTTCTTGCTGTGCGGATGAGACGGCAGCCTGTAGTGTTTCTACCAGTTTCTGATTGTTCCAGGGCTTGACGATAAAGTCCGATGCACCTTCTTTGATTCCCCGGATGGCGAGATCGATATCCGCATAAGCAGTAAAAAGTACGACAGGAAGCTCCCGTCGTACTTTCTTTATTTCGTGCAGCCAGAACAATCCTTCATTGCCGGTATTGATGCCCGAAGTGAAATTCATATCTAATAGTACCACTTCCGGCGTTTCCTCCCGTATCGCAGTGGCCAGTGTGACCGGTGACGACAGCGTGATGACTTTCGAAAAGTAGTTTTTTAAAAGGATTTGTACCGCAGTCAGCACCCCTTTATTATCGTCTACAATGATGATTGTTCCTGATTTACTCATGTTCGAATTGGTTTGTACGCTACAAACTTACGAAAAAGTAATTCATAATTCAAAATTCGGATTTGAATTTATAGCCATTGGAACTTTAATCCGAATGATAAACTCAGATAATCACGGGGACGGAGGTAACTATTCGTTACGCCACTGATCAGATAAAGATCGCATGTACTTATCTCGTAGAAGAAAGTCACGGACTTTGCCAGAAATCTGCGGTTAGGGTCAATATCATAGGTCAACCGTTGTCCCATGAAAACATGAATACGCACTTTGCTTGAAAAACCATAGTATCCTTTCGGATAACGTTCCGGTTCGCTGACCCAGAACTGATTGCCGAATACGGTATTCAGATACAGTCCGCAGGAAAGCGGTTCGGTAGAGAATCCTTTCCCCAGGTTGATGCTCCAGGGCATATAGTTCTGTTTCAGTGTCATGGTCACTTTTGCCTTCTTGGACGAATACTTCGGGATAAATCCGAGCAACAGGTCAGTTTCCCACTGGTTTCGTTTTCCGTAATCCCATCCGGTACCGAAGGAGAGTAATCCCATATTTCCGGCATATTGTATTTTAGAGTGGGTCGGAATGATGCGTTCCCAGTTTTTGCGGAAGCGATGGACACGTTTGTCGTAGCCGGTGCGAAGAACCGGTTCGGCTACATAAGGCAGTACTGTGTCTGCTTTGACTATTGTGAACGCAGAATCACCCTCATGAAAGGCTATGATAGAATCTGCCTTAATCACCAGTTTCAGCGAGTCGGGTTTATAGTTCCTGATAATTGTATCTGTCCTGCAAGTAGCCGAAAGCAGGCTGGGGAAGAGTAGAAGCATAGTCAGTACTCCTGCACGGATCATATATTTAGTATTCAACCAGTTCATATTCGTATTTTTCCGGGGTTATAGTAAATACCAGATAACTGCGACTTTTCATGCAGTCGCTGACAATATAATGCACATCGTCATCAAAAAGGATTCTGTCATCGAATCCGTGATTATGGGCAGCCGTGCAGAACTGTAGTCCCGGATATTGGGTGATGTAGTACTGGAACGGCTTCGCCACATTATCGTTGAACACATCTGCAAAAGGATGTGCATGCATGCTGACTACGGTTTTTTCAAACTCATCCGCCCTGTCCGTCAGTTCCTGTTCCATAAAACCGAAATTGGGAATAGGCTCCGAATAATCATATTCCAGCGCATTGGTATTAAGGCAGACGAATTTCACATTGCCCGCGATGAATGAGAAGTTGGTAGGTCCGAAAACAGCCTGATAAGTTTCTGCTCCGGTACCCAGACAGTCATGATTCCCGATAAGGACGACATAAGGCACCTTCAGTCCGTTCATGATGTCCCGCTGCCAAAGAAATTCTTTGGTCAGCCCGAAGTCACTCATATCTCCTCCGTGAATGACGAAATCGATATCATCTCTCTTATTGACCTCTTTTACAAAGTCTTCTGTCTCATCATACCATCGCTGTGAATCGCCCATCGTGATAAAACGGATGGTTGTCTTTCCTTTGCACTTAGCTTCTATTTGTTCAATGTTATGAGCATTTACGTCTGTCTCTCCACTGATACGTACATCGTAGGGGTGGTAGTCTATCAGATCGCATCCGGCCAGAAGCAGGCAGACCAGGAGAGTGTATAAATTCTTGTTTACCATAAATAGAATAATTTATTTAATTGAAAACTTGATGCGAAGATAGAGTTTTCAGTTGAGATATGGGCGATTGCTTGGGCGAAATAAGAAAAATGGAACAATAAATAGGCATTAATGCATACTTTCCACTGAGAAAGGAAATACGATTGTCTTTGTCTAATAATTAGACGCATGTGTCTAATTATTAGACAGTAGATGATATGACCGATAACTATAAATGATTGAAAATGAGTATCCTCACTATTGTGGCACGTTATCTGCATAGCATCATTAAGAAAAATAGGAATATATTATATAATCATGAGACAAATCTATTATGTCATTCGAACTTTGTTGCGGGGGCGTAGTTCCAATGTTGTCAAGGTCATCTCTTTAGGGCTTGGTCTGACAATGAGTATTTTATTATTTGCCCGCGTGGCTTTTGAGCAAAGCTTTGATAAATGCTTTAAGGATTATGATAACTTATATCAGGTCTTTTCCATCTTTACGATGAATGGCGAACAACTCGAACCGCAGGATCAAAATTGCGGACCTGTAGCAGGTGCAATTCTTGAGAACTTTCCCAAAGAAGTGGAGGCGGCTACCAGTTACTGCCTTTGGGTGCACGATCCTCTTTATCATGGGAGTGTCCGTTTTGAAGCCAGAAAGCTGGCGGCCGATTCCCTCTTTTTCCAGACAATGGGAATCGAGGTGTTGAGCGGGACCCCGGTGAAAGATTTAGCACAGAAGGATGTCGTTTACCTGAGTGACCGTTTGGCACGAAAGATGTTCGACACGGAGAATCCGATAGGTAAGGTTATCTCATACAGCAAGGAGATAGAACTTACGGTAAAAGGCACCTATGCTGATATACCGGAGAATGCGACAGTAAGGCCGGAAGCGGTGATTTCTCTGCCGTCGATATGGAGCCGCAAATGGGGAAATTACTCATGGAGAGGTGGTGACAGCTGGCTGGCGTTCATCCGTTTCCGTCCCGGAGCCGATAAGTCGGTAGTGAATGCCCGGATAGACGCAATGATACAGAAGTATCGTCCTGCGGAAGATCAAAAAGTGGTTGGATATACCGCTTTTGTAAAACCAATCCGTGACGTATATCGTGATAATAAAGATGTAAGGCGGATGCGGAACATCATGACTATTCTGGGTATTGCTATTCTTTTCATCGCTTCATTGAATTATGTGTTGATTTCCGTCTCATCACTTTCCTATCGGGCGAAAGCGGTCGGTGTGCATAAATGCAATGGGGCAGGAAACATGACCATATTGAGTATGTTTCTTTGGGAAACAGCGATTATCATTCTGTTTGCCTTGATCCTGATGGGATTGATCTTATTGAATTTTCAGGATTTCTTTGAAGATACGGCAGCTGTCAAGTTAAGCGCTTTGTTCAGCTTGGATCGTATTTGGGTACCTTTATTAACGGTAGCTGTACTTTTCGTTGTGGGTGGGGTATTGCCGGGACGACTGTTTGCAAGGATACCCGTTACTCAGGTATTCCGCCGATACACGGAAGGTAAAAAGGGCTGGAAACGACCGTTGCTGTTTATCCAGTTTGCCGGTGTAGCATTTATTTGCGGACTGATGTATGTGGTGATGATGCAATATTATTATATCTTGAATAAAGATTTGGGTTATAATCCAAAGCGTGTAGTGGTGGCCAATGCCAGCTTCGGTGAGGAAGAAAAAGGAAATTATGCCTTGAATGTTTTCCGGGATATGCCTTATGTGGAATCCGTGTCCAGTGCCACTTATCATCCTGTCTACGGATATAGTGGAACGATTATTAATGATGAAAGCGGACAGTCACTATTTTCATCCCGTTATTGCAGTACTTTGGATGATTATCCGAAGATGATGGGGATGGTTCTGAAGGAGGGGCGTATGCCCCGTGGTGATGATGAGACAGTTGTCAATGAGACTTTTGCCGAGTGGATGCATTGGGGCAACAATATACTGAATCGTACGGTTTATAATTCGGGATACGTATGTAAGGTAGTGGGTGTGATGAAAGATTATCGCATCGGAAGTTTTACCAGCCCGCAACAACCGTTGCTGCTTATGCACACCAAGAGGTTTGGTGACTGTATCCATATTCGGTTGAAAGAACCTTTTGCCGAGAATCTTCTCAAACTGAATAAGGAGATGGAGAGTGCATTTCCTGATAAGACTATCGAATTTCGGTCGATGCAGCAGATGATCAAAGAGAATTATAACTCTGTTCGTGTTTTCAGTAATGCTACGATGCTGGCGGCAATAACAATGTTTTTTGTGATGTTGATGGGATTGATAGGTTATACTACGGATGAGGTTCGCCGTCGTTCCAAGGAGATAGCCATACGCAAGGTGAATGGCTCCGAAGCAACCGGAATTTTGGAACTGCTGGTGAAGGATGTGCTTTATGTAGCTGTTGTTGCAGTTTTAATCGGAGTGGTAGCAGCATGGTACGTCAATGGTATGTGGATGGATTTGTTTGCCGAACATGTTCCGCTCAGTTGGGCTGCCTATCTTCTGATAGCAATTGCAAATCTGGGAGTCATTGTGGCATGCGTACTTTGGAAATCATGGAAGATTGCCAATGAAAATCCGGTCAATAGTATAAAGAGCGAATAAAGAAGAAATAAAAAGTATAACAACATAATAAATGAACAAGATGATACAGATTGAAAACATTAGTAAAGTATTCCGTACTACCGAAGTAGAGACAGTCGCATTAAATCACGTGAACCTTGAAGTAAAAGAAGGAGAGTTTGTAGCCATTATGGGACCTTCGGGCTGTGGCAAGTCCACTTTACTGAACATTCTTGGTTTATTGGATAACCCTACCGAAGGTTCTTACCGATTACTGGGAGAAGAAGTTGCCGGACTGAAAGAAAAAGAACGTACCGGCGTCCGTAAGGGCAAACTGGGCTTTGTATTTCAGAGTTTTAACCTGATAGACGAACTGAATGTCTTTGAGAATGTAGAACTTCCGCTGACCTATCTTGGTATCAAATCTTCCGAACGCCGCCGCATGGTAGAAGACATCCTGAAAAGGATGAATATCAGCCACCGTGCCAAACACTTCCCGCAACAACTTTCCGGCGGTCAGCAACAACGTGTGGCAATTGCCCGTGCGGTAGTGACTAATCCAAAGCTTATCCTTGCCGATGAGCCTACCGGTAATCTGGACTCCAAGAATGGCGCGGAAGTAATGAACCTGCTGACAGAACTGAACAAGGAGGGAACCACCATTATCATGGTAACGCACTCACAGCACGATGCGAGTTTCGCACATCGTACCGTACATCTGTTTGACGGTAGTGTAGTGGCAAGTGTAACGGCATAAACCGGAACGACAATGAGACAAATCTATTATAGCATCCGAACCTTACTGCGCGAACGCGGCACAAATATCATCAGGATAATTTCTCTTTCGCTGGGACTTACTATTGGTATTTTACTCTTTTCGCAGATTGCGTTTGAATTGAGTTATGAACATTGTTATCCGGAACCGGAACGACTGGCTATTGCACGTTGCCTGACCACTAACCTTAGCACGGGGGAGACAATGGGAGACGACGGCAACAATTATGATTACACACTTTTTGATGTGGTTGCATCTACTTTGGCGCAGGATATGCCCGAAGAAATAGAGTTTGCCAGTTGTGTCCTCACCGGACAAGGGATGAGTATATATTACGAAGACAAATTATTATCGGACGTTAACTATATATACGCTGATACTTGTTTCTTCCAGACTTTTGGTATCCCTGTCTTAAAAGGGAACCCGAAAGATATGATCATGCCGGGAAGTGTGTTTGTGTCAGAGCATTTTGCCCGTGAAACGTTTGGAGATGCGGACCCTATCGGTAAAATTCTTAAAGCAGACAGGCAAAATGATTTTACTATTCGTGGTGTATACAAGGATATGCCGGAGAATACGGTGCTCACTCACGACTTTGTTGTCTCCATCCATCGGGATGGAGGATATCAGGGAGGATATGGCTGGAAGGGAAATGATGTCTTTTACACGTTTCTTCGCCTGCGTAATGCTGCGGATATTGACAAGGTGAATGACAACATCCAACGGGTAATCGAGAAATACACTCCTGCCCAGTATGATGACTGGAAAATGAATTTCAGTGTCATCCCATTGGTGAAGTATCATTTGATATCTTCCGATGTGCAGAAGCGTTTGATCATATATGGCTTTCTGGGATTCGCTATCTTCTTTGTGGCCATCATGAATTATATGCTGATATCTATTGCCACCCTAAGCCGTCGTGCCAAAGGAGTAGGAGTACATAAATGCAGTGGTGCCAGTTCCGGAAATATCTTCGGCATGTTTTTGGCAGAAACAGGAATCCTTGTTATCTTTTCCGTACTTCTTAGTCTTCTGCTGATAGTCAACGCACATGAAATAATCGAAGATTTGCTTTCTGTCCGTCTATCCTCACTTTTTGCGTGGGAGACACTATGGGTGCCTTTGCTTACGATTGTGATACTTTTCCTTTTGGCAGGTGGCATACCGGGACGGCTGTTTTCGCGTATACCAGTCACGCAGGTGTTCCGTCGTTACTCTGATGGTAAAACGGGTTGGAAACGTTCGTTGTTGTTTATACAGTTCACAGGTGTCTCCTTTGTTTTGGGGCTGTTGCTGGTAACGCTCCTGCAATACAACCATCTGATGAGCCGCGATATGGGAATAAACGTTCCGGGACTGGTTCAGGCAGGAACCTGGTTGCCGAAAGAAACGGTAGAGCATGTCACCGATGAACTGCGTCGCCAGCCTACGGTAGAGGGAGTGGCTGTTGCCACAAGCGGAGTAATCGGACAGTACTGGACACGCGGACTGATGAGTAATGACGGCAAAAGAATCGCTACACTTAACTTTAATTATTGCAGTTATAACTACCCCGAAGTAATGGGAATAAAGATTATCGAAGGCAGCACTCTTAAGAAACAGGACGATTTATTGGTGAATGAAGAGTTGGTACGTCTGATGAAATGGACAGATGGGGCGGTAGGAAAGAAACTGAATGATATACAGGGTACGATTGTCGGTGTCTTCCGGGATGTCCGCAACTATAGCTTCTTTTCAACTCAGGCACCTATTGTCTTGATAGGATCGGAGAATGCCAATCATGTATTTGATGTCCGTCTGAAAGAGCCGTATGATGAAAATCTGAAACGTCTGAACGAGTTTGCCGATAAGACATTTCCGAATGTAGCCTTGCATTTCAGTTCTGTAGACGGTATGATAAAGGATATATACAAGAGTGTATATCGTTTCCGTAATTCAGTCTGGATCACTTCAAGCTTTATTCTGCTGATTGTAATAATGGGATTGATCGGATATGTGAATGATGAAACGCAACGTCGAAGCAAAGAAATAGCTATCCGGAAAGTGAATGGAGCCGAAGCTTCTCATATTTTGCGTCTGTTGATACGCGAGATTCTGTATGTCTCCGCTTCCTCCATATTGATTGGTACCATTGTTTCCTATTTCGTTGGAAAGGCATGGCTTGACCAGTTTGCCGAACAGATTTATATGAACCCGTTATTGTTTGTGGGTACGGCGCTGTTTGTCTTATTGCTGATCGTAGTTTGCGTTGTGTTGAAAGCGTGGCACATCGCCAATGAGAATCCGGTGAAAAGTATAAAGAGCGAATAAGAATATTATTATCTTTTAGGCACGGATTAACGCGGCTTTTATGAGATGCATTCATTGCAGAAGCCATATTAATCCGTGTATTCGTGCCTAAATATTTTTCATACTGATATATCTTTTAGCATAGCGTCCTTTTTGCTTTATTCCGCCACTTTATCCGCTATCGGATGTTCTTTCGATACTTTCTTTATATAAATCATCAGACTGATAACTGCCGTAATAAATGCTAAAGAGTCCGATACCGGCAGACTGATCCATATTCCCTTCAGTCCCCACCAATGCGGGAATAACAACAGGCAAGGCAGCAAATAAAGCAACTGCCGCGTCAACGAAAGGAAAATACTTATTTTTACTTTGCCTATACTTTGGAAGAAGTTACCGATTACAATCTGTGCTCCTACAAACGGGAACATAAGTACAGTCAACCGAAGACCGTCCACCGCAAGTCCGATTAACTCATCACTATCCGTGAAGACTGCCGATACTGCATGAGGGAAAAACTCGCAAATCAGAAAGCCACTGCTTGTAATCACTACACCGGAAATAATTCCCAGCTTTAGCGTCTGTTTCACCCGGTCTATCTTCTGTGCTCCGAAGTTGTAGCCTACAATCGGCTGCATGCCCATCGTCAGTCCCAATACGATCATGACATAAAGCGTCAGCAACCGGTTGATGATTCCGTAAGCACCGATAGCCATGTCGCCTCCATGTTCCTGCAAACTATTATTAATCACGATAACGATGGCACAAGCACAGACATTCATCAGGAAAGGAGACATGCCGATAGCGAAAATACTCTCTACAATCCTTCCTTTCATTTTCCAGACCTTTCCCTCAAAATGCACCGTACTGTCTTTCTTGCAGAAGTGGCTCACCACCCATACCATTCCGATCAGCTGTGAGATAACCGTTGCTGTAGCCGCTCCCCGCATTCCCCATTCAAAGTGAAAGATAAAGATAGGAGCGAGGATGATATTTGCTACTACCGTTACCATAGAAGTAAGCATCGCTTTCTTCGGATATCCGGTGGCACGCATCACATTATTCAGGCCGATCATCGTGTATGTGATGGGAGTTCCCAATAAAATCACCTGCATAAAACTCCGTGCATAAGGCAGTGTGTCGGGACTGGCACCAAAGAAAGTCAGTATATCATCAAGAAAGATAAAAGACAGGATACCGAAAAAGAAAGAATTTGTGATACAGAGCATCAGCGTATGTGACAGAATCTCCGTAGCCCCTTTCATATCTTTCTGTCCCAGGCGAATAGAAGCGATGGTAGAACCACCCGCCGAAACGAGTGTACAGAAAGCAACGACCAGATTCATCAGAGGAAAGCTCACCGCCAGTCCGGCAATAGCCATCGCACCCACACCGTGACCGATGAAGATGCTGTCGATGATATTATAGATAGACGTGATTGTCATCCCGATGATAGCGGGAATGGAGTATTGCAACAGTAGTTTACCGATGCTTTCTTTTCCTAATATGTGCGGATCGTTTTTGCTCATGCGCTCGTATGTATTGTTGGATGAAAACGAATGTTACGTTTTTTTAAGTGGGGCAAAGGTACGAATTATTTGCCTGATTCGATGATTATTCGGAACTTTGCACAATTCAATACACAAGGTTTAACGTTTTAGGTAAAAAGAAAGATTACGTATGGATACAACAAAGACAATTGCGGCACTGTTCGATTTTGATGGTGTCATCATGGATACGGAAACACAGTACACTGTTTTCTGGGATGAACAGGGACGTAAATATCTGAATGAAGAAGACTTCGGCCGTCGCATCAAGGGACAGACGCTGACCCAGATTTACGAGAAATATTTCTCGGACCTCCCCGAAGCTCAACAAGAGATTACGGCCGGGCTCAATATTTATGAGAAAAGCATGTCCTATGAGTACATCCCCGGTGTAGAAGCTTTTATTGCCGATCTTCGTAAACACGGAGCAAAAATAGCCGTTGTAACCAGCTCCAACGAAGAGAAGATGCAAAACGTCTATAACGCCCATCCCGAATTTAAAGGAATGGTAGACCGCATCCTGACCGGAGAAATGTTTGCCCGTTCCAAACCCGCTCCCGACTGTTTCCTGCTCGGTATGGAAATATTCGGTGCTACTCCCGAAAACTCGTACGTGTTCGAAGACTCCTTTCACGGTCTGCAAGCCGGAATGACTTCCGGTGCCACTGTTATCGGTCTTGCCACTACCAATACAAGAGAGGCCATCACCGGAAAAGCACATTATATAATAGATGACTTTTCGGAAATGACCTTTGAACACTTATTGGCCTTGCACCGTTAGTTCTTTCTTATTATCTTCTTAATTTGTCTTTTTGGCCGCCTTCTCATTAACTTGGGGAGGTGTTTGAAAGGATTTTTTCTTTTTCTTTCTCACTTATGAAAGAAATGTTATAACTTTGCCGCAATTTTTGATGGCGTTGACGCCTTATTTAATTTCTAGTTTTAATTTAAAATTTAAGAAACATGGCTGGTTATATATCAGATGACACAAGAAAGGTGACTACTCATCGCCTGGTTGAAATGAAGCAAAGAGGCGAAAGAATATCTATGCTTACTTCTTATGATTACACAATGGCACAGATCGTAGATGGTGCGGGAATGGACGTAATTTTGGTAGGCGACTCCGCTTCGAACGTGATGGCGGGTAATGTGACTACATTGCCTATTACTCTCGATCAGATGATTTATCACGCTAAATCAGTAGTACGTGGCGTAAAACGCGCTATGGTCGTAGTAGACATGCCTTTCGGTTCCTATCAAGGTAACGAAATGGAAGGTCTTGCTTCTGCCATCCGCATTATGAAGGAAAGCCATGCCGATGCTTTGAAACTGGAAGGCGGAGAAGAAATCATCGATACGGTGAAACGTATCATCAGCGCGGGTATTCCGGTGATGGGACACTTGGGACTGATGCCTCAGTCCATTAATAAATACGGTACTTATACGGTACGTGCCAAAGATGACAGCGAAGCTGAAAAGCTGATTCGTGATGCTCATCTTCTCGAAGAGGCAGGCTGCTTTGCCATCGTGCTCGAAAAGATACCGGCTACTCTTGCAGAACGTGTGGCTTCCGAACTGACGATACCTATTATCGGTATTGGTGCCGGTGGTCATGTTGACGGACAAGTATTGGTCATTCAGGATATGCTTGGAATGAACAACGGATTCCGTCCTCGCTTTTTACGTCGTTATGCAGACCTGTATACGGTGATGACTGACGCTATCAGCCGTTACGTATCCGACGTGAAGAATTGCGACTTCCCTAACGAGAAGGAACAATATTAAAACAGTATATGGCAGTTAAATTGTGGACAGTTCATTTTATGCGGATATGCGTAGCTAATTTGCTGTTGTTTATCTCCTTGTATATCTTGTTTCCGGTACTTTCCGTTGAGATGGCAGACCGTCTCGGAGTACCGGTGGCACAGACAGGAGTGATCTTTCTTTTTTTCACTTTAGGAATGTTCCTTATCGGTCCGTTCCATGCTTATCTCGTAGATGCTTATAAGCGTAAGTACGTATGCATGTTCTCTTTTGCCACGATGGTGGCAGCAACGGCAGGATATGCTTTTGTGACGAACATCACGGAACTCATCTTGTTGAGCACCGTACAGGGACTGGCTTTCGGAATCGCTACCACCGCAGGAATCACATTAGCCATTGACATAACGAACGCCACACTTCGTAGTGCCGGAAATGTCAGCTTCTCCTGGATGGCACGTTTGGGGATGATTATAGGTATTGTTCTGGGCGTCTGGCTCTATCAGAGTTATTCCTTTAAGAATCTGTTGTCCGTGTCGGTGATTACCGGAGCAGCGGGTGTTTTGATGGTATCCGGAGTATATGTGCCTTTCCGTGCACCGATCGTGACCAAGCTTTATTCCTTCGACCGCTTTTTGTTGTTGCGGGGATGGGTGCCTGCCATCAATATGATTCTGATTACCTTCGTTCCGGGGTTGTTGATTCCGCTTGTACACCGTTTCCTTAACGATTCCGTATTGGGAAGCAGTGGAATCCCTATACCGTTTTTTGTCGGTACAGGCATCGGATATCTTGCCTCCCTGTTGCTGGCGCGTCTGTTTATTCTGAAAGAAAAAACTCTGCGGCTGGTGCTCGTCGGCATCATACTGGAGATTGTAGCCATCACTCTACTGGCCTCCGGTTTTCCGGTAGGCGTACCTTCCGTACTTTTGGGTTTGGGACTGGGGTTGGTGATGCCGGAATTTCTGGTCATGTTCGTGAAACTGTCTCATCATTGTCAGCGGGGTACGGCAAATACCACTCATCTGTTGGCCAGCGAAGTCGGATTTGCATCCGGAATAGCTGTTGCGTGTTACTTCGATTTGGAAGCGGATAAGATGCTCTATACAGGACAGGTGGTAGCTGTGATCGCTTTGATTTTCTTTATATTGGTTACATATCCATATTATAAGAGAAAGAAAGTGAGATAAATCGTTTCGCGCACTATTTCCGCGACATGATTGTCTATCATAAATAAAAAGACTGGCGTTATCCTGACGGAGATAATGCCAGTCTTTTTATTAAAAAACTGTCAACAGATTTGCTGTTAGCATAGAGTGCTTAGTTTCTGCTTACCTGTTTGACTCCCTTCACTGTCCGTAACTTTTTGATCAGTGCTTCCAGTCGTCCGGTATCACCCACCATGACTGTAAGCGTTCCGGAGAATAGTCCGTCGTTGGAATCGATTCCGATGGAACGCAGGCTGATTCCATTCTCTTTGGAAATGATAGAAGTAATATTGGTAACAATGCCGATATCATCATGACCTACTACGCGCAACGTGATAGGATACTGCGTACCGACTGACTTCCCTGCCCAACGCGCTTTAACAATCCGGTATCCGAACCGTTCACGCATCTGATTGGCATTCGGACAGTCTGACCGGTGAATCTTGATACCTCCGCTCACGGTCACAAATCCGAATACATCATCCCCATAGATCGGGTTACAGCATTTGGCCAGTTTAAATTCCAGTCCTTTCAGATTCTGATCAATGACCAGTACATCTTCTTTTGAGCTAGGTTCTTCCTGAGTTGCCTGCAAATTATATCCTTCGGCACTACGATACACAATCTCGTCGTGCGTGTCATTGTCCCGTCTCTGCTGTTCAAGGTATTTATCCAGAATGTCGTTGACATCCAATGTCTCGTCAGCAATCTTCTGATAAAACTCTGTCACGTTCTTAAAGCCCAGTCGCTTGATCAGACGCATCATGGTGGCTTCGTCATACTCCATCTTCCGGTTTTTGAACTTCCGTTCCAGTGTCTCTTTGGCGAAATCGTGCTGGCGTGCTACCATCTCTTTGAGTGCCTGCCGTATCTTGGTGCGGGCTTTGGAAGTCGTCACGATGTTGAGCCAGTCTTGTTTGGGAGTCTGGGTATTCGACGTCATGATTTCTACCTGATCACCGCTGTTCAGTTTCTGTTTGAGCTGTACATTCTTGCCGTTTACTTTCGCACCGATACACTTGCATCCCAGTTTGCTATGGATATGGAATGCGAAATCGAGCACGGTAGCTCCTTTGGCAAGTTTGAATAAATCTCCTTTAGGCGTGAATACGAATACCTCATCTTCGTAAAGGTCCATCTTGAACTGGTCCATCACTTTCAGTGAGTCGTTATCCGCATTTTCAAGCGCTTCACGTACCGAAGTCAGCCATTCGTCCAGTCCTGTTTCCCCTTTGATACCTTTGTATCTCCAGTGTGCGGCGAGTCCCCGTTCGGCGATCTCGTCCATCCGGCGGGTACGGATCTGTACTTCCACCCATCTGCCTTCCGGACCCATCACAGTGATGTGCAACGATTCATAACCGTTGCTCTTCGGAATCGAGAGCCAGTCCCGCAGACGTTTCGGGTTCGGCTGATACATATCCGTTACGATAGAATAGACCTGCCAGCATTCCTGCTTTTCTTTGGCCGGGTCCGGTTCGGAATCCAGAATGATACGGATAGCGAACAAGTCATAGATACCTTCAAACGGAGTCTTCTGCTTCTGAATCTTGTTCCAGATGGAATGGATGGATTTGGTACGTCCCTTGATGTCGAACTTCAGTCCGGCTTCCTTTACCTTCTTCTGGATAGGATCGATGAAAGAAGCGATATACTTGTCGCGGGATGCTTTCGTCTCGTTGAGCTTCTCCTTTATATAATAGTAAGTTTCCCGCTGCGTATATTTCAGCGACAAGTCTTCCAACTCCGATTTCAGTTTGTAAAGTCCCAGCTTGTGTGCCAGCGGAGCATACAGGTAAGCAGCTTCGTTCGCCACTTTCACCCGGTCTTCCTCGTTGCCTGTATCCTTGATCTGGCGCATGATATTCACACGGTCTGCGATCATAATCAGGATGACGCGCATATCTTCGGCAAAAGAGAGCAGGAGATTGCGGAAATTCTCCGATTCGATCGCCGGACTTTTGGAGTACAGTTCGTTTGTTTTCACCAGGCCTTTGATGATACTTCCCACATCTTCGCCATATTCGGCATTCACTTCTTCGATAGACAGGATATGTGCCTTCACTATTTCGTGAAGCATGATGCCGATCAGGCACGAACCTTTCATGCCGATTTCCTCGGCTACGATAACCGCCGTTTGTAAATCTCTGATGACGGGATTCATCCCGAAGTTATTGCGTTGCAGCCCGTTACACTGGGCAGCTTTGATAAGATGTTTCTTTAATTTTTGGCAATCCCTCCAGAAAATCGTATCTCCGGCAGATTGCAACAGATGCCTGTAGAGTGAAAAAAGCTCCTTCTTTTCCTCTGATGTAAAAAAGTCGTCCATATTCAATCTTGTTAATTCGACGTAAAATTACTTTTTTTCCCGGTTATTCGGCAAGAAGTAAATAACATTTTGTATTTTTGGGCATCAATTAATAAAAATAGATATTATGATAACGACACAGGACAAAGAGTTGCTTGCCAAGAAAGGCATCACGGAGGCGCAGATAGCAGAACAGCTGGCTTGCTTCCAGACGGGTTTTCCTTATTTGAAACTGGATGCTGCCGCTTCCATAGAAAAAGGCATATTGGCTCCTGACGCAGAAGAAAAGAACGCATATCTGGCTGCATGGGATGCTTATAAGAATACGGATAAAATCATCGTGAAGTTTGTTCCTGCTTCGGGCGCTGCCAGTCGTATGTTCAAGAATCTGTTCGAGTTTCTGTCCGCAGAGTATGACAAACCTACTACAAAGTTTGAGCAGGCATTCTTCGACGGAATCAGGGATTTTGCTTTCTTCGACGACTTGAATGTAGCTTGTCAGCGTACAGCCGGAAAAGATATTCCGGGGCTGATGGAAGAAGGTAATTACAAAGCTGTAGTAGCTGCCCTTCTCGAAACTGCCGGACTCAACTACGGAGCACTTCCGAAAGGTCTGCTTAAATTCCATAAATATCCCGAAGGTTCACGTACTCCACTGGAAGAACATCTTGCCGAAGGCGCTATGTATGCAGCCGGAAAGAGTGGAAAAGTCAACGTACACTTCACCGTCTCTACCGAGCATCGCGAACTCTTCAAGAAGCTGGTGGAAGAGAAAGCCGAAGCATTTGGCAAACGCTACGGAGTAGACTATTACATCACCTTCTCCGAACAGAAACCGAATACCGATACCATCGCTGCCGATATGGACAACCAACCGTTCCGCGACAACGGCAAACTCCTGTTCCGTCCGGGTGGTCACGGTGCACTGATCGAGAACCTGAACGATCTCGACGCCGACATTATCTTCATCAAGAATATCGACAACGTAGTACCCGATAAACTGAAAGCCGACACCGTTACTTATAAAAAACTGATTGCCGGCGTACTCGTGTCCTTGCAGAAAAAGGCATTCGAATACCTCGAACTGCTCGACAGCGGAAAGTATACGCACGAGCAAATCATGGAAATTCTCCAATTCCTGCAAAAACAACTTTTCTGCAAGAATCCCGAAACGAAGAACCTTGAAGATGCCGAACTGGTGATCTACCTGAAGAACAAATTGAACCGTCCGATGCGTGTATGCGGTATGGTGAAGAATGTAGGTGAGCCGGGTGGCGGTCCGTTCCTTGCTTATAACAGTGACGGAACTATCTCACTGCAAATCCTCGAAAGCTCTCAGATCGACATGAACGATCCTGCCAAAAAGGAAATGTTCGAAAAGGGTACGCACTTCAATCCGGTAGACTTGGTTTGTGCCGTACGCGATTATAAAGGTCACAAGTTCGACCTGGTGAAATATGTAGATAAGGCGACCGGCTTCATTTCTTATAAATCAAAGAACGGAAAAGACCTGAAAGCGCTTGAACTTCCCGGCTTATGGAATGGTGCGATGAGCGACTGGAACACAGTATTCGTAGAAGTTCCTCTTACCACTTTCAATCCGGTGAAAACGGTGAACGACCTGTTGCGCGAACAGCATCAGTAGGATTTAAAACAAGATTGGGTCCAGTCTGTCATTCTTCCTCCTCCGCGGTCGTCCGAATGGCAGATACAGACAAATGTCTCTCCCAATCATTATAATTACTAATTAAGTAAAAGCAAAATCTGAGAGGCTGACTAAAAAGTCAGTACTATCTTAAATTTCCTCCTTCCCGAAGGAGGAGATTTAAGATACTGCCGACTTTTAGTCAGCCCTAGTGTAGATACAACCGACTTTTTAGTCACTACTTATAATAAAAAGAGTATTTAGGATGAATCAGATAGAAAAGATCATTGACATTGCAACATGGAACAGAAAAGAGCATTTTGAACATTTCAGCGCATTCGATGATCCCTTTTTCGGAGTGACAGTTCATGTAGACTGTACCCGTTCTTATCAGGAGGCTAAAGACAAAGGCGTCTCCTTTTCTCTTTTACTATTACATCGTATCATCACTGCCGCAAGCAAAGTCGAGGAATTCCGTTACCGCATCGAGGGCGACAAGGTAGTCTGCTATGACAGTCTTCTTCCCGAAGCGACAGTAGGGCGTGCCGATCATACTTTTTCTTTTGCCGCCTTTGAGTACGATCCCGATGAGCTCACCTTTATCCGTAAGGCGAAAACTGAAATGGAGCGGCTGCAAGCTACCACCGGACTGAACAAAGGAGGAACTTTCCATCCCAACGCCATTCACTATTCGGCTGTCCCATGGCTGGCCTTTACAGATATGAAACACCCTACGAACATGCGTTCGGGCGATAGCGTCCCCAAAATATCCACCGGAAAATACTTTCGGGAAGGAGAGAAGCTGATGCTCCCCATTTCCGTCACTTGTCATCACGGACTGATGGATGGTTATCATGTTGCCAAGTTTATTGAGACCCTTGATTTATGAAACCGTCAGGATCTGGAGACTAACAATGACGGCACTATGAGAAACAAGACCCTGAGATGGAAAACCATCGTTCTTTGTTCCATCATGTTTTGCCTGCCGAAGACTCCTTTGGCAGGGCAGGAGTCTTCTGGTTTTATCCATCGTTTGGGAATGGAAGCCCGTCCGCAATATGTATTTCCTACCAACCCCTTCCTGCAAGGAGAGAACGAACGCTGGAAACCGATTCAGACATCGTTTGCTGCCCACTTGAAATACTCGTTCAAGTTTCGCCCCAATACTTGTGCCGACCGTATTTACGGTGGAGCTTATCAGGGTATCGGTGTATCCCTTACCACCTTTGGTGATAAAAAACAGTTGGGCGATCCTTTCTCATTCTATGTGTTTCAGGGAGCACGAATTGCCCGTTTCTCTCCCCGTGCCTCGCTCAATTATGAGTGGAATTTCGGTTTGTCCGCCGGATGGAAGCCATACGACAATTATTATAATTCCTATAATGGTGCGGTCGGTTCACGGATGAATGCTTATATCAATGCCGGAGTTTACATAAACTGGGCGTTTTCCCGTTACTTCGATCTGATTGTCGGAGGCGATTTCACGCACTTCTCCAATGGTAACACTAAATTCCCGAATGCCGGAATCAATACTGCCGGAGCCAAGATCGGACTCGTCTACAATTTCAATCGTACGGAAGAAGACCTCTCGAAATCACTCTATCAGCCTGTCACCACCCGTTTTCCCCGGCATATCAGTTATGATGTCGTGCTGTTCGGGTCATGGCGTCGAAAGGGAGTGTGGGTAGGAGAGAAGCAGATCGCATCTCCCAATGCGTATCCCGTTGCCGGATTCAATTTTGCCCCGATGTATAATCTGGGTTATAAGTTTCGCGTGGGAGCTTCACTGGACGGTGTCTATGATGGCAGTGCCAATGTATATAGGGAAGATGTAATTGTAGAATATGGGAGCAGCAGTTCTAAACGTGAGTTCCTGAAACCGGGCATTCAGCATCAGCTGGCCTTGGGACTTTCGGGACGTGCGGAATATGTGATGCCTTATTTTACCATCGGCGTCGGTATGGGAGCCAACGTGCTCAGCCGTGGCGATATGAGAGGCTTCTACCAGATTCTTGCATTGAAAATAGCCGTTACCCGCAGTTCCTTTCTTCACATCGGATACAATTTGCAGAACTTCCAGACGCCCAACTATCTGATGCTCGGACTCGGTTTCCGTTTCCACAATAAATATCCTAAGGTACGTCATTAATAAAAAGAAATATACTAATTTTGCATCACTAACATAAAACACTCAAAATAATGAAGAAAATATTGTTACTCGGTTCCGGAGAGTTAGGAAAAGAGTTTGTGATCTCTGCACAGCGCAAGGGGCAACACGTCATTGCTTGTGATTCTTATGCCGGAGCACCTGCTATGCAAGTTGCCGATGAATTTGAAGTCTTCGACATGCTGGACGGTGAAGCATTGGAACGCGTTGTAGAAAAACATCATCCGGACATCATCGTTCCGGAGATAGAAGCCATCCGCACAGAGCGTCTCTATGACTTTGAAAAAGAAGGAATTCAGGTAGTGCCCAGTGCCCGTGCCGTCAACTTCACGATGAACCGTAAGGCGATCCGTGACCTTGCCGCCAAAGAACTCGGCTTGAAAACAGCCAACTATTTTTATGCCAAGACACTGGACGAACTGAAGGAAGCAGCCGCCAAAATCGGTTTCCCTTGTGTCGTCAAACCGTTGATGTCTTCTTCCGGCAAAGGACAGTCTCTCGTCAAGAGTGCCGACGAGCTTGAACATGCCTGGGAATATGGATGCAGTGGCAGCCGTGGCGATATCCGCGAACTGATCATCGAAGAATTCATCAAGTTCGACAGTGAAATCACCCTGCTCACCGTTACACAGAAAAACGGACCTACGCTGTTCTGTCCTCCTATCGGACACGTACAGAAAGGCGGTGACTACCGTGAGAGTTTCCAGCCTGCACACATCGACCCTGCACACTTGAAAGAAGCCGAAGAAATGGCGGAAAAAGTAACCCGTGCCTTGACTGGTGCCGGACTTTGGGGAGTGGAATTCTTCCTGAGCCATGAAAACGGAGTCTACTTCTCCGAGCTTTCTCCCCGTCCGCACGATACGGGCATGGTGACATTGGCAGGAACGCAGAATCTGAATGAGTTCGAACTTCACCTGCGTGCCGTACTCGGTCTGCCCATCCCCGGCATCAAGCAGGAGCGGATCGGTGCAAGTGCCGTTATCCTTTCTCCGATAGCGAGTCAGGAACGTCCTCAGTATCGTGGCATGGAAGAAGTGACGAAAGAAGAAGACACTTATCTGCGCATCTTCGGCAAGCCGTTTACCCGCGTCAACCGTCGCATGGGAGTCGTACTTTGCTATGCACCGCTGAACTCCGATCTGGATGCGTTGCGTGATAAAGCGAAACGAATCGCCGAGAAAGTAGAGGTGTACTAAATAAAAAAGAATGAGAGTGAGTCAAAAGCAAAAGGATAGTGAATATTGCTTTTGATTCTCTCTCATCATCTCCTCTTATATAACTAATAATGAAAAACATGAAAAAGACTAAACTATTGGCAGCTACTGCTATGCTATTACTGACTTCCTGTTCACCTAAAGTGGTCACTAACATTGTAAGAACCTATCCGGATATTATTCCGGCAGATTCGGTCTATGTCATCGGTTTGGGAGAAAAAGTGCCCAATACAGCCGAGACTATCGGGCGTGTATCAGTAGTGGATCGGGGTACTTCTACGAATTGCCGTTATGATCAGGTATTACATCTTGCACAAGAGGCTACAGGAAAGATTGGTGGCAATGGACTCGCCATCACTAATCACCAGAAACCTTCTTTTTGGGGAAGTTCCTGTCATCAGATTTCCGGACTGATGCTGCGGTTGTCGGATAAAAGTGTGGATACACTGAAAACAAATCCTGTACAAGACGTAATAGATCTCGACCTGGTTATTGCTAAAGACTATGCAGAAAGCAGAAAAGCGCCTGCCAACACGTTTGAAGCGAGCTTCGGATATGGATGGGTGATCAGCAAGATTTATGATATCAACGGTAGGGCGTTAGATTCGAAAGGAGGAGTTGAATGGAAGCTCGCTTACGAACATGTCTGGAACGGTGGGATGGGAATCGGACTTCAATATGCTGGTTTCAAGAAGTCATTCTCCGGTGGCGATATGATGTTCTCCTATATAGCTCCGGAGTGGGTAAGCCGTACAAAATTTGACAGATGGATCTTAAAATCAGGCGTTGGTGTCGGCGTTTTCCTTTATCATGATCCTTTCTACAATGCTGCCGGATTCGGCCTTCATGCCACATTAGGATTTGAGTACATGCTTTCATCTAATTGGGGACTCGGCTTGACTCTGAACGGGATCGGTGGAAGTATGCCCAAACAGGACTGGATGCTGCTGAAAGAAGACGAACGTTGTGGAATCACCCGCTTTAACCTGCTGGGTGGGCTGCGCTACTACTTCTGATGATAACTCCTTCTTTCTAGGAAGAATATCAACGTTTATACTGTACTTAGATTTATAAATAAAGAGAGAGGACAGAAGTCTGAACCTGCATCCTCTCTCTCACGTTTATGAAATTGTTATTTCTCTGATCTTACAGACTCATCGCATTACCGCCTACAATACCCAGCACTGCCGAAGCCACTGCGATGACTACTTTCAAAATGGTATCCCAAAGGGATCTCTTGACTGCCATAACTCTACACACCTCCTTTCCGACTCTTTATATGATTGATTACTAAGTGAATCATTACCGAATGATCGATTACTCCCGATAACTTTCCTCCTTTACCTCAAAGCACGGGCACGCCTTGATCCACTCCTCCGGCTCAATCTCTCCATTACCGTTGCGATCCGGCGACAAGTCGCGATGACCGCACACCCGGCAACCGGGGAATCTCTCTTGCAACTGATGCACCAGCAGCCGGAGCGCTGCCCGCTGTTCCGGTGTCCGTGTGTCCGCCGGGCGTCCCCGGCAGTCCAGGCCGCCTTCGTAGCAAATTCCGATACTCTCCGCATTAAAACCTTTCGCATGTGCCCCGATCCGTTCCACCGGACGGGTAAGATGCGTTGTTCCATCTTTGCGGATATAGTAATGATAACCTGTCCCGTTAAATCCCCGCCGGCGGTGCATCGTATCCAGATCAAAAGCCGTCAACTCCTTGTCTGCCCGCGTTGCAGAACAGTGAATCACAATTAAATGAATCTTCCTCATAAAGCCACTAATTCTAACTATCAATCCCTCGTACATTGATTACCAACTCTCAACTCTCCACTTCTTACACTGTCGGGTCCGGAGCTTCCTCGTCGCCTCCGCCGCCTTCGTTTCCACCGCCACCGGGGGTGTTGTCCTCTCCTGATCCGTCGCCTTTCTTCTTTTTCGGGGCTTCGAGGTCGAGAAACTCGATCTTGTCACCGGCACGGGTAGACGTTAGGTTGGGGCGGACGCTGCTGGAAGGGCGGAAGTTGATCTGTATAGATTTGATATTCTTCACCGTACACTCTTCTTTCGTGGTTGCTCCCAGCGTATGGGCGGATAGGCTGAATACACCGAAGTCTCTGATATTGACCGATTTTCCGTCGAAGAGCGCCGCTCGCATTGCCTCCACATAGTTGGTCAGTACGCTTTGGATGTCGCCCAGGGAGAGGGAACTCTTGTCTTTCATGATGTAGGCGATGCCGTCAAGGTCTACACTTTGGCCCATCGTCACCAGTTGGGGGTGGTACTTCAGCACCCCGTCAATTTTTCGCGGGTCTTTACGACCCATTCTTTTAAATGGTATTGCCATGATGATAAATTAAAGATTTAGAAAAATATAAATTAATAATTACTGATTGCTGTCACTCGATCAGTGTCGGGAGAGAGAATGAGCTCTGTTTCTTTCTTTCGATGTGTCAAAGGTAGCCTATTCTTAAGCCATGAGAATACGTACTTTATCGTACTTCGTCGTACTTTCTTTCAGAATGTATTTACTTTCTTTCTGATTGATTTTATTTTACTTATTTGCTTGTGTGCGCAAATATGTTTTAGTATATTTGGAGTACGAAAGAACTTAAAAACAACGATATGAAAACAGAAAAAGAAGAAGCGGAAGAAGAACCGTTTGTCATCCGTCCGTATTTGAAGTCGGAGCTGGCTCACAAGTACAATCCACATTTGCCATTGATTTATGCCATGCAGAAACTACGGGGATGGATCAGAAATAATAAAGAACTTTATGACGCTATGTATAGCGGTGGAGAAGGAAAAAACGATCATGCTTATAGCAGCAGACAGGTGAGGCTGATCGTGAAGTTTCTCGATGAGCCGTGAATCTGTTTCTTGATAAGTCGTCCGTCTGTAAGGAAGAAACAAATTAGCTATTAGCAAAAACAAATTAGCTATTAGCTAATTTGTTTTTGCTAATAGCTAATTTCGATATGCTAATAAGACTTATTGTTTTTTTCTTGTGACAATGAAGTAAAAGTCACGAATTTCCCCTTTCAAAGTCCAGTAAAGTCCAGAAAGTCCATATTAGATTTTCAGAATATACGAACCGTGACCTAACTTGCTGATTCTCCCTGCTTTAATGCCTTTATTCAATAAGTAGTAAACGGTGCTTCTTGAGAGGTTCAATTCCTCTCCCAAAGCACATGCTTCTTTGGCTGAAAAACTCTTTTTGAGTTTCGTCAGAAGTCGCGAGAGATTATCGGGCGATTGTAATGGTTTCGTATCTTCGGCAGAGCTTTTTACCGAAGTACTGACCAGTTTGCTATGTTCGAAGCAACACAGCACGATGGCGAGCGCTGCTTTGAAATGTGCGTCCGAGCAGTATACTTCGGGTGTTTCCATTCTCATGGTTCCCTTGTCGATGGCGGAGAAAATGCAGCAGATGCGTGCCGTTATCACTCCATAACGTTTCACCACCCCCAGCAGGTCATCATTACCTAACTGGTCCGTATCTTTGAGCAGTTGCGTGAATACCCGGTTGAATTCTTTTTTCTGTGTATCTGTCAGCTTTACTTCCGTAGGAGAATCTTTCAGAAACAATGCCATCTGTGCGAAGCGCATGGACAACTCGTTGAAGAGATCGTCCGCCCGCACCTTTTCCTCCGCGAACACATCCTGCCATGCTGCCGGAAGTCTGAAGGTATTGATCAGAAAGCGGTTGTACAGCCCTGTCTCCATGGTCGGGATGAATAAAATGAGGCTGGATGGAGTGCCGGTGAGAAAAGCCGACAGGGAGGGATATTCCACTTTCAGCGGATGTCGTCCGTTGATCTTGTAGGACGAACTGATCAGTTCGTGCTCGAATGCCTTGCAGAGGATATCGTCGAAGTGTCCGTAATCTTGGTTGCGGGCTGTGCTGACGCTGCTGGCTTCGGTACTGGTGAGCAAGGAAGAACAACTTTGGTTGTTGATGAGGTGAGTGATGAGCTGTGCACGGCTGATGTCGGCAGGGATCAGCGGAAATGCCAGCTTCGGCTCCTCCGGTTCGTCCGGCAGGTTGGTGGCGGCAGTATTCTTTTTGCGTATCGCCTGCAAGGAGAGGGTGTAGTCCCTGAGTGCTTTCTTGTATTCCTTTTCGATCTTCAGACTCTGCTTCTCCCAATACTCACAATAGTGCTTGTGCAGGCGTATGCCATAGCCGATGAGGTTCTTGTTGGCACCGGAGGAAGCTACGACGATACAGTAGATATTGGGCTGATAATTCCGTCGGTTGTAGCGGATGCTTACACTGGGGAGCATGCTGCTTATCGTGGTAATACATGACAACAAGAGTCCGTCCCTTTCACGCTCGTCTCTTGCGATGGAGACGCACTCCTTGAAGATGGCGGGAATGAGATCGTAAATTTCGTCAGGAAAGGTCGGAGTCTGCTCTCTGAGCTCTTCTCCGATGATTTCATCCTCCTTTTCTGCCGGATTTTCGTTTTCTGAAAATCCTATAACGGACTTTTGGACTTTACTGGAATTTGAAGGAGGATTTTCGAAGCTTTCCGTCTCTGCCGCAGTCATTACATTCTGGTAAGCTGATTTTACAGTACGTGCGATTTCGGGCTCACGGAAGTTGTCTTCTTCCAAGGTGCGAACCAATTCGGTGGTCAGTTCGTTACGGTCGATGCCGCGTTTGCAGGCAGCGCAGCTGAGCCGGAAAACGGTTCCGTTCCGGTCGCCCGTTGCGGCAGGGTAGAGGGTGAGGTAGGACTGTACGAAGGGAGCGGCGGAAATCCGGTTACCCGGCATCGCAGGCGGATGTCCGTTGGAGAAAGAGGTGGGAGTGCAGGTGGTGCGGGGAGCGGAAGTGACGGGAGCGTAGGTGACGCGCGGAGTGAGTGCACCGTTCGGCAGAAAGTCGTTGACGGCCTTTGCGTCACCGTTGTAGTATGCGTCCGGGTCGTATGATCCGAAGCAGGGATGGGTGATATCCTTGCATTTCCCGTCGTTCTCTACGCCGAGAACGGTGGAAACGAGCTTTGCCGTCGCTTCATAAATGGCAGGATAATCGTTTACTCCATCGATATCTATACGAATGAACAACTTAACACCACGGCCGGAGATGCTGATAAACGCTCCCAGTACGTATTCGAGCAGGCAGGCACGTACGAAAATATCCTTTGTCTGTTCGTCCGTATGGTCGATGTCGATGCAGAGTGCGAGTGACAGGGAGGTAAGGTTGTTTTTTGCGTGTCCATTCTTACATATGCCTGCGGGGATGACACATGCCATGCTGTCTTTGATGGTTTGCGCGTCGTGTTTGCGGTCTTTTGCCAGACAGCTGCGGTGGCCTTCCGTAGGCACTTTCCAATGTCCGTTGCGTACCATTGCGAAAAAATCTTCAAAAGTTATAGTCGTGGGAGTTTCACTCCAAGTGTTGATAAATAGTGACACTTGGTACATGTGCTTTCTCATTTGAAATATAATATATAAGTTGCCGGAAGCGGGTGGTGTAGTTATCACGGGCTTCCGGCTGCGAAGGTAGGAACTTCTCTTTTTTTACCAAATCGATTATTAGGACTGATTTCTGTTCCAATCGTCCCATTGGTCTTTCACCATCTCCTCCAGTTTTCCCAGACAGCTTTTATAGGCTATGGCATGCTTCGGAGAGCGTTCGTCGCGGATTTCGATGCAATGGAACAGCCCTTTCAGTACATCCGGACAGCGTGGCATCAGCGGTATCTGCTTGATGATCCGTTCTTCTTTGTTGCACTCTTTGATGTCTTTATCCTGTACGGATTTCCAAAGAAACTGTTGCTTGAAAATCTCTTTTGCAAGGATTTCAAGTAATTCATTTTGAGTAAATAAGATGGGGAATCCGGGTAGGTGACATTGAGATATATCATCTACTGTCAACGGATTGCCTGCTTTGTCTACCATTGTTACGTTTAACGTAAAGTTGCCGATTTTTTCGGCAAAAGCCAAAAGGTTTTTTTTACCATAATTTTTAGGATTAATAATGCAGCAAATTTCTTCTTTTTTTATCAGAAGAGTGTTTTTTGCTTCTTATTTTTTCTGCTGACATTTAACAAAGTGGCAAAATTAAGGAATTTATAATTTTCTTGCCGAAAACTTTTCCGCTTCAGGCAAATGGGGAGTGTTTAATAGGATGTACGTGCCCGGATATAAAACTAGTTGCATATGCTACTATTTTATCGCTCGTTTAAGTGTTTGAATATTACCGTTGAATGGGAAAACTTGATGTTAAGTCATAGTTTTAATGATATTTTATAACTAACAGGCTTGTTTTACTATACAATCGTAATTGGAATGTTCCGATATTGGTCTGTTTGTAGTCTTTGTTGGCCTAACAAGTGTTATTGAACGACAAATAATGAAAAAGGAAGAACAACGATGCTAATTTGTTTCTACATTTGCGCGGTTGTTTATTTAACTATTTTGTTAAAAAGAAATCGGGCATGATTGAACAAAAGCTAAATTTAACTGTTTACTATAGTAGATTAAAGTAGATAAAACGCGAAACGTTCCTTGTCATGCTACTAAAATTCGATAGGTAAAGAAAGAATAATATAAATAAAGATTGCTTATGTCACAGATTATCGGACATATCTCACAGGTGATCGGCCCTGTGGTCGACGTGTACTTTGAAGGTACGGACGCAGAGTTAATGCTGCCAAGCATTCACGACGCACTGGAGATAAAGAGGCCAAACGGCAAAATACTGGTTGTAGAAGTTCAGCAACACATCGGCGAGAATACGGTTCGTACCGTGGCTATGGACAGCACTGACGGACTTCAGAGAGGCATGAAGGTGTATCCCACCGGAGGCCCGATCACAATGCCGATAGGCGAACAGATTAAAGGACGACTGATGAACGTAGTGGGCGACTCTATCGACGGTATGAAGAGTCTCGACCGTACAGGCGCATATTCCATCCACCGTGATCCCCCAAAGTTTGAAGATTTGACAACTGTGCAGGAGGTACTCTTCACGGGTATCAAAGTAATCGACCTGCTGGAGCCGTATGCCAAAGGTGGCAAGATCGGACTCTTTGGCGGTGCCGGTGTAGGAAAGACCGTACTTATTCAGGAACTGATCAATAATATTGCCAAGAAACATAACGGATTCTCCGTATTTGCCGGAGTCGGCGAGCGTACCCGTGAAGGTAACGACTTGCTGCGTGAAATGATCGAGTCGGGCGTTATCCGCTACGGCGAGGCTTTCAAGGAAAGTATGGAGAAGGGCGACTGGGACCTTTCGAAAGTAGACTATAATGAACTGGAAAAGTCGCAGGTATCCTTGATTTTCGGACAGATGAACGAGCCTCCGGGCGCACGTGCCTCTGTGGCATTGTCCGGACTGACGGTAGCGGAATCTTTCCGTGATGCCGGCAAGGAAGGTGAGAAACGTGATATCCTGTTTTTTATCGATAACATTTTCCGTTTCACGCAGGCGGGTTCGGAAGTCTCGGCTCTGCTGGGACGTATGCCTTCTGCCGTTGGTTATCAGCCGACACTTGCCACGGAAATGGGTGCGATGCAGGAACGTATCACTTCCACCCGGAAAGGTTCTATCACCTCCGTACAGGCAGTATATGTGCCTGCGGATGACTTGACGGACCCTGCTCCGGCAACAACCTTCAGCCATCTGGATGCAACGACCGTGCTCGACCGTAAGATTACGGAATTGGGTATCTATCCGGCTGTCGATCCACTGGCTTCTACGTCCCGTATCCTTGACCCGCACATCGTGGGACAGGAACATTATGACGTAGCACAGCGCGTGAAACAGATTTTGCAGCGCAACAAGGAATTGCAGGACATCATCTCCATCCTTGGTATGGAGGAACTTTCGGAAGAAGATAAACTGGTCGTGAACCGTGCGCGCCGTGTGCAGCGTTTCCTTTCGCAGCCGTTTGCCGTTGCCGAACAGTTTACAGGCGTTCCGGGCGTGATGGTAGGCATCGAGGATACAATCAAAGGGTTCAGAATGATTCTCGACGGTGAGGTAGACAACCTCCCCGAACAGGCTTTCCTGAACGTGGGCACGATTGAAGAAGCGATAGAGAAAGGCAAGAAATTGCTGGAACAAGCGAAAAAGTAATCGAAACAACATTCCATGATGAAAGAATTGCATTTAAGTATCGTATCGCCCGAAAAGAGCGTATTCGACGGAGAAGTGAAGATTGTCACACTGCCGGGAACGGTAGGATCGTTTTCTATCCTGCCGGGACACGCGCCGATCGTCTCGTCATTGAAAGCGGGAACGTTGGGTTATACCACGATGGACGGCGAGGAGCATACATTGGATATTCAGGGTGGTTTTGTTGAAATGAGTGACGGGACAGCTTCGGTGTGTGTCTCGTAAGGAAGACGAGATGGATAATATACAGCAGAAAAACACAACGACATGGTGAACATTAGTAAGACTAAACGGAATTTTATCGCACTGAATACGCTGTTTGCTATACTAAGCGGAGCAGCGGGAGCAGTGATTTTACACATAGCCTTGCCGGGGCATTATTTCGGAGGATATCCGTTTATACCGGTATATTTCTATATCTTCGGTTTGTTTAGTATTTATATGTTCGATGCGTGTCGGCGGCATGCTCCGCAGAAGTTGTCGCTGCTGTATCTGGCAATGAAGATGATAAAAATGATTCTCTCGCTGATTCTGCTGCTGATTTATTGTCTGGCAGTACGCGAAGAAGCCAAGGCTTTCTTGCTGACGTTTATCTCGTTCTATCTGTTGTATCTGATATATGAAACGTGGTTCTTCTTCTCCTTTGAAGTGAACCTGAAACGGAAAAAGAAAAATAAGAATAAAAATGAAACAGTTGCGTAACATAGTAGCTCCGATATTTCTGCTCTGCCTGATGTTGGTAGCCGGTCTGCCGGTCTTCGCGCAGACACAGGAAGATGTGACTCCGCAGGAGCAGAAAGAGAATACGGTCGATGTGAAGGAGATCGTGTTCGGGCATATCGGCGACTCATACGAATGGCATATTACGACGTGGGGTAAAACGCACATTACTATACCATTACCTATCATTGTTTATAGTTCTACTACAGGTTGGCATACGTTCCTTTCTTCCCGTCTCGCTGAGAATGGAGGCACTTATGAAGGGCTCTCCGTCGCCCCCGAAGGAAGTAAGTACGAAGGCAAACTGGTGGAGTATAATGCAGCCGGAGAGCAGGTTCGTCCGTGGGATATTTCCATTACGAAGGTGACATTCGCTTTGTTGTTCAACAGTGTGCTGCTGCTGGTTATCGTGCTGAGTGTGGCGCAATGGTACAGGAAGCGTCCGCAGGGAGCATTGGCACCGGGTGGTTTTATCGGATTCATGGAAATGTTTATCATGATGGTGAACGATGATATCATCAAGAGTTGTGTCGGACCCAACTACCGGAAGTTTGCACCGTACCTGCTGACTGCGTTTTTCTTCATTTTCATTAATAACATCATGGGGCTGATTCCTTTCTTCCCCGGTGGTGCGAATGTGACGGGAAACATTGCCATCACTATGGTGCTTGCAATCTGTACGTTCCTTGCAGTCAACATCTTTGGAACGAAACATTACTGGAAAGATATCTTTTGGCCGGATGTGCCCTGGTGGCTGAAAGTGCCTGTACCGATGATGCCTTTCATCGAGTTCTTCGGAATCTTTACGAAACCGTTTGCCTTGATGATCCGTCTTTTCGCCAATATGCTGGCGGGACACATGGCGATGCTGGTACTGACTTGCCTGATCTTTATCTCGGCAAGCATGGGACCTGCGCTCAATGGTACACTGACGGTAGCTTCCGTACTGTTCAACATTTTTATGAATGCGCTTGAACTGTTGGTAGCTTTCATCCAGGCATATGTATTCACCATGCTTTCGGCCGTATTTATCGGACTGGCGCAGGAAGGTGCAAAAGTAAAAGCAGAATAAACGCGAAGAGAGAGCAAATAAATAAACGAGAAAATAAACCATTTTAAAACTGAAAATTATGTTACTATCAGTATTGTTACAAGCCACTGCAGCAGCAGTAGGAGTAAGTAAATTAGGTGCAGCTATCGGTGCAGGTCTTGCAGTAATCGGAGCTGGTTTGGGTATTGGTAAGATTGGTGGTTCGGCTATGGAAGCTATTGCACGCCAGCCGGAAGCCTCGGGTGACATCCGTATGAATATGATTATCGCCGCCGCCTTGATCGAAGGTGTGGCTCTGTTGGCGGTAGTAGTATGTCTGCTGGTATTCTTCCTGTAATATTAAATAGATATGTCATTACTATTACCTGATAGTGGCCTGTTGTTCTGGATGTTTGTCGCATTCGGGGTTGTGTTCGTGATATTAGCGAAATACGGTTTCCCCATCATCATCAAGATGGTGGAAGGCCGTAAAACCTATATCGACCAGTCCTTGGAGGTGGCAAGAGAAGCCAACGCCCAGTTAGCTCATTTGAAGGAAGAGGGCGAGGCGCTTGTGGCTGCTGCCAACAAGGAACAAGGACGAATCTTGAAGGAGGCAATGGAAGAACGTGACAAGATTGTTCACGAGGCCCGTAAGCAAGCAGAGATAGCCGCACAGAAAGAACTGGATGCGGTGAAACAACAAATCCAGATAGAGAAGGATGAAGCGATCCGCGACATCCGTCGCCAGGTAGCTGTGCTTTCTGTCGATATCGCCGAGAAGGTGCTCCGCAAGAACCTTCAGGACAAAGAATCCCAGATGGGAATGATCGACCGTATGCTGGATGAAGTATTAACCCCTAATAAGAACTAAGGAAGATGGAAGTCGGAGTACTCTCAATGCGATATGCCAAAGCGATGATCGAATACGCTCAGGAGAAAGGTGTGGAGGATAGACTCTACAACGAATTCTTCACATTGTCTCACAGTTTTCGTGTCCAGCCGGGACTGCGCGAAGTGCTTGATAATCCTGTGGTGTCGGTAAAGGACAAGTTGGCGCTGATATGTACGGCTGCCGATGGTAACGGTGAATCCAGCAGAGAGTTTGTCCGTTTCATCACGCTGGTTCTGCGAAACAGGCGCGAAGGCTATTTGCAGTTCATCAGCCTGATGTATCTCGATCTTTACCGGAAACTGAAACACATCGGAGTAGGCAAACTGATTACGGCAGTCCCGGTGGACAAGGAGACAGAAAACCGGATCCGTTCCGCAGCAGCACATATTCTGCATGCCCAAATGGAACTGGATACTGTGATCGATCCCTCGATAGAGGGGGGCTTCATCTTCGATATCAATGATTATCGGCTCGATGCAAGCATTGCCACGCAGTTGAAACGAGTGAAACAACAGTTTATTGATAAGAATAGGAGAATTGTATAATGTCTGAAAATATAAGAGTAAGCGAAGTATCCGATATATTGCGCAAGCAGCTCGAAGGTATTAACACCAACGTGCAGCTCGACGAGATCGGTACGGTGCTCCAGGTAAGCGACGGAGTGGTACGTATCTACGGATTGCGGAACGCCGAAGCCAACGAATTGCTGGAGTTTGACAACGGCATCAAAGCCATTGTGATGAACCTCGAAGAGGACAACGTAGGTGCCGTTCTGCTGGGACCTACCGACAGAATCAAGGAAGGCTTTATAGTGAAACGTACCAAGCGTATCGCCTCAATCCGTGTAGGTGAAAGCATGCTGGGACGTGTCATCGACCCGCTGGGCGAACCGCTCGACGGAAAAGGGCTGATCGGTGGAGAACTGTATGAAATGCCGTTGGAACGCAAAGCGCCGGGAGTTATCTACCGCCAGCCGGTAAACCAACCGTTACAGACGGGCTTGAAAGCTGTAGATGCTATGATTCCTATCGGACGCGGACAGCGTGAGCTGATTATCGGCGACCGTCAGACAGGAAAAACTTCCATTGCGATTGATACGATTATCAATCAGCGCAATAACTTTCTGGCAGGTGACCCGGTGTACTGTATTTATGTAGCTATCGGTCAGAAAGGTTCTACCGTGGCTTCTATCGTAAATACGCTCCGTGAGTATGGAGCGATGGATTACACGATTGTCGTTGCCGCTACGGCAGGTGATCCGGCAGCGTTGCAGTATTATGCACCGTTTGCAGGAGCTGCCATCGGTGAATATTTCCGTGATACCGGCCGTCATGCGCTGGTGGTTTATGATGACCTTTCCAAGCAGGCAGTTGCTTATCGGGAAGTATCGTTGATTCTTCGTCGTCCGTCCGGGCGTGAGGCGTATCCGGGTGATATCTTCTACCTGCACTCACGTCTGTTGGAACGTGCGGCAAAGATCATCAAGGAAGAAGAAGTGGCACGCGAAATGAACGACCTTCCGGAGAGCCTGAAAGGTATCGTGAAAGGTGGTGGTTCACTCACGGCTCTGCCTATCATTGAGACGCAGGCAGGAGACGTTTCGGCATATATCCCGACGAACGTGATTTCTATTACCGACGGACAGATATTCCTCGAAACGGACTTGTTTAATCAAGGTGTCCGTCCGGCTATCAATGTCGGTATTTCTGTATCCCGTGTAGGTGGTAACGCTCAGATTAAGGCGATGAAGAAAGTGGCCGGAACCTTGAAGATGGACCAGGCACAGTATCGTGAACTGGAAGCCTTCTCCAAGTTTAGCAGTGATATGGACCCCATTACGGCGATGACTATCGACAAGGGACGTAAGAATGCACAATTGCTGATTCAGCCTCAGTATAGTCCGATGCCGGTAGAACAACAGATTGCTATTCTGTATTGCGGCACGCACGGTCTGCTCCACGATGTTCCCTTGGAAAACGTACAGGATTTTGAACGCAGCTTCATCGAATCTCTACAACTCAATCATCAGGAAGATGTGCTGGACGTTCTGAGAACCGGTGTGATAGACGATAACGTGACCAAGGCTATCGAAGAGACTGCCGCTATGGTTGCCAAACAATATTTATAAAATGAAGACGCTGTGTCAAAAGTCAATAGTAACTGAACTGGGACTGACTTTTGACACACACTCATTCTTAATTCTTAATTTAAATAGTTATGGCTTCACTGAAAGAAGTAAAAACCAGAATAAATTCGGTAAAGAGTACCCGAAAAATCACTTCAGCAATGAAGATGGTGGCTTCTGCCAAGTTACACAAGGCACAAGGAGCCATTGAAAATATGCTGCCTTACGAAAGGAAGCTTAACAAGATTCTGACCAATTTCCTGAGTGCCGACCTTCCTGTTGAATCTCCTTACATCAAGGCGAGGGAAGTGAAGCGTGTGGCAATCGTTGCCTTTTCTTCGAATACGTCGCTCTGTGGTGCTTTTAATGCAAATGTGATTAAGATGCTGCTGCAAACGGTCGGCGAGTTCCGTACACTGGGACAGGATAATATCCTGATATTCCCGGTAGGGAAGAAGGTGGATGAAGCAGTGAAACGCCTGGGATTCGAACCGCAGGAGACTTCACCGACGCTTTCCGACAAACCATCGTATCAGGAGGCTTCCGAACTGGCACATCGCCTAATGGAAATGTACGTATCCGGAGAAATAGACCGGGTAGAACTGATCTATCATCATTTTAAATCAATGGGCGTGCAGATTCTGCTTCGCGAAACTTATCTGCCTATTGACCTGACACGGGTCGTGGATGAGGAAGAGAAGCAAAAGGAAGAAGAAGTACAAGGAGGTGAAATAGCGAATGATTACATTATCGAACCTTCTGCAGAGGAACTGATCGCCAATCTGATCCCAACGGTATTGAGCCAGAAGCTTTTTACGGCTGCCGTGGATTCGAACGCTTCGGAACATGCGGCACGCACATTGGCGATGCAGGTGGCTACGGACAATGCGAACGAATTGATCCAGGATTTGACGAAGCAATATAATAAGAGTCGCCAGCAGGCTATTACCAACGAATTATTGGATATCGTGGGTGGCTCTATGCAGTAAATAAAGATTGCACGATAACACTATTTTGTGAATCGGTATTCCGTTTTTAAGCTTTGTCCGGCTGGTAATTAAATAATCTATATATTTGAAAATTATTTGAGAGGTGAGATTGTTTTGATGGGAACAAAACAAGCCTTGATAACTAACAAAACAAATATATAGATTATGACACAAAAGCGATTATTCGGCATTTCTGGTGCTATTGCTACGGCAGCATTGATTGGTGGGCTGTTGGCTGGATGTATGGAAAAAGATCTGTACGATCCTAATTATGGAAAAGAACCTCTTCCGGACCCTAGCGAGTATTTCGGATTTGAAACACGTGGCGACGTGAAACTCTCAGTAAACTATGATGTCCCCGGACTTGTGGCTCTACTTGAAGTGTATGATGAAGACCCGATGGAAGTAGTGGACAATGTTCCGGTAAAGAAAGAAGGGGTTGAAGCTTTATTCAAAATTTTCACGGATGGAAATGGAAAATATGAAGGGAAAATGAATATTCCGACTTCTGTAGAGACTGTTTACTTGTATACATCAAGCTGGGGAGTGCCCCGATGCGTAAAACTAGATATCAAAGATGGGATGGCTAGTTTTGATATGAGTAAAAAGGATTCTTCTACTGCCAATACTAAAGCGGTAACGCGTTCTTATGACTTTTCGAAAGGTAACGTGCCGTATCTTATCAATTCCGGTGCTAATTTGTATTCATTGTGTAAGTGGGGAGAAGGAGGAAATCTCACCTATATTTATAATAGTCAAACAGGAAAGCCAGACCCTATTAATAATGGATATGTAACACCTCAAAAACAAGTGGGTAATGAATTGATTGGAAATCTTGTAGAACGTTTAAACTCTTTTTTCAAGCCATCCGGAGGTTCTGTTGACAACGCTTATTTGTATAAGGGATCTGAAATCACTAATATTAATGTAACACAAGAGGGAACTACGTTAGATTTGGTCTTTCTTGACAGGGACGCTTCATTTAATAATTCATTTGGATATTATTATTATAAAACAAGTGATGGAGTTAGTAACTCTAATATGAGGAAGTATATCGTATTTCCAAATGTTGCTTTTTCCGTATATAATGGAGCTTTATCTATTTTGAAGTGTGGAGATAAAGTACGTCTGCTCTTTTGGGGTGAGGATGGTAAACCAAGTGAAAAATTTCCGAAAGGATATACAGTAGGATGGTTTATATATGCAGATGGGTATCATCAAAATGAGAATGAAATTGACATTACAAAACCATTAATAACTTCTAATGGGTATTCTAATGGTGGTTTCGTATCTGTAAAAGATGAAAAGAGTGGAAAAACCATTATTGGTGTGGAAGATGGAGCAAACAGAAGTTTTTGTGATCTACTATTTTATGTAGATGCTTCTCCGGAAAGTTCTATTGATAATCCGAACAGACCCAATATCCCGAGTGATGATAAACCAATAGAAAAGCCGGATGCACAGGAGAACTTAAAGGGGACTTTAGCCTTTGAAGATATTTGGCCTGACGGGGGAGATTACGACATGAACGACGTGGTCGTAGAATATAATCGTGCCATATATTTCAACACAGAAAACATGATAAATAAGATTGTGGATACATTTACGCCCACACACGACGGAGCGATGTATGATAATGCATTTGCTTATCAGATAGATGGAGGACAGTTTGGTAAAGTGACTTCAGATAAGGATATAAAAGTGGAGAGCGAAACGTCTTCTATTATTGTATTCCCAAGTGTAAAACAAGCTGTTAAGGGGAAAGTGGGTACATGTACGATAACCAGAACCTTTGAAAAGGCCACTTTTAATAAGGAGAATCTGAAGATATATAATCCGTACATTATAGTAAAATATGCGGCAGGGCAACAGAACCGGACGGAAGTACATCTGCCTAAATATTCACCGACATCTTATGCTGACAAATCGCTGATAGGTTCTAGTAAGGATGTCTATTACATTGATCGTGACGGAGCTTATCCGTTTGCCATCGATATTCCGATGTTGAATTTCATTCCGGTGACGGAGACGCATAACATTGATACGGAATATCCTTATTTCAAGAATTGGGCTGATTCTTGGGGATCAAAATCTACAGATTGGTACAAGAGATATCAGTCTCCCAAGAATTAAGAAACAAAAACAATTTCGATATATAACTGTGACACGACTTTGTGTTCTGATTTGATCCGGTCCCGGTGTACTTCAAGCGAGAAGAAACCGGGACCTTTTTTGTTTATTTGTATACAAATATTTCGGGAGTAAAGAAATGATGATGAAAATACCGGCTTGATTATTGCTTTTCCTTACATTCAATTTCGGTGGTTGGAATCTATTCAGTACCTTTACCGAAAATTAGAGGAAACATGGAAAATAATCCTGAACTACAACTAGCTTGGCAGTTCATTGAAAATACAGGCACGCATCTGTTTCTTACCGGAAAAGCCGGAACCGGAAAAACTACATTTCTAAAACGATTGAGAGAACATACCCCCAAGCGCATGGTCGTATTGGCTCCAACAGGAATCGCAGCTATCAACGCCGGAGGGGTGACGATTCATTCATTCTTTCAGTTGTCTTTTGCTCCGTTTGTGCCGGAAACGACTTTCAATTCTGCCAAGATGCACTACCGTTTCAGCAAAGAGAAACGGAATATTATCCGCAGCATGGATCTGCTTGTTATCGACGAAATCAGTATGGTACGTGCAGATTTGCTGGACGCTGTGGACGCGGCTTTACGTCGTTATCGTGACCGTGAAAAACCTTTCGGAGGTGTGCAGTTGCTGATGATCGGCGACTTGCAACAGTTGGCTCCTGTGGTAAAAGACAATGAATGGGAGCTACTGAAGAATCATTATGAGACTCCATATTTTTTTGCCAGCCGTGCACTGAAGGAAACGGTGTATATGACCATTGAACTAAAGAAAGTCTACCGTCAGAGTGATACTTTCTTTCTTTCTCTTCTGAACAAGATACGCGAAAATAAAGCAGATGATGAAGTGTTGAACGAATTGAATCGTCGTTATCAGCCCGGTTTTCGTCCACGGAAAGAAGAAGGGTATATCCGACTGACAACGCATAACTATCAGGCCCAGCAGGTGAACGACCGTGAACTGGCATCACTGTCCGGACGGGCTTATAGTTTTCGGGCGGAGATAGAGGGAAATTTTCCTGAGTACTCGTACCCTGCGGATGAAGTGCTTACAGTCAAAGAAGGAGCACAGATCATGTTCCTTAAGAATGACGTTTCATCAGAAAAACGTTACTATAACGGCATGATAGGCGAAGTGATGAGTGTTGACGAAAAAGGAATGTCCGTACGTGGAAAAGACAGTAGTGATGTCTTTCAGTTGTTGCCCGAAGAATGGGGGAATTATAAGTATGTGCTGAACGAAGAAACGAAGGAGATCACGGAAGAAATAGAAGGTGTGTTCCGGCAATATCCCATCCGTCTGGCGTGGGCTATCACGATTCATAAGAGTCAGGGTCTGACGTTTGAGCGGGCGATTATCGATGCTCGTAACTCTTTTGCTCATGGGCAGACGTATGTAGCATTGAGCCGTTGCAAGACTCTGGAAGGAATGGTGTTGGAGACTCCTTTGCGTAGGGAGGCGATAATCAGCGATAGCATTGTAGATAATTTCACAAAAGATGTGGAACAGAATAAACCGGGGAGCAAGCAGTTGAACGACATGCAAAAGGCTTATTTCTATGATCTGTTGAATGATTTATTTAATTTCTATTCGCTTGAGCAGGCTTATAAGCGGTTGCTCCGGATGATGGATGAAGAGCTTTATAAACTTTATCCGAAGTTGCTTGCCGAGTATAAAGAACTGGCTCCGCATCTCAAAGAGAAGGTGGTGGAAGTTTCCAATCGCTTTCGTAATCAATATACGCGTCTGATTAACGAGAATGAAAATTATGCCGGAAATGAGGAGCTACAGCAAAGGATTCATTCCGGTGCTGCTTATTTCTGTGAAGCATTGCTTCCTGTCCGGGCGCTGTTTGACAAGACCAGTATGCCTCTTGATAATAAAGAGTTGCGGAAACAACTGAATGAACGTTTGCAGGCATTGGACGATGCTTTATGGATTAAAGAGTCTTTGCTGGATGCGATGCGGACGGAGAAATTTACGGTAACGGATTATCTGAAACGGAAGGCGAAAGTGATGTTGAGTCTCGAAGGGGAAACTGCTTCTTCTGGTTCTTCCACCAAGGCTCCGAAGGAGAAAAAAGAACGGAAAGAACGCACTCGCAGCAATTCAGGAAAGGTGAAAGTAGAAGTTCCGACGGATATTCTGCATCCGGAACTTTATCGTGCTCTGTCGGAATGGAGAACGGCAAAGACGCGCGAAGTGAATATGCCGGCTTATGTGATCATGCAGCAAAAGGCATTGATGGGTATTGTGAATCTGTTGCCGGATACACCGGCGGCTTTGGAAGCGATACCTTATTTTGGCGCAAAAGGAGTGGAGAAGTACGGACTTGAGATTTTGGGCATTGTGCGCAAATATATGAAGGAGAACAAACTGGAACGACCGGAGATTTTTACTTCTGTTTCGGGGAAAGAGGATGCAAGGGAAAGAAAGCTGGATGCACAGCATAATGAGGAGAAGGAGAAACAGAAAGAGAAGAAGAAAGATTCAAAGCTGGTGAGTTATGAAATGTTTTGCCAGGGGATGACGATAGAAGAGATAGCCAAAGCTCGTGATTTGGTGACAGGAACGATTGCTACTCATCTGGAACATTATCTCCGTGAAGATAAAATAAAGTTGGAACAGGTAGTGACAGCGGACAAGATAAAGAAGGTCCGGACTTATCTGGAGACCCATGAATTTATGGGAGTGGTGGCTATTAAAGCTGCATTGGGAGATGACGTTTCTTACGCTGATATTCGTTTTGTGTTGGCGACGGTGGGGCGTTAGGTTATAAGTTACAGAAGAAAGAAACGAATACAGGCACGCTGATATCGATCAGAATACCATGCAAAATAGCGATAGGAATCATTTCTTTTCCCGAATATCTGCTGATGGAAGGTAATAATACATCCATTGAGTTGACTCCTGCCGCCGAAATGGGAGCAAGTTTTCCGAAATACTTCTTGATAAGCGGTGTACCTAGAAGTGCCATCATTTCGCGGAAGATATTAGTCAGCAGGGCAATGGTACCCAGCTCTGTAGCCAACTGTATTCCGATGGTCGGTTCCTTGAACTGAGTGATCAGGATGGAAGATAGCGAATAATAGGCGAATCCGCTTCCTACTGCCATACAGTCGAATACACTCCATTGACTTAGCAAAATGCTTGCCAAGGCAGAAAACAACAATGTGCCGGTAATGGTACCCAATGGAATCAGCAGCATTTTCGGGTGCAAATGTGAGATGATCGCTTTCAGGTTTTTATTGGAACCGATACTGATTCCTACTTGCAGCATCAACGCATATAGTATATACATGGAAACAGTATGTGTATCGAATTGGAATTTATTAAAAACTCCCATGATACAGCCTACACAGAAAAATACGATAACAATAAGACTTCCTTTCATTGTTTACCTCCTTTCTTGAAAAATAGTTGTAATACAAGTCGGGCAGCAAGCAGGCTCCCTAATACGCCGGATACGGCAAGAATGATCGCCTGCCATCCAAACTTACCAAGATTATTCACAATCAGGCTATTAGAGCCAATGGATACTCCAAGGATAAAGAGTAACAGGAATATTGTAAGAGAAATTGTCTTTTCAGTCTTTTGTAAGATACTCCAGTTACGTAATCCGTATCCGATACCGATTCCCAAAAACATGGTAGATATAATAGAGAACATATTGTAATATATTTTAGTTGGTTAGGTTAAACAATTCATAAATAGCATAGATAATCCCCAAAAAGACATACATCTTATTGACAATCAGATGGAAATACTGTCTGTGAGTAACGAAATAAGTCAACAGGCAGTTAGGGGTAAGAATGAGTAAGGGGAATTTAGATGAATCCGCTGAACCAATGTACATGCACGCAACATGACGTGCAGAAATTGGGAATTTCCGCATGAAATATAAGGGCGTTATGTAATTGTAATGTTTGATTCATCTTTTGGTTCTTTAATTCGGGTGCAAAGATAAGAACTTATTGCATATTTTCAAAATAAATATGCAATAATTAAAATCGGTAAAGTTGTTGAAACAAGGAATGGAATGTTGTAAAAAGTTGGTAATGTAGACCTTAACCTTTATATAATATGTGCTTATATTATTATTTTATATGGTTATGACAGTTTGATGCCTGAGCCGAATTGTTATGTTGTATAGGGCACATACTTTCATTTGGGCAAACAATCTGATAATAGGATATGCCGGTTAATGTTTCCACTCCATGAGAATATCTTTCAGCTTTCGTGGCTGGTAACCAAGTATAGTCCGGGCTTTTGCTATACTCATCCCACTGAAACGGGGACGGGGAGTAGCTTCTTGCATTTCTTCTGTTGTGGCAGGATGAATGAGCGAACGGTCCAGCTTCATGTAGTCTGCTACCTGAAAAGCAATTTCTGCGATGGTCAGGCATTCGTCGCCACAGATATGAAAAATTCCGTTTGCGGCATTTTCCATCAGGTGTTGCACTCCGGCTGATACGTCACCTACATAAGTGGGCGTGCGCCATTGATCTGATACGACACGGATTTCTTGTCCTGCATTCAAACGATTCATCACCAGTTGCACGATGTTTCCATGCTGTCCTGGTAGTGCTTTTCCGTAGACAATCTCTACGCGGGCAATGGCATAGTTACTACAGATTTCAGCCACTTTCTCTTCTCCTTTCCATTTGGTGAAACCGTAATAGTTGACAGGAGCGGGGAGACTTTCTTCTGTATAAAGCTGTCCGGACTTCTCGTCTATCTTTCCGTCAAAGACGAAGTCTGTAGATAAATGAATGAACCGGCTTTTGTAACTTTCGCAAAGATGTGCCAATTGTTCTACTGCTGTAACATTTGTTAGCCAGGCTTCTTCGTGATGCGTTTCGCAATAATCGGGGACGGATAAGGCGGAACTGTTGATGACCACATCGGGTTGTACCTCTTTGAAAAGTTGCTTTACAGCTGCTTCATTCCGTATATCTGTGGTGGTGAAATGATAATTGCCTTCATTCTTCGGAAGGATATCCGGATGCAGGGAACATCCTGTTACCTTATATTGTGCCTTGCTTGACAGGTCATTCAGTATTTGGCGTCCGGTGAATCCATTGGCACCGATAATCATTATATTCTTCATGGGCTGTTTTATAGTCGTTCGTTTCAGTCATATGAGTTTTTCTCAGTCACATGAGTGAGTTTCGGTTCAGAAATATGGTTTTTCTATATTTATTTTCACAAAAGTAGAAAATAATTTTAGTTACGCAAATAGATTTCGTAGTTCCCTTTTTACTTTGCTTCCTTTCGCGTTTAAGCATATCGCTATCATGCCCGATGTGTATGCCGGATGGATTGGATGAAGCACCTGGAACTTACAAAGATATTGCGCGGGTAATCGCTAATGAGCGGGATTTAGTGAAGCCTTTGGTGGAATTGGCGCCTATGGCGGTGATCAAAGGATAAAATAAGCTGACGAGATGAGGTATGGACATAAAAAAAGGAGCAACGCCTTGCTCCAACCTTTGTTAACCTTAAATCTAATACTATGAAAAACACATTGCAAAGATACGGACTTCTGTGAACTTTGCAAATTATCCAAGAAAAATAGTATGTTTTATAACATTGATTAAGAATTTGAATTCT
>OBKG01000029.1_pt1 | contig 181250 bp, 221 predicted proteins | sample 1519741 | NCBI WGS metagenome assembly OBKG01 (sample SAMN00265072, study PRJEB22529) | human gut metagenome
CGTGAGGCGCTCAGTTAGAATACCAGCTTTCCTCCTCTTTGTCAACACCTTTTTCCCTTTTTTCGCGCTTTTTTTCTGTCCAGCAATCCCGGGTTGAAGTACTTCTCTAAATATGTTACCCTTATTCTACTATTATAAATAACGGAACCGGAGGAATTCAGGCATGCCCATCAAGATCCCAGACGCTCTGCCCGCCACTGCGATTCTGGAGAGCGAAAACATCTTTGTTATGACGGAATACCGGGCTCTGCACCAGGATATCCGTCCTTTGAAGGTTTTGATTCTCAATCTAATGCCCACTAAGATCGTGACGGAAACTCAGATCCTGCGCAAGCTGTCCAATACGCCGGTACAGATCCAGGTGGAACTGCTGCGCACGGCCAGCTACCAGTCCCAGCACACCGACGAGGACCACCTGGCCTCCTTTTATACCACCTTTGACCAGGTAAGGGACCGTAACTTCGACGGAATGATCATCACCGGCGCTCCAGTGGAAAATCTGGAGTTCAACCAGGTGGACTACTGGCCGGAGCTGTGCGAAATTATGGCGTGGAGCCGCACCCACGTCCACTCTACCCTCCACATCTGCTGGGGCGCCCAGGCGGGGCTGTACTTTCATCATGGCATCGAGAAGCGCTCCCTGCCCAGGAAGCTCTTCGGTGTGTACGAGCACCGGGTGCTCAAGCCCAGTTCCCCCCTGTTTCGCGGCTTTGACGATGTGTTCTGCGCCCCCCACTCCCGCTATACCGAGGTGTGGGAGAAGGATATTCGCGCCGCACCGGGGCTGGAGCTGCTGGCCACCTCCTCTGAGGCAGGAGTCTACGCTGTCAAGACGGAGGACAGCAGCCAGTTCTTCATCATGGGACACCCCGAGTATGACCCGGACACCCTAGCCAGAGAGTACCGCCGGGATATTGACAAGGGGCTGGACATCGCCGTGCCCGCCCACTACTTTCCCGAGGATGATCCCGCCCGCGTCCCTGTGGTCCGCTGGCGCAGCGCGGGCCAATTGCTCTATACCAACTGGCTGAATTATTATGTATATCAGACGACGCCCTACGACCTAAACAAACTTCTACGAGATTAGTTCACATTTCTTCTTATTCCGCTTATTTTGAGAACTTTTTGGCAATTATCGAAAAATTAGAAGTGTCATATCTTACCGTAACTTTTCGGGAAATTGGCGTAAAATTGGCGTAGGAAAAGGCACGTGTATACCACCTATTGGAAGTCCTCCATCATCGGAGGACTTCTTTTATTTTTGCTATGTAAGGGAATTGGGCTGCACGATATAAAGTAAAACCAAGTTCCCTTCATATATAAATGAGAGAAAAATAACTCTCAAAGAATTGCAGGAGGTAAATGAAAATGTCTGAGAAAATTAACAATGAGGATGTCCTGTGCGGCGCTATCTATGAGAACGGTGAGTATGTGCCCGTCTACTGCAACCGCGTTACCGGCGAGTGCTATTTCGCTGACCCGGTGATGTCCTACAATCGGCTCATTTCGGAGCTGTCTGTGGACGACCCCATCGAGGTGGATTTCCCCGACACTGTGGAGGCCATCGTGTCTGGCAGCTTCGGAGAGTGCCTGGGAGTCATCTACAATGGTGAGCGGCTGGTGAAGCTGCTTGACGATGAGACTGCTACGGACATCCCTGTGGATGAGCCGCTCCGCGTTGGTGACACGTTCGCCATCGATATCTACGGAGACTACGACGAGGAGTGAGCCATGGCGCTAATACTTCTGGTTGTTATGCTTCTTCTGCTGTCACATAGGCCAGCTCTGAGCGAGGAGCAGAGTGCGTTCTTTGTGGATGCAGATTGGAGTCCAATACGTTAATAGCGGGGTGTTAGCCGATGTTTTCCTTTGATCCTAAAAGTAGGATTCTGAAGGTTCAGAAAATTCCAGAGTCGGAGTTGGAGCTGAACCTGCTGGAGTACCAGCGTGAGTCCTACAATAAGTACGTGACAGAGACCGTCTACAACGACATGCAGTATCTCGTGCAGGCGATGCGGGACTCGCTTCAGGTCTCCCAGGTCGAGGCGGAATTCCGTGTTGAGGACCTGTATCGCGGGAGCTATAAGCGGGAGGTGAAGAAGCAGTCTCCCTCCTATTACCCTGTGTATGCGAAGTTCACAATCGATGGTGCTACCTTCCCGAACTGGGTGGAGGTATTCAGGATCCCAGCTATGGACGCTGATGGCATCCTAAATGTCGATGGTGAAAGGCGCGTCCTCCTCATGCAGATGGTTGCAGCCGAGCGCGTCTCCTACGCAGCTGATAAGCAGACGGTGTCGGTCACAACGCCTAAACGTAATATCTCCCTCATCTTTGATGGGACCAAGGACGTGATGGTCAAGTACGGAGCAAATGCAAAGATTCCGATGCATAAGCTCATCCGTGCCTACAACGCCAAAGAGCGGGTGTATGACGATCCGTCTAAGCTGTTCACTTCGGCCTTTATTCTGTCGGCCTTTGCTACTGATAGCGGGGCCACCGATGAGGCCGTGGAGGACGAGCTTGATAAGCTGAAGGTCCACGCTACCTACAGCGGTGACGACTACTCGCTAGGTAAGACGCGTGATGCGCTGAATGAGGTACTTTCCCTGGACCGAGCCCATGGGCGCATCCTCTCTAGGAAGGTAGGGCCCTATGAGGCTGGGCATCGCGTCGATGAGGAAGTGCTGCGGTACGTGCACAAAAACAGGGTAAACGAGCTTTATGTTAAAGCTGTACCCGATATCGTGGGCTATAAGCTGACCCAGGAGTTGACTGTGAGCTTTGTGCCTGCTGGTACGCGGAATAACGACCGCCTAATTGCGGCGCTACCGCAGTTTGCTGCCTACACGGCTATCCCGCAGGACAGCGAAGTGCTTATCCACATGTCCTCTAAGGAGACGCTGACTGACGAGGATGTTATGTTCCTCTACGATGTTGGTGCTGCTTTCGTGGACTGCAAGCGATCTGGCTCCGCCCCTATCCGTGCCACCTTTGAGGAAGAGATTATCGGTAACTATACCGTGCGTCTTGGCGATATTTTCGGCCACAACATTCCCGAGGGCCGGTATCACGATGAGTGGGTTTGCTTCTACAACAATCCCAACCTTGATCGTACGGACATGGATCACCTGAATACGCACGACCTGATGGCTCTCTACTCACTCTGCGGTTTCATCCGCAAGAACCCTAATGAGAACTTCCTTCTGGATAAGGACTTCGGGCTGCTTAAGAAGGTGCTGGCAGCCAACGAGATTTTCAGCAATGCCATGCGCGAGGTAGTGCCGGAGTTTATCCGGAAGTATAGGGCAGCTATTTCCCGCGGCATTGGTAAGAACATGCTCTCTGAGAGCAACTTCTTCGGCTTGACCAATATGTGGAAGAGCTACCTGTGGGAGCGGAACTATCTCGACATTGCCGACACCATCAATCCCATTGCTGTTGTGGCGCAGACGAACCACCTTGTCTCCACGCTACATACAAGCGAGATTCCCGAGAAGGTCCGGCTGCTGTCGATGGGCTTCTACGGGCGCATCTGCCCGTATGAGACACCGTCTGGTCAGAAGCTGGGCGTGACAAACACAAAGGCAATCGGGGCCAAAATCAGGGATGGCATCTTGACCACTCCCTACAGACGCGTCCTAAAGAATAGCCGTGGGGAGATTGAGAGTATTTCTACGGAAGTCACCTACATGGATGCTCAGGAGGAGGCGCAGTATCGTATCGGCGATATTCTTTCCCTGAAGAAGGAGGGCTATAGGTACCTCAACACGAAGGTGCTCGCCAGAGTCCCTGCGCCTAACAATCAGGTTACGGTAGAGAGCGTTGACGCTTTCACACTTGACTTTGTCAATGCCTATTGTGAGCAGCACCTCTCCCCTACCGCCGCTCTCATTCCCTTCGCAGGCTCCAATGACGCCGTGCGCGTCACCTATGCGACAAACATGCTGAAACAGTCCATCCTGGTACAGGGGAGCCAGATTCCTCGTGTCTTCACTTCTATGTACAGGCGCTGCTTTAACCACTCCAACACTTACGTCATCCGGGCTAAGAAGGATGGTGTGGTTGACCAGATCCCGATGGGCAAGCTGCTCCTCACCTATGATGACGGCGAGGTCGAAGATATCGAGATTTGCGAAACCTCTGTCACGAGCAAGTCTGTCAACTTCCTTAACTTCCATGTGAAGGAGGGCGACAGGTTCAAGAAGGGCGACATCCTCGTCGACTCCGCAATTGCGCGGGAGGGTATCTACTCTCCTGGTGTGAACCTGTTCGCCGCCTACCTCGCAGACGGATATAACTACGAGGACGCTGTTGAGTTGTCCGAGTATGCGGCTAACCAGTTCATCTCTATTTCGACGGAAACAATCACACACAGGATGCATCGCCAGAGCAACGAGAGTATCAGGGTTGGGCGTGAGTACTACTACCGCTATATCCCCGAGAATGGCATCATCGCACAGGTGAGCCGTCAGAGCAAGAGTGATGCACGTTGCAGCTCCAAGGATGTTCTGCGGTCTGGGAAGCACTCGGGTATTCTTTACCAGATTGAGCGCAATCAGGACGAGAAGAAGGCAGCGGAGTATAATGCCCACCTACTGTCTTTCAACCGCCTCCGCACTGGCGATAAGATGGCCGGCAGACACTCTAACAAAGGTACGGCGTCCATCATTCGCAAGAACAGCGAGATGCCTTGCTTTATGAATGGGCGCCCGCTCGACATCCTGCTGAACCCATGTGGCGTTCCTTCCCGTATGAACATCGGTCAGAACTTCGAGGCATATCTCGGGTTCATTGCCTACCTGCTGGATGTGTACGTGGAGAGTGATCCGTTCAATGGTGCAACCAAAGGAGATATCAAACTGCTGATGCACTACGTCTGGGAGCTGGCGAACAATGAGAACGCCAAGATCGTTTGCAGTAAGTACCCAATGCTCCCCTCCACTCTGCATGAGCGGGCTATCTCTAGGCACGCTGCTATTCGCGATTGGGCCGGATGCTTCAACCCTGATGGCACGGCAAGACTGTGGAATCCCGCGACCGGAAAGTGTCTGGAGAACGTCGTTACTTTTGGCGTACCCTACATGCTTAAGCTGGAGCACGAGGTCAACCATAAGTTCCATGCACGCGCTGGTATGTTGGAGGAGGATTACTCTCAGATCTCCAAGCAGCCTACCGAGGGCTCCGCGCGTGGTGGTGGTCAGAAGATGGGCGAGATGGAACTCAGCGCATTGGCTGCCTATGGCGCCGCTGACTTCCTCTACGAAACCTGTAACGCGATGTCCGATAACGTGCTGGATCGCGTGAATACGACTCTGCGGATGCTCAATCTTCCTGAGTACACCCAGCACGGGCCGTCTGTCCCATACGCAGTCGAGAAGTTCAGATACCTTCTGGAAGTGCTTGGCTACAAACTTACAGACGATGAGGGAATTCTCCCTCCCTGCGATGCTGAGTATGCGGACAGCAGAACGGTGCCTGACATACGCAGTATCCTGGCCAGGCAGAAGGATGCGGATTCTGATGTTGAGGAGAGTAAGGGTGGGTTAAGTGACTTGTTGAAAGGAGCATTCGGATGACAGGTAAAACCCACGCCATTTGTGGCACTATCACCATGCTGGCTGTGACAGCTACGCACTTCAGTGGCCTCCAGCTCGATGGCCACACCTATCTCCCTGCAATTGGACTTCTGACTGTAGTGACTGGCTCCTACATGCCGGATATTGATATCCACCGCTCTAAGCTGGGACAGCAACATAAGTTCATCTCTAAGCATCTTACCCATAGGGGGATTACGCACACGCTGCTGATTCCCATTATCTTGTTTGTGGTCATGCTCATGGTGGCCACAGCCAAGATTCCAGTCCTGCCTGATCTCATTCTGGGATTCAATGTTGGGTGGGTTGTACACATCATAGCAGATCTGTGCAACCGCAAGGGTGTGCCCCTCTTCTGGCCTTTCTACCGGAAGAGGGTGCACATCGCCACCTTCCTAACCTCGTCTTGGCAGGAGTACGTATTCATATTTCTGTGGTTGGGAGTGAATGTCGCTTGTGTATTTTTCCTATTGAGGTAAGTGGTTCTCGGATCACAACGCCTACGGTGAGCGTGCGGGAGGGGCACACAATGCTCCGCAAGGCAATTCTGGATGGTGAGATACCAATTACCATGCCTATCGGGTTTGCACTGAACTCGCCGAGGAATACTTCCTTCATCTCGGCAATCGACAGGAATCACAGCTGTCAGGAGTCGATGATTGCTGTGGCATCGAATGTGTCCAATATTATCCTTGTGGGCGACATGGGTGAAGTGGTGGATATCGAGGAGAAGGTCGGTGTCATCACAACTGGCAATGCTCAGTGGAGAAGCAAAGGCGTGTATAGGTGCCGCCCTATTAACCCGGAACAGCACATGTTCACAGCCACTGAGCCCATGTCTGTTAAGTTCTTTGTTCACAAAGCGGCCGGGTATCACTCTATGGCGGAAAACGCAGCAGTCATCGGGGACAACACCTACTTCCCGCTGAACACTGTACACACGCTTATCGACTATGTGCGTGTACTCCCCTTAACTGGGGACGCCATTGAGGTTCGGTACTACAACGGGATGACGCCAGAGCTGTTTCTCGATATCTGGAATGCAGCACAGAATTAAGAGAGGAGGTAAATCCAATGCCTTTGAAAATTGAGCCCATGCGTGAGGAAGACTACCTCCAGATGGGCAAAGAGGTCAAAGAGGGTTTTGACGATGGTAACGTCTTTATGCCGGCATCGTTGAATTCTCCTTCTATCTTCGGTTCTGTGGAGTACGCACCTGGGGAGGATAGGCCTGTTGGTATTGACCATAAGCGCGGGTACATTCACCTGTGTAAGCCGGTCATCAACTTCGCGATTGCCCAGGAGAAAGCCTCCCTGCTGCAGAAGATTATCCATTCGGACAAGACCCTTACTGAGGAGGTCGTCGGATTCCGTACATGTTACGATGTGGAGCTCAACGACTACATCTCTGTGGATGATGTGACACGTCCAGAAGGTGTCCTATGGGGCGCCGAAATCCTCAAGAAGTGGATCGATGACTTCGATGTGGAGGCCGGTGTTCGTGAGTGCCTAATCGATGTGATGGATGGGTACAGGAAGACCTACGGTGGGACTGGTGCTGGTGAATTTCGTCGCGCCAGCTCTGGTGGATACCTGGCAGCCGGAGACTGGAGGTTCTTCCCTGCTGACAACAGCACCTATGAGAATCTGTATCTCTACGTCGGCACCACAGTGTTCTACTCCAACAACTCCCGCCTCTCTTACCTCATCAATCTGCAGGGGCACAAAGACAGGCTCTATTCCATGATTATGGAGTATGTCGCTGTGGCCCCTCTTGGCATCCGCCCGGATATCGCCTCCAGGCATGACCAGATGTCCATCGCCTATGATGAGATCATCTCTGCGAACAAAAACATGAAGATGGTCATGTCGGGCATGTTTGATGCCAGAGCCTTTGCGGCGAGCTATAAGCGGCTGAGTGACAAGGTCTACAATCTGCTCGTACATCCGGTGTCTTACAAGTCTAACCGCAAGTCCGTTATCGAGAAGCTGGCATCCAAGCAGGGCGACATTCGCGCTAAGATGCTGGGCAAGCGTGTGGATTACTCGGGGCGCTCAGTCATTACCATCGACCCGTTCCTCTCTATTAGGAAGGTGAAGCTGCCGAAGGATATGACTCCTAAGCTGTTTAGGAGCCACTTGCTGAGCAGCATGAGCAATCCTAACCCCTCGGATTGGGTGGGAATGGACAAACGCGACAAGTGTAACTCCAAGCTCATCTCGTCTGGCATACTGGACCGGGTCCCGGTGGTCATCGGGCGTCAGCCGACTCTGCATAAGCCCTCTATGCGGGCCTTTAAAGCGGAGCTGACGGACGAGCGTTCTCTGCGAATTAACCCGCTGTGTGTTACGGGCTTTAACGCAGACTTCGATGGTGACCAGATGTGGTGCCGTGTTCCTGTCAGTGAGGGGGCGGTAGAGGAAGTTAAGGAGCTCATGAGCATTGAGCAGAACATATACTACCCCAAAAACGGTGAGTGCTCCGTCATGCCTCGGCAGGAGATCATCTACGGGCTCAATGTGTGTACACGCGCTATTCTCCAGAAGGGCTCTTCTATGAAGTCCTATTCCGGGTACAGGGAGCTGTTCGATGACCTGTTCATGCAGCGTGTGCGCGTACAGGATACCGTTACTCTTGATGGGTACACGGAGTGCGCTGGACGTGTTGCTTTTGCGGCCTGCCTGCCTAAAGAGGTCTTCAATAAGTTCGGCGTTAAAGAAGTCACCTCTAAGACAATTGCTCCCTATGTTGAGGCCATGTTGGACGTGTCCATCGATTCGGCCATTGACGGGATCGACAGGATGGTAGAGCTTGGTTTCAAGATGGGCTACATCTACCCTCCTACTCTCAACCTTCTGGATGAAGAGGACATCTCCTACAGTGATGTAATAGAGGAGTTCCATGACTCCATGAAAGAGATGGTCGGGTATTATGAGCGCGGCCTTGAGGAGGAGTCCGCATTCGCTGATGCCTACGATAAGGGCTTTGAGCGGATGGAACAGAAGGTGAAGGATACCATCTATGACCGTGTGGGCAAAGAGTCTGGGTTCGTCAGATTGGCAGAGTCCGGCGCCCGTGGTAGCAAGTCCAACCTGACGCAGATGTATGGCTACAAGGGACGGATTCAGAAGTCTTCCAGAGAGTCTTTCCGTGCGGTTATTGAACACTCCTACGCGGAGCAGCTGACTCCTCTTGAGCATTTCGTTACTGCCTACGGTGGCCGGCAGGGTCTTATCAACAAGTCTCTGAATACTGCTGACACGGGCTACGCCATGCGCAAGATGTGGCACGCTACTTCCCCGTATGTTATCACCGGGGATGACTGCGGTACGACCGATGGTATCGAAATCAAGAAATCCGACATCGCCAGGTTTATCACAGAGGCCGACGAGGTTGAGTCCGTCTTCAGGAAAATCATCACCGGACGGTACATGGCCGGGAGCAATGTCTACATTGATAAGGAGATGGCGAAGGAGCTGTCGAAGAAGAGCTCTGTTGTGAAGATTCGCTCTGTCATCACCTGCAAAGACCCTTGTTGCAAGAAGTGTTACGGAGACGACCCTTCCACACACCGTCCTGCCGCAATCGGTCTCCCTATCGGGTTTATTGCTGCCCAGTCCATCGGCGAGCCCGGTACTCAGCTGTCCATGGACTCCTTCAAGAAGGGCGGCATCGCTTCCAAGAGCGGCGTTACCTCTGCTTTTGAGAAGCTTGAGGCTTACATCGAGTGCAAAGACCTCTCTAAAAATAAGAACTTCGGTTCTTACGATCCCGTAGCATGGGAGTCCGGAGAGGTGCATGAGACGTACAGCCCGGATGGAACCAAGAAGGTCACCATTGGGGACTCCAAGTTCTCTAAGCGCTTCCCGGCCGATGCCCCTCTTCGCAAGGTGGCAAAGAAGGGCGAAGGCCTGGGAATTGAGCGCGGTGACTATGACATGAAGGAGCTGCTCATGTACACTGACGTTCCTACTGCGCAGCTCTACTTTATCCACACCCTCTATAACATCTATAAGAATGAGGGTGAAATCAACATGAAGCACTTCGAGGTGTTGGCCGCAGCCATGACTGTTCACATGGTGGTCTCCACGGACCGTGATGACCTCTATGTGGGCCAGTACCATGACAGCATTCAGATGTGCAAGGGCAGCCTTACTAACACTGTCTCAGTGCCAACCATGAAGGGCGTTAAAACGATCCAGCCTTCCCGTATCCATGCCCTCTCCAGAGTTATTATGGAATCTATTAAGATGGGCCTTGCTTCGAGTGTGCTTCTCGGTCTTACTGACCCGCTGGAGTATCCGCTGAATCGGATTGCCATGGGGCAGGAGATCTATTGTGGCGGTACGGGAGAATTTCTGGATGAAAGGAGGATGTAAGATGGCATGGGTCGACTACGGTGGCCAGGATGTTACTGGCTATGACTACATAGGGACCGATACTCTCCGCTACCCGCTTACTGACGGACGTGACGTCGAGGAGACTGTGGAGGAGATCAGACGGCGCTGCGGACGTCTTGCACGTATCAAGCTCTTTAAAGAGGAGAGTGATGAGGGCGATGGAGATCGGTGACATCGTTTTGGTGAAAACCGCTCCCCCTCATATTGCATCCGTAACAGATGGTGGGCAGGTGGTGTGCGAAGATGGCACTCACCTGCCCATCGATTGTAGTAGTATGGAGGTGCTGTTTACAGCGCTCCAGATCATCAAGGAGCTTGAGAAGGGAGTGCTGGGTTACAATGAGACCTGGAGACTTCGTGATTGTTAATGACGTGATTGGATGCGTCAGGTGTCTGAACCCTCTTACCGTCCTATGTCAGGATGGTAAGGAGCGTGTTCTTCAGGCAGAGGCACACACCGTCATTACTGGGCAGCACTATGCCCTACTCTTGGCCGAGAAGGCACTAAGGAGGATTGGGAATGTCAATACGTAGATTATTCGACGCTACGTGGGACCAGGTGTATAAAGGCGCTATCGGGTACGGTGATTCTGATATCCTTACGGACCAGCGCGTTATCATCGTGAACAGAAATGTCAAGCGGCTCATATGGGGGCAGCTGATCATGATGTTCGATGAGGATGGGACCATGTGCCTCATCACGAGCCGTTACCGCGTACCCTGGCTTTCTCTCACTGCTTACCTACACGCACTGGAGCAGGCAAAACGGTTACGCGGTGCCGGCATTGTGTGCAACGTAGCGTTTGAGAAAGGGTTGGTAACATGCACCTATTCGCGCGTAGGCTGGCTGCAGCGGGTTGCGCAGTATTCGTCTGCTTCTTCGCGTGCTCAGGAAAAGCAGAAGCAGCAACAGCCAACACCATCAGAGGTGAGTTCGGACTCCAGCTCTCCCAAGATATAGCGCCACTAAAGGAGGAGCTGCAGCGAGTACAGCAGACAATACGCACCACCCGTGAGGTGGAGCTGTATAATGCCGTGATCGCCTCTACCTCGACCGATGAGATTGACGAGAAAATTACGGCACTCACCGACACTGCTGATTCACTGCACGATACGGTGGTCAATGGAATCGACTTGCCGTTGGAAAGCATACTCAGGTATGAAGCGGAGCACAAGAAGACCGTTGATGACCTGAATACATTGCTTGGTGTGAGAGACCTATACATCGTGGATCCTCTTCCCACGCCTGACGAGGATTTGGAGACTCTGTTAAAAACAGAGTCCTCGCTCAAGTCCTCTATCAAAGAGGCTGGGTACTACGAGGATATCGGCTCTATGGACTACTATCCGGTAAAGGGGCAGGCCTATAAGGTGAACTCGCCCTTTGGTTCTCGCTACGATCCTGTGGGGGTGAGAGGGTACAGCTTCCACTATGGTGTGGATTTAAAGGCCCCTCAAGGCACGCCAGTAGGTGCGTGGTTCTCCGGGACTGTAGAGAGCACAGGCACTTCCTATGGTTCTGGAAACTACATCTGGATTGACCATGGTTACGGTGTACGCAGCTACTACTGCCACCTTAGCAGAATTGATGTGAAGAAGGGGCAAAATGTCTCACAAGGCACACAGATAGCGCTGAGTGGGAACACAGGATACTATTCCACCGGGCCACATCTTCACCTTGGTCTCTACATCGATGGCACAGCCGTTGACCCGCGGGTGGTACTGGAATGATATATTGGTACGGCAAATACTACACTCTCATAACATCCCCGTACAACGGGTCCGTACTCGGATACTTGCTTGATGGCATCTTGCTACACAGCAGGCCTAAGGGTACTAAAGTACGGGGGTACATCACAACAGAAGATGGCGTAGTCATTGTGCTTGGCAGAGACATGCGCATCGTTGCAGCACTCTTATCGGTGGCTGCAATCGTATTGACCATAGTGCTCTGGCCAAGATATGAGTACGCCTACTTCCAAGTGACGTACGCCGAGAGGCCGTGGATGGAAAATGGTGTGCTGTACTGTAATGTGGTCAACGAGGCAGATATTGATGTGACTGTCCAGTTTGTGAATGCAACGAGCAAGACGCCCATTTACACCCTGGAGCCAGGTGATACGCTACCCTACATCAGCATAGATTTCACACCAACTACAATCCGCTACAACGGCGAGTTCGACTTTCTACTGGAGGTCCAAAATGACTGACATAGTCAAATACATCATCGCGCGGTGGGCCTATTCGGTGGGTCAGCCTATTATGTCTGACGCAGAATATACAATTCTGGACAGATCTATGAAGGCGCGCTTCCCGAAGAATCCCTACTGCCAGCGTTCGTGGTCCAGTGATCCGTGTCCAGTGGCCATGTTGAAAGAGTACGGGTATCCGCAGCTTATCCAAGCGGTGGTGCTGTCAGACAAAACTGAGAGCATCCCGTCTCTAAACTCCCTGATTGAGGTTCGTACTATGTACGAATCGATGCATGAGCCGCACAGCGTATCATTCAAGATCGACGGCTGGAACATCCAGGCTTCCTACTACAATGGAGAGCTTGTCAATGTTCAGACACGGGGTCGCTCCTCCGATGCCATGAATGCGGAAGCAATTGCGCCAAGGCTCCCTAAGACAATCCCGGAAATGGGACGTGTCCTGGTGGTCATGGAGTGCTCTATTCCTGACTCTGAGTTTATGTGGTTCAAGGAGAACTTCGGAAGCACCTCACAGCGCGGTGCAGTGTCTACTGCCCTGGCCAATCCGGAAAAGTGTTTGAGCCATGTTGCCATTCATGCCCATGGTGTTCGTTGTTCTAGTGCGGTGAACGACAAGTTCGCCCTCCTAAAGTCCTGGGGCTTCGAGGTTCCCATGTATGCGTGGGTTCATAACTTTCAGGAGCTCATGGATCAGGTCAAGGCCTTCTCAGACTTCAAGGAAGCCTATGGCATCCCGACAGACGGTCTTGTTGTTAAGGGGGAGGCCACTAATGCCCTGCGCATAGAGGCGTGGGAGGAACCAATCTATCGCTCGTTCGTAACAGGGTATGATGAGACCTACGGTCCACACGCCATTGCTGTCCAGTGCAAGATTTATCCAATCAAGCTGCCTAACTCTGTGCAGAGGCAGCTTCCTGCTACAAATCTCAGCCGCATCATCAATCTGAATCTGCGTCCGGGGTATCCTGTAGCCTTCCGCATTGCAAGCTCCTCTATCGCGGATATCGACGAGGAATCCACGCGCCTCGTGCAGAAAGAGTATGCCGGCAGGGAAGATATGTATCGGCATATGGTTCAGATGAACGAAGCGATGAAGTACTAGAGATATGGTGGACATATATAACTGAAGGGAGTGTTAATATGTCTAAGATCTACGGCATCGACCTTGGAACGACCAATTCGCTTCTTGGCTTGGGCGATAGGCTTCTTACTGGTCTTGTGCCGTCCGTGGTGAACCTGCAGACTGGAGAGGCCGGCAAAGATGTGTTAGAGGATATGTCAGCGGCCAGGTCTTTCAAGTGTGACATCTCTATGTCCAAGGAGGGCCAGCTCTCCGTGTCTGCATCTTCGAGAGTGCTGAGGCAGCTGGTGAAGGAGAGCGGCGAGGACGTGCAGGATGTGGTGATTTCCGTACCTGCCTACTTTTCCGATAACCAACGCCATGCAACCATTAAGGCGACAGAGCTGGCCGGCCTGTCGGTGGTGGGGCTTATCAATGAGCCTACCGCGGCTGCCATCTATGCTTCTAAAAGCCGCAAGGCATTGTCCCTGGTCTATGACCTTGGGGGTGGCACTTTTGATGTGTCTGTAGTTGACAGCCGCTTTGGCGACTACGATGTGCAGGCCACCGATGGCTGCATTCTGGGCGGCGATAACTTCGATGCGAATATCCGCAGATGGGTTATCAAGCAGGGGAATATCAAGGTGCATCACCTGAGCAGTGAGGATTTGACTCGTCTGAAGTGGGATTGCTCCAAACTCAAGATTCGGCTGCAGAAGTCCAGGCAGGATGAGGTGTTGGATCTCACTCCCTATGGTGCCGGGCAGGTCGTACTCACTACCGAGATTTACACTGAGATAATGAAGCTCACATTCTCCGAGACCATCATCAAGGCCAAAAAGGTTCTCGGAGAGGCGGTGCCGGTCGGGGAGAAATATGACCTGGTCATGGTTGGCGGCTCTACGCGGTGCCCCTTTCTACGTGAGTGGGTCGCCAAAGAAATGGGGCAGGAGCCAATCGAGATGTTCTATGACCCCGACAAGATTGTTGCTCAGGGCGCAGCTCTCTACGCACAGATGCTGAGTGATGGGACGGCACACGTCCAAGTCAGTGATGTGACAAAGGCCCTCTCTATCGAGATGGCGGACGGTTCTGCGCGTGTGTTGATTCCTCGCAACTCTAAGATTCCTGTGCAAGAAACTACTGTGGTCTACAACTCTGTTGCCTCCAACAAGTTGCAGCTCAATCTCTATCAGGGTGACAGCCTTTTGGCATCGCAGAACGAGCTCATCGGTCAGCTCACCTACTCCTATGATGGTGTTATCCCGGCTGGTGAAGGGGAGGTCATCGTGGAGATTACAGTTGAGGTTGACGGGACTATTCGCTTCTCCTGTAAGGAACTCCTGAAAACACATGTGGAGGTAGTGCTTGATCGCACAAAGACCTCTATATGATCGTTGGCCGCAAGGACATTGATTTCACGAAGCTCAAGCTTGCGTGCCGTAGTGAGGATTCGCTCCTTAGGTTTACGGTTGACTTGGTGCCTACGCCGTTGCGCCATATCCGTGAGGTGGTGGACAACCAGAAGTACCTGGTGGCACTGCACGTGCGGTCGCTGCAATCGTTGCCCTGGCAGAAGAGGAAGGACTTGTGTGAGCACCTCTTGCATGGTGCTAGGATAAAGGGTGTTCCCGATACGCTCTATGACTACTCCGATTTGCTATTGGCAATAGACAGTGAGGCGTTTGAGCGATACTTGCGTGAGGAGGATCAGCGTGCTGAGGGATGATGTAGAGTTGCTTAGCGGGCGCATTGTGGCTGGTCCCCTTACGCCTGCACTCTTTTTGCTCCTCAAAGATACTGAGGACTTGGATAAGCTTTGTAAGGATTTACATATCGAGAGGAGTGAAGAGGTTGATAATCCACACAGGTCCACTTCCGAACCCGGCCCAGTTGCTACTGGTGGATTTAGTCTCTCGGACTGGCTCGCCAACAATGCACAGCCTGTCTCCCTATAACGGGATGCGCAAGGTCCTGTTTCAGCAGGTACCCAATGGAGATCTGAGTCGTATCATTGACATGCTGAAAACGCAACCAGACTACGACGCAGATCACCAAAAGCCTGTAGCTGGGCCCTACGTGAAGAACAAGCCAGATGGGCCGTACTTACGTAGGCTTGAGGACATCGATGAGTCCTGGGTCCAGAAGTACCTTGAAAATGTGCTAACAGGCATCAAGATCAATAAAAGCGGTGGTATGCGTGAATACGCAAGTCACCACAGAGAGGCCAACACGTTCCGCAATAGTGAGGGCGACACAATTGAGGAGGGCGAGCTCCTTGTGGACTCACCTACCTACAAAGCCATGGATATAGCGGAGGCAAAGTCAAAGCTCCCCTACCTGCTCAAGCGCCTTTATGATAAGAGCCTTGAGATGAAGGTTTCGGCGATGTCCCTAATCATCGCTTATGAGAAGGCCAAAATCGTCCGTAAGGTCCCCAGGCCCAAAGACATTCTCGAAGTAGGTGTCTACAAAATGGGCAAGGATGGGAATCTTGAGGGGCTGTTCCCGCTTACTGCAAACAGTGGAAAAGTGTTCCCTCCTGCTTGCGACTGGATTCGCGGCTTCAACAGAATGGATCCCTACTTCGCAGATGCCGTGGAACTCATCCGCGTGTGCGAGGTACTCGGGATAGATATTCGGGATGAAGACCCGAGGGATTACCAGAAGGATGACATCGCCAAGCTCAAGGTCACCTACATTTCGAAGAATCGGGATTACCTGAGTGGTTCGCGCCAGCGCAATATTACCGTACTTGACTCGTTGTCATCTATCAAGGTCTCGGATTATGGCATTGCGAGGAAGCAGGCCCCGCCGATTTCAGTGCGGGTCATGAATACGGTACAGGCCATTCTGGATTGCGATGATCCCACTATTCAGTCTATCCTTAGGCAGGATCCTGATGCAAAAGCCATGAACGGCTTTTTCCATATCTATGGGCAGGTGGCCAAGGACTTTAGGGTGACAAAGAAGCAGCATATGGAGATGCTTGCTGTGAGAAGACGCACCAAGCTTGAGGATCCTAAAACTCTACTGGTGCCTGTTCTCGAAGACTTCGTTACACGGGACGGGTTCCTATGCTCTCTTGCAGGCGGATCGATACCGCATGTATTTAGAGTGAAGAAGTACGTAGACCAGGAGCAGGTGTGCGCAGATATCGCAATAGCTCACGCCTCCGGCTACTTCTTCCTGGTCACCGAGGATAACTATGTTTACTACCTCGATGCGGTGGAGCTGGGGGCCTACATCAACGATTTCCAGAGAAACGTGTTTACAAACAGGTACTCGAAGAATCACAAATACGGGCGGTGGGAGTTTTGCTTTGTGTAGATATCACAACGCTTGACATTAAATCACTCAATGCCCTAATTGACAAGGGGGAGCGCTTCTATGTCTGTAACAAAAATGTCCCCGAGTATGATGACAGCATCTGGGAAACGAACCACGCCTTTTGGGGCAGTGGAGAACCCGGGGCTTCTACTTAATCTCCCCGATAAGGTCATACTCCGGGTCGACACACTGGCGTGTCTGAAAGAGATGTGGGGAGAGAACATCTTAATGGCACGACAACATCTCTACGAGCTGGTGGCAGGAACGGTCTCCGACAGTGACTTCCAGGAGCTGATTACTTCCTACTACAAGCGGTATGCAGCTTTTGCGAATTACGTCGATGAGAAGTATCTGTTTGGGGAGCAACAGCTGCCTCTGGTATTCCGGATTATCGGGCCTGCGCGGGATTGCATCAAGCAGTATGAGGAGCGCCTTATCGCCCAGTGCCAGATGAGGCGTGGGCGCTATATCGGCAGTCACCAAGACTTCGCTTACTTCGCTTTCAATACTGCAGATCATCTGCCTGAGTTTGAGGAGAGTTGTCGCGTATGCTGAAGCAGGGCCTTTTCATCGATGAGAGCGGCACAGAGTACACCGTCTACGAGCAGGCCGTGGATGGTTTCAACAGGCTTGACTTCTGCGAGAAGAATGCGAACTTCCACACAGATGTCGGGTCTGTTAAGTTCTCTATCGTAAAACAGAAGGACACGTTCATCTACGGCGACAGGAACATCTACCGGAGCTACAACGAGCTTTTGGACAGTGCTCATCAGATGAATGTGCGCAGTGAAACTTCGAGCGGGTGGCAGCTTGGCAAGTACTACACGAAGATTGTTCGTTCTCAGCCGAGCAGTAATTTTCTTGAGGAGACGGTGCAGTGTAACGGGAAGCCTGACTCACACACTGTTCAGTTCGGCCCTAAAGTCCTGTCTATGTGGGTGGTGGCTGAGTATTCCGAGAGTAAGCTGATGCCACTTAACTACCAGGACTACGAACGGATTGCTTTGGAAGCGACTGAAGTTGCTGGTGGCGATGCTCCCTATTATAGCTTGCCGGTGCTCCGTGCCCGCTACGATATTGCACATCTCGACAGCTGCGACTTCGTGGTTGCCGATGACCTTGAAACGGCGCGTGCGCGATTGAAGCGGTGGTTGGATGCAGATGTTGAGCTGAAAGGTATCGATACCGAGACCACGGGTACGGATATCGACCTGTACGGCGAGGATAAGATGGTAGGCATCATCCTGTCCTACAAGTATGGGGAATCCACCTATTACCCGTTTGGCCACAAGAAGTTCGACAACCTAACGGAAGACTTCTTGCAGAATGAGTTGATGCCAGCCATTAAGCGTGAGGAGCGCCGTCTGGTTTCGCACAACAAAAAGTTCGAGCGGAAAGTCTTTCTCCACACTGGGTGGAGCATCCACATCAAATACGATACAATGCCGCTCTCCTTCATGGTCAACCCCGTTATCGAGCGTGGCGCACATGCCCTTAAGGACTTGATGTTCAGGGCCACTGGCAAGCAGTTCCTGGAGCTCGACAATATCTTCGTGTCTCCTAAGCTGATTGATTTCTCCGTTCTCCCCAAAGAGATTGTTCGGCTTTATGCATGCCCTGATGCTTCCTCACTTCTATTCCTCTATCCGTGGCTGTGGAAGCAGCTACCCTCGTATAGCAGGAAGATCACAGAGGTCGAGTTTGACCTCGCTGATGTGAAGGCTGACCAGGAGTACTATGGACTGCGTGTGGACGTTGAACAGTTCATGAAGAATCTGGATAACTGTGACTACACAATGAACATGCTCCTGAAGGCATTCAGAACCATCACTGGTGTAGACGGCAACATCAATTCCCCGGAGGTACTCTCTAACCTCATCTTCGGCAAGATGGCGTGCCCGGTTCTGGTTAGGACAAAAACAGGTAAGCCCTCTACTGGCGCAGCATCTATCAAGAAGCTGGCGAGTATCAAGCTGGAGGGTGAGCGCAAGCATTGCGTTGAAGGAGACTTGTGTGATCTGAACGGCAAGCCGGTGGTAAAGGCTAAGGACCTCAATAACGCCAAATACCCTGCCCTGGTTATTCTTGAAAAGTACCGAGTGTACAACAAGCTCCGCACAGCCTTCTACAGCCGCTTTGAGCGCACCAAGAAATCTGGCCGCGTATTTTTCTGGGTCAATCAGAACGGCGCTACTTCCGGCCGGCAGTCCTCTCCTATGCACCAACTTCCTCCGGAGCTGAAGGCTATCATCCTTTCAGACTCCCCGGAGCATGATATGTGGGATCCTGACTACTCCCAGATTGAGCTGCGCATGATCGCATTCCTCGCCGGTGAGAAGGAACTCATTGAACTGTGTAAAGATCCCGAGAATGACATTCACCGCGCTATCGGCTCACTCATCTCCAATAAGGAGATGTGGCAGATTTCTTCTGAAGAGCGAAAAGTCGGTAAACGACGCAATTTTGGTGTTGTGTACATGATTTCTGCCTATGGCCTCGCAGCGCAGATTGCAGGCGCCGGCTATAGTAAGAAAGATGTAGAGGATGCCGATAAGTCCCTAAACGACTTCTATCATCGCTTCAAGAGAATCAGAAAGTACATCGCTCAGAATGCTGAGACGGTGACGCGGCAGGGGCGTATTACCACCTTCTTCGGGCGCACCAAGTATTTCAAGGAGATCCTGGATCCAGAGATTACCTCAAGGAAGAAGGCGTCCCTAATCCGTCAGGCTAACAACCTTCCGGTACAGGGCACGGCCGCCGACTACCTGAAGCTGGCAGAGACAAACTTCGATGCGTACATCAGGAACAAGGGCTGGGACAAACTCATGGACAACGGGTTTCCTCGGGTGCGCGTCGCACTCTCTATCCACGATGAGGTCCTGTTGATGGCTGACCGCTCTATCCCTTATGAGGAAATCATCCTGATGATCCGCACATGTATGGAGATGCCGATTGAAGGTGCTCCGCCGTTTTTCTGCGCTCCTTCTCTTGTTGACACCTGGGCGCAGCATGATGATGACTCTGTGGCTATGCCGGTTCTCCTGCGGGATAAGCTGATTGAGGATTACCAGAAAACAGGGGTCAGCGTCATCAACAAAGAGAACTACATGGAGACTCTGAACACCTATCGCGAAAAGGTCCTGCACGATTACATGGGTGGGCTGATTAGCAAGTATGGCACGAACCCTGACGTTGTGGCTCAGCATGTGCGCCATCCGTCCCTAACGCACGAGCTCATCGCTAGGCATCAGGCGCCTAAGGAGCTTGGGCTTGACCACGAGCAGTCAATCAGGTACGCAGTCGAGCAGTATATCAAGGGTGGCTCTGCTGATGCACACATTGCCTCTACAAAGGAGACAGTCGATACGCTTGAGGACCTCGCAGAACTGCAGGTGCTGGTAAACTTCGACAGCGACGGCAATGTGGTTTACGAGTCAGAGTCTGATGCAGTAGTGGAGGAAGTAGCAGACCCGTATGACGATGAGCACTTCGTAAACGAGCTGGTCTCAGGGGAGAAAGTGTATGTCTGGGAGTTCATGGACACTCTGCTCGTCGATATATCCGGACTCAGTGAGGCATCAGCAAACAAAGTCATCAGCAAGGTCTGGGAGAGCCGAGTAGATGATGGGTTCTTTCAGGTCAAGTTCCGCTATGGTGACAGGCTGCTGGAGCCCAAAAACTTCAGGGTCGAAGATATCGATACAATAGCTCTTACCGAGTTCATAAAGGGGGTTGTACAAAGTGATACACAAGCAGGGAGCAGAGTATAAGGACAGCACCGAGATTGAGGAGGCTGTACAGGATGACGAGGCTTCCAAAAAGAAGAAGTTCATCCCATTCATCATTCTGGGAGTTGGTATCCTGGGCGTCGTCATCGCCATTGTGGTGATCCTGGCAGGTAGGTCAGTCACTGAGAGCGAGGCAGATCCGACACCAGCACCTACAGGTGATGATGGGGTGGTTGTCGGCGATGACTCTTATTGGGACCAGTTCGACGCGCCAGGAGTCTTCTCTTACACTGACGAGGAGAAGCAGCAGCTGAGAGCGTGGGGCTACACCGGTGATGAGATTGAAGCTCATGAGGTGGACGGCACCGACGCCTCTGAGTTGATTGCCGCTGCAAAACAGGAGCAGGAAGAGGCGCGTGCGACACTCTCTAATCCAGAGTCTCCTGAGTATCAGGCTCTGCTGAACAATACATGGCTTGGGCAGCAGGAGCTTTCTCTCCCGGGGTACGAAGAGGGTGTAACAGAGGGTGCTATATATTATGACACAGTCACGCTAAATGCGGACTATGATAAAGTTCCTGCTCATGGCCACAATCTGTTTCTGAAGGTATACCTCGATGATGGCTCCTACGCCTTCATGGAGTGCTCATTGCTCCGCTGGACCCAGCTGGCAGACAGTGGAAATATCGTCGTGACATATCAGACAGCTTCACTTAATGGTGCGACGATTATCACGGACATGAAGGAGGTAACTGTACAGTGAGGGCGTATGAAAAGACAGACTTCCTCGAATCGCTGGAGGCAGGGACATTACTCCTGAAGGCTTCTAATGCTGAAGGCTATGTCGAATACACCAGCGGGGACGGCAGGACTATGCGCTATCTCCCGTACTTACCTCCTAATTGCTACCTCATGTCTATTGAGGAGGCGCTTGGTAACCGGTATGCCTTATCAGAGTTTGCGAAGATGTCAGCCGACTTTGACAAGCTTGCGGGCTGTGACTCTCTTGAGGAGTTCATGAAGCTGTGGACATTCGCCTACTATACAGGCCAGAGTGGGTTCAGCAGCCGGGACGTATACGTGGCTACGGATGGCGTCTCCTATAACACTCTTCCGCTATTTAACTACATGGGGGCCTTCTGCAGGGAGTGCGACTACGAGAGTATGCGTCCACCGCAGAGGGCCTTTCAGGTGAACTGGTTCTACTTCAAGAGGATGCGGGGTACTCTTCACGGGCAGCCTCCCTACATACGTCAGGCAGTGGAGCATTTCACACAAATCAAGTATTACAGGTAGGGGTGTGGAAACGGGTGGATATTCCAGAATGGCTCGCAGAGAACATCAACAAGAACTGCCCTTACTGTGGGCACCCTATCACGAACAACGACGCGCTGACGGACAGGTACTGCTCCAATGAGAAGTGCCCGGAGCACATGGCACAGAAGATTGTGGTACTGGCTAAGCGGATGGGTGTAAAGAATTTCGGTATTGCATCTGCACGCGAGGCAGTCCGCCTCTACAAGTTCCAGCTTCATACACAAATCCTCCCCTACTGGTTCAAGGAGAAGCCTTCGCTCTATCTCCACGAGGTTGGGGAGATTTGTTTAATAAAGGGGCATCAGGTGAAATGGAGACAGTACTGCGAAGGGCATGACACAATGATGCAGGTCGTGAAGTGCCCTCGCACTCCTCCGGAAATTCGCAAGCATGCGGTGCTGCTCATCTGTACTGCGGCGATGTGCAACATTAAGCCTAGGCTGCTGGGTAAGCGTCTTAATGTGATGCTGTCTGGATCCTTTGATGGGTACAGGTCGCGGTCAGACTTTGTTGCAGAGATGAACCGCAAATACGGCGATGTAATTCAGATGGTAGATGTGGGGAAGCGTAAGACCGAGGTAGCTTTCCTGGTCAAGGAAATCTACGCTACCGACCATGAGAAGTCTGCTATCGCGAATGCCATGGGTATTCCTATCATAACTCCTAAGGGTCTCGACGAAAAGTTGGCGGCGTACAAATCATATATAACTGAAGGGAGGAAGGGTAGTTGAATATTAAGGAATTCGCGTCTCAGTATTGCTCCGACATTATGGCGGAGGCAAAGAGGCGTTCCGAGATGTTTGATTTGTCCGGGTTCTCCTATGATGAGATCATCAAGGAGGACGACGGCACTGAGGTTCGGGTAGTTAACACCGCTAATTACCAGATCCCGATTATCGACATCCTCGGCATGGACCGTGCGGAGTTTTCCAAGGTATGGCCGTATACGGAGTGCGTGGATGCCTACGACACCTACGTGAACAATCTTATCATCGTCGAGGGTGAGGATGCCCTAACTGCCGTCCGCAATATGCTGAGCCGGGAGCAGGAGAAGATCGCCATGTACGACAATATCCCGGAGGCGTTCAGATGATTGAATTACGCCAGCACAGGAAGGATATGGACTTCACTCCTTACGACTACGTTTTCGAGGATGTAAAGAAGTTCGAGGATGTACTGCCATTCCTGCTTCCGAAGCTGGATGGAGAGTGGCACATCCTCCTGGTGGAGCCAAAGCCCTCCTATATCCGCACCTATCTGGACACTTCAGTCATACCGTCGTACATTCACCTACTCATTACGGTAGAGCCGAACCAGCTGGAGCAGCTGTATCTTGAGCGCCCTAATCTGGTCGAGAAGGAGCGCACCAATTGGGACGTGTACATGGACCTCATCAAGGAGTTTCCCGTCCCTATGGATGATAAGGCGATGCGGGAGCTCTACTACCGTGCAGGTCCCAAAGAGGAGAGCCTGCGCGCAGCGCTCAACGAGCTCATGGATTACCCAATCATAACGATGCGGGAAATCAACAAGCACTTTGCGCCAGTTACACGCGTCTACGCCAATCAGGTGGTCAGGGCGTTCTTACTGGGGAGTTACAAGAAGGCGTGGGCAATGCTCTCTATGCTGGAGCGGGAGCTCGGTAGCACCATCGCCTTCTATGCTATGCGCAAAAATATCCGCAGGGTGTTTGCTGAGAAGTGCAAGTATCTGCAGAATGAGAGCATCAAAGATAGCATTGTGGAGAAGGTTGATGGCTATACAATTATCCTTCTCTACTGGCTGTTTGAAACAGCTGTTCGTCCAGAGCAGCTATACCCAATACTACATATGTTTGAAAGGAGACAAACTCCATGCTAATCAGAAGCGACACGCGCTACGTGCCTACGGCGGTCAATATGATTGTCCTCCAAGGTGAGGATGGGGCGTACTACTATCTCCATCGGTCGCTGTATGACCAGTGTGTCATCCTTCGTGACCAGTACATCGGTCTGATCCCCTCCTTCTACAAACTCCTGGGCTTTGAGGGTGAGCACCCCAAGGTTTGCGATACCTTCATGGAGTCCGTGCCTGAACCTCTGGATATTCTGGCCCCCTTCCTTGGCATCATTACGGACTGTGAGAAGCTGGACAACATCGATGACATGTGCGGTGCCATCTCCTCTATGTCCATGTCCGTGGACTTCCGGAAGATGTTCAAGGTGCCGGCAACCGTTCGCGCCTCTATCAAGTTCAGCCTGAGCGTGCGCGAGGAGTACCGTGTGCAGTGGGATCGTTTCTTTGTGGAGACGCCCACCTTCGAGCAGGTCTACTCCGGCGAGGCTCACACCGTTCGTTCCGCTCCTATCGGTTCCGCTGAGGACTCTGTGGGTATCATCGAGGAGGACGGAGAGGCCGTTGAGGTCAACTACACCGGTGGCGCTTACGATATGGATGACCTGATGCGTATGCTGGACGCGGCTTCGGAGGCTGCAGAGGAAGAGGACGAGTTTGGCGGCAGCTCTACAACCGAGGAGGTTGTTGAAGAGCGGCCCAAGGTGAAGAGTGGCTTTGCCATGCTGAAGGGGTTGAAGTAATATGTTGGACGTACTTTCTGTCATCATTGTGCTGGCTGTGCTTTATGCAATTGTCAGCGTCCCTGTTGGGATTTTCAACCTCAAGGTGTTCCAGGCCGTGCATGGTACGAAATGCACCGGCCTCAGCATCCTGAAGGCATTTGCACCTCTCTACAACATCACCTTCGCTCGGAAGCTGGCGTATGGGAAATCCACAGTGTTCAACGTGATGCTCCTTATCTGCCTGCTCCTGTTCGTGTTTCGCGTCGTCTCTATTGCACTGGTGAGTCTTGTGCCAGTCCTTGTGGTCTACTCCTCACTCGTCATGATTGCCTGCATCGCGATATACTGTATCCTCTACATTATCAATTGTGTGGATTTCTGCCGTATGTTTAACTGCGGGCTGATTGTGACGCTGTGCGGTGTTGTGGTGGCGCCTATCGGCTACTATATGCTGTCCACCCAGGTCCTTGGATACTTCAGGAGCGTGGAGGATACTGTCAGTGGGAGATTTGGGGATTAGAACGGGGTTCGACAGCTCTTTTACAAGCGAGAAAAAGAAGCTGTCATATCCGTATCTCTATGTGCCCAGGTTCGGGGAGGAAATAGCCCTCATGGTTACATGCCTCGAACCTGGGCCCCTCCCTATAGTGCTAAGTGACTCTGGAGTTCTAAAGCAGGTCGGTTCGTGCGCCGCCTCAGCTTTGGAGCTTGCGAAGCTACTTCGGGTATATCAGTTCGAGGTTGTGCTTTCAGAAACAGACCACCGCACTATAAGGGAAATAAGTGATGTATTGGAGGTGTTACTGTGGATGGTATCATCGTCTTCTTCGTAGCTCTTATATTCTCCGCTGTGTACAGATCGAAAGGCGTAGCTGCATCGGCCTCTATTGAGGTGGAGCGGATTGTCACAAATCCGACTCTGAATCCAGAGATGAAGCACGATGAGCACGCATTCATGGAGATTGCGAATGAATTGGGTTTTCATTAGTCTGATTTTGATTTCGGTAGGGCAAACGGCGGTGTGTGGGTTCGGCTTTACCATGCTCATCTCTTATATCGGTAGATTGATCTTTCTGCTTAGGCGTATAGGATCAGTTGTCCCTTATAAGGTGTCCGTTGGTTTTGAGGCGGCACACTTGTTCTTTACCTTCCTTGGAATCATCTTCACAAAATCTGGGGTGGATTGGGTGAATGTCTTATTCACTCTACTCTTCTGTGCCATAGTGTGTATGATCTACGTCATCGATGACCGCTTCTACCTGTATGTGGTTGTCGATGACACCGATGAGGAGGAAAAGTGAAACTTACAAAAATCGAGCTGTTGGAGTCCTATGCCACTGAGCAGCAGCTGATGCGACTCACCTTCGATGAGGGGAAGGACTCCGCATACATCATCTGGAGCCATGCAAACCTTGTGCAATATCTGAATGACGAGGTAATCGCTACCTTCCGCCAGGATATGTACAATGGAACGATTGCCAAGTTCGTCAACACCATTGCCAAGGTTGGTGTTGTGCATACGCTGGAGCGCAGTAACAATGTGAAGCTCTATGTGGATGTTACCGACAACCCCTCTAATATCCGTTTTAAGGAGATTGAGGATGGCGGTACGGCGGTCAACGCAATCGTGTATGTGACCGATATCAGGTTCGATTCCTCCGCTCGGGCAGAGTGGGCAGACCTGACAGTTATGGACCAGGCAAGGAAGATCGCACAGCTTCGCATCTTCTCGCCTGACAGCAAGATCCAGGACTTCAGGGGTAGGTACGTCATGTGCGATATCCGTAAGAACCGTTACGGGTTGTCCACAGACTCAGTGGTAACTGTGGATAATGCATTCCCTTTTAGTCCTGAGGTGGAAATCAGTGAGCGCTTCCTTATGGATGCATTTGCTGAGGATGCAGACATTCTCACCCTACTGGCTGAGACGAAGTTTGCTGACTTCGCCAAGAAGGTGGTGGACCTTGAGCCCGGCTATATTCTGGTCCGCCTCGCTATTGAGCTGGATGTGGCCTCTGAGTTGGCCAACCTCGTCAAGGAGGTTGATGTCGACCTCATTAAGCGGTGTCTACTCATTGAGAAGTTCAATGTCTTCCAGCAGACGTCTCCCTACCGGAATGACATCGTTACCTTCGTGACCGCTTCTCGGTACAAGTTTGATCACAAGAACGAAGTTCTTCTCACCCTATACTCCGATGAGGAGAAGTTCTCTATGGAGAGGGTCGTACTCAAGCAGGTGCGGGAGATGGCGGACACCATCATCAACGTCAAGAAGGGTCTGATTAAGTAAATGCGTGGATTTACGGACAAGGCCCTCATCCTGCTATCCAAGCCAGACAGCTTCGAGGAGTGCGGGTCTATCTACAAGTATGACTACAAGGTAGCAGTCGACAATATCATCAACTACCTTGATAGTATGGGCATATCGCACGACTGTCTCATCACAGATGGTCTTGCCACAAATATGAATATGCACAATCCGCGGTGGTTGGCAACCGGGGCGCCTGAGGATATGTTCTTCATGCGCAACTTCTGCGGTGTGCCTGACTACCCTGTCGTGGACCTGGACAAGGACGCTGTAGACCTCCTTAGGAGTAAGTTTGAGATTAAACGTGGCCTTTCTCCGGAAGAGCGATTTCCTATCGTCTCTAAGCGCGTGAAGTACATGGAGAAGGCCATAATCTCTACTTATGCCTTTGTTGTGGTATTCGGGTCAGAATTCCGCGTAAAGTCAAAGGCGGGTGATGGTAGGGCTGTGCTGCGCATCAACGAAAAGAAGTTCTACACTTCCATGGAGCTCAGTGGGGAGTCAGTTTCCATCAATGACTTCCTACAGATTCCGTATGGCAATCAGTGCTTAAGTGAATGGGGGAAATACTGTGGCTGAACTCAAGGCGTTCATCACTATGGATTTCAAGACCAAGCTGCCCGATACGATTCCGGCGCAGTTGGACATGTTGGATATGCGCAATTACATCTATGCGCGCAATCCCACTTACACAAAGGAGTCCTATCTGGGCTACCTCAATATCGTGAAGCAGCTGGCCATGAGCCAAACCTATGAGGAGGGTACCTACATGCTTCGACTTGGGTTCATCCCTCTTATCATGGCCCCGAGCTTTTGGGGTGACAAGGCCCACACTATGATTCTGCCGCACATCCCTAAGGAGCTTCCCTATTATCCGCGGACGGCGGTGAGCTTCCTTAACTCGCGGTATCGCAGCGACTACCCTGACATCTGGGTCTCCAAACTGGATGCTGCGAAGTTAATTGGGTGCAAACCGGAGCTGGTGACTGTCAAGGGGGTGCTGGAGAAATGTGGGCTGTAACCATTCCGCAGTGGGGGAGCATCTTCAGTGGTGAGCCGGCGCTGGAGGGCTCTACTAAGCCTTACAGGGCAAAGCCGGATGATATGGACAGGTGGCTGACATTGCTGAGTATGTCAGCCACTGCCCCTGCTATCCTGGAGGCTACAGAGAGCGCAGTCGAGTTTTTCCAGATTGAGAAAGATCTCGCTCTGCTCGTCCCTAAAAATGAGTGGGCAGAGTTCTTCTTCTCGCTCAAGAACGGTTTCGTATCACCTAACTGCCCTGCGCAGTTCATTTACCTCGCACGGGTTGTGTACGAGAAGTACCACATCTGCAATCTCATTGGCCCTATGTTGCCGAAAGAGGTGAAGTACTACGTATCTAAAGATGGGTACTTCGGAGCTGGGTATACAGCTCGCGATGCCATTTGCAATTTCGTAAACTCTCATTATCAGCCGATTACTGACGAGCGGCTTATCGTGAAGTGTGGCGACTGGTATGAGGCCTACATTCCATACACGGATATGGTTGCGGCCCTCCCTATCGAGATAGGCAAACTGCTCTCTAGTGAGAGCTTGCGTGACATAAAGTTCACTCCTGGTGTTGGCCTTACTCTCGATGGAAGGGCTCTCGCCACTTTCGGAGGGTTCCAGGGGGTGACCAACAGTTTCTATGACTTACGAGGAGTTGTATAAACCCGCTATTGCAGAGTATATGCAGAAGTGGGAGTCCTACTTTGCTCAGTTTAAGGTGTGCGAGTACAAGGGCATGAACATCATTCAGATGCGTGAAGAGTTGGACTCCCGCAAAGCTCAACTCGCTAAGCTGGAAGCTGCAAAGCCTGATAACTTCGATTTCAATTTGGCAGCCGCTCTGGACCAGAAATTCCAGAAACCAATCGAGGCCTACGCCCAAGCCGTGGTAGCGTTGGATAGGAAGTATGAGGAATCTAAGCAGCGTCTGAATCAGGAGCACGATGCTGCTGTAGCGGCCGCCGACATTGAAGCAGAGAACTCTGTGTCGGATCTGACAAAGAAGTATGACACTCTGCTCACCTACAAGGACAAAGTCGCCGATGCCGTTCTTAGGTACAGCATCAAGCCATCCACACTCAATATTGACGAGGATGCACTTACGCGAAAGGATATGGAGGCGCTGATAGATACCGCTCTAAGCGCTTGCAGGTTCTTGGGAGAGGATAAGATGCGAGCTCGCCTCAAGAAGTGGTACGCGCCTCCAGAGGATGGAGGGCCAGACTCTAGGCAGAATACAGCTATCTGTATCCTGGCGGCGGTGTTCTTCCTCTCCCCTATTTTCCTCGGCGCGATGTTCTTCTACATGTACTGGCACACGGCGCGTATCTATATGAACATCGAGGGCTTGCGCATCGCAGACAAGCTGATGTACGGTGTCAACTTCGCTAAGTTTAGGGATGCGCCTAAGTACGCAGATATACCTGACGTTGACTATGCGGAACTGGAGGCAGCTAAAAGCGCAGAGCTCGAAAAGCTGGAAGCCGGAGATCCATCAAAAGCCCGTGAGGCTATGCAGCAAGAGATTAACAAGAACCACTCCAAGATTGCGGAGGACTTCCGTGCTGCCACAAATCATGTGATGGGTAAGTATGACTCTCTACTGCGCATTTATCGCGACAGCGTTGCTGCTCTGCAAAAGATTGTCGACGACTACATCGCTAACATGAAGACCTTCGGCAGTGTCTGTAACACAGGCTATGTGATGGACACGCAGTTTACGCTGGGCAAGCAGAAGGGGACACTCGATGTCAAATATGATATCGGGCTAAAGAATATCGTCTTCGCTAACCGTTCTCGTGAGATGCTTCTTTTCATCAAGCTCATGTTGGCGAATGCGATGCTTTCTGTGCGCCCCAGACAGTTCTCGTGTACCATCTATGATCCTGAGGGTCTTGGTGCCGACTTCGCCACATTCCTGTCTCAGGAGACGGTCAACTACATCGAGATAGCTACAGGCACACTTGATAAGCACCTAGAGTCGCTGCGTCAGGATTCCTTAAAGAATTTGCGCGCACTAGACCAGCAGGATGTGAACACTTTCAACAAAGAGGCTGAGGGCAGCGGGCGTGTGACTATTGAGTACAAACTCCTCATAATCGTCTCCGGTGTAGACAAGCTTGAGGAGAACAAGATACTCACAGAGTTTATGCAGTTCTCTGCCCGTACGGGTGTGATGGTCTGGGTAGTAAACCCCAATCCTCTACCGGGGTGCACCTTCTACTCGAAGCCGTTTGACGGCGTGGACGAGCCCTACGATACATCGCCTGCGCTGTTCAACACGGTGATGTCCACCTACATAAATGCGCTCGCCAACCTGAAGGAAGCTGGCATACAGTACTTCCCATCATTCGGGGATAAGTTCCTTCCAAAGGAGAAATGGTGGACTGAGAACTGTGATAAGGGTATCAAGCTGAACTTTGGTTTGCAGGATGGCGACCCTTCTAAGGGATTTGATATCCTCCTTGGTGACTCGCCGGTCCACGGTCTGTGCGTGGGTGCTACTGGTGCGGGTAAGTCGGCATTTATCAACCAGCTGCTGGCATCATTGTGTACTCGCTACTCACCGGCAGACCTATCGCTTATCATGGTCGACTTCAAGAACATTGAGTTCGTGTCCCTGTCTGACCCAAAGACCCACAGGAGCCGTGTGCCACATGCATCGATCCTATCTGGTACCAAGGATGGTGAGTACGCCGTCTCTATCTTCGAGTATGCCATCGCGGAGATGACTAGGCGCAACAATGTTGTCTTTTCCGATGCTGGCGTTAAGAAGCTGGAGGATTACAACAAGAAGATGCGCACTCTAAATATGGTGGACAAGTGCCTGCCGCGTGTGCTGATGATCATCGACGAGTTCCAGGTTATGTTTACCATCGACGACAAGATAGTAAACAAAATCAAGATACTTATCCAGCGTCTAGCCAAAGAGGCTCGTTCTGCTGGTATCCACATGCTGTTCACTTCCCAGTCAATGGCTGGCACACTGTCTAAGGATATCAAGGACCAGTTCGGACTCCGCGTGGCACTGCGATGCTCTAGCGATACATCGACGGAGATTCTGGGTTCCGATGTTGCTTCCAAGATTAAAGCGCAATTCGGCTACCTCTACTCCAACACGGCGGCTGGTGAGACGCAGGACTCCACTACTATGTGGCGAACGCCATTCTTGGCAGATAAGTACTGGTTCAGCACGGAGAAGATGGAAGCAGCTATCGCTAAGGGGGAGGAGCCTCCTGGTTCACTGTGCATCCTGGATCAACTCAGCAAGATGTGCGAGGAGCGACATATCGTCAATCGCAAGGCATTTTTCTACAGCAGCTCCCAGCAGTGGCCGGCTTCGCACCTACAGAGTTGGCTTAGTATGCACAACGATATTGTGGCTAAGAACCCTGGCCTCATCATTCTTGGGGAGCGCACATCCTTCTCTAGCAACAATGCCCCGGTAAACTTCCGTATCAGTCGCACTGATGGTGAGAACATCCTCATGTACGCCTTCAACAATGAGGACTTGTGTGACTTGATCCGCACATTGGTTACAGACCTTAAGGCGGACAAGAACAACACTATACTCATGAACAGCGCCGATCCAGACTATTACGACATTCTCGATATCCCCTCTATTGTCGGAGAGGGTTACGCTGAGATCGCCCGGCCCACTATGGACCCGGACGAGTGGCTGGAGTTCCTGGAAGGCATCATTGAAGAGCGGCGTGAAGAGGGGGTGGAGGGCAAGAGCCCACTTTACTTCTTCGCCATACGCTGGGACAAGCAGTTCGGCATTTACAGGGGGGACAACTATCGCACACAAGAGAGGTTCAAGGCTATCCTTCAGGATGGGCCAGCTGTTGATGTGCATATCATCCTATGTGCTGCACTGTTTAAGGAGATTGAGCCGCGACACCTCGTTCTCTTTAACCACAAGATTTGTGGTAAAGGACCTGCAGATGCTGGCTACAAGTTCCTGGATTCCGGGGTGAACGCATCCCTACCTGACCACCCGGTGAAGGAGACGGATGACTCTGCTGTGGCCATTTATCTCTATGGTCAGGATATGACCAAGTTCAAAATCTACCGCTTTGAGTATGAAAAGGCTTTCGAGTCAAGAGAACTCGTACTCTAAACATTAAGGAGGCTACTACAATGATTCTGTTGGATAACAACTGGTGGAGCGAGTCCGCTGATGATGGTATCAAGCTCGACCTGGGAGACCGGGTGACTAAGCCGCTGAAGGATGAAGGTGGTGAGATCGCCCTCGATGACCGCACCCCTAATGCGCTGTGCGTGGGCGCTGCTGGCACCGGCAAGTCGCCACTCCTCACTCACATCCTGTCTGGGCTCGTCACCAACTACCCTCCCAGTGCCCTGTCTATGGTCCTGGTTGACTTCAAGGATGTGGAGTTCCAATGCTTCGCAGACAAGTCTACACACCTGAGCCGCATTCCTCATGCGAGCCTCCTTGCCGGTACCAAGGATGGCTCCTTCGCTATTCCCGTTCTTAGTGCTCTCACTCAGGAGCTGGAGGAGCGTGTGGAGCTGTTCGCGAAAGCAGGTGTGCGGAAGATCGATGAGTACAACCACAGGATGCGTGAGATGGATATGGATGAGCGCTGCCTGCCTCGTATCCTGGTTGTATTTGATGAGTTCCAGGTGCCCTTCACAGACCCCGAGAAGCGTGTAGTGGACCTGATTAAGGACTATATGCGCAGACTCATCAAGCGCGGCAGATACTGTGGCTGTCACCTACTTTTCTGCTCTCAGTCTGTGACTAGTGGCCTGCCGAAGGACATCCTCGAAGCCTTCCCTCTTCGCATGGCTCTTCGGTGCAGTGAAGAGGCCTCTATCGGCATGATTGGATCTCCTGATGCAGCCGGCCTTGATGCAAAGTACGGCTACCTCTATACCAACACCGAGGCCGGCTCTACACAGGATACAACCTGTCTGTGGCATACGCCCTTCGCCGATCCAGAGGGAGTTTATGGGTGCGGCATGTCCCTGCTCAATATCATGCAGGAACTTGTTATTGAGCGTGGAGAGGTAGACCGGCGGGCTTCGTTCACTGGCCGCATCGTGTGATATGAAGATGACATGGAAAGAGCGCTTTGGCGTCATATCTATTTTATCTATGTTCTTCATGTCTGGTTTGGGATTCGGCTGTGCATTCTCCACGTTCTATACGGATGTGGAGTCACCACCTATTGAGACGGGAGCGCGGCGTACATTGGTTACTGCAGCACACCTAGGTGAGGTGGATGGGTATACACAGGTCTATGTGGACGAGGACACAGACTTCGCAATATATGTGAAAGAGGAGTACATCGCTGAGGGTCTGTCTCTCAGCGATGTAGTCTCTCTGGCTGGAACTACCGGTACAGTGAGCTCGGTATCACGGCAGGAGTTCTCTGTGGTAGTTGATGACATCTCTAAAATCGTGCCTGGGGTGTCGGGGGAACCTGTATACCTTAATAATGCCCCCATTGGATTTATCAGTGGATGGGATGGACGTGGTTCATTGAGATGCATCTTTTACTAGGAGGTACCCACTTGGACTTCATTGCTTTGGTCATTGTCATCGTAATTATGCTGATTGTCCTTAATTTTATTAAGGCGTCGATCAAGCTGATAGCATCTGCGGTGATAATTGCAGTTATCGTGTACTTCGCAATGTACATTCTCCCTACGTTAATCTAGGAAGGAGTTCATTATGCCGTTCGTAAAAGTTAGAGGGGACGGCGCAATTACAATTCCGGTGGAGTTGCGTCGTAAGCATTCTGTTACGCCGGGCACGTGGTATCAGGTATCAGTTACAAGCAAAGGGAAAATCGTGCTGTACCCTAAGCGCACGGTGTGCTCCCTCTGTGGTGCGGAAGTTCTATCCGTTGATGCCGTAACGGGCACCTGTCCCTACTGTAAGACCATACTGACTGATATGGTTCGCAGTGGGTTTGATTTATCCAGTGCATTAAAACATATGCAACGACAACGTAAAAATGGCAGTTTCTAATCCATATATACATGAAGGGAGAAAAGTAATTTGAAGCGGCTCATTGCATTGCTGTTCGCAGCTCTCTTCTCCGTCTTTGCAGGGGTCGAATATGTTCTCCCGAAAGACGACAACTTCTATATGTCCTCTGTTGAGGGGGATCAGCCCTACTTCAAAGTCAATGAGGATGGGGAGGTTCTGTATAAGAGCCTTTACCGTTCAGTCCGGCATACCAATCTCGATGCAGCTGAAATGTGTGATCCAACGCCTAGGCAGGACACACGAGACTCGTGGGTCGAGATTCCAGACGTCAGTGGTCTAAGTGGCATTGGCGATATCTGGCGTGGCCTCTACTCGCCAGTTGCAGAGGGCAAGTATACGGCTACGAAAATGTCCACAAAGGATGGGGCTACGTTCACCGTCAACGTTGCTGAGGATGTAAACATCACAGCTCCGGCTGCTGGTGAAATCAACACATCCCATTATGCTTGTGATGGCGGCTCCACCATGGAGTACCTGATTACATGGTCAGACGGTAATGTCTACACTATGACCATCTCGGATGCAAAATGCTGGTACTGCTGTGCACATAAATCTGTGCCAGAGGGCGAGTCCTATACAGCGACTACCAGTGACTCCCTAAAAGGGAAGGCTATGCGCGCTGGCGATGTCCTCTGCGTTGGAAAAGAAGGAACTACCATTTCCATCGTTCGCACAAATACCTAATCTGTTTAACCCCGCGGGCTAACCTGTCTAGCCACGGCGTTAATAAATAAATCTTTAGTAGGAGGGTTACACCTATGGCCAATTCTGTTGCCGCTCTGGATTTCCAGAAGGCCTCCGGTATTGTTCACAGAATGCAGGAGTGCATCAAGAATATCCACAAGTTCACCGGCACTTTCGTCGGCGCCGCTGAGACCGCCCTGGAGAAGTCCACCAAGCAGAAGTGGATGAGCGATATCGTTGATATCGGCAATGGCATTCAGCGGCAGTGCGTTGATGTCTCTGAGGCCTGCGACGGCTGTGTTGACGGCCTGCGCAAGTTCGACGAGGACATGCGCAATTTCGTTGACGACGGCATCCACGCCGATATCTAAGAGAGGAGGAGTATGAATCATGGCTAACAAGGACGCCAATTCCGGTTCCATCACCATCGACAAGCCTTCTATGGCTTTCGCCGTTGCTTCCCTGCAGCTCTCTTCTCGTCAGATCGACGCGGAGCGCGCTACTCTGGTGGAGCTGAAGAAGCAGCTCATCACCGACCCCGAGTGCCTGTCCGGCGACCGGGCCGAGAACTACAAGGAGTTTCTGGAGGCCGTCGATGCCTTCTGCAGCAAGGTTGCTGACGCCGCCGTTCTCCTGCGGAACGAGGCCTCTAAGCGCAATGAGCGCTTCAACCTGGAGGTCGATTTCAAGAAGATCGACGCCAAGGCGCAGGACAGCCTGAGCAAGGCCAAGTCCGCTCGTGCCAAGAAGCTGAAGGGCCAGTAAGCCCAGTGTGTGCTGGCCCCTCTCCTAAACTGGGGAGGGGCCAGCACTATGCTACTTTATAATAAGGAGTTTTGACAATGGATGTAAAGCGCCTACTCACCCGTGGTGGAAAGCCCTTTGCTGCTGAGATCGTTGATGGCACCGAGAACTACATGGTGTTCCTGGAGGCCCTTGGTAACAGTGTTATTTTGCCTGAGCTCATCAAGTCTGGGTGGAAGCTGACCGCCCTGCCCCTGAGCCTCAGCAAGAATGGCACCGCTCTCATGGACCTGCCCAAGATGGAGTATTCCCCTTCCGTCACCGAGGAACAGGATATGTACGACATGCTCGGGACCGAGATGCCTCTTGAGGAGCGGAAGATGTTCCTCTCTACTGATGAGGTGCAGACTGTCAAGATGGCGGCCGGCAACTACACCATCCAGACCCGTGAGGACTTCCTCCACTATCTGGATGAGACCTCCAACACCAAGATGGCTGAGGACTTCCTTCCTATCAACTATTTCGTGCATCCGGCGGCACTCTTCTCTTTCGAGGAGTACAAGGATCCGGCCAACAGGAAGTGGGTGTCCATGCTCGACAAGCGGCGTCATCTCTCTATGGCGCAGTTTGACAATTTCCGCCGCTGGGCGGTGCAGAATGGCCTGAAGCCTGACTTCTCTGCACAGGAGCTTCTCTCCTTCTACTTCCAGTGGGGCATCTGTGGCCTGAATGTTCCTGTGCTCTCCAAGCGTACGGTTGAGCATTATGTCATGTGCGATGTGCCCGTGAGTTCCGCCGATGTGACCAATCGCACTCCCTTTGTCAATGACTTCGGGCTGGTGGATCGGTTTCAGCGGGAGTACCGCAAGCCCGGCACGGAGCGTTACCAGCTCTCTGACCCCAAGGAGGCTCTTCGTGTCTCCCAGCTGCTCACGGATAACAATGTCGCTGTCGTCCGTGTGCGTGCTCCTATTGGGGAGCTGGTCGAGGAGTGGGAGACCATGGAGACCAACATCTCCTTCAATCCCCGCTATCTGATGGTGGGGAATATGCGCCTTACCTCTCTCAAGGCGAAGGGCAAGTTTGGCGATATCCACCCCCGCTACTGGAACCCCTCTACTGAGGCTGAGATGAACAACGACATGTTCCTCCGCGCCATGGCCGCCGACTTCATCGAGATGCGCAAGGTGAAGGCGGACGTTTCTTCCTACCGGGCGCTCTGCGAGGTAGGCTGTTCCCCTCTGAGTGCTCTGGTGTACATGAAGGATGTACTGGAGCTGGACAAGGCAGACCCGCTCGCTACCGATGAAGAGGTGTTGGTGACCACCAATGACATTGTCAACTATCTTCGGGGCAATACCGTTCCCGTTGAGGTTCAGAATGTCATCGAGGGGCTTATGGACGGCTCCCAGAACATCGATGCTGTGCAGGCCGGCATCACCAACGATGCCAGCCAGAATGCGGACAAGCTGTACACCATGTTCTACTGCGCCAACCACATTCTCAATATCCCGGCCAAGGACATCTATGCGGCCATCTCCAAGTATGATGGCTCCGAGCCTCTGAGCTTCACGAATGGCGAGATCACTCTTCGCATTCCATCCGAGCCCATCGATGCCGCCTACCGTGGCTTCAAGGCCGACAAGGCTGCCTACCGTAAGGCTCAGGTTGAGAAGGCCGACAACTTCATGTGGGTCGATACTGTGGCCAGAGAACTGGGGCCAGAGAGCGCCACACGTCATGTCGGTGTTCGGTGCTACACTGCACACCTTACTTCCCGGATGAAGGACGAGCTCGCGGGTCTCCAGAACATCTTCATTAAGAAGGTGGAGGACGAGGTGTATGACCCGCGGCTAAAGAGTTCCTATAAGGACTACGCCCGCCTGTTTGCCGTGGGCGCGCTGTTCTCCGGTGCCCTGCGTGGCTTCTACACTTTCCCCAAGGAAGTGGACAGCACCGTTGTACGGGTCACTCCTGAGCAGAAGGCGAGCTGGAGAAAGTGTATCGATGGGCCGTTCGTCGATGACACGGTCTCTATTTCCGACGATGCTGTCTACTTTGACTTCGCTGGTGACTGGAAGTGGTACTGCGTCAATGCTGTTATCCAGCCTACCAAGGTAACGCCCAGATACGGGTTCTCCATCAAAGAGACCAGCCTTATTGCGGCGTGGCACGACTACTCTACCCTTCCTCTGTACAAAGAGCTACTGCAGCGCAATCTGCTCAAAGCGGGTGACCAGCCCTGGTCTCTGCTGGCTATGACACGCCCTGTGTTCAATCAGCGGGAGGACGACAGAGGGCTCATTCCATACTTCAACTCCTCCAAGCAGTACCTGGAGACCTACGACCACAGCAAGAAGTTTGTCGGCGTGCCTCATATCCTTGAGCTGCAGTATCCCATCTTTGCGGATGACGATGCCGAGGCTCCGGAGGCCGGCCCCAACGAGGAGTTCAAGTTCAAGGTGGGCACCGGAAAGATTCTGCAGTACGTCGACGATGGTGTGGGAGAGAAGAAGCAGGCCAAGCCTCCTATCCTGCCTTTCAACAACCTGATGTCTGAGGACTTCTTCTACACGGGCGGCAAGATGACCCTGCCTGTGAAGGAGGGCAAGAAGCCCATTACTGTCCTGGATCACAGCTCTCTGTTCATCGATGGCCACGAGGTGCGCCCTGCCGATGTGGAGAACATGGACCAGTCCGTCTATCCCATCTCCCATTTGTGCGGGCGCCGGTATCTCATCTGTGACGCCCTTGGTGCCTATTGGACCGTGGAGGTGTAAGAATGCCTATTCCTATTAACTACCGGACGATGCCTATCAGCCCGGAGGATGTCAAAACCATCCTCCAGGCTGAGACGGATTCTTTTGGCACGTTCTTCAACCTGGACCGTATGCTCTATCACGAGGGCCGTTACAGCCGCATCGCCGCCAGCCGCTATCCCGAGTTCAGGGCGATGTGTGGCGTCCCTAGCATCAAGTGTACGCAGCGGAACGATGTGCGTAATATCTTTATGCGCCGTTTCAATGTTCCTGAGTACAAGCTCACGAACAAGGATGGCAAGGTATCCATGGCTCAGGATGTGGTGGACAAGCTACTCAAGGATGAGACCCTTGGGCAGGATGCACACCATTTCCTTGAGCTCTACAACGACATCTCCAGCGCCGAGTACATGGCTTCCTATCTCGGGCAGTACCTGTCCCTCCCCATTTCAAATGTGGAGGATATGGACAACCAACGGATGGTCGTGGCGCATCCTGAGTGGAAGGTGCTGGCCACTTCTCGCTTTTCTGCAAGCTCTCCGAGTGTGCAGAACATCAATCGTGATATCTGTGATATCTACACCGCTCCTAAGGGGTGGCAACTGGTGTTCAGTGACTCTGGGCAGATTGAGCCGCGTATCACCTACTCCGCCTACATTCGTGATGATCTCATCGTCAAGCTCATCACGATGTATGACGACGCCTACTATGGGCTGCTTCACTTCATCCTGCTTACTGATGAGGAGGAGCGGAATCTCCGTAGTAACCTTGACAGTATTAAGCTCCATGAGGTGACTGCGGAGATGAAGGATAAGCGTCAGCGTCTGAAGGTGCTAGGTCTGGCCGGTAACTATGGCTCCAGCAATCTGGCCTCCATCGACCCGGAGCTCGGTCCCCTCTACGAGAAGAAGATCGTTAACCACCCTGCGCGTAAGGCGCTGGAGGCGGAGGTTACCGCAGCTGTCCGTAACGGGGCTGAGTTCTTCAATGGCTACTTCGGTACACGCGTGTACCCTGATAACACGCAGAAGTATCACAAGGGAGACTCCAGCTGGGCGGGCCACATGATTCGGTGCGGCATCAACAACCCGATTCAGACTACGGCGGCAGAGCTTATGTGCATCTCGGTGATGAATGCGAAGCGTATCCTCGGCCCTAAGGATCACATTGGCTCCTACAAGCACGATGAGGGCATGTTCTATGTTCGCAATGAGCACGTCGAGGAGCTGGCCCCTAAACTGCGGGAGTGCCTGTCCTATGCCGTGGAGGGTTGGATTCCTATCGGGTCCGACCTGCATATCGGCAGGAAGGAGAGCCCCTATGTTACAAATATTTTCTGATGCTGGACAATGGCAAAATATCACCTTTGCAGCAACACTGATTTTCGAGGACTGGAGCACACAACTTGCCTTCTTCTGCAAGAAGTACGAAGACCTTGAGAGCTGTGTTGTTGGAGAGATTATGGCCATTGAGCAAGGCCTTCAATGGGTTGTAGAGAACCGGCCGGATGTAGAGGAAATCTCTATTTATGCGGACAACATCAGCGTGGCACAGAAGCTGTGCGACTACGCGGATAACCACACAATCAACCGTGGTGCGTACACCGCTATCTGGATGCACATGTATTCTCTGTGTGACCACTTCAAGACGGTGCATGTCTACCATGTCCCGGCACACCAACTGGAGCACAATCCGAACAAGGCCTGCGATATTCTTTGCTCAGCGCTGCTGCGCCCCTACAAAGAGGCCGCCAGAGGTGGAGTATGTATGCAGTAGTAGCGCCTGGGCTTAAGGGTATCTACGAGGACCCAAAAGTAATCGACAAGATCATGGCCCTCTACCCCTATACCAAATTCAGAAAATTCCAGACGGAGGAAGAGTGTTGGGCGTTCCTGGAGAGGTACGAGAACAACCATGGTATCGAGGAGATACGTGACTTTGGTGACACGTTCGATAAGCACCATGTCGTGATGGAGTATTTCATCAGGAACCCCAACGTCTACTTCAACTATGACACCAGTAAGCTTGGCACTCTGCGGCTGGTTAAGGATACGGCTATCATTGAGAACAGAACAAACCTCATTAAAGCCATGATTCCTAACCTGATTGTGGACAGGGAGTCCATAAGCGGGAACATAATTGCCATCTACAACGGCATAAAGCTTCTCGGTGACTTCATAGACGTCGAGGTGGTCGTTCCGGACCATTCCATCTTCTATGCGATACGCTCCTACACTGGCAACAACCGGGCAATCGCTAGGCTAAAAGATTATTTGAAGGTTAGGCTTGGTAAGGTGTCTGTAACTTTGCGGAGGTGACATTACTTGTCTGTTGACACCATAAATAAAAACCTGCGTGCTATGCGTGCTGCCGGAAAAGTGATGGACATCAAGGCAAAGGGTGCAGCAGGTGAGGCCGCTGCGTTTGATATTGTACATGAGTACCGTACCAAGCGCGGCGGCATCCTCAAACAGGGGTTTATGTATCCCTATGCCTCTAATCGTCAGGGGCAGGTATACCTGGGCAATATCTTCTGGGACGAAGAGAAGCAGAAGTTCTACGACATGACCAAGCAGCTGAACGATGAGATCGACATCCTCTACATATCCAACTACAGGGTCTTCGCAATCGAGGTAAAATCCTACCACGACAAGACTATCGTTGTCACGGACAAATGGATGGAGCGTCAAGGCAAGAAGGTCGAGAAATCTCCGTTCGCTCAGGCAGAGAAGCACGCCAGGCATCTGTACCATCAGCTGTACGATGTCCTCCCATTTGGCGACCCTAGGTACATTGTTCCGGTTGTCTGCTTTGTCGACGAGAGTACGATAGACGAGCAGCGTTCCGATAAAATGCGCTACTACCTACCTATGACCATCCTCGACAACCTGAAGCAGCTCCTTATTGACAGGGATCTGCCGGTTGATGCAGACAGCGGGTACACACTGGACCTGGATATGATTGAGAAGAAGCTGAAGTCCATCGAGCGGGAGAGAGACCTATGAAGAAGATTGTGATTCCTTTCCTACTTTTCTGTGTTGCCTTTGCGTGCGCCTGTGTGCTCCTATTGCAGCCTCTGCAGCTTGTGAGGGACGGGAGCACACGCCTTACAGTACATGTGGGCAAGACAGTGCCCCTGGCCGGCATTGCCGAACTTGCCGGCGGCTACCGTTGTTATGTGTCGGAGGATGAGTACTTCTGGGTTTCCTCTGAGGACTGCCAGCAAGTGGTGGGAGACACCCTACAGGTGGAGTTTAAGCTGAGAGGCCCAGTTACAATTTACAGAGGTGAGACCTAATGCTCTACACTATCTTTGACTTGGAGACAACAGGCTTTAACGGCACTTCCGATGCCGTATGCCAGTTCGCATTCATCACAGTGAATCAGAACCTCCTGCCTGTTCGCGCTCGCAATTACTACTTCTACAAGGAAGGAATGCCTTGGTCGGAGCAGGCTGCTGCGGTGCATGGGCTTACACGTTCATTCCTCAAGCAGTACGAGGATGAGTATGAACAGAATCTGATTCGCATGTACACAGTGCTGCAGCGTGGCAACCTCGTTGGGCACAACAGCAATGGGTTCGATATTCCATTTGCCAACCAGTTCCTTATGCGTGAGGGCTTCCCTCCTATTGTCCCGGGAGTGTGCTATGACACTATGCTCCTGTGGCATCGTACCTTTGGTAAGCGTATGAAGCTCGCTAATCTGCCTGCGGCGCTTGGGATTCCTGAGAGCCAGATTATTCAGCTGGCCCAGATTATGTTCAAGGAGAACGCCGGTGACCTCAGGTCCCACAATGCTTGCTATGATGTCGCCGCAACAACGTGTTGCCTGCGGGAAGCTGTCAAGAAGGGGCTGTGCTCATTGAAGCCTGTGTCGGCTCAGGAGCAGAGGGCGCAGGTGTCACTGTCTATTTGATGGGAGGGGTATTTGTGTTTGAAACCTGTGGGTCCCTTGAGGAGCTGAACAAGGAGCGTCAGAGGCTTATGCGCTCCGGTGGCAATCCGATGGAGGTAAATGCCGCTTACAACCGCGCCAAGAGGTGCCTGCTCGAAGAGGTGCCTACATATCGGAAGATCCCTACCTACACTGGCACTGCTGGGAGCGTCGGGGTGTTCACGCCATTCCCGATGCTCTCAGGCACTGGCCGCCCCAACGAGATCATCATCACTCCGGAGGGGGTGCTGCTTTGATTTATACCACCTATTATGCAAATCTGAGGAGTGTGCCTGCGGGTGCCGAGGTGTACGCTATCAGTAATGGGTGCCCGTCTGGTGTTTCTATCCCGAAGCTCTGGCAGGCGGTGCCGGCATGGAGTGCGGTACAGCAGTATAAGCAGACAGGGGATTGGGAGTCTTTCAAAGCCAGCTACTTAAGGCTACTCGAAGTGCGAGACAGCTCTGCGTGGTCTGGGCTAGTCGGCAGTGACAAGGACATCTTTCTGGTCTGCTATGAAAAAGACCCGAGCGTGTGTCACCGCTCCATCCTAGCTGAATGGCTCGGGAAACGGTATGGGCTTGTTGTAAAAGAATGGAGGGGTGAGATGTGATTCTGCTGGACGAGAACCAACAGATTATTCACGATGAGGATACAGATCCCAACGAGGGCATTAAGAAGGCACTCATTAGCCAGAACGCCATGTGCTTCCACGCCAACGATGATGTGCTCTACCACTTCTACCCGGATGGCTCACTCTCCCTCTATTCCCTCTCCAAGCCGAAGTTCAAGACTGTCATGCTCTCCAGGCTGGATCTGGACTTCTTCTGTAAAGAGGGGCGGGTGGCAACAAAGGATGCAGTAGTCAGGGATGTCGGCTGCGAGCGCTCTATGGTGTACATGGAGGAGCACAGCTTCTATGTGCCTACGGAGTTGCTGCACAGATGAGTGACAACTACTTTGCCCAATTACAAATGCTCTCTATGTCGGCTAATGACAGTGTGGCGGAGGCCAGACTGAAGCTCGACAGGATAGCTGAAATATTCCAGGACAGGCCGGAGCAGAAGGAGTGGATACAGGCGTTTGCCTGGCTGCGAAAGGATTTCCCAGTGGAGGCTCTAATTCAGGCTGGAGCCTTCGCAGTCAACTTCTACGATACTCCATCCATCCTACCTGAGGAGTTACAACACGATTCACTTGGTTTCGTCAGCGATAGCCACCTAGTATATCGTGGTAGGTTTGTCTATCCTGTGAAGGACACACGCGGCCACGTAGCTGGGTGGTGTGGCTACGATGCGTTCGAGGATCCAAAGTACCTAGATTCAAAGAACTATGGATACAACGCCAAGGATGCCCTGTTCTACGGCGCCGAGATGTTGCCTACTTACTATCGCAATAACAGACCCGTCTTTATTGTTGAGGGCATAGTATGCTGTCTGTGGCTTCGTAGTCAGGGCTTCCAGGCTTTGGCCTCGTTGGGTTCTTACCTGACCCCATACATGGTAGTTGTCCTTAAACGCTTTGGCCGACGCTGCATTGTTATACCGGATTCTGATGAAGCTGGAAACAAGTATAGGCACCAAGTGCAAATGGCCTTGCCTATGGCTAGGTGTGTACAGTCCTGTGTTGCCAAGGATATTGACGACAGCAGACAGGTATACCCTAAGTTAGCGGACGAGCTGCGTAAGCTAGAGTCGCCATTTGGCAGGAGCCTGATATTCTCTTAGGAGGGATTGTTATGTATACATTTTCTATGCGCCCCTACTGTCCCGGTGGTGTGCCCAATAGGGCTATCAACTTTGAGCAGGAAAAGGAGGCCTGGACGCTGTCTAACTCCTCTGATGCGTCGAAGACGATTACCAATCTGATGGTTGCCGGGCTCGCCTTCTACAGCCCTCTGGAGAGCATCGACATCTCCGTACATCAGCTGGCGGCCATGGTGGCTGGTCTTGACACGGCCTACGAGACCCTCTGCAACGCCCTGTATGAGGATGCTCCGAAGGACCTGGCAAAGACTCAGTGGGGCGACCTCGATACTTTCATGGCCTGCAACGCTGGGTTTGGTGGAGATGAGCCGCGTGAGGGATTCACTTCCGCGCACCCTGCCGATGCTCTCCCTGTTCCGTTCCTGTACAACGAGAGTACGAAAATCTGCATTGTGTGGACTGGCGCCTACTGGGGCAAGGTACCCGCTCCTGCTGACGTGGCCTCCTATGATTCGGCCGGCACCTGCTTTGGCTGGAAGGTGCTCTACAAGGAAGAGAGCATGTCTACGGAGCGTATGCGGGACCCCAATATGCTGGCCGATATGATTGCCATGCTGCTGGAGGATCTCTCATGCTTGAATACGCCGGCCAAGCGTTACACAAGTAATATCTATTCCGTGAGGTGATGCAATATGTTCACACTGTCTATGCGCCCATCGGCAAGCACTAAGCCGACTAATCTGTGCGTGAACTTTGAGCAGGAGGCCGGGGGCTGGAAGATGTCCACGTTCTCCGATGACCCTACCCAGGGGAATGCCTTTGGACTCTGCTTCTACTCCCCTCTGGAGACTGTGGATATCACGACCGAACAGCTCGGTGATATGATTGCTGGGCTCGAAGGTGCCTACGATATGTTGGCTAACAATATCTTTAAGCAGTCCGACTCCATCATAAGCAAGACACCTTTTGGGACTGTGGATATGTTCATGCAGTGCATTCCCAGGGGTATTTTCGAGGAGCAGCCGGATGAGTCCAGCATTCGTGCCACACCTGGCGCAAAAGCCGCCATCCCTGTCATGCTCGTCTCTAAGGACTTGGGGCGGGTCATCGTCTATGACGGGCAGCACTGGTCTATGGATGAGTCGCCTGCTGATATCGACACCTACAATCCAGGGGGCATGTGTTACGGATGGGGCGTCTGCTACAAGGGAGCTGCGAACGCGAAGATCTCCCTTTTGGGCGACGACCTGGGAGAGATGCTGGACGAGCTTCTCTACATGCTCACGTGCCTCAACACCAATGCGAAGGTGTTCGTCAAGAACTTGGAGTCTGCGCAATGAAGAAGTTTATTGTACTTTGTGCTCTACTGGCACTCTGCCTCTCATTGGCGGCCTGCACGGACCCTATGGGGAAGTATGGTAATGCCATCGAAGATTCCAAGGAGCAAATCGAGAAGGACTTTGGCAAGCTTCAGGAGGAACTGGAAGATACCTATAGTAATCTCGACTGAGCTCCTGTTCTTAGTGTGTCTGTAATACGCGCAAGGGAGGCGGTATCATGTTTATGGAGCACACTGATAAGATTAGGTTTACAAGAGAGGACTCCGCTCTCTTGGAGAAGTACTTCGACATGGTTGGCCAACGTCCAGTAAAGGTTGACCTCATTCTGGGAGGGAGATCCGGACACGCATTGGCAAATGGCGTTATCTTTCTATTCCCTGGAGTGGATTTGAGCCGCGCAACATCGGAAGGCATCTACGCTGACTTCATCAGCATGTTCGACCCGGAGGACATGGGAACCCTTATCTTCTGCCAAGACGAGCGGGAGTACATGAGTGTCATCGATACCGGCAGATATGCTGGCAGAATCTACAACCTCTACTCCCTCGGGGATTGGCAGTACTATGGCCCCGAGAACATCAGAGTTGGGTAGTCGTTGTTGACTCAGGGAGCTGCGATAGCTATAATTCTAAGTAGCAAGGAGGCGATATCATGTTTATGGAACACACAGACCGTATGGTGTTCACTAAAGAGGATGCAGACCTGCTGGAGCGGTATTTTAACGCTGTTGGGCGGCGCCCTAACGGTGTGTCTGTTATACTCAAGGGGCTGTCCGGGCGTGCCTGGGCTAATGGTGTTGTCTTTTGGTTCTCTGGAGTTGATTTGGACGCCGCACTCAATTGTGGTTTTACTACATCGTTCATCGACATACTGGACCCCGATGACTTAGGTAATGCGGTTTTCTGTAAGGACTCCGCTGCGTATGAGAAGGCAGTTAACAACCCTTCCTACGCTGGTAAGGTATTCCAAGTCTACAAGAATGGAGATTGGATTTACTATGGGTAAGAAAATCTCCTATACGGCGGAAGAGGTACAGGGGAGGCTTTCCTGTTTCATTGCTTTGTGTAATAACATACTCATGACGGGTGTTAGCTGGTCTGCCTTGTACCTCTTCACGATCTGGTTATATGAAGTTCTAAGTTTATTTGGCAACAATAATACCGGGGCGAGTACGAGTAGTTTTGCCATTGTTAAAAAGATAGCAGAGCGGCTTGGAGTTCAGGCGGACAGCATAGATGCTGGGTGGATTACAGATTTGCGAGACTTACGTAATTCCTCAGCGCACTGTGGTGAGTCACAGCCATACGAGCTTGTGGATTTCTACAAATCGGTAGACATCGATTCAGTGGTGAAGCAGTTCGTGGCCTGCTGTGAATCCGCGGAAGCTGCAACATTTGTGCAATGTGTCCTTATGGATCTGCGTAATATGAATGTTTGAGGGTGCCAACAGGCACTCTATTTTTGTACTCATTTTCAGGAGGTGAGGCTATTTGGGGCCAATTTCTAGCACGTTTACTGTAGGACACTGTTACTACAATTCCAAGGCGGAGGATGAGTCCCCCAAGGTGATGCGCTGCAAAAAGTCCATCATCTATGGGATGCAACTTGTGCCGTACTCCGGGTTGCTGAAGTTCTCTATTTCCTGTGACAGCGAGGAGGTAAGGGGCGGCACGTGGGTGGACTGCACTGAGCAGGTGAAACGGTCAGAAGCTATCCGTAACTGCGATGGCTGCCCGCTTGTACCTATCACAAAGGACCATGTGGGGACTGTGGTAGCCTTTCAGGAAGATGGCAAGATGTCCTCTCCGCATTTCCTGTACGCCTATGTCAACGGTATGGCTTTCCTCATGGAGCTGGATGGAAGCAATCGCGTCTTTAATCTGCGCATCAGCCAGTGCTACCCGTTGCAGGGAGTTTACAAGGATATCGCTGAACGGGCGGTCTACAGTGACCCACTGCGTTCCTCTATCTTCGATAGCTTCTTCAAGTGGCTGCGAGGTACAAACCAATACAACTCCTTTGCCTCTATGGTGTACGGAGCGTCGTCATCTGCTGAGGCGCAGGAGGCAATGATCAGGCTCTTCGAGCTTATGAGCTTTGAGGGCATCACTGCTGACACCTTCGAGGCTGAGGTGGATAAGAGGTACAATTCCCTACCTGACTCCTCCAAAGATTTCGACTCCAAATACGAGGCTGTGCTGGCTACCTATGAGTCTCCGGCACGTAAGTACTCCCGGGTCGAGAAAGAGGTCATGCGGGCCACCGGTTTCCAGTACAAGACTCCGCAGGAGGCCTGGGAAGCTGAGGGTGGGGGCAAACCGTTCCCCAAGACGGTAGCCCAGGTAGTGCTCGATGCACCACCTACTCCAAGCCAGTATATCTGCGACAGGATCGGTCTGTATGACGGTAATGCCACAGGGTTCTGGTTCTCCTCTATTTGCCCGGCGTTAAGCGATTTTCCTGACTTCGACACAGGCTATAAGGAGGCCGTTGAGGAGTACTTAGAGCTTCATCCGGACTTCGATGAACGTCAGCTAGACTTCATCAAAGAGGACGATAAGGAGGCAGTATTCAGAAAGCTTCTTCTGGTAAAGGAGCTGGATAAGGAGGATCCGTTCAGGGCCTGGACAAAGAATCCTCCAGAGGCATTCAGAGCGTATAAGCGGGAGCATCCACAGATGTCCTACGTGGAGATCTTCAAGGAGGTCTACTCCCTCTATAACGAGGCATGAGTATTCTGCTTCTAGCCCTTGCTACTGCCTTAAGTGCAGAAGTTCTTTTGGCACTCCAACCAGGGAAGTGCGTCCGTCTCATTTCGGGCGTATTTTTCTGTGTTGGGGTGTTTCTGTCTATTCTGTGCATTTTAGATACACGAATAGCACTTCTCTATGCGGTGGTCAGTCTCGTGCTGTGTGCGTGGAAGTTCGAGTGGCTCAAGGCAATACCAGCCTCTGTGGTTGTACTGGTGGCTTTGCTAATCAACTTGCTTCCAGGCGCACAGGAGCTGATTTACCTAAACGTAAGATACGCAGACCATTTCACGTATATAAGTGATGGAGTTTTTCATAGCGCAGTGTTGGACTGCAATGTGGTAGTAAGCCTGGAAGAGGGCGACACCTACCAAACATCTCTGTACTCTAAGCAGTTGATATCCATGTGTACATCGCGCTTACCTGCCAGTGCGGAAGTGTTGTCTGCGTATGTGGAGAAACAGCAAACCCCTTACCTAGCAAGATCCTACGAGGATTACGCAAGGGTGATGAGCCCCACTGTTCATATAGAAGTTAAACTTCCTGAGCGTAATCAGAAACAATTAGAGTTTCCTTTACCGTGCATACTGGAAACTCCATCCTAGGAGGGATTACATGAAGCGTATCATTATTGCGGCTGCCATGCTAATGATGTTCTTCACCGTGCCTGCCTTCGCTGCTGATGGGGGGACGTATAACGTGAAGTACATGGCGGCGAATCCGCAGGAGGTGTACAACCAGATTGCGGCGGCGGAATACCCCGAGGGTGGCGGCAGCATCTCTAAGCCGCCGGCGGTGCTCGACAAGGACATGACCGCCTATGTGTCTAAAGACGAGGACACACGCACGGTCACTATTCACGTAGTCATGCCTACGTTTGAGCCGCAGGCCATTCCAGCCATTCAGGCAGACTCCCAGTATAACCAATCCATCCAGTCCCTCGTTGACTATGTTTACCAGTACCGGGAGCTTAAGCAGACCAGCTCTGAGTATGAGGAAGCGATGGGTGCGGCGCCAATCTTTGAGTTGAACAAGTATAGCCTTGGCAGTACCTACAACCAGCTGGGCAAAACTTACACGCTGACCCAGATGTACATGGAGCAGCAAATTACCCAGACTCTAGTTGTGAACACGGTATATAACGACACGCCGCGTGTAGACATTGATTCCAACGGACGTGTGCATTGTTCTCCTGAGACTGTCCAGTACTCCAAGGACCGTAGCAGCTGGTCTACTATCAAGGATGGCGCAGCTATCCCAAGCAGCTGCTATGGCGAGTCCGTTTATTTCCGTACGCCGGCAAATGCCTATGCAGAGGCGTCAGACTATATCCGGGTGTATGTAAGAGAACAGCAGTCCGCTCCTACGACTAAGCTGGAGCTTTCCTCCACCAGTTTTTCAGTGACTGTGGATAATGCCAGTGAGTTCAGCAGCGCCTGCGAGTTCTCCATTGATGGAACAAACTACTCAAGCAAGACTGAGTGGACTAACCTGGATAGCAAAACCAACTATACAGTGTATGTGCGGTATGAGGCCGATTCAAGCTACTTCGCATCTGCCCCGTTGTCTGCGTCAATCACTACTAAAGAGGGCAGCAAGAATGAGATCACCTACGAGAAGTCCTCTAATGCCCACACGACCTACTTTGTGGCTTCAGGAACAACTCGCATCAATGTCAGTAATAAGACCATGTCCGCAACTTATACGGATTCCAACGTATCGCGGCTGAAGAGCGACATTAAGGATGCAGAGAAGCGGATGTCTGCCGTGACTGTTCTGGATGTGACCATGGAGCAGGAGGAGGGAGACAACAGAGACTTTAACAAGGTCAAGTTCAGTATGCCAAAGGACCTCGGCCTGCTCCAGCTGCGCCTCAAGACGCCCTACTGCACAATCATTGTGAGTGACTCCTCTACTAATCTGGAGATCGAGTCTATTAGCAAAAGCACAAAGACCACCGGGCTTAAGGACTTCGTTTCTGGCAAAGACCTGGTATATAAGGTCACAACAAAGGGAGACGGCAGTATTGAGATCCTATATCCGTGGGAGTTCCCTGACCGTGCTGACTTGAGTGGGCTGCGTGTCAATTACATTGATACGAAGTATAAGAGTTCCAGAACCCTTCCCTACCAGGTTGTGGACAATGGGATCATCTTTACTATGCCGGACGACGGCTATTTTTCCATCACGAATCTGCACAGAAATTATGGGGCCCTTCCCTTCTCCGATTGCCAGACGCACTGGGCCTATTCGTATATCTATTATGCGTATGAGAACGGCCTGATTAACGGCATCTCAGATACGGAGTTCAGCCCGGACACCCTGGTGACACGCTCTCAGATTGCCGTGTTGCTTGCACGTCTCGCTGGCGTTGAGCCAGGCACTTCCTACGAGACTCCTTACACTGACGTGGACCCGGACTCCTGGTACGGCTGGGCCGTTGGTTACCTGTACAGCCGTGGTGTGCTGAAGGATCAGGGCGACGGCCTGTTTGGTCCGGACGAGAGCATCACCAGAGAGCAGATGGCGGCTCTTGTGGGCAAGTTGTTCCCGTACAGGGGTACTATCTGGCGGCCTATGAACTGTACAGACCGTGACCAGATTTCCACCTATGCGCTCAATGCCGTGGATGGCCTTTATAACCGTCGCGTATTCGAGGGCGATGAGAAGGGCAACTTCAATCCGAATGGCACTCTTACGCGTGGGGAGTTCACAGCCATTCTCTATCGCCTTGCCGTGTCGGTAGGTGCGGTATGAGATTAGCAGAGAAAATCCTGCCCCTAGTCACATTGGTGATACTAGGAGCAGGAACACTCTGCTACACCATGAACCTGGACATATACCGTTCAGTCGAAAATATGAATCCAGCCGGGGGTTATGCGGAGTTTGTGAACAAGTTAGGGGACGAGGAGTTCGTTGTCTCCAACTGCAGCTCATGGGAGGACTCACAGTCGTGGATCCTGCGTGACCTGTACAACTTTCTAACAAATGAGGATGCTGAGTTAAATGCTGCTGCTTTCGTACTCACGCAGGCAGTTGTGACATTTGCCTTTTACTACAGCTTTGCCTGCATCCCGTTCATCATAATCACATTCGTGCTCATGAGGAAGAGGCGTAAGGAGGTCCGCAATGACAAACGTTGTTAACCGATTCGCAGGGATCTATGAATTCCTGAGCAACTTCTATCCCGCTCCTGTTACGCTCGATGGTGTTGTGTATCCTACCGTGGAGAATGCTTTTCAGGCAGCAAAAACAGGAGATATGGCGCTGCGCAGGCAGTTTGCACAGTGCTCGCCTGGCTACGCAAAGAAGCTCGGCCGGCAGGTGGCCTTGCGGTCAGACTGGGAAGCTGTTAAGGATGGCATCATGTATGAGCTCCTGAAGCAGAAGTTTGCCCGCGGCACCAGTTTGGCTGACATGCTGCTCAGCACCGGGAGCGCCTATCTGTGCGAGGGCAACATGTGGCACGACAATCACTTCGGTGCTTGCTCGTGTGACAGGTGCGTGCTCGTTCCGCACACGAACATGCTCGGCATAATGCTTATGCGGTTGCGTGAGGAACTGAAATAAAGTTTTCTGAGGGTGCAGCCATATATTACTGAAGGATAGGTGAAAGTGCCTTGTTGGTGTATGGATTGCCGGAACATCATGTGGACAGGCTAGGAAACCTGATTATGCGTCAGCTTGACGCACTCTATGCACTCAGAGAGCAGTATCCAGTCGCTAGGCTGGAAGGCTACGGGGTAGTCTATTCTGCCTGCAAGGTTGGGAGGAGTTGGCGCATTGTAACTGACTGCAATTCTGCTTTCAATCTGGGTGGGTATACATTCTATCCTCATCTGTGCGATGGGCGGCCGAAGCTCGCGGAGGCTATGGCGAAATCCGTATGCTTCTGGCTTAACTTGTTTGGGGGTGTTCCTGGTGAAACAGTACAGATGCGAAGAGTGCGGGATCATTCTCAAATGGCCGGAGGTGCGGGTAGTCGAGGATGGTGACCACACAGAGCACAGAGTATGCATCTACTGTGCAGAGGAAAAGTATTCCGCAGGGGAGTCGGCTATGGTATCTGATTAGCTGTATCTCCCTGTACCTAGTCGGACTCTCAGTATTCCTCTTAGGCATCCAAATTTCTTGCCTGCTCCTCTTAGAACTCGGGGTTAATGCGCTCCTACTGAGGGTATCGACTCTCCCTCTACTCGTAGTGTTCTTCTCCCTAATTTGTAAGGAGATCAGCAGGATAGTTACCACGGAATACTATGTTGAGGACGGCGTACTAAAGGGGCCGAAAGTGTACATTGACCTGTGGAATATTGAGGACGTCAGGTATGGGTCTAGGTGCATATTCCTTAATGGCGTAATGCTCGGTTACATAGCGAACCCGAAGATGTTCCTGGACGAGCTAGACGTCATATACACAGCTCTTACTGGAGAGCCATTGCCTTGAAAGGAGGTGAGTGCACCGTGAAGAGATTTATTCTTGGCGTAGTTGCTGGAATTGCCGCCACCCTGCTTGGCGGCTTTATTCTGTGTGAGGTTGCCGAGCATTGCGACCTGCCGCTTGAGGTGCCTGAGAAATGAGGAAGGACATCGGTAAGCCAATCCCGCCTGTGGATATCGATGACATGATCTTCGGCAACGAGCAGGCCCCGGCGAGTGATCGTTAGTTAAAGGGCCTGCGGGATTGTTAGGCAGGCCCTTATACCCGGGTGTAGCGCAATGGTCAGCGCACATGGTTTGGGACCATGGGGTTGTGGGTTCGAGTCCCACTACTCGGACCATTATCATTTTTATGGGAGGTTGTAAATGATGACTTGGGGGGAATATCAGGCACACAAGGTGCACATGGAAGTCAATGGGGGTTATGTGCCTGACATTGAGAATATCGTGGTTGGGTACGTTCAGAAGAGTGCTGGCCCGGTAAAGCGGGAGGAGCTCGTACATGACGTGAGTGTAAAGACGGGCATTAGCAGGAGTGATGTGCAGGAGCATCTGTCAGACGTCTTGCGCAAGTTGGTCAAACATGACCGTATCACGCGAACAAAGGTTCGTGGTTTCTACACCCGTAAGCTGCCGGTTGCCGTGTGGTGAGGAGGGCTGCCGACACTGTGTGCCATCTCCAGCGGCGTGTATGCCTGGCACAGAGTCTTGAGGGTTATTACCCTACCTGTAGAGAGTACCATGACTAGATATTGAAGGGAAGATGATACGTGGCTGAGGTTGCCATTCGGTATAGCTCTCCTCTTAATACGTGGATGGACTGTGTGGTCTTTGTTGACGAGGCCTACGCACTCCATGCAGAGCGTGCTATACGAAAAGCGTCAGAGCTATTCATTAAGGGAGCAGATGTTGGTTATACGGACTACATCCATCAGTGCCTGAAAGAGGCCTGTGTTCCATATACGCTGGTTATCAGTGACTACGATGTGGAGACAGATGAGCCGCCACAGCAGTGGTATGACTGGGTGGCATCGCTCAATGTCGTAAAGGAGATCCATCCATAAGTGTGCAGAGCCATGGGGCTGGAACAATATCTTTCCAGCCCTTTACTGTGCACGCTTCCAGAGTACCGTAGGGCGATTGGGAACCGGGAGGGGAATTCCCATAGCCTGACCAGAAGTTGCGTGCCTAAATATTTTTTTAACAAGGAGACAACAACTATGCCTATCGACTTCAACAATGCTAACGCTATCCGCAATGTGAACACCGGTAACCTCGGCGGCGACCCCCGGCAGGTGCTCAAGCTGTCCAGCAGCCTTCAGAAGTGCAAGAACTTCGGCAAGGCCTGGGAGGTTGGTGACCAGGGCACTGTGTTCTACCCCTTCAAGTGGTGGCCTGATGAGAGCCTGCCCTCCGGCGGTACCTTCGAGCCCCATATGTCCGCCTACTTCGGCCATCCTGTGTCCGACATGAAGGTGCTGGGCACTACCTTCCTCCGTTCCCTGTCCCGCATCGATGAGAATGGTCAGGTCATCGGCGATGGGGACCTCGCCTACCAGTTCTCCAAGATTGCCGGCCTGCTGGTCAACGCCGAGAAGGAACGTGACCTGGCGGAGCTCAACAAGAAGGACTGGTCTGTGCTGGGTCAGACCGCCTATCAGACCGCCCGTACCAAGGTGGAGGAGAAGTACAATACCAAGGAGAACATGAACGCCAAGAAGGCCCTTATCGGCCGGCTGACCGTCCTCAAGCTGACTGAGGTTGTCTACGTCGCGATGGATCCCAACAGCGGCACTCCCATCTTCGACGATCAGCGCAAGCAGAAGACTGGCACCTACATCCAGACTCTGTCTGACAACCGACTGAGCAAGCTGCGGGCGCTGGCCAACGATATCAACTGCGGCATTCTGGCCCAGAATCCCGGACTGACTCCTGTTGAGGGCGAGGTCTACTTCCTGGAGGTTCTCTACAACTTCACTTCTGCCAAGAACAGCAAGGCCGAGGCCGGCCGGGTTGACCCCCAGGGCGTTGCCCAGTCCGTCACCATCGTGGCCCGCAATCCCCAGCTGAAGAGCAAGCTGGACGAGTGGCTGCAGCGCGTGCCCAAGGATCCCGATGGCATCTCTGCCCACACCTACAACATGGCGCCCATGCCCGACGAGGTTCTGAAGGCCAAGTTGCAGGCAGTAATGTTCGAGAGCACTTCTGCCTTGCCCTTCCTGACCCCTGAGGACAAGGACCGGCTGGTCAAGAATGCTCAGCTGCTGGACTACCTGCGCATCGCTCCCAAGGAGGATCCCGACCTGAACGACCGCCTTACCGAGGCCCTGGGTCACCCCATTGGCGAGGGCGCCGCTACTGCCACCGCTCCCACTGTGGAGAGCATCATGTCTGGTGATACTCCCGACTTCAGCCAGCAGAAGGCCAACCCTGCTGAGATGGCGGACAACACCGGTGATCTCACCGAAGATCTCCTGGCCGGCGGCATCGGTGTCGATATCGGAGGTGGTATGTAATGACCGCCTACCTCGTTAAGCGCGGAGGCAAGTACCTCCACATGGACACCAAGAATGGCGTGTTTTGGGGGAGGAAGGAGGGTGCGTTCCACTTCTTCTCTACTGATGCCGCCGCCCAGGTCTCTTGTGGCCTTACTTCCAACAGGGCCCGTATTACGATTGTTGCGTGTGAGGAGGAGTAACTGTTGTCAGCGCTGAAAAGTGCTGTAATGGTGAACATCCAGTCTCATACCAAGACTATCCTTGAGTTCCCGCGGGTGGGCATTGTCAGGTTCTATGGTAACAACAGCAATGGTAAGTCAGTACTCGTCAAGGTGTTGAATGACGTCGTGAGCAACGCCATCACGCGCCCCAGTAATCGTCGCTCCATCATCAGACGGGGCCACGAGTACGGTGAGCTTATGATGACACGCTATGACGGCACAACGCTGTTCATTCGTATAGCGACTGAGGCGGCCGCTACCTATGCTGAGCTTACACGGCCTGACTGCCCACCCGTGAGACGTTATCTGGCTGATAAGTCGATACCGATTTTGGTCAAGGAGTTTGGGTGGCACTATAACAGCGACCATGGCGTATCCCTTAATATCCATCAGGACGTTGATGGGTTCCTTTTTGTGGATACGAAGAAGTCTGTCAACTTTGATTTGCTCAACAGTGTCCGGTCTGACCAGTATGCAGAGGCCTCCTCCGACTCCATCGAAAAGCTCCTAAAAGCCTCCAAGAAGCAGCGTACGGATATTGTACACGCTCTTGAGGTAGCACAGGCTACCTACGCGGCCTTGCAGTATTGGGATGTTGAGAAGGAGACGGAGGTAAAAGACACGTGCCAGTATTTGGCTCGCAATCTCGAAGCTCTCGATGTTCCTCCTATGCCACCTATCCATCCGGTGCCGAAGGTGGCCATAATGCCTATTCTTCGGGAGATGCCGCAGTTGAGGTATTCCAAACTGCTTTCCCCGTTTACAGATAAGCTGCCGGACATTGAGAAGAACATGGTGGAGCTTAAAGAGATTGCGTCTGGTGTCTGCCCTACCTGCAAGCGCCAGCTGGTTGACTGTGTACATGAGTAAGGAGGGGTATATGGAATTTAAGTATCTTTCCGAGAGCATGTCTCTCGATGAGGCCAGAAAGGCTTACCGTTCTCTGGCTAAGCAGCTGCATCCGGATATTGGTGGGGACGAGGATGAGTTCAAAATCCTGGCGCACGAATACTCCGTGATTGAGCGCCGTGCATCAGAGAGCATTATCGCCAATATCTCCGATATCATGGAAGCTGCTGGTGCTATGGTCGGGGTTATCGCCCAGACCTTAAGGGAGCTCTATCCTCGGACGCGGGTGGTGCTGAACTACACCTCCTCTACAATCGAGGCAGAGTTCTATGGCAATGTGCCTGTGGAGCGGATGGTTGCCATTGAGCAGGTCATCAATTCTTTCGGGTACCCGTTTTCTGTCATCGTGCTCTTTAAGCGGGATGTGAGGAAGACCGCCATCACTCTCTTCACGAAAAACAACGTCACCTGGATCAACATTCCGCAGGAGGTTGGAGTGGACGTGAAGGAGACGCCAATCTATTCCGGGCGCCGCTACACCATTCACCGCGGCGGCAAGTATGAGCAGTGTGAGGACAAGAAGAACTCCCACCTGTACGTCATGCGGAGGATTCCTAAGTATTCTCTGCAGGAGCTGTTGGGGATTGGCAAATGAGGGCACGCATTCTTTTTGTGAGTGACCTGCACAAGCGGGATTGCGACTTCTCTACAATCGCGGGGTACACGAAGGCAGTGGATGCCGTTCAGCGTGACATTCTCTCTTTTATCAAGCAGAAGGGCATCACACACCTCGTGTCCCTGGGCGATTGGTACGACAAGGGCTACCGCTCTATCAACAGGTCGAACAACGACAGGAACCTGGATGAGGACCTCTCTAAGGCCGTGAACGGGAACTTCTACATCTGCCTGGGGAATCACTTCTTTTTGGAGCGGGACAATAACCCAGAGATGTACCTCATACAGCCGTCTGAGTACTACAAGCCGAGTCAGCCCATTTATGCCACATCACCTATTATCCGGGCGGTACCCTCTCTACGTATTGGACCTGTTCAGATCTCCTTCTTTCACTACAGTAAGGAGAATAAGAACTATATCGCCGAGCGGGACCCGGAGGTAAAGTATCACATCGGTGTATACCATGATGACACGGTGGTGCCCACCCAGCAGAGAAATGGCGCAGGCTTCAGAGGAACGACCATGACTTCTTACCTGGACAACATTTTCGAGAACATCAATCTCGCAATTGTTGGCCATATCCACACTCCAGTTGGTGCGTTCAACATTCAGGCCCGTGGCAGATCTCTACCTATGATTATTCCTGGCTCTATGGCAATCACCACGTCCGGCAGTAATGACCTGCACACAGATGTGAACCTCCCTGTCGTGGAGATCGCGGATGACGGGCGCGTGAGTTGCGCTCTCTACACCTTCGACCTCCACGCTAACCTTCTACGCTTCTATAAGAAGAAGGACAAGCCGTTAAAGGCCGCCATGCCTGAACAGGCTGTCATGGAGATTCCTAAGACTGTGTCTCTGGTAGAGTATCTGCGTGCGAAGGGTTTCAATGAGAATCAACTCAAGCTGGTGGATGCGGCCTCAGAGTCCTACTTAGAGGTTGTACAGGGCCTAAAAATTCTTGGTTTGGTAGGAGGTGCACAGAATGGAACAGCTTGAACTCGACGCTGCTAAGGCCAAGCAGCTGCTTGAGCAGCGGAACCGTGTTTTCATCGAGGACAGGCTCCTCGTCTCCCAGTGGTGCGATGCGCTGGTCAAGAGCTATACCAGTGCCACTGACGATATCCGCTCTAAGTTGCCGCCGCTCCCGGGCACTACGGCGGAGCAGATGCTCCCATCGCTGTTTGTGAGTGATCCGAGCGACCTGGACGTTGAGCAGTACAAAAAGGAGAAAGAGGTCCTCCTCTCTATCCAGCAGCAGATGAACACACTCTACCTGGCTTTCAATCAGGAGGCTGTGAAATGCTTATCCACGTCAACAGCTCAGATTTAAAGTCAGTATTCAAGGACATCAAGCCTATCTTTAAGGGATCCACGGATGCAGCAATTATGGGTTTCAATATCGAGAATCACATTCTCTACATCACTTGTTCAAGTGGTATCGTCTATGAGCAACAGATTGCATCTGAGCATCCTGGCCCCTATTCACTGACAGTCCTATATCAGGACCTGTCGGAGATTCTGCCGGGTCGTGGTGTTGTTGAGTTAGACCTTTCTCCATTGTTTGTCAGCGTGAAGTGCGACTCTATGTCCTCTACGTTACAGCAAGCGAACGGGATAGTGTCTAGGTACAACAGGAGGGGCGGCACATTCAGCAAGCTCTCTACCAACGACGTTAAGCAGTGGGCGAGATTGTTCTCTGAGACTGCACCAGTTACCAAGTCGCTGCAGCGTGAGGCTCCGGTTATATTCAAGCCTCCCTATGCAATTATGAAATTCCCGTCTTTCTGGCTTCAGTTGCCAAACACAGTGTTGGACACCGTAATGGCATTAAGCGAGCTAAAGGCGGTGGCGGAGTTTGGGCCGACGGAGTACAGCGTGACCGCGGATGCCATTGAGTTCAAGCGTGGTTCGGCTATCTTAGCCGTTCCAAGGAATGCAGTGGATTCGTGCAAGTTCATAGATGACATGCTAAAGGATCACGGAGAGCCTGGGGTGCTTGCGGGAGGTTCATACCTCCCTAAGATACAGCAGTTCCTGCGCTCTGTCGGCCCTGGCCCTTGCCGTTGTCATTTCTATGAAAGTGGGATTGACATTGAGGTGAGTCGGCCAAAGGTCCAATCTAATATGAAGATGGGTAAATGCGATACACCTATTGCGACGTTACCCACATTCATCGAATACGTGCAGATGTTCTTCAAGTTGTGTGGGGAATCTCCTATCTCTATCTCATCGGGGAGGGACTCAATGTGCCTAGGGACATCTTCGTTGCGTATGCTCTTATCTATTGTCTGAGGGTGTTGCTTACATGAGTACAACAGCAGAGCTGTGTGCAGCCTTACGCAGGCGGGCACAGGAAGCATCATTCCGTATCGAGCAGACAAAAGAGAACACCAGCAAGCGCACACAGCAGGAGACTATCATGAACCAGTGTACGGTCGCTATCAAGCGGCTGGACGTTGGCATCTCTAGTTACGCTGCTTTGCTGGAGGCAATTACGAGCTACACCGATGAGAGGCGGAGAGATGGTAACACAGCGGTTATGTCCGCTATGCGTGCCGCCGCCTACATCGTACCGTCCTGTGACGATACGATTATTCCTCGCTGCGAAGATGGTGAGGCGTGGTTTGAAACACAGGACGGCATTGATGTATCCAGATTGGAGGGGTCGGGGTTCCGCTCTATTCTCTCTGTTATGATGCGGTCAGTGGTTCTGCGAGCCAATCCGCAGTTCCTGCAGACTCTTGTGCTGGATGAGATTTTCGCGAAACTGTCGGTAGAAAACTCGGCTACGCTCTCTTCCTATCTTCCAGTGCTTGCACAGGATATGCAGATTATCTCTATCGAACAGAAACCAGAGGTGTTCGCTAACAACAGTCACACCGCCTACAAGTTCTTCCTAGACGGTGATCACACAGTAGTCCAGAAGGAGGATGTCGCATATGACTAAACTAGTCGACCAGTTTGGGACGCAGTACTTCGCCTCCCACTACGCTGGTGAAGTAAAATCGTTCCTCTCTACCGTTAAGCGGGTAGACTTGGCTGGCGCTAGGATTTGTCGCGATGTCATGAAGCATATTACGTCTGCCGCATACGAAGGGGTCGAGGTACACGACACTGAAGACCCTGAGCGTGAGGCGTACTTCGAGGAGAACAGACGTCGGATGGAGTTGAAGAAAAGCTGTCCGACGTCTGTTCCCCTTCCCCTTCCCTCTACTGCAGAGGATGCTGTGAATGTGATCAACTCTTTGGACCCAAGCCGGCTCTATCATATGGAGAACGGGAGGGCGGATGCTGACAGAGCGTTCGCCTTTATCGTGCAGGCGGCCAGGCCGGAGATCAAGATTGACCTCAGAAGCTCAGTTGGGGAGCTCTTCAAGCTCATTGCGGATAACCTCTACCCAAACTCACATCGTTGGGAGGAGTTCTATGTCCTAGTCGGCTTTACTTTCGTCGTGCAGCGTCCTGTCCCGGGCGAGTATAACTTGTTCCTCAGTGACAATCTCGCCATCCCTACCGAGTTTGGAAAGGAAAACCTGTTTAAGCTTCCAGAGTGGCGGCATTGCATTGATAGGGTGGTAAAGGTGCTTGAGAAGAGCATGAAGCCGAAGAACAGGAAAATCAAGGACTACTTGTGACGAGCAATCCTAGTCGCCACTACATATATAACTGAGGTGAGTTTATGTCTAAGGACGAAATCATTGCGGGCCTGTTGGACAATGCTGAGGACAGGCGCGCACTGATTCCTAAGGATGAGCAGGATAGCATCTTTGAGCATGATGCGCTTGTCATGGAAGAGGCGGTTAAACTCATCATCCAGCAGGAGCGTGAAATCTACAGATTGCGCAGACGCCGGCTGCCCAGTTTCAGACCGTACAAGGGCAAGCGTCTAAAGGAGGGTTAATTTGTCAAAAACAAACGAGCATGAACTACCGGTGGATGAACGGGACTTCGTGCGGACAGTCCAGTCATTATCTGGGAAGTACAGCTTGCACACTGTCTGGAGTGACTTCATAAGTGTCTGTGCTTGTACTATCTCCAATTCGGTTGACAGGGTGCGCTTTGCAGTTCGAGAGAAGATGTATCTCGATATTGCAAAGAAGTACACTAAGGAAGGCTTGGCAACCATGTCCAGGCTTCTCGCGGCTACTACGATTGCACTAGAACGAAATCCGGCTCAAGACTTTCTAGGGTCCGTCTACACGCACCTACGGCTTCAACAGTAAGAACCTTTGCCAGATATTCACTCCATACAATGTTGCTGAGATGATGGCTGAGATAGCATTACATGGTGCAAAGGAGTCCATTGACAGTAGAGGTTATATCTCTATACAGGACCCAACACTTGGTGCAGGCGTCATGTTGATAGCCGCTGCACATGTACTCAGTAACTCGCTCAAAGATGGGAGGAACTGGCAGAATCACTCTCTATTTGTTGGGCAGGAGATATCCACAGTGGCCGCCCAAATGGCGTACATACAGCTATCCCTGCTTGGATGCGCTGGATACATAAAGATAGGCAACTCACTCACTTCCCCGATGAAGCCTGACGATTGTTTGGAGGATTATTGGTTCACTCCAATGTACTTCGGCGGTGTCTGGCAGGCACGGAGGGCTCTTAACCCATCCGGAATACTCATAGACCCATACAAAAAATAATGAGGTGACAATATGCTCCCTATTAGTCTGGACACTTTTCTTAATGATTTGAGTGCCAGAGTGGGAGTTCAGTACACCGACGAGCAGAGGGCGTTTATGCGTGACTTCACATCGCCTATTATCTCCTTCTCCTCTCCTGGTACTGGTAAGACGAAGTCCGCCATTGGTGGCCTACTTACCGCTGAGCTCTACCACCAAGTACCTGGCAATCAGATCTATGCGCTCTCATTTACCAATATGTCCACTGGTGAATTGAAGGTTCGTCACAAGCAGGATTGCGAAAAAGTGGGCATCAAACAGACTGTCAACTTTCAGACCCTACACTCACTGTGTTCAAGCATCTTGAAGGCTAATTACAAGTTGCTTGGCATCGGTAAGCTCACGGTGGTTGACACTATCTCCATCGAGGACCAGGCTGGGCTGCTCATGGACATATCCAAAGACAAGGGCATCTCCCTACACCCGTGGCAGATTCGGCCATTTATCAATGCGGTGCGCAGTCTGAACTCCTCCCTTGTGTTCGACCGTAGCCATGTGGAGAGCAAGTACGCATTCAAACAGTGCCGTATGCCGTACGAGGACTTCACAACTTTGCGTAAGTTCCTCTACCTCTACACGAAGATGACTGATACCCTCCAGGTGCAGGATATTCTCATCTACACGCTGGAGCTTTTGCTCTCGCACCCGGAGGTGTCCGCGGAGTTCAAGTCCAAGTGCCGCATCCTGCTCGTGGACGAGTTCCAGGACCTGTCCCTACTGCAGCTCCGTGTCATCTCCCTGCTCTCTGATACCGTTATCGCTATCGGTGATATCAAGCAGCAGATTTACGCTTTCAACGGCGCTTGTCAGGAGATTGTCGGTGAGTTCAAGCGGTACTTCCCGAATGCCAGAGAACTGAACCTCAATAAGTCCTTCCGGTGTGCTGATACTATCGTTGATTACAGCAAGGTCATCATCCACCCTAACGCTATGAACGAGCAGGACTTTATTGGCACTGGCAAGGAGGGCACTGTTGATGTTGTCCCTAATCTGCCGCTGTCTGCGATCTGTGACACAATCGAGCAGCAGTACAGGGAGAACCGTAACACATTCCCGCGGGATGTCCTCTTCCTTTTCCGCAACAATTACTCCGCTACTCCTATCGCTGAGGAGCTGTTCAAGAGGAAGGTGCCTTTCCGTGTCAACAAGTACCAGGCAACAAACATGATTCCGGTTATCCGGGAGATGTGCGCTGTTGTAGAGCTGGCTGCAAATCCTCAGAATCTCGCCAACCTCAGCGCCCTGCGCTATATCCTTCCGGAGCAGAAGGACTACAAGGAGTACACCAAGTCCCCCATCTATAAGGTGTGCGCCCAAGAGGGGTGCTCTATCTTCGAGGCTCCTTATAACTTCCGCGATGCTATGGCAGCTCGGAATGCAATGGAGCTTCTGCTCTCTGTGAAGGACATGCTCTCTAAGCAGCGTCCTATGCGTGAGATCCTCAATGCTATCTTTCCTCTCTTCAACGAGGTCTACCTCACTGAGCGGGAGCCCTATCTGGAGATGCCATCCACCTACTATCTCAACATGGCTCGCTCGGTGGTGCAGAACAAGACCTACTACGCCTTCATTCAGGACGAGATGGCAAAGCTGCAGGTCATTCAGGACTGCAATGCTCGCCGTCATGGTGTGCGTTGCTACACCTTCCATGCCTCCAAAGGTCTTGAGGCGGACGATGTGTACATCCTCGATGCAGATGCCGGAGTGGTACCTAACATGCACAAGCTGGACGTCATGGAGAAGGCTGGGTGTGTTATGGAGAAGGCCCGGGAGATTCGCAATGAGCGCTCGCTGCTGTTCGTTGCGGCAACCCGAGCCAAGGAGACGTTGACTATCACCTACACCGGAACCAAAACGAGTATGCTCACTCCTATGAATGAGTTTGAGCAGTACGACAAGCTCTACACGCAGTTCCAGGCTAACTATCCTGATGTCGAGGCGTTTGAGCAGTTTTATAAAGGAGGACTCTAACGTGGCTAAGTCTGTTGCGTCTACCTCTGTTCAGGACCTGATTCAGCAAGGGCTCTCTCCTGAGGAGATTCGAGAAAAGGCTCTTGCGTACAGGGCAGCCGGTAAGGTGCTGTGGGGGTGGCCCGAGTACTGCTTCCTGCACTTTTACACTTCGGGGAGCAGCACATTTAGAAGTGACATCGCACCTATTGCTACCATCGGACCGGTCAGGGTCCAGCCCTCTATGCCTAAGCTCTCCACCATCGAGGAGGCTACAAATCGCAGGGTGGAGGAGCAGCTGCGTGAGATCGACAATTGGGAGATGGCACTGTGCGGTGACTGTGGTGTCGATGACACGTCACGCATCATCTATTATATCCGCAGGCTTACGCCCGCGCAGCGCCAGGCTGTTCTGGCACGGTATAAGTATGGTCTGACGAATGATCAGGTAGCCGCTCGCTATGGCATCAGCGTTTGCACAGTTTCTGGGCATATCAGCGCTGCTCGCAAGAGTATCAGCGCCATGCATAAGGAGCGGAAGGAGTGGCGCCTGTGATTGAGCATCTCGGTCCCAACATGGCACGCTCCATTCTCGGCAATGCTTACAATCCGGATTTCCGCTATGAACTGGAGACGGATGACGAGGGCTTCCACGTTATCATCACTAATCCAGAGGATGGGACTTCTTCCTACATAAAGCTCGATCCGGAGGAACCGAATCCGGACAAGCTCAAGCCTATATGGCAGGAAGGTGTGAAAGAGGGGCCACCTAGGGCTGACCTACTCAGCAAGGTCCTCTTGGGCTTTTTACTTGCCGCCATGTGCGTATGCATCGCTGCGGCTGTCATTATCAAATTCATGTAAAGGAGGTGCCGTTGTGGCCTACAGACACTTTAACGGTGCGCCATATTTGCAGTGCTGGTGTGATGGTTCTCACATCTGTGTGCGGGAGCTGGATGGGAGAGTGAACTCCTATGGCTGTGCTTTAGGCGTAAAGATACAGCCGCAGGTGACTCCGTTCTACGGGCCCGACGCTATCTGGTGTCTACGCCACGACGGCATTCTCTACGTTGGCCGGAATGACAGCACCTTCTCTGGCTTTAGGGAAGCCGATGGCCTACTGGTGCGGTACGGAGCATGGGAGTTCCCATTTAGACGCACATTCGACATTGTTGGGCAGTGGTGTGGGTACTCCGCAGTTCTTGACTCAGATGATGGTCGCACGGTTTATGTGCATGATGCGAGGAAAGGGTACATCCTCAACAAGGTACTGCATCAGGACTTGGTGCTTACGCTGGCTGCTGGTGATGCAGTCAAGAACACCAATGACCTGTCTATCTATACAAGGGAGGGGTGGTTGGATGTCCGAGAAGCTGGCGCCTGGGTTGATGCGCCTGAACTCCCGTGGGGAAGTAGTCCAGTGCAACTATGACTTTGACACCAAGATAATCGGCTTCGTCCGCGTACGTCTCCCTATTGCCTATGCTGAACCATTTCAGCAGTCAGCAAGTCACTGGACAAGGCACGATCTGTGGAAAGCTCTGACGGTCAATACAGAAGCAGTAGCTTCCATGATTGTCAACAATGTATTTCTGATTACCGTGACGCGGTCTTACATGTCGATTGAGACGAAGGACGATAATGTAAATCCACAGATTGCCGGTGCCAATACCAAACTTCTCTTTACTCCTAAAACGCCGATTGGGTTTGTACGTACGTGCCCAGAAGTGAAGGATGTCAACATCCCTCCCTATCTGCTCTTTATGGACGAAAACAATCGCGTTTCGATAGGTGGGGAGTCGCCTCGCATGCTAGTAGATGCTGTCGAGTGCAGCGATGTTCGGCTCTACAAGTCTTTAATCTCTACCAACAGGCCTGCCATCTACATGAGCAAGAGTGGGCCAAAGTTCCTGTAAAAGGAGGTGTTTGCATTGGCTGATATCATGGCTGCGATTGCCAACATCGGCGTTCTCAAGATTCTGGGCGCCATTCTTATTGTTGGCCTTCTTATCGCTGCTTTCGCCATCGGCGGGGGTTCCAAGGGTGGCAAGGGAGGCAACGGTGGCGGCAATTCCAATAACCAGTCTAACAACGGAGGAAACGCTTAATGGGTTTGTTCGGCAGCAAGAAGACAAAGTCTGTTGCCGGCAGCTCTCGCGTAATCGGCTTCCTGGATAAGGCGGACGACGCCTACATGCTGGCGTTTGATTCCAAAAACATCAAGCCGTTTGCGCCCTATGCTGACCCGGCAGTATGTACAGCAGTATTGCAGGAGATCCTCTCCGGGGAGGATAGATATTTCGGTACCTCCAAACTCAGGAAGAGGAGCTGGGAGATCGTGCTCGATGATGGACGCACTGTGCGTGCCGTTAAGCACGTTGGCCACGAGGCGATCAACTGTGGCCATGGCCTCTCTATTCCCCTGGGCGACCAGATCTCACAGGAGTGGGACGTGTCCGTCGATGGGGTCAGACAGTTCAGAGTAATCAGAATCAGGAGGGCTAGCAATGACCAGTGAGCTCGCTATGAAGTCCAAGGAGATCGAGTCCCAGGTTGCTAATCATATCCGTAATTTGCAGATGGAGCTCGAATCCTATCAGCAGCGGCTGAAAGAAGAGCAGGACATAGCACGACGGGCTACTGCGCAGGGCGACCGCTCAGAAAACGCAGAGTGGCAGATTGCCAACGACGCCATCGCGCGTATCAATGTCTCTATCATGTCCCTCTCTGATACGATTGCCACATACAAGAAGTTCTCCACATCCTACATCCCTACAGGGAAGGTCATGGTAGGCTCTACCCTGAAGGTCATCGACCGCAAACACAACGCCACTCTCTACATCAAGATTTATCCCACTGGCCTTGGCAATGCAAAAATCGGTGCCATTTCTGCGGCTACGCCTCTCGGGGCAGCCGTACTTGGCAAGTCAAAGGGTGCCGAGGTCACCGTGAAGGCCCCGTTGGGTTATATCCCCTATTACATTGAGGAGGTACTTTAAGCAATGGTGTACGTCGCGTCGCTGAGCTTGATGGCGAAGAAGGCTCTCGGGCCTAAGTGCCATCAATCCAGCATCAACGGTATCATTGATACCATGTCCATCGACCCCGCAGTGTCTAACATGGACGTCGTGCTGTTGGGTCCTAGTGACCTGACTGGCCCGGCCGGCAAGAAGATTCCGGAAGCCGTCGCTAAACGGCACAAAGGCGTCTGTGTTATCTACCTGTGTACCAACGACCGTGAGGCGAAGCTCTTCCAGGACGCTCCTCACGTGAAGCAGGTGAAGAAGATTAAGGACATTGTCATCGCTGAGGCTGTCACGGAGTTCTATGGTGAGGACATCAAGGCGGTGGATCCAAAGTATCATTCCAGCGCTGACAGGGTCGGCGATCTCGGCGATAATCCCGAGCCTCCTAAGCCCGTGTCTCTGGCGGAGTCCAAGCCTGCTGAGGAGGTGCCGGTTGAGCCGCCCAAGAGCGTGGAGTTCGACCTCCCTCCTATTGATGGTGTGACTCCTACCGAGGAGCAGCCCGCTCCCAGTTCTGAGGCTGAGCAGCCGAAGGCTCCCTCCGCAGAGGATGTGATCGACTCTGTTAAGACTGTCAAGGATTGGGACATCCTCAAGAAGCAGATCAACAGAGACAGCATCATCCGCCAGCTCATTTTGGAGAACAACGAGTTCGCCGGAGTGGCGAATATGCTGGAGGTTTGGGATCTCCGTATTCGCGATATCTGGGCGGACAACCACAAGTCCAACGAAGAGAAGATGAAGGCGGTGCAGGAGTTCGGCGCCAATCGTCAGGTCCTGCAGGCCACCTACAACAGCGTCCTCGTGGACAAGTTCGTCTCCCTGATGGAGCGCGTGATCTCTGTATGCTCCTCTACTGTGGAGGATCGCTGCAATGAGATCGCCAACGCGGTCATCTCTATTCATCAGAACAAGGATGCCTTCCTAGAGAAGGCCGTCTCTGGTGAGGACAGCCTGGACGATACCCTCTATGAGCGAATGGTCGAGCTCCAATCTATTGAGGGCGAACTCTGCAAGATGTTCGCTTTCCTGCACCATGAGGGTATGGAGGAGATCGTGGCCCGTTTGGGTGAGAAGCTCCCCTCTAACAATGAGTACATCAACAATGTGCTCTCTGTCAGCTCTAAGCTGTTCCAGCCGAGCAACACTGTAAACCTGGCCCAGTCCATCCTGGATGCTCTCGCTAAGGGGCAGGTGCAGCTCTCCCTCGTTGAAGACAAGGTCAAGGGCCTCATGGGCACCATGTTCCAGGTCATCGTGGAGCAGAACCGCGTTATCCAGTATCAGCGCGATGTCATCAGCTGCCTGCGCGCCAACAATGTGGAGAGCCTTGTCGTGCGTGACTCTCTGCTTAAAGAGTGCTTCAACGTCATCGTTGGCTCCGAGCACACCGGTCTCACCGCTACCTCCGCTATCTACGCGGGCATGCTGAGCCGCCGGGACAACACTCTTGTGGTCGACCTTACTGGCCACTCCCACTATGGCCGCTATGGCTACGATGTTGTCCAGCTGGACGAGTTCATGGTGGAGCGGAAGCAGCAGCCTCTCCTCTTCGTGACAGGTTCTGTGGGCAACGACCCGGAGAAGGTGTTCCATCTGATGGAGGAGCTCAAGTCTCGACTCACCTACTTCCGCCACCTCATCATCGTCCTGGATACCGCGCAGCTGGATATTCTGGACCAGGTCGGCCGGGAAGCCCTCTCCATCTCCTACGTGACCAACTGCACGGTGGAGAGTATGGCCAATGTTACCTCTGCTTACGAGGCTGGGCGTAAGATCCCTAATGTCTGCCACAAGCTGATTTGCATCGACAGTCCTGTTGATGTAGGCATGCTCATCTCTACGCTGAAGATGGACATTTCCATGACCAAGCTGATCCCCATTCCCTATCTGCGGGAGATCAAGCAGGCCGCCATTGTCCGTCAGCAGCCCCACACCTACAATGACGTTCTGCGTGTGTTCGAGGAGGCCTTTAGAGCGTGAAGGGATTGTCAGGCGTACTGTCCGCCAGCAACTTGCATCTGGTGAAGGAAGCCACCAAGCTGCGGTTCCGGGACGCCTCTCAATTCACCACGCCAGAGGCGCTAATTGTCTACGAGCAGAATATGCTTGATGACGACAAGCTCCTCGAAATCTGCTCTGCCGAATATGGTACGCAGTTGCAAACACCTACGCCTCAATACATTCCCAAAGAGCTGGTGAATGAGTTTCGTGGGTACAACTGCGTACCTATTCGGTACGACACACGTTCTGAAACTGTCTATGTGGGCGTGCTTCCTGAAAAGAGAGGCTACATACCTGGAGTGAAAAACCTGTCTCCAGTCGAGGTTGAGGTGCCCATCTATTACTATGTCAAGCTGTACATGCGCCACTACGGGCAGCCAGATTTTCTGTATGAGCTGCCGGCCGTAGATAAGTTTGACATGATAGTTGAAGAGGCAATTGCCTTACAGGCGGCAGATATCACAATCACGAACGTGGCTGAGGGTGCAGTTGTTTACTACAACGTCAGAAAGAAGAAGGTGCGCTCAAAGCGTACCATTCTTCGCGAAGATGTGGACGACTTCACTAAGCTCCTATCCGTGAGGGCGTCAGCGCCTATCATCGAGAAGGACGCGCAGCCACACTACCTGAGTGTCCAGTTGGATATGCATCACCGTGGGCGTGTGGTGGTCAACAGCACCTACTATGGACGCTCCATCACCATTCGTGTCCTATCTGACGATGTCCTTACCGAGACGTTGGAGGGGCTCAATATTGCTCCTAATGCGTGCAAGTTCATTCGGGAGAGGATGCTTAGCCGTGAGAAGGGGCTCAGGCTGTTTATTGGTGAGACAATGTCTGGCAAGAACACCACTATCCTGTCAGCATTGCGGGAGCTGGTGGCGCTGGACTGCTACAAAATTGTCTCCGTGGAAAGCCCGGTAGAGACTCTGGTTGAGGGTGTTGAGCAGATCAATACTGAAACCGAAGAGGAGTACTCGGCCAATGCAGCATCGTTACTGCGGCAGAATCCAGATGTCGTCTATATCACTGAGATTACTAACTACACAGCTCAGGCTACGATACAGACGGCGAACACCGGCAAGGTAGTTTTTTCTACGATTCATGCCAATTCCATCAGCGACGTCCTTAGTCGTCTAATGGACATAACCAACATGAGTAGTGACCGCCTGTTGCTCTCTATGCATTCATGCTGCTACCAGGAGCTTGTGCGCGACGAGGAAACCGATACGATTCGCCCTGTAAACAGGTGCGTCTACTTTTCGGATGAACTGAAGATGCGTCTGTACGGTAAATCTGTCGGTGAGTGCAAAATGATACTACAGGAGGTGGAATCGCAATGGGCATGAAGTACTATGGCATTCTCACGGGATTGAAGCTCGACATTGAGCGTCCCACTCCCTATGTGGAGAAGAAGCCTGGTAAGTCCAAAATGTTCTTGATGCCAACGGCCAAGGACATTACTCTGGCGGAATATAACGCCTCCTCTAGTGATGCGATTACAGCGCACAGGCTCTCGGACTACAGGCGTCGGCGGTTCTCCCTCACATTGCTTCCTGACGTCCGTATCATTCTTGAAGACCTGCTGTCTTCGGTGGAGGGTAAAAATGTATCACTGTAGGTTCAGAGCTTTGACTGAGCTTGGTGACCCATTCTACTTCTCCGTGGCAGATGTCCCCGTAAAGGTGTACCCGGATATGTTCATTCTCGCCGCACGTTCGGGTACACCTATTCTTCGGGCGTCCACAATTGGACGGGCTATGGACCATATGCAGCTGGCAGAGGGTGACCAAGTCCTGATTGATGGCAAGCGGTACATCCTGGGGTATCACCGCGGGTTCACCTTCAGGGGCGATAGTGGCATTATCATACCCTCTAATGCTGTGGAGTCGTACAAGCTCATGCAGATGGACATTGGTGAGAAGTCCAAGTTCCAATTTAAGTACCGAGATTCCGTGTTTCAACTTCCCTCCCTATTCGGGTGCGTAGAGGGCAAAGCCGTACTGTCCATTGGATGTATGCGAGCTGACCCCCAAGATATCCAAGTAAGTGCTGGCTTCACATGTAACAAGAAGAAAGTATTCTATGGGGATATCCTGGACGGTGGCGAGGTCATCATGTGGCGTGGGCGTCCCTGCGTGCAGCGAGAGGGGTACTACGTAGAGATGCCAACTGGAAATCTACTAGGAGGTGTGGAGGCCTAAATGGACCCTATCAATGGAGTTCTTGACGAGACCTTTTTTAAGGTCGCCTCTCCTGAGTGCTTAACTGCGCTCTCTAAGCTGATTGACGATGCACTGGCGGTGCGTTTTACCAACTACCTGAACAGCACCACTGTGGATAATCCAATCGCGGCAATCATCAACAACTACCTCGGTCAGGCAATCAAGATGGCTACATTTCATATGCAGCTGCTTGAACGTGGATCTGCTAAGGTGGTCGAGAAGATCGAGCTGGAGACCATCGCCAATATGCGATTTGACCAGCGTGCCGTAATTGAGGAGCTGGAGTTCCTTGAGAAGAATATCAAGTACGTGCGCTCCTTCCTTGAGCCTCGCCGAAAGGCGGACTACGATGCCTTCGTGGCTCTGCTGCCAGCCGGCTACAAAACAAAGGTCGCAAACAACCGAGTGATGTTCTACCAGCCCCATGCAAAGATGCGCAGCACAGGGGTTGGCATCATCAACCGGAAGCGTGATGTGTGGACTATCGCTCTTAAGGGTCTGAAGTACCGTGAGTACATCGCCAGGTCCGGGTACGCGATGGACAGTTACATGGTGAAGGAGTTTTAAGATGGACAAGAAAGTTCTTCATGTCGTGGACATGAGCCCGTGTATCTATGCTGGCTCCTTCAACCGTCACAGTTTCATACAGGGCGATATCGTGAACACCGGCAACGGGTACCGTGAGCGCAACATCCCTACTGGTGGTGCATCCATGCTCTTTAACATCCTTGGGCAGTACATGGGCACAGGCCCTATCGCCTTCGTGGCGGACCGGAACCCGACCATCAAGAAGGACAAGTACCCTGACTACAAGGGTTCGCGTACGCACCCCAACAACGTGTCCGTGGGAAAAGATGTCGCAGAGTACATTCTGAAAGACTGCGGCTTCACCATCTATGCTGAGGATGGGTATGAAGCTGATGATGTTATCTTTACCATCGTGCGGCAGAACCGGATGAAGTATGACCACATTTATGTGCACACAGCCGATTCCGACCTCTACATCCTGGTACGGGATAATGTGAGCATCCTCCCTACCTCCTCGCAGGCCAAAACTGTGACCATGGACAACTACAGCTATACGTGCAAGAAGGGCAAGGAAACCCCTTACAACTCGGTGGTCTTCCAGAAGTTCCTGGCTGGCGATCCATCCAAGGATCTGCCTCCGCTTCCCAAAGAGGACAGGCAGTATCTGGTGGCGCTGTTCTGCCGTCCCAACCTGATGCACTATCTCGGCAATCCTGGGGACTTGCGCTCTATGATGGAGCGTGTGTGCCCTCAGTATTTGGAGCGGCTCATGCTGTTCTACCCACTCGTGGTGCCGAGAGACTTCAATATTGTTGAGGAAGGCAACAAAGAGCGCATCCAGCAGTGGGCCTGGGAGATCGGCAACAGGAAAGTTCCTGCAAAGCGGGGAGATCTGTCAAAACAGATTTCCGAAATGATGCAGAGGGCCCTCTACATCGAGTAAATATATCACAGTACCCAGACCATATAAAAATGAAAGGGGTGATTGGTCAGTGCGAATCGAAGCTGAGGCTGATTGCTTGGCGGCACTCATGGTGCTAGACCGCAGTTTAGAACCAAAACCTGAGCCGTTCAGGATGCAGCCGGATGTTGAGATAGTCATAGACTTTGGGGAGTACTTGAAGTTTGTCCAATCACTCCCTACTGGTCACTCTTTTCTCTACTTTACGGTAGACGAGCTTCACCAGGCCGTAGAGGCGCACAATGAGCTAGCACTCATCAAGAGCTTCTACACCGACACTGCGTTAGCTGTCTGTAAAGAGTTGTTCTTTGCAGAGAGCTACGCCGCAGGCGCCACCGTTATCCGCCACGGGTTCTGTAATGTGGTGGATCAGAAAGGTGTGAAGTACGATACCGAGACCGCCGACGTTCTGAGGCTAATCTGCGATAAAAGGGGTTTCACCCTACCGGATAGAATCAGTGCGCCCAACATGAAGCACTGGGCTTATGCCTGTACGCTGCTTCAGGATGTGCGGAAAGGCCCTACGAAATGGGTCGAGAAAATGTAGCCCCTAGGCTATATATCATTGGTAACAAGTAATTGGAGAAGACAGGCTCTGATTACTGAGTTATAAACACAATCATTGTAGGAGGTACACAAACATGAACAATGCTCGTGACACTATCATGGCGACCCTGGCCCAGGCTGGCATCACCAACCTGACCGTGGATGACGTTATCGCCGAGTTCCAGGCTTCTGACGAGCTGGCCGGCTACCTGGCTGGCGCTGACGACACCGAGCAGGTCATCCTGGCTCATCTGCCCGAGTATCTGGCTCTGCGTGGTTTCGCCGCTGAGGTTGGCGCTGCCGCTGAGGAGGCTGATCCCACCGCTACCCAGGGCGCGACCAGCGTTCCTGCCATGCCCACCGCCGTCACCACTGCCCAGGCCAGCGCCATCGCGCAGGTCGTGAACAGTGACCTGGCTACCAAGCAGATGAAGTCCGAGCAATCCGAGATGGTGGCTGTCCTGATCGACAAGCCCTACCCTGGCGACTGGATGAAGGACATCGGCAAGCTGCATGTCAAGGGCGACGCCGAGAAGGTCATCGCTCAGATGAAGGAGCGCTACAATCCCGATTCCGACATCAACAGCCTGCTGGGCCGTCCTGACTCCACCTTCATCCCCTCTACTGCGCAGCTGGCTCAGCTGAAGCTGCTGCACCAGAACGACCACCAGGGCACCAAGTCCGTCCCCATGTGGTACGACTTCGACAACGACGCTGCCTACAACGGCATCATGAACACCATGACCAGCGGCGACGGCACCTTCGACGTGCTGGTTGCCCCCATCACCGACGAGGGCGAGGGCGCCTACAAGAACAAGGCCTGGCGTTGGAATACCAAGGGCTTCGCCATCCGCATCCCCACCACCGAGGCCGGTGAGGGCGCCACTGCTGAGCGCAATGTGACCCGCCAGTCCCTGATGGGCCTGCTGGCTACCGAGCTGGCTGGTTATATCGTTTCCCACAAGGAGAACGGCCTGGGCTGCCAGCTGGCCTTCATCAAGAAGAAGTCTGCCGCCGGCGCTTCCGCTGCCGCTGTGGCCAAGACTCCCACTCTGCGCATCAAGGGCAACAACCCCGCCGCCAATCCCGAGACCCGTCCCATCAACGAGATCGGCAATGGCCAGGGCAAGATGACCGTTCGTTCCTCCGCCTTCTACTTCGCTGTCCGCGTCGACAAGAACGGCAAGTACAGCGTCAAGAAGATGCGTGTGCCCCTGATGTGGGAGCAGGCTCCCGTGTGGGTCCGCAAGGGCGAGTACGAGCCTCTGTTCCCCTCCAAGGTTGCCGGCGGCATCGGCCGTCCCGACGCCAAGGCTCTGCAGGAGATTCAGGATGCCCAGATCGCTCTGGCTGCCAAGATCATGGGCGAGGGTTCCGGTGCCAACCGTCTAGCCTTCGGCATGACCAACTTCTGCATGGAGATCGAGGAGCGCGTCAACAAGAACGCGGCTCAGGCTGCTTCCGAGATCGCTCTGTAAGCTCTTCTTCAGCACACCCACTCCCAATCGGGAGTCGGGTCTCTACGGTAGGACTCTCCTATTCGTAGACAGACATTTTCACCTCCTATTCCAATATCTCTGCGGCCTACCGCAGAGACCTGGCTCCTGGTGGGTGAGTGGGTGTGCAGCAAGAAGGCTCCGATAGGCGCATCGGTGTGTTTGGACGCCACCCACCATTCACTCCCATATGCTTGCATACGGCACCTTCTTGGTGCACACCCACGGGGTGCACCCAAACCTCCCTACCTCTCATACACACGGTTACGCACACCCACAAGTGTGCGTAGCTGAAAGTGTCTCAACACGTTAGGGGCGTTTTCAGCTACGCATACAGATATCCTTATAGTAGGAGGGAGCTTCGGCTCCCTCCTACGGCATAGTTAGGAGATGTGGTGATTTACAATGCCAAAGAAGCCTACCTGCTTTGACGACATCGTCGGCCATAAGAATCTAGTGGAGTTCCTAAAAGACCATCTGGCGAAGGGTACGCTGCCTCAGTTTATCATCCTTGAAGGGGATGAAGGGCTTGGCAAGTCCTCCTTTGCCAAAATTCTCGCTCTAGAAATCATGGGCAGAGATCCCCAGGTGCTCCAGCGTGTCATCAATGAGAACAAAAGCACAGAGAGTGTCCTCCTATACAACATGAGCATCAATGGGGGAAAGGATACAGCGAAGGAAGTTGAGGCAAACCTAAGTCTCGGCCTCTCCGGGTTGGACAAAAAGGTCATCATCCTCGACGAGGCACACGATATGAGCGATGCCGCCCAGGAGGCATTCCTCGTCTCTACAGAGTACCTTCCTAAAGGCGTCTACCTGTTCATGTGCACAACAGACTCCCTAAATCTGAAGGCTACACTTAAGTCGCGAGCCTTCACGTTGCACCTTCAGCACCTTACACAGGCGGAGATGGTATCCCTCCTCACCAGTTATGTCCGTGATAGAAATCTCCGGATTCAGGCAGAAGCCTCCACTATCCAGATGATAGCTGCCTGGGCAGATGGGAAGCCGCGCATCGCTCTTAACCTCATCGAGGGGTTCGCGCCTGGCTCTGCCGTCTCTACAGCCATGGTCAAAGAGTTCATCGACTATCTGGATGTGGAGGACATTCTCCCCCTACTCACCTGTCTCTCGGGTTCCATGACGCAGGGGCTGTCTGTTATCTCCGAGATGAAGGTGAATAACAGCCTCGTACCGCTCATGGTTGAGATACTGAAGGTCAAGAGTGGGATGGCATCGTTTAAGCTCTCGCTCAGTGACACGCATAAAGTCAGGGCGCAGCTGAACGGTGTCAACGTGGACACGCTTACGCAGTTCATTTACCGCGTGGCGGCCCTCCCTAAGCTTTCACGCACTGGCCTCATTTCAGCATTCCTGCAGTCTCACACAGACAGCAGCTTCCTGAGCTCACCGCCTAGCAGGACGGAAGTGCTCCAGGCAGAGATGCAGCAGAAGATGGAGGCACCAAAGCAGGGGTTGGCCGGAGCAGCTCGGCCACAGGCTCCTAGCATTCAGGATTTGTTACAGAGAGGAGTTGTACTGGGAGATTGAAAAGAGTAATCGCTATTGTCCTGGGGGCCGTATTGCTGCTTAGTGCCATTGGGACTGGAGCATATTTCCTATTCAAACCGAAGGAGTTGCTTGGCTCTGAGTCGGTGTATGACACGGTCACACTGCAGATCGAGGACAACCTGTTCTACGATGTGCGTGTACCAGTAGAGGCGAAGTTGGAGTCCACGGACGGTACGACCATTTACTCATACGACCTTCTTACTGTTGGTGTTCAGGATATGGAGCCGACAACATTCTGTAAGGTCAAGGTCGGAAATCGGTGGGTCTTTGCCTCCAGTAAGGATGGGTGGTTGAAGGCTACCCAGGCAGGCTTTGAGCAGGAAGTTCCGTACGAGGGTTCCTACGATACGGAAGATACAAAGTGGATCGACACTGTGCCTGACGTGGTGATGGAGCTCGACGAAGAACTGCTGGAGGATCTGCGTGAGGGTGCTTCCTACACGTTCGGTGGGCAGGAATTCGTCACATCTCAGATTGCGTATGGCACATTTGAAGTCGCTACTGAGCGGGCCCTGCTGAAGATGTCCACGCTGTACAAACAGCCTATACTGTACGGTATGATGGCTGACAACAAGCTGTGGGTTTCCGAAAACCTCTACACCGTGGCGGTTGCCCCTATCAACTACAATACCTGCTTAGTTGTTACTTCCTACGGTGACGTGGGGAGACAGTATGCGGCTAAGCTGATGGGGGATGCGGCATGAAAGGGAAAAAGCTCTTCTCGTTTATCGCAGTAGACGATGATACTCCTATTCAGAAGCTGACATTCTCCGAGCAGCTGCGTGTGCTGATTCAGCGTCTGACCAATGAAAGCAAAGAGCAACTTAAGGCAGACGATGCAGAGACTGTATATCAGCTTCAGCTCAAAGCTAACCTACTGGAGTTCCTACACAAGGCTACGGAGAAGGTACGACAGGGTGAGCATCATTCTGTTACCGTCTCTGTCAGCTCAAGGTTCAAGCCTGTACTGGAGGATGTGCTTCAGTCAACAAGTATTTCCACATACTACACGTACACGGTGGATGAGCCGGAGATCGACTATGACGTCGAGTACTACATTCAAATCACTTTGGAGGTGAAGTCCTATTAAACGCATACTGGCATTGCTTCTGGCGCTTTGCCTCCTCCCTATTCCTGTGGCCTACGCAGATGAGGGAGGAGGTGGCGGCGGAGGAGACAGTGGTGGAGGTGGCGGTTCCACTACTAACTACTATGTGACTGTGAACGGTGGTCAGAACTCGCTGGAGCACGCAGATTCGGTTGACGTGTCTACCTCAATCACAAACATCACTGCCGACAATGTCACAGTATATGTTGAGGGGGACTACAACCCAGTCTATCTCTACCATCCTAAGGTCACTGAGCTTCACATGATTAACAATGAGAATGGGGCTTTGTGGAATCCGAAGTTGGCAGAGATTCCGACTACTCTGCATGCCGCCGTTATGAAACAGGCAAAGGTTTCTATTCTCTATGACGGCTGGATTGATCTTGAGCATGTGGGGACGAATAAGCCGTATGGCGCTACCAGAGAGGCAGAAATCCTCGGATATGATATCTATGCCAAGCTCGGGGAGCAGTACGAGCCTATAGAGGAAGTTGTCTCTTACGATAAGAATGGCGACGAAATTAAAGTTCCAGTTGGCTACATTTACTCTAACGGTGGTATTTATGGTTCCAGTGACATCGTTAACTATATGTGGGCAATCATGCAGCTTTACCGCGCTATGGGGGTTGAGCAGGTACAATACTATGTGTACACAGAAGGGCGAGAGCCTGACGAGTATAACATAAATGAATCACCGTTGGCGCAGTTCCTCACTATGTCCACTAACGGCCCTGATTTGTCGGCGGTAATTTCGCACGTAGCTGCGACAAGAACAGATCCAGACATGTATCTGAACATGGCTCAGCAGGACGGTCTCCTTTCTGGTATGAAGCCAATCGAGGATGCAGAAACACAAGGGCTCACGGTAGGTGAATTTTGCGTATTGGCGTACACCCTGATGCACTTGTACGGGGAGCCAGTTATCACTGACCAGGAGACCTACATGTTGTTGGAAGCCTACGGGCGTGAGCTCCCATACGGGTTGCCCTCTATCCAGCTTGAGGCCGTTAAGTATCTGCTTGTACGTGGGATCATCGAGACAGATTTAGATTGGCGTGCTGACCTGGACTTCTCTACTGCCGCCACCATCCTTATGCGTATCAAGGATGAGGATTCACGCCTTACCTTCAAAGAAATCCAGTTGACAGCTCCTGTGGACCTACTGGCGGCCGGCTACTATCCTACAGCCGTGGCGTCTTACCAGGCGCCGGTTGAGGTGCTTGAGGATCGTCAGGACTACACCGCCTATACGACATATGACTATTTCGTAGAGGTTGTAGATTCCATCCAATTCAAGTCTGAGGTTGGTGGGGTGTCGATACCGTTTATGTGCAACGGCGTTGACAACGTTGAGGGTGTGCTGGATGGAACCGCCTACATGGGGCGTGTAAATATAGATGGACACAGCTTCTACCATTTCCAGGTTGAGCAGGACAGCGTGGATTTTGGCGGAACGGTCAATATAAATACAGCTGTGAGCGACGACCTGCCTTATAGGTATGCCCTGCCTGCACCAGCAGGCGGCAACGTAGGGGGTTTCTGGCTCTATACTGGGGACCGCGAAAATCCAGGGACTGAGACGATTAGTGAGTGGCAGTGGTACCCGCTCGATCATGGTGATGGGTCTCTAAATCTGGTATTCCCAAGTGAGTATGCGGACAAGGCCAGAAAAGAGCAGGCGATTGCCGATGCAGATACCCAGCTCGCTTTGTTCACAAAGTCTACTTACGGCTTCACTATTCGTGCCGATCCAAACGACCTTGACAAGGTCAAATTCAAAGGGCTGGAGAGTGGCAAAGAGGTAGAAATGACACTGGGGTCATTGACGAGGCCTGGCGATAAAGTTTCCATGCCCAATGACATGAGTATTGAACGGAGCGCATCATCTCTCGCGGACAAGGAGAGATACGTGTACTTTACCGTCACTGGGTGTGATAACAAGAATACGCTCACGGAGCTCTTCACTTGCGAGGATTCATCAGCGTACCAATCCTTCCCCGCATTTTCCAAGAACAATGACCAATATCTAGTGGCTGTGGATTACCTGAAGTCCATTGGCGTTATTTGGGAGTTTACTACTACCGGTGACCACAGGTATTACATTGGTGTTAAGACAGACGATCTGCGGGCTAAACGGAATGGGAAAGACACACCTCCGGTATATACTGATGTCTACATAGGTGCGGCGAATGATGCAACTTATGTTATCAGAGGGTCTCAGCTGACGCTGTACCCAGGTGATCACGCAATTGTGTGGGAATCTGATAACACGTACTATGTGGACTATGCCGCCATACTAGGCATCCAGAAAGCGGTGTCTTTTAAGAATAGTGATGGCACTATAGCGCTGACCCCTGGCTCACAGATTGACTTCCTCTCTATGCGCGGTATATCGACTCCAAATAACAATCTGAAAGACGCAGGTTCAAAGACGGAGTGGCTTCCTACTGTTTCGGTTGAGACAGGTGAGGGGACCATTCCTTATATCTATGCACCAGTCACATATGCCTTAGCAAATTGGATTGTTGTCGATAACAAGATTGATATGCGTACAGGTATCTTCTCGTTCTTTGCTAACCCAGACGCGGATGCAGAGAGTGAGGGCGCAAAGGGCTTAGAGAGCATGCTTGGCGTATCTACAAACTCCGTACAGTGGGACGTCTATTACACAAGTGTGCCTCCGTTGGGGAGCTGTACAGTGACTATCAGTGAAGACGGGAAGAGTGTGTCACATGGTGCCGCCAGCGATATACTGTACATGGCCGACGTGGACGCCTATCTGATTAAGCCTACTGTGCTGGGGAGCGAAACATATGGTCAATTCTCAAACCCGAACGATGGAGTAATGGATGGCGCTAAACGGACGTCCATTGTTTATCGTGCGTCGGACGGCTTCCTAGCTGATTGGAATTATAACCTCTATTCTCAGGAAACAGATTCTGAAGGCAATCGTGTATGGAGCTACGGGTATGCCGTACATCAGAGAGCGGAGGGAGACTCAGTAAAGAGCTACCTGTGTGATGTCTCTGGATGGACTGGAGACTCCACTCTGCACGAAGGAACCTGTGGGACAAAGTTTATAGAAAACAGGTGGATACCGGCACCTGTTGGAATCCCGGGGTTATTGGGGTATCCTGCGTCGCTGTCATTCCAGTCAGTGAAAAACTCATCTGTTGACTCGTATAGCGGTGTGGCGCTCACCATACGTGGGGGTAAGGGCAACTATATTTCGGCAGCAAACCTCAATGGAGAGGTAGATAGATCCACGCGGGTTCAATTCTCTATCATACACGCCACGCCAAGCAAAACCTGGGTGCAGACGTGTGGGTTTACATTTGAGTTCCTCGCCGGGTCTCCTTTAGGGGAGCCAGCTCCTACTAAGCCGCGCTTAGATGCTGGGGGTGCGTCTGCCGGTTTCGACTGGGAGCAGTTCTTCCATGATATTGGGATACAGAACGCAGACGATTGGCTTACCATTGCCATCATTGCGGTACTCAATATCCTTCCTCGCATCTTCATGTTCGCATTCATCATTTTGATGGGACTCTCCTTAATTGCGAATGTGAAGCCGTGGCAAGCATTCTGTGATTCGGTGTTCGATCCGTACAAGCTGTTAACCTTCGGGCGACAGGATGTGCATACGATAAAGCTAAAAATGGTGATTCTGTACTCGATTATAGCTCTAGCCCTCTTTGGCCTTTTCCAGAATGGCATCATACTGGAGGTCATAGCTTGGGTCGCTAGAGCTGTGACGGGAATCTTAAGTAGATAAGGAGTGAGCATATGAACTATTCGCAGGTTACAGTTGACATACTTCAAAACCCGAAGTATGCCGGCGCTATTGACAGCGTGAGTTGGCTCACGAACTGGATCGACTCAGGATTCGGTATGGCCATCACCCTAGTGGCCTTTCTGATCATCCTGGTCGCTATGTTCAAGAATGTACTCGCAGCTGCCTACTGCGCCTACCCTAAGTTCTGGGACAGGGTGGACGCGGCTCATAAGGAAGTTGAAAGCATTGGGTGGATCCAGCAGTTCAAAGATACCTTCATGACGAAGGATATCAACTCTGGCTCTTTCTCTAATGCAATCATGCGCATACTTCCCAACATCAAAACCCTCACAGACTTCGAGGGTGACACAGTGCGCCCAAAGACGTACTTTATTCGCGCTATTCCACAGATGCTCTTGTGTGTCATTATCGGCGCATTCATCTACAACGGGTATTACCGTGATACCGCGGCCAAGGTTGTTGACTTTGGCTCTGAAATGGTAAGTCGTGTGCTGTTGGAGGTGGACCCTATCGCGGTCTTTGACCAGTTCACTGGTTCCGCCGGCCGTCCTGTGTTCGCCTCAGATGGCTCTGAGCTGCCTCAGCAGAAGCTGGTCAATCGTATTGCTACCGAGGTGTATGGCGCCATTATCGGTGAGTACAACGACATTGAGAACCTCAATGATAAGCGTGCGATTGCAAATACCATCGAAGAGCTGGTCAACAGTTGGGTTGCGGGGCTGGAAGCTATCGACTCCACTTACACTGATGGGAATTCCTGGAAGTCCATACTCCAGGTGTCATTGGTCAACGGGGCGGTGTCTACCGACCATATCAATGGGGTTTCTGCCAATAATGGCAACACAATGCAGTATGCCAACCAGTTCGCAGTCTCTACATTGAACCTGCCATCTACCATCAACGTAGGTGAGGATATGTATGTCCGTATTCGCCTCAATTTTGAGAAGCAGGCTGTCTCTAATGGCAAACATGCTGTTGACGACCTGACGCTGCATCTGGCGAGTACGTCTCTTGAGACACAGTGTCAAGCTAGAAGTAATCTGTTGCTCAGTGCCACAGCCGGTAGTATCACCGGTACAAGCACATCCGGCAATGGTGCTATCACAGTTACAGTAACTGAGGACACGGAAAAGAACAGAAATCTCAAGGTTACGATTAGTAAGGGGAGCCAGTCTGGTACATATGAGCTGGCGGGTTCCGGTTTGAAGGTTATAGACAGCAAGAACGGGTCCACACACTTCATTAAGTACATCTCCTTTGATGGCGCAGGGGTACTCTCCTCCGAAAAGGAGAATCGTACGGACATCACTTGGAATACCACAGACCTTGGCGTTGTCGTATCCTCTGAGGCACCTGCTCCTTCTGCTTCCACTAGTAAGGATGGAGCAGAGGTCGAATAACAAACATTGTGGCAGGGAGAGGGGTTCGCCCCTCTCCCTGATTTTAAGGGAGGTTAGCCTTTCATAATGAAACGAGTTGTGTCAGCATTCCTGCTTGTGGTGGTGATCTTAGGTCTCCTCCCTATCCAGGCCAATGCCGCCGAAGATATACCAGAACCGGCACTACTAGAAGAGATTGACGGATATTATATTTCCGACAGCTTTGCACTGCCTAATACCCATTCGCATATAAGTAATACAGGGCTAGCTGATGCCGGGGACGATTGGAGCCCGATGTTCAGGAACGAGGGTAGTAACGTACAGTGTGTATGGGTGTATAAACCAGGCACTCATCAGGTGTACATTGGATGGAAAAAGGGAGAAGGATTATCTTTTAATAAGATCGATGGTCACGCCCCTGGATGGAGCTGGCAACATATAAATAATACCACTAATTCGTGGTATATAAATATGAAAGCGCCAGAATCAAGAGGGTATGCGGGGGCGAACAAAGTCCTTGCTTCTTTTGTATCGTTTATGTCGTCATTACATTATCAGCTTTGTGATAAACATGACAGTTTACGGGAAGTGATTACAGAGACTTCCGCCTGTAGCTGGTATGACGATATCATGTATTACTCTGCCTACGATAAGGGGTTTACTGGAAATGAGGGTATGGATACTTATAGCACTGAGGCGACTCATAGTGATGTATATGGAGCTATAAGTAAACTGCTTACAGCTTGGGACTATAAGATTGATAGTACCAACTATGCTGCTAAGACAGGATCCATGAACGCTGACAGTACTGAGACTGTGACAACTTTACTGTCGGCGCAGTTCCTTAAATACGTTGCAGGGTGTATAGTACCAGATAGAGATGATGGGTCTGCTTTCATAAATGATTTGAAACGTGAGGTAGATTTTTATTATGGCAAGTCGGATGGTGAGCAACAAGCGGAAGCTTTAAAGGACGCTGCAGCATCACTGGGGAAATACCCATCAACAGGGTCGTTTTTCGAGCGTGCTGAGTGGTCAGCCAGATACTACATTTTGCAGAAGCAGAGTGGTATAGCAACACCAGATATGGGTGGCATGGTGACGCTAGAGGAGGTTAACTCCGCATCCGAAGACCAGTTTGGGGATCCACACGCTGCATTAAAGAAGGCGTATGTGCAATCGTTGTTCACGATGCTAGATTCACCGCCATTTAAAGCAGAGGACACAGTTACAGGGCCTACGGAGGGCGGCCGACTTGTGGACTCTGCAACAGCATTAACTTCTTTGCGCACGTATTTAAATTTGGAGCAGACAGGCCAGCTTGAGACCGCAGCACAACGGATGGCAGCGTGGAAGTATAAACTTCAGGCAACGATGGGTTTAGCCTCTGGCACGTTGAGGGTTGCGGTTGGTGATGAGACAGGAACAGCTTTGTCTAAAGACGAGTTGAATTCCTTTATCAGTGTGGCATATGGGAGTGCTCTTGCGAATGACATTAACAAGATATATGGTAGGGTAGGTTACCCGAGGAGTGCATCGCATTTAGGCGAAACTGTACTAAGCAGTTATTACTATTATCTTGTTTTGTGTTATCAAGAGTTCGGGTATTATGCGACAACGCTCATTGATTCCTTAGGACCGTCATTGATCAGAGGATTGTCGTCTTTTGCTGGGCTAGGGGACAAGATAGCTTCTGTAAAGTCCATGTATGATGCTCTAAGTTGGGCAAACGACGATGCGCTGTGGGAGTTCTGGGATGCTGATTATTCAGGCGCAGCATTTGATGGCGATGATTTTAAAAGCATGAAAAGCATATATGATTATCTGCTGTCTATGAATGCGTTTGAAGGAATATCGGAGTACAACCCTGGGGATGTAGATAGCCCGTTGCGGTACTTCTTCGGCTCCAGCCAGGGTGCGGATGATGCTACTTCCAAGTTTAGTCTGTCTGAGGATATGAAAACAGGTATACTGGCATCAGCATCTTTCCTGCCCATGAAAACTAACCTTTACGACCCATATACGTACTCCGATATTGTTGACACAGAGTGGTTGCTTAATTTCCATTCTAAGTTTGGGTACAACCGGAAGGCCCTCTACATCGATACGAATGTCGACTCTGCGGTCAACTTCCAGCGTACGGGGACTCGTGGGGAGCTTAAGGTTTGTACACTAGAGGATCTGCTGTACGCCGACAAGGACATTGTCCTCTATTTGGATGATAACCTCTACAACGTCAAGGAACTGGCCGAGCTGACAGATAAAGCATTCGACAGGCTTGACAATGTCGATGCTGCATCTAAGGAAGATCCTAGTCTATGGGGTAAGCTCAGTGACTTTGTCACCGGGTTTTTTGATGTATCCATGGAGAATATCGCCAAGACAGCAGAGGTGACGACTTATTCGCAGAAGGTAAGGGACTCGGTGGCAAACTCGGACAAGCTGTTCGGGTCGACTACATGGGTCGACTACTTCTACACGAACGAGGAGGCGGGTAAGTACCTAGAGCCTGATGAGCTGTGGGTAGATGGGGTAGTGGATCAAGAGGCCGTAGCCAGTTCTTACACGCCTCTAACTGCTTTTGCAGTTCTATCGGCAGTATATAATGATGCGGCGTTGTTCTATAGGTTAAATACAGTGCTAAATCAGAACACTCCTGTGTTCATTTCCTCACCGACAGTCCCATACTTGGAGGAGGCAAATGACTTCGAGCGTAACCAGATTTACAACTATTTGCTCCTCAAGAATCTGGACTCACAGATGAGCGTGGACTACGCAAATAACCTCGATATGACTTCGCCGGTCTACATGGATATCTATGGCAACATCGTCACAGAGTCGGGCATTGTGGTTGTTCCTTCGGCTGCAAATGCCACGCTGTGGAGATCTGGTTACACACCATACAATGCAGCCTTCTACTCCACCTATGGTGATGACTTCGTGTTGGAGTACAACAAGGATGCCACGGAGTTGAACAATGTACTATCGAATGTACTTACACCTGTTGACGAGACGGAGTGGCAACTGACGTCGGTGGCTGTAAACGGTGGTAGCATCGACCTTTCCAAGCTCTCTACAGCAGACAAAGACTCACTGGCAGCTGTGACTGAGGTATTTGCATATGACCTTAGCGTTGGTGGGATTTACGATCAGGCGAAGTGGGAAATGATCATCACCGAGGTTCTGCGTGGTGCTCCAATCGAGCATATCGACAAGGACTTCGAGGGTCTTAACCTGTCCCACCGTGTTACCAAGAACGGGCTGGTCGTTGCCGAGAAGCTGGAGTTCTTGGTTGATGCTCTTTCCTCTAAGGGAACCAACACCACACTCTCCATCCCTAATCCGGCCTACATGGATGGCATCGAGTATGTTGTGTTCTTTGCCTTCAAAATCCTCATTCTGGCCATTCTAGTAATCTGGATGGTCACAATCTATGTGGATGCAGTTGGTGGCGGAGTAAACTTACGGACTGGCCTGAAGTGCATTGGAGCAGTGGTACTGGTGCTCTCACTAATTGTGGGTGTGCCGGCGGCATTCGAGGTGTCGTACTATCAATCGAACAAACTCTTACTTCAGAACGAGACAGAGTACCTGATGATGCTCAATCTGGAAAAGCGGGAGTCTGGTCAGGAAATTGGCATCACGAGTGTCCATGAACCGGATACCAACACCACTCTCTACCTCAAGCTGGCGGATATCGACATACCGTGGTACGACCTGTTGCCGAAGATTATCACAAGCTCTACGGCAAATAACCTTGAGGCCCTATACGCTGATTACGAGGGCCAGCACCCGGTCGCAAGCGCGGAGGGAGTTACAGTCATCAACGACGCTGTCTACATCTCTACAGACCAGCTCTTTGACAGCTCCTCTATCTCCTTCTCTCCCACACTGCAGAAGATATGGCAGCAGTCCTCAGGGGATACGCCGGCTTCCTATTACACGCCTTACTACTATTTCCTTGAGAACCTCATTTTCAAGGCAAACAAGTATTCGTCCGATAACGAGTACTACTCCTACACCACCAAGGTGCAGCGTGGTGGCAAGCTGAAGACACTTGGGTATGTGCAGCCATATTTCACGTCTGAGCAGTTCATGGAGGAGGGTATGGACTACTTTGGTCTGTATACTCTCTACGATGTAACGCCACCGATGCTCTACACCGATGAGGCCCTAATGTCGGATGCGGAGATAGAGGCCGCCAGGGGCTCTCAGTGGTGCAACATGAACCTCAGTGAGAAGGCGAAGCAGCAGCGCATTGAGAAGCTGAACGAGTATGCCCGTAAGTGGGTGGCTGACCACAAGGAGCTGCTGGGAAAGGTGACGGACGAGACGTTCTTGAAGTGCTTCGCCCTCTCCTGTGCCATGGAGCACAACCGGCTGTTTAACACTCTGCGTGCTGACAACCTGGAGATCTACGAGCTGTCCAACGAGGACTTGATGCGCCTCTCTATCGCTGACCACGACACTGTGATGAAGGACTCCACGATGTCCTATGCCCGGTTTGTGTTCAGTGTGGGTGGCACGCCTGCGGTCTATGCGGCCGCCCTGCTTACCCTTGTGAACTTTGTAAGCTCTTGGGTCAAGCCGATTGCTACGCTGATTGTATTCTGCATTACCTGCATCAGCATTTTCGTGTTTAAGCTGATACTCAGGAAGAGCAACAACTCCATCTACGGGTACATCTGTACGATTTTACTGATGTGCTCTATCAACGTCCTCGGTTCCGTATTCCTGAAGCTGTCAATGTATATACCGAGCACTGGGATGTCGCCTACTGTCTGCATACTGATTCAGATACTGGTTCAGTGTGCTTACATCTTCGCCCTCTTCATGGTGATCAAGACGGCTCTGAAGGATTGGCGGAATGTTGGCTTCGAGCGCTATAACCTGAACTTCAACAAGCTCACAAGCCGTCACCAGCACTCTGTTGAGGTCGATACGCCTAAGCAGAAGAGTGGCTGGGACTATTACAATGCACTGGTCGAGCGCCAGAGAAGGAGGCATAGAAGCCTGTGAATGACGATAGAAAGGTAAGCATGCTCCTCGATATTGACAACTTCTACGGGGAGCACGAGGGGCGCCTCGGCCCTACGCTGAAGTTCCTGCTCATCGGAGGAGCACCGCTTTTGCTTTGGGTCTATACAGGCTTCCTCATTCCTGCATTCCTATTCTTCCCCCTGTGGGTAGTGTGGCTGGTGAGAGTCGGCCTCATTACCCTGGGGCGGGAGAAGGATCGCCTGGTGCAGTTCCGTAAGCAAATCAACGATGATTACGCCTCTATTTACGAGCTGCTGCACATCAAGACCATTCACCCTGATGGATGTATTGAGTATGTGAACGGGATGGTCGCCTATGCCGTTATTGCGGTGAACGGCACCACCTATGACCCTACATCACGTGCGCAGCAGATACATGACTTCATGTCACTGTTTGGCAACGACTATGACGTGGACGTCTACGTACAGAATATCACGGATATGAAGAGTCTGGAAGAGCGTTACAATAACGTAAAACTCTTCGTAGACTCAGATGCTGCGAAGGACTTCATCGATATCATTGACCACAACCGGAAGGTCGTGTACTCACAGAGCCGCCTTACGCGCATCGTGTTCGTGGTGAAGGGGCGCAAGAGCTACTGGACAGATATCCGGGACAACTGCAAAATGGCCATCTACTCTGGGCCGGCTAAGGCGTTTAAAGAGGTCAAGATCGGCCTGCGTGACGATATCCAGGAGGTTCTGAACACAGACATTCGTGGTGTGGTTGACCTGGATTCTCTGTTGCAGAAGAAGTATTCTACACACCAGTACTTCGGCTCTAAGGTTCTCTATTTTGATGAGAAGCCTGAGGAAGAGGAAGGACAGGTAGTAAGTGAGGAAAGGGGATTTATGGTAAGCGATGGCTAGAACAATCATTGTTGTGTCCGCTCTGGTGGATGCAACTATTCGTGAGGGGCAGGCTGACACTACCTTCATCCTTAAGCACACAATGGAGGAGCTGGCGGAGCACATTGAGTCAACTCCCGTGCGCGCTGACTACCTGTACTTTACACAGGAGACCATCCCCCACACAAACACAACTCTTAACTATCTGGTTAAGATGCTTGAGAATCCATTCCTTAAGGTGGACAAAGTCTGCTATGTGACGGAGAAGGGCGCTAAAGAGCTCCCTTCCATCCGTTACATCATTGAGGAGAAGGGGTTCGATAACTGGGAGGTTGTCGAGGGCTACCTCACCCGCGAGTATGTGACCGGTGTTATCACGGGCGCTATGCGCACCGACAGCTTTAACAAGAAGCGCAAAGCTCTCTACCGTGTGCCTAGGGCTGCCTACCTCCAGGATCGAATCAAGAATCGTGAGAGCCTTGAGGAGCCTTACGAGGATGATGAACGGAAGCTGAGCAATGTCCCGCCTGTTGAGGTTCCGGAGCCTACTATCTCCGACTCTGAGGAGATCGCTCCTATTATCCATGTTGCTGGGTTGGAATCCGAGGAAAGGACTGCGCTGGCCTTCTTGCTGGCGCAGTACCTATCCCTGGATGGCAAGACTGTAATCCTGGACAAGGACAGCAGTTACCACACGCTGAGTGAGTATGTCACCAAGTCTGGCGTTGAGTGCCGGCAGATTACGGTATCGGAGTTTCTTGATGACCCTTCCAAGGCTCTGGACCTCATCAAGACCTGCAGCGAGAAGCTCATCTGCATCACTGCGGTGGAGCGCATCGCCTACTCCTATGCGTTTCTGTGTAATGTCATCTACAACAACCTGAGCACGAAGATCTCCTATTTCGTGCGGGAAGATGACTTCGACGAGGCGCCACTTACCCAGCACTACATTGTCTGTGTCCCATCCTCTGTCATCGGTATACTCAAAACCTGTGAGCAACTGGATAACAATTACGTCAAACTGATGCGGTTTGTCGGCGTGAACTTACAGTCTTTGCCGGAAACCAGAATCCTGAACGGCAACACTATGTCCACTATCCTGTCCGATGTGCTTGAGACGGACGTGGATGCCACTGTAATTCTAAACATCCGTTCACTGAAGATTGGAGGTGAGTCTGGCTATGATTTACGAAGCATTGTTAAACTATGACAACGATGTGGTCATCAAGGGCAACAGGTGCATCACTACCCCCCAGGAGCTCTACCAGGCTCTTGTCTACAAGGATACCTCTGAGATTCGGATGCACAGGGATTTTGCAGAGACCTTCTTTACTCCGTCCGGTCTGAGTGACTTCGTGCAGAATGCCCAGACAGTCAATCCGCACTGCACTATCGTTGTTGATGCGGACGTGCGAGATTTCCGTTTGCGGGCCATCAAGGCGCTGGAGTCCTACACCTCTATTGAGGAGGTCATTTTCCAGCTCCAGGCGCATCCACGTGAGATGATGGAGGTCATCAAAATTCTCTGCGAGAACTACACAGATACCTACTCTGAGACTCTGGTAGCGAACAACAAGGTCTCCGCTCTGCAGCTCCAGAACTCAGAACTGATCCGGAAGCTGGAGGATGCCCGTGAGGACAACCAGCGGATCCTGCAGGACAAGTCTATGGTCGAGGCGCAGCTCGGTATGCTGGTGGGCCGTATCAACTACTCTTACGAGAAGGACATCGACCCTACCCAGTTCATCCAGATTGAGGGGAAGAGCCGCTTTACGCGCATCCTCTACATCAAAGAGCGTACGCGCGTTCGCTATGTGGACACGCTCCTCTATTACCTCAAAGAGATTCTGAAGACGCTCTATGGAGTGCCGGCGCGAGAGGTTGTCATCGGGCCTTACTACTCATACGGCGGCATCAAGCTGTACGAGGGTATGCAGCCATCCTTTGACCTCTCCTACTCCCAGCTCTACCAGTCCGACATTTACATGCCTGGCTTCCAGCCCGGGGTGATGGCCGACATCCTCAAGAACCCGTCCAATGTCGAATACCTCATTGTGCTTGACCGGTGTGGGTTCGAGGTGCCGCACATCATTGGTGACGAGGTGGAGTACGTGTACACCATGTCGGACCTGAACGACAACTACGACAGGATCGATGCCAGACGCATCATCTCATACTCTCACAACTCTCTCTATATCCCTTACATTGAGGGGTTTGAGAGTCTGAGTGTGGAAGACAGGATGGTGCGCTATTCTTCTACAAAAATCATTAAGCACCTGATTGAGTTGCTTGAGCACAGATAGGAGGGAAATCATGCCTAAAAAGCAGCAGGAGCACACTGTTGCTTCTCAGCTGAAGATCATAAGCAAACAGAAGCAGAAGAAGGAGCGCTTCATCCGCACACGGATGTGGTTCTCTACTCTTATCGCTGCAATGTACCACGACCGTGGTTCCATCCCGGCAAACATTGGCAACAACCTGCTTATTGGTAATAATATCTATATTACCAAGAACGCGTTGAATGCCGTGATTATGATTAGAGAGATGTCCACAGACACTCCGGTCGCCTTTATCTCTGAGCTCATCAATGCGGTGAAGAGCAAGGTGCCGGATGTGACTGTGGACTTCACTATGAAGAATCAGCGTCACCATTTTGATGTGAACTCCAATGACCTGAAGTCGCGCATCAACAACTGGACGGCCACGCTGGAGGCCCCTATGGTTCCGGACGTCCACAAGAGACGCGCGGCCCGTCTTCTCTATACTGTGGATATCGCCCGGTCCGGGGAGCAGCTCTATCGCTCACAGCTCTATATCATTGTTCGCGCAAAAACCGGCAGCCAGTTAAACAAGGGTGTGGAGCAGGCCTGTGCGTACCTCGGCTCTATCGGCGCTGTCTATAAGGTAGTCAAGAATGACATGCGCACACATCTGGACCTGATGCTGCTCATGTCTGACCACCGCAGCGCTACCCACAAAGACTTCGCTACTAATGTGATGTCGAGGCAGACGATTGCTGAGATCCTACCGGACACGCAGGGCATGAATGACGACCGGGGTACCTTCCTTGGTATCGACCAGAAGATGATGGGCCCTTACTTCATCAACTTCCGCTCTACAGCTAAAGCAAAGAACATCATCTGCGCCGCCGGCTCTGGTGTGGGTAAAACATTCCTGGTTCAGAACTGGTTCATGGATATGCACGCCACTGGCTTCAATATGTGCATCATGGACATTAAGGGCACTGAGTTCACAGCATTCACTAGGGCTACAGGTGGCGTCATTCTCTCGATGCGCCCATCCTCCACCTACTACGTGAATACATGGAAGCTGGACAAAACGGAGGTCGGCTCGGATCCACGTGTCTACTTCGATGAGCGTTTCAACTTGTCCAAGGAGACGATGATGATCCTCGCCGACTTGCCCGATGCGATGCACGCGCAAGGTGAGGCGCTGATTGAGGAGTTCCTGCAGGCCCTCTATCTTCAGATGGGCATTACCGGTGAGAATGTGAACACGTGGTACCGCTCTGAGGCTATAACTCCCTATGATGTCTTCGACAGGTTTGAGAGTTTCTGTTCGTCCGATGTTCGTTCTAAGTACGCGGGTGTGGCAGATCGGATGCTTACACGTCTGCGCATTTACATGAGCAGAAACGGCTCTAACTCTCACATGTTCAGGGACGCTTTTGACTACAAGGATATCTTGGAGACGAAAGTACTGACGTTCGATTTTGGTATACTGGAGGCCGGCACCTCTACTGACCAGGCGATGTTCAAGGTGCGTGTGCTCTACATGAACCTGCTCAACGACCAGTATGTCTCCTATAAGTACAGGCATGGAGAGTGGACGGGCAAGGTGCTTGAGGAGTCTGGCATTGCAGCCGATTACCTCATCCGCCTCTATGCAAAGGACTTCATGCTTCGGCGTGCACAGAACCAGGTGACCATTCTTCTCGGTAACTCCATTAGCTCTCTGGCGAGCAATCCAAATGCAAAAGGCATCTTGGAGAATGCCAATATTCTGGTACTTGGTGCGCTGAACAAGTCAAGCCGTGAGTACCTCACAGAAGAGTTCGGGTTGGACAAGGAGTGTGATGAGTTGGAGGCCTTGTTCTCTAATCCTGATTACACCAACACGTTCCTGCTGGTCAACAAGATGCAGAAGGATGCGACTACGGCCCTGCTCAAGGCTCATGTGCCTCAGCGGGTGGTTGAAGGGAAGCTGTTCAAGGTTGTCGATACGGAAGATACTTAGTATCTTTCTGGTGTGCTGCTTTCCAGTCATAACGACAATACTTGTGTGGACGGTGTACCTGGATGACTCGACAGAGAGCTCCAGGTATACCGGCTACCAAGTAGTTCTGCCGTCTGTGAGTTATACGGACCTCATGCGTAGCTTCTCTACGGCGCATAAGCCCTACTCTCCTGATGCCGGGGGCGACGTTGGGGAGGGATCAGCAGAGCAGCTGGTTTCGACGGACATGAAGATAAACCCAGTGTATAGTGAGCTGTCGCAGGAGCTGAATACCTACCTATATGACGTGTGCCAGAAGTATGCGGGCAATCTGTTCTGCAATGGTATACAGCTCTCTCCCTTACTTCCACTGGCTGAAGCCAATCTGGAGGGCGGACGGGTAGATAGGAGTCAAACATTTTCTGCAATGGCAAGCACTTCTGTCTATACCTACTCCAGTGTGGAGGAGTTGAAGGAGTTCGATGTGACTCGGGTACTTGACAGTCGCGACACCTGGTTAAAGATGTCGAGCGAGTACTACACACGAGACCGTGGCGCCCTGCAGTGTAATCCAAATTATGGGGGGAATGATCCTAGTTATGGGCCGTCTGAGCGTTCCTTGCTAGATGCGTACGTAGCGGAACACGGGATGCCTGACTATGGGACCAACACAGATAGCCGGGGCAACACATTCACAGTAGCAGACTGGATAGAGTATTCCAGAACGAAGTTTGGTGACAGATTCAATGTTGAATCGATGGTACGCATGTTTGCTGATGAGAAGGCATCAGTAGAGATTCCTGGGATAGAACGGAATTTCTCGAATATTCAAAACGAGTACCATGTGTACGCTATCATGGCCTACAACCATTGGATAGGTTCAGGCTTCATGACGATGGATGAGGATATTGCCTATGCGGGGTTCAAAACCATCGGGCGTGCCTATGAGTACTGCGAAGCAATCAGTTCTCCGAGAGCCATAGAGATTATTTACTCCCAGTGTTTGCAGGATATCCAATCGGCCAGGAATAGCGGTGGGTACCCTCCTAGGTGCCTAGATACCAAGGGTGGTTACCGCGTATTCAATCTTCTGGTAGATGAGGGTGTCTGCAAGGACTGGGATTACTATTTCCGCCATAAGAGGACCAACGGGTGGGATCAAGGAGACACGGCATGCACCTACGCTTTAGGTGTCATCTATGGCGTCATGCAGATGAATTTGCTGTATTCGGGGTACTAGTCTACACCGGAGGATTACATACAATGCATTACTACAAGAATCGGTACGTTGGTAAGCGGCTGATGAGGAAACCGGAAAAGCTGATTATCAAGCGTGCCGCTCTACCTACCACATTGGCGGCTGCATGCCTGCTTACCTCTGTTTTGGCTCTGCGCGTAAATGCACAGCCTAAGCCAGATGCAATTAAGGCAGAAGCGAGGTCTGCGGGTACTGCACCGCCATTGGTCCTAAGCTATACGCAGAACCTGACCAGAGATACTGTTGAGGTGGACATGCCTCCTCCGGTAGTGTTTGATGTGGTGGAAGAGGAGCCTGACATTCCGGAGCCTGTCGCCCAGCCTACTACCTGGTGGGTGACGGAAGATGATGCATCAGACGTACGTGGCAATGCTTGTACGATCTTTAACTTCGTCTCTTCGCAATGGGATGATGCCTACGCATGGTTACAGGAGCACTACACTGAGGGGTGGCCCTTCGGCAGGGTAAAAAGTGACAGGGCTCCAGTTGAACTTGGACCTACAATTGCCATGGGGATTGTGGCGAATGCGATGCGTGAGAGCAGCTGCGTAGCAAACACACAGCAGGGTAAGGGGCCAGTAAGCTCCTCCCTATCTGCCGGCGACGCTATAAGTTCCCTCCTATCGATTGGCTCCTCAGGGGGATGTGCGTACGGGATCATACAGTGGGATGGTGGCCGCAGGGGGAACTTCCTGCGGTTTTGTCGTGCTTCTGGCTTTGACCCGAGGAGCTTGGAAACACAGCTTTACTATATGGCCTACGAGTACTACGCAAGCAATGAGTACAGCAGTTACAGTGCTCTCGTAAAGCAGTATGTGGCGGCTGCTCCTACACTGCAGAACGTGGAGGGCGCCGCAGAGCTTTTTCGCAAAAAAGTCGAGCGTGGGGGTTCGGCTTACAGTGCATCACCTATTCTGGAGTCCTGGGGAAACAAGTGGCATTCAAGCTGGGGAACAAAGCCTAGTGGTGGCCTGTTCTCTTATTTAACAAATTACATGAGCACCGGGGTGGTGGCTCGCTGATTGGAGGTGTGAGTGTGCAGGCAGTACATACAATTGGCTCGTCGCATGTGCAGCGTACTGCACGCAAACGAAACTACCTAGCCATGTCAGTTGCCAAGAAATTGGCTATACCTGCCTTACTGATATTCGCATTCATCTTTGTTGTGTTCATCCCTACCGGGGCTGATACATTGGACAATTTTGTCATGTCTGTTGGCATATCATCTAGTACATCGCAATCCGCGGCACACACGCTATTCACATCAGCTGCTGCAGAAAGAGACCCAAACGACGGGGGTAAAACCAGCGTGGATCTATCTGAGGCGTACGTGGACGCGAGCGGTCATGTTGCCTCTTATTCCAAAGGTCTAGTAGAGAGTAAGAATGGGCTGGTGGTCGGGACGAACTCACCGACAAGAGAATTTGACGCAGAGCATGCCTACGTGGTCAACATCTCGGAGCTGCTCACTGCCGAGGCTCAAGACATTATAACATTCGAGCAGAATACATTAGGCCTAACAGGTCATGCTTCGGCTGAGGAGTACGCTCTACAAAAACTTCCCATAGAGAACTCTATTACTAACCACTATGGTGGGGGTAGCAAGAATCTGTGGTATGGAGCGGTCGGGCCAGCCATCACTATACGGAACTTCTATGCTGAAGGGAAGTACAAGGGTTATCCGACAGGAGCTAGCGAGTACTTCGGTTGCTTTGGTGGTGCAGATAATGCCTACCTCGATGCTATGTTGGTGAAGAACGACGACGTTGAGAAGTACTTGAGCGGTGAGGATGTCCCAGTAGTGTATGTACAGTTCAGGATGTTTGGGGGTAATGCGAAAGCCCATAGCGCGCCATGGGGAGTCACACAAACGTATTTTCAGATGAACTCGGGTGGAACAATGCAACCTAACACAACGTCTGGTGACTTCACTCCTACATCGTACGGTGTCACAGACATTACAGGAAATGCTTCTGAGGATATGGCTAGGCTGCTGACGTTGGCTAGGGATTATGCCTCAAAGGGCAGGTCAGTGTATTGGTGGCCTACAATTGAGGCTACTAGGGAAGACTTGGGCATTTCTACCCTACAAAGCTTTACTAGTTTTACGTCCGGTACAGCTAACATCTTTGAGTCGTTCGATACAGATCAGTACGCGACACTCCAGCAAGAGTACGCAGGGTACTCACTGGTTGGCATTTTAGTGTATGCGGTAAAGTAAGGGAGGGAGGTAACGGTGTTTAAGCGGTCACTTTGGATAGCATTAGGACTAGTAGCACTGGTTGTATTTTTCACTGTGATGCCTACAGGCACTAGCGCCTCTGATGTTCTGGACGGGTATCAGAACACATTGTCTCTCACTCGGAGTGGCACCCTCCCTTACCAGTTCATGGACGTCATTGAGGCAAAAGACCCACTCCTCGTGGAGGTGGAAAATAAAGCCGGCAGCATGGCTGATCACATATGGCTATATAACGGGGAGCCTGTTCCGTTTGATTATACCAAGCAGAATGATTCATTTCCGTATAGGCGCCTTAGGGACTACAACGGGAGTCACGATGACTATGTAGGCCTGAGTTATTGGGACTACAGAAATAATCAGTGGATTCACAAGCCTAATGGGATATACAGATTCCACTCAGGCACAGACCTTGGAACCTTAGACCCGTACCGGAGTGGGGAACTAGTTCACGTAGCTTTATGGGGTGGAGAAGTTGTAGAGGTTAAGTCTGACTCTGCACGCGGTAATTACATAACAATATCGCACGGAAGCTGCTTCTATACAAGATACCAACACCTAGCTGATGGCAGCATTAAGGTGAAAGTGGGTGATAAAGTAGATGCCGGAGATCCTATCGGATCCATGGGATCCACTGGTAACAGCACCGGCCGACATGCACACGTCGAGCTCTTCCTCGCCCCTGAGGGATTAAGTGGGAATTTCTTTTACGGTGGAATCGCGAACATTATATGGTCTGGGAAATCACTATCTGAGATTTCGTGGTATGCAAGTAAAGGTAAGGAGGCCTTGGATCTTAGCGAAGTGCCAGGAATGGATTCTGTGGAGGCCTTACCGTCATGAAGAAAATTGCCATTATCGCCTTCATTCCCGTATTACTTATGGTGATATTCTCCATGATGCCAACAGGAGCTACCTCTGATGAGGTAATAGACGGGTACATGTCTACGACTTCATTTTCCAGTTCAAGCAGTTCCTACTTGCTGTATATGATGCAGTTCTCGCTGGCCGACGAGGGTGGGTTTGATGCGAAGTACGCGGGGAGCACTGGTGAGAAGATAGCCCAGCTTGCCGTTGATTTGTGTGAGAAGCTAGGCAATGGTGGCAATGAATCGTACAGCGACACGTCTGGCCGTAAGACAGGGCAGTTCAGGTACAGCCAAAGCTCTACTTCTGATTATAGCAGTGCAGAGGCGCTGCGCCAGAGTATCAATGAGATGCTAGCAGATTCATCGCAAACACGTTCAATATCGTGCTGTGCGTTTGCTACGTTCTGCTGGCACACAATGCTCACAGGAAGTTCGCCATTCGGCACGCAGTGTACGCGAACAGTAGAGACAAACTTCCAAGATATCATCGAGGGGGATGGGACAGCGGAGTACATCATAGAGCACGCAAAGCCAGGTGACCTACTCTTCTACACCAAGGACGGCAGCACTTCGCCACCTAAGGCAAGTAATGGCAACTACAGGCATGCAGAGGTGTACATAGGCCCATACTCTGGCACTGATGCCCATGGCAACAGCTATACGCTTGAGCATGCCTGTGCTGGTTCTAATGAGCCAGGGGTCAACAGAGATGCCTGTATAAAGTCTTTGGAAAGCTCCGTCTCTACTGGCCGGCGTGTCTATTTGGTATCTCTTGAGAAGTGGGTTGCTTCTGGGCATGCGCCTGTGGACAACTCTGATCAGGTTGAGAGTCTTGACGACATCTTGTAACAGGAGGAAGGCTGTGTGAAGACTAAGTTTGGCATTATCGTAGTAGCTGCGATAATCGTAATCGTAAGTATTGGCGCAGTCCTCATCAACTACAATCTTCATAGCACTATGAAGACGATGCAGTTTATTGAGGGGCGCATCCGGCCGGGCGGGACTATTGTTGATTATGACCAGTCTATCTGCGTCGAGTCAGCAGAGGACCTAGGCTGGTGGAAGAAGGACGGCAACTGGTACGTAATGTACGGCAAGTTGCAGTTGGAGTTCACTCCTAAGCAGCTTGAGGATCAGGCGTTCCTTGAGCAGGTGGGGCGTATTGGTCTCGACATTCGTGGAGACCTTGAGGAGGGCAGCCTGCGCTTCTACTGGTACGGAACGGAGTTGGAAGAATGGGTGCCAAGGTAACAGTGTGCCTCATCCTACTGTGTATGCTGTGTGGCTGCTCCCGTGTTGTGGAGCAGCCATACACCTACATAGCAGATGGCGTATATGCCTGTGGTGATACTGTATGGGAAAACGGAGTGGCCAGAAGCAGGGCCGCAACAGATACGCAGGCGTTGCAGTACGTGACAGATGATAGCGGTATCTCTCTGACTCCTGGGGAGCTCGCCTACTACACAGGCACTCTTTACTCACTCTCTAATTACCGTGAGCTGCTTTTAGAGAATGGGTATCAGATTAAGAGCGAAGTGAGAACATCTGACGTTCTTGATACAACCCTTTCAAGTGGCTCCGATAGGGTCCGACTTATCTATCAACCGAGCGGGAGTATTAGAATCTTGTTCGAGAATTTAGGGGGCGCAGCCCATATACTCTTGGAGGGGGTACAGCAATGACAAAAGAAGATGTTCTTGATTTCTTTTTCAAAACTGTTGAGGATGTCATAGGTTGCGTGACGCTTCCCACTGGCGACAGCCTCATCCCTACCTTTATTTATTCGCTTGTAATCACTGGGGCATCAGCCATCTCGGAGTTTGCTTTTCACTGGTCATTTTTTGACTTTCGTGGTGCGCTCATCGCCACTGTGCTATTACTTGGCTTGGCTATTATAGAGAGGAAGGGAGTAAATGAAATATCTCGATTGTGTAGAGCTGTTAAATCTGGCGCTTCAACTCTTAAAAAGCGGGCAACGCGACCAGGTTCCACTCTCGAAGCTGTCAGAGGTACAAACCCTGGTGATGAGGTGCATGAAGAGGTCGGAGGACCTTCCGATGTTGCAGGCGAGGGGTAGCGACCTGCTTATGGGCATCAGCGTTGCACAGGGCAATCAGGCCGTTCTCTATCTTCCGCAGTCTATGCGGGATGTTCTGGTTCAGGGTGTGCAGAACTGCCTGGCTGATGTTTGTGACGCTGCTTGGGACTATTACTCTAACAGGGATGTCCCAATTACCGACCAGACTGTGCCGCTGCTTCGTATCGTGGTCGGATATCATTTTGACAAAAGGGAGTGATAACTGAATGCTCGCTGATATGTTTACCCTGCAACAGGTGCTCCTGTCTTTCGAGAATACCTTGCGTATCGAGTACACGGAGACTGATGTTTCTCGCATCATCAAGTTGTCCAAGCAGAAGCTGGAGAATGCCTATCAGTGCCGGCTGGATCAGCCTGTCTATACCGTGCAGGCGCAGAACGAGCTGGTGTCTGAGAACCTAAACGTGTTCCTGCAGGAGCTGGCCGAGTGCCTTAAGCAGCTCACTGCACTTACCTCTATCTCAATGTTCACCAAGAAACCGCCTATCAACCTTGCGGATGTGAACTACCTGGGTTTCACCTCTGAGACCCTGACCACGGCGCTCAAGTACCTTCAGGACCGTGTGTGCTATGAGAAGCGGAGTACGATTGTTCCCGCTCTGGTAGGTGCGCTCAACAACGTGGAGATGTCGCAGATTAAGCGTCTGTTCATCGTCATGCTGGTCATGGAGAAGCTTGGCATCTACGAAGGTGTTGCCGCGTGCGCACAGCTTCTCTACATTGGAGGGTTGGTGCTGTGAAGCTCTACATCACCGATAGAGAGCTTCCACCTCTGTGTGGAATTGTTATCAAGCCTCAGTTTATGGGGCTTAAAGTAACGCACCTTACATTGGCCAGCCAGACATGGGACACGCTCTTCATCGACGTGGATGAGAGCATTCAGGAGGGATCTCTGCGGTTCCTGCACAAGAAATGCAAGCGTATTAGCGTCTGTTGCCCAGAACACCCTACCATGCATCAGCTACATCTGCTGGTTGAGCTCTACCCGGAGTTGGATGGTAAGCTCAGAAAAGCATTTCTGAAGGGAGGGAGTATTCGTGGCATACTGCCCGAAATGTGGGAACACGGGAGTGAGGCTGGACGGGACACCGTGTGACTGCCAGCTCCCTACCGACACTATCTACTCAGACTTAGTAGGTCTTGACATTCCTGACCAGTACCAAGGGGTGCGTTTCTCTAGGGCTCTGGTGCCACTGGACTGCGGTGACTTCTATGGCAAGACCATGGAGGAACTACATCAGCAGATAACGACGCTGCAGTTGTCTAACCAGAACCTCTGCATATGCGCACCGCCCATGCATGGTAAGACCATATGGGCTTACTCCTGCATTCAGAATCTATTCCGACAACGTGTACAGGTTGTTCCTCTATGGGACGTACTAGAGCTCCGGCGTATGATGTACGACTACGATATGGGTCGGTCTAATAGCGCTGATTACTACGATGTGAAGTACCTCTTCCTAAAGATCCCTGCCGAGGTAACACATCAGGTAAGGACGACTATTGCCACCATTATCGACAGGCGTGTACGTAAGGGGCATAGTACGTTCTTTATCTACAATGGGACGTGGAGCAACCTGACGTTTGGGGATGATCAAGGTATCCTGAAAGGGCTTCAGGGTGATGGGTCGTTCTCTTCTATCAAGGTCTACAGCTTCTACAAGAAGGAGTGAAAAGCATGCATGATGTGTGGGTGTCTGGCGCCTACGATGCGCGTGATTCTAAGCCTGCGAGGGGCGCTTGGTTATGCCCATCGTTAGGCGTGTATTCTCTGACCAAGAGAGCCAAGGCTGTCGACATGAATGATGGCCTACGCATTGGGTGCGCGATGGCTGTGCTGTCGGCCCTTAATTCCCTCGGGGAAGGGCTCATTATCCACATGCCCAAATACCCGGCCCCGAGGTGGGTAGCAAACCCGAAGCGGCCCGTCCCGCTCCCTAATCTGATGTACCGGATTCTTTACAAGACAGAGGTTCATCCCCGCATCGAGGACCACTCTATTGTAATGGTGCAATCGGATGGCGGGTATTATGACGGGCAACTTTCGGCCCTGCTGACTCGTGGGGAGGTGCCTAAGGCGTGTACATTGTAAGTCTGAAGTACTTTGACAGCAGCGGACATTTCCTGGGGGATGGCGAGATGCTGTCACCTGGCAAGAGTCAGAGGGCTCTTATGGAGTATGTGAGGGAGCAGGACAGTAGGGAGTTCTGTGGGTTCAGGCCGGCCTATATTTACGCCTGTCCAGAGACGGGGTCCCCTGTTCTTATTAAAGTGGGAGGTTAACACATGAAAGCAAAGGCTTATGTCGATGGGTCCTATAACGCCAGCACGAAGGTCTATGGTGCTGGTGCAGTTCTCTTCCTCGGTGAGGGTGCAGACCCTATTCCCCTGTCGCAACCTGGGAACCATCCGGCCTTTATCGGTTCCAGGAATGTTGCCGGCGAGGTGATGGCCGCTACTCTGGTCATCGAGGCCTGCAAGAAGGTCCCTGATCTGGAGGAGCTCACCCTCTATTACGATTACGCCGGTATTGAGTGCTGGGCCAATGGGAGCTGGCGAGCCAATACGACGCTGTCCCGGGGATACCGGGATGCTGTGAAGGATTTGCCGTTCAAGCTTTCCTTCCGTAAGGTGAAGGCACATACCGGCGATGAGTACAACGAAGCGGCTGATAAGCTCGCTAAGCAGGCTTGCGGGCTGTAGGCTACTTGTTTCCTAAACCAAGACGTCACTAATGTGGCGCAGGGCCCGAGCGGCCCTCTACAATTTACTGACAAGGGGACAAGCGCATGCTTCACAGTATCTTTAGTTACTTCATTTCGCGTGGCGATGCTGCTGATGCAAAAAGGCTTGGCTATCTCTCCTGGTTTGTTCTCCAGTTCCCCGCCGATGAGTTTCGCAGGGAGGAAGCGATTTTTCGTGACTTCATGGGCTACTGCAATAAGCTGTCCGTACCGCTTAAGCAGAAGTACCTAGAGGTCTACCTGTCTACGGAGCTTAAGAAGTTCCTTGTCGAGAGCAAGGTCAAAATCGATGGTACAGAGAACCTGTCTTACGATGACCCCAACTCCTTGGAGACAGCAATTGCTACGACCAAGGATGTGATGCTGTCTAGTTATCGTCAGCTGGAAGGGACTCACATTCCGTTCGAGGATTTCCCTGTGGACGTTGATAAGTTCATGAAGGAACGCCTCGATGAGAGGACTACTGAGATTCTTTCTCGTACCTATGATCTTATCTCTCAGAAGGGTGACCCAGGTGGGGCGACCGGGTGGCTTAGAGAGCAGATAGCTGCGCTGGCTGACATCTATGATGAATCGGCTGTTGAGGAGATCACGGATGGCACGGCTACATCGCAGTCTATGGATCCTCTAGTTGATACAGGCATCCCAGCTATCGACAATGATCTTGTGTCGCTATGCAGGACTCAGCTTCTCGATATCTCAGCTCCTCCCGGCGCTGGTAAGACGAGGTTCGCCCTAGGTGTGTTTGCTCACAGGGCCATGCTGAAGGGATTGAACGTCCTCTACTTCACGTTGGAGCAGAGCAGGTCGGAGGCGGAGGCCATGCTGGTTGCACGGCATACGCTGCAGATGTTTGGTGACATCATCTCCGACAAGATGATTACAACGCGCAGCGTGCCGCCGGAGTTACAGCCGAAAGTCGAGGCTGCACGGATTGACCTGTTCGAGAGCGGCAAGTACGGGAAAATCGGCATCCAGGAAACCGACCTCTATCTTGAGGACTTCATTGAGAAGATTAAAACCCAGGACAGAATCAACGGGCCTTACGATATCATTATCATCGACCATATGTCACTGCTACAGTCTAATCCGCCTAAATATGGCCGAGCACTGGATGACTATAAGATTGTGGCAAAGGGGTACCGCCTGTTCAAGCGCTACGTGCGCAAACACAAGAAGGGCGGTATTAGTGTGAACCAGTTTAACAGAGAGGGTATTGCAGCCTCGAAAGCGGATAAGGAAATTGACGCCACGATGGGTGCCGGCGGTATTGAGGCTTACCGCTCTACCGATGCAAACATTACTATCACCTACACTGAAACAATGGCAGCGCAGGGTCTTAGAAAAATTTCTCTGCCTAAGTCGCGTTCGTCGGCGGGGTTTGGCTCTATTATGCTGACTACACGATTGGGATGTTGTTATTGGGAACAGGTACGGAAGAAGCAGGTTTAAGCAGGAGGCCTTTATGAAAAGAAAGTTAGAATTTCCTTTGTTCTACCTCGTGTGGGTAGCAACTGTTGGGGAACTGGTGTTCTCCGTGGGTAAGGATAATATGCTCAAGATCGTCATCACGGGAGTTCTGGCTCTTGCCAGCACTCTTATGTTTGTGCGTGTCAATTCGGGTACGGATGACTTTATCGGCGCGTTACTCAAGCCGGTACTGGTCTGTATGGCGGTAGCCATTATCGTATCTACTGTAGTGAGCAGAAATCCTCTCATGCTCTGTGTTCTCGGGCCGGAGCTCCTAATTCTGTGGCGGGTCGAAAGGGGATACGCGTATGAGCGCACCTACGAATCTTGAGGCAATTCAGGCTGTACTCTCCTCTGAGAGGTTCCTAGACGAGCCGGTGTCGGAGTACAAACCCAAGTCGATTGGAAAGAAGTTCGATTTGGGTACGTCCTCTACGTTGCGTGAGTACTATAAGCAAAACCTACTTAATGTACCCGGACGGATTGTAGTTGGTACCGCAGAGATCACCACTACTCCGGAAGTGATGGCTGTATTGCGTGCCTTACTGTATACAGGCTGCTGCCGCATTGAAGATCGCAGCGTGGCGTGCCGAGAGGTGTTCACGCGGGCATGTCAGGTTGGCACCAACATCGGTGCTGAGGAACTTCTCTCTACCTTCGTGTCTGAGAGTGACAATCCTTTTGTGAAAGTCATTCAGGATACGATTAAGGAGCTGCTGGAGGCGCACTGATGGCGAGCTCGTTAATTAGTATACCTGAGTATTTCACGCGGTTCATCGACAGGAGCATAGACCTCACCAAGATACCTAAAATCTGCTGTCCATTCCATGAAGAGGATACACCGTCCTTTTCCTACTCATCTGAGAAGGGGCTGTGGCGGTGCTTCGGTGCGTGTAAGGTCGGCGGGGATGTCATTGCTCTACATCAGAAGAACTACAGGCTGAGGTCTCGCCGGGAGGCCGAGGACTCACTATACAAGCTGCTTGGCTTGCGTACAGAGGGGTTCCGACGGCAGGTGGAGCGTGGTGTGGCAGATGAACACGCAGCTGCATTCAAGGCGGCATACGCAAAAGCAGTAATGGTGGCGTGTACGGTCGAGGATTGGGACGAGCTGGATTACATCATGAGCCAGTACCCTCCCGAGGCGAGCAGATTGGAGGCCTTCTACAACTGCAGGAGGCTTTAAAATGACCGTCACTGTACATTCACATGGTAAATGGGTTGTCCTATCCAGAGATGGTGCGGATAACCTACGGCATGAGGTGCCAAGAAAGAATAAGTTCTTCAAAGAGGAGCTGCGGCTCTTTAGAGAGGAAATCGTGTCTTGGCTACGGGGAGAGCAGTGTGACCACCTAATCGTGTACAAGCCTATGAGGATGTCCTTCTACAGAAAGGCTGTACTGTTCGCGGTGGTTAAAGCCACAAGGAGGTCGGACTGCTTGTGCCTAATCACAACCTATGAGGAGAGTGCCAATGTTACAAGATGAGTTGCAAACGGGGGTTGGGTGATGCAGGTACAGATCAACCTTAACGCCCCGTTTGAGTACAAAGCTGGGCAGAAGATTAAGCCCTTTGATTTCTGTGGCGACATCGTACTCGCTACCGACCCTGGTAAAACGAATATGGCTATGGCAGTTGGCACTCCGTTCGGTACGCAGCTGTGTATCCTACAGTTCAGGGCCCCCGGGTCTGCCTATGATACCTCCGACTACTGCCATGATTTCAAGGATTTCCTGACACGTTATTTTGCTGGGTGCAAGTTCTCCTACTTTGGCATCGAGCAGGCTATTTCAAAGCGCGGCATGAATCACCATCACTCCTCTATGGTGCTGACGGAGATACGGGCAAACCTGATTGACCTGGCCTACTCGCTGACAGGGAGTAAACCGCTTGAAATCAACAACTGGGCATGGAAGTATGCAATCCTCCCAGACGGTATGCGGTCCCAGTCAGAGAAGGGCTCTATTCGGTTTTTGCCGGAGATATACAAGAAGTATGGCAATGCAGATGTTACCGATGCAATCTGTATGTACAGATACATCATCGAGAAGCATTGCGGTCCCTATGTCATTTTCCCTAATCGTTCGGAGAAAGCGCTGGCACCGTACAAGGTGCTGATTGTCCCTCCTGGTAGTAAGGTGGCCTCTACAGCCAGAAGGTTCCAGTATGAGAAGGGTCTGTCCCTAGCAGAGAATTGCACATTCTTCGCTAATCGGACTTGGGAGAAAGGTGTTGCTACCGTCGATGTAGACGCACTATCGCTTGACGACATTTACAGCCACGCCATTGGGTTCGTCCCGGGAAATAGTGGCAAGGCAGTTGAGGTGGTGGTAGTACGGTCACAGTGTTAGTATGCTGGGCTATTTTGAAAGATGCCTTTCTGGTGGCCCTGATATCGATTACGCTGGCAGATTACAAACGGCGGAACGGTATAAATCTCTCTCGCATGGCTCTTATATGCATCCTACTCATCATGGGTTTGATTACAAACATATGGGGGTAGGTACCACTCTAGTAGGAGGTTCAATCCATTGAAGAAGGTACTGATAATCGTTGGGCTGGTCTTAGGATTTGCCCTATGTGCGGTGGCCACATTCTTCGTCACCAATTATTTCCACAACAAGGAGACAGAGCAGCTGACCAGCCAGATCGCTACACTGAACTCCAACCTTGAGGCTATCGGCCCGGTCGTGCCCTGCTATACGGTGCAGTCGGCCACATTCCCCGGGCAGGAGCTCACCGAGGACAACATCATCGAGCAGAGCATCCCGCAGAATCTGAAGAACGATACCTTCGCTACCAAGGAAGATATCATCGGTCTGTATAGCAAGATCGCCATCACTCCTGGTACTCCTATTACGAAGGACATGGTGATGGAAACTGAAATCATCGATTCTCTGCGTGAGGTTGATATCTCCGGTAACCGCTGGCCCATCGGCCTTAAAGAGGGCGACTACGTGGACCTGCGTATCACCTACCCTCGCGGTGAGGACTTCATCGTCCTAAGCCACAAGCGGGTCATGTCTATCACTGACCAGACACTGAAGGTGTATCTGACCGAAGAGGAGCAGCAGCTCTATCAGGCTGCCCTGGTTGACTTCTACCTCTCCCGCAGCTATGGTTCTGACCTCTATCTGACCAAGTACGTCGAGCCTGGCATTCAGCAGGAGGCTGGCGTCTTCTACAGTGTGCCCAGCAATATCGAGGCTGTCTGCCGCAAGGATCCCAACATCATTGATCTGGCTCAGGTTACTGTGGAGTCCACTATGCGTGCTCTTATTGACGCTGCTCGCGCTGAGTTCCCCGATGGTGACAATAGTGGTGGCAACATTAAGGGTGGCCGCGATGAGCTGAACAGCAAGGTCAACTCCGACTTCTCCGTTTATGAGGTTGAGGAGGAGAAACGTGAGCAGGAAGCTGCCAATGCGGAGAACGGCGGCAACAGCTCCCTAATCACTGACGTTACTACGGGGGTGCAATAATGCAGATTAGCGTTTTTGGGCGCACTGACAAGCGTGCCTGTATCTATACGCTGATGAAGATTCTCCAGCCTCTGGGTGATGTGGCGGTTATCACAAGTAACCGCCACTTCATGAGGCTCACGGAGGATGGAGCTCCTTTCGGGTTCTATCAGAATATCTCAATCTTCGTCACGGACGCTACAGCCGATGAGATGTGGCAGACCATCGATCACAAGCCAGGAGACTTCGACCATATCATTATGGACAATCTCTACAATGAGAGCACCGATCTCATCATCTACGTGCAGGGTGCCGGCGTTGAGGCGAGTGACGAGTACCTGTTTGATACCTTTGAGGATATGCAGCTTATCTGCATGGGCAAGGGCAAGAATGCGGTACCCTACTCCAAGGAGCTCATGGAGAACCTGGAGAAGATTGAGTACTACCGTCAGCTCATTGTGCCCTCCCCTGGCATGGTGAATGTTCTGGCCAAGATGTTGGCAGAGCCTCTGAAGATGCCTATTAAAAACATTGTAAAGGTGGCGAATAAGAAGTGAAGATTGCTGTCGTTTCCCCTGCTGACAGATGCGGCGCTACGGTAGCCACCTTGATGATGGGGTATACCATGGCCTACACTCAGGGCCGTACGGTGCGGCTGTGCTACACCGGTGAGAACAGGGCAATCAAGCGGTATGTCGGCCGGGACTCCACGGACCGCGATGTGACGCGGACCATCTCACAGGTTTCCAAACTGCTTGAAGCCCATGCTATTCCTCCTGAGGACCTGGGCGATTACTGCCTCAAGATGGGCACCAATATCGACCTGATGGACTCGTGGGACAGTTCGCTGACCGAGGAGGAGGTCACCTCCCTGCTGGTCTTTACCTTCTCCAGGAACGTGGCGGACTACATCTTCTGTGACTTGGCCTACGGGATTGAGGATGATACCTCCCAGGCCGTACTTCAGGAGTCCGACGCTGTGGTCATCGTCTCCGAGCCGTCCAAGAGCTGCCTGGACCGCATCCGCATCATGCAGGAGTCCGAGTACTGGCCCAAGGACAAGAAGTGCATGCTTCTTATCGCCAAGTACGACAAGGATATCGATTCCGTGGACAACCTGGCCAAGATGGCACAGTTCACGAAGCGCACGACCTGTAAGATCCACTACAACCCGCTTATCACCAAGTACTGCAATAGCGGGCAGCTGGATACGGTCATTCCTTACATCATCCAGCACGACCCTCGTGTCATCGAGTTCAATATGGACATGAAGGAGTGCATCCAGTTCTTCCTTTCTATCCAGAACGCCAAGATTAAATGGGAGGGGTAATATATGTCCTTGGAGGTAATACTCACTCTCATTGCTCTACTCGCGGGCGTTGCCTTCGTGGTCCTTCTCTACAGGAAACGGAAGAACGAGCGGCCTGATGCTGTGGTTATCGAGAAGCTTACAATGGATAAGCTTCTCAATGATGTCAAGGTTGAGCTGGCCGACATTATCAAGGAAGAGACATCCTTCGGTAAGGACGACGAGGAGTGGGAAGCCGCCTATAAGCGTAAGAAACGCCTTAAGGCTGCTATGAAGAACTGTATCTACGGTATCGAGGCGGACAAGATCATCGTCAAGGACCTTATTCGTGACGTTGTCAAAACCCGCCTCCCTACCGAGGAAGCAATCGCGGAGCTCATCGACTTCAACGGCGTCTATGTAGAGCCCATGGTCAAGTGGGAGATCCTCATGTACTTCCTCAAGAAGAAGTACAAAAAGGATGCCATGACCTACATCATCAAGACGTATGGGTGGGACCGCGTTCGGTACGACATTGAGGACCACACCACTCCTCATCACCTCGTTACAGTTGAGGACCTCGAAGAGGTTTACAAGGCTGAGATTAACCGGCCACTCACCTACTATGAGCAGCTGGATATCATGGCTACCATCCTGTTTACCAAGTACAAGGGATTCGGGTGCATCGACACGCTGCGGGAGCAGAATGTCGATGGTATCAACATCGGTACGAGCGGCTCTATCATCAGCTCCTTTCTGGATGTGGATTCGGACCTTCCTAAGGCTCCGCGGTCTATCTGGATTTACTATGATGGTAAATACATCCATTTGGACTTCCTGACCACTTACACCGAGGAGGAAATGCGCCGCATTATCCTGCTCATCTGTATGTACAACAACCCTGGCTCTCTGACCGAGAAGCGCGGCTACATGGTCAACACGATGTACGATAAGACCCGTGTTCTCGCTATCCGTCCGGGCGCCGGCGAGTACTGGGCAGTGTTCCTGCGTAAGTTCAACATCAAGAATGTTACGCTGGAGAAGCTATACTGCAAGCCCGGCATTGATCCCCCTACCGCCAACATTCCCATCGAGCTTATTAAGTGGTTCATGATTGGGCGTGTTACCTGCGCGTTCACCGGGCGACAAGGTACTGGTAAGACCACGGCTATGATTGCAGCAATCGCCGCCATCGACGCTCGACTGACCATCCGTATCCTTGAGATGGCTCCCGAGATGTACCTGCGTGAGCGCTACCCGGACCGCAACATCTACTCTGTTTCTGAGACACAGTATGTAACAGCAGCCGAGCTGCAGGATGCCCTGAAGAAGTCAGATGCTGCCGTGTCCATCGTCGGCGAGGTTGCTACTGATGCAATCGCTGCGCGTATGATTCAGATGGGCCAGGTGGCCTCCCTGTTCACTATCTTCTCCCACCACGCCAACCGGGCCAAGGACCTCATCAACGCCATTACGAACTCCATCGTTGCCTCTAATGGCGGTGGCGCCACAACGGCTACCATTCAGCCTCAGGTCATCGACGTCATCAAAATCGATATCCACATGGACTTCGATGTGACCGGCTTCCGTTACTTTGAGCGCATCACGGAGATCATTCCGGTGGACCGTGAGATCGAGCCGTACAACCCAAAGGACCCGGACAGCCTCGCCAAGATCATGCGCGAGTACTTCGAGATCACCGCAGTTGGTGAGCTGTTCACGACGCAGGACATTATCCGGTTTGACCGTGAGACCAGATCCTATGTTCCTGTTAAGTGGTGCTCTGAGAGACTCACGGAGTACATGCTCAAGAACATCCCTAAGGAGCAGGTGGAGGCGTTCACGGAGTTTGTTACGTCGAACTGGAAGGAGTGAGTGCTATGGTTAAGAAACTCAGCGACTTTTCCTGGCGCTACGTCCTCTGGCGCACAGACCGCAACAATGACTGCTTGGCGCATTCTCTGATGGTCTTTATGCCGCCGGCTATCTTGGTTACCTACATTCTTAATCAGATCCCTGCACTCAAGAACGACAGCTTGCTGATGCTCGCCACGCAGCTGCTCATCTGCTTCCTGTTCAACGCCCTCTATCCGTTGTATGTCAAGCACTACACTCCGAAGTATAAGCTCAGGATTCCAGTCTACTATGACTACGATGCTGAGGAGTGGAGGTGGCTTGAATGAGCATGGCCCTCCCTATTATCTTCATCATTGGCAGCATGTTTGCCTGCGCGATTGCTCTCTATGCAATTTTGATGCATGAGCAAAAGCGCAAGCAACGTGCTAGCCAGGGCGACTTGGCCAAGAAGGCTAAGGCGTACACCTTTCTGAGCGAGAACTTCCTTACCCGGAAAACTTTCAGAAAACTGGTTGAGCAGTTAGCCAGTCTCTCCATCTACAACTTGTTGGAGATTCGGACGCTGGCAATCCAGTATTACACGCAGACGCTCGGACTGAGCTTAGTGCTCGTTTTTGTCGGTATCATTGTGTTCCGCGATGTAACGGCCGTTCTGCTGTGTATCGTGTTCGCCTTGGTCATATACCAGTCGCTCATTACGAAGAAAGTCGATACGACACACTTCCTCGTTCTGAAGGAGTTCTCCGCCACATTGTCCTCTATCCGCGAGTCCTATACCCTCATGGGTAACATCCCGGACGCTATCAATGAGTGTACCAAGGGGAAGTTCCTACAGAAGTCGATGGATAAGATTTACCTCATCCTGACAGCTACGGACTCAGAGGAGCGTCTGGAGGAGTTCTACAGGACAGTCCCCTTCCCTATGCTCCAGACATTGGCCGGTGTGTGCTACCTATTGAACGACGCTGGTGACGAGCGGGATGACCGTGGTGTATCGGCCTTCAAGTCAGCAATCACTCTGCTGAAGCATGAGTGTGATTTGGAGATTCGGAAGCTGACAAAGCAGCGGATGATGTTCTCTATGCTGGAGTATCTACCTCTGGCGCCACTGCCCTTCATCGGTGTCCTCAAGTGGTTCTTCACCACCTACATGCCCGGCACGAGCGTCATCTACAATGGCATGATTGGCTACATCTCTCAGACGCTCATCATCCTCATAGCCATCTTTGCCTACTGGTACATTACCAGCACGAACTCTCCTACGGCTATCAGAAGAAACGACCGTAGCGACTTTGTAGATGCGTTTTTGTACTGGCCTCCATTCCAGCGCATCCTGCCTAACATCCTTCCGAAGAAGGCGCGTACGAAGCTGAAGATTGAGAAGGAGCTCAAGGGGGCACTGTCTAGTAAGGATATCAAGTACATCTACGCATCAAAGGTGCTTGCTGCAGGTATCGCTTTCGTGATGACGCTTACAGCTCTTACAGCGTTCACGTTCTTGGCCAAGGAGTTCACCTACGACAACATCAAGACAGCGTCCTTCCTGGGCGGTTCTGACATGTCGGTCGAGGATGCGCGAAAGTGGCATGAACTCGATAACTCGCTACTGGCGCAGCCGAAGGCGCCTCGTGAGCGTGACTTGCAGGATATCATACCTTCCTACTTCCCTGACATCTCCGCGATGGACTTGAAGGATCAGTGCAATCGTATCATCCAGAAGTACAATAACTACCATGCTCTAAGCTTCCATTGGTGGTATGTGCTGATTGCCTACGGCCTCGGGGTGTTCGGGTGGTTTGCGCCTGGTATTATGCTGGACCTGCGGAAGAAGATGGTTCGTGCAGAAGAAGAGGAGGATGTGCTGCAGCTTCAGACGATGCTCGCTATTCTCCGCTTTACGCACCTGGATACCATGGAGGCTCTCTACTGGCTGGCACGGCAGAGCCGCATCTACCAGACAGCAATTTACTTCGCCTATCACGAGTACCCATCAGACCCCGAGCTTGCTCTCAACCGTTTGAAGGACAAGTCCTCGTTGCCTGAGTTCCAGCAGATATGCGAGCGGCTCCTCTCTACGATTTCTCAGGTCACCATAAGAGAAGCATTCTCTGACCTGGAGTCCGAGAGAGACCAGATGCTCAGTATCCGCGAGATGGTTCAAAACAACGCTCTGGAGCGGAAGCGTCGGCAGTGCTCTCCTATCAGCCGGGCACCGCTAATGGCGATGGTTGTTGGACATGTCCTCGCGCCAATCGGAATTTTGGCATTCAACGAGATCACCAATATGATGGGACAGTTGGGAGTTATGTAGTATGAAGCTAGTTGGCACTGTCAGTGAGTGCAGGAACGATAAGGGACTGTACACACTCACAATCCGTGGGCTCCCTATTCCTATCAGCGGGATCTCGGATGCCCACGCCGGACTGAGAACCTGTGTGGTTGGAAAGCCGCGCTGGTCCTCAGATAAAGGTTCCTATTTCAAGGTGGCCAAGTGCTGGACCACCGATAAGCCGGACAAGAATTCTGTCGCGGTAGAAGGTACGATTATCGCCATTTACCCTGAACGGAAGAATGAGAGGAATCGGCGTTCCGCTTGCCTCCTTGTTAGGCAGAGTAGGGCGCCGTCCTCTACTGTCCTGGTTACTGCGTTGTCATCCAATATCGATGGCCTGCATCCCGATAACCTGTCTATTGGGACGCAGATCAGGATTGGTGGCTATATATCATTTCACGGAAAGGGCCTTCATGTTCTCTACATGAGGACTCTACGGGAAGGGGGTACTGAAGATGCTGGATAAGTTCAAGAGCCTCAAGGGCTCCACCAAGGCGCTCATCATTGTCTGCGGCGTCATGGCCGTGGTGGCTATCGGCCTCATTATTGCCGTGCTGGCCACCGGTGGCTTCTCCAATCCTATCGGCTAAGTAAGGAGGATCTACTATGTGTATGGATCTTGTAGAAAAAGGGGGGAATCATTAAATGAAAAGAGGTAATATCTCATGGGAGACGATCTCAGCACTGGCGCCAAGATTGGCATTGGTCTGGTTATCCTTTGCTTCCTCATCGCCATCGTTCTATCGCTGCTGATGGTGGTCAAGAATATCACCAACAGCGGTGCTAATCAGCTTGAGTCCGGCCTCGGCCAGATGATGGCTACCACCTACGACGATTACGACCAGAAGATCGTGACTGGCACCAAGGTCACTTCCGCCATCAAGCTGTTCTCCGGCGAGCCCATCGGCATCGTTGTTGTTACTGGCCTGTGTCAGGATGGCAACGTCAACGGTGGCTACTGCTATGGCGCACTACTTGAGAACTATCAGCGGGACGGTCAGAATGGCAACTACTCCTACAAGAGCAGCACTGCACTCACTCGTAACACGGGGGACACGTTCTTTACTTCGGCGCCTGTTACCCCGGTTTCGTACAATCTGAACACCAAGCCTATGACTATCAGTGGTAGTGCGCAGTATGTCAGGGACAACGGCAAGTTCCTGGCTGAGCTCATCAAGGACAGCACTGGCACCATCATCGGTATCAGCTTCACACAGCAGACAGCCTAATACGCCCTACAGGGTCCTCTAGTTCTGAGGGCCCTGTAGATTTGAAACACCGGTTGCACATCACGATATGACAACTATGTGTTTTGAATCTACTGAAAGAGGGTGATTACATGCAGGAATGGACTGACGGTGTAAAACTTGCCGTAGACGTCCTGGTGGCGTGCATTATCGTGGTGGCACTGATTGTATGTACGCAGCTATCAAGAACGATCATGCTGACTATGGATAAGGAGCGTGCAGCTTCTGCGGATGTTCTGGAGTACAGGGTTGCCCGTATGTACGACAATGAGGAGTGCTACCCGCAGGATATTGTCTCTCTGGTTCTTGAGTACCAGGGCTCCCCAGCAGTCAATGTGACCACTCGTGGTGGAAGCACAATGTCTTGGAGCTCTTCTTCCTACCATACTGAGCTGACTTCCGCCAGCATCAGCGCTGTGCTCAATCAGGCCTCTACTTATCTTTGCACTCTCACGTACGATGCTAATGGCTCCCTATCGAGCTACAACTTCAGGGAGGTGTAACGGATGGGAGAAGATCTAAGCACTGCGTATAAGATTGCGGCCGGTGCATGTATCATGGCCTTTATCCTAAGCATTGGTTTGAGTCTCATGATGATTGGCCGGAATTTCTGGAACAAAACTGCCGACCAGGTCACTACGTCAGTAACCTCTATGCAGGATACGGACGCATTCTTTCTAGCCTCCTATGAGAAGCCGGTTCCGGTTGCAGACATTTGGAAGATGGTCATGCGCATCAACTATGGTGCCAGTAGTACGGACGCCAATGGTAATATCAGCAAGTTCTCCATCAAGGAGCGCAACCCGTCTAATCCGAATGACTGGATGCTCATTTCCACCTCAGTAGACGACCTGGACGACTACATGGCGAGAAAGGCCTACATGTCCTGGGAAGTCGATGAGGTGACCGGGCTCTACACGATGGAGGTGTCCTTGGCCGAATGAAAGAGGTTAGTGATGGGTTTGACATTCTGGTCGCTGTAGTTGCGCTTCTCTTTATTCTCACAGTCGGCATATGGTCTATCGCCTCTGTGCGGAGCAACATGGATGTCCAAGTTGATGAGAAGATGGTAGCCCACAATACGTTTGGCCAGGAAATCGTGCGTCCGGTGCAGACCGCCAAGGATGCGCTTATGTCGCTGGTGGTGAATGACGCCTATGTACCAGACCCAGTAACGGTTGTCTTCCAGTATGGGCGTGAGACATACACGGTGGCCTTCGATAACGCCTATTTTAAGGACAAGGAGGAGTCCATCAACAAAGCCTGGGATTCCTTCTTTAAGGACAAGATGGATCTCAAGGTAGAGTCAGTAACACTAGACCCCTCTGGAACCAGGTGGGTTGTAAAACTGATTCCATAAGGAGGGAGATTAGTGTACGGCTTTATAAACAAAATCCTTGGAGTCGTTTTGTGCTTCATTATGATTGTTCTCATGTTGGCCAACGTAATGGTGTCGGACCAGCTTCAGGCCAGACGCTCTATCGTGGCTGAAGTAACGAACTTCGTGGACGAAGTAACGGACACGGCGGTGTTGGATGAGAAACACGTGGCTGACTTATATCTGGCCTGCTCTGCATATGGGCCTCTTGTAGATGTACAGATCCTCAGGTATGCTAAGGTCGTTAACCCAGACCCAAAGAGTCCGGGCGACACCTATATGACATATGTTGGGTCTGATGACATCTACCATTGGAACCAAGGTGACCTGCTAAAAGTGAAGGTTACAGAGGTGGGCCCTACGGGGCTGGCGAGTTTCCTCTATAGCGTCTTTGGTCTAAACATGGCTCCAGTTGACTTCACGCTGGCTGGGAGGATTCGGTCATGAATAGAGGGTTTGGGTTTATCCTATCTGTACCCATACTCTTCATTGCAATCCTCCTAATGCTTCTTGTGCATAATGTGCAGCAGGAACAGATGCAGCTTGAGGAGTATGTCTTGAAGTTTGCCATCGACTACTCCACAGATGCAGCTGTGGAGGAAATGTTGAGTATGTCGCACCTCGGGCAGGACTACGCAGATCAGGGGCGTACAAATGCAGACCCCGAGGTGGCGCTTACAACCTTTATCAATCTCATGTGCATGAACTATGACCTCCCGCTCACAGAGAAGTCGAAGATGCAGATTGAGAGTGGGTACATACCTGTGTTCTGTGTTGCAGCCTACAACGGGTACTATATGTACACGCCGACTGAGGATTCTGAGGGTGGCTGGTATCTCCAGGGGTCGCAGAAGATCCCTTATGCCTATGAGGTTGGGGATAAATACTATGCCCTTAATACGGGCGGGGACAGTGTCCATCTGCTGCAAGACGGGCATCTGACAAAGGAGACTATACAGAGTCAGGGTATCAGCAAAGATGAGATTTATCGTCAGATTAACTCAATCGTAAGTGATGCCCTTATGTATCAGTTTCAGGAGACCACCGGCAGGAGCGGTGAGTTTATCTACATCCCCAGTGACTTGACTACTTTTAAGCAGGTCAATCCGATTACAGGCCCTACCGTCATATCCTTTATTGACGGGTGGGACTTTAAGTCTGGTCATGCGATATCCGCATTCTCTGTTGGCGGCGCGCAGCTGGAGACTGCCAGAATGGTTGCCGGCTACGAGGGCATTAACAGCGATGGAACTACGACGAAGTTGTATGCGTATGCCGATCTTCTACCGGAAGGGACACATATCATTGATATGTTTACTTCAGTTGAAGAGGCTGCGAGAAACGGCTACTATTACGACCCCGTATACATGGGATAAGGAAAGAGGGTAGGGTGCTATCGGTCAGCCCCTACCCTCTTCTTTACTTGTATGTTAATCCATATTTCTTATCTATGTCGGAATTCTCTACATCTACCATGCGGGTTAATGCGTTGAATGCTAGTGCCAGTGCAATATCTGGGTCAGCAATGAGTTTGCGGCTAAAGGAGTAGGCATTTATGTAACCGTCTCCTAGGCGTAGGATGTTAATTGATGCTAGCCTCCATACGTCATAAGAGACTCCACGGAGCACCTCTTCACCCATCACTGATAGTTTCTCCTTAATGTAGTTTTGGGCAGTGGTTGTAGATGAGATGGGAAGTGGGTCTGCATAGCACCTTGGCGTGCATCTAAACCACCATGCATCAACGAATTCGGCTCCATAAATTGACTTCTGGTGTTCGAGTAGCACGCCAGCCTGCAGTATGTCTTTTGAGAGCTCCCACCATCTGCTAAAGGCATTCCTATCTACTAAGGTTGATTTATCAGTCTGCTGGATTTCAATGTACTTTGGCATAGCAGCACTGAGTCGCTCGACATCGCTACGATTCCAGGTGGGAGAAACTCTGTTCAGTGTCGGTGTGATCGGAACATGTACAGTGGTCGAACTTAGTTCTGCATCTAGGTATATGGTCTTATCATCTTTAAATGCATGCCGAAGATTTAGGCATGTAGCTTTTAACACGATGCCTCAGAGCTCCTTTCCATAAGTAAGTCCGTATTCTAGGTCTATGTCATCTGGGATGTTGTCTATGCAATTCAGCTCGTTATATGCCAGTGCTGCAGCCACGTGGGGTTCGGTGAGGAATTCAAAGTCCTTAGCATACAGGTTAGCATATGTAAAGCCGGTAGCAAGTAAATCGTTCATAGCCTTGGCAATATACTTGTCGACTTCGACAGCGATCTTCTTACTGTCTCCGTATCGCCCTATCTTTTGTGAAAGATAGTCCCTGGCTTGCTTCTCGGTTGTAATTGGCACAGTGTTCCGCACATTCGGTGCTGGTACAGAGAGCATCCTCTTAATCTCTCTGGGCAATATTTGTATCTCTCTGTCGCTTGGATGGTAAAGCACTTTGTCACCTCCCTAGCTGTTATGTGCAGAAGTTTACAGCAGTTAGCGCAAATTGTCAATAAGGTACAGAGAAGTGGTTTCCATATATTATTGAAGGAGAATTTGACTTTTGTATTTATTCGGGATATACTGTCAATAAGTATAGCATTAGGAGGAGAGCTGTGTATAAGTTAATGAGCAAGGACAGGGTAGTAGCTACGTTTGAGCTTGTTAGTACTACCTCTCTCCTGGGGACCAGTAGCGTTTCTGTAAGTGATTTGAATATCGTGGACCGAAAACTCTACCTCGCCATTGTGGGCGGCCGCCAATTGGAGGAGTTCCTGAAGAATAGGAAAGCCCCGAAGCATAGAGAGCACATTGCGAAGCTGTTCAGTTACCTCGATATGAACTCCCTGGAGAGCTTTCTAAACATGTCATATGGGCTGTCTTTGAACGATGATGTGTGGGTGTGTCCAGAAACACTGGATGTACCCTGGGCGCGTATCAACATGTATGACAATAAGTTTTCGGAGGTTATAGCGCATTATGCATTTTCTGGTGTCGGGTTAGCCGGAATGCGCCTGCAGGCAACGTCGCCAGAGTATACAACGGATGGTGTCTTGCCGAAATGCTGGATTCGTGAGAACGATGGGACCGTTTGGCTTCTAAAGGGGAGTACCATTGATTCAGGGTTCCTAAATGCAGGGTTTGAGCCGCAGGCAGAGTTCTATGCAACACAGATCGCGAAGCGTATGAATCTTTACCCGTATGTAGAGTATGACTTGCGCATGGTAAATGGTAAGTTGTGCAGTATATGTCCAATATTTACATCGGAAAGCACAGCTTATATTTCTATGGCGCAAGAGCTTTTGCGTAGAATGATAACGGAGGCAGGATTTGAGCGTGTGCTTGCCGAAAATAAGCTAATTGAGTCGTATAAGGACATTGTGTTCTTTGACTGCGTCATCTGTAATCCAGACAGACATCTTGGAAACTTTGGCTTATTCAAGGACACTGTGGACTATAGTACAGTGGGCTTATCCCCAATTTTCGATAACGGACGAGGCTTAGGCTCAATGTGGGTTAGGGACAATTACGATAAAGACAGTATTGTCGCGTACACAGCCAAAGAAGGGCCGAGGCTTTTTGATGGACGTGGATATGTGTCGGTGGGGCGCCTTTATCTAAATGAGAGGCGGCGAGCTGCATTGGAGAGATTAAAGGGTTGGACAATTCCAAAGCATTCTCTCTACAATTGGCCTGATTGGAAGTATGAGGCTATGAACGAGCTCCTACAGCATCAGGTACGCCATATACTAAATTAACGTAGTGGGCTGCCCTACCACCTATATTGGGTGGCTGCCTACTATCAAAGCGTGCTGGCTCTCGTCAGCGCGCCATACAGGGGTATGGCCAAGTGGTTAAGGCACCGGCCTTTGACGCCGGTATCGTTGGTTCGAGTCCAACTACCCCCGCCATATATCTATGCGAGACGGCACACTCTAGCAGTGTGTCGTTCTTTTTATGCCTGAAGGAGGTCGCCATGTTACCTGAAGTGCTTGGGTATCTGACTGGTATTGCCGCCTACATTCTACTCGGGCCATGGGTAGTTATGTGGGAGCTAATTAAAAAGATTAGGGGTTGTGTTAAATGAGAGAGATACCAATGTTCGTGCTGGTCGGGCCTTCTGCATCTGGCAAGTCAACGGTAGCTCAGATGCTTGTGGAGCAGTTGGGAATGAAGCGGGCTGTGACAACGACAACGCGCAAGCGGAGAAGAGGTGAGCCGGTGGATGCCTACCATTTTGTCAGCAGGGAGAGCTTTGGTGTTGACGATATGGCGGAATCGCAAGAATATGCCGGTAACTACTACGGCCTCTCCAAGGCAGAAGCGGATGGCTCTAATTTGGTGATATTGGAGCCTAAGGGTGCCGTGGCTCTCCGCTCCTACTGTGGAGCGCGGAGATGCTATGTGATTGGGATTCAGGTATCCAGGAAAGCACAGGCAGAGCGTATGGTAATGCGAGGTGATTCCGCTAAGGTGATCAACGAAAGGATTGCTTGCGACGCTGTAGCCTTCCAGGACTTTGAGAGAATCTGCGATACAGTATGTTCCGCCGATACGGTAGAGGAGTTGTGTGCGATTATCAAAGAGTATATCAATGAGCGTACGTTGACACAATAAGGCCGAGTTGAGGATAATCTACATGATAAAGAGGCAGCCAGCGGCGTGCCAGCTGCCCCTATTTTTACTTATTCTTCGCTTCAGCTGCGGCAAGGAGCTTCGCCCTCATCTCGTTGGCATCTTTAAATCCAAGAGCCTTTGCTGCCTCATCGTCGGTGAGTTTGCCCTCGGTGAGGATCCTGCGCATACCTTTGCTTCTGGTAGGGGTCTTGGGGTTGTCAATGTCGTGAATCTTCTGCTCTAGGGTTTTGATACAGTCTTTGTGGAACTGTATCTTCTTCTCGATTTCAGCTTTGCGCTCTTCTTTACTTCTTACTACTCGTTGTTCAGCCATTTGGTTTACTCCTTTCATATTTGCTGATATCGGGATTATACCACACATACTTAGAAAATAAAAGTGGGGGTTAGTACTGTGGGATGCGAATTGCATGATTGGCGTCTTTCAAAACATTGTACCAGCTGGGTTGCCAGGGGCGCTGTTTATAACGATCATAGGTTCTTTGATGGCCAGCGCATTCGCACGTCTGTGGTGACGTCTATTACACCCGGAGACGTCTCCATAGATGTGGCTACCAAGAACTCTACCTACACATGCCCATATGCCGAGTGTTCTGATAGTACACTGGACTTCGTTAACGATGTAGCGCTTATTGGCGCGGGCCTTCTCCCTTCCGAAGGAGGAGGTGTGCAATTGCCTTATTTGGCGGCAGAAGGACGCCACACGTAACAGCATCGAGTCGGTTGGGCAGGCTCACTTCTCCCACAAAGAGCTTCAGCAGAAGACATGCAATGAGGTGCAGGAGATGCTGTGGTCGCAGAGAGGTATCAACTGGAATGACCTCCCTATTGAGTGCAAGCGTGGAGTATGCTGCTATCACATCTCCAGGTCCACTACTATGCAGGATCCGAGAAACCCTGGGAACACCATTGAGGTTGAGCGCAGGGTCTGGGTCATTGACAAAGAGCCTCCTATTTTCACGCAGGATCGGCTCTACATTGAGAAGTGGCTTTGACAGAAGAAATGCAGAGCTTTCACCCATATACTAATGAAGGGGATATAGGTAGATGAGAATCAACATTGATGGCGTGTCTCTGTTAGAGGCTAAGGCATCTGCTGCCGGCAATTATAATTACTATATGGATATTACCGAATATGCCTCTAAGCTGTTTGGCACTGGTATCGTAGAGAGGGCGCTCCTCGAAGTGGTCAGTTGTGCGAATGCGGCAGAGGATGGGGCAGAGCACATCACCAAGGTTGCTGGGAAGAATGTCGGTGACGCACTGCGGCAAATTTGTGAAGGTGCTTCTTTACTGTATGGTGACCGTGATTTAATCATCAAGTTCACCTTGGGGAAAGTTGTCTGCTTCTGTAGTGCTGAGAGCAGCGCAGTCGGAGAGACCGCGATGCCGGACATTTAACTGGAAACACCGAAGTCTCCTGGCTTCGGTGTTTTGTATATCCTAATCAAATATATGAAGGGCGGGTGTATCTGTGCCGGTTTTATCGTATTTCACGCTGCCGTTTGGGCAGCCGATAGATGACCGAGTACGGGTCGTCCCAGAAGGTAGTGAGCTACTGTGTGACGTGCTGAGCGCGGTGGACACCGATGGTGCCTATCAACTGTACCAATGTGTAGAGGAAGCTGGGCAGATCTACTGTGTCGTACCTGTCTGTAGAGTGAGTAAGCCGCTGATGCCTGCGCCTCTAAAAGTATACTTAGACACTTCAGCCATAAGCTATTTACAGCAAGATGACTCTGAGGAGAAGACCACTATCACCAGAGTGTTTTGGGAAGCAGCCAAAAGCGAGCAATTTCAAGTTTACTTATCTGACATAACCCTAGAGGAACTTTCAAGGTGCCCTGAGCCAAAACGCAGTACTTTGTTTGACTTTTTGCAGGAAGTACCGTATACTGAGGTTACCTCTTCTAGGTGTGTTGGATTCGATGAGCTTGTGCTAGCAGTCAATAATTTGGGCATCCTACCTAAGCGAAGTATTGCTGATATCTCTCACATTGCTACGGCTATATGCATGGAGTGTGATGTGATAGCCTCGTGGAACTTTAAGCATATGTCGAATCCAAAGACAGTAGCTGGGGTGCGAACGGTCACACTGGAGAGCAATCGTAAACCGGTCAACATTATGACCCCTGCACAGATTTTGGAGGTGTATTTATGATTAGTCCTAATTTTACGGTGGAGGATATTCATGAGGTACGCCGGCAGTTGTACGAGGAGACAAAGGGCATGACTCTGCAGCAGTTTTTGGAATATGTACACAATGGCGCTGCTGAGTGCAAACGGCTTATGGAGGAACGGCGGCTGGCGCGAGAGAGGGCCGGTGGTAAGGATGGCGAATAAGGTCATACCCTCCAACTACCCCTCTATTTCACATTTGCCTGGTTCAAAACTCCGAGACAAGTCGGACAGGACGATTGGCGAGCAGGAGGCTACATGGCTTACAGTCCAAACAAGGCACCCGGACGATTTGGTTGTCGTTACGGAAAAGGTGGACGGGTGCAACGTCGGCGTCCTGCGGCGTGGTGACGTCCTATACCCTATTATCAGAAAGGGGTATGATGTAAGAACCAATCCGTATAAGTGGATACGCGATTTTGCACTATTCGTAGACGAGAACAGAGATCGCTTCCTACGCCTGCTTTCGGATGGGGAGAGAGTCTGTGGTGAGTGGATGGTCAAAACACATACCATCAGATACAACCTGCCACATGAGCCGTTTGTGTGCTTCGATATTATCAATGACGCTGGGCGCATCCGTTATGTGGAGTTGCAAGAGCGCCTTAATCCTCTATCCTTTACGTCAGCCGCTGTGGTGCATTCTGGTGGTGCTATAAGTACTTCTAAGGCTGTGTCTCTTCTAGGGAGTGGGCGCCATGGGGCTGTTGGAGCTCCTGAGGGTGTCGTGTATAGATATGAAAGCAAAGAGCATGGCTGGCTGTTCAGCGCGAAGTTCGTCTCTAATCCACTTGTTGGTGATCAGGAGCTGTTGGATAGGAATATCGAAAGTGGACTGATGAATACCTGGCCGGATGGCACATTTAAACTGGGCCAGTCTCGGTAGGTGATTGCGTGTAAGGAGGTCTGCTTCCAAGTGGCTCACGAAATTTGATACTTCCAGCTATGGTTGGATCGGCAGGTAGTCACTAAAATGTAGTGTGCTGATTTAAGAGGTGGTATTTTGTGTTAGAATTATACAGCAGGAGTAATCCGCCAATAGGGTGCCCGATTATTGTGGATGCAGAAGAAGCTTTTATGCTCATGCGTATTACACGAGTTGAACTCGCCAAGGTGCTCCTAAATGAAATTGACCAGGCCAGGTACGTTAACGAGACTGAGTTTATAGACAGGTTCGGTCTCACGTTACCTATGTCGAAGCTTAGCACTGGATGTAAAGCGTCCTTAGTAGTTGCACACAACCCAACCAAGGTCGTCGACTTAATTGAGTGTGGGTATAATGCCAGGGATGCAATTATTCGCAACATACGGGATGGGAAGGTCCTATTCTACTACAACGACATCTCAATAGACTATCCTGGATTCAATGACTTCGATGTTGATGTGCTTGTAGACGGGAAAAGGTTCACGTCCTTAGATAGTTTAAACCTTTATCTTTCGCAGGGAATGTGAGGTGTGAGCATGTACTCTTTTTGCAAGGGGTTACCGGAGGTTCACATACGTTTATCCAATGGGGTATATGTATTTCAGAAAGAGTCGGGAGCAGGAAAGAGCTACCTGGCAGAGAGATTGCATGCTCTCAGGGGTGTGGGGGAACCTGTTGATAGCATTAGTGTTTCGGATCTAAAAAAGTTTGGTAACCCAGAAGAGGCTCTAAGTGGAGTGGACTTCAAACTGAGCGATTTACAGGTGGTCATGTTTGACAGGTATGACTTGTATGCGGGGAAGTTTACAGAAGTCATACAGGCCCTGGCTAATACTTGTATAGTCTTGGTGGACTGCAAGGGGCTGTCGGGACTGGGGGCTGTGAGCAGGTGCAACATTAGTTTCAGCAAGACTGAGATCGAGGTGGTGGCTGGTGCAGTACATATTTGAGGACAATGAAAATAGCCTGCTATCAAAACTGTTCAGGGCAGCCTATCCGGAAAGTGTGATTGCAAATTTCCATTACACCAGAGGTAATGGTAAAATGCTTACATACATCACCAAGACTTTCAAGAGCAAGGATGAGGAGCTTACTGTGTTTTTAGATATGCCTCCTGGCAATCCTGATGTTGTGGAGATTTACAATAATCTTGGGAATAAGCTTATGGGAGCTTACAGTAGCTTCATGATATACCCGTTTGTATGCATGGAGTATTACTACCTCAAGTTTATCAGGAACAGCGCTTTAGTTACTAATCCTGCGTGGATTGAAACCTGCCTGTCCTTTGGGCTACTGTCTGATACGAACCCACCTATTCTTGGACTTGAAGATGATGCCGCAGATTATACTACTTACGAGAACTTCTGCAAGATAGTTGCACGGAAAGCCCTGGCACAGTGTGCTCGTATTGGAACGCTCTCGAAGCAAGAGGATAGAGCTAGGCCGTTCTTCACTGAGGATTGCCTGTGCAAAACGAACCTTGTTAACTCTGAGTGCCACAGCTGGAGCCTAATCGACAAGTCGGAGGAATTTACTCGGCTGTTTCCTGCTAGGCCAGCATTTCATAATAAGGCTGGTGAGAGGGTTGCTACATGGGAAGAACGTGTTATGCTCCACAGAAAGCTAGTATCCCACTACAACTCCATAAGTGCGGTTATGTGCAAGCATGATGGAGTCAACGAGGAACTTTATTTAAAGCTCGATTCTCTTGTATAATTATGCGCAAGACCTAGTTCGGGCATAGCTGTACCACACAGACTTGGATCTTGAGACACACTCGTTTTAGAAGATATACTTAGAAAGGAATTGATTTGAAATGAAAACTCGTCGTCTTGCCGCCGGTGCCATGAGCATCGCTTTGGCGGTCACCATGTTCTCCACCACTGCCTTTGCGGCCTCCGTGAAGTTCACCGATGTGCCTGACAGTCATTGGGCTTCTTCCTCCATCACCGAGATGGCCGACAAGGGCATCATGTCCGGCATCGGCAACAACCTGTTCGCTCCAAGCCAGCAGCTCTCCAATGCCGAGTTCATCACTATGCTGGTGCGGCAGTTCTACTCAGACAAGCTGGGCGCCGAAGGCAGCACCTGGTACGCCCCCTTTATGGCAGCCGCCAAGAGTGCCAATATCCTGACCGGCACCAACGTGGGTTCCAATGAGGACCTGGCCACCTCCACCATCAACCGCTATGACATGGCCCAGCTGATGTACAACGTACTCAAGGCTGAGGGCATCACTACATCCTCCCTTTCTGACACCTCCAAGGTGGCCGACTGGGCTTCTGTCCCTTCTACCTACCGTGATGCTGTCTCCGTCTGCTACAACATGGGCATGCTGACCGGTGTGGACAATAAGGGCACCTTCAATGGTACCGGGGTCATGGACCGTGCTCAGGCCGCCGTTGTCATGGACCGGCTCCTAGAGGTCTGCTCTGGCGGCACACCATCTACTCCTGAAAAACCCGCTGGCTCACTGCAGCTAACAGAGGATAATATCCTTCACCTAATCGGCGATGGATCTAAATATGAGGACGGTGTTTTCTATCTGAACAACTCCGGCTTTGAGGGCGTCGGCGGCTACATTGAGTTTGATAACACAGGATACTCCACTCTAACATTTACTGCCACTGTTTATGAAAAAGACCATAGAGTTACTGTAGTTGGCGCAGATGGTATCTCCGGTGATGGTCGTCTCATCGACACGCTCTCTGCTGGTACTACAAAAACATATTCTGTAGATATATCTGGCATTAAGCGTGTAGAGCTTGGGATTTTCTCTGGTTATTCTTGTAATGCCGAAGTAACTAACATCTATCTGAGTTAATTACAGAGAGACCCATGAGAGCTAGGGAGGTGCTTACTTTATGTTACACTTATATTTAGCCACGTTGGATGAGTTGATTGCCCGTGATGATTTTATCAGATACCCTAACGATTACTTTGAAGGAGTATGGGAGCCTGAGTGGCTAAGTGATCCATTTGGTCGCTCTGTGATTGAAACAATCGACAAGGTCCCCTTAGGTGAGGATGTTGAACGCTCTCTACTCGAATTTGGCATGCGTGTAGAAGACCTATGCACGGGCACCAAAAACCTTTTGCTTTGCAGGCATCTTGACAAGATGAATCGTATGACGATGATGGGGGAGAATTGCTACCCATTTCTTCTGGATGCTGCGGATGAGAAGGATATCACTATGGGCGTAACCGCCTACTTCCTCATCAGGGATGAAGCTTTGAAAGGGCGAAAAGTCCATTTTGTAAACGATGATTCGTACGTCAGCAATCAGATGGACTTCCTAGATAAGATAACACAATTGATGGGAGATGGTTTACTTGGTTGAGCGCATAAGCATCGCATCAAGAGACCTCTCTTATGAATTGTCTTTTCGGGGTAAGTACACTATTCTGACGGGGCTGAGTGGATCTGGGAAGACACGGCTAATCAAGCTCCTGGATAGAATCGGTCGCGGCATGCCACATACTATCAAAGGGAATCACGCTGTAGTAGGCGCACCGTATGGGAAGGCACTTAGGTCTGCTGTACTTAACATGCATGGCGCTGTTATAGTTGTGGACGAGGACGTCGATAAGTCTGATTTGCGTAATGCGATGCCAGCTATCATGCAAAGTGACTGCTATTTCATATTCATAACTAGAGATACAATGCCAGACATCCCATACGGGGTTGAGAATATCTTTGAGATGACGGGCGGTCCTAATCACTACAGAATGTCCCCTATGTATACTTTACAGAGGAGAGCCCTCACCTCGATGCGTATTGTATGCGAGGATTCTGCTTCAGGTTGGAAGATTACCGATGCTGTCTTTAGCAAGTACGGGTATAGCGTAACCTCAGCAGCAGGGAGGAAGAAGATAATCTCTGTACTGAAACGGGAAGCTGCTAAGGGTGCCATTGTGTTGGCAGATTTGTGTGGTACAGGAGATGAGAGCGGGGCTCTAATTGATTTCATTTCACTCAACCCCAAGTATCAATTATGTATTAGCAAATCCTTTGAGTGGGAACTCCTAAGGCACCCTTATATCGATAGAAGAGACTGCGATAATCCTGATAACGCAACACTGGTCACTGCCAGGTCAGAAGAATCGTACTATGCGGATATTGTCTCAAATGAGCTAAAGACACGATATGGTCTAGGGTATGGCAAGGGTAGTGATAATGTCGTAGACCTTTTGCTGACTGGGCACGCGGTTGTTGGTGGTGGACATATTAAGCTTCAAGCACCGTCAACGGATACGTGGCTCTACCCTGATATACCACGTAAACGTAGACTGCCCGTTGATGCAGTGCCATCAGGGGAGTCGGATTTGATTCTTGTATTTGAAGATGGTAGCATGCTAACAGTGGACTGTGCTGGTATCGGGGTATCGAAAGAAGACCTTTACAAGGTAAAGGTCTGCGGGGAGCACCTGGACTTTGGGGACCTGCGCGTAAAAATCAGCGAACTGATTCACTGAAGCTTGCGCTTACTGCCAATACACACGCCTAGTTCAGCAACTTACAACGCACCCTACCGGGCTCAGGTTATAAAATCCCTTCATCCGCGCACCATATATTATTGAAAGAGGTAAAGCGCCTGCAGTTTATTGCTGTGGGCGCTCTTTCTATTGCCAAAAACAGCAACCTGCTTCGTACATTATGCTTGTACAGATCAGCAGCCGGCCTTGGGATCACTCGCTAAGCCGCTTGTAGATTTGGCGTGCCAGCCATGCTGCGTACACAACTGTAATGCCGCCAATCACTTTCGCAAGCACAGTGAGTGCCAGGATCAGGCGAATAGCGCACTCTTCCACCAGCCAGCCCTCCTTTCAGCAAACTCCGCCTAATCGCTAGCGGTCCATAACCTTCTAACGTTAGAGCGGTGTTTGTTGACTGGCCGGCTGCTGATCTGTACGAGTATTATACCACATCAAAGGAGGGATTGCTATGAACAATCTCAAATCCAGGAAAGGAGGTGCCTCATTGCGGAACTTGAAGCGCTTGTTGTGCCTGCTGCTGGTGCTCACGATGCTCCCTATCAACGCCTTTGCCTCAGATATCATCGTGCCTGGCAGCGGCGGTACCAGCCCAGGTTCAGGCGGTGGTGGCTCGGGTACAAAGTGGTCCTCCCCTACCAACCTCGGCCCAGGTATGCTGCTGCATGTCCAATCCTCCGAGCGGACTGTCACGTTCGACTACACCGACCCGGCAAATGTGGTGTCGAAAGGGTACGATGAGGTAGTCAAGTACTGGACGACTCACTTCCCAAACACCGACCCAGACAGCAAGCAGACCGGCATCTATCTGCTGCCAACCTGGATAAAGTCCAACTACGACCAGTCGGCGATCCAGTTCAAGAAGAACGGCACCCTCGACTACTCCTATTCCCCAGTGTACTACATCAAAATGGGGAGCACCACTGCTGAGATCAACAACCAGTTGGGCAAGAATGCATATAACAAGGCTGCGGAAAGTCTGAAGAACAACAGCAACCCGAACTATGTGCTGCCGGCTAACTACTGGCAAAATCTGCTCAACGATAGTACCATGCAGAGTCAGTGCGCCTCTATCGTCACACAGCTCTTCTCTGCCAAGACCACGAGCTTCGGCTACAGCGATGGGGATGCCGATGCAATCACCGAACGTGTTATGTACTATCTTGGTGAATCTACTGGTGAGAATGATTGGGTAGTTGGCCCAGATGGTAAACCATCAACAAAGGAGCAGAGAAGTGTAGGCAAGTTCATGAACTACTGTGGCTTCCTCGCCACAGTCATTGCCACACTCCCCGCAAGTGAGCGCGCAGCCCGTGCCGCCGACCTGGACCGCATGTGTCAGGACTTCCTCGGCGGTCAGGGCTACACTCCTATGGTGGTCACCGGGGAGATCGTCATTCCCACAGAGTATAACAACGACACAAGCTGGTCTGTCTGGTGGACGCCGCAGCAGGCCCTCCGCGCTGTGACGCAGCAGAACTGGCCTGACGATATGTCTACTATGTGGAACCCCAACACCGGGGACGACATTATCACGTGGATTGGTAAGAGACGTGGTTACGCCGATAAAGGCGCCACCACCATGTTTGGCAAACCGACAACCAGCGGATGGACCCAGTATAAGGGCGACGGCTTCAGTCTGCCAATCCTGGGAAATGTGATCAGCTCTGTCTCCCAGTCCACCATCGACCATTACAAAGTCAATGGCAAGCCAATCAAGGGCTTCGGCGTGTGGGGCCTCTCCTCTACCCCACCAGCTCCTCCTATTCCAAATCCTCCTACACCCGTGCAGATCACCGCAATGGGTGATGTTGGCGTTCTGGTAGAGGAGAAAAAGTATCAAAAGGACGTTGGTGATTATAGCCAGACCTTTAACGTTACGGTCACTGTAAGCCTGGGTGCGGATTACGCAATTGGTGAAGATGAGTCCGTGGCAGCTGAACAGAGAATGAGCCAGGATGGTGCGGGTATCGCCAATACGCTGCGCTGGCTGCAGGCTCGCCGCAATGAGGGGCAGAATATTCCAGACCCGTCTATCTCTATCTGGCTAGTACAAGCGGAAGCTATCGAAGCCATGGATGACTCTAACTCCTCCTATCTGATAGATGAGACACTTGGGTACTTTGGAAACGGCGACGAGTATACACCAAACTACGAGGGCAAGCAGGTCGCCTCTAACCAGGTCGAGGCGTCTTTGGGTGCTGGGTTTACATGGACGCAAGTACCGGCCTCGTCGCTGGTGTTTAAAGACGGAAATATTCCCGGCATGACTGTTGGGCCCGGTGAGGGTGGATCCTTGCAGATCACATTTACAGATCTGAATAAATGCGCGGACTACTTCGCTACCCACGATGACACTCTGGTGTTCGTCGGCGAGTATGCAGGTAATGGCACTCTAGCTGATGACACATCGAAGAATCAGCACTGGTTCAAGGTTGGTGCTCGTGTTCAGTACTACGGCCCTTCATCGCTCGAGGATATGAACACGGCGACCAAGGTAAATGTTGGTCTACACTCCAATCCTAAGTACGATTACTCCACTATCACAGCAACGCCGGAGGATGATCCGTACTATTACTCCAAGTACCAGCGCCCATACTCTGAGCTCAAGCAGGGCACTGTTCCTGTGTCTGGCGGCGGCTCAGATGAGAAGTTCAACTCCATGACCGGCACACCTACCTTCACGGAAACCAGTGGCCGGACAGACTTCGAGGGCACCGTGTACGAGAATGCTGGTCACTATTACCAGTACTTCGCTTCTGGCGGCTCTGAGTTCGTGGTACAGTTCGATGGCAAGTACCACTACAATGAAAGCGCTACACGAACCTTTACCTTCAACTTCTCCGGTGTGAACTGCGACCAGAGTACAGGCTCTTATCAGTGTCCTGGTCATCCTACCGAAGACGGAGGCATGACCTACTGCGATGACTCGTGCGTACACGCAGTCCACTGCGCAAACCACCCACACGTGCTCTCATCCTCGTGTACGTTCTCTGTCACCTACAATGGGCTCTCCTATGTAGAGATTACCAACCTGAAGGTGTGGAAGCTCTCTGAAGCTAAGTTGGATGGAACTCGTGAGCTCCTTGACACGAGTGAAGTCTACGCAGAGGTCAAGTCCACGGCTCCAGGCATCTCCTACAACATCGCTGCCTCTAACACGGCGGAGCAGGGACGCATGGTCTACGAGTTTATGCCCAAGGGTACCGGTGAGGGTGGAGACAGGGATAATCTGGTTTGGAATCGCACTTCCTCCAGCTCCTGTTCTGGGGCTGCCAAAGAGAACATGGAAGTCGTCAAGGGCATCCTATCAGGTGCCAACGCTGGTGCCACGATGCTGTCCGACTTCATCGTTCTGCATACCACCAACGGAGACCAGTCCATCCTCTATTTCGAGACTGACTCCGACTCCATGGGCGTGCCTATCATGTCCTCTATTGACACTTCTTCCCATTCCCCTACGTTCGGTTCTGACAACGCTACCATCACTGTTACTGTTACCTCTTCTGTGGCTGATGGCTGTGAGTTCCCCGAACTGAAGAACAAGGACAATGAGACTCTGAAGAACCTGCTGTGGAAGGGCAACAGCCTGACTTCTGAGGGCTGTGGCCTGCCTGAGGACGGAATCACCTACGGCGGTTATAACGGTAACTACTCCAGCATGAGCACCAAGTACAAGTCCTCCGGCCACGCAGCTAACATGACCAACTGGTCTTCTACCACTGCCTACAAGAATGCTTCCGGAGTCTTTGGCTCTAAGTCTAACTCCGAGCTCTATAAGGCGACGGTAACAAAGAAACTGCGGCTGCTGAATGATGAGCTGGTTATTCCCGATACAAAGCAGAACGGCGAGTACATCGTAGGAAACTCTTCTGTCTTCTATGAGAACATCGTTGACTTTGGCAATGAGACCCCTAACTTCCCAATTGTCCCTCAGAAGGACTTTGGCAGCAGAAAGGGCTTTGTTGTTAAGACTACCTACAGCCCATCGCATGATAAGATCAATGACGTGGTCGTGTATAACCCGGTCTCCAACCAGAACGCCATTGTTGTGTCTCTGCCTAAGGATCGGGATCAGCGTGTCTCAACACACGTAACTACGGAGGTGGATAAGTCAACACAGTGTCCTGGAGACTCGTCCTGCCACTACCTGCAGAACGTGTGCACAGTGACGCAGCATATCCACACAGAGGAGTGCTATCAGCAGATCTCCTATGAAGTACACGGGCCTAACAATGTACACGAGCATACAGCTGAGTGCCAATACATCCCAGCGACATGCGACTGTTATCATTGCGGAAATCCAAGCTGTCCGAACTACTGTTCCAACCACAGGTATGCGTGCTCCTCTACGTGCGGTATTGCTAACGGTACTGGCGGGACATACACGTGTGGAAATCTGCCTCTAAACAAGCACGTATGCGGAGCAAACAGTCAGCAGGCGCAGAATGAGACCATCAACAGGCGTGTGAGCTACTCCGCATCTGGAACTGATGTATACACATTCACAGCCCGTGATTCCGGCACCGTGCGGTTCTTCTCTACCTGGAACGATAACGATCCAAGGGGCCGGGTTTACATCAACGGGACTCTTAAGGTGGACAACGACGACGGGTATGGTAGTCTGAACTTTGACTGCGGTACAATCCGTTTTAACGCCGGGGATAGTGTACGCCTAAACATTTATCAGTATGGAAGCAGAGGCTCCGGTAGCTGTGACATTACGATTCAGATAAGCTACGATTCCCCGCCGACACCGACAGTCCAGTGCTATACGATGTACAAGTCCATCCTTTCCTGCAACGACCCGCATCACGCCTACTCCTACAACTGGAAGCTGTACACCTATGGGCTTAAGCATGAGTCTGGTGCTATCTGCTCCGGCCGTGGATGTGCGGACAATACTAACCTAATCTTCCCTACACAGGAGAAGTATACGGTGGCCCAGTGCGCAGCGGGTTACATCGTCAAGCACGCTAATGGGGATGTACATCTGACGACTCAGCAGGCTATCTGCACTTACTGTGGTAATACCTATAAGGAACTGCTCTCTAGCGCACAGGATACCGACCGTGAGCCAGACCCCAGCGAATACGAGTGCTACACTTATGGCGACACTCGCTGCTGGGCTCCGTGCAATAATCCAGAGAACCACAACAAGTACACTACCACCATCACCGACAATGGGACGACCTATGAGATGGGTGACTTCATCAATCTCGATTGGCCGTTCACCATCTACTTCCCCAACACAGGCGACTTCTACGGCACCGGGGCGAAGTGGTCTTCTACCACCTCAGCTGAGCGGGGGTGGGGCTATACTGACGGGATGGATGCCACGGAGTGGACAAAGTGCAAGTGGGTTGAGTTCCCATTCGCTGTGGTCTACGAAAACCAGACCTACCTACCATATGAACGCATCTATTTGGAGGTTCCTAAGACTATATTCGAGTTTTATGTTCCGCTCCATGATTCCGAGATGGCCAATGCAGAGGTTCGGTTCGGGTCGGTCGCTATTAACACACAGAATGGTGAAGAGCTTGAGTGTGGTGCGAATAAGAACCACAACATCGAGAATATCACCTATGCTGGTAAGCCAAAGGCCCATCATCACAATGCGGATAAGCGCACCTATATCGATGTGGTCGGACGTATCGGTAACCTCGCTCTGAATGACACGGGCGACTTCCGCTTCTCTAATCTGTTCAAGACGCCGCTGTCTGAGTGGTTGGTGCAGAACATTGTCAAGAAGGTGGATCCCACCAAGCAGAACTACATCATGCTCGATGGCGTGGATGTGCGTAAAGTGCCTATTGCGGATACCGGGGTCGCAGGCAATACGCATAATACCAGGCCGGAGAGAGGCAGCCTCAGTAAGATACTGAGCTTCCCGCTTACGCCGGCCAAGAATAACATCGAGCCGCTGCAGCGCCAGCCGATTCGGATAGGATATGACTCCTACTTCGACTTGACGACGTTGGGTAACTACTATGGCAATGCTGCCGAAAACGAAGACGGGACTATCGACTCACAGAACCTTGTCCTAATCAAGCCGCACTACTATAGGCTTGATCTGGACACTGGGGAGTACAAGCCTGTCGATGTCTACATGGACGTCAATGGCAACTACGTGCTGATCAATGACAACGACAGCAATACGGTGTCATACAACGGTAGCGATGCCAATGTGAGCTTGAACTGGGTTGAGGAGAAGGATAGGCGCAACTACTCCGGCTCGGAGGTCACGAACTCCGAAGCCGTGGCTCAGGCCAACAACTGGGTGCAGTTGCCTAAGGGCTCTAGCTGGGTATATGGCAACTACAATATCCTCAATCTGACTCAGCGTAACCGAACCTTCGTCGGGAGTGAGTACACTTACAACGACAAGGATGGGTGGAACTCGCATAAGGACCCGAGCGACAGACTGCCTAATGTACAGGCGGCCATGCAGGGACAGCGCTGGCATTTCAATGTCGGCCTCCCCTCTAGTGCAGTCTTCGTCTACAGCGGGCAGCAGCCTACGCAGGCTAACATCGATGCCTGCTCTTCTGGTAATGCGGTAGTCTTCTGTGCCCTTGAGATCTATGCTCAGGGTGAGGTGTGGACACTGGCTTATGATGGGAGCAATGTCAACGTGCCGTTCACGGTCACACCTGGCGGCAAGACATACGACCCTGTCGTCCCCTACCCTGATTCTAGCAAGAACCCGAAGGGTGAGGAAATGCCAATTGTCACTATCATCTCTATCAACCACTCCAGCAAGGAAGACATGAACGTTATCGGAACACAGTAACAATGGGCAAGGGCGCCCTTCTCTAATGAGTAGGGCGCCCTCCTATTCAAATAAGGTCTACTACATTCTTTTGTGTGGTATCAAATTCCTTTGCCCCGTAGCGGGCATCTCGAAATTCTGCTAAGGAAGGACAATCATGGATAAGTTCCTCTACTCGGTCTTGTGCTAGCTCCAAGGACTCCTCCTCGTTTTCAGCAGCAACCAGCATATCTAAACGCGACGTATCAGCATACGCCGTAACCCAGAATACTTTCAATTCCATAATACCCCGCCTCCTTACTACCTAAGTATAGCGGTATTTTGGCAATGTGTCAATGCGCCTTATTGTGCCGTGCAGGCGCTGGCACTTTCCAGAGGGAGCGGGTAAAGGAGGTGTGTATTTATGTGGATGCATCTTGGGGTCACAGATAGTGAGCGTGAAGCATTGCTTGATGGCGACGAAAATACTCTTCTTAAAGTGCTTAAGGAACATCGCTTCTCAGTCGACGGCAATTCTTACATCCATGAGTGTGTTGCTGCGGAGTTTCGACCTGGCTCCGATGATGTAGACTTCGAGTTGCCACTTACTCCTATAAAGTATTAGGAAGGTGCTGCCATATAAAAGTGAAGGAGGTTACTGCTTTGGATTATCTGGTATCACACTACTCAGAGATACTGGAGAACGAGGTCGGGAAAGTTCTGGATAGCCGTTTTGCAAAGAATGAATTCTATGCTAGAGGAGGTAAGCAGTATGTGCTGTGTTAATCTCAACGGATGCACAGTAGGTGAAGCTGTGGCGCTGCTACAACAGATGCCGCAGGAGGAGGTGCTCCAGCAATGCAACAACAAGTTGTCCAAGTCCCAGTTTATCAGCGGTGTAGCTGAGATTCTTATGAACGCGTTGCGTGGTGACTGCTCAGGTGAGGACCTGGCTGACCAGCTCGGTTCGTTCTACGGAAAGCTCACCAACTAACATGGAGGTTATATGTGAGGTATAAACTGCAACAACGATGGAACCAGCATTCCTCACCTATTTGGGATTCCCAGTAGGATGAGGGTGTTGGTTCTATAATTTAGACGGCCCCAACAGGGTGCCTAAGGAGGAATGTTGATTGAAGCGCTGCCTTTCCTGGTGCTTAGCAACGTTGGCCCTGCTTGTCCTTACCGCCTGCTCTACGCCTACTGCTGTTGCTGATACCGATGATTTTCGGTGGATGGGCACAGTAGTCGCAGGCTTGAGCGAAACAGGCGAGCAGGCCGAGGAGCTGGTAATCCCTGCTTCAGCCACAGAGGTATCGTTGGACCTGACAGGGAACACCGTTCTGCGTCGTCTGTCCTTCGAGAGTGATGACACGGTTATACGTAATCTTATTCTTGAAGATTGCACGGCGCTGGAAGAAGTCGTATTCCCGGCTAGTGTTGAGGAGATCGGAAACTGCTCAGGATGCACGTCGCTTACGCAGGTTACAATTCCGGAGGGCGTCACTACAATCAGCGGCTCTGCATTCTACGGTTGTACATCTCTAAAAACTGTAGTCATGCCAGAGAGTGTACGAGAAATTGGCGTGTATGCATTTTCTGGCTGCTCTGGGCTAGAGTCGGTCACATTGTCCCCTAATCTTACCCAGATTCCGGACGGTGCCTTCTACCAGTGTTCTTCCTTGGGTGAGGTTCAGGTGCCAGAGGGTGTGACGAGCATCGGGTCTTCGGCCTTCGATGAGTGTGCTTCCCTAAGTGCTGTCTCTTTGCCAGAGTCACTCAATGTACTCAAAGACGCCGCCTTTATGGATTGCACAGCTCTGACCACTATCACTATCCCAGCGAATGTGTCGGAGATCGACCATACTGCCTTTATGAAGAGGGAGGGTGAGCAGGTGGCCTTCTATGTGCGCGAAGGTTCGTGGGCTGACTTGAACTCTGTGAAGTATTGTCTATCTGGAGATCTGACAACCTACTAATCGCAGACTACAGCACTGCCTATTTCTAAATAGGTATAGGCAGTGTCGTTCTCATATATTATTGAAGGAGGAGGTTTCGTGCGATATAAACTGCAACAACGTCTGTACATGTAGCTACTGACATTCTACAGAACCTGCACTCCTCCCCTATTCGGGATTCCCGGTAGGGTGAGGATGTGGGTTCCAGAAAGGAACGTGTATGGACAAGATACTTTTAGGAGCCCAGCTTCTTAAGCGGCTCAACTATATCCAGGATGGAATTGATAAGTACAATCGTGGACAGCTACTCTACTCGGAGGAGCCTTACGGGATCTTGTATGACCTGACGGATGAGATGCAGTCAGTGGTCGATAAGCTCAGATCCGAGGGCTGGGTAGTTTATGCTGTCATCTCTGGTGCATATCGCATGAGTGCTGGAGATATCATGCATGCCAACACCTACCTGTGTCTTCAATGACGAGGATGAAGATTGCGACGATCCACTGCCATTTGATGCACACAGCGTCACCTACACAGCTATGGCCTATGTGACCGGATTTGAGAATGAGTTCGGTTATGTGGGCGTACGCCCGTGCAACGGCGGCCTTACCCGTGTCTATTGAGGTATGGCTATGGAAAAGTACATCTTACTGTCTACCTTTGCCACGCTTACTCAGGAAGAGTTGGAGCTAACGAAGGATTGGGAGGAAACACCTCTCGCCGTTGTGGCTATTGCGCAGGAGTACATCGAGCGTTGGGTGTTGTGCTCAGACTATAAGTCTTTGGATGATTTCCTTAACACATCTACCTACGATGTGGTCGAAATACTTGCAGCGGAGGCGGAGCGTGCCGGCTTCTTAGCTTTTACTTATCGTCCATCCTTAGAGCCCAATTTCAAATTCCCCGAGTTTTGTCGTGGAGGCGCTCTGGCAGCTTTTGCAGATTACCTATCTTCTCTCCTAAACGAGAACAGGCACATGGAGGCTTCCAAGTACCTAGACGCCTTGTTGGAGCTGTAGGTATGGGAAATATTTTCATGATAGTTATCCGTCGGCAACAACAGACTGTTCTTGTTGCCGAATACATATACAGAGAAAGGATAACAGATTATGGAACAGTCTATTCAGGATATTCTTTTTAAGGACGTAGTCAGCGTTCTAGCTAAGTACGATGTGGATTACACAGAGGATTCGGTGATGCGACTCGTGCGTGATTGGTGTCTTCAATAAGGCATCCCTGCTCTCTTTACTGCGGAAGCATCCTAACTGGAACGAGGATACGCTTTCAGTCAAATTCGATGTATCTGCTGTTCGCAAGCTTGACGTTGACGTAGTTAGGAGCAAAGCGCGTGCGCTACTTTTAGCTGCACATGACAGTGTAGAGGGTTGTAGGTATGATGACTTCTACTCCGCCGTGCTGCTACTGGCAGATACGTCTGAGCAGTTTCTGCCGGTCTGGTTTAACGACGAGGCTTTTTATAAGACCTACGGTGTAGAGGTCAAGAAAGGGCAGAAGACCAGCAGGGCGCTCAACAAAGTATGCCTAGAGTTTGGTGCTACATCTGCTGAGTCTTTTAACTCCAAGTTTGCTGAGTTGGCTGATGCCCTTAACCCGATAAATATTCCGCGCACCGCATCACTCTCTATACACCCTTGCGACTACCTTGAGATGTCCAATGTGAACAACAGCTGGTCCTCCTGTCACAACCTGGATGACGGGTGCTATCGTGCAGGCACGCTCTCCTATTTGTTGGACTCAGTCTCTATGATCTTCTCTACGGTAGATAAGGATCATATACAGCCACTGTACAAGGCACCTAAGGTGACTCGTGAGGTCTTCTGCTATGGTGATGGAGTTCTGTTGCAGTCCCGCCTTTATCCTGACTATACAGACAGGGACACTACCAATCAGTATCGCGCACTAGTGCAGGCTATAATTGCCTCGTGCGAAGGAGTGCCCAATCTGTGGCATACAACGCATGATGTTGACAACTTCTACGGGAAAATCGAGACCTGCCGCGGCTCATTACATTACACAGACTACACATACGCTGACTACAACCCATCGCTATCTACCTTGGATTCAATGGATACAACCAGCAGCTACATCAGCATTGGCGAGGTGCCAAAATGTCTACACTGCTCTCGTGACATAACAGAGTCTGGGCAGTTACTGTGCGACAGGTGCTATGACGGGTACAAGTGTGCTGAATGTGACTGCTCTCTAAGTGAGGATGATGGGCACTATGTGGATGGATATCTGTATTGTGATGATTGCGTCTCTTACTGTGATTGGTGCAATGAGTACACTCGGGAGGAGCTGTGTACGGTTTACACCAGTACCGGTAACGCTAGGTACTGGTGTCCGGAATGCGCGAATGAGCATGCTTCGTGCTGTGACGAGTGTGGCGATTATTATCTACTTGACGCTCTGACGGAGCACGAGGGTATGTGGCTATGCCCAGAGTGTCTTAAGGATGCCACCTCAGCAGAGGAGGTAGCATCATGACCTTCGAGAATATCCTGGTGAAATCCCAGAAGGAGCTCAAGCGAACTCTGAAAAAAGAGCTCCAGGAACTCCGCTACTCCCCTATATCCAGTAAGGGATTCCTCTATGCGAAGGGCACTGTGCCTGTGCTCCTAGTGGCACACCTAGATACCGTACATCGCGAGGGGGTAAAGATCATCTGCTACTCCAAAGGTGGTAAGATCCTCATGTCTCCCCAGGGCATAGGCGGGGACGATAGGGCTGGGGTCTACATGATTCTACAGCTTCTCAAATCACATCGGTGTCATGTCCTATTTTGTGAGGATGAGGAGCACGGTGGGGTTGGGGCTCATCATTTTGCTGAGAGCAATATCAAGCCTGCTGTAAATTACATCATCGAGTTTGATCGCAGAGGTTCCAATGATGCAGTATTCTACGACTGTGCCAATGAAGAGTTCACACAGTTTGTTTGCGGCTTCGGGTTTGAGGAGAGTATCGGGTCTTTCAGCGATATCTCTATTGTTGCTCCGGCTCTAGGTGTGGCAGCTGTTAACCTGAGTTCAGGTTACTACAACGAACACACTGCACATGAGTACATCAATATGTTGGACATTCACAACAACCTTGACAGAGCGCGCCGGATGATAGCCACGAGGACTGGAAAGTTTGAGTATGTCGAAGCTTATGGCTGGCGCGGGTGGTTCCTAGACGGGTACGACGACTTTACAAGCCTGTTGATGCCTTTGCGGGAAGGTGACTATATCGTAGATGAGGATGGGAGAATGCACGAGGCTGGTGATGACGTGCTCATAGACCGGCGGGGAGTCCCACACCTACTCGATCCGAACTACGGGTGCGCTACGCCTCTAATTGGCGCGCAGGCCTACACCAAGGAGTCTATGCCTGTGCGGTTCAAAGAGGAATTAGCTGACGTATACGAAGTAATCATCTAATCGAAGTCCTGCCCCTAGCTTCAGGGGCAGGACTATTTTATATGCCTAAAAGGAGAATCGTAGGATGGAAAACGTTGGGTCGCAGTGGCTAGAGGCTGCGCAGCTCAAGCAACAGGACAGTGCCATTAAGATGTGTGCTTTGGCTGCTCTTGAGCTTGCACTCTCTACGCCGATATGCACTAAAGAGATCTGGGCTGGAAATATTGCCGGGGACTACGTAGCGATACAGGCCATAAGGAGGAGCCTAATCCGTAGTATGTCTATGGAGGCGCTGCTTGAGGCCGCTGGGGTCGATGCGGTAGTCCTCGCAGACTTCATACAATCTTTAAGAAAAGAGGGTTAGCATGCAATCGGACTATCTACCTGAGTTGGGAGAGGAGTTTGCCGCAATATCCAGTGGGGTGTGTGGCATCTCTCCTCTCATGGCAAAACTCATCCTCTACACAGAACTGGATGATGGGTATGGACGGTACTTCAGGAGCATCTTCAGCGAGGAGGACAGAAAGTCCCCCTACTTCGTTCAGGACGTTGGCACTCCTATGCCACGGAGGCTTAACAGTGTCTCACAGAAGTGTGTCGAGATGGCAAGGGAGTGCATCAAGGCGCGTCATCTGGCAGTAGGTGAGTGGCGTTCTACATGGGAAACCATAGCCATGAGTGGCAATCTCAGTACGAAGCTCAACCGTTACGCAAACGGAGCGCTGGGTGCAGAGTTCATCAGCTACCTGGGACGGCCGACATCTTTCGTAGATGCGCTTGTGGCGAAGCGCACTCTACTGGATACGCTGGCGTGCAGTGGTGCAGAGGACAAGCTGTTTACGAATCGTGACATGGGATCCTTCATGTATCGCACTCTGCTCCTTGACAATGACTGGCAGCCGGGCAATGTGTGCTCTCCGGAGTTCCAGGAGTTCGTTACTCAGAAGGCAGTGGAGTTCACCTCTACGCATCTGGGGCTTTTTGATGTCCGTGCCCCGTTTGTTGGAGTCACGTTCGGCTGGCAGGCAAAGGACAAGAAGGAGTGGCATCTCTACGGAGATTTGCTGACAACAGATTTGTTCAGGTGCAGCAAGAAGGATCTGCGCCATCTCTTCGATATGGTCTCGCTTGACGTTGCAGCTGACATGGTACAGAAGTTGTACGACTCCACCTACCTGTGCGTCGTGGCCGTGGATGCCTCAAAGCGTAGTCTGCCTGATAAGGTGGACAATGCCTTCATCTACAATTTCCCCATGGGAGAGATCGTCTCCTGTAAGTGGGTCGATACACTTCCTAATCTCTGTGGCCAGTACCATCCTATTGGTTCTGTAAAGTTTAAGAAAGAGGGTGCCTATAATGCCTAGTATGGGTGAGAAGTACGTGTGCGGTGGTCGTGAGTTCTGGTGCGTTGGCTTTATCGGGAGTGAGGTTGTCCTCATGAGAAGCGGCGCTGTCGTTACAGAGGTCCAGGCTGCGTCGTTTGACAAGTCTTTCCGCCATGTTGGCTCCATGGAGGTCGGAGGTGATCTCGTGGCCAAGGAGACTTTCGCTGGCGTCACCGCTGGTGAGAAGTACACTGTCACCGGCATCGATAAGGGCATTATCTCGCTCTCTAATGGTGTCACGATGGATCTGAACGTGTTCACAGCTGTCTTCTGAGATGGGGTTGCTATGAATACAATCGGTCATGAATGGCTCACCTATCTGGGCAAAGAGTCAGCTACAGAGGAAGTAAAGGTGATGTGCCTGTGCGCTCTCTATTCCGCGCTCCGCAATGCTGAAACGATGGACAGTGTATTCCACGACTGTCTGGACACGAGTTCCAAGGATGTACAGCTCCTACTTAACACATTCCCGCAGGTGCAAAGCCCTGGGCTTTGGCTGGAGTGTGTAGGGGTCTCAGACGGTGATGAGGAGCTGGATAATTTCCTGCGGGATAAGGGCTATCGGGAGAAAGCCTATAGCAACGGCTACGCCCTGCTTAAAACAGGTGAGAGCTTCCCTTCTACCCTCACCGTTTATTGCGGGCAGGACATCCGGCAGCTTAGGAACACGCTCGCTGATGGGGAGAACTTGTTGGATTATTCAGTGCATCAGGTTTTCTTCAACAAGGCTCGCTGTGCAGATAGCTCCTGTCTTGTCTCGCTATCTTCAGACTGTGTTCTTACAAGTGTCTGGGTAGGTAGGGCTGAAGACATCTTCCTGTAACACCATGTGTCGCATGAAGCGCATATTAGTCTTACTTATATTGCTCTTACTTACTGGATGCGCTAAGGAGGCTGTGGGAGTGCCTTATAACTACGTACTCCCATTTGCCTCATTGAGGGTGTATGTTCTGTGACGTGCTTACTTGCGCAGCTCCTAATTATGGGGTAGGGCTTCGCTATGCCTCATTTGGGTTCATGGAGAATGTCAAGGCACTTAAGCGGCGCATTAAGTTTCTGCTGAGCACAGCCGCTGTGAACCGTTGTGACACCCTTATTCTTGGTGCCTTTGGGTGTGGGGCGTTTCTGAATGACCCGGCCGAGGTGGCACGCATCTTTGCGGAGGAGCTGCAGTCTAACTTCCGTGGATGCTTCAAGAATGTGGTGTTCGCCATTCCTGAGCCCAGTGGGTTGAACTACAAGACCTTTGAGTCTGTATTTAGGGAGCAGGGTTTGCTGCGTAAGCACTAAGAATCTGAGATATACACTACATATATAACTGATGGGATATTACCCATAGCAATAACTGAAGGGAGATACAGAAAAAGATGTTGATGAAGAGTGAACTGCAAGAGCTGGCTCGTAAGAATGCTGAGGTTCGCGTTATCATCGTGAATGGGTTCCAGATTGTCGGGCGGATCATGGACGCCGACGAGTCCGCGGTGGTTATCGATGTCAATGGTTCCCGCAAGGTGATCAACGTTAACGCCGTGTCAACGGTGGAGCCTCTCAAGGGCTAAGGAGGCAAATAGCGATGACTAAAGAGAGAATTGAAGAAGTCCGTGACAAGTACCTCTACATTTGCGACAACGTGGCTACCAAGTACAATCTTGACGAGGACGGTAAGCAGGACCTGGTGCTCTACTACCTGGAGCTTTGCCAGAATAAGCCTGACCTGGTTCGCAAGGGTTCCTATCGGCTCTACGGCTACCTCTACAGTAGGGCTGAACGCATTCTGCGCCGCAGGGAGCGTGAGGCAGTCAGGGAGTGCAGTATTGAGGAATGCGAGCTCTACGATGACTCTATTTCGCAGGTGGAGGATAAGGTTTGGGGTGAGAGCCTATCTGAAGAAATTGAGCAGCTCCTGCCTACATTGGCGGCGCGGGAAGTCGAAGTCCTACGTGCGGTTACAATGGGAGGGGAGACTCAGGTAGAGTGTGGACGGGCACTTGGGCTCACAAAGGAACGCATCCGTCAAATCGAGGCGAAAGCCCTTCGCAAGTTACGGCATCCTAGCCGCTCAAAGTACCTCAAGCCTTTCCTGGTAACAACTGTTCCCAAGAACAGGGTACGCAATGAAAAGCCGTCCTACAAGTTTGTGTATGACACTCCGTGGCTCCGGCCTGTACCGTGTGAACACGCACACGGCAAGAATTTTGAGGTAAAGATCTACGAGTCCGACGGCTATGTCATTTGGGTAGAAGGTCAGAGGAATGGTGGCTACGTAAACGGTAAGGAGTTCCGACTGTGTAGTCGTGAGCAGGCTACACATTACCGGAGTGTAGCAGATGCTAGGAGAGCAGCTGTTTTGTTGGCTACCGATGCCGTTCTCATTGACTCCAGAATTCTCATCCCTGAGCGTATAACAGCTGAGTACAGCTGGCGCTCCACTCTGTTGAGTGTTTGCAAAGTGCATGGAGCTGACACCTATGTCGTACAGCGCAGGATGTGGAATATCGTGCATTATCTCAGGGACGACGGTGAGGTAGCCGAGAACCTGCAAAGTGCTAACTTCTTCCCTTCTGAAGAGGCTGCGCAGAGCGTTATTGATTCCCTGTGTGCAGAGGAATTCCGGGAGAAGGTAGCAACGAGTCTTGGGGCTGGAGTACAAGGAGTGTGTAAAGTTTTGAAATACGTTATTCAGGATGTCGAAAACAATCTCTACTACGCTGGCGATGACCAGTGGGTAGCAGCAATCAACAAGGCCAAGCGGTTCGAGGACAAGACCTCGGCGGCGGTGGTAGGGGCTCGACTCCTCCCTATTGGCCGGACCACGGCAGAGCCTGTGCTGAGCTGAGATGCCGTGACCATACTGCTTTGGATCGCCGCAGTATCGCTCAGTGCTAAAGCCATGTATGAATCAGCGCGTGGGTTTATGCATGAATTTTTGGAGCACGGCCTCTACTGGGGTACAACTATTCAGTACGCTGCGCTCTTCATGCTATCAACTGCAATACTGATGGTGAACTTTATGTAACTAGAAAGAGAGATGCGTTATGTCACAAAAAGCTCGAATGATTAAAAGAGCCCCGTCAAGGAAGCAGAGACAAAAGGCCAGAAAGAAATTCGGCCTCTATGATGAGACTTCGGCCTCTATTGAACTGCTGCCTGAGGGCTTTCTCGGTTGGTCCGCTGAGTCCTTATATTGCGTGTACGGAGTAAGTCTGCCTCTATCAGATGTTGAGATGTACGACCCGAGTGCCCGCGATTGGTGGGATTTGGTGGATTCAACGACTGTTCTGTTTATGCCTCCGGCGGAGAGAACTACCATCTATGGGGACCTGCCTGATGGTGTGAGCAGTGCAAAGCTCCGGGCAGACAGGACTACGCTGCATCTAAATATTGTGCTGTCCACTAATGGAAGCAGCGCAACGGCAAACTTTATCTTCCCTTCTATGGAGATCGATCTAGCCTCCCTCCCAGAGTACTATCAGCGTAAGTCCTCTACGTACCACACCGCTCCATCTAGGATGCTCTCTTTTCTAAAAGATAGCAGAATTGCTAGTCTTCTAGGGAGTGAGGAGATGAAGAGCGCTACTGCTTTCGCTATGTCTAATGGGGAGAGAAGTATGCGGGTCATTTGTGCACTCGCTTCCTACATTCTGCTTCGTATCCAGCAAACGGTGTGTTGCCATTCACTTTTAAAGAGTGAAGGGCGTACGCTGGCCAAGAAAGCAATTGGCGAGGATTCGGATGTAGAGTGCGTGAACACGGAGGATATGCTGTGGCTCGGTACGCGCCTTCCTCACATTAAGCTAGAAAACGATATCACCATTCCCGCCTCCCTGCGATCCGAGTCTTACACAGCCTCCAGTGCGGTGTCTCGTGTACTGGGAGATGCCGGTGAGGCGTTCTCCTATTTCGCCACATGCAATGCGCTTGCTGCGGAGGCAGAGCTGTCAGATAGCACCCCTGGCTTCGTACGAGTTGCCGACGTGAATAAAGCTTCAAAGGAGGGGCTTCTCCTGATTGGGGCCAACGGCACACCTATGAAAACCTCTGTCGGGGATGACCTGCGGGACGCGAAGTGGGCAGTACGGCCTACCGGGCTCACTGAGAACGATAAGCCCCTATACGCTCTGTTCACGCGCTCGGGCAGTGGTTGGTCAGGTTTCCACATCAGAACGATGGCTGGAGTATTCTCCTACATCAAAAAGCACCTCGGGGACGCCTATGTGGACAGCAAGAGTGCGCAGGTGTTGTCAAGCCGCACCAAACCACTTCATGGGTTCACGCTGGAAGCCTGGCTCGGTGGTAAGCAGAGTGTAACTGAGGCCTTCATGTATGAGTGCGCATATGCCATGCAGGAAGATATGGACCACGCCTCTCTACTCCAGTCAGCGGAGGATATCAGCTACTTCCTGCGCATACTCATCTGGAGAGCGCGTGCGGTAGGCATCCAAGATGGGGATCCGATCAACACGGGCTTGCTACGTTCGGATGGTAAGTTCATGTATGTGTCGTTGCACAATCTATATGAAAATATCAACTTTGTTGGTGTCAGGTACTTGGGCGGCCGTGAGGATGGCAAGAAGCCTCTCCTCTTCTACAGTTATGTGAACAAGCTGTGCCTCCGTCCGAAAGAGGGCCTCACTTACTCGGACCAGTCCCTTAAGCATGTGCTCTTGGACAACAAACTGCGACTGGGTACGAAGCTGGCAGGAGTGCCGGAACTAAAGCTCCTAAATGGTCTGCGGTATTCCGTTGAGAATGCTGAACGCAGACTTTCTGCCAATCCATTCTACGCCCAGCCTTTCTACGACCATACGCACGATTCTATTGCCTTCTTCATCCCCTTCTATTTGGAGAGGGGTGGGGAGGTACTGGCCGCGCTCCTGGTCAGTGGCGATACCGTGAGAACAGTTTACACACTTGAGTGGGCGCGACAACGTGCAGTATGCCTCGGCATCCCGCTCGCTGATTGGCTTCGTAAATAAACAGCCTATATAAGCAGTTGATGCTCTTGGAAGAGGAGAATGTGTTTTAGAGAAATAACTTTGGGAGGTTTTACTGTGCGTGGAGATACCGATCCTCGCAATCTACAGGACCTGGCCAGTGTCATAGGTGTTATTGGTGGGGGAGAGTTCCTGTGTAAGGGTAACGCCTACAAAATTATGGACGACGTCCTTTACAAAACGTGGCTTGGTGAGTGGGTGCAGTGCCTACATGCCGAAGCGGTATACGTCTACGTAAACCGCGGTGCCATTATCGATTAAATCCAAGAGAGCCTGGGGAGTACTCCGGGCTCCCTTTATATGCTGGTATAGCTCAGTAGGTAGAGCAGCTGATTTGTAATCAGCAGGTCGGGGGTTCGAGTCCGTCTACCAGCTCCATAGGTGCTACCGGGTAGAGAGAGAAAGGAAGATTATATGCGTAGCCAAGGTCCTTATTTTGTGTTCAACCAGGAAGAATTGAAAGTGCTTGGGCAGGATGGGTGGCTTACTGGTGAGGAACTCCGTACTGGCTCCTATGCTCGTGGATTCACGACACCAGAGGGTGCCAGAGAGGCGCAGGTCGCATTGCCGGTTATTGAGCAGAGTGGGACGTGCATTATTAGGCATAAGACACTCGTTAAGCTTCAGGAGTTCCCTGAGACATTCAACATCTCGTATGGGGAAGAAGCCTTCTGCTTGGATTGGGTTTTAAAAGTAATCAGCAGCTTAAATTCCTATCAAAACCAAGTTGTAGAGGAGATGGAGAAGCTTACTCAAAATCTGTCTACTGTTGATAGGGAAATCTGTGATGAGCTGCACTACATAGAGTTCTGCAATCTCAATGCTTCAGAAGGGTATAAGAGCTACAAGAGATTGAAGGAGCTCCAGCAAAAGAGGCGTGCAATAAAGAACTCGTTTGAAATGCTTGACACCGTGCAGGTAGTTGTTAGCGGAGTCTCTAAGATTGAGAAGATGGTGACTGATCCAGCGAAGAAGTCATACACATTGCGTGAGCCTGAAACATTTATACATGATTGGCGTGGGTGAGCGTTCTTACTAAGTCTTTCAGCATTCTACGAGGCTTTACTTTTCGCGTTAGTGGGAGGAAATATAATGTTCGATATTAAAAAGCGTAAGGATTTGTCTGGCTCCACGGTACGTGGGCTTATCACTGAGCTCTTGGAGCTTCCTATGGATGCCCGTGTATTCTGTTGTGGGGATAACAACATGTACCTTCATGTAGAGGCGGACAACTCTGCTGTATGTTTGGATCATTCTGATCTGGACGAGTGCTATGAGGTGGAAGCCTTATGAAGCGAACTCACAGAAATATAGTCATAGCCATTGTCATTGCTCTCTATTTTGACAATCGTCGATTGTTGTATGGTCTACACACGCATCTTTGGTGGGTAGAAGCTGGGTCTGGAGAAAGTGTACAATGGTGGCATACTTAAGCACTAATGTGGGTTTCAAGGTAGTTAGTCACGAATTCTTCCAACGGATATCCTCTCTTGTGAAATTAAAGTAACGGAGTTGATATCTAGGTGAAACACATAGCTTCTTGCTCATTCGGCAAAGACAGTATGGCTACGATACTCTTAGCTTTAGAGCATACTCTTCCACTGGATGAGGTTATCTACTGTGAGGTTAGGTTTACAAGTAGCATATCTGGTGAGCATCCAGAGCATCGAGAGTTTATACACTCTACAGCTATTCCATTCCTGAAGGCGGCTGGGATAAAGGTCACTGTTGTTCGGGACAGGAAGACCTATTTGGATCTCTTCTGCCGTCCAGTCACTAGAGGGTCCCAAGAAGGGAGAGGTGCGCGCATGGCCTTTGTGCGGAAAATGCTACATACAGCGGGATCTGAAAAACAGACCGCTGGAGAGGTACATGCGAACCCTAATGGGGCAAATTACACAGTATGTTGGTATAGCAGGCGACGAGCTGAAGCGATTAGCTAGATTAGCTGGAACTAATAAAGTTTCGCTTCTGGCTAAGTACGGTGTTGCTGAAGCGTCAGCGTTGGCTCTTTGTAAGCGGTATAACCTTCTCTCCCCTATCTATGAGTTCACTTCACGGGGAGGTTGCTTCTTCTGCCATAATGCAGGTTGGGGTTACAGCATCTGTACAACTACCATCCTGACCTGTGGAACTATCTACTTGCGCTGCAGAAGTTGCCTAATAAAACAACAGAGCGTTTTAATCGAGTCTATCGCTTTGCCGAGATAGATGAAATTATTCGAAGGGTATGGTAGTGATGGGAAAAGTGGGGAAAAGAACACCTGTTTGGGAGAATAAGAAAACTGGTAGAGTCGTGTGCGGGGCAACTATTCAGGATGCTTTAGGGGTTGGGTGGCTGTGCCCAGTAGGCGATGACTGGAAACACGTTAGTACTCTTCCTTCGGAACGGCGCGTCGTAATAGCGGGTGGTGCGGTATTACCAGAGAACGACGTAAGTAGAGCTATAGCAAGAGATGCTAAAACTACAGGTTTGCTTAAAATTCTAGCCTACGGGCGTGAGTACTCTTGTTATGTTCAGTATCTGGATTCTGTGAGGGTGGTTATAAGTTGAGGCGAACTGTGTACAGTGAGCTCCCACGCAGTCTGTAAAGTTCTACGGGCTGTGAATATCACAATCGACCTATTGCACTTTTGAAGCGCTGCTGATAAACTGGAGGAGGGGTGAAGTTTATGCTGTATATCAGATTTGGCACGACAGATAAAACCGTAGACAACGTTCCACTATTCTTCAGTTACTCTTTTGAAAGAGAGTGGTTTGATGATGAACTCGTGCGCAGGATGGTGAAGGATGTAGACAAGTCTGAGGTGGTTGCAGGATCGGTAATCGATAGTCAGGTGCTCGGCCCTATCTCTCCTCTGGAATTGTCCGGCGGGCTAAAAACGCTGATTATGATGTTGTTCGAGCCTGAGTATGAGTATTATGGAACGGCGTGTGGCGATAACTGCGGAAAATGGATGGTTGAAATCGGGAAGCGGCAGGATGTGCATATAGCGCTCACGCGGATTATGAGATTCCGTCCTCCGGAGGAGGTAGACGTTGGTGGTATGAATGCTTTCTGCGTAAATACGAATCAGCCTATCAACTCTATGCGTGACTTCATGAATGCGTACACGTCATATATGCTAACGCTGGAGGATGGACATGAAGGGTGATTTTGTAATCCGGATTGAGACGAAACGTATTCAGTATGAATTCACTATCCATAGGAAGTTCACTGTTATACAGGGTGACAGTGGTACAGGTAAAACAACGCTCTTTAATCTTGTGCGTGGTGCTCATGAAAAAGCCCCGGGTGTTTGGGTTAACTGCAAGGTTGACTGCGTGCCGGCGAGTGCGATGGGTGATGATTGGAAGGGTTACCTTCAATCACACAGTAATCTTATTATCTTCATTGATGAGGATTATAAGTGGGTTAGGTCTAATGAGTTTGCAGCTACTTCGGCCAAGTCGGATAACTACTTCGTCCTTATCAACAGAGATCCACTGTACGGCATTCCATACAGTGTGCGTGAGATCTACGAGATTAAAACGTCAGGGAAATTCCACACATTAGCACCTGTGTACGCAAATCAAGTATTCACGTGCAAACCAGAGTATATTTTGACGGAAGATAGGAAGTCTGGTTTTCAGTTTTTCCAGGCAGCGTGCGCTAAGAACAGTGATAAGTGCATATCTGCAAACGGAAAGTCTAACATTTATAAAAAGCTTGTAAGCCCTCCGTTGTTAGGGCACACAGTACTAGTAGTGGCAGATGGTGCCGCCTTCGGGCCAAACATAGAAAGTGTTGTAGGCTTGAAGGATTATATGGATCACAAAATACGCATATTTCTTCCAGAGTCATTTGAGCACCTGTTGCTGGGCATGCCTATGTTCCAGAAGCAGAGGAGGGTTCAGGACGTGTTGCGTCACACGAGCATGTATGTCGGTTCTGAGTTCTCTAGCTGGGAACGGTTCTTTACTTGGTTCCTACACGATTTAACCGAGGGCACGCCAGCGAGCTACTCAAAAGATTCACTCTCCAGGTGTTACATTGAGGAGTGTTGTTGTATGTCAGCACCGTGCAAACTACTCACTCATGGGGGCGAAAGGAAGCTGGACTCTATCTTATCACGTGTAGAGGGTGTGGATTTCTCTAACTTCAGGTAACTGGATATTGAAGTATAGCGCCTAGGAAAACGGCCTCGTTAAATACGAGGCCGTTTTTATTATGCCATTAAAGAAAGAGAGGTTCTACAGTGGAGTACTTGGCTAACGCTTTTCCGGCCCTGCTGATTATGGTGGGGCTTTTTGCTGTGCTTGCGATTGGTGGCTTTGTCGCTGACAAGGCTCTCCCTAAGAGCAGGCGCATCGAGAAGTTCATAAGCAATCTTCCTATGAATTGGGACTAAATAGAGAAATATGGAGGTCATGAAAATGAAGAATCTTACAACTGTGCAGGTCACCCCTATCACCCAGAAGGGCGCGGTTATCACCCCTATCCAATGCGAGGTTAAGTGTGGGGCAGCTCCGCATGAAGTGATCAGAATGGTACGCTCTCAGGTGGGGGCAGAACATTCCAAGGACACGCTGTACATCAACTCCGATGCTCCTATCATTGATAACGGATCTGGCGTGTACAATGCGTATGCATACAGCCGGCGGCACGGTGTCAGGTTCCTGGGCAGCATGTCTATGCCTCATCGGAGTAACAGCCTTCGTGCGTGGCTGCAGCGGCTCTTCAAGATCGACAACACAGTGGAGAGCGTCATCATCGACACCGTCCCTCCTACTGTGGTCACCATCGACATGGCGGCCATGCGGACTGTCTATCTCATTTCTGAGTATGTTGGGAAGCCTGGCAAGGAGAAGCTGCATAAGTCCTTCGTGGTAGACCCTGGTTCTGTGGACAATGCGGTAATGACGCGTGCCATGGCTATGGTGCAGGGCGAGGCCAGCGTTGGCTGCAACGCAGACAAGTCTGAGTACACCATGGAGGATGACTCTGGCAAGTCCTATATCTGGCGCATCAAGAGGGAAACAGGGTTCAAGCCGGAGACGTGGCAGCAGCCCTGCTGGGAGTGTGCAAATGCTATCCCGTCTGCTGAGGATGCTGAGGAGTTGGGCAAAGAGGTTCGCGGGTGTCCGTGGTCCAAGTCCTTCAGACCGGTGCCAGACTGGGATGCTATCAAGGTGGCTGGCGAGGATTCCTACAAAATCGTAAGGTGCCCTATGTTTAAGAAAGGGTAATGTGTATAGCGGTGGGGTGGCAAAGAGAAGAGAGGGGGAAAGCATAAGTGATTATTGCTCCAAAGATTGCCGCCGATTGCCAAGACGTGCCAAAGCTGATTGTTCCATATATGAACGATGCGGTGGAGTTCCACCTTACATCGTTTACACAAGGGGAAACGAACTGGAGAGCCATTGTAGAGAAGTACGGGCTAAAACACGTAACGCTGCATACTCCCTTCGGTGCCCATAACATTGAGGAGATAGTCCTCTCTACATCACTGTATGATGCTACCCTAAACTATCTGTTGCGTCAGAAGCAGTACGCGGAGGAGCTTGGCATTACAGTTTGTGTGCTCTTCCACGTCTCATACACGTTGGAGTCTATCATCAACTTGCGTGTTGCTGATGGGATCAATGCGTTAATGGCCAGCGTGGGAGAGAGCCCATCCCTACTGCTTCTTTTGGAAAATACGGTCGCTAGTTTAGATATGGGGCCTGCGGGTGGCTACAAAGAGCCGCTGTCGTACATTCTTAAGGAAACAGATGCAGCACAGGTTCGCATGTGTTTTGATCTGTGTCATTACCAGGCCAGTAAGAATGTGTTGCTAGAGGAGTATACATTTCCCGCTAATTGGCGCGACAGGATATATCAAGTTCACTTTAGCGATACGAAAAACAACGAGGGATATAGACACATCGCAGCAACCCACGGTAAGGCGCACGACAGTATGTGGGATGTCGCAAGAGACCTGTGTACCCTAAGGTCTCTAGGCATAGATGTGCGAAACACAATTATAATCACAGAAATGAGTGAAGACGATTACTCTGCTAGGAATCTGGAGGCAAGGGAGCTCGGGTGGCTACACCAGATAGGGGAGCAGGGTTTGACGTTCTAGGTTTGGAGGAGTTGCAATGTTTAGGTGTGTAGCAAAATGTCCTGAGCTGGACGATGATGGGGTCGCACATTGTACGTGCAATGATCCCGAGGAGATGTACGAGCGTTGGGTCGATGGTTGTCCCGTTGGGAATACTCCTAAGTTCGTTGAGGAGGACGCGGCTAAGTAAACAGGGGTTTATGCTCATATATACATGAAAGGGTAAAGCCCAATCCAACATAGACAGAAAGAAGGATTTGTTTTATGGACATTCAAAAGAACAGGATTCGCAACATCGTTGGTGGCATCTACGACATCCAGAAACTCCGTATCGCTACTGGCAATCGCATCGTAGCCAGCCTGCGGCCGGGCCTGGTAGATGATGTCAAGGAGGGTGAGGAGGACACCAAGTACCTCCCTGCTATTCTTTCTGAGTACAGACGCATCACCGATTACTTCGTTTCCGAGTTTGAGGGTCGTGGAAGCATTGAGAAGGCCATCACTCCTAACAATCCGGAGTACATCAAGAGCCGCCTTGACTATGATCTGGTGACATCCTACAAGCGGCTGCTGGAGACGGAGGAGGGGCTCACGAAGGTTGCTGAGCGTGAGGTCAAAGCACATCCAATGTGGGATGCCTTCTTTGCAGGGGTAAAAGGCTGCGGCCCGCTCATGTCCGCCGTGTGCCTCGCGTACTTTGATCCCTACAAGGCGCGCCACGCTTCTTCCTTCTGGCGCTATGCTGGCCTGGACGTGCAGCGCGACCCTGACAAGGATAAGATGCGTGGCGTTGGCAAGTGGTACACCGAGGAGCGCAATTACATCGATAAGGACGGGAAGGAGCAGATGAAGAAGTCGCTCACCTACAACCCGTTCCTCAAAACCAAGCTGGTTGGTGTCCTCGGCTCTGCATTCCTGCGGGCCAAAGACTCCTACTATGGTAAGGTTTACTACGATTACAAAAATCGCCTGGATAACCGGGATGAGGACTTCTCCCCTATCGTCAAGCACCGCATGGCTACCCGCTACGCCGTGAAGATGTTCCTGCGTGATATGTGGGTCGTGTGGCGTGAGCTGGAGGGCCTGGAGGTCACCGAGCCTTACGAGGTTGCCAAGCTGGGCCACAAGCCTCACCACTCTTAACATAGGGTACCGTTCGCTCTTAGTAACCCTCAGTTTGCAAGTGTACCGTGTTCAGCAAGTAACCCTCAAACATACTGTGTGCCTAACGGTATAAGCAGCCCAGGATCCCGGAGTGCACCTTCTATGAGAAGAAGTCCTTTGTGATGTAGTGCGCCTAATTTGTGAAGTAATCCTTCTGACTTTAGTGTATCATACGGCCTGAGTAGCCCGACCTCTTCTAGTGTACCTTCTCCAGCTAGAAACCCGCTGCCAAATAGTGTGCCTGCGTGCTTTAGTAATCCTAGAACGTCAAGTGTACCTTACGGCATTAGTAACCCAGCCTCTTCGAGTGTACCGCCGAAGAAAAGAAGCCCATCGTGAGGGAGTGTACCAGAAGGCTTTAGTAACCCTAGCGCAGCAAGTGTTCCTAATCCGCAAAGTAATCCACTCGACCTCAGTGTACCGACGTGATCTAGTAATCCTTTGCAACGGAGTGTGCCCGTTTGAACTAGTAACCCAAAACCAACAAGCATACCTAACGTTATGAGTAACCCATAAATCAGGAGTGCGCCTTGAAAGCCGAGAAACCCATTGGACGTCAGTGTACCAAACTTTCAGCGAAATCCTATACGACAAAGTGCACCTTTCAACCGGAGTAACCCACTTACCTTTAGTGTGCCATATGAACCAAGTAATCCTGTGTCAACTAGTGTACCTCTCGGCAACAGTAATCCTGGATAAAGAAGTGTGCCTGCCAAAATTAGAAATCCTGTAATGTTAAGTGTGCCTACCGCTCCAAGAAGCCCATTTGGGAGTAGTGTACCATTCGCTATCAGCAACCCAGAAGTCAAGAGTGCATCTCAGGACGATAGCAACCCGATAGACGTGAGTGTATCCAATGGGGACTAGTAACCCACACAAGTAAAGCGCGCCAAAAGATAAAAGTAATCCAGCGCTGCTAAGTGTACCTTATAATGCTAGTAGTCCTCCCGTGCAAAGTGTGCCTTATGATCCTAGTCATCCTGTGAAAGTCAGCGTACCAACAGTCGTGAGTAATCCCTGCGGCGTAAGTGTGCCTATAACCTCGAGAAAGCCCGTAGTAGATAGTGTGCCTATAACCTCGAGAAAGCCCGTAGTAGATAGTGTGCCTTCTGCGCCAAGTAGTCCAAATAGATATAAGTGTACCTTTATCGGCTAGAAGCCCTGTTGTCTCAAGTGTGCCCAACAGGTCAAGAAACCCACGCCAAATTAGCGTACTGGACGTTAATAGAAACCCTATGAGAGCTAGTGTACCCATATAATACAGAAGAGAGTGTTAGAGAGGAAGAACAATGTTCAAATTAAAAACTGTGGGAGCGGTTACGCTGGCATCGCTGCTACTCCTCTCAGGGTGTTCAAGTAACAACCCAGAGGATGAGATAGAACCAGTAAACAACACGCTACCCTATGACTCACGCACAGTTACCACAACCATCCCAGAGGAATGGAGTCAGCTTACTGTAGCTTGGGGTGACGGCTCCTCCCTATCCATTCCGTTCCCGGGGGAGGGAGCGACAAGTGTGTTTGGCAAGGAGGTTGGCTCTGTAGAGCGTGTTGGCCTTGTTGCCGATGCGTCTGGGGAAGTGCAGTACTCCATTGACATGCCCTACGATGAACACAATATCCACTTCCACGTTCAAGTGCTGGCCAAGGATGTAGGTGAAGGTGGAGAGGAGCCGGCCCTGGTCGCTGCCTCATTTGGTGGGTGCAGCAGCCACTATGCGCCCTATTACTACCTCGCAGATGATGCCTACTACGGGCTTGGTGTGAGCTCCTCCATGAGCTACGAGAAGCAGTATAGGGCTGTGGTCTTCTTGGACGACAATAGGGCGTTGGCCTGTGATGTTTCCTATTTAATAAGCGACATTAACTCTGAGGTCGAGGATTACGCGGATTCAGTCGTTGCTGAGCTCCTTACCTCCTTTGGGCTATCAAATTGTGCAGAGGTCCTTAGTGGTGACAATCTTCCGCAGGGTTATCTTACGTTAGAGGACTTCCGTGAGATGGCCGATACGCGATTGGAACAGGAAAGTGAAGGAGCTGAATGATGCCCTTGGCTCTAACAGTTATAATTTGGCTGCTAGTGATCTGCATGTGCATCTCACTCGTACTTTGTACGTACTGCCTTTTCAAGAGCGGGCGGATTAGAGAGTGCACGCCGGCATTAGTCCTCCTCACCTTAGTAGCTGGTGCAGTCTTCTGGCTCCTTTCGATGTTGGGGTGATTAAGAATGGATGACGCATGGCTTATGGCCATCGTGTACTCCGGTGTACTTCTGTTCGTACTGGTGCTTGTTGTAGTTATGGTCCTATTCTTTGGACATATCAACAAGAGGCGGGCAGTCTCAAACACCGTAAGGACTACGGCCAAGATTGTCTCTAAAAGGACGAAATGGAGTCGCTATGCATCACAGATCGATGATTTCCGGACTTATTACACGTTAGCGTACTCTTACGGCGGGGCGGACTATGCTAAGGAAACACTTGAGATGCCCGTGGAGGCATCAGTGGGGGACTGTGTCCCCATCCTGCTAGATCCGCGCAACCCTGAGCACTTTTATGTAGAGGGCGCTGTGGAAAGTATGAACAAGGGGCGTAAGCGCGCTCTTATCGTCATCATGTGTATACTTGCATACTTCCTGCTACTTCCTATTGTCGTATTCCTGTTGTCATAGCAAACCGCCAGCAGACCGGTAAAAGTCTGCTCTTATTATGCCGGTGTGGCGGAATTGGCAGACGTGCGGGATTTAGGTTCCCGTGTCTAAATTGACGTGTGGGTTCGAGTCCCATCGCCGGCACCAATTATTTTCATGAGGTGATCATATGCTTTGGGAGAGGCGTGGCAACACGGTTTACCCCAGTGTCGAGGAAGCAATCCTCTCTATGTCTGGTCAGACGGAAGAGGCTCTGTTGCACCCGCCTACATTTCAGCCTAGCAGCATCCCAGGTATTGTTGAGGCAGGGCGAGTAATCTTCCAGGCAAGGTCGGAGGGTCGACATGCATACATTGTCGGCGATTACGATGCCGATGGGATAACCTCAACAGCTATCCTATCACGGCTCTTTAAGTTCCTGCACATCGAGCACACCACTATCATCCCTAAGCGTTTGTCGGACGGCTATGGGGTCTCCGAGTGTCATGTTGCAGGAATCCAGGACTCCCTGATAGTCACAGTTGACAATGGAATCGCTGCCGGTGAGATCCTCGATAAGGCGGCTGGGAGAAACAATTTGATCGTGGTAATCGACCACCACCTACCTGGAGAGGGCGTGCCTGCTAGCGCTGACGTAATCATAGACCCGCATATGTTCCCTTCGGCCTGTGGGTTTAACGATTACTGCGGTGCCGGCTTGGCTTATAAATTGGCGTGCCACATGCTTCAGGGTGTGAACGTGCCAGCCCGCCTCTCTAACGATTTACTGGTTCTAGCTGGTATTGGAACGATTGCTGACAGCATGCCACTAATTCAGGACAACAGAAGCCTGGTAATGCGGGCACTGGGCGTCATAAATACGCACTTTGACTTGGTGTCTCCGGGCCTCTCTAATCTGCTTGCTGAGTGTGGCACTCCTGGCACCATCACAGCACATACACTCTCCTACAAGCTCGTCCCTCTAATCAATGCTCCTGGGCGAATGTACGATGCCGGTGGCTCGTCCTCCCTAAAGGTGCTTGTCTGCGAGGACCCTGAGCTTGGGGCCGCGTATGTGACTAAGATGATTGCGATAAATCAGCGCCGCAGGCAGGTGGTGTCAGGCTACATAGAGCAGGCTTGCAAGGAGGCTCAGAACCAATCCTCCCCTATCGTGGTTTACATGCCTGGGCTTCAGGAGGGGCTTCTAGGTATAGTCGCCGGCCGGCTGCTCGACACATTCTGCACTACATCCGTGGTACTCTCTAACAGCAGGGAGCTTGGAGTTGTGAAGGGCTCAGTTCGTGCTGCACAGGAATGCCATGCCAAAGAGATGCTGGATTCAGTAAGCACCCTCCTAACGGCGTACGGTGGGCATTCGGGTGCAGCTGGCCTTACTCTTCCTTCTGGTGCAGTAGAGGCCTTTACCGAACAGATAAAGCAAGCAAGTGGGGCCTCCACTGTGCGTCAGTGCTTATACTACGATGTAGATATGCCTGAAGGTGCAGTAGTGTCTGCCATGCATTCTCTAAACAAGTTTGAACCTCTCGGATGCGGGGTGAGACAGCCGACGTGTGTAATTAGGGGTGTGCATGTGCGTGGTGCCTCCTATGTGGGAGCGGACAAGAACACGCTGAAGTTGTCTTGTGACGGATTTTCTGTCATCGCTTTCGGGAAAGCTGACCTGTACAGGCAGTATGGCGAACCAGAGGTCCTCGATATAATCGGCACAATTGAGGAGAACAACTTCCGTGGAAACACCTCTATTCAGGTGGTAGTAGAAGATTTTAAGCCATGTATCTTCTAAGTAAATAGAATGTAAGCCACATATATAACTGAAGGGAAATAAACTGTTTGAATTTCCAACAATAAAGAGATATAATGGAGGAAGTCAAAATGTACAAAACTAATTTCATCACTCTGGTCAACTCTTACAGCGACGATGAGGACGCGCTGGATCTCATCGAGACGAACATGAACAACCTGAACGGGTATGTGTCTGCCGTCTATGCTATGGAGGTTCAGATTCAGACGCTTCGTTTCCGCCTGGAGGGTGAGGACTACCGTGAAGCGGTCACTAATCTGGACAAGCGCCGTCGCAACGCCCATGAGGCCGCAATCGCCGCCTGCTCCATCCTTAACCGGCTGGCCAATCTGGCGGGTGTTGAGCCGCTCTACTCTGGCAACCTTGAGGACCGAAATGAGGTGGCTGAGTTCTGCATCGCTATTGTTGACGAGCTCTTCCATGGACGTTCCCGTTGCACTGTCCGTGAGCTTCTGGAGGAGCTGAAGTAAGTCGGAGGTGGTATCATTACCTGTACAGAAAAAGAGAACAGATTCGGAGTGCTTAAAACTTACTCCGGCCACAATGCAACCTTAACCATCCAGACGTTTGAGGGGACGAGTGAAGTCTCGTGTAGGTTAATACACGAGGACGCTATCAACTCCCCACACGCTATGTTCAATACGTCCGGTGGGAAGCTACAGTTGTCGCTGGACTTCCACAATCTCTACATCCTGCCTGATGAGTGGGAGAAGGTTAAGGTAGTCGTTGACGATATGCTGGCTCTGTGGTCAGAGTACCTAAATACCCTGGGGTAACAACCCCAGGGTATTTTTTCTATATTTAGCAAAGGTTTATTGTGTACATGAAGAATTATAACGCAATCGCGTCAGGGATTGCCGGCATCTTGCTGGTGATTCTCATTCTGATTGCTCGTGCCATGACGTGATCGGTTTATCCTATATTGGGGGTGATTTCAACATGAGCAAGAAAGCTGTTGCCGGTATCGTCGTAGCTGGTGTTGCTGCCTGTGCGGCTATTGCGGCTATGGTCTACTCTAAGATCAGTGTACGCTGAGGGCAAAACCTTGCGGTGTATAGGTTAACCGCTTTATGTCGGAGTGGCGGAATTGGCAGACGCCCAGGACTTAAAATCCCGTGGGAGTGATCCCGTGCCGGTTCGATCCCGGTCTCTGACACCATATCTAATACAAAGGTGGCAATTTTATGGGGAAGTTTACTATCTTGGCTCTACTGTTGGCTCTAACGCTTGCCTCCTGTGGAGCACCTGGGGATGTGGGTGTACAACAAGGAACAATCGATATTGATAATGTGGAAGTCATAGATATGCAGAGTCTCCTTGACGAGGCAGCAGAGGAGTCTAAGTTCTCCGTTTTCATAAATTCCAACATCGTTATGAAAACATCGGGGGATGATGCTAATGTTCTTATTCAGAACTCTGAAGAGAACGGCGCTGACTGTAAGGTGTATATCTATCTAGATGATACCAATGAGTGTATCTACGAGTCAGACAGTATCCCCGCTGGGTACAAAGTAGAGTACGCCCCTCTGTCTCGCAAGTTAGAGACAGGTGTTTATGGTTGTACCGGCAAGATTGCTCTTCTTCACTCTGATGGATCTGAAAAGAGTTCAATCTCTATGCCCGTTACAATAACTATTCTAAAGTAGAGGGGAGGTGAAAAACTATGCGAAGATTTTTAACTGGGCTGCTTTGCCTCTCTATGTTAAGCTCCCTCTCTGTGCCTGCTTTTGCATCTGACAATATGCAGGGCTCCACGGGTGTCACCATCACCGTTGAAGGTCAGGGTGATTCTGGTGGGGGCAGCAGCGGAGGGGGCGACACCAACGGAGGTGGTGGAGGTAGTACTGAAACCGGTAAGGGCGAGCAATCTGGCGGGTCTGATGGCAAAGGCAACGACTACTTCCTGAACGAGGGTATCTCTGTGGAAGAAGATGTGAAACTTTACGGCTACATGATTGGAATGCCAGGTTATGTTTTCGGTAAGGACTACAATCTTACTCGGGCCGAATACGCCACCATTATTGACCGTGTGTTTGTGTTCGAAGGTGAAGAGGAAATAACCAAGTCATTCCTCGATATCAAGGGTCATTGGGCGGAGGCTCAGATTAGCCGCCTGGCTAGTCAGGGTGTAGTCTATGGTGTCAGTGCCACCCACTTCAAACCTGATGACCCGATCACTCGTGACCAGGTACTCCTGATGCTGAGTCGTATCCTCTACACCGCTAACTTCTCCACTGATAACAAAGTCGTAGATCTGTCGGATCACTACGCCAAAAAGCAGATTGCTCAGATGCTCAATTCCGGTATTGTTCCTACTTATGATTCATCTTACGATCTAAGTCAGTACATCACTCGGGGTGAGATGTGCGCTATCACGAACAACATGATTTATCCGCGCAACTCTATCGATACTGTTCGTGTGGATTTATGTCGTCAGAAGAATCTTTTCGTTGACCTGCTTAACGAAAGCGAAGAGCTATTCTACGCAAGCAGTCTGCATGCCCTTGATATTAACTTTCTAAAGAAAGCTGAGGTTAAGAGATGAAGAAACGCCGCCAAGTGCTAATGTCTCTGGTGCTTGCGGTAAGTATGGTGCTTCCATATTCCACCGCTTTTGCAGCAGAGGTAACCACGCCGGGAGGATCGGCAAACAGTGAGGTTACACTTACTGTGGGGGATACTGCTCCCAAAATCTTCTCAGTCACCGTACCGTCTGAGATACCTGTCAACATCAGGCAAGATGGTACAGTTGAGGTCGCAAAGAACCTCAATATACGTAACGATTCCAGTGATGCAGTTAAGGTAACAGCTATCAGCGTTGCAGGAAAGAACGGCTGGTCAGTCGCGGAATACGCAGCAGATTTTTCTGCTAAACCTGATAATAGCAAAGTAATCGCAATGCAGTTCCGCGGAGACGGCACTGACTCTGCGGGCGATATTACACTTACATCTAACAATTGGAACATTCCGGTCTCTACCAATTTGGATATCCAGGCACAGGTGAAGCTAGCTAAACAGACTCAGGAGGCCAGCAAGTCTAATATTGCCACGGTAAGCTGGTCCTTTAACTGGAAGGATGCCACCGATGTGCCCGATGTCCCTGACACTAGCGCCATTAGCCACAATTGGCAGGACGGCACTCCTATGCTTGCAGGGTCTAATAAGGATGTGACTTTCGATTGGTCCTCTACTGCAGATACCAATAGCATCGCGAGTGTAGAAAGTAGCGAGCCTGATGTGGCTAGCATTGACCCAAAGGCTATCTCTACTTTGGTGGAGGGTCAGGCTGCTTATACCGTGACAGGTAAGTCTGTGGGGACTACTACCATTACAGCTACTCTCACTAGTGGAGAGAGTACTTCCTTTGATGTGACTGTAAATGAAATTATGCCTGGAGCTGGCGGTGATGGGGATGATATCGAAATCACTGTTCCTGGTGATACACTGAAGCCCGGTGACAAGCTCAATCCTGACATGGAAATTGAGATCCCTGTTACCGGTCCTGACGGAGATACCACCATTACTGTAAAGCCTGAGATTCCTGACACTGAGCTGAAACCTGGGGATAATGAAATCGAGGTCGAAGTCGATGTTAATGGTGTAAAGATCACTATCATCATCAAGGTTACAGTCGAGGGCGGAAGCGATAATCCTTCTGATGGGTTAACCCAGTCCATCGAGGAAGCACAGGCTATGGGCTTCACCTTCAGCCCCTACGAGGACGGGCTGAAGATCGATTCTTTTGAGAACAAGCAGTTCAAGAAAGAAATCAATGTGCCTGAGCAGATTGGCGACTTCAAGGTACTGAAGATCGGCGACAATGTTTTTAAAGGACAAACCAACTTAACTAAGATTACGGTACCTGGCTTAGTCTCTACTATTGGTGCTGGAGTTTTTAGCGGGTGTAGCAATCTCGCAGAAGTGGTGCTTTCTGACGGTCTCGTGACGGTAGGTGACAATGCATTCAGTGGATGTTCCCAACTGTCCGCCATCAGCTTCCCTGACAGTGTGACTACATTAGGCTCCGGAGTGCTAGAAGGTTGCGCAAATTTAACTCGCATCGATCTTTCAGATAACCTGACAACACTGCCTGATTCCTTTGCAAAAGATCTTACTAAGCTTGAGTCTATCACACTGCCTAGCAAACTTGAGGTCGTTCCGGTTAGTGCTTTTGAGAATTGCACAACGCTTACATCTGTTCACTCTGATGGAGTTATTACTAAGTTTAACGATTCTGCCTTCCGCGGATGTACCTCGCTGACTACGCTAGACTTTGATATGGCTATTTCTTCTATTGGGTCCAGAGCGTTTCAGAAGTGTACTTCCCTGACATCCTTTGAGATAAAGAATGAGGGGAATCAGACTAAAGTTTCCAATTATGCATTTAGAGACAATCCACAGATGGATTTGATTTTAAATGCTACTGTAACTTCTGACGGTGATCAAGCAAAAACGCTTGATGTAAAATCAATTAGCATGGCAGTCGGATCTAAACTATCCGGGTTCCCGATAGGTGCATATGGTAGTAGTATACAGGAGCTTAATGTTTACGATAAGTCGTATAACGGCGGTGGGCCTGTTACAGCTATTCCAACTGTAATTGGTAAGCTTGGCAGTGAAGGAACTACTGTCTATTATGTTGAGGAAGATGGTTCTAAAGAAAAATTAGATCCTAAGTATATCCATCCAGATGGTTTGTATCAAATGGAAGATTTTTCTTTCTCTGAGTATGGGGATACGTATCCTGCAGATCTTGGCGAGATAGAAATGTGGACATACCGTAATGGAAGCTGCACGATTAAATTGAGAGATTTGTACATTGGTGCTGGTACTCATTTACTGGTGTCTGAGAAATTACAAACACATAAAGGAAATTATGAAGACCTCTGTTTCATCGGACCGTTGGATGGTAATGGGTATGCTGAAGTCACGCTTCCGAAGACAGTATATTCTTCCACTGAACAGCAGGATCTTTGGGACTGGGGGAATTTTGGTCAAAACGTCTTAGTACATACCGCAGAAGACAAGCGAGACTATTTTATGGGTAGAGAAATTACTGGATGGGAGGTTAAAGACTATACAGAATTCTTTGCGGCATCTGAGAAGGATACTGGCGTTGTGGACGATACAGCTACGTCTATTCGAGTAGATGCTAAAGACGAGAGCAAAGTCAAAAACATCTACGGCACTGAGTCTTCGTACTCGTATGGCCCTTCGTATGGTAGGCGGTATGCCATGAAGCCTTGTGACGGATTTACCACTACTGGAGTATTAAGATACGCGGGTGCTCGGGCTGCTACTGATAACTCCAGAGCTACAGCTTGTGTCTTTTATATGGATGAGGGTACTAAAATAATTAGTACCGCATTTTCTATAAAGGAGAATATAGATATGAAAGACGATAACAGCAGTTTCTCGTGGTGGAAGTATCTTTAAATTTATGAGCTAACTTTCTTTACCTCACCTTCCGGTGTATAGGTTAACCGGCCTATAATGGACCCTTCATTTATTTTTTTTCGAAAGAAGGTAGTGTTATGTACTCTGTCGGTTGTATCACGATTCCGGCGAGTGTAAAGTCCATAAACGAAGATGCGTTTGGTTGGCGTAAGAGCATCCAGTGTGTAACAATTCCAAACGCTGTCACTGCTATTGGAGCAGAAACTTTCGATAATGCACCTCACCTCGGGTACTATGGGTGCTGAACTTACTTTCTTCACCTCACCTTGCGGTGTATGGGTTAACCGCTCCGTAAGGGCCCTTAGCTCAGTTGGTTAGAGCACCTGGCTCATAACCGGGCGGTCCTGGGTTCGAGCCCCAGAGGGCCCACCAATACTTCTAATGTGAGGGAAAGTAATGGACGTAATTTGCACACAACAGTTTAAGGCCGGCAAGTACTTCGTTCTGCCTGGTGGTACCTACCAGGCCATCTGGTCCGAGAGTGGTAAGGAAGTCAACATTTTTATGCGAGGCTCTAAGATTACCACCATGCCTAAGAAGGAGTTCCAGAAGTACTTCACGGAGTGGAAAGGGTAAATAATTATTGGGAGGAGCTGCAATGCAGGTAACGCTAGAGAGGGTTATGGGTGGCTTCCGCTGTGGCGACATCTCTGTACGCTCTAACACTCCAGCAGCTTTTGAGATCGACCGCTCCTACAGCTTAGTGAAGGACTCTCGCCGGGTGTGGCACCTATACACTATAAGCGGGGACGAGGATGGGACAATTACATATAATCCACTCCGGTCTAGGCTGGAGTTCCTAGTTGCTGGCGCATCTGGGTATGCAAGCCTGAAATGTGGTAGATTGTCAGTCTTTGTGCATGGAGTAGAGGTCGCAACAGGATCTAGGCACGACTGTGTGTTTACCGCATGTAACGCGCACGCTCTGCATCTTGCTGTGTGCCTTGCCTTAGTTGTGTGGGGAAAGAAGCTATTCTAATTTGGAAAGAAAGGCGGGTAAATTTCAATGCGTGCGCTGTTAAAGCAGACTATCAGTCGGCTACAGGCTGACTACGTAGTGCTGCATGGTGGGGAGGCCATTTATAATATTCGTGTGCCATTTTCGGTGTATCCACTCAACATCGAGATCTGTGACAGCAAGGGGGCCTCTCTACACTGTGAAAAGCACCATTGTTGGGGCTGCACCAGTTACGCAGAGTCAGATGTATCGTATTCTCTCCAGCTTAGGGTCTGAGGAAGGGCAGGTGGCGAGACGTCGAAACTATCTGAATGTGACGCGGGCCGCCACGTACGATATGTTCTTCAGTGGCCATGAGTATACGGCCTACGAGATTGGTGCATGGCGTGACGGAATGTATTACCCAATCTATGATGGGGAGCAGCAGGTAGCCATGATTCACAAGGGCACCAAGGTTCATGGCAATCTCGATGAATATGAGCTCTATGCTTTGGACCAGAAAGTGATGCTTGCGGCAGTAATCTACGCCGCCTACCTTGATGTTCTAAAGTACAGGAATATCGGAGAGTTCAGTAAGCACAAGGTGCAGGTAAAGTACACCGTCTCTCTAAGCGAGAAAACGAGAGCACTTCTGGACAAGAGCTTCATGGATAGGTGCTGACTGTGGGAGGGAAATATGAAGAAGGCTTTCACTCAGGATGGGCTGCGACACTTTACATGTAAGAAGTGTGGTAGGCAGGAGTCCTTTAATGTCTATCGCTGGCGCAAGACGCCACAGCATCTTAAGAACGTCTGCACTGAGTGTTTGAAGAAAGCGGAGCTACAACGTCAAACTGCTCGGGAGCGTGTAACAGATATGGACTATTACTTCTAAACAGGAAGGATCTCATGCACATATATTATTGAGAGCTATAGATATAGAAAGAAGGCGGTGCAATGAAGCAGTACGTCATCTCTCACGCTTACATCGGAAACATCGAAGTCAGCATGTACGAGAATGGAGTGCTTATTAACTCAGTCGTTGTGGCAGATTATGATATTTCCGGCTATGTCAGCTGTTTACAGTCGCAGGGTTACGTGGAAGCGTTTGATGTGCAAAAGGCTCTGGAAGAGCTCGATGCAGCAAGAGATGCATACACCGTAGCTATCGAAGCATGGGAAAAAGCCAAGGCCTCTCCCTTGGTTCGGAGAGAGGGGTGAGTCTGTTGGAGTATTTGCTTATTGAATGCGTAGAGCGGGAGGTTGGTGTACCTGTGGCGTTTAGCACTCACGGGGAAGCCCACGCTGAGATGTGTAAGCGGGTGGCCACCGTGCTGGGTGTTGGTGTTGAGGAAGTCACAGAATCTTACCTGGACGGCGTTGAGTGCTCCTCTAATACCTGCGTCTGCAGAGATAGCGCATGGACCGAGCGTCATGGGCAGAATTTCGATTGGAAGATCTTCACACGGAATGATGCCGGTGAATACATCTAAATATCATCCGCCAGCAGACCGGTTAAAGTCTGCTATTTTTTATGCTGTGGTGTCCGAGTGGTTTAAGGAGCCAGTCTTGAAAACTGGTGATACCGAAAGGTACCGTGGGTTCAAATCCCACCCACAGCGCCATAACAATTTACAAGGAGTGTGGAAAGCGTGTATGTGATTAAGCTGCTCTCTGGTGCCTTTCTCGTAAGAGGGAGTGTGACGTGGTCCCCTACTATGCTTCAGCATGAGGCAACGAGATTCAAGACTGAGCGGGAAGCCATGGCAGCTGGCAGGAAGCTGTTGGGTGGCAGACCGTTTTCTGCTGTACACGTATGAGAGTCTGGAAACGCGTATCCTTGTTTCTCTCGGTCCTAGTGGTGCTCGCTGCTCTCTACATGACCCCTCTATTCGGCAATAAGCCAGCGGTGATTGTGAGTGGAAGCATGGAGCCTACGATACAGACAGGGGCGTTTATACTTGTACACTTCTCTGACTTTGAGGATTGTGAAGTGGGCGATGTAATCACCTATTATCATCCGGGGTTTGATGAGTTAGTTACACATCGAATCGTTGAGAAGGGCGAGGACTATTACTGGACCAAGGGAGACGCCAACACCGCAAGGGACGACATCTCGGTCATTGAGGATAACTTTTACGGAAAGGTAATATACACAGCAAACTGGTTAGCGCCGCTTATGGGACGGTGGATAGTGGATCGACAGCTAGATAGGGCAGCTCTCATGTCTGTCCTAATCGTGGTTGGACTCTGTGCAATGATTGCCTGCGTTGTTATATCGTTCGTCTCTACATACCTTTACTCCTTCCTGTTTGTTGTGCGTGGCAAGAGTTATTCAGAGAAAACGTTAGAGTCTTTATCGAGAGTCGATGGCTCTATGGTAAAACTGTGTCATAAACATACAGAGCTGTCAACATGGAAACGAGTAAAGCTAAACTTAACTTATAGGGCGTGGAAACGCACCTTATCCGATGTTGAGGATGAGTTGAGAAAGCTGTAGAAAGCATATTGGAGGTTTTATGTTGAGGAGGCACCTACTTAAATTCCTGGCGGCAGTTTTTTGCCTCAGCCAACTGACTTTGGCAGTCTCTGCTCAAACTCCTACTGGCTCATATTCTGATGTACCTATCGAATCTCCGCATTACGAGGCCATTGAATATCTAACAGATATGGGCGTTACTTCGGGGGTTGGAGGAGGCCGCTTCGCACCGGATAATACCATCAGCTTTGATGAGTTTATTGTTATGCTGATGAAGACACTGCAACCTGAAGCTGTTGCCGAAGAGTACTCTGGCAATCACTGGTGTCGGCAAGCTCTGTGGGCAGCTATTCATTCAGGCGTCCTCAATGGGCCAGAATCAGAGAGATATCAGAAAAATGGAATTACACGTTTGGAAGCCTGGCATTTAATCTGCCGGGCTTCTAATTTTAATCCATACCCGGCGTGGTGCTTTACTCAACAAGCTCCTGTGTTTGATATAGATGCGGATCTGAAATACGCAATGGTATCCACTGGTCTCTACGCCGAGCTGCCAGATGTAAATCAATGCATGACCCGTGGCGAAACCGCTACCCTCTTGTATCGAATTGCTACCGAGGATTATATCCACCAACAAGTACCAGATTTGGCTGTGAAGGTAAATATGCAGATGCTTTCACCTACATGCTGGCGTATGCGTAATGAGGCAATTTACGACCTCGCAATTCTCCCTCAAAAATATGTTGATGAGTTTCAACACCTCGGTTGGTCCATAACCATTGGCCCGGATATGGGCGAATACGAGGAGGAGCATCCGACAGCCATAGGGTTAACCGCAGACAGCCAAATCCTCCTGTCAAACAAGCTTGGGGACCATCTTGGCAACCACACACTCATCCATGAAATGGGACATTTTGTTATGAAGGCTACTGGGGAGACCATCATGATAAATAGCGTCATGGAACTGGAGGAGGATGGATTATCAAAGGTTACGGGGGCTTATTGCAAAACTAATAAGCATGAGTATTTTGCGGAAGCATTCTGTTATGTAGTGCTTAATCGTAGCAACGCAGAAAATTATGCGAAGGTCGTAGGTAACGCACCCCTTACGGTAAAGTTCATTGAACAGGCATATCTCGACGCTGAAGGCCTATATGATTTAGATGCCGTCAATTCTGTATCGCATGAGGCTTTTCGCATCCTACATATGTAGTTTCGGACTGGTGCCTGCTTTACATGCAGTTTGTTAAATGTCCAGTAAGGCTAAGTTTGCCTCGCACGGGTCCCTTCCTATAAAGCGCAGACGTGCGTTAGGATGTCAGAGTATTCACCTTAGTGCCAAAGGCTTACGAAAGAGGAAACAGCCAGTACAGGAGGGGGCGTTCAGTGTACCGCTCCCTCCTGCGCTATTTATATAGAGGTGCTTATGAATTACGAGAATGATACCATGCGGTACCGGAAAAAGAAGAAAAGTAACACAAGCAGTTCTGATGCGAAGTCGGATCACAAGCACAACTATGTGGCTTGTCTTATTCGCTCCTACATATTCGACACCGAGCATCTTGCCCTGGGGAAGCGGTGTTCTGTTTGTGGAAAGCCGAAGGTCACCAGGCACTTCATACTTGATGATGGATTTGTCCTAGGGTCGGAACAGATTCGTGCTAAATTCCCGGGACTCCCTATTCACGAGTCTCAATAATTAGAAAGAGAGTTGCGCTATTATGAGAGATTATATTCCAATCCGCAATGTAGCCAGAACCATTTGTGGTATTCAGAATCAGACCCTTTATCATCACTGCCTTGATGGTAGCATCGAGTGGAGTGGGGAGGGTAACTACCACTCTCCAAAGTGTGCGGTTCAAATTGACTCTTTCCTGAAATGGCTGAAAGAGAATTTTGCTTATCGAGATAGCATGGATTTCTTGTCTGTGGAAGCCTACCTTAAAGCATACCGCGAGGGCAATACAGATGCAGACTATTATGTATTTTGGAGGAATAAGAGAATGGCGCTGCGTGGTTATATCGAGAAGGTTATCGCTGATGCTTGTAAGTCGGAAAATCGTCCAAATGATGTAACCTTTGATGCATTCATTATCGACAACACCGCACTCCTCCTTATCCTGCATTGCAAGTATTTGCGTGTGCAGCGCAGAGTTTACTACCGAATCCTCAACAACGTGCCTAAGCATTTTAGGCTTTCCATTGTAGACGCGTATGGCTTGGTAGATGTAGATAATCCGGACTATGTTGTTTCGGATTATTACGTGGAGGCTGGTTATACTGTGGCGGATATCAAGGTTGGTAAAAAGCATTACTTTCCTTGGGCATCCTGCAGAGGTTCTGCAGTAGACAGAGTACATGAGTCTTTGCGCGATGGAGATTTTGATAAGTGCGTTGAATTTCGAGAGGCTATGAAATCTGTGGGAGGAAGCCAGTTCTACTACGATGACCTCAACTCTGCCTATGAGCGGTACAAGGCAGATTATAAGAGAGCATTCGGTAAGGAGCCCATCTCTGTTTCTGTCCAGCGGATTTAATTTCAAAGAGGAGGGGTGTACTCTGAAGCTCAGTTACAAAATGACGAGGTGGTATCCGATTTTTGGTGCCCTCTTTATTCTCGTCACATTTGGCTTGTGTCTTTTTGCCGCCTACTGTGGGCACTTTATTCCTATCGTCCTATACGGACTCTACTGGTCAGTTACAACTCTCTACGACCTGTGGAAGGCATGGCAAAGGATGAGAAGAGGTGGGGCATGAAGCTCTGCACCTCTTATTTTTATAGGATCAGGTTCTTCAGGCCAGATATCGTGCCATTCAGCACTGCCAAGTGGGATCCTAAATGGTACCATAATTTTCAAGGGCAGGCCAACATCTTTCTAGATAGGAATGGTGTGCTTAATGGTCTTCGCTTTCCAGAGTTTGCACCTGGCCCAATGTGCGAAAATGAATGTCGTGGTCTTGTCACTTGTTCTGTACGTAGCCCAGAGGAGTGCGCCTTTCTAAAACACTATCGACAGCAATTAGATCAGTTGAACTTCGATGGGGTGCTTGGAGTCTTCTCGGAACTGGAGCAAATGGTGAAACGAATTCTGGATTTAAAAGTGGAGCCGACCTTCGCCCTTATAGTGCACGAGGCTCCAAATAATCCGTGTAGTGAGCGCACTATTATTCAGCAGTGGTTTGCTGATCACGGATATCCTATTCAGGAGTTGAGTATCTGATGAATAAACAACACAAAGCGTTTCTGGGGCTATGCCTTGCAGGAATGCTTTTCTTATGCACAGGATTCACCACACTGCCTACATTTTCAGACGTTTCAGTCAATAGCCCATACTACCAGGCCGTGGAGTACTTGGCGGATGCCGGTATTGTCTCGGGTTGCGGGAATGGTATATATGCGCCAGACAGAACCTTGACGGGTGGCGAGTATGCCACCATCTTAGCTAGGGCGCTACGCGTAGATACACAGGGTTTTCAGGAAGAATGCGCGCCATGGTTCTCTGGATATGTAACACGCCTATATCAAGAAGACGTATTAACAGTACCGGAGTATAAATTCCTTAGCGAGGGAAAGGTTACGTGGGCTGTGGTGTGGAGAACTCTTCTGCCACGCTTTGGGGTCTATTTTTATCCCGCTGAATACTACTATGACACCTCTACATTACCTTGGTACATCCATAATGAATATAACGATTCCACTGTAGCCGCCATTAAAATAGGATTACATGATCCAGATTCTTCACCTACTGCGATTCCGACTCGAGGAGAGTTAGCTGTAGCGCTGTATAGGCTGATGGTTGAAGATTTTACACCATTACCAGAGCCTCACATCATAGGCAGTCTTTTAGATGAGGAGACTGCAATCACCCCTGTTACCTTCTATAGGCGCAATGCGGTGCTTTCAGCTACAGAAATTTTGCCAGAGAAGGTGATTGAGTCCTTCTTGAGTAACGATTGGAAGATAAAGCTTAGTGGGGTATATGTGGATTTCCCGGAATACAGTTCTAGTTCAATAGCCGGTTTAACTGTCTACGCTAATAAGCGTATATACCTAGAGTGTGATCGGGCTTCTACAGTTCTTCACGAATTTGGGCACTACATGGAATACGATACCAAATCCGACTTAAAAGTAGACAAAGTTTTTCAACAAGAACATGAGCACGCTAAGATTCTACTCGAAGATTACGCACAGACTAATGCACGGGAGTATTTTGCCTGTGCTATTGAAGAATACTTTTTAAACGAGGAAGAGCGCCATATTTTTGAGCAGGAGCTCCCTCTCACCTACGCCTTGGTAGAGGATATTTTGCTTAACTACGCGTAAAGCAATTTATTATCTGCGTCTAAAAGTTCATTCAAAATGCAACAGGTACTTAACATCCCTGTGCAAAGAAGGCTTATCGCCTTCTTATATGATAAGGTGTCTACGTCGGTTGACATCTCATTATTGAGACCGTGGGTTCAAATCCCACCCTTATCTACGTACAGTTAAATAAATTAACTATACCACTCCCAAAACAATAGGCATATGGAAAAACAATGCCGCAATTTTATATCCATATATTTCCTTCCTTGCCAAAGCACACTCCTTGTCCGTAGTAAATGTATTGGAGGCCGTGCAATGGAATGGAGGAAATTAGTTGGATATCAAAGGAGAAGAACACGTAAGGCACATGTTTGACAGTTTCTGCAGAAAGGTACTTCAGAACGCTGCCAGTGACTACTACGACTCTATTAGCAGGCGAAGAAAGCACGAGATACTGCTCGATGATTACTGGAACCTCCCCTATACGTTGGACAAGTATTCCTTAGATCAAGAGGTCTATGAGGTTCTTGGTGAGAGCATCATGTTTACTGATGCTTCTATCATCGCTGCACTCAACTCTTTGTCAGCTGAGGGCAGGACAATCGTGCTTGCTGCTTGTGTGTGCGACCTGCCAGATAGGGAGATCGCGGAGCGCCTCAACATGGTTAGGAGAACGCTTACATACCGTAAGTCAAAGCTCATCAAGGAGTTGAGGGGGTTGCTCATTGATGGATAGGCTCCTCCCTATTTCTGTGATAACGTCTGCGATAACAGGAGATCCAGAATCAGCGACTACTGTACTCAAGCACTATCGCAGGTACATCGCCTTCCTAGCAAGTCGCAATGGCTACTTCGATGTTGAAGCAAGTTGCAGGATGGAATCTGCACTGCTTGAATCGCTCTTTAAGTTCGATATAAACCGGTGAGTTAATGGCACGGCCTCCATAGCACCTTGACAACTTAACATTGGAGGTATCTAGGTGGATATACAGGAAAAGGCCATACTGTCGCTTACCGAATTCTGCTCCTATGTAGGTATTGGGAAAACAAAAGCACGTGAGATACTTAAGAACAGGTACTGCACATACAGCTTCCGCATAGGGAACAGGTTATGCGTGAACAAGAAGAAGTTAGATGATTGGCTAGAGACACATAACGAGTTATAAATTCCTATTGTAAAATCTCCATTGTTGGTATATCATTATCTCGTGGTATATCACAGTGTGTGCCTTTTCCTTAGTTTAACGATGGAGGTTAAACATGGGGAAGGACTTGAAGGGTAAGGAGCTTGGACGCGGCTTATCGCAGCGTGCAGATGGCGCCTACCATGCAAGGTTCACAGATAAATTTGGCAAGCGTCACTCACTGTATAACAAGTCTCTTACTGTCTTGAAGCAGGAGTTGAAGCATGCTAAAGAGGAGGTTGATAGGAAGGCTGTCGCAGAGCCACAGAGGGTGTATACGCTACACGAGTGGTATGGGCAGTGGATGGAAGTGTACAAGTACGAAGTCAGGGATAGTACCAGACTGGCTTATAGTTTGGTTTACGAGAAGCATGTAGGACCTGCACTTGGGAAGTATAAGTTATCTGACATAACCACAGTTGCTGTGCGTAAGTTCCTTAACAGCATGAAGTCTGCCGGCTACAGTTTTGAAATGCGGAACAAAGCGCGCATTATCATCCTAGACTTGTTTGATAAAGCAATCATGGACGATTTCGCCTTCAAGAATCCAGCACGGGGTATAAAGCTGAAGCGGGATGACAAGGAGGAGCCAAGAGTACTCAGCAAAGAAGAGCAGATTGATTTCTTCGATGCGTGTAAGGGAACTTTCTACGATGAGCTGTTCACGGTAGCTGTGCTGACTGGGCTGCGGCCTGGTGAGTTGTTTGCACTGAGGTGGCAGGACATTGACTTGCGAGCGAATACCATCAGTGTAACAAGAACACTTTTATACCAGAAGTTAGAGGGTGACACCAGAAAAGAGTTCCACGTCCACCCTCCTAAGACCGCATCAAGCGTGCGTACAGTGCGCTTCAGCGACAGGTGTGCGCAGGCTCTTAAGAGTCAGTTCAGGAAGAAGAGTAATGTCGCCTTGCGCTCTACATCAGCACCTTTAGAAGGGCTGGAAGACTTGTTGTTTGTCACGAAGTTCAATACGCCGCTATGTAGTCAGATATACTGCGACGCAATAGCTAGGATCGTTGAGCTCATAAATGAAGGGCGCAGTGATATAGATCAGTTCGAGAAGTTCTCAGGACATTGTTTTAGACACACTTATGCGACTCGCTGTTTTGAGGCTGAGGTAGACCCGAAGGTTGTACAGGAGCAGTTAGGCCACGCATCGCTACAGATGACGATGGACCTCTACACACACCTATTCCAGGATAAGAAGGAAGACGAGTTGAACAAGTTCACATCGTATTCGGACCAGTTGTTTGAGGCTTCAGATATTCTGGCTGCTAAGAGGTATAATGAGTGTCTTCATCCTAAGGTTGTGAACCTTGGAAATATGGCGTATAATGGCGTATGACAAGTCTACACAGCATTTATTTCACTATTTTGTGTGCAATAGGAAGGATAACCGTCTAATGTCGCAACTTATTTTGCGTGTATGGTTTTCTTATTATCTGTACCAAACGACTCCATACGACTTGTCAAAGGTGCGCTGAACGGCACGCCGGGAAGGAGCTTCCGCTTCTCCCCGGCGTGCTTTATTAAGATTTCATTCGGATTTTTGCCCGGATTTGACTAATAATCCTCATTTTGCTATACTGATATGGACTACACTGGAAAAAGGGGGCTTCCGCTTTGCTTCGTTTTGAACACGTTTCTCTCTCCTACGGGAGTCAGAAAATTATCGACGACATCTCCTTTGAAATCCAAGAGGGGCAGATGGCGGTCCTGATCGGCTCGTCCGGCTGCGGCAAGACCACCACGCTGAAGATGATCAACCGCCTGATCGAACCCACCAGCGGCAAGATCTATATAAACGGCAAGGATATCGCCGCCCAGGACAGGGTGGAGCTGCGCCGCCACATCGGCTATGTCATCCAGCAGATCGGCCTGTTTCCCAACATGACCGTGGCCCAGAACATCTGCGTGGTGCCCAATCTGCTGAAATACAGCAAGGAGGCGTGCGACAAGATCGTCCATGAGCTGCTGGAGCTGGTCAACCTGCCCTATGAGCAGTACGCCCACAAGTACCCCTCCGAGATGTCCGGCGGGCAGCAGCAGCGCATCGGCATTCTCCGTGCCCTGGCCGCCTCGCCCCCCATCGTGCTGATGGACGAGCCCTTCTCCGCCCTGGACCCCATGACCCGGCGCACCCTCCAGCAGGAGGTGCGCTCCCTCCAGCAGAAGCTGAACAAGACCTTTGTGTTTGTCACCCACGATATGGAGGAGGCGCTGGACCTGGCCGATGTGATCATTTTCATGGATCACGGCAGGATCGTCCAGACGGCCCCGCCAGAGGAGATGCTGGCCCACCCGGCCAGCGGGCTGATTCAGGACTTCCTGGGCAAATTTATCAACACGGCGTCCCATAAGGCGCTGACCGCCGCCGACTTCATGCGCACCGGCGTCTACACCGTCTCCCTCCACCGCGGCACCAATGAGTGTGTGCGCAAGATGCAGCGCTACAACGTGGACACCCTGATCGTGGTGGACGACGCAGGCCGCTACGCGGGCACGGTTTCCATCGCGGACATCCGCCTCAACGGCCACGTGGTTACCGACATCGCTCCCCTGGTGCGCACCGCCACCCCCACCGTCCACTCCGGCGACGACGCCAAGGGCTGCTTTGAGCAGCTCATCTCCAGCGGCGCCAGCTATCTGGTGGTGCTGGGCGAGGCAGAACAGGTGGAGGGCATCATCACCAAGACCAGCATGGCCTCCGCCATGGCGGAACAGCTCTGGGGGTGACGGTATGGGTGAGTTTCTGGCGCGCAACGCCGAGGCCCTGGTCCGAAGCATTGGCGTGCATCTGTTCTACACCCTAGTCTCGGTGGCCATCGGCTTTGTCCTGGGCCTGGGGCTGGGTATCCTCCTCTCCCGCTTTCCCAGGCAGGCCCGGTTCATCCTGCCCCTGCTCTCCCTGTTCAACACCATCCCCGGCGTGGTCTTTATCGGCCTGCTGTTCCTGGTGCTCCACATCCAGCCCGCCACCGTCCTCATCGCCCTGTCCATCTACGCCATGTTCCCGGTGCTGAAAAACACCTTCACTGGGCTGCTGGGGGTGGACGCGCAGTATAAGGAGGCGGCACAGGGCTGCGGCATGAGTCCCGCCCAGCAGCTCCTCCGGGTGGAGCTGCCCCTGGCCATGCCCACCATCATCGGCGGGCTGCGCATGTCCATGGTCTACACCGTGAGCTGGGCCGTGCTGGCCGCCATGATCGGCCTGGGCGGCCTGGGCACCTTCATCTACCAGGGCGTGCAGTCCAGCAACAACGCCCTGATCCTGCTGGGCGCCGTCCCGGCGGCCCTGCTGGCCTTCCTCCTGGGCGGGCTCATCGACCTGCTCCAGAAGCATGTGGTGCCCAAGGGACTGCGGAAGGGGGGCGGTGACGCATGACCCTCTCCATGGTGATGGAACACCTGTCCATGGTGGTGTTCGCCATTGTCATCGCCATCCTCATCGGGGTGCCCCTGGGCCTGCTGTGCTATCTCAGCCGCGCGGCCCGGGGCGTGGTCCTGCGGGTGGTGGACCTCATTCAGACCACCCCCGCCCTGGCCCTGCTGGGCATCATCATGGTCACCCCCCTGGGGGCGGGCAAGCCCACGGTGATCCTGGGGCTGGCCCTCTACTCCCTCCTGCCCATCGTGCGCAACGTCACCCTGGGGCTGAGTCAGGTGTCCCCCGCCGTCAAGGAGGCGGCCCAGGGAATGGGCATGACCCGCGTCTACAGCCTCTTCCACGTGGAACTCCCCCTGGCCATGCCCATGCTGTTCACCGGCCTGCGCATCGCCGTGGTCAACACCATCGGCACGGCGGTGTTCGCCTCCTCGGTGGGCGGCGGCGGCCTGGGCAACCTCATCAACACCGGCATCCGCCGCAACGACGTGGCCATGATCCTCTCCGGCACCGCGGCGCTGATGGCCATGGCCCTGCTGCTGGACAACCTGATGGCCTTCTGCGAGCGCCGCATGGGCCGGCGGGACAGCAGCCGCCGCCCCGGCCGGCACGCCGTTCTCCGCCGGCGGCTCACGGCAGGCGCGGCGGCCGTCCTGGTGGCCGTCCTGTGCCTGCCCTCCCTGCTGCCCAAGGACACCTCCAGCACCCTTGTCCTCTACGACGGGGAGTTCTCCGAGGTGCAGTTGGTCAACCGCATGGTGCAGCAGCTTGTGGAGGACCGCACGGGGCTGGAGGTCAGCATACTCGACCCCATGACCTCGATCAACAACTTCAAGGAGCTCACCGCGCGGGAGCCGAGCTGTGACCTGATGTATACCTGGGACGGCACCATCCTGACCACCTTCCTGGGGCTGGACACCAGTGACATCCCCGCGGGGCAGAGCCTTTACGACTTCGTCAACGGCCGCATCGGGGAGCAGTACGGCGCCCGTATGCTGGGCAAGATCGGCGTGGACAACACCTACTCCATCGGCGTCACCCAGGCGGTGATGGATACCTACCACCCCGCGGCCATCAGCGATCTGGCCCCCATCGCCGGGGAGCTGCGCTTCGGCGCGGAGCAGGACTTTTACACCGATGCCGGCAGCATGAAGTACGGCCCCTTCGTGGCGTTCTACGGCCTCCAGTTCCAGGAGGCCATTCAGGTGGACATCATGCTGAAGTACACCGCCATCAAGTCGGGCAGCTACGATGTCATGGTGGTGTACGCCACCGACGGTCTGAACAAGGACGCCAACCTGACCATTCTGGAGGACGACAAATCCTTCTTCCCCGAGTACAATGGGGTGCTCACCGTCCGGGATGGTCTCTTCGAGGACTTCGCCGACCGGGCGCCGGAGCTGGAGCAGACTCTGGAGCTGCTCACCGGCCAATTCACCAACGAGGTCATGAGTGAGCTGACCTACCGGGTGGACGTGCTGGGAGAGAACGTGGACCTGGTGGCCGCAGACTACCTGCACACCCTCGGCCTGCTGTAGCACAAAAGCGGCACCGCCCGAAACGGGCGGCGCCGCTTTTGCTTGTCCTTTTTCCTCCGGCGGGATATAATAGGTAGGAAACGACCCGGACGAAAGGAGTTCCAGCCATGAAGATCTGCTATGAAACCGTGCGGAATTCAGAGGAGATCCGCACCTATATCACCCAAGCCGACCAGTCCCTGCTGGCCCGGGGCTTTACCGAGCACAGCTTTGCCCACGTCACCCGCTGCGCCGAGTTTGCCGCCCGCATCCTGGCCCAGCTCGGATATGGAGAGCACGACCAGGAGCTGGCCCGCATCGCCGGCTTTATGCACGACATCGGCAACGTGGTCAACCGCCACGACCACGCCCAGACCGGCGCCGTCATGGCCTTCCGTATTCTGGACAAGATGGGCATGGAGCCCGCTGACGTGGCCGCCGTCATCACCGCCATCGGCCACCACGACGATCCCACCGCCTTCCCCGTCAATCCGGTTGCCGCGGCGTTGATCCTGGCAGACAAGACCGATGTGCGCCGCAGCCGGGTGCGCAACAAGGAGCATCAGAGCTTCGACATCCATGACCGGGTCAACTATGCCGCCGAGCGTTCCGAGCTGACACTGGACCCGGAGCGGCGCACCCTCACCCTCTCCCTGGGTATCAACACCGAATTCTGCGCCGTGATGGACTACTTCGAGATCTTTCTGGAGCGGATGCTCCTCTGCCGCCGTGCGGCGGAATTCCTGGAGCTGACCTTCAAGCTGGATATCAACGGCCTGAGCCTGCTGTAAACGCACAGCCGTGGCCGACGCTCCTCCTGTGCAGCAAAAACTCCAGAGACAGCACAACCCCCCGGCCATCCATCGTGACCGGGGGGCTACCGTTCGATCTGGGGTTCTACCACTACACATTACCTCGCACTTTCTACAGATTTTACCACGCGGTGGAGCAACAGAACGGGAAATTCCTTTGTTTCACTGTCTCCTGCAACAAATCGGCACTTGGTTTCCGTCTTCGGCGAACTTCACCTCGGAGGTCTTCCCTTTGTGCATCTCACTTCATTGAGTCCGTTGGGAACGAGTGCAAGCTTGGAACTTCAGGTATTCAGTCTTCCAATACGCTGTGGTCGGAAAAGAATGAGCTTTCTCAGCCCATGGGGCTCACCTCTTTCTTTTTCTGTCTAGATCATACTACCATCCATCCCTTTTGTCAAGTGTTTTTGTTTGAATTGCCTCATTTTTTGCAAGCCGGACAGTAAGAGGGAGTGCCGCCTGGGCGGCCCTCCCTCTTCCCGCTCTTTATCCCCGGAAAAAGAGCTGGAGAATCACGCCGTAGAGCACGGAGGCGCTGATGCCGTAGGCCAGCACCGGCCCGGCGATCACAAACATCTTGGCGCCCACGCCCATGACCAGCCCCTCGCACTTGAATTCCAGCGCCGGGGAGACCACCGCGTTGGCAAACCCGGTGATGGGTACCAGCGTGCCCGCCCCTGCGTGCTTGGCCAGCTTATCGAACAGCCCAAGCCCGGTAAAAAGGGCCGCCAGGAAGATGATGGTCACCGACACGGCGGTGCCTGCGGCGTTCTCGTTCAGCCCGCACCCGCGGAACAGATTCAGCAGGGCCTGTCCGCCGGTGCAGATCAGCCCGCCCGTCACAAAGGCCCACAGCAGGTTTTTCCACAGGGGCGAGGGCTTGGCCTTCTGACTGACATAGCGGCCATACTCTTGATTGGTCATATCCATGCGTCCGCAGCCTCCTTTTGTCCTTTGTAAGGTTTCCCTTGACAGCGAAGTTTATGCGTGCTATCTTATTTTAGTCATTTACTAAATTACTAATTTACTAATTGGAGGCCGACCATATGCACATCCCCACCACCCTCAAGCACAAGCCCGTCCTGGTGGCCGAGGACTACGGCCGCATCGACGGCCGCACCGCCTATGGCTCCGACGCCCAGGGCCTCTCCCTGGGCCTAGCCCAGTGGAACGACCGGGGCAAGGTGGACATCTCCGCCAAGGTGTGGCGGCACACCGGGGAGAAGTGGTCCCGCCAGTCGGAGGAGCTGCCCCTCCACCGGGTGCTGGATCTGGCGATTCTGGCCTGCCGGGCCCAGCTCTATTTCCAGGAGGAGGCCTACCGCTTCCCCAGGGGCTACGACCCGGAGCATCCCCAGGTAGACCGCATCGGCCTGCAGGGGGACGCCATGACGGTGGAGGTATGCACCTCCAGCGACCACATCGACGAGGATCTCCGTCTGTTCCAGGACGCCCTGGCCCGGGACGGCGAGCTGCTCGGGGAGCGCATGCGGGTGCTGGCCCGGCTCCTGGGGGAGCTGGGCTGCCGGGGCTGAGCGCGGAACAAGCGCGGGCCCCCGGTCTCAAAGAGACCGGGGGCCCGTGTTGTTTATCCGTCCCTCACAGCATGGCGTAGAGCAGCTTTGCCACCTCGCCGCGGGTGAGCAGATCGTTGGGGCGGATGCGGTTGTCGTTGCCGGTAATCACACCTTGCCCCACCAGGCTCCTGAGGTAGCCGGCCGCCCAGTCGGGCACCTGCCCCGCGTCGGAGAAGGTGAGCTCCGGCTCGGCGTAGCCCTTGGCCTGGGTGCGGCCCAGAATGGTCATGGCCTCGGCCCGGCTGATGGTGGCCAGGGCGTTGACGGTGAGGCCGCTCTCGTTGGCCCCGCCCTTCAGGATGCCCAGGCTGTACATGGCCTTGACCTCATTCAGCGCCCAGTCCGGAATGGAGGCGGCATCCACGAAGGGCAGCTCCACATTGGCGTACTGGGTGAGATCCAGGTCCATCCACCGGGCCACCATGGCGAAGAACTCCGCGCGGGTGATGTTCTTTTCCGGCTGATAGACAGGGATCTCCACGCCGGTGCCCTTGGACACGCCGGTGTCATAGAGGTAGGTGGCGTAGGGCTCGGCCCAGTGACCCGCCATATCCCCAAAGGGGGAGGTACGTGTCCCGGCGGGCTTGACATCCGCGGAGGCGCGGGCCAGGTTGCCGCTGGCGTCGCAGGCGGTGACGCTCACCCGATGGTAGCCGCTGTCGGCGGCGGGCAGCGTAGCGGTCAGGGTTCCGGATGCCTCGTTCCAGGTAAAGTTCAGAGCCGCCCCGTCATAGGTCAGGATCACATTGGCCTGGGGAATCGTGCGGTCCACGTTGTCTGACACGGCGGCGGTGAGCTGAGTGCCGCTGACGGACAGGCGGACGGTGGGGGCAATGGTGTCGCTGACATTCTCATTGGAGGTGGTGAACTGGTCCAGCCAGATGGTCCCGGCCGGGCCGCCCGCGCCGCCGCCATAGATCACATCCAGGCTGGTGAGGGTGGCCGCGCCCTCGGGCAGCTCGGCGCTGACGTACTTCCAGCCGGTGAAGTCCAGGGCGGTCAGCAGGAACTGCTGGCTCTGGAGGTTGGCGTCCGCCGTCGTGGCCATCAGGGTATTGCCCGAGCCGTCGCCGTACACCCACACGCCCAGCCAGCTCTCTCCGGCAGGGATAGGCAGCGCGCTGTTCAGGCTCGCCGTTCCGCCTGTGGAGGCGTCATAGGTCATCCTCAGACTCTGGCGGCCGTTGTGGACGTAGTCCAGGCCGGTCTCGGCCCCGTAGGAGGCCGTGCTGGTGGCACCGAAGGAGGCTAGGTCGCCCTCACAGTCCTCCAGCGTCTTGACGTGGCCCGCGATACTCACCGGCACGGTGAGTGTCTTGCCCCCGGCGGAGACGGTGAGGTTACCGCTGGCGCTCTTTGTCCCGGCGGTAAAGACGCCGTTTGCGTCCACCGTGCCCACCTCTGGGTCCGCTGACCAGGTGAAGCAGGTATCCTGGGCGGTGAGGGCCAGCTTGCGGTAAGAGGCGGAGGCCTTCAGATCCACCTGGCCGCCGGGGTCCAGGTTCAGGCTGGCGACCGCCGCGCCGGTGGCTTCATTGGTCAGGGTGATCTCGTCCGGGGTGCGGACGGTGGTGATGTAGCCGGTGCCGGAGGCGGAGCCGTCGGTGGCGGTGACCTGGGCAAAGCCGCTCTCCGCCCCGGCGGTAAAGAGGCCGTTCTCGTCCACAGTGCCGCCGCCGCTGGACACCGACCAGCTCACGCCGCCGCCGCTGGTGGGGAAGTAGCTGGTGTCCAGCCCGGTAGCGGAGAGCTGCACCGTGGCCCCGGAGAGCAGGATGCTGTCGGAAGGGGTCACGTAGTAGGAGGCCAGCTCGCCGGTGGGCTGGAGCCCGGTGGTGAGGAAGATGGCGGTGCTGTTCTTCCGCTGGCTGCCGTCGGAGGGCTTATTGACCACCTGCATGCCCTCCTGGTCGGGGTAGGTGACGCCGATGGTGGTGGAGCCGCCGCCGTCCATGCAGATGGCCTCCACGCATCCCAGCTCAATGAGGCGCTGGGCCACCTGGCCCTGGGTGGCGCCCACGCTGTAGCCGGGCTGCTTTCCATCCATGGCGTAGAAGATCACAGTGCCGTCAGCCTTGATGCCGATGGCGGGCCAGGCGGTGCGGGAGGCGTCCAGTCCGGAGTCCACCTGCCCGTTGGTGACCAGCTTGGACACGCCGCCCAGGGCCTGGACCGCCTGGCTCCAGCGCTGATCGCTGCTGGACACGGTAAGGGTGACGGTATCCCCCGGCTGAAGGGCCCGCAGGCGGGCCAGGGCCTCCTCGCTCTCCTTGGCGTTCAGGGTGAGCACGGCTTTGCCCTCGGGAATGGGGATACTTCCGGTGGACTCCAGCACCTGCTCCACCACATACTGGGTCTGCCGGCCGATGGTAGGCTTAACGGCGTAGGTGCCGGTGCCGTCATCCACCGGGGACAGAATCACATCTACCCCCGGCTCGGTGTTCTGGGTGGTAGCGGCGAAGTCGTCGGTCAGCAGGGTCAGGCCGCCCACAGCGGCACTGTCCGTCAGCTTTCGTACCTTATTGATGCCGCCGCCCAGCTTTACGGCCTGCCCTCCGAAGGACACGGAGACAGACAGCCCGTTGCGGGCGATGAAAGCGGTGCCGTCGGCGTTGAAGCCGATGGCCCAGGTGTCGTTGTAGTAGCCTGTGGCCCGCACAATCCCGTCGGTCACCACCAGTCCGGTGGGCGCGCCGGTGGAGAGCACATACCAGTCGCCGTTCAGGCCGGACACCACCCGTTTGCCCCGGCTCTCCAGGGTCTGGGCCATGCCGGACAGGGTCACCCGGTCGGTAACCTTGGAGCCGTAGGCCACCGTGGGCACTACGCTGGCGTTGGGGGAATACTCCACATAGTACTCGGTGCGCAGGTCGGAATAGGTATCGCTCCAGAACACGTTCTTTCCCAGGCTGGCCCCCTGGGAGAGGGGCGCCCGCCCGGTATGTACGTCCCAGCCCATGGCCTGGGACGCCGAGGCCGCGGTGACAGTCAGGGCCAGCGCCAGACCCAGGGCCGCCCCCCGCCGGATCCATTGTTTCATACTTGTCCTCCTAATATCGTCTGTGAAACGGGTCATACGAAAATTATGTTAACACAAAAGCCCCCGCTTGTAAACAAGCGGGGGCCAGGATTTGTCAATCTAATTCTTACATTTTTCTTGCTTTGGCTGAGGGGAACGCCGTCCGGTACGGCAGGAGGAGGCCCTATGCTCAGACTCCTCCGCTCTCCTCCGGCCTTCCCTGCTTCAGCCGGGGCAGCGTCTTTTCCAGGGTCGCCTCTTCCCCTGGAAGCAGGCTTCCAGGGGCCCCCTTTTTTCTTTCTCCGGCGGAAGTC